>JAESFS010000007.1_pt1 | contig 695233 bp, 566 predicted proteins | sample 9269441 | NCBI WGS metagenome assembly JAESFS01 (sample SAMN14502548, study PRJNA617105) | algae metagenome | isolation source: Scytolyngbya sp. HA4215-MV1 and co-occurring heterotrophs from sample from... | place: USA: Laie Falls, Oahu, Hawaii | collected 2010-08-22 | reverse complement strand
GTGTTTTAGCGTTAGCATGGAAGCACAATTTTATTGTTAGGGGTGCGTCTACAAAGGCGCACCTTTTTTGTTTCCTCTTCCATTCTCGCTAATCCTATTTCAAGTCCCCCAACCGCCGGATGTGCCCGATCGACTCCCTTAAAATTTTCTACGATCGGAAATATTTTTAAGGGATCAATATTCTGATAAAAATGTAGATTGAAAAATGTAAGTTGTCGGTTAATCTACGATCTGAGTAATGTAGAGTGTCAAAATCCATTATTTATATACTCATCATGAAACGAGCAATTCCCTTCTTTTTAAGTGTTGCACTGGTAAGCAGTACCGTTGCTTGCCAAAAAGCCCCAGAGCAGGCAAATACGACTCCTGACTCATCGACGAATACAGCCTCCAAAACATCGACAAAAAATACAGCTTCGACAAAACAAACTGAGGTTGCGGCTGGAACGACCTTTGATACTGATCTTCAGCAAGCGATTTCAACGGGTAAAAATCACAACCAGGATCGTTTTACCTTACGAGTGAAGGGCAGCTTATTGGGCGGCAATCCTGTTCTCAAAAATGCTGAAATTCAAGGGCATCTGGAAGATGTCGTAAAAGCAGCGCGAGGCAAAAAGGCAAGTCTGCATTTAGTGTTTGATGACATCAAGCTCAGCAATGGAGACCTGTACCCCATCGATGTAACACTCATTAATACCCAAGTTGAGAGTAAAACGAAAGGCAAATTTTTGAAAAACGCAGGGATTGTATTAGCTGGAGCAGCAGCGGGTCACTTTTTAGGAAATAAGGCAAAGTTCAAGCATGGTGGCTTAGCAGGGGGGGCTGCGGCAGCAGCATTTGTCTTATCGAGTCCTGGTGGAGAAGTTGAGCTTCAGAAAGGAACTGATGTTAAGCTCAAACTCAAGTCCGTACTCAACCTATCTTCGTAGATTGAGCAAGAACTCTGGGGTTTAGACGGTTCAGGTTCTACAGATGTCGAAGTAATGAATGACTTGAATCACGATTCTATGATTTCCTCAGAAAATGGGAGCTATCAGCAGAACTGGGAACACTAAACCCAGTAGATGCACTCTGATGAAAGGAGTCCCTGGCAGTTCACTACAGCCAGGGGCATTTTTTAAAGTGATTCTGCATGGGTTTGAAGGCAGTTGACGATCGCCATTTTGCTCAGCACCCTGAGCCGCTCATCAGTTCGCTATTTCATCCCATGATCTGTGTTCAGAAAGAAGATTCAGTCGTGGCAGTAATCATGCGCTGTAATACACGCTCCATCACCTGTAGTTCTTCCTCATCCAGATGTATGCCAAAGTAATCGATGATTCCCTCGGCATACACTGTCCACATCGTTTGTTGCATGGCGAAACCTGCCTCCGTGAGCACAGCAAAGGTGCCCCGACGATCGCTGGGACATCGTTCTCGCCTGAGCAGTCCTGCTTTTTCGAGGCGATCGACTAAGTGGGTCAGGTTGCTGCGGCTGAGCAGCACTTGCTCCGCTAACTCGCTCAACCGCACTCGTTGATCCGGGGCTTGTTTGAGTGTCAACAGCACATCGTACCAATCCATACCGGGCAGTGCCGCCTCAGAGAAGCGTTCTTCAATGCATCTCAACGCCTTAACGTGAGCAGTCATGAAGAGCCTCCAGACTTTATTCCGCTGATTGTCCAAGTTCGGTTTAGTCGCCATATCGGCATTATCGTGAAAAATAGTTGAAATTTCAACTATCGAGTGTTACGGTTATTTTAGTTGAAATTTTAACTATCAAAATTACAACTAAATTCGAATACGACCGTCAAGGATCCATTTCATGTCTCATCCCCCTTGCAACGCACTACAGAATTTCGATCGCGACTCACCCGAGCTGCTGGGTCTCGTTTCTATCGTTCTCGCTACGCTTGCCTGGGCGATCGCCGTGAATGTTGCGAACAGCCTGTTTTGGCTGGTGTGCAACCGCTTAAATTGGCTGGAGCTTGCGGTTACGACACTGCAGTTACAGAAACCGTCTTCCTCCCCTTCTTAGGGGTTTGTTTCTAGGAATTTTAATTTGGGTTAAATTTGGCAACCTTCGACCCGTCAAAGGTTGCCTGACAAGAGGAGTGCCCTTCTCAACAGCATGATCCCTCAGGCAAGCACCGATCTCAGTTTTGAAATTGCCAGTATTTTTCCAAATTTTGAACAAAAGGATTCCAGCTATGTCGATTCCCGAATTAGAACTGATCAGCCATCATCTGTGTCCCTATGTACAGCGGGCGGTGATTACGCTACTCGAAAAAGAAATTCCTCATCAGCGTACCTACATTGATCTAGCGAATAAGCCGGAATGGTTCCAGCAAATTTCTCCGTTGGGTCAAGTGCCGCTGCTCAAAGTGGAAGGGGAGGTGTTGTTTGAATCAGCGGTCATTTGTGAGTACCTGGATGAAATTACATTGGGTTCGCTCCATCCGGCTGATCCTCTGATCAAAGCCAAACATCGCGCCTGGATTGAATTTGGTTCTAGCATTCTCAATACGATCGCAGGCTTCTACAATGCTCCAACCGAAGCGGTGTTTGAGCAAAAGCGATACGAGCTAATCAACAAATTTACGTGGCTCGATCGGCACTGGCAGGGCAGCCCCTACTTTGCCGGGGAAACCTTCTCGCTGGTGGATGCGGTGTATGGACCAATCTTTCGCTATTTTGATGGATTTGAGGCGATCGCGGATTTTAATTTCTTTGCAGATACTGCCAGGATTCGAGCCTGGCGACAAACCTTAAGCGTGCGTCCATCGATTCAAAATGCTGTGACTCAAGATTATCCCCAACTTCTCCTCAATTTTTTCAAGCGACGCGATTCATACTTAATGAGATTGCAGCATTGACAGATTGCCCTCAACAGAATCGCTCTTCGGAGTAGCGTACAATGATTCTTCATCTGGCTTTGCTCCTCCCCTAAACCCATGCGTTGCGAATATCTTGAGTGCATCCTGACCGCCCGTGTCTATGACGTTGCCCAGGAAACCCCTCTAGAAGTGGCTCCCAACCTATCGGCACGGTTGAACAACAAACTGCTCTTAAAGCGAGAAGATATGCAATCTGTCTTCTCCTTTAAGTTGCGAGGGGCATACAACAAAATGGCAAAACTGTCGCCAACCGCATTGGCACAAGGGGTAATTGCCGCATCGGCGGGTAACCATGCTCAAGGGGTTGCTCTCAGCGCCCGTCAGTTGGGCACCCGCGCTATCATTGTCATGCCTGTCACCACTCCCCAAGTCAAGGTGGATGCGGTCAAAGCCAGGGGCGGCGAGGTGGTGCTATACGGCGATACCTACGACGATGCCTATGCCCACGCTCGGCAACTGGAAGCCGAGAAAGGACTGACCTTCATCCATCCCTTTGATGACCCAGATGTGATTGCTGGACAGGGCACGATCGGTATGGAAATTTTGCGCCAACACCAACAACCCATTCATGCCATTTTTGTCGCGATCGGCGGTGGTGGCCTCATTTCGGGCATTAGTGCCTATGTCAAACGGTTGCGTCCCGATATCAAAATTATTGGCGTAGAACCTGTCGATTCCGATGCCATGAACCAGTCGTTGAACGCGGGGAAGCGGGTTCGGTTATCGCAGGTCGGTCTGTTTGCTGATGGCGTAGCAGTGCGGGAAGTGGGGGAAGAAACCTTTCGTCTATGTCAGCAATATGTCGATGAAATCATTTTGGTGGATACTGACGATACCTGTGCTGCGATCAAAGATGTGTTTGAAGACACCCGATCGATTCTGGAACCTGCCGGAGCGCTAGCGATCGCCGCAGCCAAAGCCTATGTCGAGCGCGAACAGATTCAGGGAGAAACTCTGGTGGCGGTTGCCTGTGGTGCCAACATGAATTTCGATCGGCTACGGTTTGTCGCTGAACGCGCTGAACTGGGAGAACGCCGTGAAGCGATTTTTGCCGTCACCATTCCCGAAGAACGTGGCACCCTCCGCAAATTTTGCGAATGCATGGGTAGACGCAACCTCACCGAATTTAACTACCGCATTGCCGACGAAAAAGCAGCCCATATCTTTGTGGGGGTACAGATTGAGAATCGGGCAGATGCCCACAAAATGGCTTCTGCGTTTGAAGCCTGTGGATTCCAAACCATTGACTTAACCGATGATGAATTGACAAAATTGCATCTACGGCACATGGTCGGGGGCAAGTCTGCTTTGGCACAGAATGAATTGCTCTACCGTTTTGAGTTCCCGGAACGTCCTGGTGCGCTAATGAAATTTGTTGCCTCAATGAGTCCCGATTGGAACATTAGCCTTTTCCATTACCGCAACAACGGTGCCGACTATGGACGTATTGTGGTAGGGATGCAGGTACCGCCTCATGAAATGGAAGAATGGCAGGCATTTTTAGATACATTGGGCTATCGCTACTGGGACGAGAGCCAAAACCTCGCTTACAAACTGTTTTTGGGATAGGTTCTGTCTAAGACTACGGTCTCGACGGGTCTAACCACCTGCGCCTGCGATCGATTAAAGAATCTGTAAACGAATCGTTTTCTCCCTACAAAATCAGAGGATAATAGAAGAAGAACTTTAGAGGGCACAGTATGCCTGTTCCGATCGGTTCTGCTTGTATATCCACGATGCAACAGCGGCAAGTGCAAATGACCCAACACCATAACCAGTGCAGTGATGCACCGGTTGAGCCTTGCCAACCCGCAACCGACTGTCAACTCTCGACTGAAACCTGTACGGTCGTCGAGAACGGTCGAGTGGTGGTCAAAAAGGTGTTACCTCGTGAAAATAGTTGTAGTCAATATAGCGATGACCATCGTCCGTGTGATAGATGACATCGACGAAACGATGATTCCAGAGAATTTCCTGGGCGGCATAGGTATGACGGGCATGAACCAGTTGCGAGACAGTTTCGTCAATGCCACCTAGGGACGCAACGATCATGGCATTGGTTTGAGCCAAAGATTCCGGGTTCATACCGTAGAGGGGGCTGGATTCATCGATCAGGTGAATTGCCAACCAGGTCAACACAAAATTAGGAGTTTGGCTTCTTAAAAGTTTCAGGTCATAAATCCGGCGCAAAAATTGCCCCTCTGGGGTAACGATATCACGCATTAAGTAGACTCGTAACTGGGCTTCCAAAATCTGATTGCGGCGTTTATTGGCAGTCCGAAAAATTAGAGCAGGCACCCCGTCATGGGGAGCGATGACCGCAACTCGGCTAAAAATGACCCGCGCCGTCGATCGCGAAAAACGGGCAAATGCTAACCCCGTTAACACCGCAATGCCGGTCAGGCTGACCATCGCCTCAATCGTCACAATGATATGAGCGTAGAGTGTTTTCGGGTACATGGCGCCATACCCGATCGAGGCAAGCGTTTGCACACTAAAGAAAAAATTATCGAGGAAGGAATGAGGTTGGGCATTGGCAATACAGTCTCCCCCTAGCAAATAGAGCAGGGCAAACAGGGCATTAATCGACAGATAAAGGCAAGTGATGAGGCTGAGAAAGCCCAACCAGGGAATCGTTAACATCAGATGGTAGGGATCGCGCCAGTAGTGATACCAGACTCCCAGTCCATCGATTTCAAACCGTCCATTCTGAATTCTGATATGAATCCGTGGGAGGGGACGCTGCTTATTTTTACGCTTCCAGAAATTTTTCAATTGCAGTTTCATTGAGGATGGTAAGAGAAAATAGACGAGATATCTTCAATTTCCTGATTCTGACGGATTTTATGGTTTATGGTTGAGACCGTAGCCGTGAAACAGACTGATTAGAGACGCTCAAGCATGATAATGATCCATCTTCACCCTAAAACGCACTCTACCAGATGCCTCATCCTCCATCTGGAGCAGGATGAATTCCTCTAAAATTGCCTCATGCTTGCACTTGAATCGCTGCATCCCTTGATAGATTTTATCCCGCCCGATCGCAAGATCGCGTCAACCTCACCTGACTATTGGTATGAAGGAACTTGCCCCAAAACAGGCGATCGCCTGCGCCTACCCCGCACGCCCTTGGCAAAAGCGATCGCTCACAGTTTGATGCAGCAACTTGAAATGCAAAAGACGATGGCATATGAAGGAAAAATGTATGGGATTTTGCTGGTTGAAACCTGCGATCGCACCCAGTTTGTCTTAAAAGCTTTTTCTGGCTTGTGGCAGGGCAAGAGTACGGTTGCCGGATGGGTGCCCGCTATTCCAGGGCGAGACCAACTGGTACTCGCAGAAACCTTGACCTTAAAAGAGTTAGAAGTCATTAAGCAAGAACTGATTTCTCTCCAGCAATTGCCTGAACGACAACACTATCAAACTCAACTGCAAGTCTTTGAGCACCAATTACAGCAATTAACTCATCAACATCAGCAACGCAAACAAGAGCGTCAATACCAACGTCAAAAAATTCAATCTAGTGACTTCAAAGCATCACAAATCGAGATTCTACAGCAATTAGATGAGCAAAGCCGTCGGGATGGCAGCGATCGACGGCAGCTCAAACGACTACGAGACCTAACTTTACATCCTCTTAAACAAGCGATCGACCAGGCAGATGCTCGCATTCAAACCCTAAAGCAGCAGCGCAAAGCCCTATCCCGCCAGCTACAGGCACAAATGCACACGCACTACTATCTCACCAACTTTGCTGGAGAATCTTTGTCCCTCCAGCAGTTGCAATTAAGGGGGGCGTTGCCCACCGGAACAGGGGATTGCTGCGCGCCCAAGCTCCTGCACTACGCAGCGACCCATGGACTCAAACCCCTAGCAATGGCAGAGTTTTGGTGGGGTGTTAACTCCCCGAAGGGGGATAAAGTACCGGGAGAATTTTACGAAGCCTGTGTCGATCGTTGCCAACCCATCCTGGGATTTCTCCTGTCTGGACTTTCTACTGAGGCAAGTTTTTCTGAGACCGTCTCTCCCCAACCGGCATTTAACCTGCTGAATAGCAATCCTCAAGAAATCGCCCTACTCCCGCTCCCGAATCCGCTTCAGCAGCCAAAATCCTCTCGCGAGGCGGCACAGAGCACTATCCAAAATCCAAGATCTTCCCAAGCCCTCATTTTTAATCCACCAGAACCGCTCACCATTCTCTACGAAGATGAGGCGTTGATTGTCGTCAACAAACCGACTGGATTGTTGTCCGTCCCCGGTCGCTATCACGATCGTCAGGACAGCGTCTTGAGTCGATTGCAATACCAATTGCCTGATGGCAGGGCACTGATTCCCGTCCATCGCCTCGATCAAGACACTTCAGGCATTTTACTCCTGGCACGCGATTGCCCAACTGCCACCCATCTGCGCCAACAATTTCAGCAACAGCAAGTGCAGAAGGTCTATGAAGCTGTTTTAGCGGGCACGGTCACCGACGACAAGGGCATGATCGACTTGCCACTGTGGTCAGATCCGAACGATCGCCCCTATCAAAAAGTCGATCAACAACGGGGCAAACGCAGCCTGACTCGCTTTCAGGTCATTGCCAGAACTGCCAACATGACCCGCATCACTTTTTTCCCTGTCACCGGACGCACCCACCAACTCCGAGTTCATGCCGCCGATCCGCAGGGATTAGGCATCCCCATTTTGGGCGATCGGCTTTATCAATGTCCCATTCTTGCCGATCGGCTGCATTTGCACGCTCAAGCGCTCCACTTTCGCAATCCTCACACAGGAACCTGGGTTCATTTGCAGTCCAGCCCACCGTTTTGAAGAAAATGTATCTCAATTTCATGGGCAGCTAAAGGTTTAGAAAATAAATAGCCCTGACCCAGCTCGCAACCTAATTGTTGTAGCCACTGATGTTGTTGTTGCGTTTCAATCCCTTCTGCTACCGTTGCCAAACCCAATTGATTACTTAAGGCAATAATCGTACTGACGACTTGATAATTACGATTATCGGGTTGCATTTGCCCCACAAAAGAGCGATCGATCTTGAGAAAATCCGCAGGCAAGCGATGCAGGTAATTGAGAGACGAATAGCCTGTGCCAAAATCATCAATACTGATTTGAATCTTTCTGGCTTTGAGTTGGTTCAGCAACTCAATCGTTTTATTGATATCTTCTACCAACATACTTTCAGTAATTTCTAGTGTCAGCGAATCTCCGGTTAACCCCGCTTGCTTTAAAACACGATCGATCTCTTCCACCAAGCTAGTTTTGCGCAGATCTTGAGCCGAAAGGTTGACACTCATTTTCAAAGGCACCTCCCTGGGAAATTGATTTTTCCAGGTCGCCAATTGTTGACAGGCAGATTGAAACACCCATTGATCCAACGGGACAATTAACCCCGTTTCTTCCGCGATCGGCACAAACTCGACAGGCGAAACAAACCCTCTTGTGGGATGTTGCCAGCGTACCAGCGCTTCGAATCCAATCAAACGATCGTTCAAAATATCAATAATCGGTTGGTAGTAAACGATAAACTCTTGTCGCTCCAACGCCTGTCGTAGATCACTTTCCAATGTCAGCCGATGCAACGCTTGAGTATGCATCGCCGCATCAAACACTTGATAGGTATTTTCTCCTTTGCGTTTGGCGCGGTACATCGCGATATCGGCATCGCGAATCAAATCAGCTGGTTCCTGATAACTCTCGTTACCCAATACAATTCCAATACTGACCCCAATGAATAGTTGGTAACCATTGAGCAACAGGGGATTTTGGAAGTCTGCCAGAATGTTTTCCGCAATCTGAATCGCCTCAGCGGCATCCGTAATGTTTTCTAGCAGAATGACAAACTCATCCCCCCCAAACCGAGAAACTAAATCAGTGATTTGTAAATGTTTTTTCAGTTTTTGAGCAATGATTGTAAGTACCCGATCGCCAAAAATATGCCCCAAACTGTCATTAATCACTTTAAAGCGAGCCAGATCTAAAAATAGAACTGCATATTGCTTTTTGTCGGAATCATTCACTCGGTCAATCTTTTGAGCAATTTGCTCCAATAACAAAGTGCGGTTGGGCAAATCGGTCAAAGGATCGTGCAGAGCATTGTGCTGGATTAGCTGAGTTTGCGCCTGCAATTGAGCGGTTCTTTCCGCCACTTTCGCTTCCAATTCAGAATTGTGTTGTGTCAGCCAAAGCACTTTCTCTGCTTCTAACGCAGCTTGCTGCTTAGCAGCAGCTTGCAGTTCATCATATTGCTGCTTAATTCGCAGCATGGAGTGGACTCTAGCCCGTAGCTCAATGCGATTGACAGGCTTACTGACAAAGTCATTGGCTCCAGCCTCCAAACAACGGGCTAAATCTGCTTTTGTACTGAGAGCAGTCACCATAATAATGGGAACCGCCTGCCATTCGGGCATGGCCTTAATGCGCCGACAAACTTCAATGCCATCTAATCCAGGCATCATTACATCGAGTAAAATCAGATCGGGTTGAATGGTATCGAGTGCATCGATCGCTTTCTGTCCATCAAACGCATAGTGCAGTTGATAATCTTGATGATTGATCGGATTGCCGATCGGATGACTGACTGAATCCGTCAAGTGATCGCTGAGTAAGGTTTCAATCACATCAAAGTTATCAGGTTCATCATCCACGATCAAAATTGCAGGCATCTTCATGAGTTGGTGTCCTTATCCCCTCAAAAATTGTTGAATCGTGGCAGCCAGTTGCTTGAGCTTAATGGGTTTGACGAGATAGTCATTTGCTCCGGCTGTTAGACAACGCTCTTGATCACCCGTCATCGCAAGTGCAGTGAGTGCAATAATCGGCAGATCTGAAAAATGGGGCAAGCTCCGAATTTGCTGCATAGCTTCCAACCCATCCATACCGGGCATCTGAATGTCCATCAAGATTAAATTGGGCTGATGGGACTGGGTCAAGGCGATCGCCTCTGCGCCATTATTTGCCACGATCATACGATAGCCTTTCGCTTCGAGATAACTAGAGATGGTCGCAATATTAGCTGCATTATCTTCTGCCAGCAAAATTAGCGGCGCAGCAGTGCTGGTTTCGGAGCGACTCGGAGTAAAGGGAGTTGATGGCACAGAGTCCGAGGCAATCTGCATCGTTTTTTGGAAACAAGGGAGCGTAATCGTAAATCGACTCCCAACCCCGACTTCACTACTCACGTCTACATGACCACCGTGCAATTCAACAATGCGCTTGACTAAAGAGAGCCCTAGCCCCGTACCCGAATATTGACGGTTGAGGGCGCTATCGACCTGGATAAAAGGCTGAAAGAGTTTTTGAAGATGTTCTGGCGCAATCCCAATGCCAGTATCTATCACTGCAAAGCAAATCGAGGAAGCAGCGTTTGCATCAGACTCCAGTTCGGTACTGACCTCTAGCAGGATGCTCCCTCCTTCGGGCGTAAACTTCACCGCGTTATTCAACAGGTTAATCAAAACTTGGCGAATTCGGCGTTCGTCAATCAACAAATTGGGGAGAGCATCTGGCACTTTAACCTGAAGCTGAAGATTTTTTTTCAACGCTTGCTGTCTGACAAATAGAATGCTGGACTGGCAAAGTTGGCGAATGCCTGTCAGGGTGTAGTGTAGTTCAACCTGTCCCGCTTCAATTTTTGCCAAGTCGAGAATGTCGTTAATTAGTTCTAGTAAATGGGTACCGCTACGTTCAACAGTTTGGAGCGCCTTCTTTTGTTCTTCATTGATCGGACCAAATACTTCTTCTTGTAAGCCTTCAGTCATACCCAAAATTGCATTCAATGGGGTACGGAGTTCGTGACTCATATTAGCCAAAAACTCGTCTTTTAGCCGAGTGGCACGGGCGAGTTCTTCGTTGGAAATGGCAAGCTGTCGATTGCTTTCTGTAAGTTGTTTTTGGGCTTGTTGACGTTCGGTTAACTCTTGCTGAAGTTGCTCAAATAAGCGAGCTTGCTGAATCGCGATCGCCAACTGATTAGCGATTTGTTGAGCCAGATTAATCTCGATCTCTTGCCATTGACGGGGAGCAGAACATTGGTGGATACAGAGTAACCCCCACAAAACACCACCCGTGAGTAACGGCATAACCAAACTGGCTTGCACCTGAAATTTTGCCAACAAACTCGTATGACATTCTAAGAGTTCCCCTTGATGAATATCGCTTAAGGCATAAATCTTGCCTTGCATATACAGTGGGGCATGTCTTTCACCAAAACAATGATCCTGAATCTTGATAGCAACAACCGAAGGAAACCCTTCTACAACTGACTCAGCGACAAATTCACCATCATCGCAGCTGGATTCAGGATCAAACTTGAAAATACCCACTCGATCCGATTGGATGAATTGGCGAATTTCTTGACAAGCCGTATCGAAAATCGTTTGGAGCTCAAGGGATTGCCGAATTCGTAAGGTAATTTCTCGTGAGAGTGCTTCCCGCTCAGCCTGTTGGCGAAGTACTTGCTCTGCCCGTTTGCGATCGCTAATATCCGTCACTGTCGCTACGTACCCTGCCAAGGTTCCATCAATCTCTCGCTCTTGAACCGCTTGACCAAAGACCCAAATCACCTGCCCTTGGGCTTTTTGAAAGCGATATTCTAAATTAAATGCGTCACCAATTTGGATCGCCCGCTGCCACTCGTCACGATATTTTTTACGATCTTCTGGATGCAAAGCGCGTATCCATCCCAGTCCGGACGCCTCCACTGGAGACAGCCCGGTCATTTCGCACCAGCACTCGTTGACATATACACAGTTGCCCTGAGCGTCGGCACGAAAGATCCCCACAGGAGCCATACTGGTCAGTGTGGCATATCGTTTTTCGCTCGATCTCAGAGCGAGTTCAGCACGTTTGCGTTCGCTCATATTGCGACAAACGCAAATCAGCAACCCATCTTCCGTCAAAGTCAGCGATAGCCCTTCATCAAAAGTAGAGCCATTTTTGCGAATCGCGATCGCCTCCCCCTGCCAGGAGCGATCGCGTTCCAGTACTGGAAAGATGTCGCGCTCAAGCCGTTCTACCTCTTCCGGAGGATACAAGAGCATCCAGGATTTACCCAACAGTTCTTCAGGACGTTTGTAGCCAAACAGATCGAGATGGGCTTGATTGACATAGAGGTAAGTACCTCCTTGCAAAATTGCAATGCCATCGATCGCTGCTTCCATAGCAGCCAGTTGTCGATTGATTGCAGCTTCAGTTTGTTTACGATGGGTAATGTCTCGAAAGATCCCCCGTGTGGCGATCGGCTGTCCATCTTGAAAGTGACAGTTGACATTCCCTTCCACAACGATTTCTTTGCCCTGTTTGTTCAGAAACCGGGTTTCGACTGCCAGAGAGGGGCCCCCCGCAAACAGTCTTTGCATCGCAATCTGGCAGTGTTCCAAATCATCGGGATGGATAATCTGAAAAATGGATAGCTGCTCCAGATCGGCATCGGTATAGCCTAAGGTGGCTTTCCATGCCAAATTGACAAATAAGATCCGACCATCAGGCGCAATACTTTGAATCAAATCGGTGGCATTGTCAAAGAGATCGCGCAGTTGAGCTTCACGCGCCTGGAGTGCGATCGTCCGCTGTTCTACCCCAACTTCTAAATCCTGATTTAAGCGATGAAGCGCATCGTTGGCGGCTTTGCGTTGTAATTCGGCGGCTGCCCGAGCTGCAAAGACTTGAAGGATGGCAATCGCTTCGTTGCGTTGTGACTCTCGCAAAGGCTGCACATCTAAAATGCAAAGGTTTCCGATCGCTCTACCAAAATCATCTTTTAAGGCAATGCCCAGGTAACTCTCTGCCTGCAACATGAGTAAGTCTGAATCAGCAGGAAAAAGGTCTCGCACCTGGCTTTCGCAATGAAATTCCCCATCTCGCAGGGTCGTTTGGCAAGGAGTGCGAGCCGGATAGTAAGAAATGGCGGGCTGCAAGGCTCCATTTGCCCAAAATCCTAGGGTATGGAGTTGATCGCCGACCAATTCACTAATGAGCGCATAGCGAACGTTCAACGCTTCAGCAGCATGACGCACCAGCGCTGGAAAAAAATCTTCTCCCGTCACAGTTGCGGTTCCTTCAATCAATTTTTGCAGCGTCAATTCGGCTCGTTTGCGATCGCTAATATCTGTAATCGTGCCGATATATCCCACAATCTGCCCGTCTGCATCTCGTTCTGCGATGGATTGCCCAAAGACCCAGGTAATGCTGCCATCCGAACGTTGAAAGCGATACTCTAACTTAAATGGTCGATTTTCCTGAGTAGATTGCTCCCACTCGGCAGCAATGGCAGCAAGATCTTCAGGATGGAGCGATTGAGACCAGCCCTCGCCTAATGCTTCAGCCAACGTCAGCCCAGCAATTTGACACCAGCGTTCGTTCACATAGACACAATGCCCCAAATGATTCGACCGGAAGATGCCAACTGGGGCAGCGGCGGCAAGGGTGGCATAACGTTGTTTGCTGGCTTTTAACTCGATGGTGCGTTCTTCAACCCGTTGCTCTAGTTCTTCACGAGCAGTTCGCAAGTCTCGCTCGACTTGTTTAATGTGGTTAATATTGCGGAGCATGCCAATTCGGACTCGCTTTTCTCCTTCTTGCAGGCAGGATTCGGAGAGCAAGGCTGGGAAGGATGAGCCATTAGGTTGGACGATCTCAACTTCAATATCTGAAGAACAGGTATTTTTTGAGCAAGCATCTTCTAAGGTGCCAAATCGGCTCAAGTCCGGTTGTTGTAATACCTGAATGGGTTGCCCGATCGCCGCCTCGATCGGACAGTTGCAAATTTCACTCAAAGATTGATTGATAAACAGTAAGCGGTTTTCTTCATCGAGAATGTAGAGCCCATCTCGAATATTTTGCATCGCGTAAGTGAGCAACCGGATCTGTGTCTCAGCGTGCTTTCGGGCAATCGCTCGATCGACAGTGACTGGTAAAACAGTTAGATAGTGGCGATCGGGGTCTTTAATCAAGTAGTCGTGGGCTCCCCGTTGCATCAACCGCACCGCTGTTTCCTCGTCACCACTGCCGGTCGCTACGATAAAAGGGATTTGCTTTGCCTTGACCCGATCTAGCAACTCTAAAGCATTGCCATCCCCCAGGTGAAAATCCAAAATGGCAATATCAAAAGCCTGACTCTCTAATAGGGTTTTCGCCTCTGCCAGAGAGCCTGCGATCGTATAGTTATAGGGCAAGGCAAATTGCTTTACGCAACGAGTAAACGCCAACTGGTCAATGACATCATCTTCAACTAGGATGACTTTGATCAGTGAGATGGGAGAATCAATAGAGACGCTCATAGCCAGAAAGATAGGAAAAAGAGTTGAGGCTGCATGTAGAAATCACTGAACTGAGAGCAGTAAGGCATCCAATTTTTTTGTTTTGTAAAATGAGTCATCTAAAATCAGTTCTTAAACTTTGCCCCCCAGTGCGGCTCCTACAGTCTGATCACCCTCCTTCAAAAGATTGACTTAACAACCAATATTGATAAATTGTTTGAAGGATTTTAACAAAATTGTCATAATCTAACGGCTTCACGATATAGCCAGCCGCACTGAGTTCAAAACTATGGCGCCGATCTTGATCTTCTTGCGAAGTGGTCAGCACAATGACTGGAATTAGCCGCCAACCAGGATCATTTTTGAGAATTCTGAGGAATTCCAGACCATTCATGCGGGGCATGTTCAAATCTAGCAAGATCAGGGCAGGTTTGGGATTCTGGGAATTACGTAAAAACTCTAGGGCAACTTCACCGTTCTCAGCCACATAGAGTGGATTTTCGGCATGAATGTCTTTGAATCCACGTTTGACATTGAGCACATCAATGCGATCGTCCTCAACCAGTAAGATCGGATCAGAACTTTTCATACATCCCGATCCTCAAGAGTTTGGGGTAGGGTGAAAAAAAATGTGCTGCTGTGACCCACTTGGGAAGTCACCCAAACCCTGCCACCGTAGAGTTCTACAATTTTTTTCACGATCGCCAGTCCCACGCCTGTACTTTCCGATTGATCGCGAGGCGCTAGCGTTTGGAAGATTTGAAAGACTTTCTCAAAATGGCGTTCTTCGATGCCAATTCCTGTATCGGACACAAAGAATTGCCAAAAGCCGTTGTCCGTAGTATGCCCAATGCGGATCTGCCCCTCCGGCTTGCCCATGTATTTAACCGCATTGCTAATCAGGTTTTGAAAGACTTGCTGAATCCGCGTTTTTTCAACAAATACGATAGGCAATTCAGAATCTACAAGAATTTCAAGCCCAACGGGGGGCGCGATCGCATCTTTCACCGCTGCCACAACCTGATTCAGATCGACATTTGTTTTTTCATCTCGCACTCGACCCACACGAGAATATTGCAACACCCCGTCGATCAGGTCGCCCATGCGTCGCACTCGCCCGTCGATCAGTTGCAGCATCTCTTTCCCGTTTTCGTCGAGACGATCGCCATAATCTTTTAGCAACCAGACAGCGAGAGAAGCAATGCCGCGTAGGGGAGCTTTGAGGTCGTGGGAAACAATGTAGGCGAAGTCTTTGAGTTCCTGATTGGCAGTTGCCAGTTCTGCCATCAGTTGGGCTTGCCGGATTTCCCCTCGCTTGCGTTCCATGGCATGAAGGATCGATCGCTCCAGCAACGTCGCACTCAAGGTATTGCCCTTGACCAGGTAGTCGGAAGCGCCAGTTGCCATTGCTTTCTGGTCAATGTCATGATCTCCTACCCCGGTCAGTAGGATAATCGGTTTCGTGCATCCCAACTTTAGGGCTGCTTGCAACAATTCCAGCCCGTCCTCTTTGCCAAGGCGAAAGTCCAGAAGATACACGTCATGCTGGTTTTGAGCGATCGCCGCTAGCCCCTCTGGGTAACTATCGACCCAGTCGAGTTTGAAAGTCAATTGCTCTGCCTCGCTCAAAAAATCGCGAGTCATGATGTAATCATCTTCGTCGTCATCAACTAAGAGCACTCGACAAATATCTGAAGCCATGGTGTTGCAGATTTATGACAGGTGAGGAGGGTACGTCTCAACGGACTAAATCGTAGGACTTCTATCGCGAAGCCCTATCTGGCAGTTCGACAATTTCAAACCAGTAAGTACCCAGCATTTTCATAATTTGCACCATCGATTCAAATACCACAGGTTTAGCGATAAAAGAACTGACGCCTAAATCATAAGTGCGGAGGATGTCTTCTTCGGCTTTGGAAGTGGTGAGTACGACGATCGGAATTTGCCGCAAGTCGGGATCAGCTTTGATTTCCTTCAACGCTTCTCGTCCATCTTTGCGGGGCATGTTCAAATCCAGCAAAATCAAGCTAGGGCGGGGTGCCTGGGTCGGGGTGCTGTAATTGCCCCGATGCAGTAGGTAATCCATAAGTTCTTCGCCATCGCTGACAAAATGCAGATCATTGGCTAAGCGATTTTCTTCTAATGCCTCTTGCATTAATAGACGATCGTCCTCATCATCTTCTGCAACCAAAATGGTGATCGATTTCCCTTTGCTAGACATGGTAGGTTCTTTAAGTGGAGTGGAATGGGTAAGGTAAAAGAAGAATTGTTGTACTCGGTTCTGAATTGCTCGGTGCCGTCAATGCACTGCCATGCTGTTCTGAAATTTTACGGCAGATTCGTATAGTATTCCCGCAAACCTGGCTTGAAGCCTCTGTTCTGGAGGATACTTTTTTGCATCAGCACTATCCAGTTGTTAAGCTTCAGCACCACCGTGGGTTCACAGCACTTTCAGTTGCAGCCTGAGTGTGTAGCGTTTGATGTTCTTCAATATGATTAGGGTGAGTTCAGTTTGAGTTATTTTGATGAATCAATTACATCCATCCATGATGGGTGATGAATGATGGATGTTTTTGTGTGATCGATGCTCCTGTTGCCTATTCCCACTCTTGGGCGGCTTGTTTCTCTGCTTGAAGCAAGGTTTGGTGAAGTTGTGCCCAGTTAGTGTCACAGGTTGCTTGATCTTGCAAAAGTTTACCCTGCTGGAGATAAAGCAACCGATCGCTGAACTGTTCTGCCAGGTTCAGTTGGTGGTTGACCATCAAAATAGTGGTTTGGTGCGTCTGGGAAAAGGTTCGCAAGATTTCCATCAAATTGTCTCCCCGACCGGCATCCAGTGATGAGGTGGGTTCATCTAGCAGCAAAATCGGCGGCTGAATGACTAATGCCCGAGCGATCGCAACCAGTTGTCGTTGCCCAACCGAGAGTTGCGCTTCGGTGCGTTCCAACCACTCGCTCGGAATGCGGAGTTGCTCCAGACAGTCGCGAATTCGTGGCTGAATGGTGGAACGCGGTAAATGACGCAATATCAGCGGATAGCTGAGGGCTTCTTCCACGGTCATACCCAGCAGTTTAGATTCTTGCAGCACCAGAGGGATGCTTTGTCGAAACTGTGTCACTGGGATACGACGGATGTCTTGCCCCTCCAAATAAATCGTGCCCTGAAAGGGGTCACTGAGACGATTGAGCAAGCGCAGGAGGGAGGTTTTGCCGGCACCCGAGGGACCTACGATGGCAATGCGATCGCCCCGAAAGATTTCCAATGAAAGATCCTGAAGCAAATACTGAGCACCCATCGGTAGCCGTTTTTTATCAGTCTTATCGCCAGGGACGATCTGTCTCGAAATCAGACTGACTTGATCAACATGAATTTGGGCAGTTGGAGAAGGCAAAGATTTCAGCAATGGGTTCAAAAAACTTCTGTAGTTTAGTCTATCGACTTTTCATCCGCCCCGTTGAGATCAATTTATTCCGGTCAGCGCAGTCCAAATTGTCCAACCATCGACCCATGCAAGTAACAGTGTCAACCCCAGCAAAATCAAATACATCCAGGGTTGGGCGAGGGGACGCACATCACGCGTATCAATCCCTGTTTTTGCCTCCACCTGTTGCACCAAGTGAGTAAACCCCACCACTCGCATAGGCAGCAAGTATGCCTGTCCCGACTGGCTGACCAAATAGTACACCATGCCACCTTGCCCGGTTGTGCGAGGTTTCAGAGCTTGCACTTCTGACCAAGACAACGACCAACCCTGGCGCAAAACGTGCGGCACCCAGATTGGGTAACCCACCTGAATCCCCTGCTCATTCAAAATCACCCGCTCACAGAGTGCAGCGTAGAGCGCCATCCAACCCAAACCGATGCCCATTGCCCAAAACCAGAGCGGAATGTAGGGAGCGGTGAGCCGTGCCAAAAAAGGCAAAGGCAACGTGAGCGTCAGATAGAGGCTGAGTAAGGTAATGCGAATCAGGGGAGAAATCCGAAAAATGGTGGTTTTTTCCTGGACGATCGGTGCAGTCATGGTTGAAGCAAAGAATCAGGATAGGATAGCAAGAAGAAAGTCCCCATCGATTGAGGGTTGAAAGGACGCAAGACTTGTCCAGGGAGTTTACAAAGTGTTACAAAGCTTCTAATAGGATATCAGGCGTGATTTGAGAAATGTCAAAAAAGCAGAAATTTCCCTACTTAGTAGGTTCTAAGTGGACAGCGCAGCAAGCCACGATGGGATGGCGGCATTTCCAGGTCATCAATCGCAAAAATCAGGGAACCTGGGTATTTGCCGAAGTGGTGGCTGCTTGCGATTCCGATGTTCGGTTTTGGCTCAATGCTCGGCTACTCAAAGATCGTCGGCTTTGGCAAGCCGGATGGCAATCGTTGCAAGAGCGTGAGTAGAATCCCAATAGCGCTTAATGGCAAAAAAATCTTGGTTTAAACTGAAACGATTCAACCGTTTTGCGCTGATGCGGTTGGGGATACTTTTTGCCTTGCTGGTTATGGTTGGCATGGGAGGATGGGGAGTGATGATGAAAATGCCCGGTCAAAGCTATACAGGCAAGTTACCCCCTCTAACCCCCACTGAGATAGATCTGCGAGAGGCCCTGAAACAAGATGTCAAAGTCCTGGCGGAGGAAATTGGACGACGCAACTATTTGTATTACCAAGGGTTAACAGCAGCCGCAAATTTTTTAGAAAGTCAGATGGTACAAGCAGGGTATCGGGTACAGCGGCAAAGTTACCCGATCGAGCAGCAAACTTACGACAATTTGGAAGTGGAGATTCCAGGACGCGATCGCGCCGATGAAATTGTCGTCATTGGTGGGCACTACGACTCCGTTCATCTTAGCCCCGCTGCCAATGATAATGGCTCCGGTGCCGCTGCCACGCTGGAACTGGCAAAGCGGTTTGTCGGAAAACACCCCTCCCGCACTTTGCGATTTGTCCAATTTGTCAACGAAGAACCACCCTTCTTTTGGACGGATCAGATGGGGAGTCTAGTCTATGCCAAACGTTGTAAGCAGCGCCAGGAAAATATCGTTGCCATGCTTAGTCTGGAAACCATGGGCTACTATTCCGATGAGGTGGGCAGTCAGAAATATCCCATCCCTCTGGGACTGATTTATCCCTTACAGGGCAACTTCATCAGTTTTATCGGCAATGTGGCATCAGGGAATTTGGTTAGGCAGACGATCGCCTCTTTCCGGCAGCATACCCAGTTCCCCTCGGAAGGCGCGGCTCTGCCCAATGCTTTGCCAGGGGTTGGCTGGTCTGATCATTGGGCATTCTGGCAACAGGGATATGCTGCTGTCATGGTGACAGACACCGCTCCGTTCCGTTATCCCCATTACCACACCGAAGCCGATACCCCCGATAAACTGGACTACGATCGCCTGGCGCGCGTGGTCTATGGGCTAGAACGGGTAATCGCCGATTTAGCAGATTGAGAGAAAAGGTAAAAACGAAACGAACATCTGTTCTTCTTTCCTCAAAACTCTCTATGATGAGAGTCGTATGGCAATCATTTCTTCTAAACAACCGAGCGATCCCGATCCGATCCAACCGCCAGAGGCAAGCGCCAAACGCACTCCCTCTGTCACGGTGTCTTCCGATCGCCTCACGTCTGCATCGAGTGAAGATTCACTTTTACAATCAGAAGCGGTTCCGGAGGAAAAAAGTAAGCAGGAAGAAAAACTCCGCCCCCGCACTCTGAAAGACTATGTGGGACAAAAAGACCTGAAAGAAGTCCTGGAGATTGCTATCCAGGCAGCCAAAGCCCGCAAGGAACCGCTGGATCATTTGTTGCTCTACGGTCCGCCTGGTCTGGGCAAAACCACGATGTCGCTAATTTTGGCATCTGAGATGGGGGTGGGCTGCAAAATTTCCAGTGCGCCATCGCTGGAGCGTCCCCGCGACATTGTGGGCTTGTTAGTCAACCTGCAAGCGGGGGATGTGTTGTTTATTGATGAAATTCATCGCTTACCCAGAGTCACAGAAGAGATTCTCTATCCGGCAATGGAAGACTCGCGCTTGGATATTACGATCGGAAAAGGGCAAAGTGCCCGCACGCGTTGCCTTTCGCTGCCTCCGTTTACCCTGGTCGGTGCAACTACTCGTGTGGGTGCGCTAACCTCCCCCCTGCGCGATCGCTTTGGCTTAATTCAACGGCTGCGCTTTTATGAGTTGGATGAGTTGACGCAGATTGTGCTCCGCACTGCCGAGTTGCTCAAGACTGAAATTACTGCTGATGGGGCAGACGAGATTGCCCGGCGAGCTCGTGGTACACCTCGCATTGCCAATCGGCTGCTGAAGCGAGTGCGCGATTATGTTCAAGTCAAAGCCCCTGGTGCTATTACCCAAACGATCGCAGCGGAAGCCCTGCAACTTTTCAATGTCGATCCCTGTGGGTTAGATTGGACCGATCGTCGCCTGCTCACGATCATGATCGAGCATTACAACGGCGGTCCGGTAGGAATTGAAACCCTAGCAGCGATGACCGGAGAAGATGTCCAAACGATTGAAGAAGTGTACGAACCCTATCTGATGCAAATTGGCTATCTGAATCGGACGGCTCGTGGACGAGTTGCTGCTGCCGCTGCCTGGAAGCATTTGGGCTATCAACCGCCAGATAGTCAGCTTTCTTTTTTGGGTTAATGTGAAAAAAATCAAATCCCCGGAATCTTAGAAATTCCAGGGATTTAGGGTCGGAACTACACTTTAGAGCGATCGGTCAAAATTTCGTAACCCTCTTCGGTCACTAGAACCGTATGCTCGAACTGAGCAGACAGAGAATTGTCTACCGTCACAGCAGTCCAGCGATCGGACAAAATGCGGGTGACTTTGGTGCCAGCATTCACGATGGGTTCGATCGCCAGGGTCATGCCCGCCCGCAACTTCACGTTGGGCATTTCGCGGGTGCGGAAATTGAACACCGAAGGTTCTTCGTGCAGATTGCGACCCACGCCATGGCCGGTAAAGTCTTCCACCACGCTGAAGCCATTGGCTTTTACATGGTCTTCGATCGCCCCTGCCAGATCGAGCAGATAATTCCCCGGTTTGACCTGCTCGATCCCCTTGTAGAGCGATTCTTCTGCCACCCGAATCAGCTTGGCAGCTTCTGGTGTCACTTCTCCTACGCCGATCGTGATGCAAGAATCCCCATGGAAGCCTTGAAAATAAGCGCCGGTATCTACTTTCAGAACATCCCCTGAACGAATCACTTTCTTCGCATTGGGAATGCCATGCACAACTTCGTTGTTGATGCTGGAGCAAATAGACGCTGGGAAGCCGTGATAGCCCTTAAAACTGGGAGCCGCTCCCATTTCCCGGATGCGCTTCTCGGCATAGGCGTCCAAATCGGCAGTCGTCATTCCGGGTTTCACCAGTTCCGAAATTTCTTTCAATACTGTGGCAACGATCGCCGATGCCTGACGCATGATCTCAATTTCACGTTTTGACTTGATTTCAATCCCTTTCCGTTGCTTAGGCGCGGCGGGTTGAGCAGACTGGGGAATTAGATTGGTGAGAATGTTCATGAGAATCAAGTCAGTAATGGAATGGAGGAGATGGAGAAAAGTCTGAAGACAATTACGCAAAAACTGAAGGATCGCATTCAGCCAGACAACTACCAATTAAACGGGCTGAGGCGCGTTCCTTTCTAAGGTAACTCAAATTCGTGATGAGAAGGCATCGAGAAAAAAGGAGTCTTTGAGCTTTTCGGCATCACCTTACAAAACCGATACCAGAATCGAGCCTTTCATCCCTGCCTCTGCATGTCCCGGAATGGAGCAATAGAGTTGGTAATTTCCTGGCTTGATGGGCACAAATAGCCATTCTGCTTTTGCACTGGGTTTCAACTCTAGCTCATGAATCGTACCTTTGACTTCCACTTTGCCAGCTTCCACTTTTTGCGTCCAGATTCCATCCGCAAAGTCTTTGGCAGTAAAGTAGTGTTTTTGGTTGCTGGGATTGCTGAGCAGGAGTTTATAGCGTTTGCCTGCAACAAATTCCAAGCGATCGGGAAAAAACTTGAGTTCATTGTCAGCATTGCCCATACTAACGGTGATTTCGATCGCAGGTTGACGCGAAAGGTCGGCACTTGCTGGCGCGGATGCTGCCAGAGCCGAGGGCGTTGCGAGGACGCCAAACCAAACCAGAATACCGAGCAGTATTTGAGTCAGAACGTATCGCATAGTCAATCACCCTATTCGAGAACGATCGAGAAACCCAAAGGCACACAGGCACACGGTGGTTCTCTTCGTGTCTCCCGGGTTTCGCGTGTGACTAGTTTAGTACTTTCGCTCCTGCGGTTGAAATAGGGTGATGCAGACGGGGCGATAGGTTAAATCAATTCCTGCAGGAGAATAATATGCTAGAGTGTGTTGCAGGAAGTTGAGATCGTCGCGATCGGGATAGTCCTCACGGGCATGGGAGCCTCGACTTTCCTTACGATTCAGTGCTGCCGTGAGAATGATTTCACCCACAATCATCAGATACTTCAGTTCCAGAGCTTCGATGATTTCGGTATTCCAGAGTTTGCCAGAATCATCCAGCCGAATTTGGGCATATTGCTGCTGAATTTGCTTCAATTTTGCCAAACCTTCCCGCATGACTGATTCCTGCCGAAACACACCGCAATGTTCGGTCATGCAGTCCTGATATGCCTGCCGTACTTGAGCAATGCGATATTGCCCTGCCTGATCGAGCAGGGACTGGAGTTGTTGCCGTGCCACTTGTAGATAGGGAGAGGCATCCAGCGGAGGAAGTTTACGATTTTCGACAAACTCAGCGATCGCTGCTCCCGTACGCTTGCCATACACCACACATTCCAGTAAGGAATTGCTACCAAGGCGATTTGCTCCATGTACCGACACACAAGCCGCTTCGCCAGCGGCAAAAAACCCGTCTACCAGCGCTTCGCCATAACTACGCACCCGACCCTCCGTATTGACCGGAATGCCACCCATCGAGTAATGCACAGTGGGACGCACAGGCATGGGCTGATGAACTGCATCAATTCCCAAAAGCCGATGGGCTTCTTCCCAGCAAAACGGCACCCGGCTCATAATCTTTTCTTGTCCCATGTGGCGCAAGTCCAGATAAATAAAGGGTCCACCCGCACTGCCATCGGGATGAATGCCCCGCCCTGCGCGAATTTCTCGCGCGATCGCCCGCGACGTAATATCTCTGGGAGCCAACTCCATACGACTGGGCGCGTAGTTTTCCATAAACCGCTGCCCTTCGCTGTTGATCAAATACGCCCCTTCTCCCCGCACGGCTTCGGAGATCAAGACCCCCACCGGGTATAACCCAGTGGGGTGAAACTGGACAAACTCCATATCTTCTAAGGGCAATCCGGCGATCGCAGTCATCGCCAGTCCATCCCCCGTCGAAGCAAAATCATTTGACGTGGTGTTAAAGACTCTGCCATACCCCCCTGTTGCAAACATTACCGCTTTGGCACGGATCACTTCTATCTGTCCGTCCAACAGGTGATACATCACCACCCCTTTGGCTTGACCTTCTTCCAGGATGAGCTGCATCACATACCACTCGTCGTAAACCTTGACTCCGTAGCGCATCAGGTTACAAATCAATTCGTGCAAGATAGCATGTCCGGTTTTGTCAGCGGCATAGCAGGTGCGGTTATGCGAATGCCCGCCAAATGCCCGCTGAGCGATACGCCCGTCTGGTAAGCGAGAAAACAACACACCCATGTGCTCCAGGTCAATCACCACATCGGGCGCTTCACGGGTGAGAATTTCAACCGCATCCTGGTCTGCCAGATAATCAGACCCTTTGACCGTGTCGAAAGCATGGGCTTCCCAACTATCTGCCTCGTCCACATTTTTGAGGGTGGCAGCAATCCCTCCCTGTGCTGCCACTGAGTGCGACCGAATCGGGTGCGTTTTTGCAACCAGTGCCACACTCAGGCGGGGATTGGTGCGAACGATTTCCAGGGCAGCCCGCGAGCCTGCCAGACCACCCCCAATGATAACGACGTCGTGATCAATCACCCGGCTAACCCGCAGCCTGGGCAGGACGTTGCCCCATTGGATCGGCACCACTCACCGTGGGGCGGGCTGCCGTGGCAGAATCCACTGCGGAAAACTCAATATGATTCAAAAGAGTGGTGACAAACGCAAAAAGCAGGAAGGGCAAAGACAGTACCAAAATGATGCCAACGGTTGCCAGAGCATAAACTGGGCGACTGGCTCCCATCAGAGCCATTGCCGCTGCCAAACTGATAAAAATTACGATTAACCAAACAATAATCTGACCGTAGATGTCGCCAAAAGATAACGTACAGACAAACCGATAGCGCTGTGCGTTCATGACCTGCCTCTATATAACATTGCTTATGAGTTTATAAGGTAAAGCCCTGATGAGGGTTTGGGTAGTTTCTCAATCTTTTTGAAAGGATCGTAATCTTACGTTACATTTCCTGAAATTTACATCTCAGAGAAAACTTGAGCTCTCCCCATCTCCTCAATTCCCTATCTCCCCATCTGGCGTTGCTCAACAACAGGATGAAAATGATGCTGAATGATTTGAAATTTCTTTCCAAATCATCCTGCTTTTCAGCAGCATCTCCCATCTCCCCATCCCCCGATCGTCCCGGATGAGCTATACGCCGAGAAAGCGCTAGGCTAGTATGGATTGCGATGCGACTGAATGATGCAGACTCAGTTTGCCGTGATCACTTCAGTTTTGCCTATCCTGTTGCTCGACTGTGGAACCCATGACTGCTCCCTCCGAATTAGAGACTACCGCCCAGCCAAATCTAGAATTGGCAGATGCCAGTCCCGCCAGCGTGGTTGCCAATGCTCTGAGCGGTGACGCGATCGCGGATGAAGATGAACTCAACGATGTCGAAATGTCACTATTCGACCATTTGGAGGAGTTACGCCAGCGGATCTTTTATGCGTTGATTGCAGTGGGCATTGGCATCGTTGCCTGCTTCGCAGTGGTGAAATCGATCGTGCAGTTGCTCGAAGTCCCAGCTCAGGGCGTCAAATTTCTGCAACTGGCTCCAGGAGAATACTTCTTCGTTTCGCTCAAAGTCGCGGCTTACAGCGGCATGTTGGTATCCAGCCCCTTCATTCTGTACCAGGTGATTGCTTTTGTTTTGCCAGGGCTAACTCGCCGAGAAAAACGCTTGCTGGGTCCGATCGTTCTCGGTTCTAGCATTTTGTTCGTTGCCGGTCTTTGTTTCTCCTACGTTGCCTTGATCCCAGCTGCGCTCAACTTCTTCATCAGCTATGGCGAAGATGTCGTAGAGCAGTTGTGGTCGATCGATAAATACTTTGAATTCGTTTTACTGCTGATGTTCAGCACTGGGCTGGCATTCCAGATTCCAGTGATTCAGGCATTGCTAGGGTTACTGGGCATTGTCTCTTCTCAGCAAATGCTATCAGGCTGGCGCTATGTGTTATTAGGCGCTGCCGTATTGGGAGCTGTTTTGACGCCATCGACTGATCCATTGACACAGAGTTTACTGGGAGGGGCTGTTATTGGGCTTTATTTTGGCGGCATTGGATTAGTGAAGCTTCTGGGCAAATAGGCCCAAAACAAGGGCGCACAGATTAAATCTGCGCGCCCTTGTTTCGACTGATTCAGAATCTTTAAGCACCTGCCCCAGTCGGGCTTTCAGAACTCATTGCCTCCGCAGCCAAACGCTCTCTGTCTAGACGCCGCTTACGGGCATAGAGCTGAATTGTTACAGCCATCGCAACGACCATTGCCACAATCGTCCAAGTCGTGCCATCGGCAGGCAGGCTATTCTTAAACACTGCCAGCATCACAACGATGACAAAAAATATTGTCGGCAGCTCATTAAACCAGCGAAAATGTTGCCCCGTCATCTGACACTCATCTGCTGCCAGTTTTTTCATAATCCGCTTGCAGTAGTGGTGATAGCCCAGTAGAAATAGGACACAGGCAAGCTTGACATGCAGCCAAGGCTGTTTCAAAACATCTGGCTCTGTGGTGACCAGCCCGATCGCCATGGCGATTGTCAACAGCATTGCCGGAGTCATAATAATGCTGTAGAGGCGTTTTTCCATAATCTGATACTGGTTTTTCAGAATGCTGCGAGCAGGTTCGGGCTGTTCGTTTGCTTCCGCATGATACACAAACAACCGAGGCAGGTAAAACATGCCAGCGAACCAGCAAACAAACCCAACAATATGGAATGCCTTAAACCAGGAGTAAGCCATGGACAATCGCCCCCAAGAAATTGCAGATCAAAACGCCGAGATTGAAGATTCTAGATTTCAGCACACAAACTGCAATTTACAACTTGAAGTCCGTCATCTACAATCCGAAATCCACAATCTGTAATCTACGATCGCTAGACTGGGTGCTTGAACAACGTGTCGAGATAAACCCGTGCTGCCCGGCGATCGGAATCTCCATTCTGCAACAAAAAGAGCGATAACGCAGCCGCAAAGACGCGATCGTGATCCCAATCAGGATGGGTTTCCAAATACATTCTGAGCGAATCATGAAGACCTTCAGGAATTTCTGCCAGGATACTAACCGTTGCGTTCATCATAAGAACCTCGATTTGTTTGGTAGGTGAATGCAGGAGAAGTGGCTGGGTGACAGAAAAAGGTGTGGAAAACTTGTGAAAACAAGGCAGCACAAACATTTCTGTGCATAGACCCACAGAACTCCACCCTTTGAACAGGAATGAACCTGGCTTGAGAGCAACGTGCCAGACGAAGTTTTTTCAGCGGCTTTGTGGAAAAAGCCGGACACTTTTTAGGTTGGTCGCATCATTCTGCGCTATGAGGGGGTGGGGTTGTCAATGCTGCAAAATGTTGCAAATCTACGCTTACCCAAAACGCCTCAACGAAACAATAAGGGTTTCAGCCTATTTTTTGTAATATTTCTAAACAAAAATTCCTTTCCCATGTGAATTGGACGTGCTAGCCAAGAAATCCCCAGCAATCCCCCAAAGCCTTATTCTCTCGTTCAACCCTGTGGAAAACTTTCCTTAACCTGTGGAAAAGATCCCACTCACCTGTGGAAACTCTGTGGAATACGTGGGGAAAACTTGGGCGAAAAATAAGAATTGCAAAATGTGGAAAAGTCAGGAGTTTCTGAAGTGCCAAATTGCGGCTGTCTGCGGGATGGCTGCTCATTCTCTGCTGACATCTGTTTGAGAGGGTTCAAAATCAGACTGATTCTGCTCTGAGAGCAGATTTTTTGATGATGGGTGATGCAAAAGTTGCTCAGTCCTATCCAGCACTGGATAGGACTGAGCAAAGGCAGTTTGTTCAATCTGTCTTCGGGCATTGGGATCGGCTTCAGGCATGGGTGTAGACCGTTTATGTCTTTGACCTGCCTCCTAATAGAAGGCAGGCGGGGGGTGGCTTTATGACCGAATTGTGTTGTGAATCGTAAAGGTCCCAAGGTCGATGGATTTGGCAGAAGGGTGTGAATAATAATCTGAGGCTGTTATATTACAGACTTTAAGCTTTAGAATGTTCAAGCTTCCTGATGTAGCCCTGGGTTTTCTGAATCCAGAATTGATATCAGTCCTGATTTACTTAGGACGATCGCTTCCCGATGCTAGGGAATAATATGTACAAAAGAAGCCACACAATGGCTTTAGTTAAAGTAGTGTGTTAGTCACGACGGCATGAGCAAAGCAACTTGCTCCTAAACTGGGGCTTTTCCCGATGAGCAATTTCTGTAGTGCTTCACCCGCCTGACACCCCCAGCCCTGATAGGAGTTCATTGGTAGTGTCATGTTTATTCTGAAAAGGCAGGATGTTGAAATCTCAAACGTCCAGCATCCTAAAAAGGACCAACAAATTCCGATTCTTACCTATCAGGGACAGACATTCCGGCTGATTAGTGTCTTTAATGCCAGCCAGGAAGAGGATGCCAAAGCTTTTTGGCGCGACTTGACAGACAACCAGGGCAAAGCCTGCGTTCTGTTAGAAGAGCCAGAGCGCTACAGTGTGTGGGGGAAGATTCGGCTGGATCAGATTGAAACAGATGCTGCAGCAAGTGGGGAATCACCGCCAGGATTGACCCAGGCTTGTTTGCTCATCCTGCAAGCCGTCTACCTCGATATTGAAGACTTATTTGGTGCGAAACAAGCCACTGGTTTCCAAAAAGATATCACTGAGGTGATGAAGCAATGGCGGTTTCCCCAGGCAGAGACCCCTGATGCAGTGAAATATTTACTGACAGCCGATCCTTTACAGTCTGGGCAGGTGCCCAACTGGCAAGAACACCATCTCAATACGTTGCTGCAAGAACTTCATCGCATCGGTAAGCGATATTTTGGGAATACCAGTTTTGCTGAGCAGGTTGGTGAGTTATTGCAAGATTTACCCGCCGCCGATCGCAACCAGTTCTTAAATTGGCTTAAGCAATCTCCTCTGGGTAAACTTTGGAAATGAGCCGCTGGGAAGACTCATTACATTTCAGAGGCTCTCCGTTATTTTCGGCAAGAATTTTGTAAAAGGATAAAACCAGCAAATTGCTTGAAGAAATGTTTGATAAACGCCTGATTTTCTTCCCAATTTGCGCCCCATGCGTAAAATTGTGTTTTGTGACTGCTTAACTGGCTTCCTATTTTCTTGCCAGCCCTTTCTTTGAAATTTCTATGAGCGGCTCCGTGGATAAGTCATCCGGTTCTAAATCATTTCCTTCAGTCCAGATGATCATTCTGGCTGAAATTGCCTGGGCAGTACTAGCACTACTGTTCTTTCTACTATTCAGTGCAACCCCACCCGGACAGTCTCGACCCGTTTGGTACTCGTGGGGAACCTCGATTTTTGAGATTGTCGCTTTTTTTGCTGCAGCAGCATTGTGCTTCCGAAACTATCGCAGTTCTCAAATTGTGAGTGGACGCAGTGTCTGGCTAGGCATTGGCTTGGGCATGTTATTCTACGGCATCGGTAGTACTCTCTTCAGTTATTGGGAACTGGTGCTGGGCATTGAGCCAGACGTTTCACCGGGTGATTTTTTCTTTGTTCTGACCTACATTTTCTTGACCTGGGGAATGGCGCTGGCAGTCATTTCACGGCGGCTAAATTTGCTACTTTGGCAATGGTTGACGGTCGGTGGCATTGCCATTGTTGGGGTTGCCTTGGCACTTTCGTTGAGCAAACCCGCTGCGGAACCGGTGCCATCTTCCCAATTGTGGTTAGAGGCTCCAGCGATCGCTCAGGCGACCCCTACTGCGCCAGTAAAGCCCTCAGCCAAAGCCACGACTCCAGCAGTTAAAGCTAGCCCCAAACCTTCGGTAGCCAAGCCTAAAGGTGTTCATCCATCCACTGCGCCTGTGAAAGGGCAAGCTAGCCCAGCCCCAGGAGCACCATCAGCAGAGCCTGAGAAACCGGTGCCTGCATGGGCAAGCAGTTTGGAAGACGCCCTGAGGCCCCTGAAACCAATTCTGGATTGGCTGTATGTGGTTGGGGATGTTTGCTTGCTGGTCATTGCCACCACGCTGCTCCTCGCATTTTGGGGAGGCAGATTCTCCCAATCCTGGAAGGTGATTGCGGCGGCGGCCTTCTCTCTCTATATCGCGGATATCTGGTTTAAGTACGCAACCAGTAATTTGCAGAACTATCAAAGTGGGGGGTTACCCGAAGTTTTTTGGGTATTTAGCGCGGTTTTGTTTGGGGTTGGGGCAGCACTGGAGTATGACTTATCCAGTCGTTCTCGACGGACAAGTCGTAGACGATCGTAATTTCACCCAATCCTCAAGATTTAAGTCAAGATAAGGTTAGTGTTTTGATGCTTGATGAAAGAATTGAGCATTAAAACATGAGTTTCTTTCTTGCAAAACTGAAATTAAGCTGGCAACAGCTTATAGAATGAATACGCCTGTTTGCTAAATCCCCGGCATGACTCCCAGAAAGCTAACTGATTCCGACATTCAAGATATTCTTCACCTGTATCGGCAAACAGGCGAGACAACTTCGACCTTGGCTGGTCGCTATGGCGTGAGCAATACGACCATCAGCCGACTGCTCAAAAGTCAACTGTCTGAGCAAGAGTATGAATCACTGATTCAGCAAAAAAGAGTTGCACGAACGGCTTCTGACGCTCCCCTGGCTGAATCGACTGCGGCGGCAGCCCCAGTGAGCAAACCTGCGGAAGCAGCGCCAGTGCTGGTGGAAATCCCAACCCAACCTAAAATTGCACCGCCTAAGTTGAGATCAGCGCCATCGCGATCGCTGGAAGAAGAAATTAGCAAACCTGCGATATCACCTCCCAGTGCCCCTGAAGAGACTTCTCGCAAGCGCTCTCGTAAGCGTTCGGAGGTGACGTTTGAGTCGATCGCTGAAGCCCAGTTAGAACTCGATGCTGCCTTGGCGCAACTGTCGATCCCCCTCAAAGCTGAAGAAGCAGAAAAACCCTACAAAACCGCAGCCGTTGCCGAAGAGTTGATAGAGGAAACGTTGCTGGATCAAGAAACCGACCTTTTGGATCTAGAGGATGAGGACGATTTAGAGGATGAGGACGACGAGGATGATCTGGATGATGATCTGGACGATGATGTCGCTCTGACTGATGAGGACGATGAGGCTCCTGATCTCAGATCACTTCACATTCGAGCAGAAACTTTTGTTAAGGTTTTGCCGCTTGCCGATGCTGCTATTCCGCGTCCCTGCTATCTGGTGGTTGATCGCACTGCTGAGTTAGTTGCCCGTCCACTGCGAGAGTTTGCCGATTTGGGGCAAATTCCAACTGAAGAGATTCAGGCAAAGACGCTGCCGGTGTTCGACAATCATCGAGTTGCCAAACGGTTTTCTAATCACCGCACTCAAAGAGTAATTAAAGTGCCAGATGGGCGAGTTTTGCAAAAAACCTCCTCCCATCTGCAAGCGAAGGGAATTACTCGCCTCTTAATTGACGGACAGGTTTACGCGCTCTAGAGAATGTCAATCCAGTCTAAAGTCAATTGTCCAAAATCTAAGGAGTAACCTTCAGCGAATTGCAAAGCCCTCTGACTTGACAGAGAAGGCGTTCATTCTGAGCACAACGAGCGTCTTAAAGTAGGCTCAAGCAGAGCTGACGGAAATGCTCTCCCCGTTGCTCAAAATTGGGATACTGATCAAAGCTGGCACAAGCAGGGGATAGTAACACCACCTTAGCCCCAAGTCGGGGCGCAAGCTCCGTCGATCGCTGCACTGCCCGTTCCATCGTTTCAACGATTTCATAGGCAGCATACCCGATTTGATCCAAGCGCTGAGCGAATGCAGGCGCCGCACTGCCAATTAGCAAAACAGCTACTGTCTGGGTGTGAATCGTTTGCAGCCAACGGGTATCATCCCCCACTTTCGCTTCTCCACCAGCAATCAGGATGGCTGGGTTGGAGACAGCGGCTAAGCCTACTTCCGCTGCATCATAATTGGTGGCTTTGCTGTCATTAATGAAGTCGATGCCTTGCCAAGTAAGAATCTGCTCCAACCGATGAGGCACCCCTGAAAAAGCAGCCATTGCCTCAGCAATCGCGTTTTTTTCGATGCCTGCCAAGCGTGCCACTGCCACCGCCATCAGTAAATTTTGTCGATTGTGGGCACCGGGCATTTTGAGTAAATTGGTAGGCAAAATCAGTTCTTTGGTGGTTCTGACCCAGCCATCTTCGATGTAAACCCCCAGATCAGGATCGCCCAATAGCGCGGCTTTACCCTGAACACTAGTCCAGCAAGCATCTGGACGGATAGGAGCATTGCCCGATTTCCCTAACTGATGCAGATAAGGATCATCGCCATTGAAAACCTGATATTTTGCTTGGCGGAGCAGATAGGCTTTGAGATTAGCGTAGTTCTCTAGCGTTTTATGGCGGCTGAGGTGGTCGGGTGTAAAGGTCGTCCAAACGGCAATCTGTGGCGCGATCGAAGGCGACGACTCGATCTGGTAGCTACTGAGTTCCGCGATCGCCCAATCCGGTTGACGCGCTGCCAGCAAAACTTCGCAGGCAGCATAGCCAATATTGCCAAATGCGGGAGCATAAAAACCGGCTGCCTGGAAGATAGCAGCAATCAACATTGTCGTCGTCGTTTTACCATTGGTACCCGTAATCCCCACCCAAGGAATTGTCTGCAAATGCTGCCATGCCAGTTCTGTTTCACCGATCGTAGGGATGCCCAAGGCACGTGCTTGGATCAAACCTGGAATATCCCAGGGCACACCCGGGCTAACGACCACCAAATCAGCCTCACTAGAGGTGGTGGGGGCAAACGAATGACCCAGTTTGACCAGAATCCCCTCTGTTCCCAGCTCCTGCTGCTGTTGTTGCAAGGTTGCAGAAGTGCCGCGATCGCTCACCGTGACCTGCCAACCTTCTCGGTTTAACAGTCGTGCCGCAGCCACTCCCGACTTGCCGAGACCAATTACAAAAGCGTTGCCCATAGGATATCCTCAACCAACTGTAAGGGGGTGTTTGAAAAGGTGTTCGCTGTGTGTGATGTTGATCACTCAGAGATCCCCCCTAGCTCCCCTTACAAAGGGGGATCAGCCTCAAAGTCCCCCTTTGTAAGGGGGATTTGGGGGGATCGTGTCTGTTGCTACTTGCGAAAGGACTTTTAAAACATCCTCTAAGGGCATAACGCCTTACACCCCTATCCATGTCATACCCTAAACCGAAAATTGGCTCAATCCTACCTGCCCCACTGAAAAATTGCTGATCCCCAACTCAGCCCTGCGCCAAAGCCAGAAGAGGCAATAATATGATTCGCTTGCACTTTGCCCTGGCGCACCGCTTCATCCAGTGCTAGCGGAATTGAAGCAGCCGAAGTATTCCCATAATTCGCCAAATTGCTAATCACCTTCTCATTGGGTATTTTTAATCGCTGAGCCACCGCATCTAAAATTCGTTGGTTTGCCTGGTGCAGTAATAGCCAATCTATTTGTTCAACACTGAGATTGGCACGAAACAGCGCCTTTTCAATCACTTCTGGCACCTGTCTGGCAGCAAAGCGATACACCTCTTGACCATTCATACCGATGGGCGAAAAAGTTCCCTGGGCGATCGCCAAATTTTCTAGCAACGGATGCGCCTGCCCTTGATATGCCAGGGTTAGCGAAGCGTTTTGGCTGCCGTCACTCCGCAACTCAAACCCCAGTAGCCGATCGCGAGCATTTGCCTGGATCACCACAGCTCCCGCCCCATCGCCAAACAACACACAGGTGCGACGATCGCCCCAATCCACCCAACGGGACAGCACATCTGCCCCAATCAGCACGATCGTTTGGTAAACCCCTGTGCGGATAAACTGGGCTGCTGTTACCAGCCCAAACACGAAGCCCGAACAAGCTGCCGTAAGATCAAACGCCACCGCCTTCGTGGCTCCCAGCCGTGCCTGTACCAGACAGGCAGTGCCAAACAAATCATCCGGCGTAGAAGTTGCCAGAATGATCAGATCCACCTCTTGCGGGCTAACGCCTGCCATCTCCAGTGCATTTTGGGCAGCCTGAGCGGCAATCTCGTTCAGCGACCCGTAGGCACTGGACAGCCGCCGTTGTCGAATCCCCGTGCGAGTTGAGATCCACTCATCCGACGTTTCCACAATTTGGCTCAAAGCAGCGTTGTCCAAATTGGTTTCTGGCGTGGCTGAGCCACTTCCCGTAATGGCAACGCCTAAGCCTGTAAAAAATTGCGCTGACATCGGCTCCATGGCATCTTCGCTGCTCACTCTTCTGCCCTCACTTCACCCATGGCTGGCTCCTTCACACCCTTCTGGTAACGAGATTGAATTAACTCAAGTACCTGATGATCCGTTGCCTCTTTCGCCAAACGAATGGCATTAAAAATGGAGGGTGCTTGAGAACTTCCATGACTAATAATGCAAACCCCAGCCACACCGAGCAGCAATCCACCGCCATGCTCAGCATGATCCATGCGTTGCTTAATCCGTTTCAAATTCGGCTTTAGCAAGGTCACGCCTAGTTTGCCATTCAACCCTTGAGGTAACTCCTCTCGAAGAATTTGGAGGGCGACTTCGCCAACAGCTTCCGCAAACTTGAGCAATACATTGCCAACGAACCCATCGCAGACAATGACATCAAAATGCCCTGAGAGCACATCCCGCCCTTCAGCATTGCCAATAAAGGAGATCTGGGTATTTTCCTGGAGCATTTCATGGGTGCGAACCGCTAGTTCATTGCCCTTTGTGGTTTCTTCCCCAATATTGAGTAGCCCAATTTTTGGATCAACCGTTCCCAGCACATGCTGAGAGTAGATCGATCCCATTACTGCAAACTGCTCTAAAAACTTAGGGCGACAGTCTACATTTGCCCCGACATCCAGAATGAGGACAGGTTTGCCAGCAATCATGGTGGGCAAAACAGCCCCGATCGCAGGGCGATCGATCCCGGACAACCGCCCCAAGCGCAATAGGGCTGCTGCCATCGCAGCACCGGAGTGTCCCGCAGAAACCACCGCATCTGCTCGTTTCTGCTTGACGAGATCCATCGCCACATTAATCGAAGCCTTGGGTTTACGCCGGAGCGCCCCCAACGGTTCTTCGTGCATCTCGATCGTGCCTTCCGCCGGCACAATTTCAATTTGGGAGAAGTTTGCGTGGTGTTTTACCGATGCCTGGATTTGCTCCGGGTTACCGACTAGCAGCACCTCGACACCCAATTCTTCCCGTGCTCTTAAAGCTCCAGCAACAATTTCGGCAGGGGCATTGTCCCCGCCCATCGCGTCAACTGCAATCCGTGCCTGAGTCGATCCCATTGATTAACAAATTTGTAGAAACCTTAGAAATTTTACCAGAAGGACATTGTGCCTAACGAAAGCCTTTTGTAACTCGACAAATCTCGTCGTCAAGCTTCACAACCGACCTACCAGTTTTCGGGAACGTTCAGTTAAATCGCATGTTCCACATTCCCTCATGATGATTGAAGCACCCACTCGCAGCATTTTGGATTGACAACTTTGGCTCGTCTGTGTGAGCCTGAATCAGCTTTGCAGCCCTTCATTGAGCATCACCGCTTTACCCCATAAGGATCGCATCTGTTCAACTGTAGCGCGGTAAATTCTGCCTTGATCGCGATCGCTCCTCAAACATTCGCACCCCATCCAGGCGGATGGCTAACATCCAGAAACCGACTGAAAAGCAGAACAGAGAAGTAAAAATCTGAAACTTCTTACTCCAAAAGCATTCATTGAAATCTTTAAAGAATTATTCAAGTTCACCGGGTTCAACAATGCGTTGGAACAGATAACCTGTGCCACGCGCCGTCAAGATCAATTCGGGATTGCTGGGGTCATCTTCCAGTTTCGCCCGCAGTCGCGAAATGTGGACATCGACCACACGAGTATCCACATGGCGCTCGGGTGTGTAGCCCCACACTTCTTGCAAAATTTCGGAGCGCGAGTAGGGTTCCCCAGAACGGCTGACCAAGAGTTCGAGCAGACTAAACTCCATACCGGTTAACCGGATGCGCTCATCCCCTTTATAAACCTGGCGTTTGTTTGTATCAATCCGAATTGTATTGACATGAATTACGCCAGAACTGGGAATCCCAGAAGTTCCCGTCTTTTCTACACGACGTAGGACTGACCGAATACGTGCTTCCAGTTCTTTGGGAGAGAATGGTTTGACCACATAGTCATCGGCTCCCAATTCCAAGCCGGTAATTCGGTCAGCCACATCTCCCAAGGCTGTTAGCATAATGATAGGCACGTCAGATTCTTTCCGTAGCTCCTGACAGACCCCATACCCGTCTAATTTGGGCATCATGACATCCAAAACCACCAGATCGGGATCGGCATTGCGGAAGGTTTCTAGAGCCTCTTCACCGTCAGCTGCCGTGACAACATCATAGCCAATCATTGAGAGACGGGTTTCTAGGATGCGACGAATACTCGCCTCATCATCCACTACCAATATTTTTTCCTTGTGGTTTTCCAACTTCTTGATACTCCTTAAAGCTCTATCTCTTAATCATTAATTTTCAGTACTGTATCACTAAAATCGTAACCCGATCGGGGATTTTGGGATCGCCAAAGCTCTTATCGGGTCGGTTTTTCAGACTTTCTTAATATTCGTATCACTTTGTTTCTTTTTGATCATTTAAGTATTGAGAAATGCCAAAAGCACGATCGCAGTATGTTTGTAACGAATGCGGGGCTGAGTTTTCACAATATTTTGGCAAATGCCCTGCCTGCAATAGTTGGAATTCCTTAGAAGAGCAAGTGGTTTTACCGAGTACGAGTTCTGCCAATTCCTCTACCTTGAAAGCTGCAACTCGCATTAGCAAAGGACGCCATGTCAGCAAAAATACTCCAGCCAAACCTTTTGCTGCTTTGACCCTAGCACAAATTTCTGACCATCCCCAGACGCGGCTCTCTTCTGGTTATTCAGAACTCGATCGCGTTCTGGGGGGGGGGATTGTCCCCGGTTCTCTAGTTTTAATTGGCGGCGATCCAGGAATTGGTAAATCGACGTTGCTCCTGCAAGTTGCCAATCGGTTGGCGCAGCATTACCGCACGTTATATGTGTGTGCAGAAGAATCGGGGCAACAAGTGAAGTTGCGCGCGCACCGATTGGGGGTCGCGGTAGAGCGCCGGGAGAGGGACACGGAGACGCGGGGAGAGAGGCAGGGAGAAGGGGGAGAGGGAGAAGAGAGGGAAGCGGAGAGAAACGGAGAGGGGGATCTTTATCTGTTACCCGAAACTGATTTGGATGCCATTTTGGTGGAGTTGGAGTCACTAAGACCTCAAGTGGCAGTGATTGACAGTATCCAGGCACTTTTTTTTAGTGCGCTGACTTCGGCTCCGGGGTCAGTCGCACAGGTGCGGGAGTGCACATCGGTATTGATGCGAGTGGCAAAGCAGCAGAACATCACCCTATTCATCGTGGGGCATGTCACCAAGGATGGCGCGATCGCTGGTCCCAAGGTGCTGGAGCATTTGGTCGATACCGTGCTGTATTTTGAGGGCGATCGCTTTGCCAGTCACCGTCTGTTACGATCGGTTAAGAATCGTTTTGGGGCAACCCATGAACTGGGCGTGTTTGAAATGGTCGATGTGGGACTGGAAGAAGTGACCAATCCTTCCGCTCTGTTTTTGGGTAATCGAGAAGAATTTTCGCCGGGGACTGCCACGATCGTGGCTTGTGAAGGAACACGCCCCATTTTGGTAGAACTCCAGGCATTGGTGAGTCCGACCAGTTACAGTTCGCCTCGACGATCGACCACAGGAATTGAGTTCAACCGGCTGCTACAAATTCTGGCAGTGCTAGAAAAACGAGTTGGCATTCCCCTGTCTCGGCTAGATGCCTATGTCGCCTCTTCGGGTGGGCTAAATGTGGGGGAACCGGCAGCCGATCTGGGGGTGGCGATCGCAGTGGTTGCCAGTTTTCGCGATCGGATCGTGGATCCTAAGACCGTTTTAATTGGAGAAGTGGGGTTAGGCGGACAGGTGCGCGTAGTTTCGCAAATGGAATTACGCCTGAAGGAAGCAGCAAAGCTAGGGTTTCAACGGGCAATTATCCCCAAAGGGCAAACGGTTCCCAAAGTCGGGTTGGAAGTGATTCCAGTGGCACGAGTGGTCGATGCGATCGGGATTGCTTTAGCAGGAACCCCCATCCAGTCAGAGACAGAATAATTGACTGCGGACGAACCTCCGATCGTTGTCTGCCTAAGTTCAGAATGCTAATGTGTTGGTAGTTTAGAATTCTGGCTAGAATAATCCGCTACAGGATAGTTCTCAATGAGTCATTCAGGCATTGGGTGCGATCTCCGTTGTTTTGAACCTATTAGAGCCTCATCCTAGTGATCCATCAAGGTTGAAATGAGAGATAGAATCTTGCTCTCGTCGTGAACAAGACGCTCACACAACCAACCCATCAAAACGGCGTTGCTGAATCAAGGTATAAATTTGGAGTTGTATGAATTGAAACTTCGTTCCACTTCATACTGCAATTCAGCAACCTCTCAAACCGTAAGTTGACAACCCACGAGCCGACTGGAACCATTCGTTCAATTCTATGGTACCAACAGCTAACACCGACCCTAATCGCTTGCCTCACATTCCTGGGTACTCCATAGTTGAGCAGCTTTATGTGGGTTCGCGAACGATCGTCTATCGAGCAGTTGAGAACTCTAGTCAGCGTCCGGTGGTCATCAAGCTGTTGCAACAGAGCTATCCGACCTTTAACGAGCTATTGCAATTTCGTAATCAGTATACGATCGCTCAAAATCTGAATATTCCAGGCATTATTCGTTCCTACAACTTGGAATTCTACGGTAATGGCTATGCTTTAGTCATGGAAGATTTTGGCGGTGTCTCTTTACAGCAGTATGTCCAAACGCATACCCTGGCGCTGCCAGAGACTTTGGCGATCGCCCTGCAACTTACCGAAATCCTGCATGACTTACACCAAGCCCACGTTATCCACAAAGATATCAAACCAGCCAACATTCTAATCTGTCCAACGTCTAAACAGGTCAAGCTGATCGACTTCAGTATTGCTTCGCTGTTGCCGAAAGAAACGCCAGAACTGAGCCCCCCCCATGGACTAGAAGGAACGCTTGCTTATCTGGCTCCGGAACAGACCGGGCGGATGAATCGAGGGATTGATTACCGCGTCGATTTCTATGCATTTGGGGCAACGTTGTTTGAGTTATTGACTGGACAACTCCCCTTCTCATCATCTGACCCAATGGAATTGGTGCATTGTCATTTAGCAAAACAGCCTCCCACTGTTCAGAGTCTTTGTCCCGAAATTCCTGGGGTGCTGTCGGAGATCGTCGGCAAACTCATGGCGAAAAATGCCGAAGACCGCTATCAAAGTGCATTAGGTTTGCGGCATGATTTGCAAAATTGCCTGAGTCAATTGCAGGAAACGGGTCAAATTGAACCCTTTACAATCGCCTTGCGAGATGTTAACGATCGGTTCCTGCTTCCCGAAAAGCTCTATGGTCGAGCAGTAGAAGTCCATCGGCTTTTGGCTGCTTTTGACCGTGTTGCCAACGGCACATCCGAATTGATGCTGGTTGCTGGATCCTCTGGAATTGGCAAAACAGCCGTGGTCAACGAAGTTCATAAACCCATTGTTCGCCAACGCGGCTACTTTATCAAAGGCAAATTTGACCAATTCAATCGCAACATTCCTTTTTCCGCCTTTGTCCAAGCGTTGCGAAATTTGATGCAGCAACTGCTGACCGAAAGCGATGCTCAATTAGTACAATGGCAAGCCAAAATTCTCACAGTACTTGGTGAAAGTGGGCAGGTCATCATCGATGTGGTTCCGGAACTGGCAGCGATTCTGGGACCCCAACCCCCTGTGCCCGAACTATCGGGCAGTGAAGCACAAAATCGATTCCATCGTTTATTACAACAGTTTATTCACGTCTTCGCGACAGCAGCACATCCACTAGTGATTTTCCTGGATGACCTACAATGGGCAGATCTAGCTTCCTTAAGCTTAATAGAACGTCTAGTAGAGCAGCATGAATGTCGCTTTCTGCTGCTGATTGGAGCCTATCGCAGTAATGAAGTGAGTGCAACCCATCCTCTGATACGGCTGGTGGATAAACTGGGCAAAGCCAAGATGCCAATTCATACGCTGACCCTGCCTCCGCTTAGCCAAGAAAATATTAATCACCTCATTGCGGATACCCTCAATTGCTCTGTTGATGCTGCCTTGTCCCTGACCCAACTGATCGATCAAAAGGCGCAGGGGAACCCCTTTTTTACAACTCAACTGCTTAAATCTCTTCATGCTGAAGGCTTAATTGCCTTGAATCAGGAAACCCATCAGTGGCAGTGCGATATGACCTGGGTTCAATCGCTCGTGCTCAGCGATGATGTGGTGGCATTCATGAGGCTGCAATTGCAGAAACTCCCTGCCTCCTGTCAGGAGATGCTCAAGTTAGCGGCCTGTATCGGCAGCCAATTTGACTTAACCACACTCGCAACTGTCTGTGAACAGCCACCCACTGTAGTTGCTTTAAACCTATGGGCGGCGTTGCAAGCGGGATTGATTTTACCGCTGAATGAAATTTATAAGTTCTTCCAAGCAGAGGCGATCGCCAGCAGCCAGCAGTCAGTAAAATTATCCCCGCGTCAGGTGGATGCCTGTACTTATCGTTTTTTGCACGATCGGGTGCAGCAAGCTGCCTACTCACTCATTGCCGAAGATCAGCGCCAAACGGCACACTGGCAAATCGGGCAACTCCTATTACGCAATACTCCAGCCAGTGAACAGGAAGAACGACTCTTTGAAATTGTCAATCATTTGAATGTGGGACGTTCCCTCATCGCGCGTTCCCAAGAACAAGTAGAATTGGCGCAATTGAACCTGAGGGCAGGACAGAAAGCCAGAGCTGCTACGGCTTATGGGGCAGCGGTAGATTATTTCACTACTGGCATCGCCTGCTTGCCCACCGATGCCTGGGAGCGTCACTACGATCTGACGCTAGCACTTCATCGAGAAGTGGCAGAGGCAGCCTATCTCAACACTGATTTTGAACAGATGGAGCAATGGGCGACTCTAGTGTTGCAACATGCCAAAACCTTATTAGACACGATTCCAGTCCAGCACACCCGGTTAATGGGGACGAAAGCTCAGGGGCAACTTCTGCCTGCACTTCAGCTTGGCTTACAGGTCTTACAGTCACTGGGAGTAGAGTTTCCCGCTCAGCCTACGCAAGCAGATATTGAGCAAGCTTTTGGGGCATCTTGCCAGCTCTGGCAGGACCAAGCGCCTCTAAGTTTACTCGGTTTGCCCCCAATGATTGATCCTAGCCATCTAGCAGCAATGAAAATTCTGAGCTGGTTGGTGCCCTGTGCGTATGTGGCAAATCCCACTTTAATGGTGCTACTGATTTTCAAGCAAGTGGAATTGTCTATCCAGCATGGCAATTGCCCAATCTCCATCTATGGCTATGTGGATTATGGTCTGATTCTGTGCGGTGTCATTGGAGATATTCCATCAGGTTATGACTTTGGTCAATTGGCGTTGCAGTTGCTAGCGCAATCGCAGGTTACTCCCTTCAAATGTAGAGCCTGGTATGTTGTCTATACCTATATTCAACACTGGAAAACTCCATTACAGGAATCGATTCCACAATTACAAGAAGCTTACCAAAGCGGGCTAGAAACTGGAGACATTGAAACGACTGCCCTGAGTGCCGCAGCCTATTGCTATTACGCCTATTGGGCTGGGCAGGAACTGATCGAGTTGGCTGACACGATCGAAGCTTACCGTCAGACGATCGGTCAACTCAAGCAAACCACCTCACAGCTTTATCTAGAGATCTATCAACAAACAGTATTCAACTTATTGGGACGCAATGAAGTGCCTGTGCAACTCAGGGGGACAGTCTTTAACGAAGCAGTCTCACGCCCCCGGTTACAGGCAGCCAATCACCGGACAGCCTTATTTTATTTGCACTTTAATCAAATGGTTCTGGGTTACTTGTTTGGTGACTATCAACAAGCTGCTCAGGACTCTCTCCTGGCAGAGCATCATCTCGACGGTGGAATCGGTACTTTTATGGTGCCTCTGTATTCTTTCTACGACTCACTGGTGCAGTTAGCAAGGTGTAGAAATGCTTCCGAAGAAGCGCAGCGCCAAATTCTTGACCGAGTGGAAATGCATCAGGGCAAGTTGAAGGGATGGGCAACTCATGCCCCTTTTAATCATCAACATCACTGGCAACTGGTGGCTGCCGAGCAGTATCGTGTCTTGCAACAGCAGGCTGAAGCGATCGAACACTTTGACCTGGCGATCGCGGGCGCTCAGGCGAATGGGTATCTTCAGGACGAAGCTTTAGCGAACGAGTTGGCTGCCAAGTTTTACCTTGACTGGGGTAAAGAGAAAGTTGCCGCAGGGTATATGCAAGATGCTTACTACTGCTATGTACGTTGGAGAGCCAAAGCTAAAACGAATGATCTGGAAAAGCGTTACCCACGTTTGCTGCACCCCATTCTCCAGCCAACAGCACAACCGTTGAATGTGATCGAGACGCTGGCAAAAATTACCAATCCCTATGCCTTGAATCCTACCAGTGAACTGAGCCGTTCTTCCAGCACGAGTGTGAATACGGCTCTGGATCTTACCACTATTCTGAAAGCCTCCCAGAGCCTATCCGGAACCATTCAGTTGGATGAGCTACTGCATCAACTCACCCAAATTATTTTGCAAAATTCTGGCAGCGATCGCTACGCCCTGATTCGACCCGATCGTCAAGGGCAATGGCAGGTACAAACCATTGCTACGCCAGAAGCAACCCAACTTTGTTCCGAGCCTTTGGAGCAGCATCCGAACTTGCCTGTCAAACTGATTCAGTACGTCAAAAATACCCGAGAGGTCGTGGTCATTGATGACCTCAAAACCGATTTGCCTATCCTGGATGAGTATTTAGTGCAGCAACAACCCAAAAGTATCTTATGCTTGCCTATCCTCAACCAGGGAAAATTGCTCGGTATTCTATATCTAAATAATCAATCAACTCGTGGCGTCTTTACCCACGATCGCATCCTCATTCTCAACTTCCTCTGTACCCAAGCAGCGATTTCCCTAGAAAATGCCCGCTTGTACCAGGAATCGCAAGCGCATGCGCAACAGGTGGAGTTGGCACTTGAACAACAGCAAATCTTGTTCAATGTGGTTACCCAGATGCGCGAGTCTTTGGATTTGGAGACGATCTTTCAGTCAGTTACTCAGAATGTGCGCTCGATTCTCAGTGCCGATCGCGTGGGCATCTATCAGTTTCATACAGAACAGAACTACGAATATGGTGAGTTTATTGCAGAAGATGTTCGCCCCGAATTTCCATCGGCTTTAGCGATCAAGGTACAAGATCATTGTTTTAGTGAAGACTATGCAACCCTTTATAAACAGGGACGCATCTGCACCATCCGTGATGTACAAGCTGCCGAAATACCAGACTGCCATCGGGCAATTTTGATGCAATTTGGTATTCAAGCTTCGCTAGTTGTGCCGATTTTGCAAGACAGTAATCTTTGGGGACTACTTTGCATTCACCAATGCGATCGCACGCGCAACTGGCAACCAGCTGAGAGTCAGTTTGCCCAACAAGTCGCCGCTCAGATGGGGATAGCGCTGCAACAAACCGAATTGCTTCTCGAAACTCGTCGTCAGGCAACTCAGCTAGAACAAGCCCTGCGAGAGCTTCAACAAGCCCAACTCCAGCTGGTACAAAACGAAAAAATGGCGTCTTTGGGCAACCTGGTGGCAGGGGTGGCGCACGAAATCAATAACCCGATCGGCTTCCTGAATGGCAGCATGAAAAATGTGAGAGAGTATTTTCAAGATCTCTTGGGTCACTTGACGCTCTATCAACAGCATTATCCCCATGCGGCTGAGTCTGTGCAGGAGAATGCGGAAGATATTGAGCTAGACTACCTCTGCGAAGACCTACCCAAACTGATGGACTCGATGAAAGGCGCGATCGATCGGATCAAGTCCATCAGCACGAGTCTGCGGACTTTCTCCCGTGCCGACACGGAGCATAAAGTCAGCGCCAACTTGCATGAAGGCATTGATAGTGCGCTGTTGATTCTCAAATATCGGCTCAAAGCCAATGAACATCGACCGGCGATTCAGGTCATTCAAGACTATGGTGAATTGCCGCTCATCGAATGTTTCCCTGGACAATTAAACCAGGTATTTATGAATCTCCTGGCAAATGCGATCGATATGTTTGATGAAATGGCGCAATCCTTATCTTTTTCGGAACTGGAAGCTAATCCTCAACAAATTACGATTCGCACCACAGTTGACTCCAATCAGGTGCAAATTCAAATTCTCGATAACGGCAAAGGGATGGACGAAGACGTGAAAGCGAAAATCTTTGACCATTTGTTTACGACCAAGGGGGTGGGTAAGGGCACCGGCTTGGGATTGACGATCGCCTACCAAATTGTGACCGAGACCCACGCCGGCAGTCTGGAAGTGCAGTCTGAGTTAGGTCAAGGTAGCGAGTTCTGCATTCGATTACCGCTTTCGGACTGAAAAGCCCGATTTTTGTGTCACACTCCGGAACTCCCCCCCAAAATAAACAGGCTCAGCAGTGTCCCCCCATTCCACAGGCTGTGCAGCAACATACAAGCCAGGAGATTGCGCGATCGTACATACACATAACCCAGCACCATGCCCAAGGCTGTCAGCGGCAGGATTTCTGACAGGCTCAAGTGGGCAACGGCAAACAATAGCCCGCTGGCAGCGATCGCGCCCCATACAGGCAAATAGCGCGTCAGTGAAGGCAACAAAAATCCCCGAAACAGGATTTCTTCAAAAATCGGCGCGGCAAGTGATGCGGTGATGAAAAAGATGGCGATCGCGGTGGGGTCTTTGCCTTCCAGGGCGATCGGCAAAATCGGGTTGCTGCCCCCCTGTCCCTGCCAAATCAGCTGATTGACCTGTGAAACTCCCAATACCACGGGCCACGCCACACAATAACCCGCAACGCCCCAAAACAGCCCTTCCCGGTCCAATCGGAACCGAAACCATCCTTCCGGCAGCGGGAAAAAGGGCTTTAGGGAAAGATAGATAACCAAACCACCCCCCACTGCCAGCATTAAATAGCTCAGAAGAATTAGGCCTGCCTGCCCTCGGTTATCCAAACTGGTGGGGGTAATCTTCAACAGCCCCAAACCCAATGGCAACAGGAACTGACCAATTAGAAATTGTCCAACAAAGAAAAAGCCAATCACTAATCCCTGTACCATCACTTCCCAGTCCCAGGGGACTTGCCAGACGGTCAGTTGCTTTTCCACGGGCAATGGTTGTCTACCCCGAATCAGCCAGAGCAACCATCCTCCCAGCCAAAAAATCAATAAGCCGCCCCCGATCAACAGTCCCAATCCTGGTAACAGCGAAACCAGACCCAATTTGATAAAAGCTTGTTCTGCTGCCTGCTGTTCTGTGGCGTGCAACGCTTGTAAGACATCCTGGCGCTGTTGCAGTTGAAACAGCCGTTCTAGTGCCTGATCGCGAAACCAGCCTGAGAGGTCAGTTTGCAAACTAGTTTCGGCGTCGGGCAAGAGTTGGGGGGGGTTACGCCATAACCCCGACAGAACTTGGGCAGTTTGGGGCAGCGAGGAGAGAGGGTTTGCCTGGTCAGATTGCTGCAACTGTTTCCAGGTTTCTAGGGCAGCTTGGGTTTGCCCTTGATGAGCTTGCAAAACGCCTAAGTTCAAATCTAATTCGGCAGTGAGGCGCGCTAATTTTTGGACAGAAGCTTGCAATTGAGCATTTTCTTCGTCAGGATTGGACGACGCTAAACGGGTGCGAATTTTGTCCAGGCTTTCCTGGTTGGATTGTCGCGCTTCTTGATATTGCTTGGTGGCAGCTTGGATAGGATCTGCCCCCACGATCGCTCGCCGAGTGGTTGATAAGTTGGCTTCTTCCCCAGGCGGGCCCTGCCATTCGCTAGCACGCAGGAGCAAATTAGTTTGGTAAAGTTCCAGGCGGCTTTGAAACTGCGGTTGGTTCCAGCTACTCAAGAGTTGTAGAGTGGTGAACACGATCGCCAGTATTGTCAACCCAGCTAAAATCCATCGCTTTAGCGTTGCTCCTTCCCCGGTTACAGTCATTCGATCCCTGTCCCAATATTTTTCTATCTCACTATCTCATACCGATTTGAAGGGCGAACGAGACAGATGAATTTCTCGGATGTCGATTCTGCAATGCTTATTAGTAGGACGGTACTGAAATTGCTCGACTGGGTGTTTACAGCGATCGCATCAACGCAACGACAGCAAATATGTATTGACAGTGTAAATACGCCTTGCCTACACTATGGCATGGATGTGTATTTCATACTGAACGGCGTTACCTTTGTCTGGAATAAGGAAAAAGCTAGGATCAACCCGATAAATCATGACGGTGTTACCTTTCAGCAAGCCGCAGAAGCTTTCTTCGATCCGCTGCTGCTGGTGGTTATGCCAGTCGCAATGAAGAGGCGCGCGAGGCTGTTATTGGTCTAGATAGGCGATGTAATCTTTTGTATGTTGTCTACATTGAGCGTGAAAACAACATCTTTCGGATCATTTCGGCTCGTAAAGCAACCCGCAAGGAACGTGAATACTATGAAAATTGAAGCATTAAAAAAACGATTAGATAGAAATCGACCCATGACTACGATCACGATTCGTATGCCCGAAGATGTGATTGAAGATTTAAAGCGGGTTGCGCCGTTGCTTGGTTTTTCTGGTTATCAACCTCTCGTGCGTGCTTACATTGGACAAGGGTTGCGAGCTGACTTGGAACGGCTAGAAGGGGATACAGTGTCTGCACTGATTGATAGCTTAAAGCGTCATGGTGTAAGTGATAAAGTTATTCAAGAGGCATTAGGCGAAATAACTCAGTGTTAGCACAAGCTTCACTTACAGCCAGCATCCCAACTATTCAAAGGCAGCGGACATACGATTCAAGTTCTTTGCTGCCGCTGTTTTGAGACGTTAGACTACTGCATGTCAAGATAGGTGCATAGGCGCAACTTTTTTCTGGGGTGACGAGATGGGCAATTGGGTGTGCGATATCAGAACTGACTTGTAAAGAAAGCGAGTAATTGATTGTGTCAGTTCCACCAAGGAAGAATCAATTCAAGTAATTCGACATCTTACCCAGTTATGGAACCGAAGAAAACTATCCGAAAAAAGTTCCGCCTCCGTAATACGCTTCTTATGCCCTTCGTTCTGCAAATAGTCGCTGCTTCGAGCTTGGTAGGTTATTTCTCTTTCCGTAGCGGACAACAAGCTGTGAATGAAGTTGCAAGCCAACTACGCGATGAGTTGACAAACCGCATTAACGAAAAACTAGCGTCTTATGCCGAAATCCCTCATACCATTAATCGCTTAAATGCCAGTGCCGTCGCCCAGGGAGATATTGATATCCTCAATGGCGCCGGAGAATATCAATTCTGGCAGCAGATGCAGATTTATCCTGACATAAGCTACATCTACTGCGGTAATGAGAGCGGGGCATTTATGGGTGTTGCACGCTACATGGAACAGAATCAACTTAGGTTAAGGTTCCAGCTTGTTAATCCATCCACCCAATTTGTTAGAAAAAGTATTGAGCTTGATAGTCAGGGCAATCATACAGGAAAGACTGGCATCATATTTACTAAACCTTACGATCCTCGCCTGCGTCCTTGGTATAAAGCAGCAAAAACAGCAGAAAAGGCTGTCTGGAGCGAAATCTATTTGGATTTTTCCATTCTTCTCCCAACCGTTACTGCTAGCATTCCGATCTACAGTAAAGTTGATAACTCATTCATCGGTTCCTGTGGAGTTGACTTCTTTTTACCACAGGAACTAAGCAAATTTTTACAATCTCTAAAAATAGGGAAAAATGGAACTGCTTTTATTATCGAACGTTCCGGGAAGTTGGTCGCAACTTCGACCCAAGAACCCATGATTCAGGGTAGCGGAGAAAATACCAAGCGACTGTTTGCCCGAGATAGTGAAAATCTTGCGATTCAAGAAACTGCCAACTATTTGGACAGTCGCTTTACCGATTTGAACCAGGTTCAATCCGTTCAACAACTTAACTTTAGCCTGAATGGTGAACGGCAATACATTCAGGTCGCACCTTTCCAAAATCGTAACCTGGATTGGCTGATTGTGTTGACAGTACCTGAATCGGACTTTATGGCGCAGATTAATGCAGGTCGGCAAAATGCCTTATGGCTGAGTCTAGGGGCACTAGGACTAGCAATTATGATTGGCATCTTTACAGCGCGATTGATCACCCAACCTGTGCTTAGACTGACTCAAGCCTCTAAAGAGCTAGCCGCAGGACAACTGGACAAACAGGTAGAAACGATTGATGTGATTGAGATTGAAGAAATTGAGACCCTAGAGCAGTCCTTCAACAGCATGGCTACACAACTCAAGGACTTTTTTACAACCCTTGAAGCCCAGAAAGAAACCTTAGCTAATCAAAATGAAGAACTGCAACGTCTTGATCAACTCAAAGACGAATTTTTGGCAAATACCTCCCATGAACTCCGCACACCACTCAATGGCATTATTGGGATTGCTGAATCCCTGATTGATGGGGCAACTGGAGAGCTTTCAGTACTCACTCAAACGAATCTTCAATTGATTGTTTCCAGTGGTCATCGCCTTTCCAACTTAATTAATGATATTCTCGACTTCTCTAAACTCAGGCATCGGAACCTTGAACTGCAATTGTCATCAGTAGATTTAAGAAGTATTACTCAAGTCATTCTCACCCTTAGCCAGCCTCTAGCAAATCAGAAAAATCTACAGCTTATCAATGCTATTTCTCCAGACCTACCTAATGCCGCAGCAGATGAAAATCGCTTACAACAAATCCTCTACAACCTGGTTGGCAATGCCATTAAGTTCACTCCATCGGGTACTGTAGAAGTGTCTGCACAAGTCATAAATTCAGAAGCGAGAAAACTTATAGCTGTCACTGTTTCCGATACAGGTATTGGGATTGCTGAGGACAAACTAGATCGCATCTTTCAATCCTTTGAACAAGCGGAAGGTTCAACTGCCAGGGAACATGGTGGCACTGGTTTGGGACTAGCGATTACCAAACAACTTGTAGAATTGCACGGGGGTGAGATTAGCGTGCAATCCCAAATTGGCGTTGGCTCACAATTTACCTTTACCTTACCTATTGTCTTAGAACAAAATAAAAGTATGAAGCCGATTTCGGTGCTTCATGACAGTGTGAGTCCTACAATCATGCCTTTAGCCTCGCTTCTACAAGTGAGTGACTCTGCCGCTGGCGAGCAACAATTTAAGATTCTCATTGTTGATGACGAACCCATTAATCGGCAAGTACTAATCAACAACCTTTCTTTTTACAATTATGCAATTACCGAAGCAAGTAATGGTCAAGAAGCTTTGACAGTGATAGAAAATGGGCTAATCCCTGACTTGGTTTTACTAGATGTAATGATGCCTCGGATGACAGGTTATGAAGTTTGCCAGAAAATTCGCGAACGTTTTTTTGCTCATGAACTCCCTATTGTAATGTTAACTGCAAAAAGCCAGGTCGAAAATATTGTTGAAGGGTTTACATCAGGTGCGAATGACTATCTAGCTAAGCCGATTCAAAAACAAGAAATGTTGGCTCGGATGAAGACGCATCTGAATTTAGCCAAACTGACTTTAGCATATGGGCGATTTGTTCCCCGCGATTTTCTCAACTTTTTAGATAAAGAAAGTATTATTGATGTGCAAATCGGTAACCAAGTTCAACAAGAAATGACAGTAATGTTTGCAGATATTAGATCGTTTGCAACCCTTGCTGAACAAATGACCCCCCAAGAGACGTTTGATTTTATTAATTCCTATTTAAGTCGAGTCAGTCCGGTGATTAGAGAGCACAATGGCTTTATTGATAAGTATATCGGTGATGCAATCATGGCACTGTTTCCCAAATCAGTAGATGCAGCGGTTCAGGCAGCAATTTCTATGCAGGGAAAGGTTGCACTTTATAATCAAGAGCGGCAACAAAAAGGATTTATTCCGATCGAAATTGGAATTGGCTTGCATACAGGCAATTTAACGCTGGGAACGATCGGCGAACCAGAGCGAATGGAAACTACGGTAATTGCCGATGCAGTAAACTTAGCCTCACGTTTGGAAGGGTTAACAAAGCTATATGGTGCGGGAATCTTGATTAGTGAACATACTTTGACTCAACTCAAGGAACCCCAAAACTATAACTTTAGATTTCTTGATCGAGTACGAGTGAAAGGTAAGAGTGATGTGGTATCAATTTATGAGTTATGCGGTGAAACACAAGATCTAATTAATCAACTAAAGACTCAAACCAAACACACTTTTGAACCTGCAGTTATGGCTTATCACAAACAAGATTTGGTAGGAGCGCAATCTGCATTTGAGGAGGTTTTGGCTATAAATCCTGAAGATAAGGCAGCAATACTTTATGTGAGACGCTGCCAAAAATATAAGCAATCTGGTGTACTGGAAGGATGGGACGGAGTAACAGATTTAGATTTTAAGTAATGCACTAGAACGAGAAAAACCAACTCACTATGTTGACTATTCAATGATTATCAGGTAGAACTTGCTCTCCTAAGTTTTATTTTCGAGTAGCAACGACGTAAATCATATATTGATCATGCACATAAGTGCCAGCTTGAAGAGAATGCTCGAATTCTTTTACAATTGAGCACCATACATCTGGTTTTTCACTCTCCAGGACTAAATTCAAAAAAACATCATATCCGTAAGCTTCTACCACCTCAGCGAACTTTAATGGCGATTCATATATTACAGGCTCATATTCAAGGTGAGCGAAGTCTATTCTGAAATCCGAGGATAGCAGCATATTAACGGCAGTGTGTAAATTCATACTACCAATCGGATCACTTCGATAAAAAGTATTATCCATTAACTTACCATTTGCTATAAGACGATCCATTACATTCCGGTAAGCTTTGAGGAAGCGCATAGTAGTACCGAAGCCTGCGATACTCAATGCAAATTTCCCGTCTTTACGTAAAATCCGAGAAACTTCTCTGATAGCTGCTTCTGGAGTGATGCCCTGTTCAGGCACATTAAGCCAGTGAAAGACTGAGTTCGAGATGACTAAGTCTTGAGAGTCATCTTCAAATGGTAGATTTTCTGCATCACATACATCGAAACAACCAGGTGTTCTGTGTAATTCCTGTGCTATGCGAATCATCTCAGGTGAAAGGTCAATTCCTTGATAGCGATACGGTAACGCAGGAAACCGTGCCATCAAGACATCCAGTAATATTCCGTCACCACAACCCACATCTAATAGCGTTCCCTCTAAGGGGACTTGGGGCTGTGTAAATAGAATATTCAGTAGTCGATTTAGGTTGGCTGTTTGTAAGTGTTTACGTGTTACATAAGTGGAGGCTTGCTTATCGTAATTCCGCTGAACAATTTCTCGCTGAGACATGAGCGCTTGTGACCCCCCTAAAATTCTTGATTCGTAGTCTTACCTTGGTAAAGTCGGATTCTTGATAAATTGACGATCATATGAGGCTTCGCCCCGCCAAAGGCGTACGTGGGATTTGTGGTTTTGTTTGCTTCGCCTGGGGGTGCCATTTTTCATGACGTCATCGAACCCAAAATTAGGACAATACAGCAAGGGAAGAATGGTGGACATAGGGAGTGACGTTCGTGCTTAAACCGAACTGACGTTACTTAGGTCAAAATTGCGCCGCCCATGAGGCGTTGATAGCGATAGTCCAATTCCTGTTGCATCAGTGACCAACCACCTAAGGTTTCATCTTGAGCAATTACCTTTTCGGCGGCTTCTCGTGCCAGTTCCAGCACTGCTTGATCTTCCACCAGACTTGCCAGGGCAAAATCGGGCAAGCCTGACTGACGAGTGCCCAACACCTGACCCGGACCGCGAAACCGCATATCCATTTCGGAAATGAAGAAACCGTCTTGGGATTGTTCCAAGACTTTCAGGCGTTGACGAGCGGTTTCGCTTTTGGAACTGCTCATCAATAAGCAAAAAGATTGGGAACCCCCGCGACCCACTCGTCCCCGCAATTGATGCAGTTGGGACAGTCCAAAGCGATCGGCGTGTTCGATCAGCATCACCGTGGCGTTGGGCACGTCTACCCCCACTTCCACCACCGTCGTTGACACCAAAATTTGGGTTTCGTTGTCGCGAAAGCGGGTGATGGCATCATCTTTGTCGGCTGAGTTCATGCGTCCGTGCAACAAGCCCACTCGAAAGTCTGGAAAGACATTGGTTTGAAGTTCTTGATGCTCATCGATCGCCGATTTTAGATCCAGCTTTTCCGATTCTTCCACCAGCGGCAATACTACGTAAACCTGCCGTCCCTGGGCAATTTCACGTCGCATCAGGTCATAGGCATGAAGCCGATCGCGCCCTGCCAGTACGGTAGTTTGGATGGGTTTGCGTCCCGGTGGCAGTTCATCGATCTGGCTGACATCCAGATCGCCATGCAAGGTCAATGCCAGAGTCCGAGGAATGGGGGTAGCAGTCATGGTTAGCACATGGGGATTGATCCCTTTTTGCTGGAGACGGGCACGTTGTTGCACGCCGAAACGATGTTGCTCATCGATCGCCACCAACCCCAAACGCTGAAACGTCACTGCATCTTGAATCAAGGCATGAGTGCCCACCAGCAATGGTAATTCGCCTGTTTCCAGATGGGCATGAATTTGTCGCCGTTTGGCGACTTTGGTTGAACCCGTCAGCAACTCCACAGGCAAATGCAACAGGTTGAACCAACCCACCAACTTGCGGTAGTGCTGCTCTGCCAGGACCTCCGTCGGTGCCATAAATGCCACCTGATAGCCCGACTGAATCGCCGCCAGCGATGCCACTACTGCCACTACGGTTTTTCCTGATCCCACATCACCCTGAATCAGTCGATTCATGGGAGTGGGCTTTGCCAGGTCAGTGAGAATGTCGTTAATCACCCGTTGCTGTGCCCCCGTCATGGCAAAGGGCAGCAGGCGATAGAACTGATCGATCAATTCTCCGGTAGGGGCAAGAATGGCGCTAGTTTGGGCAGCTTGTTGAAGCTTGCGGCGTTTGAGCAACCCCAGTTGTAAGTAAAAGAATTCATCGAATACCAAACGGCGACGGGCATCGTCCAGGCTGGGTGGGTCAGCAGGAAAGTGAATCTGGGCGATCGCATCGGTCACCCCAATCAACCCATACTGATCGCGTACATTTTTCGGCAGGGCATCGTCCAGGGTCTGGGCAGCAGGCAGAGCAGCAAGTACCGCCCGACGCACCAGATCGGCTCCCACTCCTTCAGTTAGAGGATAGACGGGAACTACCCGCCCGATCGTCAAAGAGTCGAGCGGATCTCCCGACTGGTTCAAGACTTCCAGTTCAGGATCTTCCAAGGTAATGCCAAATTTGCTTTGTTTGACCAAGCCCGATGCAGCGATCGTCGCGCCCACGGGATAGAGTTTTTTCTGCTGCTCTTGCCAACCGCGATTGCTGAAGCGGGTTCCAGCAAAAAAACGACTCAGCTTAATCTGTCCGCTGCGATCAGACAGGGTGAGTTCCACAATGGTAAGTTTGGAATTCCGAGGACTGGTAAAGCAGTTGAACCGCTTGATCGTGCCAACGATCGTCACAGTTTCTCCTGGCTCCAGCGATCGAATATCCACCTGACGAGCATAGTCGATATAGTCACGCGGATAGTAGTAAAGCAAATCCCGCACGGTACGGAGTCCCAGCTTTGCCAACCGTTCTGCATTCTTGGGTCCAATGCCGCTGAGATAGGTGAGGTCTTGGTCGAGGGACGGCAACGCGGATGCAGTTGCAGTGGAAACTTTAGCTTTGAGCGAATTGATCGCTGCTGGTTTTGCTGCTTTCCCCCCAACTCCCGACTGCTGAATCCTTTCAACACTTCTAATTCCTGCTTCGCTGGTGGAATCAGAAGCCTTGCCTCCTGACTCTTGACTCCTGACTCCCCGCTTGCCAGGTAACTCCTCGATCGTCCTCCGCGTCTCATAAAGAAACCGTCGCGTATCTGCAACCAGATGTTGACGTTGGGCAAAGCTGAGTTCGGCATAGCTAGAAAACTGAGTGGCGATTTCCTGACAGCGCCGTTGCTCCCGATCGGGCAAGTCGATCGGCGGTTCACTCAGATTCAGACGGAGAAATTCGCTGAAGCGGTATTGCTTACCCTCCAGATCATTAAATCCCCGATCTGCTTCCACCGATAGCGCTTTTTGTAGGCGTACCCAGTCCATAAGTTCGCGATCAGCCATTCGTTCTTAATCTTAGTCGCCGATTCAGGCTACGAACCACCAACCCTTCACCTCTCTACCCCTTCACTCATCTACCCAAACACTCCGCCACGCAGCCTCCGCTTCCGCGATCGTCCGTTCCTGCTGCTTTTTCCGATAATCTCGTGCCAGGGTTTTGAGGCGAGCGGCGAGGCTCCGCAGGCGAGTTCGCCACGCCATGGTGGTACTGTCGGCAAACTCAATGTCAGAGAGGCGCAGGTGGACGGTGGTGACTCGCATCAAGGATGAACCATCTTCGTCTTCGTCTTCATCTTCGTCTTTGTCGTCTGAGGGGTGTTTTGGCGAATCGCCGACGGTTTCAATCATCAGGTTGAGCAGGTTGGGAGGACCGCCGACCATTTCGGTGGCTTCTGCCCGAATGGCGGCTTCCAGAATGGGTTCGGGCAATTTTTTGGGCAAAATTCCGGTTTGCTGAAACAGTCGGTTGACCGCATGGGACAGCGATCGCAATTCTTCGCCGATCGCTCGTTCCAGGGTTTCTTGCCAGAGCAACAGTTCTTCTAGAGGGTTGGGTTTGGCATGAGGACGAGCCTGAAAGAAGGCCTCTCCCAGATTCATTCCAGCCGAGGGGTTGGTTGTTGCAAAGAAATTGCCTTGGGAAATTTCGGGTGCAGGACTGAAGCGCTCAGTTTCTGAAAATTCGATCGCGGCAGTGGCGGTGTCTGTCGATTCGATTTCGGGAGAATTGGCAATGGGGGATTCGACGATCGGGTTCAGCTCGGTTGTGATCAATTCTGGCGAAGTAGCGGCTTCAGCGCCTGCAACAGCATCGGGTTGCTGATGGGCGAGGGGCGGAATCAGTTTTGCCAGGAGTTCTTGTTGGGTCTGGGTGCCTAGGTCGCGTAGGGTTTGCTGGAGTTCTTGCCGATGGCTGAGCGACAGGTGCAAAAAATGCCGGGGATAGGCTTGAGTACAGAGATAATAGCTCGCCAGGATGAGCTGCTGGCGGGTAGTTTTGCCCAATGCCTCGAGATAGCTGGCATAGGTTTTGTGGAATTCTTGGGCGATCGCCACGATCGCCGCTTCCAATGCTGCCAGGTCTTTTTCAATTCGATCGATCGATGCAACCATGCTGTTGCCCACTTATTTCGTCTATGGTCCAGTCTCATCTATTGTCCAGGATAGCCCGTTCAGCGATCGGGTGAAATGAAGGGGAATCAGCCGAACTTGCCAACCTCAACGACTTCACCGGGAACGATTGTGTTTAGCAAGTTGCGAGTTCCTGGCATCAGTGGAAGTAAATCAGTCAGTCGATTAGTCGGTGCTATTAAGACAACGATCGCAATCCCAGCCTGTTGCAAGTTTTGTTGATATCGCAGATTTTGATCGGTTGTGAGTAGAATCGTAAAACCTTCTTGAGCCATCAGTTGCAGTAGCTCACCATTCTTTTTCCCCGACCATCCCACTTCTGTTACCGTTTGTACCTCATAGTCCCTCAGTTCACGCTTTAGAGGACGTGGTACACACTCATCAAGCAAGATTCGCATCGGTGGTCAGCATTTCTTTTGCTAATTCAAGGGCTGCGATCGCTTGTTCATGACTCACACTGGGGAAATGGTCTAAGAATTCACCGAGTGATTCGCCTGCCTCAAGATAATCAAGCAAGGTTTTTACAGGCACACGGGTACCGATAAAAACGGGGGTGCCCCCTAATATATCGGGATCGCGGTGAACCACATGTGCTAGGGATGACATGGCAACCTGGCTCATTGATGAAATGGATGTCGTGCATCCATCATAAGCCAAGTGAAGCTATTGCATGAGCCACCAGATGAGTAGCGCCCCAGCCAAGCCCACTGCCACCCAGAACCAAAAAGGCGGAAGTTGGCGGGAACGCTGCTGGGGTGCATCGTCCCCAATCGCGGGCGCACGACGACGCTCCACGGCAATGATTTGATGATAAGTCGCAATTCCTTTTTTACAGTTTTCGACCTCATGATCGAGTTGCAGAGTTTGGTAGATGGCTAGTGCTTGCTGGAGACATGAGATGCCTTCAAAGTGCCGATCGACCTTACCCAGCGCTAATGCCAGGTTGAATAAAGCATTTGCTTCACCGTGACGCTCACCAATTTTGTGTTTGATCGCTAAGGATTGTTCGTAATACTCGATCGCCTGCTGGTATTGCCCTAGAGAATTATAGGCATAGCCCAAATTGCCCAGAGCAATAGCTTCACCAGAGCGATCGCCAATTTCGCGTTTGATCGCCAGAGATTGCTCCTGATACTCGATCGCGCGTTGGTATTGCCCTAAAGATTGGTAAGCGTTACCCAAACCAATCAGGGAATTAGCTTCACCGGAACGATTGCCAATTTCGCGTTCAATTACTAAGCCTTGTTCGTGGTACTCAATCGCGCGTTGGTATTGCCCTAGAGATTCGTAGGCATAGCCTAAACTGTTTAGAGACGTGGCTTCTCCAAAACGATTTCCAATTTCGCGTTCGATCACTAAGGATTGCTCGTAGTATTTAATCGCGCGTTGGTATTGCCCTAAAGAATCGTAGACCTTGCCCAAACCAATCAGAGGACTAGCTTCACCGGAACGATTGCCAATTTCGCGTTCAATTACCAAGCCTTGTTCGTGGTACTCGATCGCCCGTTGGTATTGCCCTAGAGATTCGTAGGCATAGCCTAAACTGTTTAGAGACGTAGCTTCCCCAAAACGATTTCCAATTTCGCGCTTAATCGCCAGAGATTGCTCGTGGTAATCGATCGCCCGTTGGTATTGCCCTAGAAAATCGTAGGCAATTCCCAAATTGCCTAAAGAAATGGCTTCACCAGCACGATTGCCAATTTCGCGATCGATCTCCAGGGATTGCTCGTAGTACTCGATCGCCCGTTGGTATTGCCCTAGAGAATAGTAGGCATTGCCCAAATTGTTCAGAGAACTAGATTCTCCACGACGATCGCCAATTTCGCGATAGATTTCTAAAGACCGTTGACAAAACTCAATGGCTTTTCGGTAACGACTACAGCCATTCATGGCGATGCCCAGGTTCAGGAGCGAATTTGCCTCGCCTTCCTGATTCTTCTGGTTTTTTGCCAGCGTCAAGGCTTGTTCATAGGCTTGCAAGGCTGGCTCATAGGCATATTGCCATCGATATGCATCCCCCAGATTGTTGTAGAGCGTCACCAGCAAAGGGGATTTGGGGTTTTGTTGCTCCAACTCGGTGATTTGGGCTTGCCAGTCGGCGGGGGTGCGGGGGTCGGCGGGGGGTTCTGTCTGGGCTGGGTCAGAGGGGCGAGTTGTGCTCAGATCGGTGGAGATCAAGGGGTGCTGGGACAGGGCAACAAACTCAAACACACCACTGCGCCAACTCCAAAAATCGGGGGCTTTTTTGGATAGCTCGGTGGCAATGCGATCGGTCAACCACAAAACAATCGGAAACTGAAACTCGCGCAGGCTCTCCCTTGTCCATTGCAACGAAAAGAAAAATTGCTCTTGTTCAGACGTGTCGGTGGTGAGGCGCACACCCAGCAGTTCGGTGGCTCCCAGGATGGTGACAATGATGCGATCGTCCGTTTGCATGTGGGGCTTCTGAGCCACCAGGTTGGTGAGGGTGGTTTTGAGGCTGGGTTGTTGGTTGCTCAGCAGTGCCCGATAGGGCGTAAAGCCTGCTTGCCGCAGTTGGGTTTCGTAGGCTTCGATCAGTTGCATTTGCAGGTTGCGATCGTCGCAGATGGCAAGCAACAAATCGAGCCGTTGGCTGCTGGCGCGCACCGACAGCACCAGTTTCCGCAACTCGCGTTGGTTGAGGGCTTCTAGTTCTGAGAGCGGCGGCAGATTGGACATGGTTTTCGGGGATATTTTAAAGATCTTGTCGTGCATCGCCACAAGCACGATCCCCCTAAATCCCCCTTCAAAAGGGGGACTTTGAAGTCTGAAGCTCCCCCTATTAAGGCTACCGTGTACACACAAGTAATCAGTGATGTCATTGAGTGGGTTGATCCCCCTAAATCCCCGCGCTGGCGCGCCGCTGCGCTAGAAAAAAGGGGGACTTTGAAATCTGAAGCCCCCCTTTTTAAGGTAGGGTTGATTCTCTTGCGAGAGACATTCCTTAAAAGCCTCATTCTTCCGTTAAAACCATTTCAGTGGTTTACAGCAGAATAGGGGTTCAAGAATTAATCTTTTTCTAAAGAATCAGCCCTACCCTTTTTAAGGGGGGTTGGGGGGATCTCCAGGAGTCTCGCCTTGAATCTGAGATTTGTGTGTACACCGTAGTTTATTAAGGGGGGTGGGGGGATCTCCAGCGGTTTCGCCTTGAATCTGAGAGGATGTGGACACCGTAACCTTTGGCAAGAGAGTAAAGGACGATCGCCAAGCATTTTGCATCACTGTAAAACTTTTTCCAAACTATCGCTGGAAAGCTGTTTACGCGACCGCAGGCAACAGATGTTTACGACGTAACAGATCCGTAATCAGCGGATGCAAGTCATACCACAGATCATCATTTTCATACTCCAACACATACAAGCCATGCAACAGTTCCAAAAACTCGGCACTGCGGGCATCGGGCGGCGTGAAGTTTTGGTAGACCGTCACCAGCAGGTCATAAAGTTGGCTGCCCAAACTGCGGTCAAACTGATGCCGCAAATTCTTTACTGCCCTTGCCAGAATGTTGGCATCGATCGTCGCTGCTGGATTGTCTTCCAGCGCCAACATACATTCCCGACAACATTCTCGTCCCAGTCGCACCAGTTCCCGCAACACGCCCCCACTCAGCAACACCATTTGCCGCAAAATCTCCGGCGCTGCCAGGTCGGACGGAATCCGCCTTTGCAAAACTGATAAGAGCATCTCGACATTTGCGGCGATCGGTTCCGCCTCAGCCTGGTGTGCCACTTCTTGGGGATAAAACTTCGTCACAGACAGCAAAATAATTTGGCTAACCGCCGATTCCAGCGTTGCCAGCAGTCTCAGTTCGCGCACCACCGAAATCGGAATGGTGTAGACGATGCGGATGTTGGGCGAGGTCAGGGCATTGATGTTGTCGCGATAAATCGATTCCACCACCGACAGATCCAACTTATCCAAATCATCAATCACCACCAGCACTTCTTTTTTGGTGGCAATTTGAATGGCGGCGGCAATTTCGTCAATTTTTCTGGAGAGTTCGGAAACCCGCCGCTCGTAAGTAATTTTAATTTCTTCGCGGAACGTATCTTCTTTTTGCAGCTTGCCGGTCAGCAGCTTAAACAGGTCTACCCCGGCTGAATATTCTGCTTTGAGTTGGTCAGAATAGATCTGGCTTTTGGTTTGGGTAAACCAGGTCAGCAATGCCTGTTTCGTCGCCTCCTGAATGGGCACCTGAAGCCGAGTGGCTTGGCTGAGGAGTTGCAAGGCGATCGCATACAAAATATTGACATGGTTTACATCCGACATTTCTACGGTGTCGGCAATGGAGAAAAACACCACAAACAGCTTACGCTCTCGCATATCCTGGGCAAACTGCGCCAGTAGCGTCGATTTGCCGCAGCCTCGATGTCCCGTAAAAATCAGCTTGCTATCGGGCTGGGAGACCTGGATTTCTTGCTTCAGTTTTGCCAGCGTGCGCTTGCCATACTCCACTCGAAACGCCTTGATCTGGGCAGGTTCGATTAGCGGAAAAAGCTCCAGGTTGCGGTAGGCTTGCGTCAAACGGTCGAGGCGATCGGTCTCCATACCAGAAAGGAAATGCCAGAGGGCTGAGAATTTTCCCTCTCATCATACCGAAGCGCCTCGCCAACGAATTACAAATCTCGATGTTGAAAGGGTTTGGCATCTTTGCCAGCATAGGTCGCGGCAACATGCCCATCCCCCACCAGTTCATACTTATACGTCACCAACCCCTCCAACCCCACCGGACCGCGTGGCGGCATCTTTTGCGTACTGATGCCCACCTCCGCCCCCAAGCCATAGCGGAAGCCATCGGCAAAGCGGGTCGAGCAATTGTGAAATACGCCCGCCGCATCTACCTCTGCCATAAATTGACGCGCCGTTTGAGCATCTTCCGTCACGATCGCCTCGGTATGCCGCGACCCATAGGTATTGATGTGGGTGATCGCTGCCTCTGTTGAATCCACAATCTTGATCGCCAGGGTCAAATCTGAATATTCTGTGCTCCAATCTGCCTCGGTGGCGGGTGGGATATTGAGAATCTCCAGGGTGAGATCGTCCCCGCGCAACGCCACCCCCTGAGCTTGCAGCGCCGTCACCGCTTCCAGCAAAAACTCCGACGCGATCGCCTGATGCACCAGCAAGGTTTCGATCGCGTTACAGGCAGCGGGATACTGGGTTTTGGCATCCACCGCGATCTTCACTGCCTGCGAAATGTCAGCAGCGCGATCGACATAAAGGTGGCAAATGCCATCGGCATGACCCAACACCGGAATGCGTGTATTCTCCTGCACAAAGCGGACAAAGGAATTGGAGCCTCTGGGAATAATCAGATCGACATACTGATCGAGCTTCAGCAACGCCAGGGTTTCTTCCCGCGTGGTCAGCAGTTGCACCACTGACGGATCGACCTCAGATTGCACTAGCCCTTGGTGAATTGCCTTCACTAATGCCTCGCACGATCGCACCGCTTCCCGTCCGCCTTTCAAAATCACCCCATTGCCCGACTTAATCGCCAGCGAAGAAATCTGCACCACCGCATCGGGACGGGCTTCAAAAATAATTCCTAAAACGCCCAGTGGACAGGTGACCCGCTTGAGTACCAATCCTTCGTCCAGTTGGCGATGGATCTGTACCGCCCCTACAGGATCTGCCAGCCGAATCACATCCCGTACCCCGGCGATCGCCCCCTTCAGCTTGTCCGCATCCAACTTCAGCCGGGCATCCAACGCAGGGGCAATGCCGGCTTGTTGCGCGGCTTCGCGATCGGCAGCATTTGCCGCCAAAATTTCGGGAGCAGAGGCTTCCAGGGCTTGGGCGATCGCTTCCAGTGCCCGATTTTTGGCATCAGTGGGCAAACTTGCCAGTTGCCGAGCCGCAGCCCGAGTTTTTTGCGCCGTTGTAATTAAAGACGCCGAGGAGGACTCGGCCGCTAGAGGAGAAGAGGTCGGAATGGATGAAGCTGTCATAGTCGTTGAGGGAAAAATAGTCGTGCTGTAGGGAGACAAACACCTGAAATCTATGGTAATCTCTCAGATTTTAAGGGTGTATTTGTGTATCAAAGTGAAGGGAGAGACTTCTGGGATCTCGGCGCTCAAAACTCATTCATGCGGTATCGAGAAGTGCTGTATGTATTAGTGAGCCGAAACCTGAAAGTGCGGTATCGCGGTTCTTTACTGGGAGTGTATTGGTCACTGCTCAATCCCCTAATTATGACCAGCGTTTATACGCTGATTTTTGGCACTGCGTTTGCCTCCTATTATGACAATTCCATCGTGCGATATATGTTGGGGGCTTTTTCTGGGCTGGCAGTGCTCAACTTTTTCTCTTCATCCACCACCCAGGCACTCACCAGCATTGTCCTGAATGGGTCGCTAATGAATAAGATCCGGTTGCCAGTCAGCATCTTCCCTGTTTCTATGATTGCAGCAAATGTCTTCCAATTTGCCGTGGGGGCGTTGCCGTTGCTGATGATGATGACCTTACTGATTTCCCATAGCCTGACAAATGTGGTGGTATTGTTCTTGCCCCTACTGGCGTTGATCCTGGTTGCATCTGGGGTGGGGCTACTGGTCAGTGCCCTATTTGTATTCTTTCGAGATTTAAGCTATTTCTATGAATTAGTTTTGTTTCTCCTGCTGATTAGTAGCCCCATCTTTTATCCTCAGGAAATTGTCCCGGCAAATGTAAGGGCAATTTTGGTGTTCAATCCGCTGTCCAGCATTATTGCCAGTCTGCGGCAAATTGCGATTTCGGGGCACGCACCCGATTACAGTCTCATTGGACACGCCCTGCTCAGTGGAGCGCTGACCTTGGTGGTAGGATGGATATGTTTCAAGCGGTGGCATCACCAGTTTATGGATTTGTTGTAATGCAAACCATTTGCCTTGATCGGGTTTCCCTGTGGCGACGGACACAAGAAGAGTTCTCTTACGACCTGAAGAAAACCATTTTGTCCATTTTGGAGGGTAAGTATCATAAGCCTCCGAAGCATTTGGTGTTAGATCGGCTGGATCTGGCGATCGAGTCGGGTCGAAAAGTAGGGATTATTGGCGCGAATGGTGCCGGGAAGTCAACCCTGTTGAAGCTGATTTGTGGCATTTTGCAACCCACCAGCGGTCAGGTGCGAGTGCGCGGTAGAATTGCCCCTCTGATTGAGCTGGAAGCCGGATTTGAACCTGAACTTTCAGTCCTGGATAACATTATTCTCTACGGTGTTTTGTTGGGGTTCTCGCGACGAGAAATGCAAGGTCGAACCCCCTCAATTCTGGCATTTTCGGGGCTGGAGGATTATGCTTTGGTTCCAGTTAAATCGCTTTCGTCGGGTATGGTTGCCCGATTGGGGTTTGCGATCGCCACCGATGTCCAGCCCGATATTTTAATCCTGGATGAAGTGTTGTCGGTAGGAGATGCCAGCTTTAAGCGCAAGTGCAAACAGCGAATTGAGCGTTTTTGGAACTCAAACACCACAGTGCTGCTGGTTTCGCACGATCTGGAGTTTGTGCGACAAGAATGTGATCAGGCGATTTGGCTCGATCGGGGACAGTTAAAAATGCAAGGTTCTGCTAATGATGTGGTGGATCAGTATCTCTACACCGTGCGCCAGGAGTTGGATCTGGATTCGCAAGAGTGGAATTTTGGCTTAAAAGAAGTGTTGTGTTAGCCATCGAAATTATGACGTTGGCGAAACCGATCAAGCACGACAGCTACCACAATCACTAAGCCAATCACCAGAGTTTGCATGAAGGAAGAGACTCCAATCATGTTGAGGGAATTGGAAAGCATCCCCAAAATCAACACGCCGTAGAAGGTGTTGAGTAGGTTGCCTGTGCCACCAGTGAGGGCAACGCCACCGACCACCACGCTAGCGATCGATTGCAGCTCTAAACCAGAGGCTGCTAGAGGTTGCGCTGCTTCGACCCAGGCAGTCAGGACAATCGCCGCAATACCAGCAGTGGCACCAGCCAGCGTATAGATCAGCAACATCTGCAACTGCACATCGACGCCAGAGTTGAAGGCAGCTCTGATATTGGAGCCGATCGCGTAGACATAGCGCCCAAAAACCGTATGACGCAACAAAACATGTCCAACCAATAATGTGAATCCCGCCATTAATGCAGGCGCAGGCAATCCCAACAAAAAGCCGTAACCAAAACAGTTACTAAAGGCTTCTGGCACATCATAGATAGGAGTGCCCCCCGTCGCCATCAGTGCCAACCCACGACCAATGGAAGCGGTACCCAGAGTGACAATAAACGGGGAAACCCGAAACAGCGTCACAATCAAGCCATTGACGAAGCCAAACACCACCCCAGTGAACAGCATTGCCAGTACACCTGCCACCAGACCCAGTTTGTTCATTACCAGGACACCATACACACCGCCCAGCGCCAGCGCCGCTGTAATCGACAAATCCAATCCCCCACTAATCACCGCAAAGGTTTGTCCGACGGAAATTACCATCAAAGCAGCCAGTTGACGGCTCAAGTTCAGCAGGTTTTCATTCGACCAGAAGCGAGGCTCAATCAACCCAGTGACGATCGCCAGGGTCAAAATAAACAGGGGCAAAACCAATTTGCCCACTCCAGAAAAACCTAACTTGGCTTGTCGTTTGGCAGTAAGCGGTGAGGGCGAGCTTTCGTGATCCAGAGATTGAGGCATTGCCAGTCGTTTTGTGCTCAGGAGCCCTCCCATTTTAGAGGGAAGTGCTTAGATTAAAGATTGGGATGCGCTGACAAATATCATCAGTTCATTCCCCCAATTCACAACCATCCTCCTCTTTGCGCTATGCTATCGACGACTTCAACCTTTGCCTTAACACCCGGTATTCTGCGTCGTGTGCATCATATCGCGTTCAATGTTGTTGATCTGAATGCTTCGCGTCACTTCTATGGTCAGATTTTGGGGTTGCATGAGCTAACGGGCGAAGAAGTGCCTTCAACGCTCAAAACGCTGGTAGCCGAGGGGAAAGTTGCCAACTTTGTCACCCCCGATGGCACGGTAATTGATTTATTCTATGAACCCGATTTAGCCCCACCCGATGCTGACCCGCAACGCCAGTTTACCCGCGCCAATCATCTGGCGTTTGATATTGATCCGGCGCTATTCGATCGCGCGGTTGCGGTAATTCAGCAAAATCAGGTGACGATCGACCACGGTCCCGTAACTCGTCCAACCGGGAGAGGATTCTATTTCTACGACCCCGATGGATTTCTGATTGAAATTCGTTGCGATCCGATATGACCCCATCTAAAACGGTTTGTAACCAGTCGGACAGGGCGCTTTTTCATTCAGTTGATTGAGGGCTTCTCTGGAAGGCAGTAATTTAGTTGGTTGCTCACTTTCACAGAGGGTAGCCATACTGGTGACTTCATTGGTCCCAGCGAGTTTGGAGAGTCGGACAAAGCCAATGTAGCTCTTAAGTCCATTTTGTTTGGCAATGCCTGCATTGATGACGCGATCGCCTTTCCCCAACACAAAAATTCGGTAGAGATAACTTTCAGTTTCGGGTTTGATGCCCAAATAAAGTTGATCGAGGGTTTTGGCAAACGCATTCTTTTCCAGAAAATGCGCTTGTTGCGATCGATTCATGGATCCCACCCATTGCTTTGCCTGCGATTGTAGCGGTTGTGCCTCCATTGCCGCCTGCGAGGTAAAAGCATCTTTCAAATTGGCATTTTTCACATCTTTGAGGCTGGCACCTTCTAAAACCGCATTTTCTAACCGGGCATTTTGAAGATTAGCCCCATCCAGCACCGCATTATTCAACTTGGCGTAGCCCATACAAGCACCCGTCAAGTTAGCCTGACTTAAGTTAGTTCCCTGCAAATCCCCTGCCACTAAGAGGGCTTGACTAAGGTCAGATGACTGCAAGTTTGCCCCTTGCAGTTTTGCCAGAGCAATGCCGTAGCGTTCCAGTTCTTCAGGTGGAGGCGGCGCACTGCTACTCTTGCCAGCATCACACAAACTTTGTCGGAAATAGGTTTCCCCAAAAGAAGCGCTGCCAGAGAAGCCAAGACTACGGCTGAAAGCGCCCGGAATCATCCCCGTCAACATGGCTCCCGATAGGTTGGCACCCCTCAAATCCACCCCTTGAAAATTGACCCCACTCAGATTAGAACGACTGAGGTTGACTTGTTGCAGGATGGCACCGCTCAGTTGAGTCGTATTGCTGAAGTTCGCTTCTCTGAGATAGCTATTGCTGAGGTCTGCCTGACTCAGGTTCGTGCCATCCAAAATTGCGGCATGGAGATAGGCATGGGTCAGTTTAGCCCCCGTCAAGTCTGCGTCAGTCAGGTTGACGGATCCTAAGTTGGCACCGCTCAGGTCAGCATTTTTGAGATTCGCATTGACCAGATTTGCCCCATAGAGATTGGCATCCTTCAGTTCGGCGCTGCTTAGGTCACACCCTGGGCACTGATTGGTTTTGAGCAATCGTTGCACATGGTCAGGATTGGCAGCTTGGACGATCGTCCCTTGCATCATTCCACCGATCGTTGCCAGGATCAGTACTCGTCGAATCTTAGGGTTCATTGATGAGCGCTCCTTGGAAATAGGGGGGGATGAGGGAGGGGGGAATAAGGGGAGGGGGGAATGAGGCAGTTTTCTGAATTCTGGATCCTGACTCCTAACTTCTGCCTCCTGATTTCTGACTCCTAACTCCTGCTCCCTCACTTCAGCAGATACTCCTTAATAAACATCACCGTGGCATAAAACTGGAAATCTACATTTTTCTTCTTACCAAAGCCGTGTCCTTCGTCTTTTGCCATCAGATACCAAACAGGGGTATCACTTTTGCGAACCGTTGCGATGATTTGTTCGGCTTCGTTGAGCGGTACGCGCGGGTCATTTTTACCGTGGATGACAAACAACGGTTTTTGGATTTTGTGAGCATTATTGAGAGGAGAAATTTTCTCTAGGAAGGCGCGCATTTTAGGATCGCGTTCGTCACCATATTCGACTCGCCGCAGGTCACGTCGGTAGCCTTCGGTGCGTTCTAGAAAACTGACGAAGTTGGAGATGCCGACGATGTCAATGGAAGCCCGGATGCGATCGCTGTAGTGAGTTGCCACAGCCAGAGACATATAGCCACCGTAACTACCGCCTGTCACTAAAATGCGATCGCTATCCAAGTCAGGTCGGGCTTTAATCCAATCCAGCAAGGCACCGATATCTTTGACCGAATCCTCGCGTAGAAAACCATTATCCAATTTCAAGAAGTTTTTGCCATAACCCGAAGAGCCACGCACATTGGGCAATAAAATCGCCACTCCCAGTTCATTCAGGTAAAAGTTATTGCGTCCTAAAAATACGGGACGAGACTGTCCTTCGGGTCCACCGTGAATGTCGATCATTACCGGACGTTTGCCGGTGAATTTTGCTGGAGGACGGTAGAGAAAACCAGAAATGGTTTTACCATCAAAGCTTTGCCAACGAACCAGTTCCGGTTCCGCAAAATTGCTGGTGTTGAGTCCCCCAGTTTCGCTCTCGGTCCAGCGTTCCAGGGTGTTGGTGATCACATTGATGGCGTAAACATCGGCGGTCGATCGGGCAGCAACAAAGGTAATTGCCAAATCTCGGCTGTTGCGGTGCCAGGCAATTCCCCCAATCAACCCGGTGGGTAATTTAGGCAGCGGGATTTCCTCACGGGTGGCAGTGTCGAGCAAATGGAGGATACTAATTCCATCTTCGTTGGTGACAAATGCCAGCAACTTGCCATCTTCAGAGAGATCAAAATCTTCCACGTCCCAGGGAATTTGACTGCTCAAATCAGTATGTTGCTGGGTGGCGAGGTCAATGTAGACAAGGCGGGCGAATTCGGAACCGCGATCGGTCAGTGCGTACAACCCCTTACCATCCTTGCTAAATACCGCAGCTGGATAGGCAACCTTCTCCGCTTCGCCCTTGGGAGTAATCAGCTTTTTCTCTCCAGAATCAACATCCATTAACCAGAGGTAAGATTCGTTAATCGAAACAAACTCGCCTACGAGCAACTGCCGATCGTCAGGTGACCAGTCATTCGGCGACCAACCGCCACCCTGAAGCTGTGCCAACAAGCGATCGCTTTTAGGATGGGTTGGGTCAATGATATACAGGTCATTGTCTTGTCCGGTACGACGCGTTGACGTGTACACCATACGATCGCCCCGGTTCGACCAGATACCACGACTGTTCTTCGATTTACCATCCGTCAGCAACGTTACATCGCCCGTTGCCAGGTCATAGCGATAATTTTGGCTAAACTCATTGCCCCCGGTATCTTTGCTAAAGACAAAATAATCACCCTGGGTTGGTTGATAGGTCGCTCCCGACACCCGTTCCGGGAAGAACGTCAACTGCTGCCGCATTCCCAAAGGTACCTTGACCCGATGCACCTGAGGGGTGTCGGCAAACCGAGTCGAGATCAGCATCTCCCGTTTCACTGGATGCCAACTGGAAAAAACGGCTGCCCGAAACTCCGTATAGCGTTGCACTGTGCTCGACAACTCAGCCGGAATCGGCGGAATGCCTTCAGCAACTAGATTCTCATTGGGAACGATCGTGGCATTTTGGGCAAAAGAGAGTGTCATAGAACAAAAGATAGAAATGAAAATGGCAACGATCGCCAAAAGGGAAAACCGGAGTGAGCGTGGCAACCTGGTTGAAAGCAGGCATCGTGATAGCAAAAACAATTTTGGGCTTATGCGTTTCATTTCGACCAATTACTGATATCGCATCCGGGTAAGCATTTCAAAATCCAAAATGACTTGAAAGGAGGGGAGCAAGACATAAGCCGGGTTCTGTTCTCCAAATTACCGAAGCAAAGTAGAGGGCAGTTATCTATCTGGGATGTTTGTTACCAAACACCTCAAGCGGTACCTTTGCACGGAGCTAGGAAAAAGACCAACCCTTGCCCCTTCGACCTTGCTCCCAACCGGGGTTTACCGAGCCAGCACCTCTCGATGCTGCTGGTGCGCTCTTACCGCACCCTTGCACCCTTACCTGTGAGCCTTCGCAATCAGCTTTCGCTGCTAGCTAGAAACTCCATCGGCGGTATGTTTCTGTGGCACTTTCCTCACGATCGCTCGCACTGGGCGTTACCCAGCAAGTTTGGTCTTTCGGGAGCCCGGACTTTCCTCAGACTGGCAGGTTTGGCAGAGCCATTCCCCGTCCGCAACCGCCTGCGCCTACTCCCCTCCTGTGTTGATATTAATCGGTGTCGGGATTCGGTGGTAGGGAGAGAGGGTAGAGGGATAAAGGAGGAAGACCATCCAAAACTCAGAACTCCCCACCTTTAGGACTCCCCCATCTGTTCTATCTCTCCATCTGCCCCTTCTCTTTGCTTTCCCACTTCCCCATCTTCCCGCTTCCCCATTTCGCCACTCGCTGGCTTTTCCGTGGCTTCTTCTCGCCGCCTTACCCCATCGCCCTTCCGCTCCTCAGAAGCCGTCTCAAAGCTACTCACCACCCGATTGCGTCCGGTTGCTTTGGCGCGCAGCAAGTTTTGGTCAGCTCGATGGATTAGGCTGGCTCCTTTGGCATCATCTTCGGATAAGAGAGAGGCAGCTCCAGCACTAATAGTGATGTTGAGGTCCTGTTTGTCACTAATGGTAAAGGGCTGTCCCCCAATTAAGCGACAGAGGCGACGGGCAACCAGGTCGGCTTCTTGCCCTTCCGTTTTGCTAAGAATAATGACAAATTCTTCTCCGCCGTAACGGAAGAGGGTGTCGTGAAACCGTAGATTGTGCCGCAAGCGGGCAGAGACGAGCTGTAATGCCTGGTCGCCCACTCGATGCCCATAGGTGTCGTTGATGGATTTGAAATAATCTACATCCAGCATGAGTAAACTGAGCGGTTCTGATCGATCGCGTGAATTCTTGATCTGTCGAGGCAACTCCCAGTCGAAGGCGCGGCGGTTGTTGAGTTCAGTGAGGGGGTCAGACAGCGCGATCGCGGACAAAATATCATTGGTTCGCATCAGTTCACGGTGATTGAGCACCGATCGCAGTCCAGTTTTAATTTGTGCCTGTAGCAACCGGACCCGTCGATCCGGAATACCACCTGTTCCAGTCGCATCTTGTGAAAGATTCAGATAAGCGTCTGCTCCTTTCTCTAGCGCTTCAGCCCGGAGTTCCAGTATCTTTTCCATCTCGTTGGCTGCCACAGGGGCGATGGGCAATTGATCGACCAGAATGCAATAAATCCAGGACAGATTTTTTTGTTGTTTGATTAAACTGCACAATTCCAAGCTATCTGTATTGGCTTGCAGCACAATTAGATCGGGCTGCTGTGCCTGAATGAGGGGCATTGCCTCACTAGAATTAGGCGCAACAATGGCAAACATCTGTATCCGATGAATCTGCTCCAGAAGTTCTGCGGAGAAATCACTACTTCCGACGATAAGAATTGAAGCATCCATCGGTTTCTAATAATCCATCCCAGTAGACACGAGCAATAGGGCTGACGAAATAAAACGGGAATCACAGATTTAAAGAAGAATATTCCAATATAGATGAACTATGTCATTGGATGTAATCTTTTATACCAATCTAAAGCTACGCAATCAAAGAGGTAAATTCTGTAACTTAGAGGAGCAAAAGGCGATCAGCAACCGCACATACCAGGAACCTAGCATTGATCGATCTGGACAACGCACTACCCTTAGGATGCCCATTTGGGTCATTTTTTCCACGGAAAATGGCGCTGAACCATCGCAATCTATCTAGGTGGGGAGAAAAATAGCCATCATCTCTCTAAATCATTACCGCAAATTGAATTGGGAGATTTTGGTTGGTTTATCGAGAATCGTGTTGACTGCCGTCGCAGCGTCTCCCGAAAGTATTATTCTAGGCGGAGTGAAGCGCTCGGTTCAAAGCTCCGGATACACTTTGTTAATACGGCATGATTAAGATAGGAAATCCTACGTCTTGTTGTTTGTGGTCTGGGCGATGTTCCAAAAAATATCCGCCACTCGTCAAGAACCGAGCCAGCTATTTTTCCCTCAGATTTTCGATTAAAAGCCAGAACTCCCATGTCAACTCCTCTCAGCGGCGCTCACATTCGACAACAGTTTCTTGAGTTTTATGCGGCCAAAGGACACCAGATTCTCCCGAGTGCGTCTCTCGTGCCCGAAGATCCAACGGTTCTGTTGACAATCGCCGGAATGTTGCCGTTTAAGCCGATTTTCTTAGGACAGCGATCGCCCGAATTTCCCCGTGCGACCACCTCACAAAAGTGCATTCGCACCAATGACATCGAGAATGTGGGGCGCACTGCCCGGCACCATACCTTCTTTGAAATGTTGGGCAACTTTAGCTTCGGGGATTATTTTAAGTCGCAAGCGATTGCCTGGGCGTGGGAGCTATCAACCCAGATTTACCAGTTGCCGCCAGAGCAGTTGGTGGTCAGCGTGTTTGAAGAGGATGACGAAGCCTTTGCCATCTGGCGCGACGAAATTGGCATTCCGGCACACCGCATCCAGCGCATGGGCGAAAAAGATAATTTCTGGGTGTCGGGTCCTACGGGTCCCTGTGGTCCCTGTTCCGAAATCTACTACGATTTCAAGCCCGAATTGGGCGATCGGATGATCGATCTGGAAGATGATACTCGTTTTATCGAGTTCTATAATCTGGTGTTCATGCAATATAACCGGGATGTTGAGGGCAAGCTCACTCCCTTGCAGAGCCAGAACATTGACACTGGGCTGGGGCTGGAGCGCATGGCACAAATTCTTCAGAAAAAGCCCAACAACTATGAAACCGATTTAATCTTCCCAATTATTCAAACTGCTGCCAAATTGGCGGGGATCGACTATGCCAAAGCCGATGAGGCGACCCAAGTTTCGCTCAAGGTGATCGGGGATCATATTCGAGCGGTGGTGCACATGATTACTGATGGCATTACCGCATCGAATGAAGGACGGGGCTATATATTACGGCGGTTACTGCGACGGGTGGTCAGGCATGGACGCTTAATTGGGATTGAGCAAGAATTTATCCCGATCGTGGCAGAAACGGCGATCGCTCTGTCTGAAAGCGCCTACCCCAATACCCGCATCCGCGAAGCTACGATTAAAACCGAACTGCAACGGGAAGAAGCACGCTTTGGCGAAACCCTGGAACGGGGCGAAAAACTGTTGGGAGATATTTTGGCACAGGCGACTCAACAAATTTCAGGTCAGGATGCCTTCATTCTCTACGACACTTACGGTTTTCCCTTAGAACTGACACAAGAAATTGCTGCTGAAAAAGGACTGGAAGTCGATCTGAAAGGCTTTGCGGCTGAGATGCAGGCGCAGCGCGATCGTTCCCGAGCCGCCCATGAAACCATTGACTTGACGGTGCAGGAATCACTCGACCAATTGGCAGAAGACCTGCACGAAACCGAGTTCTTGGGCTATACCCAGGCGGTAAGTCAATCCATCATTAAATTGATTCTAATAGAAGGGAAATCGGTCACTACTGCAGAAGCCGGAACACTTGTGCAGGTAATTCTCGACCAAACCCCGTTCTATGCTGAATCGGGAGGGCAAATGGGCGATCGCGGCTACCTTACCGGCGACACCCTGCTTATCCGGGTGGAAGATGTCCAGAAGGAATCTGGTTTCTTTGTCCATCATGGACGGGTAGAGCGAGGCAGCTTGCAGGTGGGCGATCGCGTGACCGCCCAAATTGACCTTGCCTGTCGTCGTCGCGTCCAGGCAAATCACACTGCCACCCACCTCCTACAGGCAGCCCTGAAAAAACTGGTAGATGCATCGATCTCCCAGGCAGGGTCGCTAGTTGCGTTCGATCGGCTGCGCTTCGATTTTAACTATGTTCAACCGCTCACCCCAGAGCAGGTGCAACAGGTAGAAGATCAAGTCAATACCTGGATTGCCGAAGCCCATTTGGCACATATTGCTGTGATGCCGATCGCCGAAGCCAAAGCCAAAGGCGCGATCGCGATGTTTGGCGAAAAATACGGCGAAGCAGTGCGCGTCCTAGATTTTCCCGGGGTTTCTATGGAACTGTGTGGCGGCACCCATGTCAGCAACACAGCAGAAATTGGGCTATTCAAAATCGTCTCGGAAGCAGGGGTGGCAGCAGGCATCCGTCGGATCGAAGCAGTTGCCGGACCCTCGGTGCTGGAGTATCTCAACGTGCGGGAGAGTGTCGTACGCGACTTGAGCGATCGCTTCAAAGTCAAACCCGAAGAATTGCCCGATCGCATCACTAACCTGCAAACCGAGTTGAAAGCGACCCAAAAGCAATTGGAAACCTTGAAAGCCCAACTGGCGCTAGCAAAAGCCGATAGTCTCTTGACTCAAGCCACGCCGATTGGCAATTGGAAAGTACTGGTGGCGCAGATGGAAGGCATTGATCCAGAGTCGCTAAAAACCGCAGCCGAAACTTTGCTACAAAAACTTGGCGAAGGCGCGGTTGTACTCGGATCAGTGCCCGAAACCGACAAGGTCAGTTTAGTGGCTGCTTTTAGCCCCAGTGTGAACAAGCAAGGCTTACAGGCTGGCAAGTTTATCGGAGCGATCGCCAAATTATGTGGGGGTGGCGGCGGCGGACGACCGAATCTGGCGCAAGCAGGCGGGCGTGATGCGAGCAAGCTCCCGTCCGCCCTAGCAGAAGCGCGTAGTCAACTGGAAGCGGGTTTGCAGTAAGAGACGAACGCTAAACTTAAGACTCCCAAGTTTAGATGGGAGTCTTAAGTCCACAAGTTAGAGTCTCATTCTCTAGCGATTGGCAGCAAATTCGGTCGGTAAGCAGAGCAAATTATCGCCCTGCGTTTTAATCATGCCGCGCTGACGCAGTTTGCCCATCAAACGAGTCACTGTGACCCGCGTGGAGCCGATCGCACTGCCAATCTGCGCATGGGTAAGGGGCCAGGGCAAGCAATAGCCCTGCTCCGAGGGTTCCCCATACTCTTCAATGAGCAGCGTTAAAAAGCCTAATAAACGGTCGATCGTGCGGCGTTGCCCCAAGGTACTGAGCCAGAGCAACTTACGCTGATGTTGATAGCGGAAAGCATCCAGCACCTCTCGGCGGAAATGGGGCCAATTATCTAAATCGTGCCAGTACATCCATACGACTGAAGTTTGGTCAACATGCGCGTAACTCTGCAACGTAAACGGAGACTGCGCCACAATTTCAAAGGGCTGTCCTGCTCCCACAAAGCCCAAGAAGGCTTCTTCCTGGCTAACGCGAGCAATGCGCGAGTTGCTGCCAGTTGCATTCACCTGAGCGGTGCCCACCAGCCGAACCGACCCTCGCTGTACCAAATACAACAGTCCTGAGCGTGCTGGGATCTTTTCGTCCTTGTTAAAGGTGCGGGTACGGTAGTGCTCCTGGGACCAATCAATGATTCGCTGCCAGGTTAGAAAAGGTCTTGATGCCTCTGAATTAGAAGATGTGGAATACATAAGCGGGAGGCTCTTGGAGAGTTACTGGTTACGGGAAAATTGGTTCCGAGGTTCAGGAAACAAAGCTAACCTTCTAGCCCAGGTCGTCCAGGCACTTAGGACTAGCTTAGCTTTACATCTTTTTTATAGACTTCGTCTATTTGTAAAGAATCATGTAAAAAAATGAGCAGTGCTTTATGTTTGTTCCCCGTCTATTTTGAAACATGTTTGGTTAGTAATGTTACGGGAGAGTGGACAGATATCTCAACTGGCACAAGTAGGCGATCGACCCTCAAATACAGCGTCCCTGGTAGTTTCAATGGAACTAAAACGGTTCAATTGAGCCTAATTCAGCGATTATTGATGCCCCCAGATAATTGATCAAAAACACAAACCTATCAACCTGATGCATGATTTTGATACATGATTTGAGGATGAAGCTTCACTGGAGTGTTAAGTTTAGGTGCACTCATGATGGGGAAGAAAACATTCTATCTCAAAAGATAAAAACAAATTCAATCCGTTGGGAATTGCTGGATTTTGAAACAAAAATTTATTTCTACCAAAAAACAAATTCTCCAGTCTGATTTAACCACCCGGTCATTGTTATTCATCAAACTTCAAAGTGCCATCCACCGAGAGATAGATTTATACCCGTGTTGTAATTCAAACGCTCATCTCCCAGCGATTGAAATATCCGCCGCATCTTCTCTCCTTAAACGAATTGAGAATTTGCCTCGTCCCACTTATGCGTCTGCGATCGCGTTACGTTGGGCAGGGAGGTGTCAAATTTCGGCACATGAGCTAGCTCATCGGCTTGCCGATCAATTTGCCCAACTCCAGCTCACGACCAACCCACCAACGCCAGAGCTGTTGCCTGATCCAGACCTGGCAGCGTTTTCGGTGGCCGTTGTGCCATCGGGTCTTATGCGGTTCGAGTTGAGCGATCGGGGTCTGGCGGCCTGGTTAAATCGATTGGCGGTAGATTTAAGCCCCAGCAATCATCGTTTGCCAAAGTCGAATTTTCAGGTGACCAAACCCTGTCTACCTGAGATCGATCGATTCGCAATTCAGCATACCTACGCTCGGTGTTGCGCTTTGCTCCGCCTTGCCCACGGGCAAAATCTGATCACCCTGGCAAACTCAGAACAGATACCTAAACTTTGGCAAATTCGTCAGCCCCAGCCCATTCCCTGGCTGTGTATAGACTCCACCCTTTCCAACGCTCAGTCCAGCCCCTTTCGTCTCTCTTCAACCGTTGAGCAACAATTCATCTGTCAGTTATTAGGAGTCTGGGATGAGTTAAACGATGCGGAATCGAACTGGCGAGGAGTAGATACCATCCTCTGGGCAAAGCGGGCAAAGCGTCTCAGTCAATTTTTTCAGCAATTTCATCAGGGATGCAGCATCTGGGGAGCCGTGAATCGGGAACTGCCCTTGGCTCAGGCGCGCCTGGCACTTTTGCAAGTCTGTCAACTCTTGTTGGGGCAAATTTTAGTTGATCGGCTGGCAACTCCTGCTCCACCAGAGCTGTGAGCAGAAAAAGGATAATCTGTTAATGATCATTAGTAGGCTATTCTGCCGCTAGGTACAGGGTTCCTGATAGCAAGTGGATTTAACATAATTTTTTCTGATTTTTCAAATAGGTGACAATCTTATGTCAGTCGGTTATAGTAAGAACGTGTGAGGAGCGAACCAGCAAGAGCGCCGAGACGAAACACGGTCAGTCGTCGGCGCTCTTTCTGATCTAAAGATTCTACAGGCTGCCCTTCAGCCATTAGCAAGCCGTGCCAGCGCCAGCGCCAAGAGGTAAACCTGGCTTGGACACGAAGCTACTGTAACAAAAACTGCTCGATCGCTGCGGCAACCCCATCGGTCTCAACACTGGGAGCAACCCATTGCGCGATCGCCTTTACTGCTTCAGGCGACTCAGCCATGGCGACTCCGATCCCGGCATACTCAAGCATCTCTACATCATTGAAGTTATCGCCGATTGCCATGACATTGGCTGCTTGCCAGCCCAAAATTTCTTCCGCCAAATAACGAACTGCAGTGCCTTTACTCACCAGGGGATGAGTGGCTTCAAAAAAAGTAGCAACCGAAGTGGTTAAATATAGCTCGGCAGGGGGGTATTTTTGCCGTAAATTTCCCAAAAGCTTTGTAATTAAAGCACTATCGTCACTGAGCGCCAAGACTTTAGTGGGTTCGGTGGTTAAGGTTCGGCGCAAATCACCCACGACGATCGGCTCAATGCCAGATCGCTCAGCATAGAGGCGGGTCTCTTCTGTGATTTCCCGGACAACAAGCTGATCGTCAATATAAAAATGGACTGAGAGCAGATGCCTGAGTTCCGGTTGCTCAAAGTCGTCTAACAACTGGAGTACCAAGGGTTTCGGCACCGACCAATGGCGATGGGTTGTGCCATTGGTTGGATCTTGAATCCATGCCCCTTGGTATGCCATCAGTGGCAACCTGGAGCCGATTTCAGCGTGAAATCGTAGCGCTGAACGGTACATCCGCCCTGTGGCGATCGCCACCTGAATTCCCTTGGCTTGTGCTGCCCGAATCGCTTGCTTCACAGGCTCTCGTACTTGATTAGAGCGCCCAGAAATCGTACCGTCAATGTCTAGCACCAGCAGACGAATATCGTCAGCATTTGCAGTCGTTTGCCTGGCTGACTGTCCAGTTATGGAAGAATGTTGTGTCATTGGCACCAGAATTCTAAATTATACTCATCAAATTTTGCAGGCTGAGTGGTGAGGAAATTCGTGAGTAGATTGCAGTAATAACGCTGCTTTTAACCAACAGCGACCTCAAACTTCAAAGCTCAAAACTTTTATTTTCTCCTGCCGCACCCCTTATACCCGTTGCGATCCCCACCGCCTCGCTTAAATGTTCCAATCCCTGATCCTCTAATTTCTGTACCAATCCTTGCAAAATGCGGCGTACCATCCAGGGACCTTCATAAATCCAGCCCGTGTAGACCTGGAGCAGACTGGCTCCAGCAGTGATTTTTTCCCAGGCATGTTCAGTCGTGAAAACTCCCCCTACCCCAATAATGGGAAGTTGCCCCTGGGTGGACTGGTAGATGAAGCGAATGATATCGGTCGATCGCTGCCGCAAAGGAGCACCACTAATTCCCCCGGCTTCTTCGTGGACTAGGGTCCCTGTCGCTGCCAGGGTTTGAGTTGTGAGTCGATCGCGCTGAATAGTGGTGTTGGTCGCAATTATTCCAGCCAGGTTGTATCGTTGCGCCAGGGTAATGATCGCAGCAATTTCATCCCACTCTAAGTCAGGCGCAATTTTGATGAGAAGCGGCTTTTCGCCTGCATTTTCTTGCTGGAGCACTGCCAAAATTGGTTCTAGTTGTTCAGTTGCCTGGAGCGATCGCAATCCAGGTGTGTTAGGTGAGCTGACATTGACTACGAAATAATCTCCCCAGGGCTTCAGTAGACGAAAACTATTCAGATAATCGGTCGCAGCCTCCTCAAGGGGAGTAATTTTTGATTTGCCCAGATTAATTCCGATCGGTGCAGAGCGCGGACAAGTTTTGAGGGCTAAGTTCTGAGGGTTGAGTTCCGCGCCGAACGCCAAACTTCCCGCTCCGATTCTCTGCCAGCGATGTTTCAACCGTTCCGCCATGGCAGCGGCTCCTTGATTATTAAAGCCCATGCGGTTGAGGGCTGCCTGGTCTTGGGGTAAGCGAAACAGACGGGGTTTGGGATTTCCGGGTTGGGCATGAAAGGTAACAGTACCCAACTCGGCAAACCCGAAGCCCAAGCGCGTCCACATGCCAGAAGCAACGCCGTCTTTGTCAAACCCAGCCGCCAAACCCACCGGATTGGCAAAAGGCGATCCCCAAATTTTTTGTCCTAAGCGAGCATCTGCAAAACCATACGATTGTTGAAGTTGAGTATGGAGCCAATCTCCGGCGGCGCGATCGCCTACTTGGTCAAGCCAAGCCAACCAGCGGATGGTTTGTTGGTGCAGCCATTCTGGATCTGCCTTTAGCCCAGAAAATAAGAGGGGACGAATTGCAGTCTGGTAAACATCCAATTTTTTTAGTACTGAATTAGGACAGGAAATTAAAACAGATGTTACCAAAAGTGCTAATGATAGGATAAGTTTTCAGGTATATAACATTTTGAGTGCAATTGAGAGATTTCTTAGAGTGCAACCGCTCAGTCAACAAATTCCCTCAATTCACTTGATATCACTGACGTTGGTTGCCCCTCTGTATAAGCGTCTGGTCAGGAAAATGTGGTCGATTATGCCAGATACTCAAAGATTCCCTCACTTTCTTCTTAAAAGTAGAATTGAGCGTAGAACTCCCCTTTCTTCTGAAGAAGCAACACGCTAACTTAGGGAATCCGGGAGAAGTGATCGATGCGTGACGAGTCACAAGACTCGGCAAAAACGCCTTGAGAAAGCATAGACGATGCTGATATGACGATTCTAATGAACCACGCTCATTTCTATTAATTTCTGACGAAATGGAGAGAACACTCTACGATAGACAACATAACTGTAAGAATTGATGGCATCTCAAACTGCCAAGATTCCATCCCGTTCTCATCAGTCGTGATTTGCTCATTTTGGAAAGGTCAAGTTAGGCATTTTGCACCAGGCTGTAAAAAGTTTTAGACTCAGACCGTTTGTCGCTTTTTACGTTGCTATCCTATGGGTAAGAAGTGTTACTTTTTGATAGCAAATTGTCCTAACTATTTTCATCCCTATCGCAATCCTCTCGGGGATAAAAGAAGCATTTCTCTGGGGAAGTTTTTCTCTTTATCGGCTCTAATTGCGCCAACGCTTGAGGGCTGAAATCGCGATCCGATAGGGGAGCTTTTCTCTAGAAAACTTGTCTTATCCAATCGCTTTCGTCTACAACGGATTTGGGATTGCCATATATCAGGTCATGTTATAGATACAGGGTTGATAGATACAAAAGCTTTAATCTTTCAAGCTCTAACCTATCAGCAGAACTTTTGAACTCTACCGCGCCTCGTAACATGGTTCAGCAGAAAGATTCTACTGCACACGACAAACAGCTAGTTTCCTTGGGGCGTGTTCTCCAAACCCTGCGGGAAGAGGAGAATCCTGATGTTTTAATTGATACAATTCTCAACTATATTCATAACGAGTTTGACTATCACCTGATCTGGATAGGGCTATACGATCGGCTAGATCATCGCCTCTTTGGTAAAGGAGGATTTACGCCCACGGGGGAAAATACCTTCTTGAAACAAAAGTTTGCCCTCAATTCAGGCGATTTACTAGAGCAAGTGGTGATTCAGCAGCGTCCGGTTGGGGTGCCCGATCTACGGGCGGAACTCCATGCTGGCGAATGGCGTAAGGCTGCCCAAAAGTTCAACATTCAAGGAACGGTTATTTTCCCGATTCGGCATCGCGATCGCTGTTTTGGAGTGGCGATGATGGGCTCTTCCTTATGGGGAATTTCTCCTCGTCCTGATGAAAAAGCTCGGCTGTCCATGGTATTGGGAAATCTGGCAGCATCGCTCGACCAAATTGAAACTGACTGGCAGCGCCAACAAACCAAGCGCCCGGATGAGCCGATGTTTGCGCTATTAAACAAGTTGCGAACGCTTTCCAGTTTAGGCGATCGGTTAGAAACGGTCGTTGAGGAAACCCATCGCTTTATTAGCCCCACCCGTACCAATATCTATTGGTTTGAGCGAGAACGGCGCTATTTTTGGCGACGAGTGAGCAATCGACAAAAAGCAACGGCTTTTGGGGAAGCCAATCAGCCTTCTTCCGGGATCACGGTTCAGGAAGTCAATAGCTTCTATCAAGCCTTGTTGTCTGATCAGGTGGTGTCGATTGGCGAGGCGCACAGTTCCCTCAAGGCGGATACAACCAGTCGCTTGATGCAACAAATTCGAGCGCGATCGCTGCTGGCAGCCCCCATTCTGTTTCAAAATGAATTGCTGGGATTTCTTGCCGTTGAAGGCAATGAAGCTCGAATTTGGGAGAAAGAAGAAAAAGAGTTTCTACGAGCAGTGGCTCAATTAATTGCCCTCACTACTCCCCTCCATGAAATGGAAACCTCTATCCAGCAAGCCAAGCTGGATCAGGTGTTAACTGCCGAGATTGCCCGAGCCATCTATGGAGATGATGATTGGAAGAATACGCTGAAAAATTGTGCAGATAATCTTTGCAAACGCTTGCAGGCTGAGCGTTTTGTGGTGCTTCTACATAATAAAGACCAAAATCATTTTGAAGTTTGTTACCAAAGCCAGCCCAATAACCGACGGTTATTGCCTACTGGGTTGGAACCGCTGAACCAGTCAGATTGGGAATTGCTCGAGCGCACACTCGAAACAGTTTCTATTGAAAATCTGGATGATGATTTGCGGCTGCTGGCATGGCGACATTTGTTGCTGGAGTCGGGGGTTCGATCGCTGTTGCTCTGCAATACCTCTCTAGATCAACCGCTAGAAGGGGTGCTGATGATTTGTCACGAGGCTCCCCGAAGTTGGAGTCGAGTTGAGCGTGATCTGGTCAAGGTTGTAAGCCAACAAATTGGCTTAATGTTGCATCAGTGGCAACTCCAACGTCAGACGGAACAACAGCAAAAAATTTACCAGACCATTCAATGGGGGCTGACTAGCATTCAGCAATCTCATCAGGTCGATCGCCTAGAACAATCAGCACTACAACATCTCAATCAAGTTCTTCAGGCACCTCTGACTATTTTGGTCAATTGGGCACCTGGTCGCCGAGCAGGGCGGATTGTCGCCCCAATCAACAATCAAGACAAGTTTGCACTCAATTCTGAAATTGTGATTCAGATACAGACTGATTCATTGATTCAGTGGGCATTGCAAAACGATGGCTTAATTGAACTGAGTGCACACGATTTGACCCCTGAAACTCGTCAGTGGCTAAATTCTCCGGGGATCGGTCAAATTTTGGTCATGGCTCTGAGAACGGCACCTGAGCATGAACCGACGGGTGTGGTAATCGTTGCTGATGAACTAGACCGCATCTGGACAGAGCGTCACCTGACTGCTTTTGGCACCCTGGTAAGCCAACTAGCCTGGTCGCGTCGCTATCTGATGTTGACCAAGATGCTCCAATCTCAACGCGAAGAACTGGAGCGGTTGAACTGGTACAAGCACCGTCGATTGGAAGAGGTGTACCGTGCTGTAGGCTGGAATCTGCGCCGCTTAAATGAGCTGAGTAGCCAGACCGATCCCCTTTCGGGAACCCGCTACCAACAAATTTTGCGGCAGCTGGGCGACTCAATGGGGTCAATCACCCAATTACTGAGAGAAGAACAGTGGCGCTTGCGGACGTATTATTCGACGGTGCCGTTAGTGAGTCTGCTAAAGCGATCGATCGACCGAGTCGATAGCTTTTTGAAACAACGCCAAATCTGGTCACAGGTGCATAACGATAACAACCTGACCATCGGGGGAGATATTGTCAAAATTGAACTGGTGATCTACGAACTTTTGGTCGCTGCATGTCATCGGATTCCATCGGGTGGACGGCTCGATCTCTGGTGCCGCCAGATCGATAATCGCTGGCTAGAGCTTTCCATTACCGATAACGGCATGGTAGAGCCTCGGTTGTTGTCCGATATGCAAAACGGGCGATCGGTTGATTTGCTCGCGCCTTCTACCCTCGATCAACCACCGGGATTACACCTGCTGATTTGCCAATCGTTGATGCAACAAATCGGGGGTGAGTTCAATCTCTACAAGCTAGAGGATAATCGGGTACTCAGTCGGCTTGTACTCCCGATCGCGACTAGCACAACGCCTCAAACTCAAATTCAGCAGCCCTCTAAAAATACGGGTTTTTTCTAGAGAATAGGTGTTAGGTGCCAGACCGCAGAAATTCGGGAATGAATCTCAAAACTTCCCATTTTTCGGCTGGCTCTTAACTCTTCTACTTCTTCCATCCCTCTACTTCTGCTCTAATGCCCGAAGCTGAGGAAAAAGTAATTCCAGCGCTTTGCCCCGGTGACTAACCTGCCGCTTCAGTTCGGGAGGCATTTCCGCAAAAGTCAGGCGATGTTCTGGCACATAGAAAATGGGGTCGTAGCCAAATCCGCCAATTCCCTGGGGAACAGTCAAAATTTCGCCGAGACAATAGCCTTCGGTTTGTAGTGCGATCGTGCCATCGGGGCGAGCGACTGCGATCGCGCAAACAAATTGAGCCGCCCGATTCGAGGTTGAACCCAGTTCGTCCAGTAGGCGTTGGATGCGATCGTGATCGCTGGAGCCATAGCGGGCAGAGTAGACCCCTGGCGAACCCTGGAGCGCCTGAACTTCGAGACCAGAATCATCTGCGATCGCCCATTCCCCAACGGCCTGAGCAATTTGCGAGGCTTTGAGGCAGGCATTTTCCATAAACGTCGCGCCTGTTTCCTCCACTTCCAGGGCATCTGGTTTAGGGCGCAATTCCCAGCCCAATCCATCTAGGTATACCTGCAGTTCTTTGACTTTGCCTGGGTTGCCGGTTGCGACCACCAATACTGTCATGAGGTTTGCGATACCAATTTATAGTGGGTTCACGACTTATGATATCGACATAGCAACACAAAGCGCAGTAGCGGCACAAGAATCTACACCACTACAAGGCCTTGTGCCATTACTGAACTGTGCAATAGACGATCGGGGATCGCTAGCTGCGCTGAATCGTCGCCAAAATTTCGTCCAGGATTTCCTGTGCACCTTGCTGGCGCAAACGTTGCGCCAGATCGATGCCCAACTTTTCTGCATCGCTAGCAAGACCCTTGACGCTATCTTTGGCTAGGCGCTGCCCATCCAAACTGGCGACGATACCAGTTAGGGTTAAATTGTCGCCATCCAACACGGTGTTCACGCCGATCGGCACCTGGCAGCCACCTTCCAGTTCCCGTAAAAAGGCTCGTTCAGCATAGCAACGATCGGCAGTGGGTTGGTGTTGCAACGCTTTCAGCAATTCCAACACTTCAGCATCATCACTGCGACACTCAATGCCCAAGGCTCCCTGTCCCACCGCATGAAGCGAAATTTCAGAGGGCAGAACCTGGTGCACCCGATCGCCCATACCCAACCGCTGCAATCCTGCTACCGCCAGAATTAGCGCATCATATTCGCCTGCATCCAGTTTCGCCAATCGTGTATTCAAGTTGCCCCGCACATCTTTGAAACTGAGGTGGGGATAGTGGTGACGCAATTGTGCCAGTCGCCGTAAAGAAGAGGTGCCAATTACAGCGCCTTCAGGCAAGGTGCTAATCTGTTTGTCTTTGTGCTGTTCGTGAACCACCAGTGCATCGGCAGGGTCTTCTCGTTCAGTCACACAACCCAGCACCAACCCTTCGGGCAGACGAGTGGGCAAATCTTTGAGGGAATGGACGGCAAAATCGATCTCGTTCTGGATCATGCCCAGTTCCAATTCTTTGGTGAAGAGTCCCTTATCCCCAATTTTTGCCAGAGCCACATCCAGGATTTTGTCTCCCTGCGTGCTCATCGTGTGGACTTCAAAGGTGCGATCAGGGAAAGCTTTTTGTAACTGCTCCTGCACCCAATAAGTCTGCACCAGGGCTAACTGGCTCTTGCGCGAACCAATGCGGATTGTGCGAGTCGGAGCGGAAACCGTGGGAGAAGCAGCAGGCGACATAAGTAACAATATGAATCGGAGGGTTGAATGGCTATCTTCTCAAGGGAAGATTCAGTCACTCCTTCCACATTACCGCAGGATGTAACGCTGTTTATCGCGATGTAAAGCCTGACGAAGTTACGGATAATTAAGCAGTCTTTTTTGTAATTGAAGGATTTTAACGATCAACGGGCAATCTGCGATCGCAGTTTTACAAATCATTGCGCTTTTAATCCGGGTTGGCTGGGCGAAACAATTGCCCTGAGCGAGCGATTGCCACCCAATCCGACCGCATCGACGATCGTGCCCTTCCCACCCAGCCAATTCATCGCTTGTCCCTGCGGCAACCACGCCCAACTTCCCCATTTCTGCCGAAGAAAAAGCGAAACTGGCAGCGCTAAACCTAAAAGTTACAAAACCTCCACACCAAAGCGCACTTCTAAACCAACAAAAAACCACCTTATTTCTCTGCATTGTGCCAGTTAAAAAACAGGCTGCCTGCCTTGGCAGATTGTTTTTTGATACGCTAATAGCAATAAAAAACAATTTGTTTTCTAGTATTAATTACACTATTATTAGAAGCCGAATTAAATTCATCAATCTCCCAATTCCTTTTGCTAAAAAGGTTTTACTAATTTAATCAAATAGAAATGACTTCTTTTAAGAGAGGTTTCAAATTCATCGGAACTTCTTTGAGCTGTTAAACGACATTGATATTAACAACACTCAACCACCTTCTAATAATTGAGGGGATGAACATGAAACTCTCTCTGAAAACGATCGTACTTTCCAGCTTGACAGCACTTGCCCTTTTTCCCACTCTGCTATGGGCAAGTTCCGCTTCTGCACAGCCAACGGGTATGGAAGGCAGCTACGTCGGCGCTGGGGTCTCCGCTGGGGTCACCAATGGTGGTCAAGATGGCGATGCTGCAACCCTGGGCGGCAATATTCAAGGGCGGCTGGATATTCCCAAAGCCCCAGTTTCCTTACGGGGAGCCGTTCTGTTTAGTGACGAAACAGCAGCCATTATGCCGATCGTTTCTTATGATCTGCCCGTCAGCAACAATGCCAACGTTTATGTGGGAGCTGGTTACTCTTTTGTAGAAGATAATGGGCATCCGACTCCCCTCGGGAATCAAGATTCTGTGGTTTTAACCGCTGGGGCTGAAGCCGCCGTTACCAAAGATGTTGTCGTTTATGGCGATGCCAAGTGGGGGATCGATGCTTACCAAAACAGTCCCGCTTCTGCGGTGAGTCTTCAAGCAGGAGTGGGTTTCCGGTTCTAAAAGACTGTTGGGGATGGCATTCGATTCAATCAACATTTTCCTCAGTCGAGGATAATATGTAAAGTGCTTGAATCCCCAGGCTCCCTTTTTTCAAATATAGGTTTCTCCGCTAGCAGGAATGGATTTTTCTCTATGATCCAATTTCGGCTTGAGTCAGCCCATTCATCGTTGAAAATCCATCACTTGCTAAGAGCAGTTCTCAGGTCATGCTGGGGACTGCTTTCCTATAGACGCAATCCTCAATAATTCTTCCTAAGGGACGTGGTCAAATCTCTCATACCTTTGTCATGATTAAAAGGCTTGCTTAGAAATGGGTTTAAATGACGAACCCGCGCCAAAATCGCATCAAGTTGTCAGAAATCGGCGCAATTAGAGATTCAGTATTCGCTAAAACACGATCGCACCATTGGGGGTTGAAATGCAGAATTCTACAAAAGAAAAAATTGTAGCTGAATTGCAGCAAGTCAAAGAAGTGGGACAGCAGCGAGTTGAACGGTTACGGGAAATTGTTCGATCGGCAGCGGCACAACTGACTTCTGAGTTTAAGGAAGGATCGGGTGATTTTAAAGGCTTGGTCAGGGATTTGTTTTCTAGCGCGATCTCGGGGGTAGAAGAAACCAGTACCGAAGCCAAAGCAGAAGTGGCTGCCATGGTGGAAGGGTTATTGGAAGGGATTAGCGGCACTCGACAACAGGCGATCGCTAAAACCGAAGCAGAAATTAAGCAGCTCCAGTCCAAACTTTCAGAACAAGAGGAAGCACTGGAAGCCCAGATTGACAGTAGCCTGGTTAGTGTTCAAGAAGCGGCTGCCCAAACTCCTGCTCAGGTCAAAGAACTGATCGATGAAGCGATCGGCACGCTCAAAAATAGTGAAGAGGTGACCCTACTCAAACGTCGCTATGCCCAACTTCAAGCACAAGCTGCAATTTTGCGGGCAAATCTGACCGCGCGGACAGGAGGTTATTACGATCGGGCGCAACAGCACCTGGCTGAAGCACAAAGCTGGTACGCCCAGGCACGTCCCAAAGCAGAAGTTGCGAAAGGGCAAGCTGATCAACAATTTGCTCAGCTAGAAGCCAAACTCGGTGAAGCGGGTACAGCCCTAGCAAAAAAAGAACACCAAGTCAGATCCGTTCTAAGTGATTTGTTGCAACGGGCTTCCGAAATTGTACGCGAGTCCGGAGAACCCGAAAATTCGCAGCCCCTTACGAAATTGCCTCCCAGTGATGAACCCCCCTTGGAGTCGTGAAAGTTAGCTGGATTGACCAGTTGCGTTCGCAATAATTTGCAATAACAGCATTACGGTTGTGAGGCAGGCACCAAACCCCACGCTGCACCTCATCAGGATCTCAATGTTTATGGCGACAACTGAGGATCACAACTTTCGTTTGACGAATGTGGTCAATTCATCGAGCTGTTGCTTCAGGGTATTGAGTTCTCCCTGAATTGCGGTGTTGGCTGTCATCAGCGATCGCACCTGTTTTTGTAAATCAGCCACTTGAGCTTGCAATGCTTGATTTTGGGTCGGCTTCTGGCGGCTTTCGGCTTGCTGAGTTAAAGCTGAGGCTGGCGATCGCCGACCGGACGCACTCAATCGCTGACGTGATTTTGCTTTCGTCATCGCAGATTTGACTGCGCTGATCAATCCTTTTTGCTCAAAGGGTTTCTCCAGACACTCATAGTACTGAAACAAATGAGGCGGCACTCGTTCCAGGGCTTCTTCTTTACGCCCCGTCATGATGACTACAGGAATAGTTTGAAGTTCCGGTTCGGTTTGGATCTTTTGTAAAACTTCCCAGCCATTCATATGCGGCATAAAGAAATCGAGCAAAACCAAATGGGGTCGTTCTTGGGCAATCAAAGCGTACCCTTCGACCCCATCTTTTGCTTCACAAACCTCGAAGTTACCTTGAGGCAGCAGGTCACGAACCTGCATCCGGATCATCTTGCTATCGTCAACAATTAAGATTTTAGGTAACACAAGAATCAGGGTTATGAGGTGGAGTTCTCACAGTTCATCTACCAATACAGGATGCCCAAATCAAATCCGGGTTTCTGGCAGTCGGAACGAAAGATTTGATAGAAGATTCTTGTGACTCACTCCAAACCCTGATCTCATACCAATTTGATTTGTGTTTGCGATAGATCTAGATCCCCCCTAGCCCCCACGCTAATGCGCCGCTGCGATAGAAAAAAGGGGGGAAACCCAAGCCAATCTTGAAGTCCCCCTTTTTAAGACGGATTTAGGAGGATCTCCTAAGTGTCACATTCTCCATTTAAATTGGTATCAAACCCTTTTTGCTCACTGGGTTACTGTGGCTTCTAGCTTAGAAAGTCGAGATTCTACTGAGTTCAGCCGTTCTTTTAGTTCAACGACCAGTGTTGCCAAGCGATCAAACATGGGATCGGAGGAATACTGAGGGCGACTAGAAGTCGGTGGTTGGGAAGGCGGTGTGGTACCGCCGGCCTGACTCGGATAGCGCGATCGCACTCCGAGTTGGCTGATTTGTTGCTTAAGCCCAAATAAATCGGACTCTAACCGTGCGACCCGCGACTCTAAACCCGCCTGGGCTTGGACAGGAGTACCACTCTGCAACAGGAGTAATAGCAAACATAGGCAGAGTGGAATCTGCCACCAACGCCTAATTTTTTTTAACCAAAATGAGAACATTTTTTTACTTGAAAAGTTCAAAATGATTGGCGTCAGATTTTTCATGTGAGAAAGGGACACTTTGAGCCAGCCTCCACAACTCAAATCGAACCAGGGTTATGTTCCAGGTATTTTATTGGTATTTTTGAAAGCTTTACTGGGCAAAGCTTTCAAAAATACCAACAACACCTTTAAAACACTACCTGAACGGGTTTGAGTCTGGAAGTTACAGATCGTTAGGCGAAGTGAGCACTGGCGAGGTCTGGCGATTAACGTCATCGGGAGAGCGATAAACAGGGACATTATCATCCTGACGACGATTGTTATCGTCATTACGATCGCGGCGACGATTGTTATCGTCAGTGCGATCGCGGCGACCGTTATAGTCGCGATCGCGGCGATTTCTGGCTTCGCGGCTATTGCCGATATCTCGACGCACTTGTCGCAGTGTCCAACCCTCTGCCAGCCGGTTTGTGTAGGTTTTCAAGCCATCGCGATCGGCATTGCGTCCCAAAACGGAGCGATAGATGTCATTAATGCGATCTTCGGCTTCTCGACTCTTGGCAATATCCCGACGCACTTCGCGCAGCGACCAGCCACTGCGCTGCACCTGACGAGAATAGTCGCGCAAGCCTCGACGATCGGCATTGCGTCCCAAAACCTCACGATAAATATTGTTAATTTCATCTTCGAGTCGGGAGTCGTAACGATCATTATCGTCGCCGCGATCGCGATAAATGTTATCGTCATCACTGCGACAACTGCCAAAAATACATCCCTGGCTGAGTTGTGCAATCGTTGATTCGGCAGACACCAGATTCGGCGTCATCAAAATCGGAACGATCACCAGTGTCGAGACCATCGAAACCAGTCCGGTTGACTTGAGCATCTGGGCAACGATCGTGGAATTAAGTAATTTCATATTGTTTCTCCTAGCAATCTCTAAACTGAGTAGAGCGTTGAATTGCACAAGTTGCACTGCTAATTCGCAAATTTGCAGCACTCAATTTTTCCAAATAAGATAATCCCTGTCCTCATTTCTCTATGTGTACAGCATAGAATTAGTGCTCAGCGTTCACTTCATCCTTTGTGGGTATCCACTTGGGTGAAAACACGGATTTCTCGATCGGACGAAATCTGGATGCCAAACGTTCCAGCGAAAGTTAGCACGTCTTGAACAGCATCGTTCTTGAACAGTATCTTTCTTGAACAGCATCGTAAATGAGTCTGATTTGGCATGTCCCTCACCCATTGATGTGGTTTTTATTTTTAACTTTGGCGTGCGGAATTTCAGTGTAGAAACAAAGTTTATCGCATACTGATTTGCTTTTTTAAAGCATTCTGAGATTCAAAACCTGATCAGACAATAGTTCCGTCTAAAACTATTCTCAGAAATCAAATTAGATTCCTATCGGTAGACTATAACAATTGCTGAAAACTGCCAAAAAAAAGCCTGAAAACTGCAAGGAGAAGCACATAAATTCGCAAAGCCAACTGATCGTTCTATCTCCTATATTCTTTTTAGAAAGGCGCCTACCACAGTCGCCGCCTTCGATAAACCAGCCTCCAGGATCTGGCTTTGCTTTGTCATTTCAGCGAGCGGAACTTCAGTAAAAAAACGGAGTCTAAAACCGTAACGAGTCTCTTTGGATTTGGAGCTGATCTGGTTTTCGTGGGCGATTGTAACTCTGATTCCTATCCATACTCGTGCCAGTATCCTCCATTCAGGTGATTCATTGGGATGAAGTAAAAACAGTTTTCTCGAACTATTCTGATCGAACATATGCGTCATTGAATTATGGCTCAAAAAGACGTTGTCCCTTCAACGATCGTGTTGTTTACAGCTGTCTTAAAAGTTGTCATCGCTAAACACTTCAATTTCTTGAATTGGATAAGTTACATTTTGCCATTCGATTGGATAAATTTTGGGGTCTGTCTACTAACCCTGCTTAAGGGGTGATGATTCTGAGTTTTATCGAGTAGTCCCAAACCATGCGCGAAATTGAGAGGAAGTGAGAGAAAGGAGTCTGCAGAAATCCTCTCTCACTTCAAATTGGATTGCTATACCCAACCATGGGAACAGTCACTATTAGAGAGTTCACAGTGAGATCGCCTGCCATTTTTTCTGGCAAAAATATTATGAGGTGAACAGAGAAGTTTTTTTTATAGGACTTTTTCTGACCAAGCTTTCCAAAAGATTGAAACTTGTCACCCACGACAACAGCCAATCGTGTTTTTCTTGATGAGGATGCTAATGATGTTGAATCGACAAACCCTTTCCACATTGACTCAAAATTCGGGGGGTTCAGTGCTGGATCCCAACTCAAATTCCAGCCTTTTAGGGAGTCGTTCTCACCGCTTGGAGGATGATTTTCGCTTGCAGAGTGCCAGCAGTAGCAGTGTGAGCAGTAAAGGGTTGGCACAAGCGGCGATCGCCCCACCCCCACCCCTGGCTGCTAGCACCGCCGCTAGCACTACTAGTAAATATGCCAGCAGCGATGTCATTGCCGACTTCAACAAAGATGGGTATGCCGATGTAGTCTGGCGCAACTACAGCACCAGCGGTGCAGAAGCAGGCAAAGTCGTGATCTGGTCGATGAATGGCACCACGCCCACAGGCAGCTATACCTTGCCAGTGGCAGTGATTGACCCCAACTGGCGCATTGAAGGTACCGGAGACTTTAATGGAGATGGCTGGTCGGATATTGTCTGGCGCTACTACGGGAGTAATAGTGCAGACCTGGGCAAAATTGTAGTCTGGACCATGAATGGTTTCACGCCTACAGGTTCAGTACAGGTACCCTTCTCAGTGACCGACACTAACTGGAGTATCAGCGGTACGGGTGATTTTAATCGCGATAGCAACGCCGATATTCTTTGGCGCAACAACGTCACGGGTGAAAACACGATTTGGGTGATGAATCGGTTTACTCCAGTATCGTCAGTTTCTCTGCCCACAATTACTGATACCAATTGGAGCACTGTGGGAACGGGGGACTTTACTCGCGACGGGCAAGTCGATATTCTCTGGCGCAATGCTGTAACGGGTGAAAATACGCTCTGGCGAATGAGCGGCACTACGGCAGTTGCCTCAACGGCGATCGCCTCGGTCACAGACACCAACTGGTACATCGGCGGTATTGGTGATTTTAATCAGGATGGACAAGCAGATATCTTCTGGCATCGTCATGGTTCTGGGGAAAATACGATCTGGCGGATGGATGGTACAACTCCTGTATTGGGCACTTCCGTCGCACCATCTGTTACCGGCACTGATTGGCGAGTGGGGTTGAGAATTCTGAATTCAGGCAGTCCAACCCCTACGGGTAAAGCTGATTTACAGGGGACCTATTTTGATGTGTTGCTTGAGCCTCTGTTCTCAGGAGACTTTTTCACGGTGGATGTGGATGTTTCCAATGTGGGGACAAAATCGACTAATCAATCGTTCCGGGTAAGTTTCTATCTATCCTATAACGATACGATTTCGACTTCGGATTACTTCTTAGGCAGCACGACGATCGGTGCCCTGAATACAGGCGGGGTGGCTTCTTTGAACTACGGTTTAAGCTTGCCTGGTTTCACCAGTTCCTTCTGGGCAGGGAGTGGAACCTATTACATTGGCATGGTTGTCGATTCGGGCAAGGATATTGATGAGTCGAATGAAAGCAACAATAGCAGTCGAGGAAATTTACTTGATTACGACAGCGTCTTTATCACGGTCTAAGATCAGAGTGTCTGGAGGGGCACAAGCCTTGCGCCTCTAAGGTTATGACAACGAGGATAGCAGAGCACAAGAGACGCACAGACCAGAGGGACTGAATTCGTGCGCCTCCTGTGTCTGCTATTCTTCGCGTCCATCCAGTTACCAATCATCGGAACGTCGATCGTCCCGTTCATCGTCGAGATCCTCATCCTCATCCAGGTTGCGATAGGGCGGAACGATAACGCGGTAGTCAGCATCGACCACCGATTCAGTTTTGCCAACGCCTGTGCTGCCCGGTTCGCGATAGCTGTAAGAGTAAACGGAGCCACTGCGAGAGCTACTTTTCGGTTCTTGTTTGGCTTCGTAGCTAGAGCGATCGCGGGTGGGGGTTTCTCGCACCGGGGGTTGGGGGCGAGGACGATCGACGGGCAAGGCTTCTTCTTCCGCTTCCGCTTCTTCCCACACCTCATCACGGCGGCGGTCTGATGGCTCATCCTCGAACCAATCATCTGCCATATCATCCCAGTCATCCAGTTCTTCTGTCGCTGAGTCTGGATACGAGTCTCGCCGATCGTTGGGTCTTGTAGCAGATGGCGGTTGGGGCACCCGCTCGGCAACCGGATCTGATTCACGCTGGGGCGCAGATGCGTAGGACACCCGTTCAGTGACTGGTTGGCGGAGTGGTCTGGGGCGACGATATCGCTTCTGGTTGCCTGCTAAGGTCGCAATCCCCAACAATCCATTCACCAGAACTGTCGTCGCGATCCCTGCCACGATCGCGACCAATACCCACAATGCCAGGGGGAGGGGCAATGTCCGCATGTTCAAAAAGACAAGCGATACAACAGGTTGCTGATTTTGCACACAAAACGCAACCAGCCCTCCCCCAATTCCAAACAGCAGTAGCAAACGCACAAGTGACATGAATTTGAAAAATTTGCGATCGAACCTTTTTAGGAACCTGGTACTCCAACTTTAGTATAGTTTTGCGATCGCGATCGGGATCTCCTCCGCCACCCATCCTCCTCTTCCCCTCTTCATCCATTTCCCTCCTACTTTCTACTCAAACAGATTTAATATGACTGCATCTGAACTTGTGTAATTTTCTAATGCCAGGAGTATCCCTTCACCAGATTCAGGCAACTGGGTGACATTCTACCTGTTGAAACTGCGATCGAGCGCGTGATCTGAACAGTTCTGGGATCAAAGCACTGGGGGCAATAACGGGATAGGTGTTAGCAGATTTTTCTGCTTGAACTCTGTACAAAAGGATCGCCATTATGCAAGGTCAGGTTGGCGTTAGAACAAGCGAAATACTGATCGAGGTCTCATGAACACTGATATGTATTGCTATACCCATAACCGAGACAAAACCCCTTTGCCATCGATATTTGATCCGTGGTTTGAGCCAGAACGGACGGCTGTCCTTTGTATTGATATGCATCGTGGACACTTGGAAGAAGAATGTACCTGTCCGGCTCCCCGGGCGATCGAGAAAATCGAAATCCACAATACGTTTCATCGACAGGTACGGGCATTGGGAATACCTGTGGTTATGGTGCAGCACTGGCAACGGCATGGTGGAATCGATGATATTGCCTCACGAAAGCGAACCAAAGGTGCAAACTGGCGCTATGTTTATGAGTTGTATATGTCGCCTAACCCTCTGATGGATCAGCATAGTTGGGAAGGCACCCGCTGGCTCGATTTAATGGTTGAAACTGCCCCCACGGATTACTACATTCGCACCAAAAAGAGATTGAGTGGCTTTTATCCCACCGATTTGGAGTTTTTGCTGCACAATTTGGATGTTGATAATGTAATTCTGACAGGGACGTTCACCGATGCTTGTGTTCTGAGTACTGCGTTTGATGCGGCAAATCGGGATTTTCGGGTCATTGTCCCTCGCGACATCGTGGCAGGATATTCCGAAGAAGCAGAACAGGCAGCGCTCTTGGTCATTTCCCTGCATCTTGGGTTAGTAGTTGACTCGGATGCTCTGATCAAAGAATGGCAGACCCGCCAAGGAGGAAACCCTGTGCCAGAAAACTCGGTAATGATGGCTTAAACCCTGAATTGGCAATCGTTCAAGTGAATTTGAGTTGCACCGTATGGTCAAATTGGTTGATCCAATGGGTTAATCGCGTCGATTAATCGCATCGAATCAAGCGATAGCTAGAAGTCTGACAACCTTGATTAATTCCTAGAACATAAACGAGGTAAAGCAATGAGAGATTTTTTGAAAGCCATTTCTTGTGTGGTCGTGACCAGTTTAATTGCGGTTGCAGGCTGTTCCACAACTCCCGTGTCAGAGCAACCGACAACAGACACTTCGCCAGCAGCAACGACTTCTCCTTCAGAGAAAACGTTCGATCGCTTGCGGGGCGTGGTGCAGCCAGTTGAGGCAAAGAAGCCCTATCGCATTGGCATTGCTGTGGTGCAATTGGCAGATGACTATTGGAAAGGTATGGTTTATGGCATGTTGGATGAAGCCAAGCAATCCAAAGTGGAGGTGGTACGGGTCTTTGCGGCTGGTGGATATGGCAAAGTACCGGAGCAAATCGCGCAATTAGAAGCGCTGGAAGCGTTAAAGGTGGATGCCGTGATTTTGGGAGCAGCAGATTACGATGGCTATGATGCAGTCGTCAAACGCTTGACTGATAAAGGGATCAAGGTGTTGGCGGCAGGTGTCCCGGTCAACAGTTCTCAAGTAGCACTGGGAGTGACGATGGATGAGATTGAGATTGGCAAAACAATCTCTAGCTACATCTGTAAGCAAGACCCCAAAGCGCTGGTGATTACTCTACCTGGTCCCAAAGGGCCTGCCTGGAACAAGTTGCGCTTTGATGGGGTACAGGCAGGTGCCAAAGATTGTCCGGGCATGAAATTGGTCGGGAATACATTCGCTGGGGACATCACCATCGAAGATGGGCAATCTCAGGCTTCCGACTTGATGATCAAGTATCCCGATGCTAAATATATCTATGCAGCGGCAGGAGGATTGGGCACAGGGGCTGGACTGGCGACCAAGCGCATGAATCGTCCCACGCAGGTCGTCACTTCTGCGGTGACCGCCAAGACGGTAGACCTGGTGAAAGATGGACATATTGCCATGGTGGTTTCAGAACCAGGGATTTTGATTGGCCGATCGCTGATTCAGTACTCAATTCGGTTACTGAATGCAGACGACCTACCCAATTTGAAAAAAGGAGGACCCATTCCCTATCCCCAGTTCCTGATTCCTATGTTTGAGCTAACCAAAGATAAACTAATGGACTATGATTTGACCCGCTATGACCAACCTCCGACTGGGTGGCAACCCCCTTCGGGACAGGCACGGTTACCGAAGGCGGGCGTGTTAGTGGGTGCCAAATAAATCATTGTGTCCCAATCCCTCCTGAACCATTCTTTAGAACCCGCTCCCCGATTACGAGTCGAAGGTATCTCTAAACGCTTTGGGTCTACTCGGGCGTTACGTGAGGCAGCCCTGACGCTGCGATCGGGAGAGGTACATGTTTTGCTGGGCGAAAATGGTGCGGGTAAATCGACGTTGGCAAAAATCATCGCGGGGATTTATCCCGCCGATGCTGGCAACATCGTAGTGGATGGGCAAGCCATTCACCCGCATTCGGTGAAGTTGGCGCGAAAATTGGGCATTGCCACGGTGTTTCAGGAGTTGTCGTTGGCCCCTCATCTTTCGGTTTTGGATAACTTGTTTTTGGGGTGTGAGGAGGGACAACACCCCTTTGCCTGGCTGCATCGCTCCTGGGAGGCACAGCAGTGTCGATCGCTCTTAACAGAGCTAGAACTTGATCTGCCGCTCGATTTGCCAGTTTCCGCTTTGACGATCGCCCAAAAGCAAATGCTGGAAATCGCCAAGGCTCTGCTGCGACAACCACAAATTCTGATTATGGATGAGCCAACTTCTACCCTGACAGAACGTGAAAAGTCGCGATTATTTACAAGATTGCAAACATTAAAGCAACAGGGAGTCGCCATTCTATATGTGACCCATCACTTGCAAGAAGTATTGGAAGTGGGAACGCGAGTCAGCGCCATGATGGATGGTGCGGTGAATGCCACCGTGGATGTGACCTCAACATTAACCGAAACGCAATTGTTGGAGATGTTAACCGGGCGAAATCTTTCCTTGGCGATCGCCCGTCCTCCCCAACCGACCCTGCCACCGCTCTTTACCATTGAGGATTTACAGACTGCTGCCGGATGTGCTGGCGTCAATCTAGAAGTTAGACCGGGTGAAATAGTGGGTATCTATGGCGTGATGGGCTGTGGGCGCGAAAGTCTAGGGCGAGCGATCGTGGGTTTGACTCGTCCTACGCAAGGCAAGATGACGCTACTAGGACATCCTTATCTGCCCCTCCACCCCAAAGCCGCACGCAAGCGAGGGATCAGCTATTTGGCGATGGATCGTAAAGAAGCTGGAATTTTAGCAGAGCGTCCAATTCGGGAGAATCTGAATCTCTCCAACTTGAGTCATTTTAACCGTTGGGGGATGTTACTGACTCAACAAGAACGTCTCAAAACGCTCGAATCGCTTGATCGCCTGCAAGTACGCTATGCATCTACCGAAGATGCGATGACGCGCTTGAGCGGTGGCAACCAGCAGAAGGTGCTCTTTGGACGCGCGATCGCTCACTTGCCCCGTCTCCTGGTCCTAGAAGACCCCACTGCCGGGATTGATATGGGTGCGAAACTGGAACTTTATCGCCAAATGCAGACACTGGCGGCCCAGGGACTCAGTTTTCTGCTGCTCTCCAGCGATTTATTCGAAACCATCCTGCTCTGCAATCGAGTGTATGTCATGTATGACGGCAAGATTGTAGACGAGTTATGGGAACCAACCCTGGAAGATGAAGAGAGAATTTTGGCAGGGATTTTAGGACGGCGATCGGCTGTGCCATGAGAGATCCATTAGGGCGCAGTGAGGGGCAAGTCTCTGGTTCCTTTTTTGGCTGGTTTGGGGCTGGCTTAATACACCCCGATCGTTTCTACCTGTAAGCGAAACGTCCCAGGTGCAAAGTGGGGATTGAGAGCACCATCATATTCAAACTTACTCAACATCCATTGCAGCGATCGAATAGACGCTGGATTCAACGTCCTACCATCTTTCAACGTTTTTGCCCGAAACACAGGCACCATTTCGGCAAAGGGCAGACGAACCGTCATCCACTGATTAGCGACAGTGTCAAACGATCGGGCATACGCCACACTATCCCAGGTCTCTTCATCCCGGATCAAAAACTTGTATCGCTGTCCATCCCCTTGCACCCGTAACTCTAGCCCGGTTGACCCTGACAAATTCAGCGGTGGCTCAAAGTTGCGTGTCCGGACGGAAGCAAACCCACCGGAGTTAGCGATCGAAACATTTCCCGTAAATAGAGCTGCACCCTGTTGAAGCTGGAACGAACTGGCACTCACTCCTCCCATAACCACATCATCCAATGCACCCCAGGTTTGCTGCCAATCCAGGGAAGGTTGGCGAAAGTCGAAAAGCAAGCCAGCTTGGGGTTGAGGGGGTGGGGGTGGAGTCGAGCCAAAAAACATCTTCTGAAGCCCACTAAGAACAGGAACGGTCTCAAAATAGGTGAGGGTTTGCCAGAAACGTCCGAGATCCCATTGAGAACGAGTTTGCTGAGACATGACAAATCCTAGAATCAAGAACTGAAATCTAATTGCGAAATGTCTACCATGATCGCATTGTATCGGTTGGCGCTCCAATTGCCCTCCGTCTTAATGTCGAATCCATCAAGCGTGAATTAACAGAGGTGTGCGGAGGGGCATTCAATCAGGAGAGCAACTGCGATAGGTGAGGTGGCATGGGTCGCGTGTGGACGAGTTGTCCACTTGCCAGGTATGCCAGTTCTTCTGAAGTGGATTGGCGACCTAAAACCTCGTTGCGATGAGGATGACGACCGAACTGTGCAATCACTTGCCGATGTCTGCGTGCTTGCGCTGCAGAAAATTCTAGCAACGTACTGTATTCCTGGGGTGCCTCCTTCACTAGCTCATCTGCCAACTCAACTGCCAGATCCAGGTTGCTGAGATCCTCCGAATGCCCCAGTGGCAAAAAAAAGAATGTCTTCTCCCAAGGCGTTTCAAGCGCTGCGTAATGACCGATGTCGATGCCTGCGATCGTCAACGCGCAAGCCTTCGCGTCCTGTGCAAAAGCTTGTGCTGTTCCGCGATAGAAGATGCGCGAGAATTGATCCAACACGAGGATCAACGCCAACCGTGACTGTGGTTCCCTAGCCCAGTCATCCCACTCGCCCTGAATTGCTTGCTCCAGGAGCAATGAAAAATGTGCTGGAATATCAGCATCTGCTCCGCCGCGAAACCACCATTCCCACCGACGCACCATTGCTGTTGGATCAGCATTGGGTGGATTAGGAAACCAGAACCGCAGCACCTCATCAAAGGATTCAGCTTTCATGCTCAACGATCCTTCTTAGTGAACTCTTCTCTTGGATTGAACGACTCTAAAGTATTGGACAAAGGAGAAGATTTCGGGAAACCAGTTAGAGCAATTTTCAAATGAGTTAGCGACGGTTGCAGTTAGAGGGGTGGAGGGGTAGAGAAGTGTGAGTAGTCAGGTGGGTTCTCTGATGTGCCTTGTGCTTACGACTTGTTCGATCGTCTTTGCAGAATCACTTTTCGGAGTTCTTCCGCACCCAGCATAATGGGTGGACAGGTGAGTAGCAGTAGCCATTGCCAGGGTGCTAAAGGGGCAGTCGAAAAAAGATGGCTCAGAGATGCCTGATAGGTAATGAGCAGGACTAAGCTCCATTCCATAGCAATGCCAACCCAGATCAGGGGATTAGCAAAGAATCCCAGGCGAAAGATAGAGGTATGTTCTGAGCGACAGGCAAAAACATTGCCATCTTGACAGGCGACGATGGTTGCTAGTGTCATGGTGGTCGCTTGGGCATAAAGGGCGATCGTCGCAGCATTGGCAGAGTGAGCCAGAATGCTCGGCGTTACGGCTTGTAATTCGGTTAAGCCATAGCCATGGATCCACCACACCAGAAAGAAAGCTGACATCCCTAAAGCGGCTTCCAACACACCTAAAAAACAATAGGCGCGCAAGAGCAAGGCGCGATCAAGCAGCGGTTGTGATTTTTTTCGAGGCGGCTGCTCCATTGTGCCAACTTCTGCCTGCTCTGCCCCCAATGCCAAGGCAGGCACGATATCCGTTCCTAAATCAATGGCAAGAATTTGCATAATGACTAAGGCTGGGGGAATCTTCAGCGCGACCATGAGCAAGAATGGTATCAATTCCGCTACATTGGATGCCAAGATATAGGTCATAAATTTGCGAATGTTTTGATACACCGCTCGTCCCTGTTCAATGGCGGCAACGATCGTGGCAAAGTTGTCATCGGTCAACACGATGTCTGCGGCTTCGCGAGCCACATCAGTGCCATTCATGCCCATGGCAATGCCAATGTGGGCGGCTCTTAAGGCAGGCGCATCATTGACCCCATCTCCCGTAACTGCAACAATTTCCCCCATGTCTTTGTAAGCCTGTACCAGACGTAACTTATGTTCAGGAGACATCCGAGCAAAGACGAGAGCAGTGCGATACTTCAGAATTTGCCGCAATTGGGCATCTGACAAATGCCCCATCCCGTCGCCTGTGACCACTCGCACCCGATCGTGCAAATTCTCTCCATTACCCACCAGCCCAATTTTTCGTGCGATCGCCTCAGCGGTCAGTCCATAATCGCCCGTCACCATCGTGACTTTAATCCCGGCAGTATGACATTGGGCGATCGCTCCCTGCACTTCGGGACGGGGCGGATCGAACATCGCAATCAAGCCAATGAAGATTAAATCTTCTTCTAACTCTTGCGCTCGCAGGTTCAGGAACGCCGCATCCCCCTGTCGAGCTGCCAATCCTAATACTCGAAAGCCCTGACGTGCCAGCCGATCATTAGCAGCGATCACCTCATCACCATCTGCTTGGGTGAGATTCTGAACAGTGCCATTTCGCAAAATCCGTTGACAGTGACGCAACACTTCCAGAGGCGCACCTTTGGTGATAGCGAGATGAGGCAATGCCTGAGTCCAGATATCGGACGATCGCCAATCTAACACCACAGTCATCATGCGACGGTGAGAATCAAACGGGACTTCTCGTAATCGGGGAAACTGTTGCTGCAAAGCTTCCAGGGTTAATCCTGCTTTGGCGGCGGCAACGAGTAAAGCAGCTTCGGTAGGATCGCCAATTTCTTGCCAACGGCTGGGAGAGGGATGAATCAGGCGGGCATTGGAACAAAGCGCTGCACCAATCAGGAGCAAGCGGATTTTCCAGGCAGCAGCGAAATCGGTCGGGATGGGTACTGTTCCAGTTGTGGGGTCGTATCCCACACCTGTGACTTCGATGAACTGGGTAGATAGATTGTCCCCGTTTGCCTGTGCCCGATTGGTCGCCTGATCCGAAGATTGCCAAGGAATCCAGAGATACCGTACCGTCATTTCATTTTTGGTCAGCGTTCCCGTTTTATCGGTGCAGATGACCGATGTGGCACTTAGGGTTTCTACCGCCGAAAGCCGCCGAACCAACGCATTGCGCTGCACCATGCGCCGTACCCCAATCGCTAAGGACAGCGTCACAGTTGGCAATAAGCCTTCAGGCACAAGCGCCACAATAATGCCGATCGCAAAAATGAAACTCTCTGTCACCTCCATCCCTACCAGCAGATAGCTGAGCAGGAAGACGGTGATCCCCATGCTGACGGCGATCGCGGTAATAATCCGCACAATCCGAGCCACTTGAATTTCTAAAGTACTCGGTTCTCGTTTGATGATGGTGGTAAGGTGTGCTACCTGCCCAAACTCGGTCTGAGCACCCGTGGCATAGACTACCGCCATGGCACGTCCGGCAGCAACGGTTGCCCCTGCCAGCACCAAATTGGCAATTTCTGCGGGGTTGATTGGCTCTTCTAGGGGGTGTTCGCCCGATCGAGCAAGGGGTTTGCCTGCTCGCACAGAGACTGCCTCTCGCATCCGCACCGGATAGGCATCACGAGCAACGGGTAAAGATTCTCCCGTTAGCACCGAGACATCCACATACAAACTTTCGGCAGAAACCAGACGTGCATCGGCAGAAATGCGATCGCCTTCTTCCAACTGCATGACATCCCCTCGTACCAGTTCTCTGGCAGGAATTTGCTGCAAGCTGCCATTGCGATAGACCTTGACCTGCATTGGCAGCACATTTTTTAGGGCAGCCAGGGCACGTTCTGCCTGAAATTCTTGCCAAAAGCTAAAGAGGGCATTAATCAAGATCACTGCCCAGATTGCCCATCCCAATGCTGGGGTCCGCGACACAAATGCTAGAATCCCTGCGACCCACAGCAATAGCGCCATGAAGTGGGTGAGTTGATCGGTAAACCTTAGCCACAGGGGACGATGAGCCGGAGCGGGAAGCTCATTTGCCCCAAATTTTTCTAGTCGTTGAATCGCCTCTAAATCGGATAAACCGTAGGTTGTTGTTGCCAGCGCTTCATACACGGCTTCAACAGGCAATGTCCAAACAGGCTGATGCAGTGATGCCATGTTCCCTTGCTCCTGTTCTTTATGCGATGACCTGACGTTGTTAGTTGTCACATACTTCCAGGGACAAACGGCCGAAACTTAATTTTTCTTGCGGTATCTGATGGAGCAAGGGTGGTTGAAGACGCCCATTTGTTGCGATCGCAGCGCTGCCTAGTCAGCCGACCGTCCTTTTCGCTTTGAGTAGACTCCCTGAATTCTTTCAGCGATTTCAATCCCCCTTATTCCGCACAAAAAGCGCCTGCATCAATCCCTATCGCAAGAAAGATGTTGATTTAGATTTAGAAAATTAAACTCCTATTCATAAGATGTCAATCAAGATGGCATCGATTTTATATGTTTACGCTGAAATCACTTGGGGACATCGCAATGGATGCAAATATCTCTCCCACAGAAATTAAAAAAGGATTGAATGGATCGATCGCAATTGGTGTTCTACTCATCCTATTAGGAGTCGCCGCGATCGCCTTCCCCGTATTCAGCACCCTAACCGCAGAAATTTGGATTTCCTGGCTCATTCTCTTTGCGGGCATCGGTAAACTCGTTTATGCCTTTCAATCTCGCCAAGAGGGAGGGTTTGTCGGCAAGCTTTTACTGGGCCTTCTTTATACGGCAACTGGAGGGTTCTTATTAGTTTACCCATTGCAAGGGGTGCTGACGCTGACGCTGGCTTTAGGTATCTTTCTGCTGATTGAAGGAGTGTTTGAAATTGTGTTTGCGTTTCAATTGAGACCGCAACAGGGCTGGGTGTATTCACTGTTGAATGGTATTGCGACGCTGGCACTGGGTGGACTGATCTACTACGAGTGGCCCATTAATGGTTCATTTGCGATCGGTTTGCTGGTTGGTATCAGTATGATTTTTACGGGCTTTGCTCGACTGATGCTGTCGCTCTCTGCACGCTCATCCCTACCGCAAAATCCACAAGCGTCCTAAGTTAGTTGAAAAGTCCTGGACAACGCTGAGTTCTAGGTCAATGCTTTTCTTGAAAGAGATATTCCCAGCAACGGTAACTTGCTGGGAATTTTGTAGGAACTTTACTGTTTAACCGTGTTCTAGAAAAACAACGGCAGGATATTCGGAACTCGTCGTCGCCAAGAAATTTCTGAATGTTCTCCTTGAGAATCTTCAACTACAAATAGGTTGTGATTAAGTTGGTAATGATATTCATCAATCAATAAATCTCGTAGTTGTTGTCCTCGTGCTGTGGCACGGGCTTCAATGAAGGTGTTGTGAAATTGTCCATCCCGAATCAATCCCCAATCCATATAAATTTTGGGGCGCTGTTGAGGATTACGCAAGGTTGTATCGCACATCTCAATCAGCTTTGAGGATTGGATTGGGCGTAAAAAAGGTAAAGCGATCGGATTAGAATCTAACCCAACCCAAAACGAGGGGGACAAGGCAGCCACATTGCCAAAGGCTTGCGGTTCTAACATTCCCATTAAAAATGATGCCAGCCCCCCATGGGATGCTCCCATGATCAGCGTATTGCTGGCTTCAGGTTGGGTGCGGTAATTGTTATCTATAAAGCCTTTAATTTCTTTCGCAACATAGCGAGCATAGGCACCGATGCCACCGCCTTTGCGATTCATAATATTGGTGTGGGTGTATTCATATTCGCGATCGCGAGGATAAATCGCCACCACAATCACGGGATGCAGTTTTCCTGATTGATAGAGATCACTAAGAACTTTTGCCATATACCAGGATTCATTAATCGCGCCACCTCGAAAAAAGGAGGTGTCGCCATCATTCATATAAATTACGGGATAACGATCGCGACTGGCTTCGTAATTTCTCGGAATGAAAACATGAATTTTATGAGGTTCACTTGTGCCAGGTTTCAGCGCATCATAGGTATGAAAGATCCCTGCTGCATCTCCTTCATCATGAAACCAGGCGATTTGATTCCCTTTACTAAATTGATCTGCCATTCTATTCGTCCCACCTGAATTAAAAATTCACCCTCAGCCCAGACCGAAAAATCGACTCATTCCGGTTGAATCGGGTTCATTCCATACAACCATGGATTCTGGCAAGATTCCAGAACAGAGTGGGAAAAACCATCAAAACCCAAAATCCATTTCTTCGCCAGGTTCATGCCACAATCAAGTGAGGAAAAGGAGTGTTATGAAATGGATGATTTTAGGCAAGGTGAGGAGAAAGCCGCCCTAAAGGCATCATGTTTCCCGTAGAGGTGTGTCAAGACTGCTTTGAGGGTTATCAATCCCTCAAAACATCTCAAAAATGGTTTTTGTAGCTTTGAGTGACCCCTCAAATTTATCCCGACGAACAACTCGTTGCTTCCTGTGATGAGAGCGACCTATTTGATTAATTGGAGAGAATGACCGCATGGAAACGATCGATTGGTCTACAGTGCTGCCGGTTGGCTTTGCAGGGGTAATTTTGGTGGGGGGGCTCTTGATGCTGTTCTCAGGGATGTGGTCTGCCAAGGATTAGGGAGAGGTTGTAGACAGGAGGAGAAAGCCATCCGAAAAGTTGCGGACGATGGCTCGAGCCATTGTGGCAAAACCTCGCCAACCCGGATGCCTCCCATCAACTTTTTCGTTTTCGTTTCTTGACGGCTTTGGGATAGAGCCAAAAGCTAAGCAAACGGGTAATCCAGGGCATAACCGGATAGGTCAACAACGCGGAAACTGCGGTGACTGACAACAACAACCCTAGCAGGGGATGCCAGCCTCGCAAAAAAGGACCGAGCACCGCATTTGATAGCAAGATCAGCGGATAAACCCCCAAAACGCCGACAATGACTTGTTTGTAATAAGCAGGGGGCGCGTTTTTTTGGGCAGTATTTTCTGGCAAGGTGAACCACATTTCCAGTCCACCGGGTTGGTGCTGCGAGGTGCGATCGACCAAAAAGTCTTGGGCTTTGCTCAACCATTCCTGGCAGGTTGCCGACGATCGCCAGGTTCTAAAATGTTCGTAATTGTCAAACTTAACCACGACCACATACTCTGGATGCTCGTGGTCACGCGGACGAATCATATCCGTACTGATGAATCCTGGATACTGTTGCGCTGCTTGACTAATCCCAGTTGCCCAGCGTTCATATTCTGGGATGCGATCAGGTTTCACGATTTCTGAGATGACCAACGTAATCGGATCAGATTGCTGGGAAGTTTGATGGCTACTGATGTGCATTCAACGGATGGTGCATTCAAAGGGTGGAATGAAAAGCAAAAGTTTCGGTGTTGTTGGCACTCCCTCTGCTAGACAAGCAAATCCAGTGCGATCGAAATGCCGATCAGCTTACCATGCCTGCTGCAAAGAGAGGGTGTGGTGGGTAACCGATCGGGAGCCCCCATCTCGCTCTGAAGCGTGGCTGATTCTGGGTATGAATTGGGAGTTGTATGAATTGAAACTTCGTTCCAATTCATACTGCTATTCAGCACCACCCGCTCTGGCGCTCTAGCCAAACCCTTTCAAGAGGCTTTGCAAAATCAACCGTTCGATCAAATCGTACAGGGGCTTCTGACAACGTCTAAGCGACCTGCGGTTGGCAGAGTTCGGCTTGGAGCGCCATTTCTCGTTGAGCCGTTACCTGGATCGCTTGCCTCATTACTTCAGGCACAGAAAACCCCTGCGCCACCAACTTCAGCCACTGCTGAGCCTCATTGCCTTCGCGCAAAACTTTCTTCAAAGGGAGTAGAAAGCAACTAAAGCCTTGTTCCTTTGCGGTTTCCCAGACTTCCTGATACAGCAATTCAATCCAATCTCTGGCCAGAATGGGACGACCATCTTGCCAATGCCGGAGAGTGGCATCCAGGCTGGCACGGGCGGCGGCGGCTTCATTCTCGTCCGTTAACGTGACCAAGTCTTCGGCACGAGTAGATGCAGGAAGCTGACTGGCAATCAGGGGGTCCAGATCAGGGTGATTCAATATTTGCAGCAACCGGGCTTCGATGAGCGCAGTGATTGCCAGGAGCGAAATTGGATCGGTCACCAGATCGCAAATTCTCAATTCCAACCGATTGAGATTGTAAGGACGACGATCGCCATTGGGGCGCACCGAAGACCAGAGATGGCGTACATTTTGCATGGTTCCTGCTACCAGTTGAGCTTCCGTCCACTGGATGAAGTGAGCGTGACTCTCAAACAAAGGCACATGGGCAGGTGTTTTGGGAAACACCCCCCAACGGGTGGAATGATATCCGGTAACTTGCCCATCCAAAAAGGGAGAAGCCGCACTCAGTGCTAGAAATAGGGGGGCTTCTACCCGCATCAGACGACAGGCACGCATCAACAATTCCGGATCACTGATGCCGAGATTGATATGGACGCTGGCGGTAACCACCGTAGTGCCATAGGTTTGCTCGATGTAGCTGTGGTAAGGGTTAACTGGATCAGAGCGATAAAAGCGATCGCTTCCCCCCAGGGACAAAGTACTCCCAGGAATGAGTGTATAGTCGCCCAATCGTTCCAGGTATTGTCGGAGCTTAAAACGAGGTTGTAGCAAATCGCACAACAAGCGCTCATAACGGCAACGGGGCGGCGTGGTATATTCCACATTACGGCTGTCTGGTTCGCGCACAAACCCATCTAAGGTGGCAACGATCTTATCGGACATGCCAATAATTTCCCCAGTCGGTGTGCCCGTATACATTTCAATTTCAAAGCCTTTAGTCAGCATCACCATAATTTTCTCCACACTGGGTGAATTTCAGTTTTGATGAATTGAGTGAGTTAAGATTTTGTCAGAGGGTAAGGTTTGTCCAGAATTCTGTCCAAACAATGGGTTCAATCATCGCCAAAATTTGATACGTTTGAGGTTTATAAATTGAGTGAAGCAATGGTAGACCTCAATTCTTCTGTATGTCGAGTGTCATCCCTTCAACTCGTTATCCTCAATTAGGTTCCAGACATATCAGTGATATTTTTGAAACACAACCCATTGCCGAGAAGTCACTCACTCTCCTTTTCAAGATATGCCAGCAAAACCTTGACCAAAAAGTATTGGCATGAACCATTCCCTTCTCCAGTATCGGGGAAAAGACGCTCGATAGAACGCCGGTCGAGGTGAGGAAGAACAAATTTCGGTTATCCAAAATTACTTAATCCTGAGATGCTTTTATGGTTGGCTTTTTTCTCAAAATAGGTTTGGTGTTGGGGTTAGTGATCACGATTCATCTGGGTGCGGTAGCTCCGGTTGCGGCAGCAGAGGATGCCCAAACTCAGCAAGCCGTTGAAATGTTAAAGGATCTGGATAACCTGGCAGGACAAGCATATGCAGCAACAAACGCTGGAGACTTTGCCAAAGCCGAAGTCTATTGGACTCAGCTGATTGATAAATTTCCGGAAAACGCCGCCGCCTGGAGCAATCGCGGGAATGCCAGGGTTGGACAAAACAAGCCCTTAGAGGCGCTGCCTGACTACCAAAAAGCGATCGAATTGGCGCCCGAAGCCCCAGATCCATACCTGAATCGGGGGGTGGCACTAGAGGCGCTGGGCAGGTGGCAGGCAGCGATCGCCGATTACGACAAAGTGTTGCAACTGGACCCCAAAGACCCACTGGCGTTTAACAATCGGGGCAATGCCAAAGCGGGACAAGGTAACTGGGAGGACGCCTTAGTTGATTATCTCCGCGCCGCTGATCTGGCTCCCGATTATGCCTTTGCCCGTGCCAACTATGCTCTGGCACTTTACCAACTGGGGCATGTAGATGAATCAATTCGTGCAATGAAAAATCTAGTTCGCAAGTATCCCAAATTTGCAGATATGCGGGCGGCACTTACAGCTGCACTCTGGGTGCAAGGCAATCAAGGAGAAGCCGAAAGCCAGTGGGCTTCAGTAGTAGGATTGGATGCGCGTTACAAAGACATTCAGTGGATTAAGGCAATTCGTCGCTGGCCCCCCGCAATGGCGATCGCGCTGGAAAAATTCCTCAGTTTGAGTTCTTAGGAATTAGGTGGAGCGCTTGATTAGGTATTGTTGAATCATCGTTACCAATTGTTTGAGTTTGACTGGTTTACTGAGGTAATCACTTACCCCTGCATTCATACAGCGATCGCGATCGCCCGTCATTGCGAGTGCAGTCACCGCGATAATGGGCAAATCCATTAGATGAGGTTGACGACGAATTTGCTGAATTGCTTCCAATCCATCCATACCTGGCATTTGAATATCCATCACAACTAAATCGGGAGATGCAGTTGTGATCAAGTCGATCGCCGCTTGCCCATTTCTGGCAACTTGCACCCGATATCCTTTTGCGGTGAGATAGTCTGCCATTGTTGAGATGTTGGCTTCATTGTCTTCTACCAGGAGGATGAGAGGCGATCGGTTTGCTAGAGTATTCAGCAGAGTTGTCGAATCCAGTCCAAATGAATGTAGTTGAGCTGGCAATTGCTCTGTTTCCTGCCCATTCCAGGGCAAATCAAAGCTAAAACAACTACCAACCCCAACTTCACTACTGACTGCGACATAGCCGCCGTGCAGTTCAATCAGGCGCTTAACCAATGAAAGCCCCAATCCAGTGCCCTCATATTGGCGATTGAGGGCACTATCGATTTGGATAAAAGGCTGGAATAAGTTGTTGAGGTCTTCAGGGGAAATACCGATCCCGGTATCAATCACAGCAAACCGCACGGAGTAGGGATAGGTCGAACTCATAACGGTAGTAGAGGTTTGAAGGGTGACTTCCAGGGTGATTTTGCCGCCGGGAGAAGTAAATTTGACGGCATTACTGAGTAGATTGATCAACGCTTGTCGAATGCGGCGCTCGTCAATTAACAAGTTGGGTAAATTGGGCTGAATTTTTGCTTCAATTTGGATTTGTTTTTGGTGGGCTTGTTGTGCAACAAATGCTAAACTCCCTTGACACAGAGGGCTAAGTGAAGTTGGGGTACAATTGAGTTCGACTTGTCCAGCTTCAATTTTTGCCAGATCGAGAATGTCGTTGATGAGTTCTAACAAATGTTCGCCACTGCGTTCGATCGTTTGTAGCGCCTGTCGCTGTTTATCTGTAATTGCGCCAAAGACTTGTTCTTGCATACCTTCAGACATACCCAGAATGGCATTGAGGGGAGTACGCAATTCGTGACTCATGTTGGCAAGAAATTCGTCTTTGAGGCGTGTGGCGCGGGCGAGTTCGGCATTGGATTGCTCCAGGCGTTGCTCGTATTCTTTGCGAACCCGCATGTCGCGCATGATGGACGAAATATACTGAATTTCTCCCTGAGATGATTTATGGGTCAGGATGAGTTGCGAAACAGGAATTTCTTGCCCTTCTGCCGTGAGTAAGGCAGTTTCTCCCATCCAACTGCCACGGGCGATCGCGGTGGGGATGCCTTGTTCCCAAATCAACTCAGTTGCCCATTGAGGGTGATAGTCAGCAATCGTTCGTTGCGACAAATCTGCTAGCTCTGTCAGATTGTAAAGGCGTTTGAAGGCGGCATTGTTCCAGAGAATTTGTCCGGTGGTATCGGAGATGCTAATGTAATCCGTCGAGGCTTCCAGAATGGCGATCAGACGTTGCTGTTCTTGTTCAAGGCGTTTGAGATCGGTGATATCGGTTAAGGTACCAACATAACCAATCACATTGTCATCTGCATCAACTTCTTGAACGATTTGAACGTAGAACCAATTGATGCTGCCATCAGGACGCAAATGTCTCCCTTCACTAACATTGAATGGCTGACTCCTTTCGGTAGATTGAACGTATCGTTCTAACCATTGCTTGACCAGGGTGGCCCGATCATCAGGGTGCAAAGTCTCAATCCAGCCTCTACCAAAAGCGGCAGAGATCGGTCTGCCTGTCATCTCACTCCAGCGATCGTTTACATAAGTGCAGTTAAACTCATTATCAAATCGAAAAATTGCCACAGGGGCAGCGGCAGCAAGACTGGCATAGCGATGTTCACTTCTGCGTAGCGCTTCTTCAATGCGTTTACGTTCGGTGATGTTGGTTTCAGATCCGCTCATGCGTACTACTTGCCCCGACTCGTCCCGAAAGGCTTTGCCGCGATCGGACACCCACAGATAGGTGCCATCTTTGCAGCGCGAGCGATATTCCATTTCAAAAAAATTGCTAGTGCCCGCCAGATGGGCGTCTAACTCAGTCGTAACGCGATCGTAATCTTCAGGATGGATGCGGGTTGACCACTCCTCCAGGGCATTACTGATCTCAGTATCGGCATAGCCCCGCATTTGCTTCCACCGACTGGAATAAAAAACCCGATTGGCTTTCAACTCCCAATCCCAAATCCCATCATTCGATCCTTCCAGCGCAAGTTGCCAGCGCTCTTCACTTTGCTGGAGCGCAGCCGTGCGTTCTTCGATCCTAGCCTCCAGCGTTTGGTTGAGTTGTTCAAGCGCCTGGGTTGCCTGTTCCCGTTGCAACTCGGCAGCAGCACGGGCAGCAAAAATTTGCAAAATTGCTTGTAGTCGAGGGAGATCGCTGAGGGGCTGGCTGTGCATGATTGCCAGTAATCCAATCGCCTGACCACCTGGGTCTTTGAGTGCAATCCCCAGATAACTTTCCACTTCTAGCATCACCAGGTTGCGGTTGTTGGGAAATGCCTGCCGAATTTGTACCGAATGGCAATAGATGCCTCGTTCCAGAACCAGTTTGCACGGGGTGTTTTCTAGGTCATAGACAAATTTAGCCTGGAGCTGGTTATCTGCCCAAAATGCGCGAGTCGAAAGTTCACCCGATTGCAATTCTGCCAGGAGGGCATACCGGACATGGAGCGCCAGCGCCAGATGCCTGACCAGCGCTGGGAAAAAATCCTGCCCCGTAACAGCAGCAGTCCCTGCAATCAGATTTTGCAGAGCCGTTTCTGCGGACTTGCGTTCGGATTCGATCCGTTTGCGATCGCTAATATCGGTCACCGTGCCCACATAGCCAATAGGTTGTCCCTCGGCACTATATTCTGCCACTGCCTGTCCCAATACCCACAGGACAGCGCCATTGGGTTGCAATAGGCGATATTCGCCCTGGAAGGGACGATTTTCTTGACGGGCACGAGCTTGTTCAGCCAGAATTTGGGCACGATCGTCCGGGTGTAGAGCTTTTTGCCACCCGATGCCGTAGGTTTCTTCTAGCGTCATGCCTAACATTTCACAACAGCGCTGATTGGCATAAGTGCTGTTGCCATCCACATCTGTACGAAAAATCCCGACAGGACTTGCCGCTGCCAGAGTGGCGTATTCTTGTTCGCGAGTCTGGAGCGCGACAGTGCGTTCTGCAACTTGTTGCTCTAGCTCCAGAGTGCGATCTTCCAGCAATTTCACTTTTTCTGCCTCTAACCGCAAAACCTTTTGTTCCAAAACCTCGGCAAGCTTATAGATCTCCAAGGGATTGAGTGCTTGCAGCAGGCTGCTTTGGGTAATGATGCCCAGTAGTTCATTCTGAGCACCTGTCACCGCCAATCGACGAATGAAGCGCTGTTCCATGATTTGCTGCACTTTCCAAAGCGAATCGTTTGGGTTCACAGCAAAAATGGGCGTACTCATGACGGCTTGCACTGGGCAAGTGACTAAATCGAGTGCCAAAGCCTGAAACTGGACGACATCGCGTTCAGTAATCATACCGATCGGGTACTGGAGTCTTGCAGGTACGGAACGCTCCTGGGGTTGCTCAGATTGCGATGGGGTGAGTTGAGCTGATTCAGCCGCTTGTGTTTGCACGACCACCACCGAACTGACCCGATGCGCTGCCATGAGTTGAGCGATCGTCAGCATGGAATCGTCTGGATTAACGCAGATAACGTCTGAGATCATTACTTCATGCACCAGGCGCAATCGTAATAGGTCTACCGGGCGCGAGGTTTGCCGCAAACTCTCATGGGTCAAAATCCCAATGATGAGATCGTGCTCATCCAGAATAGGCAAGTGGCGAATGTGGTATTGCTGGAGCAAATTAATGGCAAGAAACAGATCGGTAAATGCAGTCTCGCGCAAGGTAATGACAGGATGAGTCATGACGGCTCGAATCGGCAAGTCATGAAGCGATCGCTGCTGAGCACTCAGTTTGACCACATCGCGCTCGGTCAAAATTCCCAACAGTTGATGGTTTTCAACTACAAGAACACAACTAGATCGAGCCTCAAGGTACAGTTCTTCAGGGGGATGCTCAGTTGCCCATGAGGCTGAACAGAGGGTATGAACTCCGCTCATCTGGGCAATCGCATCCCTTACAGTGGCATCCGGCGAGACAATCAGCGGATCACGAATAATGGCAGTATTTAGCTCAGATTGCGTAAGAACAGCAGTATCAATAAACATCTAACGATTGGTTTAGTCAATTATTTTTAGGATGCCCGTAGAATAGCAAATCGGCTTTAAAAAACATAAATCTCTGGATTCTTCTGTTTTGATGAATCTGGAAAGCTGGGATCAAATTTCAAACTGTAGAGGGAAAGCGCTCAGCACAAAAATCGAATCCTTGCCACCCCAATGCCTTGTTCCCTAAACCCAGAAAGAACTGAATAGCGATGCGACTGAGGGTGCGAGATTGGCGATCGCGGTTAGCAGATTGCATGATCCGATTCTCAATGGGGGACGCGACAATTCTAAACGTTTGAATTTTATTTTGCATCTGTGGCAATCGGATGAGACGACTCGATCGCCTCACTTCAAAACTTGCCCATTCAGATAATGCAAAATCTCTAGCGCTGACTTTGAATCACCACGCCATTCGCCATAGATTGAGCAATGTCCAATACCTTCTGCTTATTCATAAAAGAGCTGACCACATAAGCAAAGCCCGCTTGTTGCCAAACAATGATATTCACTGGCGGGGAAGCAGCAGAACCGGGGAATGTTCGGTAGAGATACTTACCGCGAAGTGTAGAGGTGAGGTTGATCGATTCAACTTTGTCGCCGCTGCTCGGTAACGAATCAGAACCCAGCGGCGCCACACTCAGATAGCCCACCAGACAGGCTCTTACATCACATGCTGGCGTTGCGACCAGTTGAATCGTAAATTGGTCATCGTCTGGTGGCAGAATTTTGCCGTAGATGGGAAACTTTCTGCCATCATAGGCAACGCCCTCAATTTGGGTGGGTAACCGCATTGCCATACCGGCTGGCAACTCCGCTCTAATTTGGGCAATCAGCGGGCGAAGGGTAGTTGCAACCTGAGCTGGAGGAACAGACGATTGATTAGTTTGCAGATTTGCCGCAGACTTAGCTCCAAATTGAAAGGTTTCGACCACCGCTTTCAACTCTGGCAATGCCGAGACCTTGTGCGGATCATAAGTACTTACCAAATCACCATTATACTCGGCTTCAACTTCCACTGCAAATTGTCGATCAGGGGATAAAACTGTAACCACAGCGGTGATACCAAAACCATCTCGTAGGGCTAATACAGCAGTTTGACCACCCACTTTCAATGTCTTCACCGTGTTATATCTTCTAGATTGAGTATTGATAAAAGTATTGACTGTCTGATATTTACCATTAGTAGGAGTAATAGTCACAAGTACGCTTTGCTGAAAGCCTTCCAGCATGACCTGATTCCTCTGGGCACACTGTAAGTAATCATAAACGCCAGGATTAATGATGCGAATCGATTGGGTTTTTCCAGAGGTGCTGGTAATGGCTCGATAGTTTCGGGGCATTTTGAAACCAATGCCAAATTTATCTGCACGAATTTCTCGCAGTTTGGTGTCTGCGGCAACTTTGACGATCGGAGCACAGGAATCTTGAGCCTGGACAGGTGCGATCGCAAAAACCGTAGACAGGGTGGACAGGACAACAGCAGAGGAGACAAACTGTACGGCGTTCATGGATAACTTTGAGATGAATGCTGCTAAGCTTAATCGACGCAGCCTCTTCCTACTACAATGCTCACCCAAGCAAATCAGTAATTCCCAGAGCAATGGTTCTAGACATGTTTGTGGTATTTTTGAAAGCTTGGCTGAGCCAAGCTTTCAAAAATACCACAACACCTTTCATACACTACCTGCCATCCCAGAAAAAATCTGGGTAAGAGAAAAGCGATCGCGGAAGGAGTAATTAAAATCCGCGATCGTAGCAAAACAAGTTGATGCTCAGGCTGCCAGTTGCCTGCATCTTTTTGATCTGCATTCCTTCAAGCCCAAAAGAGCGCAGAATCCAGACATCCAGTTATCTGCCTATCCATGACCTCAACGCTGTCACCTGCTGGCGATGTTCCACTGCAATGCCGTAGAGCATCTTTAACGGCAGAAGCAGATAAATCTGTATTCCGCGATACCCACCGCGTCAATGGCTTCTAACCCTTCGGTGTCATCGTGGCAACGCAAGGATTGGGCAAATGACACCCCGCGTCTTACTAGATGATGTTGGTGGTTTTTCGCGGATTGTCACATCTTTAAAATGTACAAAGATTTCTTGCTTCTCCTGTACTCGGTAATTTTCGATACAATCAAACCGTTTTTGCGTGCATACGATTTAGAGCGGTTCTAAAGACCTGATGCATCTCTAAACAAAAAATCTCTGAACGAACTGAGTTCAAATTGGAGGGGAGTTAGATTCCAATTCCCTCTCTCAAGATCTACGGTGTACACACAAATCTCCGATTTAAGGCGAAACCTCTGGAGATCTCCACCCCCTTAAAAAGGGGGCTTCAGCACTCAAAGTCCCTCTTTTTAAGGGGGATTTAGGGGGATCAACCCACTCAATGACATCACTGATCACTTGTGTGTACACGGTAGCTCTCAAGATCGGGAGAGAAATTGAAGTGAGGGTAAAAGCGCTCTCTGCCTTAGCCAGTCGATTAACGTCATCATTTACAAGAGATTTAATCCCCTGCCCCTGCCCAGGGTCGGAGCGCAACGATGAGAAGCAACACATGGAAATTGCAATCGTGGATGGGAGGTACTCCGTACCAGTGATCTCATAGTCTTCAATGCCAAAATCTGTAACCCTGACTAGCCAACTACAAGTAAGAAATTAGGAACGACAACGATGAGTGGGAATGAACTACGATTTCAAGCAATTTGTCAGATTACCGATCGCGAAAAGCTCCCTCCAAAAGTTCCCAGTCGTCTGGAAGAACTCTGGGCAACGGATGTTTTCACCCTGAACAAAATGCAAGCATGTCTCCCCAAAGACGTGTTTAAGTCCCTCAAAAGCACCATCCAAACAGGTGGCAAACTGGATGTTTCAGTGGCAGGGATCGTTGCTGCCGCCATGAAAGACTGGGCGATTTCCAAAGGTGCACTGTACTACGCCCACGTCTTTTATCCCTTGACCAATATCACCGCCGAGAAACACGACGGTTTCATCTCAGTGCAGAGCGATGGCTCCGTCCTCACAGAATTTACGGGCAAAGTATTGGTACAGGGTGAACCCGATGGTTCCTCCTTCCCCAATGGCGGCATTCGCAACACCTCTGCCGCCCGTGGTTACACTGCCTGGGATGTCACCAGTCCTGCCTATGTCATGGAAACCGACAATGGCGTTACCCTATGTATTCCCACGGTCTTTATTTCCTGGACTGGAGAAGCCCTCGACAAAAAAACGCCTCTCTTACGCTCTAACGCTGCCATGAGCAAAGCGGCTACCCGTTTGCTCAAGCTGTTAGGGCATTCAGAAGTCGCGCCTCTCAATTCGAGTTGTGGTCCTGAGCAAGAATACTTTTTGGTCGATTCCCATTTTGTCCACAGCCGTCCCGATTTGTTGTTGACGGGCAGAACCCTGTTTGGACGCCCTGCCGCCAAAGGACAACAATTTGACGACCATTACTTTGGTGCCATTCCAGAGCGGGTTCAAGTCTTTATGCAAGACGTGGAAGAGCGTCTCTATCGACTCGGTATTCCGGCAAAAACTCGACACAACGAAGTTGCCCCCGGCCAGTTTGAGATTGCTCCCTTCTTTGAAGCAGCAAACGTTGCCAGTGATCACCAGCAAATGACCATGACGGTGTTGAGAAACACAGCGAAGAAGCATGGCTTTACCTGTTTATTGCACGAAAAGCCCTTTGCAGGCATCAATGGATCGGGCAAACACGTTAACTGGTCGGTTGGCAATTCCACGCAGGGTAATCTGCTCGATCCGGGCGATTCTCCCCACTCGAATCTGCAATTTTTGCTGTTCTGCGGAGCGGTGATTCGGGGCGTACACAAGTATGGTCCGCTCTTGCGGGTGGTTGTTGCCACTGCCAGCAATGATCATCGTCTGGGTGCGAATGAAGCACCGCCGGCAATCATTTCGGTCTATTTGGGGTCTCAGCTTGAAGATGTGTTCGAGCAGATTAAGCAAGGCGAGGTAAAAAGCTCTTCCCATGCCGGAGTGATGAGCCTTGGGGTCGATAGCTTGCCAGAGTTTCCCAAAGATCCCGGCGATCGCAACCGCACTTCACCCTTTGCCTTTACCGGCAACCGCTTCGAATTCCGAGCAGTAGGCTCCAATCAGTCGGTTTCGGGTCCGCTAGTAGCAATGAACACCATTCTGACGGACTCTCTGACCTGGATTGCCGACAAATTGGAAGCGGAATTGGCAAAGGGAACCGCTTTGGATACAGCGGCTTACACCATTCTCAAAGAAGTGATGGAGAACCATGGTGCCGTTGTTTTTGGCGGTAATGGCTATTCCGAAGAATGGCACAAGATGGCAGTGGAAGAGCGGGGGTTACTGAACCTACCCACCACCGCCGATGCCTTGCCCATTTTGAAAGAGAAGTATATTGAGGAGCTGTTTGAAAAAACAGGAGTACTGACTACACCGGAACTGGATAGCCGCTTTGAGGTCTACGCCGAGCAATATATCGGGGTGATTGAGATGGAAGCCAAACTGGTGATCAGTATGGCGAAAACGGTGATCTATCCCGCTGCAATCCGTTATCTGTCTGAGTTGGCTGAGACGATCGCCAATCTGAAGCAAATTGGGCTACCGTTTGAGGCAGAAACGGCTGAGAAGGTGGCTGTTCAGACCAAGCTGATGACCGATACCGTCAGCAAGCTGAGCGATGCACTGAGTCAACATGATTTTGCTTCGATCGAAGAACACATGCAGTACTGTGCCAAAACGCTCCGTCCGCTGATGGATCAGGTGCGTGAGTATGCGGATGCCCTGGAAGGGGAAGTTGCAGACGATCTGTGGCCCCTCCCCAAGTATCAAGAAATGTTGTTTATCAAGTAAGGATTTAAGAGTTGAGATCGCCTGCGATCACAGCTTGAAAAGAGCGAGAATCCCTAAGGATTCTCGCTCTTTTTCATTTATGCCTCAATCATGACCCGCAAATTGCCGCGTTTGCGAGATACTCGACAAGCCGTAATGGAACCCGATCGCTCGAATTCCAGATCCAGCATGGTGGGACCCACCCGCAAATTTTTCAACGATAGGTGATTCAGCGTTTCGGGCAAAGCCGGATCGATAATCCGTAGACAGTTACCCGGGGCATCGGGCACGAGATTCACCATCATTTGAATTAATTGGAAGATGCTGCCCGTTGCCCATGCCTGGGGAGAACAAGCGACCGGATATTGCACCGGATCGTTATCGTTACTACGTTCATAGCCGCAAAACAGTTCGGGTGGACGCTGGTAGGGCTGTTTGCGGGTCATATCAAACAAGCCCTGGGCCAGTTCCAGTGCCTGATCAATCAGACCCAGCGATCGCAACCCCATCGCGGTCAGGGCATTATCGTGGGGCCAAACCGAACCAATGTGGTAGCCCATGGGATTGTAAGCAGGTGAGAGACTGCTCAGGGTGCGGATGCCCCAACCATTAAACATATCCGGTGCACGCAGCCGCTCTGCCACGCTATAGGCTTTTTCAGGCGTAAAGATACCCAAGCTAAGACAGTGTCCTGGATTAGAGGTAATGCTATCGACCTGTTTACCTTCGCCATCCAGTGCCAGGGCACAGTAGTCCTGATCTTCCATCCAAAAATCACGATTAAAGCGCAGTTTCAGGTCTCTGGCTTCTTCTTCCCAGCGATCGGCAAGGTCGATGCGCTTTTTCATCCGGGCAATCTGGCTGAGCCGGACTTTGGCAGAGTAGACATAAGCCTGCACCTCGCTGAGAGCGATCGCCCCCAAGGCTAACTGCCCCTTGCGATTCACAATACAGTTGTCAGAATCCTTCCAACCCTGATTATCCAGCCCTCGCTTGGATTTGCGGAAATAGCTGAGATAGCCCGTTTCTTTAGAGGTGCGATCGATCCAATCCATCGCTGCCAGGGCATTGGGCCACAACCGCTCCAGGGTTTCGTGATCTGCCGTCCAGGCAAAATACTCGGTGTAGAGCATGATCCAGAGCGGTGTCGCATCCACCGTCCCGTAATAGGGGGTATGGGGGATTTCCTGACAGCGTGCCATCTCGCCAAAACGGATTTCGTGCAAGATTTTGCCAGGTTGCTCATCGCGCCAATCGTCCTCCAACTTGCCTTGATAGTGCGCCAGGATTGTCAAAGTTTCGCGAGCAATGTGGGGATCGAGCATGAGCAATTGCGAGGCAGCAATGATCGAATCTCGCCCAAACAAGGTTGAAAACCAGGGTACTCCGGCTGATAAGGCTTTATTTTGCCCAAACGTTTGTCGGAGCACATACACGTCGCGTTTCGCTCGATCGATCAAGCGATTAAACGTGTTTTTGTCCGTTTGGATCTGGGTCGCCTGATTTTCCCAGCTTTGTTCTTCCATCAGTTCAGCAGCTTTTGCTTGAGCCAGCGTCATGGGGGCGCTAACCCCTGAAGCCGACTGGTTGCGAGTCAGCATCTGGAGCCGATAGCCCAATGTGCAAGTTTCGTGAGACGCCAGGTTTAACCGCCAGATAGCAGTGTGCCCTTTGAGCAAATCGGGCTTGCGCTGCACAAATTGGATGCGCGACTCCAGCAAGATCTTGTCTACACCCTGGTAGGCGAGAATCAATTCGTCGGCAAGGGGGAAAACTTCGAGCAAGAGACCATTCTTTTCTTCGAGGTCTAAACGCAGCGAGGCTTCTTCATGACTGATTTCTGCGATCGGTTCTTTGACTTTTGGCACAAAGCGGAGCAATTGCCCCTTGCGTTCCCGGGTTGCCCCCCGAATTTCAAACAAATCACGAAAATCCGCATCAAAGCTCAAGCTCAGTTCAAAACTGACGGCACGCGTGTCGTAGTTGGAGATTTCCACCTCTTCAAACAATCCGCCGTTGATCACCAGTTCGCGTTTGATCCCGATCGTCTCAGCAGCGATCTGGTCTTCAATACGAGGATTGGTACACAGCACGGTTAGTTCAAAGCCTTTGTCGGCTGTGCTACTGAGCAATATGGGCGATCGTCCTTCAATTTGTAGTTCCAGGCGGCTCAAAAAGCGGGTATCGCTACAAAACAAGCCCATACTGGCGTTGAGGTCATCCTGGGAACAACCGCCAATATTGCCTAACGTATCGGTCAACAAAAACGTATCGTCATCTTTGAGCGTGAGCGTAGGTTGAGGGCGCTCACTGACAACACAGGTCCATTCTGAGATGGGAAACTGTTCAGCTGGGACAAATGTACGATCGTCGATTTCGAGAAAATCCGGTGTCATTGTCATTTGAACAAATGGTTCCAGTCAGCGTGACAACTTTTTTCGATCTCAATCCAGTGCAGTTTGACATCAATAACCTGTTGGCTTCAAGCTTGAACCTCCAAAAACAAAAAGACTTCCATGACGGCAATCTTGCTGTTCAGTTGTAGAAACTGCTTGCTTGCCCCAGTTTTTGTAGGGAGGATATTGATGCTGCTCCGAGTACCTTTCTATTCTCATTCAGAAGCTGAGCAACGTGTAACTTCGGTAAAACTTAACAACATTTTTGAGATGGCTCAGACATCTTGCTAGAAACAGTAGAAGCAACTGCGACTCAATTGTTCTCGACAGAGGGATGAAGCCCTTTACCTGCTAAAGCTATTCTAAAGATTAATTTCGTTTTAGTCATAGGCTGCACTCGTCATTAAAAATTTCAGGGGATGCTTTATCCCTGCCAGTTTAGGAGTTAATGGATTGATTTTGTAGGGATTGAGACACCTCAACCCCTATTCATAACAGCTGTGAACGTTTCTGATAATTCGTCCAGAAGAAACTAGAGATTACGCTGAAGTTGATGCAATCCATCAGTTCGCCTTTCCTGGTGCCAGTAGCAGTTTGTATGGTGAAGCCCCTACCTGCATATCAGCCACCTATCAGGGCAAAGTCGTTTATCCAGCGGCGTTACTGAAAAGCAGGATAATTTGGAACGAAGTTTCAAATCATTCAGCATCATTTTCATCCCGTTGTTGAGCAACGCCTATCCACCTGCCTTTGATAGGGTCTGAGGCTTGAACGGGAGCGGGGCAATGATGCTATTGTTTGGTCAACCACCCTTGTCCCCATTTGAGGACAAGGGAAGCACAACTTTATTTCTTTAGTAGGATGTGATGCTGAGCGTCAGTTAGAAGCTCAGCGCTGAATCCGGTTTACCTATGGCATACCATCTCTCCGCTGCCAAACTGCAAACCTACGATCGCTGCCCCCAGGCATACTATTTTCGCTATGAGCGGGGGTTGCGGAACGCACCTTTCTACAGTTCGGCATCTCTGGGGACAGCACTGCATCAGGCGCTTGCCCAAATCTATCGCGATTGGCACTACCAAGACCCGATCCCAGAATTGGAATGGATTGAGACATGCTGGGCACAACAAGTGCAGGATCTCACGCCTGAGCAAATTTTAGAGGGTCGCACCATTCTCAGGCGCTATTACGACCTGTTTATCCTGAATCGATCGTCGATGCGGCAACCGATCGCAGTGGAAGGCAAAATTCAGGCAACGCTCCAGGTCGAGAATATCGAGTTTGTGCTCTCCGGACGCTACGATCGCCTGGATGCATTGGAGGATGGCTTAGAGTTAATCGACTACAAATCCTCCAAAACCGTTGAAGAACGATCGCCGACAGATATCAATCTCCAATTGGGTCTCTATTATCTAGCACTGGAACAGCGCTATTTGCAACAGTTGCAGCAATTGACGTTGATTTATTTGCGATCGGGGGAGCAAATTCGCTTCAAAGTCACCCTCGACCACAAGCAACAAGTCTACCGCACGATTAGCGATCTGGCAGTCCGCTTACGCACTGATGAAAACTGGCAACCCACACCGGGCGACCAATGTTCGCAGTGTGGCTACGCCCGCTATTGCCCCGCCATGCAAAGCCGCCCTGATCCCTTACCCGAAGAGGCAAAACCCGCTCCCCAACTTCAGCTAACGCTCGGTCTTGAGCTGTAATTTCGATGACGCAAATCGGGCGATCGCAGTTTCACCGCTCATGCTACGCTCAATTCTAGTGCTTGGAGATGACCATGGGTAGCCAATCCACCGCCAAAACTATTTTTCTCCTTGTCTCTATGGTGGGCTGGCTGATTGTCGGCGCTGCCCTCATGTATCTGTTCCCCTTTCTAGCGGATCAGTGGGTTTCCTCGGAGCGTACCCATGTTTGGATGCAAACCCTTGCTCGTAGTGGTTACAATCCATGGTTGGGCTGGCTGGGGGGGGGCATTACCCTCATCATCACAGTGTTGGGCAATCTCCTCTGGTATCAGCGATTTGACGGCAAAATTTAGTGTCCGCATGGGATTGGAGATGCTGCGTCTTGGCGAACTGTCTCTGTGGCGTTGCTGATTCTGGGTATGAATTCAGAGTTGTATGAATTGAAACTTCGTTCCAATTTAACTACTATTCAGCATCACCGTCTCCGTAAAGAAATAGAAATGGGCAAATTCGCTGCGTTTCAGGTGCGAATTAAAAATTTCAAATCTTCGATCAGACTCATGAAAAATAAGGCAACATCGACCTGGGTTGCGACCCAGGCATTCGCTCCCGATTTGGCACCATGGCGAGTATCAATCAACGTTTGTCCCCTCGTCCACTGTCCCTGAGTTTCTACAACGACCGTTGCCCGTTGCCAGGAAAATATTTCTGGATAAAACAGGTAGCCGATCGTGGCAGCATCATGTACTAGAAAACCAGAGACACCGCCTGTTTCCCGATATACCAACGCAGTGGAAATCATAAAGCGACAGAGGGAGCGCATCAGATGCCCGATCGCACTCTCTAGATTGACCTCAAACACAGGTTGCATCATGGCTTCAGTGAGAATCAACTGATGGGTGATATCCAGAGGCAAAATCACCGTGTCGTTGCGGCTATCCAGAACCGTCTGCGCTGCCTGCGGATTGTAAGCCACATTGAACTCAGCATGAGGCGTGACATTGCCAGAATACTGAAACGCTCCTGCCATTAAGACGATTTCTTTGGCTTGCCTGAGAATGCCAGGACTTTTGGCGGATGCGGCAGCCAAATTGGTAAAAGGTGCGATCGCTAAAATCGTGATTTCACCCGGATATTGATGCAAAGCTTCGATCAGGATTTCGTCGGAGTCACGTGCCGTTTCATACTCCTGATCACCCTCGGGTAACCCGTGAGAAAGGTTGCCCATGCCATCACTGCCATGAATGTGAGAAGCATCCCCCCCAGGAGAGGATACAACGGCAACCCCTTTGCCCACTTCCACATCCTGGATTCCCCCTAATTTCAGCAGTTTGCTGGCAGTGGCAAAGGTCTGTCGAGCCGAGATATTTCCCTCTGCGGTGGTGACTGCGACCAGATCTGCCAATCCCTGTCGAATCAGGCTTTGCAGCCATAGCAGAGCAAAAATATCATCACCTCCTGGATCGGTATCAAGAATAATTTTAGGTTTCTGCAATGGCATGACGATTTAGACGATCGCTGCTGAACACTGGGCTAACCGGCTCGTGAAACTCACATAGAAGCGCTGAAATAATCTCAACTCTACCGTCTATCAGTAGGAGGGCGCAATTCAGTCAAAAACCCGCGTTGAATGGCAACCACCTCCTTAACAGGTGATAGGTTTGAGGGACAGAGATGAAAAGGGCAGTTTGTTTAGGTTGGTGTTGGGTTGTGGGGGTTCAATTCGTTAGACGATCGCGAATCGACTCCGAAACTCAGGCATTCGCGCGAAAATGGATGCAGGGCTGAGGCGAGGGTTCTAAAGATATTACGCCCCAGGCGCCGTCTTCACCCGATACCATGGTGACCTGCCAAACAACCCCGCCAGGCTTTTGTTGCCCGATCGCATCCAATCAAGCAAACTATTCATGACCGATTTAACTTGTCTACAACCTGTTTTGCAATGGTTTGAAACACAAGGTTGGCAACCGCTACCGTTCCAATTGCAAACCTGGCAGGCATACTTGGCTGGACACAGCGGCATGATCCAAGTGCCAACCGGATCGGGCAAAACCTATGCCGCCGTCATGGCACCGATCGCAGAGATGCTACAAACCCCAGGAACAGGGCTGCAACTGCTCTATATCACCCCCCTACGAGCCCTATCGCGAGATATTGAACAGTCGATTTTGCGCCCGATTCAAGCCATGGAGTGGAACCTGCGGGTAGAGTCCAGAACAGGTGATACAGGTTCTGCTCAGAAAACCCGGCAGTTAAAAAATATGCCGGATATTTTAATTACCACACCAGAATCGTTAGCGTTGATGCTGTCCTACGCTGGAGCAAAAACCTTATTTAAGGCTTTGCGTGGGGTGATTTTGGATGAATGGCACGAGTTGCTAAGTTCCAAACGTGGCACCCAGACCGAGTTGTGTTTGTCCCATCTGCGGAGCCTATGCCCCAACTTGCGAACCTGGGCGATTTCTGCCACGTTGGGCAATGTACAAGAGGCGGCTCAGGCTGCAGTGGGATTGAAGGCAAATCCTATCGTGATTCAATCGGATTTGCAGCGACAGACGGTGATTCAAAGCATTTTGCCAGAATCGATCGATACCTTTCCCTGGGCTGGGCATTTAGGCTTACGAATGTTTGAGTCATTGGTGTCAGCATTGGATATTGAGACGTCAACGCTGATTTTTACCAATACGCGCTTTCAATCGGAACGATGGTATCAGGCTTTGACGTTTGCATTACCAGAGCAATGCGATCGCATTGCCCTACACCACAGTTCGATTGATGTGAAGGAACGAGAGGAGATCGAAGCTGGACTCAAAGCTGGACAGATTAAATGGGTGGTTTGTACGTCTTCATTGGATTTGGGGGTCGATTTTCAACCTGTGGAGCGGGTGGTACAGATTGGCAGCGCCAAGAACCTGGCACGGTTATTGCAACGGGCAGGGCGATCGGCACATGTCCCCCAGGGCACCTCGGAAATTTTCTTTTTGCCAACGAACGCCTTAGAACTTCTGGAAATTTCTGCGTTTCGCAATGGTTTGGCACAGGGCGATGTGGAAGCGCGCCGACCGCTGAATCATCCTTATGATGTATTGATTCAGCACTTGGTAACTCTGGCATGCGGCGATGGCTTTCAGGCAGAATCGACGCTCTCAGCCATTCGCACCAGTGTGGCATATCAAGATCTATCTGACACGGCTTTTGCCTGGGCGATCGCATTCATTACCACAGGTGGGAAATGTTTGAATGCCTACCCTCGTTACCAAAAAGTGGGGTTGGAGGCAGGGGTTTATCAGGTCAAAGAGGCACAAATTGCTCGAATGCATCGTATGGGGATTGGCACCATTACCTCGAACCAGATTGTACAAATTCGCTACATGAATCAGACCAAAATTGGCACTGTTGAAGAGAGTTTTGTTTCTCGACTAAAGAAAGGAGATGTTTTCTTTTTTGCCGGTAAGCAGCTTGAGTTTTTTATGATGAAGGATATGGTGGTTTATGTTAAATCTGCTAGCAAAAAATCAACTGTGACACCGACCTGGGCAGGTGGAAATCTGGCAATCTCAGATTCTTTGAGTGTGCATTTGAGAAAAGAGATTGAAATTGCCAAAAATCACCAAAACCTGAATCAGGAATTGACCTGTCTCCAACCCATTCTTGCGACCCAAACAAAAATTTCTCACTTACCTGCTTGTCATGAATTGTTGATTGAAAGTTGCAAAACTCGGGATGGGCAACACCTATATGTATTTCCATTTGAGGGGCGGTTTGTGCATGAAGGGTTAGGTTTTTTGTGGGGTTATCGCTTTGCCCACCAAAAACATGCCACGTTTACGATTTCTGTCAATGATTATGGGTTTGAAATTTTAGCCCCCAAAGATTATCCTTTTAAGGATTTATTCTCTGATGCATTTTTTAGTCTGGATTCACTTCATGAAGAAATCAAAACCAGTTTGAATCTTTCTGAATTAACTGGACGCAAATTTCGAGGCATCGCTCAAGTGGCAGGCTTGGTTTTCAAAGGTTATCCTTCAGCCAAGAAAACTTCCAGCCAGCTTCAGGTAAGTTCTTCACTGATCTATGATGTGTTTACCAAATATGAGCCTGAAAATCTATTGTTACAGCAGGCAGAATCTGAAGTTTTGCAGGAGCAATTAGAGGTTCATCGTTTATCAAAAACCCTGTTGCGTTTGAGTCAATTGGAAGTGGTGTGGCAAGAGACTAAACGTCCCTCACCGTTTGCATTTCCATTGTTTGTTGAGCGCTTAAATTCACGGTTATCAAATGAGAGTTTGCTAGAACGTATCGATCGGCTCAAACAACAGTGGCAGGGAACGGCAGATACGTAAGGAGAGATTGCAGGGGATTGCTTGATTAAAACAATGAGAACAAATTCTTTTAAAAATCGTTCTAAAACCTTTGGAGATATGAAAAACAACCGTTACAGTAGACGCAACCCCTCTTCTTTCTTTTCTTTTCTCTCTTCTCTCTTCTCATGACCCCGCCCAAGAAGCCCAGTCGCCAAGACATTCTCCGGCAACAGCAGCAAACTATTTTCGTCGGGCGGGAAGCCCACCTGGATCAGTTTCGCTACAACCTGAAGCTGCCGCCGGAAAGCTGGCGGTTTCTGTTCAATGTTTGGGGACAGGGCGGCGTGGGCAAAAGTACGCTGTTGCGGCAGTTTCGCAAGTTGGCAGAAGATGCAGGGTGCATCACAGCCCTGACTACTGACTCGGAAACCAGTGTGCCAGAGGCGATGGGACGACTGGCAGAGCAGTTAGCGCAGCAGGGGCATCCGTTGGAAGCGTTTGCCGAACGCTACAAGGTCTATCGCCAAAAGAAGCAGGAATTGGAAGCAGACCCGGAAGCACCCCAAGGCTTTTCAGCGTTTTTGGGTAAGTCGGTGGCGAAGGCGGGGTTGGGGTTGGCAAAGCAAATTCCCGGCAGTGGTGCGGTTACGCCATTTCTGGATGAGGAAGGCATGACTTCGCAAGCGGGGGAGTGGGCATCTTATGTAGCGCGGAAGCTGGGCAATAAGGACGAAGTGCGGCTGGTGAATGAGCCAGTGGAGGTGCTAACGCCGCTGTTTTTGCAAGGGTTGGAGAAGCTGGCAGAGCAGACGAGTCTGGTTTTGTTTTTTGATGTTTACGAACGCACGGCAGACTTTTTGGATCGTTGGTTGCGCGAGATTTTGGAATCGCGCTATGGAGATTTGCCGCTGAATCTGATTGGGGTGATTGCGGGACGGGAGGAGCTAGACCGAAATCACTGGGCAGATTATGAAACGGCAATGATTCGGATTCCACTCAATCCGTTTACGGAAGCGGAAGCAATTCAGTATCTCGATCGTAAAGACATCACCAACCCCCAAGTTGTTGATGTAATTTTACGTTTGTCTGGTTGCTTACCTTTGTTAGTGGCAACGCTAGCAGCCGAAAGCCCCAACGACCCTGACCAGATCGGTGATCCTAGCGGTACAGCAGTTGAGCGTTTTTTAAAGTGGGTAGATAATCCTAAATACCGCCAAGTAGCTCTGGATGCTGCCTTGCCACGTATCCTCAACCGAGATGTTATTGCAGTTTTGCATGGAGAAGAGGATGCTGATGAACTCTTTAACTGGCTACGAGAAATGCCTTTTGTGGAACAACGTATAGATGGTTGGGCATACCATAATATTGCTCGTACTCAAATGCTGCGTCATAAGCGGTTAATTTCTCCACATAAATGGATAGAACTTCATAGTAAGCTGGCAGATTACTACAACCAGCAAAGGAAGCCATTACAGTTGACGACAGGTCAAAAATATAGAGACATCGATTGGCAAAATTATAAATTGGAATCTTTTTATCACTCTTTATGCCAAGCACAACAGAATTATATTTTGGAAAGCTTTAACGTTTTTTTAGCCTCACTTAGACACTCCAGGCTATTATCACGTCGTTACGCAGAAATAATGTGTCAAGCGAGTCAAGATATAGAAGTGAATGAGTTGAATTTCTGGGGCAAGCGTTTAATTAGTAGCTTAGATAAAGTGTACATGGGGCAAGATAAGAACAAGGTAATTGCCTCAATATTTACAGATGTACTAGAACATCCTGATTTGGAGACACAAATGAGAGCTGTAGCTTTATTTATGCGGGGAGATTCCTATCGCTTGCTTCACCGTCATAAAGAGGCATTGAAGGACTTAGATGAATCTATTTCTCTGGATTCTGAATTTACAAAGCCATTAGCAAGTCGAGGGTCAATATATCATCGACTAGGGCGTTATGAAGATGCACTGCGAGATTTGAATAAGGCACTTGAGCTTGATCCTAAAAATGGTTGGACTCTGGTTCGTCGAGGTTGGAATTACAAAGATTTACAACAATATAATAATGCACTGAAAGATTTTAATCGGGCAATTGAATTAAATCCTCAAGATGCTTGGGCAATTGCAAGTAAAGGAGAAACTTACTATTTACTGGGATTACATGAAGAAGCACGTGAAGCATATAACCAAGCTGTGGAATTGATTCAGTCCATTGAAGGACATGAATGGATATTAATGGATCGTGGAGTCCTACTCTTTAGAATAGGTTCTTATGAAAAAGCGCTTGAAGATTTGAATCGAGTAATCGCATCTAATTCACGAGTATTATTTGCTCTAGTTAATCGTGGAGTAGTTTACTTAGCGCTTAAAAATTATGAAGCAGCTCTTTCGGATCTTACTTATGCTCTTGATTTGAATCCTAAAAATGATTGGTGTTTGCACTATCGCGCTCTCACCTATTTAGTGCTCAATCAATCTGACAATGCCAAAGCCGATTTCGATCGTGCCATTCAAATCGCTCAACAAGAATACGACGAAGAACCAGAACATTGGAACAACACATTCAATCTGGCACTCTACCATCTGGCGGCTGGCAACCTGGCGCAAATGAAGCACTTCTATCAAGATGCCCTGAATCGAGGCGCACCCCAGGCGCGAATTCAGGCTGCGATTCAGGATTTAGAAGATTTGCTGCGCATGTTTCCGGAGCATGAGTGGGCGCAGAAAGCGAAAGCAGGATTGGAGCAAAGAATCAACGGGTAGATATTCTGGCATTGCAAGACTTCCGAGTTTTGGAAAACCTCGGAAGTCTCGCAATTTATTCGGCTATTCAGGATTCCCTTGGCTGGTTGCCACGATCGGTAAACTCACCGTAAACGTCGTTCCTGTCGCTGCGGTCGATTCAATCTGCAACGTGCCATTGTGCGCCTCCACAATGCGCTTCACGATCGCCAGCCCCAACCCATTGCCCCCTACCTTCGTCGTATAAAACGGCTTGGTCAAATTCGGCAAACCATCCGGCGGAATCGGATCGCCACCGTTGTGAACTTGAAGGCAAACCTGCCCGCTTCCCTGGTTCTGGAGTTGCAGGTGAACCGATTCACCCGGTGCGATCGCCTCAAACGCATTCGTCACCAGATTAATCACCACCTGCTTCAACTTGTCACGATCGGCAAGCACCCAAAACGGCATCGGCAACGACACCCACTCCAACTGCTTCCCCGCAGCAGCAGGCATTTTGGACAGCGTATTGACCATTTCTGGGAGCAAATCGGACAAATCTAGCTCCATCTGTTGCAGCGTTTGCGGCTTGGCATAGAGCAAAATCTGCTCCAACAACCGTTGCAGGCGATCGGCTTCCTCCATTGCCAGGGTCAAATATTCCTGAAATTGCTCCGACAATTCCACTCGTTGGAACGCCGTCAACGCCATCGAAACGGTTGTTAACGGATTTCGTACCTCATGCACAATCATTGCCGCCAGTTCCCCAATTTCTGCCAGTTGTGCCAGTGCTTTCTCTGCCTGCTTCAGCGTCGTAATATCCGCCGTTACACACAACAGGCAGGGTTCATTCTCCAAGTGCAACATCTCCGCCGAAAGCAACCCCAACAACAGTTCTCCCGACTTTCTGCGAAGCTGCACTTCTAAATTGGTCACCGCTCCCTTTTCCTTCAGCATTTGCCAAATTTTTTGGCGATCTTCCAATTTTGCCCAAATGCCCAAATCAATAGCATTGCGCTCAATCATTTCTTCGCGGCAATAGCCCAACATGTGCAAACAGCTATCGTTGACTTCGATATAACGCCCATCCGACAACGCACTAATAGTGATAGCGCTGGGCGACGATCGAAACGCTTTCGAGAACTTTTCTTCAGAAATGCGGAGGGCTTCTTCGCCTTGTCGCCGCTCCATCTCCGCTGCTGCCCGCGCTGCAAAGATCTCCAAGATCGTAGTGTTACGCGGTTCACACTCCATTGGTTTGACATCCAGTACTGCCAAATGTCCCAGCAGCTTGCCTGCGGAGTTGAACAAGGCAATCCCCGAATAACTTTCGGCATTGAGTTCAACCAGACCCTCTTCTTCGGGAAAAGTAGACTGCAACTGGGAGAAATAAGTTTGGCAACCTTGACTGCCAATCACTTTTTCACAGGGCGTACCCACCAGGTCATATTCCATATCATCCCCAAAGCCATCGCCCTGCCAAAAGGCAAAGGTTCGCACCCGCGTTGGCAGCAACGCAACACAGTCGTCGGTTCCCACACATTCACTGATCAGGGCATAGCGAACATTCAACGCTTCTGCCAACGATCGCACCAACGCTTTGAAGAAATCCTCGCGGGTGACAGAAGCAGTGCCTTCTACAATCAAGCGCAGGGCTTGTTCCGATCGCTGGCGTTCCAGCACTTCCGCCTGGAGTTGTTTGAGAATTTTGCCCCGCCCAATGCCATAGCGAATCGCCCGCACGAGCAAATCGGCAGTAATCTGACCTTTGACCAAATAATCTTGCGCTCCCTGGGCAACTGCTTGGAGCGCCAATAGCCGATCGTCAATGTCCGTCAAAACCACGATCGGCAAATCTGGAGCCGCTACCCGAATTTGTTTCAGCGTATCCAAGCCTTGCGAATCAGGGAGGGAAAGCCCCAGCAACGCCACATCAAAACTGGCGTAGGTGAGATACTCTAGCGCAACACTGAGGCGCTTAACATGGGTAATTTGCCACTGCTGGTCGTCTGCCTCTGCCAGCATCTTAGTCAACAGGTGGGCATCGGCTGTGTTGTCTTCCAACAACAACACTGGCGTTGGCATAACCATAGGGAAAAGGTTACTCCGAACCGAGCATCAAGGAACACAGAACGAGGAACACCGCTATGTTTCTCTTGTTTAGGAAGAAAGTCAAGTACTTCTACACCATTTCTAAACAACCTGGTGAGGAGGGAGAGAGTGGTCGAATCCTAACCCCTTCTCTAGAAAGAGCTTCCTATTCTGCCTCCAACTTCCCCATGCCCCCTTATGGCTGGCGGCAGATGCCAAAAACTGATGTATAGCCATGCAAAAAGGTATTCTTCCCAACAGGTCCGATTTCACCATTGCAGAAAAAGCCGCCGATCGGGATCTGGTTTACATAGCGCTGAAACAGGCGCGAGTCGAAATGGGGTTCACCATACAGCCCTTCTCCCCGTCCCATACAAGAAAACAGCAACGCCCCTTGGGCAGAATGATTGCGTTGTTGTTGTTGATAGCGCTGCAAAAGCACTTCTAGATCCTCAGCCGAGGTCTTGGCATCGCGTAGATGGAATTGAATCCGTTGTCCTGCTCGAATGCGATCGCCAATGGCGATCGCCCCCACGCGGGGATCAACCCCCAGCAATTGACGAATCAGAAAATCGCCATGCTCCAGCGTTTGCTTAAACTCACTTTGCGCCACACCCACAAACAAAGAATGCTGCGCCAGCAGCCGATCTTCTTCACTCAAATCCTGAATCAATTCTTGTAATATTTCCAGCGGCGTGCGTTTCGACTGTTGCAAAACAGTTGATCCCCCATAACCAGCAGGGCTATCGGGTTGAGCTTCCAGACCCAAAACAATGTTGCGTTCAGCTTCGATCACCCGATAGGGATGTCCGATCGGGCGACATCCCTGTGCCACGATCGTCTCCAGCACAATATTGCCACTCAACGCCAACCCCACCGTCCCTTCTCGATAAAGCCGATCGTTGCAAAATAACCCAATCTGGCTACTGGAAGTTCCTGAACTTGCCAACCCACCCACTTTGACCGAACTAGGATAGGCAAAATCTAAACCTTGAAGAAAATCATTAACGCGCGCCGAAAAACCATCTGCCAGCAAAATAAACTGGGGTTGCTCAGCAACCGGCACGCCAATCAGATCAATCCAGGCATCAGGAGGGCTATCCAGATCGGGCAAGTCTTCGGCAGTGAGGTGAAACGCGCGAATTTTGACCCCTGGTAACACTGCCAGACTCAGCGATAGGGCTGGACTGCCCTCAATTTCTTTGGACTGACTGTCGCGATCGGCACCAATGATTCCCCCGCCCCCACAACCAATCAGCGTCAGCCCCGGCAAGCGTTCCTGCAAAAGCGGTAGCAAACGAGAAAATTCGCTCGCAAAGGCAGATGAAATGAAGACCAATCCCAAATCAGGGGGCTGTTGCAAGGATTGTTTTGCCTGCTCAACCACCTCAGCAACGGCGGCTTCTAGAGAAGGACGGGTCGATAGGGCACAAGCCCACTGCATTGGGGTCGTGTTGTGATCTCCCATAATCCTCCTGCTGTTTTTCCCATTGTCTACCCAGACCGTTAAAATGCGCCCCAGATATATATTGTCTGCTATTTTGCACAAGGTACACCAGTATAGGCCACCCACTCCCCGCATTGAGCAAGCCGCTTTTTCCTCTATTCACCAAGCTACAATTTTGCGTTAAAATATGTATACATGGTCAGGTATCCCTTTCCATTCTGTGAACCAGCTAAATCTTAAAAGATTCGGCTTGATTTCTTTCGGGAATGGTGTATATCTGCTATTACTGAATAGTCTCTTTGAGACAGTGCTCACCGGCATCAGGAGTTGACCCTCTTAATAGCCTTGGTGATTTGGAGCGGTTTGAATAACTCAAGAAAAGATTGAGACAAGAATCCATGAGCGATATCCAAGAACAAATTGATAAAGAGCGTGAACAGGCACGGGCTGTCTGCGACATTAAAGGAGCCGCTTCCGGTGAATGCGCTGCTGCCTGGGATGCGGTTGAAGAACTGCAAGCCGAAGCTTCTCACCAAAAGCAAGCAAAGCCAAAGAACTCTCTCGAACAATATTGCGATGATAACCCCGATGCAGCTGAATGTCGGGTTTATGACAACTAGATCCGATCGCGATCGAACACTCACAAATCAGACGAAGTCGGGCATCAAAGTTGAGCATTGTTGATTTCAGTTGCTCTCTAACCGTCTTCCTAATTAGAAGATCCTCAGGGCTGAGGAACGAAGATTGAATAACATCAGTGTTTTTCTACAAGAGAAACGTAGTATCTGCGTTTCTACGAGGAACAAATTTTTGATTTATTGAATCTACGTCCCTACGGAATTGTCAGAGTCCTGAGTCTAGTCAATCCAAGATATAACCTTGCAGTTTTGTAAATTGCTGGCACTTGACAGGGATCGAGTGGTTCGAGTGGTCATAATATAACGTCAGGGGCGGGTCGAACTCGCCCCTTATTTATGGGTTGTGTTCAGTTTGTCTCATCAAACATTGTCGGATCAGAAAATTGGAAGTCGTTATGAAAGATATGCCCTGGTTGCCAACATTCGTCTGGATTGATTATCGAGTCGCGCTGTTGTTTACCGTTATCTTTCCGTTGGTGTTGTTGATCTGGGCATTTGTGCAAAAAGCAGAAGCAATGCAACGCTTGATGATTATCTATTGGCGAGTGTCTAGCCTGCTGGCAATCACAGTCTACTTGATGATTGGAGCATTGCCGATCGCGTTTATCTCAGGTTGGTTAGCCCGGTGGTTGATTCCGGCATCTTTGTGGTTTTGGGTTGATCTCAACGAAGAAATTGACGATCAACCAGGTTCTGCGCTGAAGCTCAGTTTTAACTCCTGGCGCTGGGGGGTAAGTCTTTACAGTGTTTTGGGGTTGCTGTTGCAGGTGCCGACCCTCCGTTGTGGCCTGATGAGCCAAACCCAGTTACTGGAAACCACTGCCTGTCGGCTTTGGCTAGAACCACCCTGGGGATTTAGAGAGTTTTTCCATGCTTCGACCAAGCCCTATTTTTTGGGATTTCTAGGAATTCTGGCGCTCGTTGTCTATGTAATTTATCTAGGCTACTTTGTGGTGTTTCGCCTGAGCAAGCAGGGACGATCGGCAACTGGCTATTAGTCCAGCCAACCAATTCGTAGAACACGCTAGCAATTCTCTGCTTCTGATGGATTTTGTGTTGGAGCTGTCAAACCCTGTAGGGGCGTGGCATTTGGACAATAATTTTCAGGCTAAGCAAGAATTTCGCATCCCATGCTGCGCCCCTACCCGGATCAACACAAATTGAGTTAGAACCAGGCAATTCTAAATTAGACGCTGAATAGGCAAGGGGCTTCAGCTCTTTGTGACTCAGGATTTTTTATTCACTTTCTCCTTGACATTGCAGGATGCAGAACCACTGTTCATTTTGAGCCGATAGGCTGGTATCGGGCAAATTTGTGAATTTCTACCACAAATTCCAGGTAGCCACAAATATATTTCTTCAGATTTAACCTAAAATTTATTCACAAGGCTGGCATCGGAGCGACTGTACCCGTGCTTTAGGGTTGCCATTATGTCTCAAACTAAATTTTTTCGTGCATTCATTACGGCTTCGCTCACTTCAGGGTTGGGGGTTGGTTTATTCAGCATAGCAACTGAGGCAAAGTCATCCAATACGCACAAGCCGATGCCGTCTTCGATGCATCTTGCAAAATGTGGTGGTGTGATTAAAGCCATACAATTCAAACCCCCTAAGTTCGAGTCACAATCGTCTTTAGGTCGGGAACAAGCCACAACTCGATGTGGCGGATATCACACGCTACATGGGGAACGTGCCATTTCCCTCTTGCCAGAAACGGCGAATAGTTTAACGACTTCCTCCCATCCCACACTTCTCATTTACAATCCTTACAGTTCAATTCGAGAAGCAGAATTTTCCATTTTTAGCCGAAGTAGCAACGGGGATGATGGCGCCTATGACGCAACCATTTCCCTGCCTGAAAGGCGAGGAATCATCAGTATTCCAATCCCTCAATCGGTTACTTTGGAACCGGGTAAAACGTATCAGTGGGCGCTGGCTTTCGTGGTTGAAGAAGCTGAACCGTCCGTGATGCCCTTGTTGCAGGGAAGCATCCAACCGATCGCTCTGTCTCCGGAACTCGCCAAAAGATTGAGATCGGCTGCACCCGAGCAATTGCCTGCAATCTATGCAGAAAATGGTATCTGGCTGGACGCATTAAGCAGTTTGGCAAATTTGCGCTGTGCTAAGCCAAATAAACCTGCTGTTTTAGCAGATTGGCGATCGCTGCTCACACAAGTTAACCTTTCCAAGTATGCGGGTGAAACCTTGCTTCAATGCGATCGCTCTACTGCAAAGCAGTAAGTTGAAAGGACGTTTCACGTTTGGGTTATGAATGTTGCTAGCTATCAGTTTCCAGCGGCATTTCAGTGGGGAGCTGCGACAGCTGCCTACCAAATTGAGGGAGCTGCAACAGCAGATGGGCGGAAACCTAGTGTGTGGGATCGGTTTAGCGCCATTCGAGGGCGGGTGTTGAAGGGGGATACGGGTGCGATCGCGTGTGACCACTACCACCGCTATGAACAAGATATCCAGTTGATGGTGAAGCTGGGCATTCGGCATTATCGGTTCAGTATTGCCTGGTCGCGTATCCTGCCGGAGGGACGAGGCAATGTAAATTGGGCAGGAATTGATTTCTATCAACGATTGGTGGATGGATTGTTGTCCCATGGCATTACCCCTCATGCCACGCTCTTTCACTGGGACAGTCCCCAGGCGTTGGAAGATCGCTATGGTTCCTGGCGGAGTCGCGAAATGGCGCTGGATTTTGCCGATTATGTGACGGCAGTGGTGAGTCGGCTGGGCGATCGCATAACTCACTGGATGACGCTGAATGAAATTCTTTGTTTCACGCACATGGGCTACGCTGTAGACAAGATTCCGCCCCATGCACCGGGGACTCAGGTCAAAAGTCTCAAGGAAGTGTGGCAAACGTCGCACCATGCGCTGTTGGCACATGGCTTGGGCTGTCAGGCAATTCGAGCCGCATCGCCGATACCCTGTTCGGTAGCGCTGGTGGATAATCCGGTCATTCCTGTGCCGATCACGGAGTCGGCGGCAGATATTGCAGCAGCGCAGGCAGCCTTCTCGACGATCGAAGGGAATGGTGGAATTATTGTTCCGGCACTGACGGGCGCCTACAGTCCTGTATTACTAGAGCGGTTGGGTGCCAATGCACCAGATATCCAAACGGGCGATTTGGATATCATCCATCAACCGTTAGATGCGTTGGGTTTGAATCTTTATTCCGGGACTTACGTCCGTGCGGCAGATAATCCGTGCGGTTACGTGTGTCTGGCTTATCCGACTGGCTATCCGCGCTTGCATATGCCCTGGCTGTGGGTGGTGCCCGATGCGATTTACTGGGGCGTGCGTCATGTGGGGAAAACACTGGGACAGTCCGATTTACCGATCGTGATGACGGAAAATGGCTGTGCTGCGCAGGATGAGGTGAATGCAGCGGGTGAGGTGATCGATAGCGATCGTATTTTTTACTTACGACAATATTTGAAATCAGCCCATCGAGCGGTGGCGGAGGGCTATCCGTTGCAGGGTTATTTTGTCTGGAGCTTGTTGGATAATTTTGAATGGTCGTGGGGCTACGATCGGCGCTTTGGTATTACCTACGTGGACTATGCCACTCAGCAACGCATTCCCAAAGCCAGTTTTCACTGGTACGCCGAATGCATTCGCCAAAATCGAGTTTGTTGATGAATTCCTGTTATGACCTAGATTGCGAGTAATCTAGAAAGTATAGTGATTCCTTATTCAGGGCAATTGCACAGATGGCGCTCGCGCGATTCACGAAATCCCCATTAACAGAAGTAGTCTGCGGAGTCGAGTTTAGTGCTCCGGAGTTTTCAGCGGTCCATTTTGGTCTATATTGGCAGCAAATCCAAAAACGATTTCCCCTGCCTCCGCTAGATCGTCCTCCACTTGGTGAAATTCCTCTAGTTCCCCTACCAAGCCTCCGTCGAGTCTGGTTTGAGTCGGCTGACAAGCGACAGTTGCTTCAATTACAATCAAATCGTTTCCTTTACAATTGGCGTCGTCAAAGTGAGATTGAGGAATATCCGCATTTTGAGGAAATTTATCCCCGATTTGAACAGGAATGGCAGTCTTTCCAAAACTGGTGGCTAGAACTGAGTGGATTACCTTTACAACCCACTCATTACGAGCTGACTTATCTTAATCAAATTGATGCAACATTTGGTTGGCATGATCCAGGAGATACACACAAATTCTTTACGTTTGCAGGCAAAGCGTGGAATGGCTTTTTGGATAAGCCCAAGATTTGTAATTCTGACTTAGAATTTGCATTACCAGATAACCAAGGAACTTTGGCAGTTTCTCTTAATCAAAAGATTAAAATCGAAGATAATTCTTTGGTAATATTTTTCGAATTAACATCTCGTAGTTTGAATGCAGATCTCGTATTGAAAGATTGGTTTGATACAGCTCATAACTATACTGTTCATGCCTTTTTAGAGTTAATTCATGAAAGTGCTAAGCAGGAGTGGGGATTCCAATGGTTAAAACAGTAAATAAAACCATTTCTACGCTTTCAATATTAGTTGATATTGAAAGCAAAGATTTTTCGTCTCAGTCTTACAGTTCTCAGAAAACTACTTCAGTTGACTCTCGTTATCAAGAAAGTGATCCAGATTTGTCGATTCGTGAGTATTTTCTAGCTTCTCAAGTTCAGCGAGCTAAGCAAAGGAAGCGTGTTTTTCAGACAATTCAATCATGGCAGTCTGTCTTAGCAATCTTAATCTGGAGCAAAAAAAGAGGTATTGCAGATGCTTATGAAGGCGCTGTTGATTTATTGGCAGAATGTACGGAAGTCCATCTTTTTCAGGAGACTGCTCGATATCTAGAAGCTTCTAATTTATTAGCATCTAGATCGGAGACTCAAAGTTTATCGAACCTAGATGATTTTTGGGAAGTTTTAATTCAAGGAGTTGCTTGTGCAGCAGCGATTCCCGTACAGGAAAGATTTAATTTAATTTTAAAGCTTTTTCCCAGCAGTCAAAGACGTGCTATCAAGGCTGCTATTATCGATGCACTGGTGATTCTCTCAGATGAGATGAATATTCCACCAATCCGGAACTCATTAGGTCGATTTACTTCTGTGCGTGAGCCAGATCTTTATATCCGGAACTATGCTGAAGAAGCACTGAAAAATCTTTAATCATTGCCTTTAACTTGTTCCAGGTATGTTACCTACCTTATCAGAATACGGTATTGAGACTCCAGCTTACATTCGGAAAATTGATAGCCTTGCTCGATGGAACCCTGAAGGATGCAGTACTCTAGAAGAACGTGCAAAGATTATTGCTGAAAAACTATTTAGAGAGCCACATAATCTTTACAGTATTTGGCTAGTCAATACGGATCGTGAATTTTATAGTATTGTAGCTTCTCTAAGCGAATATCGGAGTCCAAAAAATCAAAATATTGATTTTATCTGGCTTACCGAAAAGGACTTTCAAGAGATTGGTATACATCCCGAAAATCAACCGGAAGGCGGGTGTTTACATGCTCAATATTTTCATTTCAATATTACAATTGAGCCGTATTCTGCCGAGAAGTTATGTGATTACTTACTCCGCCAGGGTAGAGAAGCAAAGCGTTGCCAAAAAGCAAAAACGGCTCAAATTTTGGCATATCAAAAGCAGATTGGATGTAAAGCAACTGACAATAATCTAATTCGATGCGAATGTGAACAATAGTAATCCAACCTTTACTTGATATTACATATGGAATTGTAGCAAATTCAAGCAGGGGAGAAAGTAGGCAGCGAGAACATCATCGATCGTCCAGAAATCGGCATAGCTTTCGCTGGAGCAATAGCAACCAATAAATACAATGAGTAAATCTTGAAATGGTAACTGGATATCAATGCTTGGATCGGTATAGAGCGTATTAATTGCATTTTGCAGATAGAGTAAATTGCTGACAATTTGGGTAAACATGCCCACTTCTCCAGTCAGCGTCGGCAAATAAGTAGCGTTATATTCTTGTAAAAAGATTTGATAGAGATGAACGATCGCACTTTTCAGGCTGCTGCGAAGTTCCAACGTATCCGGTTGCTCTTTCAGCCAATCGCTCAACAACTCCGTTTCCAAAAGCGAATCTTCAAACACCGATAGATGCACTTCCAACAACGGACGCAACACCCGCAAAAACAAAAAATCAACATCGGCTAGACTCAAATCTAACTTAGTTGGATCTGTTTTGAACAACGAAGAACTGGGAAGCTGCTCCACTGCTTGAGGATAATCCCAAACAAACTTAAACTCTGCCACATCAGCAATCATCTCACCCAACAGGTGAGTAAACATCAAACCCAATCTTTGTTGTACTTCGCCATGGAAAAACAACAATGCGCGCGCTTCATCCACTGTGACCTGATCGCCTTGACGATCGAATAACTCGCGACAACTCAAAGGACCTGCCACTGTATAAGCGGTTTCTGCCGCTCGCAATGGTTCATCACAAGTGGTGAGAATGGTATAGTCACTCTCAAACTGAGTGAGCATCAATTGCCAATGATGTCCCCAAATATCATGGAGCAAAAACGCTTCTGCCTTTGCGGTGGGAATGATGCCCACTGACCGACTAAGATAACGCATCACCTCAGACCGAGTCATGCCAACCTGCTCTGCAACGCGATCGCACCACTCAACATTCATCCTATTTGGATCACAAGGCCCAAAGGTGGGAAAGCGCCGAAACTGCTCAAAACGAAACTGCTGCAGCGAAAGCAGAAAAGCCTGCACCTGTTCCTGTTCAGCAAAACTGAGGCAATTCCAGAGATTGACATCCCGCAACTGCCCATCCTGATAGTCAATGCAGAAATAAAGCTGCATATCCGTATAAATGCACGCGATCGCGGCTTTAGGAATCGGAACATCCCCAAAAAAGGATTGAAAGAGAACGCTAGAGGCACTTTGAGTGGGGAATTTCTCTCTCTCCGCGTCTCCCCATCCCTGTGTCCCTCCATCTCCCCCATCTGCCACTTCCCTGACCGCCTGCATTAACCGCTTCTGTTGAGCAATTTGCCGATCGACCTCGATCAACCGTTGCGCTAACGCTGCCTGATATTCCATCGAGAGCGCAAAGACCTGACACAATAGATCGCAGGCATCGTCTGACATCCAATGGGCGGGAATTGGATCAGGCGCATACTGTCTGAGCGTGGGCGAATCTAGCTCTCCTTGCCAAGTAGTTCCCCCCAATTGGTGATAGCGAGTCAACAGTAAAACTGACTGCACAAAGGTTTGTCGCACACCGAGCGGAATGATTTCGACTGCTAGCGGCGATCTGCAAACTGGATGAGCAAATGCCTTAAGTTCTTCTCGAATTTGGCGCAGGCGAGATTGTCGCTGCTTGTCGATATCTGGATCGGCGGTGGTGCCTGCTGCCACTAAATAACGAGAAAGTTGCAAAGCTTCTGCCAGCAGTTGGCGTTGGGGAGAATCGATCGCAAGTGGCATGGTGAATCAGACCGTTATCAATGAATCGATGAATCGATGTATCAAAAATCGGAACAACGACTTTGAGACCGTTTCAACTTGCTAGATAAACTCGACAAATCGGTTTGCTCCGCTGCTTGCGCCAGGGCAGATGCCACTTTGGCAGCATAGGGACGGATCAACGACCAGATCAAGGGCGACAACCAACCTTGCAGTGTGACTGAATAAGACACCCGGCTACCACAAACCGTTGATTCGATTTGATAGGTCACTCGTTCCTGTAAACCAGGTAAGGTCAGAATGCGAATACTCAAAAGCTCGTGTGGTCTAACATGCTCGACAAATAGCCGGATGGGGATCGGTCCAAATCGGGTTACAGCTCGATAAATCAGTCCCGGTTTGGCAACCAGCCCCTTAGGTAAGTTGGTGCTATCCAGCAGGGGATGCCAGGACACATCCGCCAAGTTTACGACTTTCTTCCATAAGTCATCCACTGAGGCAGCACTAATCGCCTGATATGTTTGGTCTAGAGAATACTCAAACCAACGATTTTTTCGGCAAAGTAGATGGGAAGGTAAACCTGGCATAGCAATTCGGGGTTTGAAAATCGATCGTGTTGGATTGTCCTGAAGCAGTCCTGAAAACCGCAAAGTTTACAAAGCTTATAAAAAAGCTTGTATGTACTGGATTTAGACTAACTAACGGGAGCGAGGTGTGTGTGAGAACACATTTCACGATAGTCTAAATTTAGTCCGTAGCCTTTAGACTTTAAGCTTGTCTAAACCTCGCGTTTTAATCAAGCTGGAACCTCCCGTTTAGACTCCCTTTTCGGTCCTTTGTTTTTAGTCATTAGTTTTTAGCGACCTGACACTATGACAGCCTTTTCTACTTCCGAGGCAATTGCATCGAACCCTCTTCCTCCGAGTGACTCTCGTCAGCGGGTCAGCCAATTTTTGCAAACATTGCAAGATCGCATCTGTAATGGCTTAGAGAAAATTGACGGGGGTGCCACTTTTCAGGAAGATAAATGGGAACGAGAAGAAGGCGGTGGTGGTCGATCTCGGGTCATTCGGGAAGGCAACCTGTTTGAGCAGGGCGGGGTCAATTTTTCGGAAGTTTGGGGTTCGGATCTGCCTCCCTCCATTTTGGTACAGCGCCCCGAAGCAGCAGGGCACCGTTTTTATGCAACCGGCACTTCGATGGTGTTGCATCCGCGCAATCCCTACATCCCTACGGTTCATCTCAACTATCGTTATTTTGAAGCAGGTCCCGTTTGGTGGTTTGGTGGCGGGATCGACCTGACCCCTTACTACCCCTTTGCAGAAGACGCTGCCCATTTTCACAAAACGCTGAAACAAGCGTGCGATCGCCATCATTCGGAGTACTATCCCACCTTCAAACTTTGGTGCGATGAATACTTCTATCTGAAGCATCGCGGTGAAACTCGAGGTGTGGGCGGTATCTTTTTCGACTATCAAGATGGGCAAGGGGTCTTATATCGAGGTCCAGATGGGCAAGGGCACGCAGCCAAGCATAGCCAGCAAGTAGGAACAGTGAGAGAGCGGACTTGGGAAGACTTATTTGCCTTTGTGCAAGATTGTGGGAACGCCTTTTTGCCAGCTTATGTGCCAATTGCGGAAGGTCGGCAGGGCACAGCCTATGGCGATCGCGAACGCAACTTCCAACTCTATCGACGCGGGCGATATGTCGAATTTAACCTGGTGTACGATCGGGGCACCATTTTCGGCTTACAGACCAACGGTCGGACTGAATCAATTTTGATGTCGTTGCCACCGCTGGTGCGCTGGGAATATGGCTACACTCCAGAACCCAATACCCCAGAAGCAGAACTGTATGAAAGGTTCTTGAAGCCACAAGATTGGGCAAATTGGGTTCCCACTGCCTAAAATTCTCTAGCACTTGCGCGTCGAGAAACCACGCCGTAACAATCATGCGTCAGTGTTGCTGGTGCATGATTGTTTTATGAAAATTTGGTAGTCTCTCAATTCCACCGCAGTGGCTAAGCTACACTACGGAGAAATGAGATGGAATACTGAGAATTGTAGGCAGCGTATTGTAACTTTTTACAATTGGGCAAAAATAGATTAAGCTTCGACCAATATCGATTGATTGAAAAGCACGAACGACGAGAAAAACTACTCAACCTTTTACTCTGTCAGTGCTGATATTAGACTTGTTCAGGGGTATCATGATTGCGGCGATCGCCACTTTGGGTTCAATCGCTACAGGCTGATTGATTTTGCATTTTGTCAACCATCTATTGACACATCCACCATCCGGGGAGGGGCAGCGATCCACATGGAACAGAAGACCATTCACATGGAGCAGAAAAATTACACCGCACAGGACGGTACCAATGTCATCGTTCTGACCCCTACAGGGCGTTTGGATATCACCACTGCCTGGCAATTTCGCCTCAAATTGCAGGAATGTATCTCTAAACTAAGTCGGCATGTCGTCGTCAACCTGGGTCAAGTCAACTTTATTGACAGTTCTGGGTTGACTTCTCTAGTTGCTGGGATGCGAGATGCAGACAAAGTCAAAGGCAGTTTCCGGATTTGTAATGTCCATCCCGAAGCCAGACTCGTTTTTGAAGTGACGATGATGGACTCGGTGTTCGAGATTTTTGAAACTGAGGAAGAAGCGTTAGAAGGGGTGCCGCGTGGGATCGCGAGTTGAGCAGGAAGGCGTTAGCCACCTATTTTGAGCTCAACCCCAAAATTCTGCTGTTTCATCAATTGATCAGATTTCTGAGTGCTCTCATGATCAGATTTCTGAGTGCTCTCACATCGCTTCGTCGGTTTGGGGTTGAGTCCTTTTTCGGTAGAGTTAAAATTCATTGGCATTCGCAGTCAAACTCAGAGACCCCGGGTCGGTTTCATTAGAAAACGATATTGATCCCAGCTTCACCGGGTCTGGGAAACATACCGCTTGATAAGTCAGCATTCTAAGCTTATGGGTTAACGGATCGGACGATCGCAGGTGCCGTTTGTGGAGCAGTTTGAAATACTGATTGCAGCGCTTTTTCGAGCGTTTCTGCCATGGCAATTCGGTTTTCGTAGGCAACAATGACCCGCACTAGCGTTGGCAAACTGTTCTGTTCGGCTTCCAAATACAGGGGTTCTACATAAAGTAGGGATTGCTCGATCGGAATCACCAGCAAATTTCCCTGCACAGCTCGTGATCCCTCCCGGTTCCATAGCGAAATCTGCTGAGAAATTACCGGATCTTGATTAATCCGGGCCTCGATTTGCTCAGTGCCATAAATCAATTGCTGTTTGGGGAACTGGTAGAGCAAAAGTTTGCCGTAGTTATTACCATCCGATCGCGCCGCCAACCAAGCAACCAAATTGGGGCGCTGAGTGGGGGTAAACGGTAAAAGTAGAATAAATTCTTCTGATTTTTCAGTCGGTAGCTTTGTGATCAGGTAATAAGGCTCAACCGTTTGAGATTTGCTACCGTAAATTTCTTGAGGAATCTGCCACTGGTCTTCGCGGTTGTAAAATACCTGGGGATCAGTCATGTGATAGGTCAATAATCGCTCAGACTGAATACTGAACAAATCGACCGGATACCGGATGTGGGTTCGTAGTGCCTTTGGTAAAGCATCAAGGGGTTTGAAAACATTCGGAAAGATCTTTGCCCAACTGGCAAGAATCGGATCTTGCGGATCGGCAATATAGAAATTGACAGAACCGTGGTAGGCATCGATCACGACTTTGACAGAGTTGCGGATGTAGTTGAAAGCGTCGTTGCCGGGGTCAGAATAAGGGTAGCGATCGCTGGTGGTGTAAGCATCCAACATCCAATACAAATTGTTTTGGCTCTTGAGTTTTGGCTCTCCTGTTCTCGCTTCGCGCTGCTCTCCAGCGTCAATATCCGCCACAACTAGATAGGGATCGCTGTCGTAGTGTAGGAAAGGAGCGATCGCCTGCACCCGGCGTTGAAGATTGCGGCGAAACAAAAGCCGGGTTTGTCGGGTCAGATCCTGGCTCCACAGTAGGTGCCCATCGCGTAGATAAAGGGCATACAACCCTCTTTGCCAGAACGATGCCACCGATACACCACCCCGACCTGCGTAAGTATTGTAGACATTATCGCGACCACTGGGATAGTCTAGCTCTGGTTGCCGCGTCCCCACCAACACATTGGTATTAGCAAGTTCACCATAGTAAATCCGCGGATGTCCGATCGGAATACTGGCACGAATCCGATCGCTCGAGGTTCTAAGCCCCCCCAAATCGCCATTCTTCGGCTCAATCCCAATATCTTTAACAAAGTAATCGGGTAATCCGCCAGGCGCCACCTTATTGACCGGACTCAGTGTAAATCCGTAACCATGGGTATAAATCAGGCGCTCATTTACCCAGGTTTGGGCAGCTTTGGGCACCGTCTGATAATCGAGTTCGCGTGCAGCAATCAACACCTGTTGTTTTTCAACCAGAGTCGAGTTGTGGTCGAGCGAGGGCGTCGCTTTTTCAACTTGAGGGACCTCACTTTTCAAGGTGTAGCGATCGATATCTGCACCCGGAAAGCGATAGTAAGGGCGGATTTGCTGTAGTTGGCGATTGGTTTGCAGGAGCGGGCGAGTATCCCAAAGTCGGATGTTACGAATGGTGAGATTGTTCTGTTGAATGGTGCGGTCAGTCAACCGATCTTTCGGCTCAAAGGTTTTGACCTCAATGTCTTCCAAAGCAAAGGCTTCGCGCGTTAGGGCAATCGCACGACGAATATAAGGGCGCTCTCGCTCCAGTTCATTCGGTTGAACGGCAAATCGTTGCACAGCCGTTGACAGCAATGCAGCAGTCATTGAGATCGCCACCCAGAGCAGGCAAGCCCATGGCAGGAGTGAATGAAAGGGGCGATGCGGACGATGGATAAACTGTGCCAACTTCCGCGTAGGTGACAAAGCGGCATACCCAAATAGGAAGAATGCGACTAGCACTGCCAAGAGATTCAGGAGTTTATAGGCAGGCAATTCGACCCAAAAATCGGTATAACTCGCGCCGTAGGCGACGCCTCGGGTGGAGTAAAGCAATTCATAACGGTTCAGCCAATAGCGCAGTGCGATCGCGAGTAACCAGCAACCTGCTAGCCCGGCAAGATGGCGATATTGCGCTTGTGAAAACCCCAAAAACTTGCCCTGGCTCAGGCTGTTCCCTGACGTTAAATAGGTCAGTGTAACCGCTACCAGTCCAAACAAGCTAATTCCCAACAACCAAAACGCCAAAATGTCTAGAACGGGTAACCGAAAAATGTAGAAGCCGATATCTAGCCCAAACAGCGGGTCAGCACGATGGAACAGGGTTGGATGTAAAAACTGTAGAATCCGAGACCATTGGCTGGCACACACTAATCCAAAGCTGACGCTGAGACCGATCGCACTGCCCCATAAAACGGGGTTGGGAAAGATGAGAAGAACAATCGTTCCAGTCAGGAGCACTCCCCATTGCAGCCAGAAAATCGCTGATTGTACTGGCAGAACGGAGACCAGTTGCCGCATGGATTGCCAACTCAATTGCGGCGGTGTGGGTGGAATCGAGAATCCCAATTGTGGCTGCCAAGCAGCTGCCGCAATTTTTCCGTAATGTAGCAAAATCATCCCGATCGTCAGACCGAGTAGGAGCGAGATCGGCAGCAACCAACGAAAGGTTAAAGGATAAAGCGAGAAGATCTCTCTGGCTGGCTGGTGATCGCCGTTGTCCTGTTCAGTTTCTGTTCGATGCCTCAGTTTTTGCGCCAGAACTAAGTTTGTCAGCAGAAAAAAAGCTGAACTCAAAGTGACGATCGCAAAGCCTCTGGCTTGGGTGATCAGTCGCACCTTTAAGAGGTTCAAATATCCCAGTTCTTGAAACCAGAATATTTCTGCAAGTAAACGAACGCCTAGGTCGATCGCAACACTTCCTGCCAAAATGAAAGCAAGCCAACGAAAACTACGGTTCAAGACACGAGAATTCATGAGCAATCCGAGCGAAATTCTGGCAGAAATCTTAGTGTTTATGCTTCAGGAAGGCATCGAGCAAGTACCCAAATACGGCAATATTGATGCCAAAAACAATCAATTTTAGCAATGAGAATCCTTTCACTAATTCAAAAACCTCTAATGGAATGCTAATTCCAACTAAGCCAATCACTAGAAGGCTTGCCCACTTTTTTTCATACCATAATCCAATCGCCTCGATCGCGGTGATTAAGGCATAAACTGCCGCAGTAATCCCGCCATACTCAAATGTTTTGGGATGAACATTTAATATTTTGACTAATAACCAATGAATAATTCCTGACTTCCCTTCCAACAAATAGGGCTGCGAAATATCAACCAGCGTCCGATAATTTGCCAGAGTTAAGAATAAGGCAATGGCAGTTGCAGCCAAAAGAATTGCCTCAATAGCCTTGTAAGCGACAATGGCTAACAGTGCGATCGGGCGGTGTTGAATTGCTCGGCGTAAGCGATAAACAATCTTCATACCCTTTAGTATCCCGCAGCGAAGCAAAGAACCCTAGCGTCTAGATTGTAGACGCTAGGGTCTGGATTTTAGAGGATGTTTTAAAAGTTCGATCGCAAGTAGCAACAGACACGCTCCCTTTCAATCCCCACGTTGCTGTGCCGCTGCGCTAGCAAAAAGAGGGACTTTGAGGCTGATCGGGCTAGAGGCTAAGGGAATCGTCGAGCGCTTTGCATCACAATGAATCCCTTTTCAAACATCCTCTCAAGTTGATTTTCTTGTCTCAAATTGAACTAACGGAATGGTGCTCTACGAGTATAGGTATAAGTATTTGTCGGCGTTGCGATTGTCGAAGTCCCACCCTGGGTCACACTATTGTAAGTGTTGCCATTGACGGTGGTCGTATTTTGTCCACTATAGCCAGTGGTGGAATTGTAGCTGCTACTTCCAGTCGTGGTGACATTGACTAATTGACCGTTCGATCGAGTCATCGTGCCGCTACCATTGTAAGTTGCACTTCCTTGTCCATTCGTCTTGAAGCGAATTTGCCCGCTGCCGGTGCTGCCATTTACCCCGATAAAGCTACCTTGCCCGGTGCCGCTGTATCCCCCTTGAGCATTGGGCACCACTACCCCGGAGCCTGTGGCAGTGCTCCCTCGCGGACCTACCACGTCTCTTGCCTGGGCAGGCAGAGCACTCAGACTGAGAGTCAATCCAGCCATTACGAGATAGAACGCTTTCATGGTTGTCTCCTTGAATACGAGTGAATAAGAACAATGTCAATCATGCAGATGCGTTATTTAGAAATGCAGTTCTGAGATAGGTGAGGGGCAAAGCCTCTGGAGAATCCGCGATCGCGCCCTGTCAGAATCGAGCGTCGAATGCTGCCCCCACCGCTTCAATTGCGGGAGATTGAGTCTGCAATGCTTACCGATTGCTCCCCATTAATTGAGATCGCAGATTTCGCAACAGTTGCTGTTTTTGCTCTGGCGTCAAGGTGCTGGACATCTGAGTTCGGGCATTGCGAAACACTTCTCGCAGTTGAGTTTTCTGAGTGGGCGTCAAGTTCATCGCTGCGATCGCTGGCTGCAATCCCTGTCCTTGCTCCAAAGCCGATTTGAACTGGTTGCGCTGTTCAGTACTCAAAATCTGCTGAATCTGGCTACGGGTTTGCGTCCGAATTTGGGTTAGCTGGGCTTGCTGCTGGGGGGTCAGGTTAATCCCTTGCAACACTGGTAATTCTTGGGCTGAGAATGACTGCACAGGCAACGATTCTGCCCGTACAACCGTACCGACCAGGGGAGAAACCAAAACCAGTGCACCTGCCAAAATTGCGATGAGTGAACGTTTCATGGGTTTGCCTCCAAAGTGGTTGATGTGATTTCATCGTAGGTTTGGGCACTAGAATTTACCTGAGGCAATTGCCCTGAATCGCACCGGGACATTTGTCCCAACTTTCATTAGGACTTCTAGCTCTGGCAGCGATCGAGTACAACACGCTACGGTTGAGATGATTTTGGCTTTGGATTTTGGCTTGAAACCTTCCTCCCATCCCCTTAGATTTCTGCTCCGCCTGGAATGGATCTTGCTGGGCATCATTACCCTCAGCGAATTTTTTGCTTTTCGCTTTTACGCTTTGCCCCGGTTGCCCCTGCTCAACTTGCTGGGGCTCGGCATGTTTGCGTTGATGGGCTTACGATTGCCCGATCGTCCTTGGCAAAAAGGGATATATACCGGACTGGAAATTAGCCTGATCTTGTTGGTTTCTCTGGTGGGAGGGATTCGGCTTTTTCCGTTTCTCTATGTGGTGTTGGTGATTCGCAATTGTTTGATTTTTGTCGGTTCTCGTCGCACGATCGTGGCGACGATCGCCTATCTGCTTTGCTTAGTGACCTTACTGCATCGGTTTCGATCCTTCACGCCACCTCGACCCGCGCTACTGGTAGAACGTTCTGGCTTTGCCTGGTTTAGCGTGGCGTTGTTGGTGGGATTGGTGATTTTCTTTCTGCAATCCTTAGTGAATGCAGTGCTTGCCGAGCGCCTTAGCCGCGACCAACTCGCCGTTGCCAATGCCCGTCTGCGCCAATATGCTCTCCGCATTGAAGACCAAGCGACGCTGCAAGAACGCAACCGCATTGCTCGCGAAATCCATGATTCTCTGGGACACTCGCTGACTGCATTTAATCTGCACCTGGAGGCGGCCCTCAAACTGCTGGATTCAGCCCCGGACGAAGCCAGAGACCTCTTGCGAGAAGCTAAACAAATTGGCTCAACCACGTTGCAAGAAGTGCGTCGATCGGTCGGTACGCTGCGTTCCGATCCGCTCCAGGAAAGATCGCTCACGGATGCGATCGCTCACCTGCTGGAAGACTTTCGCCGCTCTACTCAGCTTTCACCCACTTACCAGGTGGCGATCAACGCTCCTATCCCACCAGAAGTGCAAACAGCGGCTTATCGCATTGTGCAAGAAGCGCTAACCAATATTTGTAAATACGCCGCTGCTACAGAAGTTGAAATTTCCCTACGAACCTATCCCAATTTCCAAGTGATTGTCCAAGATAACGGCAAAGGTTTCGATCTTCAGCAAAATACGACGGGTTTTGGACTTCAGGGCATGGAAGAGCGGACGATCGCTCTGGCAGGACGGTTTGAAATCAACACTGCACCTGGAAAAGGATGCCGAATCGTAGCAACGTTTCCACTGGAATCGGGAAGGGAATGAGGAGCGATCGAGTTTCGCAGAACTACATCAATGATTTGCAAATACAATCATTGATGCAAAAGTTTGATGGGTGTAGATTTGGAAACTTGGAAATGCAATGTCCCAAAAATAAAATGTGAGTATCTATACTTTGTCGTGATAATGTCCCAATGCAGACATATCATGCGGAAAAATTCTCGATAATGTCCGCTACAGGGTATTTACCCCGCAAAAATTTTGGGTGATGTCCCACGTCAGACCTTACCCCAAAAAAAATCGTATGATTAAGTTGTTAGCTTGCCTTAAGCAACCTGACAATGCTCCGCTTTTGGGCTTTTGGGCTGACTTTCTGGCTCAGATCCACGATGACTTTGGCTAGTCCAAGTGTCGTTTTGCTCCAAAGCTGCCCAGGATTCAACAGTTGGTCGATACCACCAAGTCTCTAAACACTCACTCTCAACGTAGTCCTTCAATGCAGGATCAGGCCAGATATGTAAAAGGTTCTTGCAACCAAGCATATCAGCAGCAGTTTCGATGGCTGCCCACTGGCGTACAAAATTAGTAGCCCAATCATGATGATTCATCACAGAATTTGCAAATTCCAGTCCAGCGGAAATCATTCGCTTCCCATTGGAGCCTCTAGCATTGTTGAGCAGCACCCCGCAACCCGCGAAGACTATATGGGCGTAATTCATCAGATGGTACTAGATGGCGATTTAGAAGTTATCAGAGAAGACCGCTCACGCTGTACACCAAGTATCTTAAATAAAGATATCATTCGTAAAGCTGAAGCCAAACAATTGGTTTTGCTATCTGATTAGAACGTCAGAGCGCATCCCTCAAAAACGAAAAGCTTCCAGATCATTACCAGCCTCTAGACCTATAACTGGTTTAGAAATATCAATTTCAGAACAGGTTAATTTGTTTTCCGAGCTTGAATTGTAACACAAATTTTAATGTAGATTTTCGTAATGTGTTTTAGAAACTAGACTTACATTCAAATATGACTGAATTACTCCAACGTGTTATTGCAGAACTTGAAAAGTTACCAGATCAAGAACAAGATGCTATTGCTACTCGATTGTTAGCTGAGCTAGAAGATGAGAAAGAGTGGAAAATTCGCTTTGAATCAACAACTGACGAACAGTGGGATAGCTTAGCTGCAATGGTAAGGCGAGATATTGTAGCTGGAGACATCACTCCACTTGATGAGATCTTTCCGTTTAAACAATGAAATCGAGCGTAACAAAGGCATTTCGCAAACAGCTTGATCAACTCCCGATTAAAGTTCAAGAGCAAGCCGACAAAGCGTATGCCCTCTGGTTAGAAGATCCCTATCACAATAGCATTCAGTTTAAACGAGTTAGTCAGCGCCAACCAATTTATTCTGCCCGTGTTGGATTAAACTATCGAGTTCTCGGTTTGCTTGAAGAGGATCACATTTATTGGTTCTGGATTGGCATCCATTCAGAGTACGATGAGTTACTGCAAAGATTGTAGTATCGGCAAGCTAACACTGCGTTAGTGCGGACGGTACAGAGGTTATTGGTAAAAGTTCAAGGTTATCTGCCGCCGTTTAATTTGGTCTTTCGCTTGCTTTGTCTCTGGGTGGAGACGCACAGAAAGGCTACCTGCTAGTATCTGCCTGCACTGATTCTTGCAGTTCCGGTATAACCAAAGTGTAGGAATTTACAGTGCGATCGCCGATCTTGTAGGGTGCGTTCCCCACAACAACTCCTAATTACTCCGCCGATAAATTGCTGGAAACGCACCAGGATTATGGACTTTAAGCAAGCGATCGCAGTCTAACCACGCCCATACACACTGACTGCCGAAAGCCACACTTGGGTAGTTGACCTTTCCCGCTATGATTTCCCTCCTTCTCGTTGATGACCAACACCTAATCCGGCGTGGCATGAGAGCACTCCTGAAAGCAGACGCCGAGTTGCAGGTCGTGGGAGAAGCCGAAAATGGACAAGCAGCGATCGCCCTGGTGGAATCTTTACAACCCGAAGTGGTCTTAATGGATGTCCGGATGCCCGTGATGGATGGGGTCGCAGCGACGAAAGAAATTGCTCAGCGATTTCCAGAAACCAAAGTGCTCATTCTCACTACCTTTGATGATGAGGTATATGTTCGACAGGCACTCCAGTATGGAGCCTCCGGCTACTTGCTTAAAGACACCCCCTTTGAGGAATTGACTCAGGCAATCCATCTGGTACACCGAGGCTATACCCAATTGGGACCCGGCATTGCCCACAAACTGATGCAACCGCCCCCACCAAGCTCTGCCCAACCATCACTTGCCTGGGCAGACCTAACTCCCAGAGAACAAGAAATTTTGCATCTTATTGCTCAAGGTGCCAACAATCGAGAAATTGCCCAAACCCTCTACATTTCAGAAAAAACAGTCAGGAATCATGTAACCCATATTCTGACTCGGCTGAATTTGCGCGATCGCACTCAGGCAGCAATCTTCGTCCATTCAACTTTGCCAACCACAGAGCAATCCTCGTAATACCGTTTTGGATAGGCACCACGACACGAACGCCAATCCACAATCCGAAATGGTATCGCAACTCAGCCCTCAGTTGCCAAAGGCGGACGATGGTGGCTCCAAGGTTGGGCTGCCTCAATTTGAGCCGCCAGTGCAATTAAAGTTGCTTCCGCTGCTGGACGACCCACGATTTGCACGCCGACCGGCAAACCATTGGCAGCAAAACCCGTCGGCACAGCGATCGCAGGCTGTCCTGAAGCATTAAAGGGCGGACAGGGTGCCACCCAATTGATAATCCGCTCTAGCGTCCTGGCAGGACTTAGCTTTGCCCATTCCCCAACTCGGATAGTAGGGTGCATATAAACAGGTAGCACCAGCGCATCGTATTGGTCAAAAAAAGTGACAATCTTACGCGCGATCGCCTGCATTTGGGCAACGGCTCGCAAATACTTGCCCGTCGAGCAAAACTGCGCTCGCCAGGCTAACCACCAATTCACATCACCTAAGAGGAAAAAAGGCACCCCAGCTTCTGCCAGAATAGATTGCCAGATCAGGGTAAACGGTTCAATTAGTTCGGAACAGTCGGGACAGCCCGGCTCAACCTGATGTCCCATCGCTTCTAACAATTTGACGGTATCCACCACTGCCTGTTTGCAGGTGGGATGGGCTTCTCCGATCGGAGCCAGTTCAGTCGAAAACGCAATTCTCAGAGGCCCGACAGGCTGCTGAGTTGCTGCCAAAAACGAGGGTTCTGGGTCAGGCATCCAGTAAGGATCACCGGGAACATAGCCCGACATCACATCTAATAGGGCAGCCGTATCGGCAACCGTTCGCCCGATCGGTCCGTTGGTTGCAACGCCTGCTAGACGATCGCCCAGCGGTGCATGAGTAATCCGCCCCCGTGATGGCTTAATACCCACCAAGCCACAACAGAAGGCGGGTCCCCGAATTGATCCCCCCCCATCTGATCCCTGCGCTACAGCGCAGAGTCCTGCCGCCAAAGCGGCAGCAGCCCCACCACTCGATCCTCCCGGTGTGTAGTCCAGATTCCAGGGATTGCGGGCAGGATAAAATCCCTTGGGTTCGCTGTAAGGCAATGTGCCCACTTCAGACGTCGCTGTTTTCCCCAAAATGATGAAACCTGCCTGCTTGATTTTGGTGACCACCCCATCATCAAAATTGGCAACCCGGTTTTTCAAAATCCGCATCCCAAAGCTACAAGGTGCCCCTTCCACGGGGTTCAAGTCTTTGATAGAAATGGGCACCCCGAAAAACGGGGGCAGGTCAGTCGTGTGCTTCAGGCCCTGACCTGCCAGTTTCTCGGTTTTGGCTTTGGCATCTGCGATCGCCTGCTCCGCCATCACCGTGAAGTAACTGCCCAATTTGGGATTGAGTCGCCCAATACGTTCTAGATAAAGTTCGACCAGTTGTAGAGGCGAAACCTCCCGATGGCGAATCAGTTTGGCTTGTTCTAATGCCGGGGTAAATGCCAGATCAACAGAATCCATGGATTACTCTAAACCAACTTTGTTCAGTCTAAGCCGCGATCTCGAGAATGGCTGATGGGCTTAGTCCAATTATTTTTCCTGCCTATTCAATATTTTTTGTTCTCGATTCCAAAGACAAGCCATAATTCTAAAAACAAAATTACTTGATTGTAGTTTAATCGCGATCGCACGGTATCAAAGTGTATGGAAGTCTTACCGGGAAGTGCTGATTCACTGATCGATCGAGTTGCCGTCCTGGGCACCATTGCCGCATCCACCTGGATTGTGCACTTTTATAATTTTTTGATGGGAGGTGCACTCAATACTTTGGGAATTCGTCCACGTGTCCTGACTGGGTTAATTGGGATACCCCTGGCTCCCTTTTTGCATAGTACGGAGAAAGACAGTTTAGGGCACCTGCCGGGCAATACGGGTGCCTTTTTTATGTTGGGAGGGCTGGTATTGTTACGAGGCATCAGTGACTTTGTACTCGTTTCGATCGTGATCATGCTTCTTGAAGGCTTCGCGTCCTGGCTGTTAGGCAGAGCCAATGCCATTTACATTGGTGCCAGTGGCGTCATTTATGGCTATGGTGGATTTCTCCTTCTACGAGGTTACTTTGAACGCAACGGGCTATCTCTGCTCCTCACCGTCATGATGCTAGTGATGCTGGTTGCGTACGAAGGCGGCGCATTTTTGCAAGGGTTTCTACCATCCAACAAAAGAGTCGCCTGGGAAGGGCACCTGTTTGGATTTATCGCGGGTTTATTAGTGGCTCGCTATCTAGAATTCTGGAAACTGTTTTTCTGAAATCCCTGCCAAGTTCACCGCTATGATGAACTCAAAGAATAGGCTTTCAAGGATTGAACTGCCAGTCTTGAGAAACAAATCGCCGTCAGAGAATATTCCATGCTGCTGCTGACCGTTGTTCTGATCATCAATGTGCTTCTGGCATTGATTTGCCTATGGGTTGCCTGGAAACTCCGGCAACTTCGGCGGACTCTGGCACGAGTCATAGACACCTTGCTTTATGTTGAGCAAGTCATTTATCAGGTATTGCACTCAGCGCCAGACGCAATTTTGAAGGGGCAATCGGGATCGTACAGGCTGCAACAACAGTATCAAAATTTGCAAATTCAGCTCCAACGACTTCAACAGATTCTGGTTTTAGTCAATTTGGGACGGACGCTCTGGGCCAGGAAATCGGTACTGCTGCGAAACGCTAAACCATCACTTAAAACTTCTTACAGAGGAAATTAGATGGCTTGAACTTGTCCAGTCTTAGGCTTTCTGTAGTCATCTCGTAGCGCAGTGTTTCAAGCTGAGATAAAAATATTCTGAGAATCGGCAGAACCTTAAGCAGTAGAGCATTGGGTTAGGCTAAAGTGTAGTGTCAGGTTTCAAGCTGGCGTGTTGATTCTGTTTGAGACAAAGGTTCTGATTAAGACAAGGTGTAAGCCAAGCTATGTCAAATAATCGCTCTGGTTCATTTATTGGAGGGTTGATGATCGGGACTGTCATTGGTGCAGTGACAGGGTTGCTGATCGCTCCTCGTGCGGGTCGAGAAACTCGCCAGTTGCTCAAAAAATCAGCAGAAGCCTTGCCAGAGCTGGCAGAAGATCTGACCACCAGTGTGCAAATACAGGCTGACCGCCTTTCAGAATCGGCGTTGAAGCGCTGGGATGGCACCCTTGTTCGCCTGAAGGAGGCGATCGCCACGGGAATTGAAGCAACCCAACGCGCTCGGCAGGCGACTGGGGAGGCTGATGTTGCGGCACCCCCCGAAGTACACCCCTCAATTCGCGATCGCGTGCGATAGGCAAAGTCTTGTGACTGATCCTCTTTTTTGGCTAATCCTTTCCTTTCTCTTCGTAACCGTCAGTCTGACCATTGTTCTAGCGGTTGCAATCCCCGCATTGCGCGATTTGGCAAGAGCCGCTCGCAGTGCCGAAAAGCTATTTGATACCTTGAAGCGAGAATTTCCGCCAACGTTAGAAGCCATTCGTTTAACTGGGATTGAAATCAGTAATCTGACCGATGATGTCAGCCAGGGTGTCCAAAGTGCCGGACAGGTGGTTAAACAGGTCGATCAGAGCATTACAGGGGTTAAGAAGCAGGCAAGTCGAGTTCGCACCACCACTCGCAGTGTGTTAGTGGGAGTCAAAGCTGCCTGGAAAAGTTTTACTCGTTCTCAAAAAAATAACTCGACGATGCGTCGAGCGAACGATCGGTTTCTCCCAATCGCCCATCCCACCACCGAATTCTCAACGCACTTCGAGTCAGCCTCTGCAACCAGCAATACTCATCGTTCTAAGTTAGAAGATGAATCTTTTCAAAAAGAGCAATCTCCAGAAGCCACACTGGAAGCAGTAGAAACCTGGAAGTCGGAAAATCTAGAGACACTTTGGGCAGACACCGATCCTGAATCGCTTCCCCCCCCTCCTTATCGTCCATAAAAGGGGCATATCACAGACAGAGGTGATATTTTTGCACCGCTCCCCCCTGTGAGCAATGATCCCCAAATCACAGCATCCTTGTCTGGGCGATTGACGGCACAGACAAAAGCTTCGTAGTATTAGATTAAGATTAACAACTGTAAAGAAAAGTTATCTTTGGGTGAACGGTTGTAACACGCAGTTTGAAACCGTTCCACTGTTCTTGTATTTAAACCTGAATCGCGATCGCCCATGCATCACGCTTTTTATCAAAGACTTTCAGCTTCTATTGCCATTCTTTTTCTGGCTTTGTCGGTTTGGCTTAGTCCGATCGGCAGCCTGGGCAATTCGTCAACCGCCTATGCCTATAACAATCCAGATTTATTACCTGCAGTTCCCACTCCAATCATCGATCTGGCAAAATCTTTGACCAGTATCCAAGAAAAAGATTTATCCAAAAATTTAGAAACCTTTGAAGCTGAAACTGGCTGGAAACTGAGAGTATTAACTCAGTTCGATCGTACTCCTGGCTTGGCTGTAAAAAAATTTTGGGGATTAGATGAAAAAAGTATTCTCCTGGTTGCAGATCCTCGTGGGGGCAACCTGTTGAACTTTAGCGTCGGAGATGCTGTTTATCCTCTGTTACCGCGAACCTTTTGGATTGAGTTACAGACTCGCTTTGGCAATCAATTCTTCGTGCGAGAGCATGGCGAAGATGAATCTATTCTCGAAGCCCTAGCCTCAATTCAAGGATGCTTGCGGCAGGGAGGATGCCGGGTCGTACCCGGTTTACCGAGAGAACAATGGATTCTCACGCTGGTTACGTCAGTCGTGGGAGGTCTGGTGATGGGGTTTGCCGCCCAGCCCCGTAAAGAAGGTCAAATCGTTGCCTGGCAATGGGCTTTAATTTTTTCGCCACTGTGGGGCATTCTATTCATTGCGTTTGGGATTGGTCCGGTTGTCTCCCGCACTTCTGAATGGTTACCTTTAATTCGGAATGTGTCGGGTTTTCTCATTGGCGCTTTGGTCGCTTACCTTTCTGCTGTGATGAATCAATCCAGCACTTCCGAAACTTAAATCCCCCAAAACTCAGCGATCGGGTTCGGTTTGATTAGGTTCTGTTCGGACAACTACTTGATATTTTGGGAAGGTTGCTTAAATGAAGCTTTCCAAAATATCAGCAGATCGTTTGGGATATCATTCAGGTGAAAGTTGTGCACTAAATCGAGTTCACCACTTTTCATCAATTGGCTCTTCCGTAAGCAGATCAAAGGAGTATCATTATATACTTCCTAAATTTGTCTAAAAATCGGCAGCTTTGATTTCGGCTGGAGCTTTAGTATCGCTCACCCAGACGCAAGAGATCCAATCAATTGCACCGGAACAGAGAATTGCGCCGGACAATTTCAGCCGTCTACCCCCCAAGTTGTAATGGAATGGCACACAACCGATGCTCAAAGTTTGGCAATTATCGATCGCGAAATCGGTGAACATGCTTTTTCGCCCGCAGAATACGAAATTGTGCGGCGAGTCATCTACACAACCGCAGACTTTGAGTACAAATCTCTGATTCGTTTTTCAGACCTGGCACTTCAATCGGGCGCTGCTGCCTTAGCAGCCCGAACCACCATTGTGGTCGATGTTCCCATGGTGCAGGTCGGCATTACGTCTAATATTCAAAATACCTTTGCGAACCCCGTCTATTGCAGCATGGAAGCACTGACCCGCCCTCAGAAGGACAAGACCCGTGCTGCTTGGGGAATTGAGACCCTGGCACGACGTTATCCTGAAGGAATTTTTGTAATTGGACAGGCACAAACTGCCCTCTCAGCCATCGTTGACTTGATCCAGGCAGAAGAGATTCGTCCGGCACTGGTGGTTGGCACCCCTTCTGGTTTTTTGGATGTAGCTGAGACCAAGCAACGACTGGAAGACTCGCTCGTGCCTCATATCCGCATTGAAGGGCGCAAGGGGAGTGCAGTAGTTGCGTCGGCGATCGTGAACGGACTCGTGGATCTGGCATGGCAAGCATACGGGCGTGAGAACAACAGCGTTGGCTAAGTCCAATAATCTTCCATCTCTGCATTTGATGGCTTCCTACGCGGCTGTTGACGCTGTCTAGAAGGGCGTTTTGCTCGTGGCTCATCTCCAAACTTGTCACGGGTGCGTGACTTGAGTTGACGACTGACATCAACAAATACATCTCGTTGCAAGTAGGGATAATCGCTAACCCAAAGATCGTGACTCAAGATGTAGATGTCGGTCGTTTTGGCAATTTTACCTAAGTCACCCCGGTAAGACATCACCACCATCTGGGCAATATCCCCCGGTGCGATCGCCTGATGATTGCGCTTGAGCGGCACCTGAATGGTGTCGGTAAAGCCTGATTCATCCCCAACTTGCAAATTTAGCCGGCGTTCCCGGTTTTCTACAATGACCAATTCACCCCGCTTGTTAACCGTCTCCTCCTTGCCGATCAACTCCTCCGTAATATACATATCCAGTACCCGCCCTTGCCAAAAGCCGCTATATTGAAACTTCCGACATTCAGCATTTCTGAGGCTTGCCCATAGTACGGGTCCCCATAACCAATAAAATCCAGTTGTAATCCCCAAAACAAACCGTAGCAAACTGCCACCTTCTCCCAGAAAGCTACCCAGCCAGAGCACCAGCACGACCCCCACGACTGAAAAAAGTAATCGTCGTAGAAAATCTGGGAGTTTGCCCCAGTAATAAACATACTGAGCCCCGGTGGCGATTAAAGGGATCAGATCTTCAAACTTCTTACGGGTCAGCGGGATCATCATAGATGAGAACTGGTTTCACCAAAAACATTCAGGATTGTGCATGTATTGTCGCGAGTTTTGCAGCATCGGCACCAAGTGTTGTCATTTCCTGACAGACAAATCTTGGTAGCAATTCAATTTGTACTTCTACAATTCAAAATTGACCAATCGACTTCTACGAGCCTAGCACTGGCAAGTAGTGCTTCAAAGGTGTTGTTGGTATTTTTGAAAGCTTTGCTGAGCAAAGCTTTCAAAAATACCAACAACATGTCTACAACATAACCCACTGGCAGGGCAATTCAAGCAGATTTTGAGGCATTGATCTCAGTTCAGTGCTGACGCTTGCCGGACAACAAATGCCGTAATCCCAATTGCACAATTGGACTAGGAGCATATCCAGGTGATCATGGTAAATAAATGGCTGAGAAGCTGAGTCAGCAACGCTGCCAAAATCCACAATCCAGAATCTACAATCCAAAAGAATCGAACTCCAGATTCTGCAGATCAGAGGAAATACGGTTTTAGCCGTCCTATCGACAAGGCATCTTCCTACAAAATATCCATATTTGTGCCGAGGTATTTGGCAAAAAGTTGCCGCAGAATTAAGATACATCTGAGGAACGCGCTCAGAAAAACTGAACAACTAGGGGGCAACTGAGTTGATTTGGTTTTTCTGGCTAGGAAAGCGTCCTTACAGGTAGACTGCCTGACTCTGGGGGCTTATAGAGTCAGGCAATTTTTTTTAAAGGAAATGGGAAGGATGAAGGGATTAGGAAGAGTAACCAGTGGGTCGCAAGGTGTCTTCCTCCTACCTGGGAATCTGCCCCAGGCGACTGCGGCTTCTAACCTTTTGCCGATCTCGCACAATGAGTAATTAGAGGATTTTCTCTAATCCATAGACCAGAGATTTCAACTGCACGACCTTGCGAACTGCTAACAATACACCAGGCATGTAGCAAGCGCGATCGCTGGTATCGTGTCGTAAGGTATAAACTTGCCCGGATGCACCAAAAATAACTTCTTGATGAGCAATGAGTCCAGGCAACCGCACACTATGGATACGAATCCCTTCTGCTGCTAAACTGCCTCTGGCTCCAGCTAGCTTTTCGGTTTCCTGAACCGAAGCAGGATTGAAGGTTTTGCCCATTTCTGCCAGCAATTGAGCGGTTTGCAAAGCAGTTCCACTGGGAGCATCTGCCTTTTGGTTGTGGTGCAATTCAATGATTTCGACATGGTCGAAGTATTGGGAAGCCTGGATAGCAGCCTGCTGAAGTAGCACCATCCCGATCGAGAAGTTGGGGGCAATTACACAGCCTGTGCTGGCTTTATCGGCAAATTCTGCCAGGTCTTGAATCTGTTCTGGGCTAAGTCCCGTCGTGCCAATCACGGGACGCACTCCATAGGCGATCGCGGAACGCACATTCTCAAACACCGAATCAGGATGGGTAAAGTCCACCATCACACCAGGCAGCTTTTCTTGCGAGACAAATGCCAGCATGGGTTGAAAATCATTGGTAATGGGCACCTCTAGCGGAGCAATCCCTGCCAGTTCTCCGGCATCTTGCCCCTGAACCTGAGGGCTGCGATCGACCGCACCCATCAACACCATGTCTTCTGCCTGAGCGATGGCTTTGATCACCTCACGCCCCATTTTTCCCGCTGCACCGTTGACCAGAACTGGAATTGGCTCGCCTGCCATAATTAAAACTTCCTTGGACGTTCTTAGCGAATTTTAGAATAACGTACAAACTCAGCTTTTTGATTGACATGCCATCTCTCGTCAGCTTCAGCCCACTTTTACAAAACTCATACCGCTTATCGCTTTTGCAATAGGCATCCTCTACCGCTCCAAATCGATTTACAGTGCCCAAATTGTTGGGCCAAAACTCTCTAAAATAACAAGCTTGCTGCCCCAATAATTCTTTCTAAAGGAGCAATGGAACGGGGTAATTGTGGTAAGTGGACGATCGTTTTGCCGATAAACAATTCACCGAGCAGCAGTTGTCCCCTTTCATAACGGTTATGCACAATATAGCGTTGGGCAATTCCCATCTTGTCCAGGGAGGCTGATAATCGCTGCGCTTCGGCGGTAATTGCAGATTGCGCCTGCACGACCCCAATGAATTCGGTGTACTGAGCATCTCTCAGCTTTTTCTGTGCCTGCATCACCCGCTGGCGTAAGGTTCGTAACCGCCCCATAAACTCAGTTCTTCCCAACACATCTTGATACTTAATCCAGAGCTTAAAGATCCAGGCGAGCCAGTCTCCCAATGCCGAAGGCATTTCCAAGAAACGCAGCAGATGTCCAGTGGGTGCCGTATCTAAAATAATCAAATCCTGCGCTTTGGATTCCAGCAATTCCATTACAGTGATGAGGGAAAGGATTTCGTCAATTCCGGGCAAAGCTTGAGCAACAATTTTGCGCCAGGCTTCAGGTCCATAAGCAATTTTGAGCGTACTTTCTGCATTGCCAGATTCGCCACTCATCATCTCTGCAAGTTCCCAAAGATAGTCTTGCCGAAATTGATCCAGCACGAAGTCAGCATTGACTTCTTGTCCACTCAGGTTCGACGTGAGCTGTATTGACTGATGCCCCAGTGTTTGACCCAAAGCATCCCCCAATGAATGAGCCGGATCGATCGAGATTACCCGAATCCTGCGATCAGGATGTTTTTCTGCCATGCCCCAGGCGATCGCTGCCGCTACTGTTGTTTTACCAACACCGCCCTTACCGCCCACTAAAATCAGTTGTCGTCCCTCAACGACAAAATCACTGAAACTGGGGAGAACTGGGTCTGGAAAAACGATCGCAGGCGGCTGAATTAGATTGAGATGCCCTTCAATCGGTTGAACTTGGGTCAGGAGGTGTGCCAGTGCAGGTAACCCTACTGGTTCTTCGACTTGCTGCAACACTGTAAAGAGGGGTTGAGCATCTGTCAGGGCAGTGAATTTTTGCAGCAACTGTTGTTGCTCAGCGTAGCGATCGAGTCGAGCAGTAGTCGGTAGCGGTTGAGGGTTGGGCTTACCAGTTTGGGGCGATGAGTCTGCGTTCGTCACTACCCGATTCACAAACAGTCCACCAAATGGGATGTGCAATTTTTCTAATGCTTCTAGAAAGCGTTGGGTTTCCAGCAGGCTCATGGGCTCGGCGATCGCCACCACCAGACAGGCAGTAAAATCCCGGTTTTGCAGCAATTGTCGCCCCCTCATGAGATCAGTTTTCATGTCTTGCAAAAACTGATCTGCCACATCAGCGGTATAACGCCCTGTAAACGATTGGCTAATGAACCGATGCTTTTCCTGAAAAAGCTCTAATGCACTCAAAAATTGATCCAGGAAGTCCATCAAGCCAAATAGGTTCAGTGTGTGACCACTGGGAGCCATATCTACCACAATGCGATCGACCGCATGTTCACACAATAGGCGTTGAATTTCCAAAATACTCATTAATTCATCCAGTCCAGGAAATCCCAAATCCCAAACTGGTGACAAATCTTCGGTTTGCACGAAACTGCCTCGTTCAACCAGCAGTTCCAAAACTTCACCATACTTTGCTTTAAAGTCTTCCAGCAAGTTACGAGCATCCAGTGCCTGCACCTTCAGATTGGACTGCTCTAAAACGGCTTCGGGTACTTCGTGAACTGGCAGTTGCAAGACATCTCCCAACGAATGTGCCGGATCAGTCGATAAGAGCAAAATCTTTTCAGTTGGAAATTTCTTTGCCCAATAATAAGCAAAGCTACAGGAAAGCGTCGTTTTGCCAACCCCTCCCTTGCCGCTAAACATTGCCAGATTTAAACGATCGAACTGCTTCATACCAAAATTCAGTGGGAACACTTATTACAGAGCGTGGCTTGAGCGATTAGGGTTTAGCTACTCGCTAAAGGGTCTCCTCAATTGCGAACGGTGCATTGCAAAGAGCCGTCTTATCGAGCTTTCAACCCAACGGTACTGGCAGATGAGTGATTTATTTAAAGGATTTGAGCAATTACTAGAAATTGCCAAAGCATTAGAAGAAAAGGCAGAAAAGGGAGAACTGAAGACCAATATTCAGATCAACGCTCGTTCTCTCAGTAATATTCCCCCCCAGGGCAACATTCCAACGGGGATGGGGGTTAGCCGGATGAAAACCCATTCCACCGCCGCATCAACCACCTCCAACCCAACTTCTGACCCAGACGTAATCATAACGCCCCCGCCCGTCCCAGGTGCAGATGCGCCCACATCCCACCTGCAAAACGTAGGGGGATTAACAGAAATTCTTCGTGAATTGCGAGAACTTGTTGAGATTCCCCTCAAACGATCGGACTTACTGGATCGGTTGGGATTAGAGCCAACACGCGGGGTTCTTTTAGTAGGACCACCAGGCACGGGCAAAACCCTCACAGCTCGTGTCTTGGCAGAAGAACTCGGTGTCAACTACATCGCCATTGTGGGTCCCGAAGTCATGGGCAAATACTATGGCGAAGCAGAAGGTCGCCTGCGCAACATTTTTGAGAAAGCGGCTAAGGCGGCTCCCTGCATTGTGTTTATTGATGAGATTGATAGCCTTGCGCCCGATCGCAGCAAGGTAGAAGGTGAAGTTGAGAAGCGCGTTGTGGCTCAACTTCTCAGCCTAATGGATGGGTTTGCCAACACCAAAGGAGTGATTGTTTTAGCGGCCACGAATCGTCCTGATCATCTCGATCCAGCCTTACGCCGTCCCGGTCGGTTCGATCGCGAAGTGCAGTTTCGGGTGCCTGATCGGGCAGGCAGACAGGAAATTCTCGCCATTCTCACCCGCATCATGCCATTGGATGAATCGGTCGATTTAGCAGCGATCGCGGATCTCTCAGTGGGCATGGTAGGCGCAGACCTAAAAGCAGTTTGCCAAAAAGCTGCCTACACAGCATTGCGACGGCAGGTTCTTTCCCTTGCAGACCCCATTCCTGAAAATATGACTGTCATACAGGCAGATTTTCTGCAAGCCCTCAAAGAAATCAAACCTTCGGTGCTGCGATCGGTTGAGGTCGAATCTCCTAACATTGCCTGGGACGACATTGGCGGCTTGGCAGACATCAAACAAACCCTGCAAGAGTCCGTTGAGGGCGCCCTTCTCTACCCTGAACTTTACCAACAGACGGGCGCAAAAGCCCCCCGTGGCATTCTGCTTTGGGGACCACCCGGCACTGGAAAAACGCTACTGGCAAAAGCAGTCGCTTCCCAGGCACGAGCAAACTTCATCGCGATCAATGGTCCTGAACTATTGAGTCGTTGGGTCGGGGCTGCAGAACAAGCAGTGCGAGAGCTATTTACCAAAGCACGACAAGCAGCTCCCTGTGTCGTCTTTGTCGATGAAATTGATACCTTAGCACCAGCACGCGGACGCTTTGCAGGTGATTCCGGAGTAAGCGATCGCGTTGTTGGGCAGCTTTTAACTGAACTAGATGGTCTTCAGGGGTGCCCTAATGTGCTGCTAGTCGGCGCAACCAATCGCCCCGACGCCCTTGATCCTGCGCTACTTCGGGCTGGGCGCTTGGATCTGCAACTGAAAGTAGATTTGCCTGACCAATCCAGTCGCTTTGCCATTTTGCAGGTGCATAACAACGATCGGCCCTTGACCGAAGTTGACCTGGCACATTGGGCAACCCATACCGAAGGCTGGAATGGAGCTGATCTGGCACTGCTTACTAACCAGGCAGCCCTAGAAGCGATTCGTCGCTACCGTGCCCAAGGTGCCACTGACCCCAGCAGCATCCAAATCACGATGGATGACTTTGCTGTTGCCCATCAAATTTTGACCGAGCAACGTTCATCAACCTGATTACAAAATTCGTTAACCCGATGATTTCTGAACAAAATACTGACCCAGTTAAACAACAAGCGTTAGCAGCCCTTACGGCCACATTTATCACCCAGGGTCATCCACCCGAATATGCTGCACACATAGCAACAGCAGCCATTTTTCAAACAGATTTGGATCTGAGAAACGCCCAACTGGCTCGTTTGTTGGCTTGGCTGAAGCAAGAACATTCTGATATCTACCCGATCGCTCTGGCACAAGTCGAACAAACCCGTGAAGAGTTTGAGCGCAGAGTACAAACAGATTAGGAAGACAACCGGAATAATCCGTAAAAATTTATCTTTCAGCTCTTCGAGTCGTTCCGTAGAATCCCCAAAAACTTTCCTGTGATTTTACGGAATGACTTCACTAGGCAAGCTTTTCAGGTATCTCTCCGTATCTGAAATTATCTCTTTACAATATAAATAAATGCTAAGCATCTCCGTAATTCTGCGAACACCGCCCCCAACATATCAGTAAGGTTCAGTGTTTGTCCTGGCTATTCTCGACTCGTTGGATGTCTATCCTAGTGACGGAAGCCAAACCCAAAACAATCCCTACTTGACAAGGGAAGGGGCAAGGCGAACCAAGTTCCAATTCAAATTCACTACAGGATTAAAACCATGGCTGTCGAAAAAGTAAACTCTTCCTCAAGCTTGGCTGAAGTTGTCGATCGTATTCTCGACAAAGGAATCGTGATTGATGCTTGGGTTCGTGTTTCTTTAGTCGGTATCGAATTGCTAGCAATTGAAGCTCGTGTCGTGATCGCCTCCGTAGAAACCTACCTCAAGTACGCTGAAGCAGTTGGTTTGACTGCTCAAGCTGCTGTTCCTGCTGCTTAGTGTGTGTGGTGTTGAGGAGTCAAGCCTGGCTCCTCAACTTTCCGATTTCTCTCCTTTCCAACCCCAGCATTCTCTAAATTCATCCATCTCCAACTCACGGGAGGAATCTCGAATGGCTCTAAGACATGAGTGGCAGGCGCAACGTCAACACCGCCAGCAAGAATTCGCGCAACGTCAACAACAAGTCCAAGAATCTCTGGCATCAGCACGGCAAGAACGCCAACATACGGCAGCGCAGCTACGGGATGATTTGAGCCTGTTCCGTGAGAGCTTGATGCAGAACGAAAAAGTTCGCAGCCTCCAATGCCAAAAGTTTCAGTCAGAGTTGCAACAATTTTGTCAAACACTTCAGCAAGAAACTCAGGCGTTCTTAAGTAGCGCGAATGATCGGCGTCAAGCACAAGCACAGGCATTAGCACAACAACTGGATGCTTTTGTTCAGGCACTTCAACATCAAACGGTTGAATTTCTGGCATTGACGAGAGCTGAACGCTCCACCATGGCTCAACAACTTTCTCAAGATTTGCAAGCATTCCACACCCGCCTGGCCACAACAGTCGTTGCGCTGCGGCAAGAAATCCAGCTTTTGCACCAGCAAATCCAATCAGAAGTCGAAGCTTTGCGAATTGATACCCAGCAATCTCTAGCCATCAACCAGCAGCAGCGCCTCCAGGTCAAAATGCAACTTACTCAGGATCTGGCAGCCTTCACCGACAATCTTCGTCAGGAAGTTGAGCTTTATCTGCTAGAAGTAGCAACTCAACGGCAACAGCGCGCCGAACAGCTGAGTCAAACACTAAGCCAAAGCCGTGACGATCGTTTTGCGGAAGTTCAAAGCTTGTTCACCCGTTTAGGCGAGTTTCGAACAGAGCTGAAAGCATTTCAGGCAAATTTGCATCAAACCGTTTGGGGAACTCACTCGTCGTCCTCATCCGTACAAGTAACCCAACCGACTGCCAAAGAGCCAGCTGTAAAGAGCACACCTCGATCGCTAACGGTGGTTCCTAGTGCTCCACCGAGTCCGCCTGTCGCCTCGGCGCCAGTTGTCTCGACACCTGTTGCGGAAAACAAACCTACCAACCCCGTGGTGAATAACGTTGAGGTATCGGTAGCGACAATGCCTTCCGTTGAAACTGTACCGCCTACCCAAGGCACCAAGGCAATTCTGGAAGATGCGATCGTTTATGAGAAGGATGTCTACAACTACATCCATGAAATTCAAGGCGCACGGTTAACTCAAATCGAGTCAGCTTTGGGAATTAGTCGGTTTCAAGCAGTCGATGCTCTGCGATCTTTGATTAAAAAAGGACTAGTCACACAGCGAGATCGCGTCTATCTCGCACAAGAAACGTTTGTTTAATAAACCAATCAACAGCAGTTAGGCAGCAGAACCAACAATAGACCCATCCCCCATCTCATTGAATTTACTCCCATCCTAATTTCATTTAAGAGGATCAACTGTGACCACTGTACTTCGAGCCAGCCCCCGGCGATTTGTCAGCACTCCCTCCGTCGAAAGAGTGGCTATCCGAGCCTTGCGCTATTTGCAATCGGGCTTTTCGGTGCATCTGCGAGGTCCGGCAGGCACTGGCAAAACCACTCTGGCACTGCATCTGGCGGATTTAATCGCCCGTCCTATCATGCTGATCTTTGGCGATGACGAGTTCAAAACCTCTGACTTGATTGGTAACCAATCGGGCTACACTCGTAAAAAAGTAGTAGACAACTTTATCCACAGCGTTGTCAAAGTCGAAGATGAGCTACGGCAGAACTGGGTCGATTCTCGCCTTACCTTGGCTTGCCGAGAGGGATTTACTCTGGTTTACGACGAGTTCAACCGTTCTCGCCCAGAAGTAAACAACGTACTATTATCTGCTCTGGAAGAAAAGCTGTTAGTATTACCACCCAGCAATAACCGCAGCGAATATATTCGCGTCAGTCCAAATTTCCGGGCCATCTTCACTTCAAACCCAGAAGAGTATTGTGGAGTTCACGCTACTCAAGATGCCCTGCTGGATCGCCTGGTTACTATCAACATGCCAGAGCCAGATGAACTGACGCAACAGGAAATTCTGGTCCAGAAAACTGAAATCGATCGTGCCAGTGCTGTATTAATTGTTCGGCTGGTAAAAGAATTCCGCATCAGAACCAAGACAGATAAAGCATCTGGATTGCGTTCCGGTCTCATGATTGCCAAAGTGTGCCGAGAACATGAAATTTTCGTTTTAGCTGAGAATTCGGAATTCCGGGATGTGTGCTGTGATGTATTGTTATCACGCTCAGCCTTGCCTTTTGCTGAAGCAACTACCATTCTGTGGGATTTGCTGAATGAAATGGTAGGACTTGACCTAGAACAATCTGAATTTGATGATTTGCCGATCGTGGGAGCTGTAGAAACCCCTGAACCCGAACAAACCACCATCCAAGCATCGGCTGTTTCGCTGACCGCTGGCACTGAAAAGATTGAGCCAGCACCAGCTAACCTTCTTGAGTCCATTCAGTCCAAAATTGAGCCGGAAAAGTTGGCTTCAGTCCAGGCAGAAGCGACTGAACTGCCAGCAGAGGTAGCTGAAATGGTGATGCCTAACCAGGAGAAATCACCTAGACCTGATGAGAATCAATTACCTTTGCAGCAAGAGAATGAATTGCCGACTAAAGCCATACTTGCAGAGGCGCATCCTTTAGCAACCGAAGCGGTAGAAACAGTACCAGCTTCGGTTGCGGCAGTAGTCCCTCATGAGCGAGAGATTTATACTTATATTCAGGATAATCCTGGTGCAAAGCTTTCTCAGATTGAAAAAGCACTTCAGTTGGACAGATTTCAAACGGTTGATGCGCTCAGATCTCTGTCGGAGCAAGGTCGAGTTGTGCAGCGCGATCGCTTATTCTTTGTGAATGTAGAGGTTGCATCATGACCATGACCACACCAACCAGGGCAAGTTCTTCACCCATTGCACCTCGTGACTCAGCCAGAGCCATTACGACTTCAACACAAGGCTCAACTCTGGCAGATGTACTGGAGCGCGTGCTCGATAAAGGCATCGTGATTGCAGGGGATATTTCGGTCTCTGTTGCGTCTACAGAGTTGCTCAATATCCGCATTCGGCTGTTGATTTCTTCGGTGGATAAAGCCAGAGAAATTGGAATTAACTGGTGGGAAAACAATCCCCACTTTAGTTCTCAAACTCAAAATCTGTTAGAAGCAAACCAAAAGCTGCAACAACGCGTAGAAAGTTTGGAAACTGAATTGCGTGCGCTGCGCTTACCGCCTGCGAACGGAAGTGTTGCAACTAATCACGATGAGTCTGAACTCTCACTGGATATGCTGGAGTTTTGAGATCACCCTGTAAAAGTGAGTATTTTTATCTAAGGATGCCAGGAACCTACCACAATCCTTTTACAAACAATACCCACACAGCCTACTGGATATGAGTGAGCGCACGCATGATTACGATTAGAACGATGAAACAGATTCCAACCAGCAGAACAATTTTGAGTTCTCGCTCAAGTAGCTTGCTGGGTAAAACCTACGTTGTTGCCAGCGATCGCGCACGGATGATGTCTGGTATGGCTCAAACACTCTCAAATGAAGCGCGTCGTCAATGGCTGGATACAATGTACCGCAACCGAATCATTTGATCAGCCCAGGGTGTGTGTTACTAGAACTACTAAGTCCTTCTAGAGGCACATCATGATTCAGCAAAATTTACCCCTCTCAGGCAGTGTTCAGGTTCAGTGTGCCTATTGTCAGGGCAAAGGACGCGATCGCTTTGGTGTGATGTCTCCTCAATCAACCTGCCAAGCCTGTCATGGAACCGGAACTCATTGGGTAACACTTCCTTTGATAGACTGTGTCTATTGTCGGAAAACAGGAATTTCTCCTACGGGAACTCGTAATCCTTGCCTTGCCTGTGGTGGCAAAGCTGTGCAATCTCAAGCAAACCGCTCATTTAGTTGTCCACGTTGTGGGGGAACAGGAACGAATCAAGCAAATGGCTTGTATTGCTACTTGTGTCATGGTTCGGGGCTGGTAGATTCTGCCAGTTAAAAACGAACTCGCAATTGATGTTGAATCTGATTTACCTGCCTACAATTGCACTAGGCGATCGCAACCCAAACCAGGTGTCTTCTCCCGATTTACCCATTCAAGCTATTCCCAACCCTCCTAAAGCCAGCAAAGATGCAGGGCTGGCTCCGTTATTGTTAACGGTAGTAGAGTTAGTCCGACAACTAATGGAAGCACAAGTTATTCGCCGTATGGAAGAAGGCGAACTGAGTGACCAAGACCTCGAACGCGCAGCAGAGAGCCTCCGAAAACTTGAAGAACAAGTGGTTCAACTGTGCGATGTGTTCGAGATTAATCCGGCTGATCTCAACATCGATTTGGGTGAAGTGGGAACGCTGCTACCCAAAACAGGCGGTTACTATCCTGGTGAAAACACTGCCAATCCCACAATTTTAGAACTCCTTGATCGACTTCTCAATACTGGTGTTGTCCTCCAGGGTGATGTCAACTTGGGATTGGCAAATCTTGAGCTAATTCATGCCAGATTACAATTGGTTTTGACCGCAAAGCCACTTTAAGTATTGCGGAGATCGAGAGAATAACTCATATTCATCCAGTGGAATGAGCTTCTCAGTGTCAACTTCTACTTCTTCTCCTCTTCACTCTTGCACCCTCATTACTTCCTATGGGCAATCGACTCTACCTCTACGGTATTTTTCCCACTCCAGGTCCTGAGGATTTAGAACTCAAAGGCTTGGATCAGCAGCCCGTCTATAAACAAGTGGTCGATGGATTTGCATTCCTCTACTCTGAAGCATTACAGGAACGATATCTTGCCAGTCGGCGCAATTTGCTGGGGCACGAGAAAGTGTTGGAGCAAGCAATGCAGGCAGGTTATCGGACTTTATTACCGTTGCAGTTTGGCTTAATTGTAGAAAGCTGGGAAGCAGTGACTCAACAACTCACGGCCCCCCATCGAGAAAGTCTGGAAAAGCTGTTTCAGAAATTGGACGGGTATCGGGAAGTGGGGATCAAGTTGTTTTGGGACAATCAGACGGAACTCCAGTCACTCATGGCAGAAGATGATGCTCTGAGGTTAAAGCGTGACAGTTTAGAAGGGAAAAATTTGAGCATGGATGAGGTGGTGGCAATTGGGCAGGCGATCGAGAAAGCAATGGCTCAACGCAAAAAGGAGATTATTGAAGCATTTCAGGCAATTCTTAACCCTATGGCAATCACGATCGCCGAAAATGATCTGATGACCGATACCATGATCTACAATGCTGCCTATTTGATTGATTGGGACTCTGAAGCTAACTTTAGCCAGCAAGTTGAAGCACTGGATGAACAATTCGAGCAGCGACTTAAAATTCGTTATAACAACTTCACTGCCCCCTATAACTTTGCACGCTTAGATCAGTTAGATTAGCGGTATATCAGGTTTTAGGTTTTCAGAGAGTTGGAAAGTCAGAGTCAGTATTAGAAATCTGGCGTTAAAAAGCTTTACCTCCTCTTACTGTATCTTGTTTTTTTCATGCTTGTGTCTGACCGTCCCTTCTTCCCCTACCACCCCTCTTACCCAACTTCTTATGCTCCTCCGTCTGCTTTTCGCTCCTATCACTGGCATCGGCTGGATTGCTGAACAAATCCAAGAACACGCAGATGCGGAGCTGGATGACAAAGAAAACTTAGGTAAGCGGTTACTGGCGCTACAACTTGCTTTTGATATGGGTGAAATTCCCGAAAAGGAGTTTGAAATTCAGGAGGAAGAATTGCTACTCGCGATTCAAGCCTTGGAAGATGAAGCGAGGGCTGCTGCAAATGCAGAGGATGAGTGAAATCGAGTCCTAATTCTTCAGGAAGAGTTTTTCCTTAAAAGAAGAGACTTTAAATTTCGCCTTTGAGGTCTTGATTGAGCGCGGTAGAGCGCTATTAAAAAAATAGGAAATTATTCCTGAGGATTTTGCGGTTCAGGGGGCAGCTCAGCCAAGAACAGAGGAAGTTCCTTGACGATTTCGACTTCTGCTAAGGGAATCTCTTCTTTCTCGACGGTAATCTGTTTGAGATCAGGAATAGCAAGCAAGTCTTTCTGCTGCTCTTTAATCGCGATCGGCATCCGGAGCGGTTCAGGTTTTTCGAGCCAGCAACTTGCCAGAGGAAGGGTTTGATCCAAGTCATCTAGCGGACGAGGTACTAGCATGACGGCGTGTAATTCGCCAATACGCTCAGCTTCATGCATTCCGACATCGAGTGCGATCGCCACATTTGCCACATTGCCTCGAATAATTGCTGTACACAAACCTGCGCCTGTAACTTCATGAGCTGCTAAGACCACATCAGCGGCTTTGAGCATCGCATCAGCAGCCCCTACCATCGCTGGAAAACCACGAGTTTCGAGCAGACCGACTGCCTGGTTGCTCAGACGGCTATTGCCTCGACCACTAGCTAATTGTGCTAGACGATTGCCGATCGGTAGAACAGCTTCCAAATTTGGCATAGGTCTGGCAATCACTAAAGTTGAAGCAGGTTGTCCATATTGCTCAGCCACTTCCGCACCAGCTTCAACTGCTAACCGCACATCAGCAATGCCACCCCGCACCACCGCTGTACAAAGCCCACTCCCAATTTTTTCGTACCCAACGAGATGAACCCCTGCTGATTTCAGCATCGTGTCAGCGATCCCCACGATCGCTGGGAAACTTCCCACAGAAACTAGACCCAGTGCAGTATCTGTATAGTCTTCTAGTAAGCTCATGACTGAGGTTGGTTATCCTGCGGCGTTCCAAATTGTTTGGAATTGGGCATCATTTTTGCAATAATCCGGCTGACATACACTTGTCCATATACTTTCCCTTGCACCTTACCCGAAGCCTGAAAGACTGACCATTCAGCGGTCGTCTGAGAATCATCCGAGGAAGAGGAGTCTGGAGAGACAGATTGCTCAGGGCCAGGTGTCGGGATAGCTGTATCAGCAGTTTCTAAGACTTCTACCTGACGACCACAATTTCCTAATAAGGAATCGGGAGGGATAACCTGTCCAGCTTCTAAGGAACAGTTGAACAGGGTAGAAGCAGAACCAATACAGGCGTTTGCTCCAATCTTTAGTTTGCCAATCAGCAACACCTTCGTTCCAATCGTAACGCTTTGGGCAATTTCTAACGTTCCTTCATGGGCATGTAAGACAGAACCGCTACCAATGCAAACCCCTGATTCGATGATAATGCGACTGTTAGGATCTGCCTGAAGAATGACTCCAGGGGCGATCGTGGCACTTTCATGAATCGTTACGTCCCCACTTATATGGTAATAATACGAAGTTGGCATGGGTCGTTTTAATATCCTTTAGGCAGAAGTCAGGCACTAGGTGTGACAAGTTGTTTGACACCCAGCACCTGACCTGACCTCATTCCTTACGAGTTAAGCAATGGTAAGCAGCTCCTCCCTAGTTCATTGCTTTTTCCCGGGGCGGTGAATAATCGATTCGACCACTCGCCGCTTGGTTTTAGGTTCGATACCGATTAGCCGAACATAGTCACTGCTATGAACCGCCAGGAGAGATTCTAGATTTGCCAGCACCTCAACTTCTCGATTCACTTGAATAATGCCGTTGCTGTGCCAAGAACTAGTCTGAAAACGGCGCTTGTCTGCATATTCAGTACTGATCTGATAGCCCTGCGCCAATAACTGACGAACCTGATCGACAACTTCCGACTTCAAGCTAGAGCTAGTGTAGGAGGATTTGCTAGCACTCGATGGCGCAGAAGCAACATAGCTAGTAGAGCGGCCGCTGGATTGTACCGTTTTGCCAGCTGGGCGTTGAATAATTAGCTCAAGCACCCGACGCTTCACTTTGGGATCAATGCCAATTAAACGGACATATTCGCCGCCGTGCTCTTTTACACAAGCCTCCAACCCTGCCATCACATCTGCCTGGCGAGTAGATTGAATCGGACTGCAACTGCTCCAGGAACTGGTCTGGAATCGGCGTTCATCGGCATGTTCCATGCCAATTCGATAGCCTTGAGCCAGTAGTTGTCGGACTTGCTCAGCCACCTCTGATACCAAACCACCCGCAGAAGCGTAGCTGTTATTCGTATAGCTGCTAGCAGAATGGCTGCTTGCAGCAGGCTGAACATAGTTATTCGATCGCCCAGACGTTTGAACAGTTTTATTACCAGGACGCTGAATAATGGTTTCAGCTACCCGCTTTTTCAGCCGAGTATCAATACCAATGAGCCTGACATATTCACCCGTATGCTCATTGAGACAAGTTTGCAACTCTGCCAGTACTTCCGATTCGCGAGTTGCCTGAATCGGTGCACAGCTTTTCCAGGAACTGGTTTGGAAACGACGTTCGTCGGCGTGCTCAGTCCCAATTCGGAAGCCCTGGTTAAGCAGATATCGGATTTGATCTACCACATCAGAATTCAAGTGATTTCCCCCTGCGTATGCCTGACTATGTGAACCATTACTTGTTGAATTTGACCCGCTAGCGGTCTCCGCCTGATTGAGCTCATCACGCAACGGATTAATACAGGCAATACTTTCGGCGCAGCGATAGCCTGATCGCAATGCATCATTAATCCCAACAACGTGAGTCGCAAATTTTACATCTGAATCTTGCACATCCGGCAGACGATCGGCTTGCTGCTGGTTGGTGATAATTGATCCAGAAGCGACATACTTGCCAGGTGGAATTTCTACATCTTGAATCAAGGCATGCATCATCACAATGCATCCATGACCCACCCGCGCATTAAATACAGTTGAACGAAATCCAATAAAACAGTTATCCCCTACATAAGCAGGACCATGAATTAGTGCCATGTGGGTAATGGACGAGTCTCTCCCAATCCAAACAGAATAAGAATTCTGGTCATCGCCAACAACACGCCCCTGCTCTAACCCGTGGATAACCACACCATCCTGAACATTCGTACCCTCACCAATATGAAAGGGACTGCCTTCATCAGCCCGAATGGAGGTGCCCGGGGCGACCATCACATCTGGACCAATTTTGACATCCCCAATAATGTTGGAAGAAGAATGCACGTAGGCCGTTTTATCAATACTGGGTTCAGCCAGTGTGCGTGACCAGGGCGTAGGAGGAGCTGCATAACTACGGACAGCCATAGATTAATCTCTCCAACGGAAAATATAGCAGAACTCTCTGCAAGTCAGGTTCGACCAAGACAAAATATTTGTCCTCGATTGGACATTTTTGGCTTCCACTCGATCGAGTGGAAAATCATTACCTGAACCTACGGCTGAAGCTCCAACCATTACGATGAAGCTTCGTTCTGTCATTGATCCGCCGACTGCTTTATAGCAACATCGTCATGAAAACTAAACTTTAGCTTGTAAGACAGATAATCTCTTTGCCAGGTAATGATTGAGTCGTCCTAATCAGAAGCGATAAATAGACTTCTTGTAGAAATTCACTTTTGTCAAGCAAGCTGATCGCTGCGTAACCCAAATGAACCTTTCCTATACAAGAAGTCTGGCAACTTCAATGAAACTGGGGCGAGTCTAGTACTGATCGCGCTTGCTATACAGAGAACGATTACCAGCACTGATCGTGTCAATGATGGCAATGACTGCCGCATCAGCAGGACGTTTGTCACTTCCTGGCACCTGACGAGCAGCACTTCCTCGACTCACAAGCACCCATTCCCCCACTCCTGCACCCACATTATCTAACGCGACTTCGTATTGCGGTAATGGGTTACCATCCTGATCGAGAAGTTGCACAATCAAGAACTTTACCCCTGTCAGACTGGGTTCTTTCTGGGTACTAACAACCGTGCCACGAACTTCGGCAATTTGCATTGAACTCTACACGCCTCTGAGAGGACAAAAATGGAACGTTAACCTTTTATGCACCTCTCAAGGGACGGATGCCGCTCACGCTTTCACGGAACGGTTCTACTGCTTCGGTGTAACGAATCGGTAGAACATACTCCAGGTTTTCGTGGGGACGAGCAATGATGTGGCTGGAGACAACCTGCCCACCATTGACTCGACGAACACTTTCTAGACCTGCAGCAACGGATGCTTGCACTTCAGAAACGTCGCCTCGGACAATGACAGTGACACGACCGCTGCCAATTTTTTCGTAACCAACCAAGGTTACACGAGCTGCTTTGACCATTGCGTCTGCGGCTTCCACAACAGCAGGAAAGCCCAAGGTTTCTACCATCCCAACTGCGATTGCCATCGTACTTGACTCCTTAACGGGTAAACAAAATCTAAAAAGAACCAACAGAAAGAGAGGCCTGGAAATAGCCAATAGGTCTTACGATCGACCGATCGCATCAACTTCGAAATTGTTCTACGACTTCGGTGTAACGGATGGGTAAGACATATTCCAGGTTTTCGTGAGGGCGCGCAATGATATGAGTCGAGAGGACTTCACCACCATTTACCCGCTTAACTGACTCAATGCCAGCAGAGACAGATGCCTGCACTTCGGAAACATCGCCCCGCACAATCACGGTAACGCGACCACTGCCGATTTTTTCGTAACCCACAAGCGTGACACGGGCGGCTTTAACCATGGCATCAGCAGCCTCGACTACTGCGGGGAAGCCTTTCGTTTCAATCATTCCTACCGCAATCGGCATTTGTAAATTCTCCTAACAAGTGAAACTAAAAATTGTGAAATCTCAGGGCAAAAAATGAGACGGAAGTGGCAATGATCCCCAACCTTACCAAGGGTTTTACCGGATTGATCTCAGCATAGAGTGGTCTTTTTTGTTTGACAAGATAAAGCTCGATGATAGTTCCAAATAGCAGTCATTAATAAAACTGACCTAATAGTGCAGCAAACTCAGAATTTTGAGTGAGCTTTGAGCACCATCTTGAAGTCAGATCACGTTAGAAAAGGGATTCTAGACTGCTTTATTAGGATAGCGAAAAAGCGACACATGCAAACGTTCTACTTGGAAATAATCTATCAGAACCTATCTCCTTATAGAGCGAGCTCTATAAAATAATCATAGATTTTGTTCTATGAAAATCATAGAATGATCTAATATAAGCCATTTTTATAACCGTTATCAGCTTGTTTCCGTGATTGCTTTTCGCTTAGAAACAGTTTACTTTAGTTAAAAATCGGACTTAATTTAGGCTCTTTTCCTATCTAAAGTTTTTGGTTATTTAATGCATTTTGCTCTGCGGGTATTGATTTCGTTATCGACGTTTTTCTATAAGCAACTTTAAGAAAACTTTTTGGATTGAGTTGCTGGACTCTATGGGTGGCGATCGGGTTAAAAGGAACCGTTTCAATGCATGAATTTCTTATCCAGACGAGTTGGTGGATTCCAACCTACGGCTTAATTGGCGCAGTTTTGACCCTGCCATGGTCAATGGGGATCATTCGTCGGACGGGTCCCCGCCCAGCTGCTTACTTCAATTTATTGATGACACTTTTGTCATTAGCTCATAGTGTTTGGGTGTGGCAAATGACTTTGGGACAGCCACATCAACTTTTAGAATTCCAGTGGTTCCGCGCAGTCGATCTGGATTTGTCGTTTTCACTAGAGATTTCCCCCGTGAGCGTTGGGGCGGCAGTTTTGATCACGGGATTGAGCCTTCTAGCGCAGCTTTACGCACTGGGCTACATGGAGATTGACTGGGGGCTTGCTCGGTTCTTCGGTCTAATGGGTTTCTTTGAAGGGGCAATGACTGGCATTGTGCTCAGTGACTCATTGTTCTTGAGTTATGCCCTTTTGGAAATGCTGACACTTTCCACTTATTTATTGGTGGGTTTTTGGTATGTGCAGCCTCTGGTGGTCACTGCAGCGCGAGATGCATTCTTAACAAAACGGGTCGGAGATCTAATTTTGCTGATGGGAGTCGTTGCGGTTTCCACCTTTACAGGCAGTTTGAATTTTTCTGATCTGACCCAATGGGCATGGGCTGAGACAACCGTGCTCGACCCCAATGTTGCAACTTTGTTGGGGCTAGCATTGATTGCGGGTCCCGTTGGTAAGTGTGCCCAGTTTCCACTGCACCTTTGGTTAGATGAGGCAATGGAGGGACCTAATCCTGCTTCAATTCTAAGAAACTCGGTGGTGGTTGCCTGTGGGGCTTATGTGTTGATTAAGCTTCAGCCAGTGCTGTCCCTGTCGCCAGTAGTTTTGAATGTCTTGTTGATTTTGGGAACGATGACAGCGATCGGAGCGGCTCTGGTGGCGATCGCTCAAATCGATATCAAACGCGCCCTATCCCATTCTACCAATAGCTATTTGGGACTCGTTTTTATTGCAGTGGGCATGGGGCAAACCGAACTGGCACTGATCTTGCTCTTTACCCATGCCATTACAAAAGCTTTGATCTTCTTAAGTGTCGGTGGTGTGATGAATGTTACCTATACCCAAGATTTGACTGAGATGGGTGGGCTAGCGAGCCGCATGCCTTTTACGACTGGTGCATACATCATTGGAGCGATGGGCGTTCTTGCAATGCCTCCATTGGGTGGTTTTTGGGCAATGTTGCAGTGGATCGATGGCTTGTGGGTTGTGCCGCTCTGGTTGGATATTGTGGTTTTGCTATTTAATGGGCTGACGGCATTTAGTCTGATGCGGGTATTTGGTCTGGTCTTTATGGGCGAGGTGAAGCCGAAAACACGCAGAGCGCCAGAAGTGGGGTGGGCACAGGCAGTGCCAATGGTGGCGCTGGTTATCCTGACGTTGCTAATGCCATTGATGTTGTATCGCTGGGGTCTGTTGCCAGGTTGGAGTGCAGTGAACTGGCGAGTTGCTATTTCGCTCATGCTCTCTACTCTAGTAGGGGCTGGTTTAGGTGCATGGATCTATGCCAATTCTGGTTGGGAGAAACCAATTCGGTTTCCCTGGAAGCCAGTTCAGGTTTTGTTAGCTGAAGACTTTGGTATTTTGCGAATTTATCAGTTGAGTGTAGTTCTGGTGGTGAGTTTGTTATCTAAGCTAGCTGCCTGGATCGATCGCTACATTGTAGATGGCATGGTGAATTTGGTGGGGCTGTTTACGCTGGTCAGTGGTGAGGGTTTGAAGTACAGCGGATTTGGAAAATCGCAGCTGTATGTTATGACAATTTTATTGGCAATGGCGTTGATCGGTGTGGTGCTAAGTTTTCCCTTCTTATCTCATCTCATGTCGATCGCAAGTTAGCGATTTAGAGGATGCAGGATAGATAGTGTAGTGTTTTGTAGCATTGATTATTGATAGCAGAATGCTTATTCTCGAATGCTCCACTTGATGAATGCTCTAAATGATGTACGCTGGCAAGCTTTGGAAGTAAACCGTTTCGTTGGGAGTTGGTTCTACTCATGCTCAGTGCTTTGATCTGGATACCGCTGCTGGGAGCAGTTTTGGTCACGCTGTTGCCTAGTGCTTGGGGAGCAAGCTATCCGCGTTTCCTCTCGCTGGGGTTGATTGGGGCTACTGTCATTGTCTCGATTTTGCTAGGTATTCAGTTTGACCCCAGCTTGAGTGATTTTCAGTTTACAGAACAACTCCCTTGGATCGAGCCACTGGGGTTGAATTATCAGTTAGGGGTTGATGGGTTGGCATTTCCCTTACTGGTGATGAATGCGGTTCTCACGTTAATTGCTCTGTGGAGTAGCGATCGCTTCACTGTACGTCCCCGGCTCTACTACACCTTAATGCTGCTACTGAACGCATCAGTATCGGGGGCTTTTTTGGCTCAGAATGTATTATTGTTTTTTATTTTCTATGAAATAGAATTAATTCCGCTCTATTTACTGATCGCCATCTGGGGGGGACCTCGACGCGGTTATGCTGCCACAAAATTTTTGATCTACACCGCTGTTTCTGGCGTGCTAATCTTGATTGCATTTTTGGGACTGGCATGGTTGACGGGTTCCACTACGTTTGACTATGCCGTTCTGAAGCAGCAGACTCTACCACTGACGGTGCAGGTAGCATTGCTAGGAGCGTTGCTGGTTGGGTTCGGTATCAAAATTCCGCTGGTTCCCTTTCATACCTGGCTACCCGATGCTCATGTGGAAGCTTCGACACCCATTTCGGTGCTGCTGGCAGGGGTTTTACTGAAATTAGGCACCTATGGATTGTTCCGGTTCGGGCTGGGAATGTTTCCTGATGCTTGGGTGCTATTGTCTCCTTGGTTAGCCAGTTGGGCAGTCGTCAGTGTGCTGTATGGATCATTTACAGCGATCGCCCAAAAAGACATGAAGAAAATGGTTGCCTACAGTTCGATCGGGCATATGGGATTCATTTTGTTGGCAGGAGCTGCTGCAAGTCCTTTGAGTATGTTAGGGGCTGTCATGCAAATGGTCAGCCATGGCTTAATTTCAGGACTCTTATTTTTGTTGGTCGGTGGGGTATATGCCAAAACTGGCAGTCGGGATATCGATCTGCTACGTGGGCTGCTGAACCCAGAACGCGGATTGCCCGTATTAGGCAGTTTGATGGTTTTGGGCGCAATGGCAAGTGCGGGCATTCCTGGAATGGTGGGCTTTATGGCAGAATTTCTGGTTTTCCGAGGCAGTTTTCCAGTTTTTCCGGTACAAACACTGCTGTGTATGATTGGAACTGGCTTAACCGCAGTTTATCTGCTGCTATTGGTCAATAAGGTATTTTTTGGTCGCCTCTCGGAATCTGTCATGAATCTGCCAAGAGTGCGCTGGGCGGAGCGGTTACCTGCGATTTCGTTGGCATTGCTTGTTGTCACCTTCGGCATTCAACCGATCTGGCTTTCCCGTTGGACCGAGGTCAGTACAACCACTTTGGTAAGCCATTTCCCAACGATCGCGCAAGTCACTGCTGCTCAAACTGCTGCCAACAGCGATCGTTCCGAAGAGAGGATGCCCTAGATGCCACAGAAAACTGGACAGACTGTATTGCCACCTGCCAGCCAAACCCTGGAAGAGATTGTTCGTCGTCTGGAAACGGGCGGGGCATTGCTACCGAATTCTCCCGATAATCTCATCGAAGTGGTAGGCATTTTGAAGAGCTATGGCGAAGTACTCAATGCTTATCGGTTGAATCTCACTTATATCGCCGAGTATCAATTTTTAGTCCTCTTTCCCTTTTTCAAATACTTCAATGGTGAAGTGACTGCCAGTAAGTTATTACGGCATTGGTGGCACGATCGCATCAACTATGAGTTTTCTGAATACTGCATGAAAGCCATGTTCTGGCATGGTGGCGGCAAATTGGATGATTACCTGGACAGTGATGAGTTTCGTCAATTAGCCCAAAAGGCAATTCAGGCAAAGCTGGCTGGTAATCCGCTGATGTTGGGGTGCAATCGTCTGTTTCCCGAATTTCTGCTGGAACAAGTGCGTGTAATGGCTTACTACAGCGCTCTAGGGCAATTTTGGACCGTGATGAGCGCCATGTTTCTCGATCTTTCAGATCGCTACGATCGTGGTGAAATTCAGTCGATCGGGGATGTCGTGGATCACATCTTGGTAGGACTTGTAGAAGCAGCCAGCAAGCCGATCGTGTATCAAGTCAAAATTGGCAACCAAACTTACGATATTTTGCCTGCTTCAGCAGGTCTAACCTTTCTGATGGATACTGCCGTTCCCTATGTCGAGGCAGTTTTCTTCCGTTCTTTTCCGTTTCGGGGAACCGTTACCTACAATGCCCAATCCCATCAGATCTCAGCTGATCAAAGCCAGTTTTGCTATGGGGCACTCTATGCCGATCCTCTGCCGATCGGGGGGGCAGGAATTCCACCAACGCTGCTGATGCAAGACATGACGCATTTCTTGCCAGAATATCTGCATGATCTTTACCGAATGGGGCTTCGGGGAGAAGAAGACTTACGGGTCAAAATTTGCATCAGTTTTCAAAAATCGATGTTCTGTGTCACGACAGCAGCAATTTTGGGATTAGCGCCTTACCCGATTACCACAACCAACCCAACCGAACAGCAAGCAAATCACATTTATTTAGGAAGTTGGGTAAAACGTCTGGCAGACTCACGGTTGATCACGCTCCAGAATGATTGATCCTTTTTCTTCGGTCTCAAATAAGTCAAGTCCAAGGGGCAATTCACGAATCGGTTATGTTCTAGACAGGTTTTGGGAGTTTTGAATGCTTTGCTGAGCAAAGCATTCAAAACTCCCAAAAATCTCTTTGAAACCCTACCCAGAAGTCAGAATTCAAAAATCAGAAGGACTTCACCATTCGAGATTCTGACTCCTGGATTTTTAAACTAGCGTGCATTGCGGGTAGGAGAAAAAACTAGCCCTCATTAACCGATCGATGATTTCTCGCCAGAGACTGCGGATGAATTTAACACCCAGTTAACCAATGTACGAACACCAAAGCCTGTAGCACCTGCCCCGTTGTAGCCATTTTCTTTGTCCGTCCACACGGGTCCAGCAATGTCCAGGTGCGCCCAAGTGGTTTCCTTGACAAACTGTTTCAGAAACAGGGCAGCGGTAATAGCACCTCCCACGCGAGGTCCCGTATTTTTCATGTCAGCAACGATCGACTTCATCCCTTCAAAGTATTTTTCTTCCATCGGCATCCGCCAAAGTTTTTCACCTGCTAGTTCACTTGCCTGAGTCAGTTCTTGCGCGACCCCATCATCAGTACTCCACAACCCGGCAATGTCATCGCCCAGCGCCACCACGCATGCACCAGTTAGGGTTGCCAGATCGACAATGACATCAACACCCAATTTTTCAGCAAACACCAGCGCATCTGCTAAGGTCAGTCGTCCCTCAGCATCGGTGTTATTGATTTCAATCGTCTTGCCGTTAGAAGCCGTTAGAATATCGCCGGGGTGCATCGCATGTCCACTGATCATGTTCTCCGTCGCTGCCACAATAAAATGGACTTCACTGTCCGGTTTCAGTTGCCCGATGACTTTGGCTGCACCCAAAGTAGCAGCTGATCCTCCCATGTCTGTTTTCATCATTTCAATGCCACTACCCGACACTTTAATGTTGAGTCCACCCGAATCAAAGGTAAGTCCTTTGCCAATAACTGCCAGTTTGCGGTGGGGAGTACCTTTTGGCCTATAGGTAAGATGAATGAATTTGGGTGGCAAATCGGATGCCTGAGCGACCCCTAGAAAGGCACCCATGCCCAATTTTTCGCAATCTTCCCGTTCTAAAATTTCTAGGTCTAATCCGTGTGCTTGAGCGATCGCCTGTGCCGTTTCTGCCAACGTAATTGGGGTTACCACATTTGCAGGAGCCGCAACTAACTCCCGCGCCAAGATGACTCCAGAGCAAATCTGATGAGCACGGGCGATCGCTCCCTCCTGCCCACCCAAACCCAGCAACTCAACCTGTTCAACTTGAGATCCCTTTTCTTCAAGATCAGATTTAAAGCGATTGTCCTTATAGAGAGCCAGTTGCACCCCTTCAGCCAGCACTTGCGTCGTGGTTGCCGGGTCATTATTCCATATCGGCAAATAAATGCCGACCGTCTTGCAGCGCTCCTTTTTTGCCAGTTTGGCACTCACTGCCGCTGCTCGTCTCAAGTTGTCTGGCTTCAGTATCTCTGGCTTGCCTAACCCCACCAGAATCACTTTACGAACCCGGTTGTTGCCGCCTACACGAGTCACTGCACTATTCCCTTCCTTCCCTTTAAACTCGACTTCGGCAATTAATTCCTTGAGCGTACCTGCCAGTTTGCCATCCAACTCTGCCAGATCCCCAGTCAATTCCACCTGGTCTTCAAACAACCCGATCGCCAATCCATCACCAGACCAATCCAGGTATTGGGTATCTGTCGATCTCAAATCCATGCGTTTTTCCTCGAAGTACCTAATTTCGGCTCTTTCTCAGTATTGATCAAAATTGAGGGTGGAGGGAGGGTGAGGGAGTGAAGGGGTGAAAGGAGTAAAGGGGTGAGGGAAAGAGATCCCTAACGGCTGATTCTTGACTCCTGACTTCTGACTCCTGACTCCTAATTCCCGCTCTATTCAAACGAAGTGATAAGGCGGCAGCGCTTCTCCCAATTGCAGTTGCCAATAGGCGCATTGATTTTGCCACGTTTGGAGATGATGCATGAGGATAGCTTCCTCTTGTCGGCTGACCAGAAGGTAAATGCGATGGGGCGCATCTTCCTGGCTCTCGCTGATAAATGGATTGGGGTAAGAAAGCGCGATCGTCTGCACTAGAGCTACCCACTCGGCTTGTTGCTGCTGCTGCCGCGCTAATTGAGCCTGATATTGTTGTTTCTTGGCAAGAAAATATTGCTTCCCAGTAATTTCTGGCGCAATGGGCGATTCCGACAAATCTGCTGGGGCCAGTTTCAGGGTATATTCAGCTTTATCTTGCAACCAGTTCAATTTGGTCAGATAGTCTACTTTTTGAGTTTCTAGATGCTCTTGCAACCGCTCTTCGGATAGGAAAAAAGTGCCAAACCGAAGGGGCAAGATGGTGGTTTGTTCAAATAGCTCCCGTGTAGTGCGATCGTGCGCGAGAACTGCCTGAAGGAGTTGTTCATCTTGCGATTGAATTTTCTCTAAGTCAATTTCTGGCTCAACGAGAGCTGACACCTGATCATTCCCAACCAACTGCACTGAACCTGAAATCCCCTTGGGCATCGCTAGAGAAGCATCAGGAGTTTTGCAAAAAGCATAGATATACATCTGCCCTGAGAACGGAAGAAATAGGAAGAGCGGAGTTCCCAATCATAGGATTGGGGATCGGTTCCAAGATTAAAATCCGCCTATCGATAGTTTATCGTTTGTATTCCCAGATCAAACTCCAGGCTGAGAATAAGTTTTAAAGTAGCAGGCTGCCAATCGCCATTGCTCGATCGCAGCTCTACCGGGCACCCTGCCATCCATTGCTTAATTTCGGGGGTAGCTGTCTGAGCTTGAGCAATCATTTCTTTGGCGAGAATTTCTGCCAGGGTCGGTTGTTGGTACTGCGGTAGCTGATCGGAACGGACGATCGCTCTCGGATCAAGCGGTAAGAAATCCGTAGGAACTGGTTGCCCCGTTGCCAGATCCATTTCCCAGGTATCTCCCACCGTGGTGATTTGTAACATTACCAACATTCTCAAGATCCCCAGTTTCCAGCCCCAATGGGGTTGCAAAACGGTGGCTTCAATCCCACCAATTAATCGCATCATTTCATAGGAAGCCCGGCTAATTTGCCAGAGTAAGTAAGGCATCCATTCTGTAAGTTTTGTTTCGGATGCTGCGGGAGTCTTAGTTGCGGATTCTAAAAATTGCAGTGAATCCCAGGCTTGCTCAATGAGCCACACATCTCGCTGATCAGATGAAATTTCAGGATATTTGAGTAGACGAGTGGTGAGGTGCTGTTGGGCAGTGGCTTGAGAAAATGTCTGTTGAAGCGCGGTATCCACCAATCGAAAAGTCAGCGTGGTTTCAGCTTCCGGGTAAAGTTCCTCAGTTGGCAAGTTTGAGGCAGGGAAATAGTCAGTAGTTTCTATTTGCCGATCGAAGCTAGCCGTTAAGATTTCGACGGAAGCGATATCGATCGTTTGGGATCTATCAGCCAATTCCGTCCAAACTGAATGAGTTGCTGGAGAGGCGACTGAATCAATCGGCAAAACCTCGATCGGTGAAATCGGTTCAGATGCGTCAACTTCGCGGAAAAAGTCTTCTAAAGTGACAGTCGGTTCTGGGATCTCTGGAGTTGAAGCTGGAGCAGGTTCGATCGCCTGCGCAACATCTACCACAAAGTCTTCCAAAGTGGTAGCGGCTTCTACCCAGTGCGGTTGACTGACCGCGGCTTCGCCTAATACTTCAGCAATTTGAATAGCGAATTCCTCCAGGGTTCCTTCTTGGGGTTGGAGACTCTCAGGCACGATGGATGACGCGGTGTCTCGATCGTAAGAAGGAGCCGTAAGGTCAATCGCAAACTCTTCCAAGGTATTAGTTGCCAAAAAATCGTCTGCCTGTTCGGGGATGGGGAATCCGTTTGCCTTTGCGACAGCAGCAGCGAATTCTTCTAAGGTAAGCGCCGTAGTTGAGCGATCGTCTGAGATTGAGACGGATGGGATAGAAGGATTAACGGTAGAGGATGGGACTGTGGCGGTCTGAGGGGCGGTTCTTTGTGTAGCGTTTGTCTGCGGGGCTACCGAGACGTGAGACTCAGATTCTTCCGAACAATCGATAATTTCTGCTTGCCAGTCCGAGGCAAACTCAAAATTAAATCGCAGCCTCAACAGCCCTGATTGCCATCCTTTTCCAGGTTCCAGGAGATCGACCTTTAGCCCTTCGGTCAAGGGCTGGATACCTGAAGCGATCGTACAAATGATTTGTTGTAAATGCTCTAGATGCTGCTCGACAGTCTCATCAGTTTCGACAAGCACGTGCTCAGTTTCTGCCTGAAGAGTAGTCGCGTCGAGGATGCCAGCAGTCGTCTGCCAATCAAATTGTAAGAGGGTGGTCGGTGCCAGAGGATCTAACAAGGGGCGGCGAGTGACCAAATCAAATGACCATTGACTCTCAGCGACTTCAGCTTCTAGCAAGGCAACTAGCCGTACCATGCCTGTTTGCCAATCTTGCCCGGCTGGTTTGATCTGAGCTGGCACTCCTTCTATCAATTGCATTACTGCATAGGAGCTACGAGCGACATGCCAGAGAAGCTGAGGGATCAAATCTTCAACTGGTAGATAAGGCGTATTCAAAAGCGCATGAGCAGGAGCGGATGTGGAGAATCCTTGCAACGCCACCAAGACTTCTTCTATCTCCTCTCTGACGTAGGGAGAAAGGCTAATCGGGGTTGGTTCCAACTCTGGCGGACATCCCCCTGCAGGCGATCTCAGACGGGTTACGAGTTCCACCAATTGCTGCATGGCTTCTACAGCTTGCCAAGGCACTGCGGCAGGGGTCGGCTGATGCAAAATCGCTGGATCTTGTAACCGCAGGATAGTTTTACCCACTGTCTGTAAAGAGAACCGTCCAGGCTCCACAATCGTCCCGGCTTGCGTGCGAGCGATCGCACTCTGGTTGAAGGAAGTGGAAGAAACAGGGGCAGTCTGAGGTTCAATCATGGGCTTAGATCTTCACGGAACACAAGTCACTCGCAATTCGATGGATGCCCCTACCAGAATCTCCACTGAGGGTTGTGGATTTCATCATCCGATTAAACACTCTAGAACAGCAGGCTCGGTGATTGGAAGTCGGAAAGTGACCTTGCCCATTATTTTTTAGAGTGATTCAATCCCTATCTTTAATAAGATTCCCATTCTGGTTAGAAATTTTGTCAACCACGCTGGCTAATTCTGATTACTGTTCAATCTCTCTCCAACAAGTAAAGTGTTGACAATTAAAAATAAAAATTTACAAATAAAATCCCCTCAGATCCCAAAAAGGCTGAGGGGAAGTCAGGAGCGATAACCTACACCGGAACGAAATACCGAATTCGAGCCAATTTCTGAGTTTGGAGTACTCCGTGCTCATTGTGAGGTATTTAGTATTCCAGAAAAAGGGTGTCAAAGTTGTCTGAAGGGGCGACTTTAGCGGGAATTGTCGCAGGCGCGATGGGGGCGGGGTCATGGTCACGCAGCCGATGGGCATCTTTTTCGAGACCTGCCACTTGCTGCTCAATCACTTCTAATCGCTGCTGAATAAGCACTCGCCGCTCTTCTAAAATCCCGAGTTCTTGCTGAAGTCGCTTTTTCTCATTGACCAGTTTGTAAATATCGAGATAAGCAGCCGCCTCGGTTTTCTGGCGAGGCATAGTGCTGATTTTGGGGCGAATTTGGCCTTGGGCATGGCGGGGGTGCATGGGTACTGTTCTCCGTAGGGTTAGTTGAGTATGCCCAGTTTTGTGGAGAAACTAACGGGGAGGGGAATGGGTGTGGGGTGTGAGGCAAGATCGAGAGGAAGGTTAGGGAAAACGAGTGATGAATGTTCCGATCGGGCAAGATTTGGTGCTGGTGGGGGGTGGACACAGCCATGCAATTGCATTGCGACTGTTTGGCATGAAGCCTTTGCCAGGGGTGCGATTGACGTTGATTACACAAACATCGGATACGCCCTATTCAGGAATGTTGCCGGGGCATGTGGCAGGGATCTATTCCCATGAAGACTGCCACATTGATCTGCGGTTATTGGCGCGATTTGCCGGGGCGCAACTGTATCTAGATCGTGCGGTTGGGTTGGATTTACCAAATCGTCGCGTGATCTGTGCGAATCGTCCGCCAGTGGCGTTTGATACGGTATCGATCGATATTGGCAGTACGCCGAAGTTGCCGGATGTTGCAGGAATTCACCAGTTTGTGGTGCCTGCAAAACCGGTGCCAAACTTTTTGGCGGCGTGGCAAGCGATGTGCGATCGTCTGGTGAGAGTGCCCGATCGTCCGGTAACTTTAGGAATCGTAGGAGGCGGAACAGGGGGTGTGGAGTTGGCACTCAATATGCAGCAACGATTACGTCAGATTTTGCTCGAGGCGAAGCAATCGGACGATCGATTAAAAATTCATTTATTTCATCGTGGTTCTGAGCTGATGTCAACCCATAACCGATGGGTACGCCGACGGATGAAGCGTATTTTATTAGCGCGAGGGATTTGCTTACATTTGAACGAATCTGTTCAGGCGGTGAGCCAGGGCAGGATTCAATGTGAATCTGGTAGGGGAGTTGATTGTGACACCGTATTTTGGGTTACACAAGCCTCTGCTCCAGATTGGCTAAGCAAGGCAGGACTGGCAGTCGATACCGAGGGGTTTATTCAGGTACAGGATACGCTGCAGTCGGCATCACATCCCTATGTATTTGCAGCAGGAGATATTGCCAGCATGATTCACTATCCTCGCCCCAAAGCAGGGGTATTTGCGGTGCGACAGGGCAAGCCTTTATTTGAGAACTTGCAGCGTTTTTTACAAAATCAACCACTAAAACCATTTCATCCGCAAAAGGCGTACTTAAGTTTGATCGGCACGGGCGATCGTTCGGCGGTTGCGACCCGTGGAGGATGGGGATGGCAATCCCGCTGGGGATGGCAATGGAAGGATCGAATCGATCGACAGTTTATGCAGCAGTTTCGAGCGTTGCCAGCGATGAGTGCTGAGGTGACTGCCATGACCACGGCAACCCCTCTCGCCACAGATGCGATTGATCCCTTTCCTCCATCATTGATGCACTGTGCTGGGTGCGGCGCAAAGGTGGGGGGAGAAACGCTAGAACGAGTTTTACGCCGAATTCAAACCGATGAACATTGTAAACAGCTCTCTCCTGCGGACAGAAAGGAGTACCCGCCAAGTTCTAGAACCGATGTCCTGATTGGGCTGGAGACAGTGGATGATGCGGCAGTGGTAAAGGTGCCAACGGGACAGGTCTTAGTGCAAACGGTGGACTATTTTCGGACGTTGGTCAATGATCCGTTTTTGTTTGGACAGATTAGTGCTCATCATTGTTTGAGCGATTTGTTTGCAATGGGGGCGACCCCGCAAAGTGCGTTGGCGATCGTCACGATTCCCTATGCAGCGGCAACCCAGCAGGAAGAAACGCTGTACCAGTTGCTCTCGGGGGCGAACCAGGTTTTGCAAACAGCGGGCGCAGTTTTAGTGGGGGGACATACCAGCGAAGGGACTGAGTTAGCGTTTGGTTTAACTTGTAATGGATTGGCGTACCCCGATCGCTGGTTGCGCAAAGGGGGGATGCAATTGGGACAGGCGCTCGTGCTCACCAAAGCAATTGGCACCGGGACGTTGTTTGCAGCTGAGATGCAGCAACAGGCAAAAGCTCAGTGGATCGATGCGGCGATCGCCGGAATGCTGATTTCTAACCAGGCAGCAGCAACTTGTCTGCTAGCGCATGGGGCAAGTGCCTGCACGGATGTGACCGGGTTTGGCTTGCTAGGACACCTAGTAGAAATGGTACGAGCTTCTGGGGTTGCCGTTGAGTTAGACTTGGGCGCTATTCCGGTTCTGCCTGGTGCTCAAGCGATGGCTCAGCAGGGTATTGTCAGTTCTTTGTACCCGCAGAATTTTCGGGCAACACAATGGATTACGAATGTCTCTGAAGTGAATGATCGCCCCTTGTTCCCCTTGCTCTTCGATCCCCAAACTTCGGGCGGGTTGCTGGCAAGTATTCCTGAGCAGCAAGCATCTGCTTGTCTTGCTGCCCTTAAGGCATTGGGCTATGCCCACAGTGCTCTAGTGGGGAGGGTTGGCATGGGGGACGCAGGCACGATCTTCGTGAAGGGTTGAGTAACGAGACTGCACTCGGAACTAAACTTCTTCAGATTTTTCGGGCTTGAGCAGGGGAAAAGCGATCACATCCCGGATACTGGGGGAATTGGTCAAGAGCATAACCAGGCGATCGATGCCGATGCCCAGCCCTCCTGTCGGCGGCATTCCGTATTCCAGCGCTGTTAAAAAGTCCTCATCCACCCCATGAGCTTCCAAATCCCCAGCGGCTTTGCGGGCAGATTGGGCTTCTAAACGTTGACGTTGATCCAGAGGATCGGTCAACTCAGAGAAGCTGTTGGCAGTTTCGCGCCCGACGATGAATAACTCAAACCGTTCTACCAGTCCTGGCTTCGCCCGGTGGGGTTTGGCAAGAGGCGAGATTTCTACAGGGTAGTCCAACACAAAGGTAGGCTGAATTAGGGTTTCTTCACCTTTTTGCTCGAAGGCTTCGTTCAATAACTTACCGATCGACTCGCACTCCTCTACCCCCTGAATGCCAACTTTGGTTGCTGCGGCTTTGGCTTCGGACAGGGATGAAAATTGGCTAAAATCAACTCCCGTTTTTTCTTGCACCAAGTCATGCATGGTGACTCTGCGCCAGGGTGGGGTAAGATCGATCGTCTGCCCCTGATATTCCACTCGCAGGATGCCCAACACCGATTGACAGGCATAGACCACAATGGCTTCGGTCAGCGCCATCATATCGTTGTAGTCTGCATAGGCTTGATAGATTTCGATCGTGGTGAATTCCGGATTATGGCGAGTTGAAATGCCTTCATTGCGGAAAATTCGTCCTAACTCAAACACCTTCTCAAACCCACCTACAATCAACCGCTTCAGGTGGAGTTCGGTGGCAATCCGTAGGTACAACTCCATTTCCAGGGTGTTGTGATAGGTGATGAAGGGACGCGCTTCTGCGCCTCCGGCTTCGGTCATCAGAACGGGGGTTTCGATTTCAATAAAGCCCTGTTGATCGAGATAGCGACGAATAGCAGCCGTTATCAATGCCCGCCGCCGAAAGGTCTCTCGCACTTCGGGATTGACAATCAAATCCACATAGCGCTGGCGATAGCGCTTGGCCACATCGGTCAAGCCATGCCACTTGTCTGGCAAGGGCAACAGCGATTTGGTCAGAATACTGTATTGGCGCACATAGACCGAGAGTTCCCCTTTTTCGGTGCGCTTGATGGTGCCTTTCACCCCGAGAAAATCGCCCACATCGGTCAATTGCTTCAAATGATTAAAGGCATTCGGAGGATCTGCCATTTCAGCTTCGATGCGCTTTTTGTCCAAATAAAGCTGAATGGTGCCTGTTTCGTCTTGCAGACTGAAAAATGCTAGCTTGCCAAACACGCGCCGCGCCAGAATGCGTCCGGCAATCGAGACTTCTAAGTCAACTTCTTCACCATCGGGTAAATCGGCAAACTTGGTCTGCAAATCGGCGGCATGGTGGGTCATTTCCCAGCCATAGGCATAGGGATTTTGTCCCAACTGTTTGAGTTGATCCACCTTCTCCAGACGAGTAGCGCGGATTTCTTCCAAAGTAGAAGTTGGCTGAGCGGGAGGTTGGGAGGAAGGAGTGGACATGTTCACACGGTTACTGGGAGGGGTTCGGCGGGTTGTCTCCGGGGAATATCGTAAACCATAAAGTCGTGCGCCATGTGGGTATTTGGAAAAATGGCTCTGGCTTCTTGCAGCAAATCGCCGAGTTGAATCGCGTTGCCAGGGGCATAGCGAGGACTGAAGTGAGTGATGATCAGTTGCTTGACCTGAGCAAAGAGAGCAACTTGGGCTGCCATGGTGGAAGTGGAGTGAAGCCGTTGGTATGCCATTTCGGCATCAGCATGGGCAAAGGTGGCTTCGTGTATCAGCAAATCAGCATCTTGTGCCAGCTCGATCGAGCCTTCGTAGAAGACCGTATCAGTGCAATAAACAAACTTGCGTCCGGTTTCGGGCGGGGCGCAGAGGTCGCTGCCGTGGATAGTGCGTCCATCGGGCAGGGTCACGGTGCCGCCGCGTTTTAGTTCGCCATACAACGGACCCGAGGGAATGCCCAGGTCGCTCGCCTTTGCCACATCGAACCGTCCAGCCCGATCTTTTTCGGCAATTCGGTAGCCAAAAGCGGGAACGCGATGTTTGAGCAAGCCGCAACTGACGACAAATTCATCATCTTCATAGAGTTTGCCGGGTTCAACGGTATGCACTTGAATCGGATAAGAAAAGTGGGTTTGGGAGTAGCGTCCGGCAGCTTTGAGATAGTCTTGCAAGCCGGGAGGGCCATAGATATCAATCCGATCGGGATTGCCCGCCAAGCCACAACTTGCCAACAACCCCATCAAGCCAAAGATGTGATCGCCATGCATGTGGGTGACAAAAATGCGGCGGAGTTGGCTACTCCTGATTTCACTTCGCAGAATTTGGTGTTGGGTCCCTTCCCCACAATCGAACAGCCAAACTTCTGCCCGCTGAGGCAGGCGGAGCGCCACGCTGGAAACATTGCGCGATCTCGTCGGTACACCGGAACTTGTGCCTAGAAATGTAATCTGCAAAACGAAATCGACCTGAAGTAAGTTTTTGCAACCGAGCCTGCCAAACCGATTTCTCAGCAGGATTCACTCCTTCTATATTAATGCTTGGCAAAGTTTGCGGGGTCCTGATCTCGGCGATGTCGTACCGGAATGGGCGCACCCTGACCATCTCCTACCAGAGCAGCAGCCGTCTCCAGCGCTTCCCGTAAGCGCTTGGCGGCGTAAATGGACATATCTCTGGGCACACTAATGCGATCGCGCAGATAGCGCAGCGCCCCATCTGATCCAGGTGGAGGTGTGCAAATTTCGCGAGTCATCAGATAGGTCAAACTGCAACGCAAGGCTTCATCCACCAGTAAGTCATCTGCCGGATTCACTCGAATAATATCGGCACGATGCTTGAGTACCCGGCGCAGCGCCTCAGCGCGAGAGGTTTCAGGCTCCGGATAGGTGACATCGGGTAGCCCATCCCAGGGTCCGTGATCGACTCGTGCTTGGTTCGTTTTGGTCTGTGGATCGTCGTTTTCCCAACAACCGCCCATTTGAGGCGGCAAATCATGGACATGGGTATGAAAATCGCTTTGGGTGCCCCGATAGGTCGGGCGGTTTTCCATCGCATCAAACCAATTGGACAAGCGTACATTGTCTTCTCGCAGAGAATAGCCTTTGTAGTAGAAAAGGCTGGCATTCATCCGTTCTACATACGGCGTGAAGATGACATCGGCAGTGCCAAACTCCTCTAGAAAATAGGGTCCTGGCGTGCGATCGAGGGCTGCTTCAACCCTGGCAACCACGCTGGTAAATTGCTCCCGATTGGCTTGGTCTTGCCGGGGCGAAGCGGGATAGCAAAGCCAGGCGCACCAGGCACGAAAGAGTAACCGTTCGAGTTGCCGCAGGGGCATGACTTGGCGGTCTTCCATCCCCAAACCTAAAGCGCCAAATACTCGCTCCAGAGCCATCAAGATGTCGTCGCTTTCGGTAATCAAACGACCGTCGAGTTCGATCGCAGGTAACATCCCTGATGGCACCTTGCGTTTGTACCAGCTTTCTTTCTCCCCATAGCAAAACATGGTCACTTTTTCGATGCGGTAGGGGATTTGTTTTTCCTCGAGCCACAACCAAATTTTCTGGCAATAGGGACACCAGGCGTGGTGGTCGCGATACAGCGTTACCCGCACATCGGATTCTGATCTACCAAAGAGACGCAATCGCGATTGCGCGTTAGTTGGTCCATTGACTCGATCGAGTTGAAAATCGGTGAGGGCTTCTAGGGCTGTCCAACTGAGAGGAGCCATTGTCTGAGATGGGGCTGTCATTTTGTTCTCAAAGTGATCCACGAGTCATGCAAGGGTTGTCACAGGAGCGCGAATGTGTTTCGCTTCCGTCAGACATGACAAAGTTACGTCAATGCAACACCCTTACTTTAAACTTTTTTAAACTGCGTTTTGACGAGTCCGGTCGATCGCTCCTGGAAAAGTTGGGCAATTCGTATTATCCATCTCGTTCCCATCTGTCCTGAACCCATGGGCAAAGACGGTATAGACTTAGACGGGTGCCAATGACACAACCGTAAGATGTGAGAAGATCTGTTTTTCCCGAACTTTTTTTCTTAAGAACTGTCTCAATTTAAAGAAAATTCATTATATTAGGCGACGGAGGGGGCTCCCTCCCAGCGGATTGCGAATGATTCCCTACTCCCCAACTCAGCTTCCCAACCCACATGAGAGGAGACTGCACAAGTAATGGCGCTCAACTGTTTCCCCAAGGTCTTATTGACTCAGCTTCAAAGAATGTCCCACTTGGGGCGACGGTACTGGTGGCTATCGGCGATCGTCTGGTTGGTAATGGCTGCCCCTGCTCAGGCAGCTCTTGATTTGCGAGTGGCGATCGAAGAAGGGGCGAGCCAAATACGAGTCGGTAGTTCGACCAAGGCAGTTGTCACCGATGGAACTGGCAATGCGCTGGGTGAGATCGAACCCATGAACGCCTTTGATGCCCAACTGGAAAGTGGCAAAGTGGCGATCGATCGCTGGCATGCTGGAGAAATCTGGATTCAGCCCAGTGGTGATGGCTATGTCTGGATTGGCGATCGCTGGTATCGGGGGCGGGTGCTGGTCGTCCCCAGCGGCAACGGCTTAACCGCAGTCAACTACGTGGATCTAGAACAATACCTCTACAGTGTTCTAGGAGCTGAAATGAGTTGTAACTGGCCCCTAGAAGCCCTAAAAGCACAGGCAGTTGCCGCCCGTTCTTATGCCCTAAAGCAACGACAAAGCGCTGGCAATGGCATGTTTGACCTAGGAGACACGGCAGCATGGCAAGTCTATGGTGGAATTGAGAAAGAATGCACTACAACTCAAGCAGCCGTCAACGCCACCGAAGGTCAAGTTCTCACCTATAACGGACAAATCATTGAAGCAGTCTTTCACTCTTCTTCAGGTGGCTACACCGAAAATGTCGAGGATATTTGGGTACAGGCATTGCCCTATTTGAGAGCCGTGCCCGATTTTGATCAGGGTACTCCTGTTTTTCAATGGACTGTCAACTTCTCTCGCAGCGAACTGAGCCAGAAAATTTCTGGGGTGGGGAATATCATCTCACTGACTCCAGAACGCACGACTCCCCACGGCAGAATCATTACGATGAAGGTGGTGGGAGATGCAGGTAGCCGCAACATCAGTGGTGAAAGTTTGCGTTCGGCTTTGGGGCTGAAGAGCACATTGTTTGAAGTCGTACCTCAGTATGGTTCCGTGGCAAGTGCTGCCAAGAACCAGCAACCCCCGATCGCATTTCAGATCATTGGGCGAGGCTTTGGGCATGGTTTAGGTATGAGCCAGTGGGGAGCCTATAATCTGGCACAGAAGGGCTTTAACTATCAGCAAATCGTGCTGCACTACTATAAAGGATCAAGTTTGGCAAAAATTCAGGTGCGGTAGTTAGATCGTTGTGCCGTGAATTGTCTGAGCATGAATTCTGAAATTGTGAAGATCCAGCCAGATTGAAATTGTGAAGATCCGGCCAGATATGGAGGTTCATCCTGCAAATTGATGGCTTGCTTACAAATCGAATGGCTGACTTGCATTAACTTGTGGGTGAATACCTACCACGCTCGAATAAATTTCTGAATGAATGCTGGCACTCGTGTCAAGCCTGTGAATGAAATGCTGGTTCAAGTGAATCATATTTCACCCGAAGCGGTTCTGCCTGTTACAGCGAAGCATAGCTCACCGTTTCGCCTCCAACCCAGCCTAAGCGCTCTGGAAACCTGGGGCTTTGGCTTTAGTGGGTTGCTGCTTTGGCTAGGACCTGCCCCGGCAATGCATGCAGCCCTGGGCACCCAGGCAATTTTTGTCTGGGTGCCTGGCGCGATCGTTGGCATCCTGCTGAACTTACAGGTCAAGCGATTGGGGCAACACTGGCAGACGATCGCAGGAGGCACCCCTAACTACACAGCTCGCCTACTCGAAAGCTATCCCTGGTTGGCAGCCTATTCGGCGATCGGGTACTTTTTTGGTTGGGCAGCAGTGCCTCTCGTCAACGCCATCATCCTGACCGACCTGATCAAAGCAAATCTGACGGTCTTGGGAATTGCCTGCCCAGAAATTCTTTTAAAATTGGGATTTACCGTGCTGGCGTTTATCGTAGCGCTGAGTGGCACCCGGGCGTTGGGCATTCTGCATTTATTTTTTATCATCCCAGCGATCGGATTTTTGCTGACTTTTTGTATTCAGGGGTTGGGGTGGCTTAGCCTGGCTGCGGAAAGTCCCGGATTGCTCCCAACCTATTGGGCACCCTTTGAGTGGGTCAAGTGGGCAAAATGGTTTTTTATTGCAGTTTATGCCGTCTACGCTTGCGAGACAGCCTCTTCCTTTGTCGCTGATAGTCGCCGCCCCACTGCCACCTTGAAGTGTCTTTCGGTTACTGCCTGGAGTATCCCCATCGTGTATTTGGGCGGTTCCTGGGTGTTGATGCGATTAGGAAGCCAGGAAGCGGGAGATAATGCCTTCCTAAATTTATTGACAGCAGCTCAACCGTTTTGGGGTGAATCGGCTTCATTGTTGGTCACGTTTTTGATAGCGTCTGCCTGTTTGTTGAGTTGTGCCACGGGCTTTTCCAATTCGCCGCGCATTTTGTATCAACTGGCATTAGATGGCTACTTGTCGCCGGTTTTTGCGGTGGTCTCTCGCCGTGGGGTATTGGGTCCAGCGTTGATTTTCACACTCCTCATGAGTTTGGTGGCAGTCGTGTGGGGCGATGTTTCCCGCGTGGTCATGGTGACGGGAACGGGCTACTTTGCCTCGATCGTAGCGACCCATTTGGGCTTATGGTTGCAACGGCACCAGCCCCAAGTGTGGCTACCTCGTTGGTCATTCGCATTTTTTGTGATCGAGGGTGTGGTGCTAGTGGTCGGCGGGATTGCCTGGGATTGGATTGACTTTATAGTAGGGTTACTGATTCCAGCCGGTTTACTCGCGATCGATCAAGGCATTCGGCGTGTCCCCTTGTCCTGGTGTCATCCCGATTGGTGGGAACGCCACTATCGAACACCTGCTAAAGAGAAAATTCAGGATTTCGTTGCCTTGCAGGTTGGCATTTTGCTGGTGCTTGTGTGCAGTACTGCCATCATTGTTTGGAGTTTGCGATCGTATTTTGAAGGTGCAGATAGCAACCTGATTACCAGTCTGTTCATTGTGTTGCTGTTGACGATCTCCTTTACCAGCATTGCGATCGCCTGTTGGACCAGTCTGCCCCAAGTCACTTCCATTATTGAAGCGAGAGAGAAAGCGGAACAACTCTTCGTCGTTGCCTTAGATGCCATTGTGGTGCTTGATTCCGAAGGCATCATTTGCCAGGTCAACCCTGCAACCCAAAAGTTATTTGCGATGACCAGTTCCCAATTGATTGGGCAACCGTTGAATGAACTGCTGCCCGCCTTAACAGGAAACCCTGCGGGTTGGATCGCCCGCAGCGAACAAACCTTACTACAACCCGATCACTCGGCACGAATTGTTGAGGTCGCCATTTCTCAAGCATCTCAGCGTCAATGGCTATCTGAATATGTAGTGATTTTGCGCGACATGACTGAACGCAAGCAGGTCGAACAAACCCTGCGCCAGGCAGAAGCCCAACAACGAGCACAGGCACAGGCGTTGATGGTTACCCTCCAAGAATTGCGTCAGGCAGAAGCTCAACTGGTGCAAAGCGAAAAGATGTCTTCCCTGGGACAATTGGTAGCAGGGGTTGCCCATGAAATCAACAACCCAGTCAATTTTATTCATGGCAATCTGACTCACGCAAATCTTTACATTCAGGATTTATTGGAGCTTTTGTACCTTTACCAAACCGAATATCCGCAACCTTCGGACGAGATCGCCGCAGAAGCAGATCGCATCGATCTCGATTTTTTGATCGAAGATTTGCCCAAATTGCTGGCTTCGATGAAAGTGGGAGCCGATCGCATTCGCGACATTGTGCGATCGCTACGCACCTTTTCTCGCATCGATCAAGTGGAGCAAAAAGCCGTCGATCTGCACGAAGGCATTGACAGCACCCTAATGATTTTAGGTAATCGGTTAAAATCTCGACCTGGTAACGCCGACATTCAAATCATTAAAGATTATGGCGAGATTCCGCCAGTGGAATGCTATGCCGGACAGATCAATCAGGTTTTTATGAACATTCTGGTCAATGCGATTGATGCGATCGAAGAAGTAGGGGTTGCAAGTGAGGTCACAACCACGGAGTCCGCCGCCTCTCAATCTGATCACGCCCCAGCGATCCACATTCGTACTACAGTCAACGGTTCTGATTTCGTCCAGATCTCTATCATCGACAATGGACCAGGGATGCCGGAGAAAGTACGGTCGCAACTCTTTAATCCCTTCTTTACTACCAAACCCTCTGGCAAAGGCACCGGACTGGGGCTCTCAATCAGTTACCAGATTGTAGTCGAGAAGCACGGTGGTTCCCTTCGATGCGTTTCTGAACCAGGGCAGGGAACCGAGTTCCAGATCGAGTTACCGATTCAACGAGTATCGCAACAATTGCCATCAATTGAATAGCCTCATCAATTGAGCAAGCACCATCAAAAAAACGCTCAATGAGCGTTTTTTGTTTGGATCCTCATGTCGTCCGTCTCTATCTGCCCTGATAGTTGGTTTCAATCCACAACCGCAGTTCTGCCTCAGAATCGGCATAGATACAACGACCTGTACGAGGGTCGAAGGCATACCACCAAAGATCGCTGCCATTCTTAAACTGAAAAGCTTCTAGTTCAGCGCTACCTGCGATCGTTTGAACCAGTTTTTTCACAAAGCCATTGAACCAGACGCTCAATGGTTTTGAGGCTTGGGGAAGTGTTTTGTCAGTGGCAAGCTGCCGTTTCTCTTGTTCCAGCAGTTCGATTAATTGAGCGTTTTTAGCCGCTCTGGCGATTTCTAGACGGCGAGACAGAGATGCCAGTAGATTATCCCGATGTCTGGCAAGGGTTTGGGCATCAGTCGCGTGAAGTACATGGTTCATAATCATTGACGGCAAAGAGTGCAAAGTAAGGTAGAGTAGCTGTCCAGAGAGTAGACCTTCTTTAAATATAGGATTTTTCTGTAGCATAAACTACTAAAGTTATCTTTTCCTGATACTTTTTAATCAAATTTTGCTGACATTGTGGACGATCGAAGCGGCATCAGAGCACTTGGGTCAGAGACTAAACACACACGACCTCCCGCCAGCCTGCTGATTGACTGACAAATCTTTTTTGTAGGTTGGGTTGAACAACGTGAAACCCAACACCAACAGCGGTTGCGTTGGGTTACGCTCACGCTAACCCAACCTACGCAAGAATCAGGATTTGAGGAGTTTTGTCAGTCAATCAGCGCCAGCCTGTCTGAAGGCGGATCACGCCCTCAGACAAGGCACATCCAATATCAGACGTTCTAGAAGTTGAGGTTGATGGTTCGCAACTGGCTATCCACCGCAGCGATATACCCCGCATCGTTCGCAGCTTGGGGGGAGAGCCGATTTGCCTGGATTGCACCTTCAACGAGATCTTGAGCACGAATGTTGCCCAGATTGTATTGCGCCGTCAACACTGCACTGCCAGGAATACCTTGAACTTTGAAATAGCCCTGATTTGCCAGTGCCACCAATTGAGCGGGGGTCAGTTGAGCTGATGAGGCCTTAGCGGTGCTGACAGTGTAAAGATTAACCGCCGTGGATTCTGCTTTGGCAGCCGGGGCGATCGCTGTTGCAAGCACGAGAGTCGTCAAACTAGCCAAAATGAAGCGTTGCATAAAAGTTCTCCTGTGTGTAGTGAGTGAAATGTGTGGATAGAATTTTTGAGTTCAGTACTAAGCTGCACTGTCACTATTTATATTATTAGACTAAAGACTGTTCGTAGTCAAACAATTTGGTCAAGAAAACATGACATTTTTAATCGATTGATGAATCGGTTGTTTCAGCCGATATGCCAGGTAATGAATTTTGGGTTGAGGTGGCTTGAGATCGTCACAATTGTCTTAGAGCCTCAAACAAAATACGATCCAGATTTCGTCGGGGCTTAGTTAGTATTTGGCACAAGATTTTTGATTGGGTTTCAGCCATTTTTGCCCCTACAGCCCAATCGAATCGTAGGTAGTGCTTCAAAAGTGTTGTTGGTATTTTTGAAAGCTTTGCTGAGCAGAGCTTTCAAAAATACCAACAACATGTCTAGAACATAACTCAAATCATGTTGACAGTCTGAGCAATAGCGATATTGGAAAAGAAATCGCATTTCCCGCAGAGAATGGGGCATCGCCAAATCCGATAACCCGGTGTCCTGAGTATTACAACAAACTGTTTTTGAAGTCGTGATTGAGTAAAAACTCAGGGTAGGATGACATCACAATATTTTTAAACCAAACGTCTTCCATATTTTTTAGGAAAGACACGAGTTATTCACCTTATCCAACTCAATCGTTGCAACAACAGGGCTGGCGTCATGAAAAAGCTCATTAGAGGATTGGGAGAGTTTAAGAATACTTACTTTTCTGCCCACCAAGATTTATTTATTGAATTAACCCAGGGTCAGAAACCGAGGGTATTGTTTATTACCTGTTCTGATTCTCGAATTGTGCCCAATTTAATTACTCAGGCAGAAGTCGGAGAACTTTTTATTATTCGCAATGCTGGCAATATTATTCCTCCTTTTGGAGCCACCAATAGTGGTGAAGGAGCAACAGTAGAATACGCAATTCATTCCCTTGGCATTGAGCAAATTATTGTCTGCGGACATTCCCATTGCGGAGCGATTAACGGGTTATTAAAACTCAATGAACTGCAAGAAGATATGCCTTTGATGTACAACTGGCTAAAGCAGGCAGAAGCCACACGGCGGTTAGTCAAGGAAAACTATAGCCACTTGCAAGGTGAAGATCTGTTGGAAATTGCGATCGCGGAGAATGTCTTGACCCAGATCGAAAATCTAAAAACCTATCCAGTCATTCATTCCAGACTTTATCAGGGCAAGCTCAAAATTTATGGTTGGATTTATAACCTGACTACAGGGGAAGTGATGGCTTATGACCCCAATAGCCATAATTATGTCTTGCCCCAAGCTCAGGTTTCTACGGACTTGCCCGACTTAATTCCTGCTCCAGTTGCGTGCGAACTGACTCAGATTCAAGCCCCTCCCACCATTTCAGAACCTGCTTCCCGATCAGAATGGGAAAATTTAGAAGCACACAGCAGACTGACACCGCAAGAACACTGAATGCATGAATCCCAGTCATTTGGCAAAAAGGCAAACCCTGACGGTAGCAGCGCGCAAATCGGTCATACACCAATGAATAGACTTAGATCTATTTATAAAATTGAAACTATTGATTTTTAATTATGTCGTCTTCTTATATTATCTTAATCAAGCAAGTGAACTTCTGGTTCTCAAGGCTGCTGTCTTAGGCAGTTCCAGGGGTGACTTGCGACGCAGGCTTTTGACAATAAGAGGTCATTCTATCTATGGATCAGATTCTCCTCGAGAGCATCTGGCTGGTACCTTGCTATGCGCTAGCAGGTGCTGTGCTATCTGCGCTTTGGTTTCCTTCAATTACTCGCCTCACGGGTCCTCGACCGGCAGGCTATTTGAATTTGTTAATGACGTTTTTGTCGTTTTTACACGGACTGCTGGTTTTACCAATGGTCTGGAATCAACCCGCCAAACAGTTGTTTTTTCCCTGGTTGCAGGTTGCCAATCTTGATCTGACTCTGCCGATCGAGATTTCTGCCTTAACCGTGGCAGCCACTGTAGTGATTACTGGGTTAAATCTATTGGCTCAAGTGTATGCGATCGGCTACCTCGAAATGGATTGGGGCTGGGCACGATTCTTTTCGCTGCTGGCACTCTTCGAAGCAGGAATGTGTGCCCTGGTTCTGTGTAATTCACTATTTTTCAGTTACATCGTTCTAGAAATTTTGACCCTAGGCACTTATCTGCTGGTTGGGTTCTGGTTCAATCAATCTCTAGTGGTGACGGGAGCGCGAGATGCATTCCTGACAAAACGGGTAGGTGACTTGTTCTTGCTGATGGGAGTGGTGGCATTGTTGCCCCTGGCGGGCACCTGGAACTTTACCGAATTGGCAGCTTGGGCGCAAACTGCGGAGGTTGATCCAACCGTGATGACGTTGGTGGGATTGGCTCTAATCGCAGGTCCCATGGGTAAGTGCGCTCAGTTTCCCTTGCACTTGTGGTTAGATGAAGCCATGGAAGGTCCACTCCCCAGTACGATTTTGCGGAACTCGGTCGTAGTGGCAACGGGAGCTTGGGTGCTGATTAGGTTAGCGCCGGTACTGGCTTTGTCTTCAGTGGTGATGACAACGTTGGTGGTGATTGGTTCAATTAGTGCGATCGGGGGTTCTTTGATTGCGCTGGCGCAGATTGACGTCAAGCGAACCTTGTCGTACTCAGTGACAGCTTACATGGGTCTGGTATTTATTGCGGTAGGGGTCAATCAAATTCAGGCAGCACTCTTGTTGGTCCTGACTCATGCGTTAGCGATTGCATTGCTGGTCATGAGTGTAGGAGCCGTGATTTGGAACAGCACCACCCAGGATGTAACCCAATTGGGCGGACTGTGGTCCCGTCGTCCCATTTCGGGTTTGGCATTTATTATCGGTGCGGCTGGTTTAATTGGATTGCCACCTCTGGGGAGCTTTTGGGCACTGTTGCAGTTGGCAGATAGTTTGTGGAGTACACAACCCTGGTTGCTGGGCTTGGTATTGTTGGTGAATGGGGTAACAGCATTCAGTTTGACTCGTGTGTTTAGTCTAATCTTCGGGGGAAAAGCGAAGCAGATGGCACAGAGATCGCCTGAAGTGCACTGGTTGATGATATTACCCATGATGATTTTGCTTGGCTTTGTCGTCCATTTACCCATGCTTCTGCAATCCTTTGCCCTATTACCTAGCTGGGTAGAGTTGAACAAAGATGTAGCGCTGTTGTTGCTTTGGTCAAGTTTGACAGGCTGTGGGATTGGAGCCGTGGTTTATCTGAGCAATGCCGTAGCAAAGCCAGTACAATTTCCCCTCCATGGGCTTCAGGATTTGCTGGCACATGATTTCTATACGGCAAAGTTGTACCGTCTCAGCATCGTATTTAGTGTGGGGCTGGTATCTCAGATTACTTCTTGGGTCGATCGCTATATTGTGGATGGCATTGTGAATCTGTTTGGGATTGTCACAATTTTTAGTGGACAAACCTTGAAATACAGCACCTCTGGGCAGGCACAATCCTACGTTCTCACGATCGTGCTGGGAGCCTTGCTTGTCGGTGGTTTGATGCTGTGGTCACCGCAATTGTAAAACCGACTATACATCGCTAACCGCCTTTCCCTTCCCTATCTCCACCTTCATCCTTTTCCAACTATGCTCAGTACTCTTATCTGGTTACCTATTTTTGGGGCTGCGCTGATCAGTCTGGTGCCGATGAATCGGTCGCGTTTGGCAGCCTTGACGATCGCAACCCTCAACCTGCTATGGACACTTTCTTTACTCTGGCGATTTGACCTTGGCACTTCGGCAATGCAAATGCAAGAAGTCTTACCCTGGCTCGACTCGCTGGGTTTGACCTACACTTTGGGAGTCGATGGCTTGTCCCTGCCTCTACTCGCGCTCAACAGTGTGCTGATCTGGATTGTCATTTACAGCAGTAGTGAGCAGATCATTCGTCCTCGTCTATTTTATGTGCTGACCTTGTTAGTCTGTGGGGGCATCGCCGGAGCCTTTCTTGCCCAAAACCTATTGCTGTTCGTATTGTTTTATGAGGTCGAACTGATTCCGCTGTATTTAATGATTGCTATCTGGGGCGGTCAAAAACGCGATTATGCAGCGATGAAGTTCCTCATCTATACTGCCGTTTCAGGTGTGCTGATTCTGGTCGGTTTTTTAGGGTTAACCTGGCTGAGTGGTTCCTCCAGTTTTGATTACAATGCGGTTTCCCCTAGCAATTTGCCCCTGAATGCACAACTGATTCTGTTAACTATCTTGCTAGTTGGGTTTGGTATTAAAACCCCTTTGATTCCACTACATACCTGGTTACCCGATGCCTATGTGGAAGCCTCTCCGCCAGTCGCAATCTTACTGGGCGGCATTTTGGCAAAGTTGGGTACTTATGGCATCGTCCGATTTGGCTTGCAGTTGTTTCCAGAAACCTGGACCTTGGTTTCACCGGGGTTAGCCATTATTGGGGTTGTGAGTGTGTTGTATGGTGCGCTGACTGCAATTTCCCAAACGGATATCAAGCGCATGGTGGCATATAGTTCCATTGGACACATGGGGTATGTGCTGGTAGCTTGTGCTGCCGGAACGCAGCTCAGTCTGCTGGGGGCGATCGGGCAAATGGTCAGCCACGGCTTAATTCTGGCGCTGTTGTTTTACCTAGTGGGTGTGGTAGAAGCCAAAGTTGGTACCCGTGAATTGGATCAATTGAACGGTCTGTTGAATCCCATTCGGGGTCTACCGCTCACCAGTTCTCTCTTGGTCGTGGGTGGTATGGCAAGCGCTGGTATTCCTGGTTTAGTGGGTTTTGTGGCAGAATTCCTAGTTTTTCAAGGTAGTTTCTCCACTTTTCCAATTATTACGCTGTTATGCATCATCGCCAGTGGATTGACGGCAGTTTACTTTGTGATTTTGCTGAATCGCACCTGCTTCGGCAAGTTGGACAACGACACTGCTTACTATCCCCAGGTGACAATGCGTGAGCAAACACCTGCCCTGGTTTTAGCAGCGCTGATTCTGTTCCTGGGTGTGCAACCAACCTGGCTATTGCGGTGGACAGAACCCACCACCAATGTGATGGTTGCGGCGTTAACGACCAATCATGTTGAGCAGGTGGCGCTCAATGACCAGCCAACCATGAGCGGATTTCAAACACCTACATTCAGAAATTAGGAATCAGGAGCGAGGAGTCAGAAGTCTAAAAGCATCAAGCGCTCATTCTCATAATCCGCTGGAAACCACTCTCCAGAGTCTCATCCTCCTGTGCCGCGATCGCAGAGCTTCTAGCTTAAGTGACTGCAACATGACCTGACTCCGAACCCTTCTCCCTATTACCGTCTCCTCACCCCAACCATCTATTTTCCGACCACTATGACCCTCGCAACTCCAACCAAAACTGCACTTCCCCCCTCTGAACACGAATTTGCCGATGTGATTCATCGCCTGGAAGCAGGCGGTGCCATGTTACCCGATACGCCAGAAAACCTGATGCAGATCATCGGCCTGTACAAAGCGTATGCCGTACCGATGGACTTTTACTGGCGGGACTTGCTCTATATTGCTGAGCAAGTATTCCTCGATCCGCTGCCTATGTTCAAGTACTTCATTTCGCAGGAATATCTCGATCTCCATAACCACTACGCAGGTGATGACGCCGATTTGCGAATCTGGCGAGGTGAAGCAACCGCACATCCAGAACTGCTGGCCTTTATGGAAAAGGGCGAAACTTTCAAGATGCCCAAGCTGTTCCACCACCTCTGGCACGATCGCATCAACATGGAGTTTGCCGAAGAATGTATGCGGGCAATGCTCTGGCATCGGGGGATGGGCGGACAATTTGACCCTTACCTCGATAGTGACGAGTACAAAGCAAATGCTGATCGCGCTATCAAGGCATATTTCAAATACAACCCATTGATGTTGGGATTATACAAACTATTTCCTGACATGTTTCTAGAACAATGTCGCCAAATGTCCTACTACGCCAATCTGGGGTTGTTCTGGGAAATTATGGCTCCTGTGTTTTTTGAAATGTCGGATTTGTATGATGAAGGGAAACTGACCAGCGTTCCAGAAGCGATGAACTTTCTGGTAAATGGCATTTTTGCGATCGCAGGTCGTCCTATTTATCATCACGTTTATATTCGGGGTGAATGCTACGAAATCATCCCCAAATCGAAAGGCTTCATGTGGCTCTACGAAGCGGCACTCCCCTATGTAGAAGCCGTGTTCTACCGCACTTCTCCCTTCCGAGGCACCAAATCCTACAACGCTCAGGCGAAACAGGTCCCCGAAGATCAGAAAGACTTTCACTTTGGAATTCTTTACGCTGATGTGTTTCCAGTCGGTACGGCTGGGATTCCTCCCACCCTGTTAATGCAGGATATGCTGCACTTTTTGCCTCCTTATCTGGTGGAGTATTACCAGAAACATTGTCGAGGGGAAGATGACACGCTGATCCAGTTGGGAATTAGCTTCCAGAGATCGATGTACTGCGTTACCTCAGCCGTCATTCAAGCCCTGAGAACTGCGCTGCTCTATCCCCTGGATGATCCCAACCCTAAACACTTGGAAGCCAACCGCGCTTTCTTTGAAGCGCAACTCGATCGCTTCAAACGTCCAGAAGCCAGACTTCGGAATATTCAGAAGCAGGATTATCGGTAAGTAGGGGGGGAATCGGGAGTCAGGAGAGTAAAATTTATCTCCATCTCCCCATCCCCCATTTCTCCACACACTTCTTCCCCATCAAGGACAAACTCATGGCAGATATCGTTGATATTGCAGTCGGTGCAGGCTCCTTTCAAACGCTAGTCACCGCTGTGCAAGTCGCTGGTTTAGTAGATGTTTTGAAAAGCCCCGGTCCTTTTACCGTATTTGCGCCCAATGATGCGGCGTTTGCTAAGTTACCTCCAGGAACAGTGCAAACGTTGGTGCAAAATGTGCCTCAGCTCACTCGAATTCTGACCTTTCATGTCGTGTCAGGGAAGTTAATGAAAGCTGATTTGGAGCAATTAGGCGTGGTCACTTCGATCGAAGGGTCACCCATTCGAGTCAATACAGAAGATGGGTTTGAAGTAAAAAATGCCACCGTAGTTGCAGCCGACATTGAAGCAGATAACGGCGTCATTCATATAATCGACAACGTGATTTTGATGGGCTAGTTCCGGATACTGAATGCGTTCTCAAAGAGAACGATCGAACCCCTTCAGGAGGGCTGATGTTTTCTGCCCTCCTGAAATTTTTGGAGAGAACCAGTCTGTCAATCAGGATGTAGTGTCACACGCTTGGTAATTCTCTCTCGTTAGTAATCAATGCATCAAATCAATGGGACGGCAAGACCTCAGCAACGCGCTTCATCCCACCATCCCATCAATTTTACGAACTCGCAGTCAATTCGCTAGCAATCAGCTAATTAACCCAACAGCGTCTTCGCTTTTGCCAACACATTCTCCACAGTGTAGCCAAACTTTTCTAGACACACATTGCCCGGAGCCGAAGCACCAAAGCGATCGATGCTGATAATATCACCTTCGCCGCCGACATACTTGCACCAGCCAAAGCTCGAAGCCGCTTCCACTACCAAGCGCTTCGTCACAGCCTTAGGTAGCACCGACTCCTTATACGCCGCATCTTGTGCTTCAAATAACTCCCACGAAACAAACGAAACCACTCGCACTTTCTTGCCTTCGCTCCGCAGTTGGTCAGCCGCAGCGGCACATAGTTGCAATTCGCTCCCCGTGCCAATCAAGATCAAGTCAGGCGTACCTTGGCTATCGGAGATGGTGTAGCCACCCTTGGTCACACCCTCGATCGAGGTTCCAGCCAGGTTAGGCTGTGGCAACCGAGAGAGTGCTAGCAACGTGGGTTTCTTCTGGTTGGCATTCTCCACTGCTACTTTGTAAGCCCCAGAGGTTTCTGTGCCATCTGCAGGACGCAACACCGTCATGTTAGGGATTGCCCGCAACGAAGCAATGGTTTCGATCGGCTGATGTGTGGGACCATCTTCACCCAATTGAACTGAGTCATGGGTCATCACCCAGATCACCCCAGCTTGGGAAAGCGCCGATAGTCGAATCGCGCCGCGCATGTAGTCAGTAAACACAAGGAAAGTTGCCCCGTAGGGAATTAACCCAGAGTTGTGCAGCGAAATACCATTGCAGATCGCGCCCATGCCATGTTCCCGAACCCCAAAGTAGATGTTGCGGTTGGCATACGCACCCTTCTTGAAGGCACCAAAGCCCTTCAATTCGGTCAGGTTGGAGTGGGTCAAGTCTGCCGAGCCTCCAATCAACTCCGGCAATACCTTTGCCAGGGCATTGAGGCAATTTTCGGAATGCTTTCGGGTTGCCAGTGCCTTATCGTCGGGTGTGTAAACAGGCAACACTTTATCCCAGTCTGTGGGCAACTTGCCCGTGATCAAACGCTCAAACTCAGCCGCTTCATCGGCATACTTAGTTTTGTACTGTGCCCAGATCGCGTTCCATTCTGCTTCCAAGCTGGTACCGCGTTCCACTGCTTTACGGGTATGTGCCAAAGCATCTTCGGGAACCACAAAGGGTTCGTATGACCAGCCTAGATTGTCGCGAGTCAGTTTGATTTCATCAGCACCGAGCGCTGCACCATGCACACCTGCCGTATTGGCTTTGTTGGGAGAACCGTAGCCGATCGTCGTTGTCACCTTAATCATCGACGGCTTATCGGTCACTGCTTTAGCTTCTTCGATCGCCTTCGCAATGGCATCTAAGTCAGTATTGCCATCGGGTACATGCAGCACATGCCAACCATAGGCTTCAAAGCGCTTGGAGACATCCTCTGTAAAAGAAACATCCGTGGAGCCGTCGATCGAAATATGGTTGTCGTCGTAGAGCGCAATCAACTTACCCAAGCCCAAGTGCCCTGCTAGAGAACAGGCTTCACCCGAGATACCTTCCATGTTGCAACCGTCGCCCAGAATGACGTAAGTGTAATGCTCTACCAGATCCAGACCGGGCTTATTAAATTTAGCGGCTAGGTGAGCTTCGGCGATCGCTAAACCAACCGCGTTAGCAATCCCCTGACCGAGGGGACCCGTTGTCACCTCTACCCCTTCCGTTTCAAAATTTTCTGGGTGACCGGGAGTTTTGGAACCCCACTGACGAAAGCTCTTAATATCATCGATCGTCACACTATCAAAACCAGCCAGATACATGAGCGCATACTGCAACATGCAACCATGACCCGCAGATAGGACGAAGCGATCGCGATTAAACCACTTCGGGTTTTTGGGGTTGACTCGAAGGAAGCGATCCCAAAGCACGAACGCCATGGGAGCAGCTCCCATCGGCAACCCTGGGTGACCGGACTTGGCTTTCTCAACAGCGTCAATTGCCAGGAAACGGATTGAGTTGATGCAAAGTTCTTCAAGGGATTGGGTTGCGACAGCCATGATTTCTTCCTAGAGGATGGTTGGGCACGGGACAACGGACTAAAAGATTGACGCTCTGAAGTGTCCCAGAGCGAACTCACCTATCTATATCCATTATGATAGGGAGTAAGCAATAATGCCTATTTGATAATCTTATCAAATGCCAGTTTTTTTTGGAATCTCACTAATAAAAGCGAGAGACCCTGACACAAGACTCTAAATGTTTACATCTAGTAGTCTATAGTCAATGGTGCTCTTAATATAAGTCCCAAATGTGCATAAATCCCTGAGAACAAGATGGGTGCTCCAAGGTCCCATCCAGGATGACACATCGATGACACATCGAGAGCGAAAACTCGTGGTTAGGAACGGGGGCAAGATCTCGCCAGCTTTAATATGAGTCGCAACAGTTCCCAAGGGACCAACTGAGGCAAACACGCACAAAAGGCAATGCTCTGTTATCTCACTGATCACGTTCTGGATGTCTTTGCGTCAGCTTGACCTTGCCATCATTAATTATCGCCATCGATTTCGGAGTGCTCTATGCTCTCCACTATGATGAGGCTCTCATTATACAGATCTAATAAAGATGGACGCTGCTATCGTCCCGATCGCCCCCTTTACAAAGACCTTGTCTGCATAGATACCGTCCGTATTTTCCTCTAGACAGGAGTTTGGAGTCGCCCCTATCGCTCTGGCTAGTTACGTTTGATGCAATAAACGGTATTCTCCAAAGCCTATTTAATGACTAAATTCAGGAAAATTCCTGTATCCCTTGTTGTTAACTGGGCTACTTTCTTGATCCTGAATTGTGCTTTTTAAATCGGTAAGAAGTGATAATCACCGCAAAAATACTGAATAGCTTGTGATCAAAGATTAATAGGAATACGGTGAATTTTACAGTTACTTCATAAAAGACACTTACGTATACTGCGTTTAAGTTGAATTGGTTCACCCATTAGTTTGTAGGTTCTGAAGCACTCAATGTATCTATTTCAATGTCTAATTTCTACATTCCCTCTGATATCCAGACTTCCCCGATCGTGGGTGATCCAGAACGGATTGATCAACTCGCCGATCTCATTAAAAGTCAAATTCGCCAGAATGTCATTCTGTTTCTTAAAGAGCACTTAAAGCTCTCTGCACTAGATCTGTTTAGTGCAGGACCCCAAGGCTTACAAGCCTGTCCTAATATCTCCATTGAAACTGCAGAAGACCTTCTAAAAATTGCAATTTCAATCATCGATTTCAATGGCAGAAGGCTGTGCTCTAAAGCAGATGCTCAAAGAATGTCCCCCTTAGCAGAAGCGCATCCCAGACACTTCCAGTTTTTGTGGCGCAAATTGCAAGCGGGCAATTTGGGGGTGGGTCTCCTGAACGTTGGCACGATTATGTTTATTCGTTCGCTTAAGCCGGAGGTTTTACCCGCCGATCGCATCGCTCGTCATGCCATGGTGACCCAACCTGGCTGTGTGCCAGCTATCCGCGAAGGCGACTACGATCAGCCTTTAGTGAATTACTTTGTGCCCTATCCTATTCCTGAATGGCACGACCTTGACCACTTGGTTTGCACCCAGATCGACGATCGCTTTGCCAGTGATCTCCGGACCATCCAGCGCATTCCCAATAAAATTACTCAACTCAATTCAGCTGATCCCAACTATCTGATTTATCTGGCACCCGATGATATGACCACTTTTCCCATGGATTCAGACTATGGGATGTTCCAGCGGTTGGCACCCTGGTTCTACCGACGGGATTTGCTACGGGGAATGAATGTGGATGAATCAGTGCACGATATTAAAGAACGCTTAGCCGGGTTTCTATATCGCTGTCAACCTGCGGTGGATTCGCGCACTGGCAGACGGGTCGTTTTACCCAAATTCAGTCATGAGTTTAATGCTCAAAAGTGGGCAGCACTGGTTTGGGGATCTTGGGGTGAGGTGCCTTCTAAAGAAGTGTCTCCTTACATTACCTTTCTGGATAAAGAAGAACCCGGGTTAACCAAAGGCTATCTCAATTCCGATCCCAAAATTGCTAATAGCGCAATCCGTACCTTGCTTGCGATTGCAGAACACGAAAAATCCCCTCCCACATCGCGACGGATGCTGACTGAGCTTGCCTATGCCCGCGCGAGCATGGAATCGGCAAGATTTGCGCTGGGTGAGTCCAAGAATCTCCACCCTGAGTTGCGGAACATTCTGACGCGCTTGCTAAATGCCTACGATTTCGAGAATCCCGAAGTCAGCGGCGAACATCCCTCTATTGCCTTAAAGTTGTGGGCAGATTGGTATGAGCAGCACGATATTACCGATCTCAACTAGTAGGAGAAGCCGCTGAAATTAGTGAACGCCAACAAAAAGGGGTGAAATGCCTCACCCCTAATATTTTTCCAAAAATAGGTTTCTTCTGCTGACGTTAACCGGAAGTTAATCAACGTACTTTTTGAACGCCAGTGTAACGTTGTGTCCGCCAAAGCCAAAGGAATTGGAAAGGGCTACGTTAACAGTTTGCGATCGACTTTGATTGGGAACATAGTCGAGATCGCAATCTGGATCGGGATTTTGCAGATTGATGGTAGGAGGAATTCGATCGTTGGCGATCGCCAATACCGATGCTACTGCCTCAATCCCCCCTGAACCACCCAACAGATGCCCAGTCATTGACTTGGTCGAACTAATCGCAACCTGGCTTGCCGCATTCTCACCCAATGCTTTTTTAATCGCTTTGGTTTCAGTCGGATCGTTCATGGGGGTACTGGTGCCATGCGCGTTGATATAGCTCACCTCTTCTGGCAGGATGCCGCCATCCTTGATTGCCAATTGAATGGCGCGGGCTGCCCCTTCGCCACCGGGGGTGGGGGAAGTCATGTGATACGCATCGCAAGTGGTGCCATACCCAACCATTTCGGCATAAATTTTGGCACCCCGGCTCAAGGCATGTTCCAATTCTTCTAAAATCAGAACCCCACAACCTTCACCCATGACAAAGCCATCTCGATCCTGATCAAAAGGGCGAGAAGCATGAGTGGGATCATCGTTGCGGGTCGAGAGTGCCCGGGCTGCGGCAAAGCCTCCCACCGACAGTGGCGTCACAGCTGCTTCGGTGCCCCCGCAAATCATTGCCTGAGCGTAGCCCCGTTGCACAAATCGAAAAGCATCCCCGATCGCATTTGACCCAGAAGCACAGGCAGTGACCGCACAAGAATTTGGTCCCTTTGCACCCGTGTGGATCGCCACCAGACCGGCTGCCATGTTGGCAATCATCATCGGTACCATGAAAGGACTACAGCGATCGGGCCCCCGACTGAGGTAAATCTCCTGCTGGTCTTCCATGACTTTCAAGCCCCCCACCCCGGTGCCAATCATCACGCCGACCTGTTCGGCATTCAGGTCATTGATTTCAAAATTGGCATCCGCGATCGCTTCTTTGCTGGCAGCAATCGCAAACTGAGCAAATCGATCCATCCGTTTTGCTTCTTTACGATCCATGTAGTCAAGCGGATCAAATCCTTTAACTTCCCCAGCAATTTTGCAGTCATGTCGCGAGGCATCAAATAGGGTAATGAGACCAATGCCATTACGCCCACTGCTCAACCCTTCCCAATATTCGGGTGCGGTGTTCCCGATTGGTGTTATGGCACCAATTCCTGTTACAACCACACGTTTCAATACAGAATTTGTCATGAGTCAACCCTGCGGGACTCTCACCCTTCAAAGTGCATAATTTACGAGTTTTGAGTTCTGTGTGACCAGTTTTGAGCTTTATGCGAGCGAAGTTTGTCGTAATAGACTTTAGGCTTAGAAAGATCTAGTCTGATCTGTCCATTGCTCAAACGCTTTTGAGTCGATGCCCTCCAGCCGATCGTTTTAAAGCCCAACGATTCACTCAGAACCCAAAACTAAAACTCAAAGTTGGCAGTTAGGCAGATGCAGACACTTTATCGCTGATGTAGTCTACTGCTGACTGAACGGTTGCAATTTCTTCTGCGGCTTCATCCGGGATTTCGATGTCGAATTCCTCTTCCAGCGCCATCACCAGCTCAACCGTATCTAGAGAGTCTGCACCCAGGTCATTGGCAAAGCTAGCTTGTGGAGTCACTTCACTTGCCTCCACACCGAGTTGTTCTGCCACAATTTTCTGAACTTTATCCAAAATGTCTGCTTTGCTCATACGCTTCCTCAATTGATACAGCCGCAACACGCAATCCACGCTCCCAATTCTCATCCCTCAAGCAGAGTAAATCTCCAACCGAGACAAAGATATTTTTCAGCGTTTCTTAATCTTATCTGAGATCGCGATCGCCAAGAGAACAGTATAGTCTGTTTCAAAACTGGCATGTATATCCCTATGTCTCATCTCAAATATGCCTACTTTCCAGGTTGTGTTGCGCAGGGAGCTTGCCGGGAGCTTTACCTCTCTACGCAGGCATTAACCCAAGCACTAGGAATTGAATTGATCGAGCTAAAAAAGGCAGCTTGCTGCGGGTCGGGCACCTTTAAAGAGGATTCGCAATTGCTCGAAGATACAGTGAACGCGCGAAATATTGCCCTGGCAGAAGAACTCCAGCTCCCTTTGTTAACGCATTGCAGCACATGTCAGGGGGTGTTAGGACATGTGGATGAGCGTTTGAAACAAGCCCAAGTGATGAAACCTGCCTATGTTGAGCAAGTCAACGGACTGTTACAGAAAGAAGGCTGCTCTCCCTATCGGGGTAGTACCGAAGTGAAGCATTTGCTCTGGGCGTTGGTGGGTGATTACGGGTTAGAGGCACTCCAACAAAAGGTAACTCGTCGGCTATCGGGGCTAAAGTGTGCAGCATTTTACGGATGTTACTTGCTCCGCGCTCAAGAGCACTTACCTTACGACAATCCATTTCAGCCAGAATCAATGGAGAATGTGTTTCGGGCAGTCGGCGCAACGCCGATTTATTACCAGGGCAGAATGCAGTGTTGTGGCTGGCCCCTTTCTAGTTATGCAACGATGCAGTCATTTCAGATGGCGGGCAAGCATCTTCAAGAAGCGATCGACCAGGAAGCAGATTGTCTGGTAACCCCCTGTCCCTTATGCCATTTGAATCTTGATTCTCGCCAACCAGAGGTGGAGCAGGCGATCGGGAAAACTTTGGGATTACCGGTGTTGCATTTGCCTCAACTGGTGGCGCTGGCATTGGGTATCAGTCCACAACAACTTGGACTCGATCGGCATATTGTTTCGACTGCCCCAGTGTTGCAAAAATTGGGAATCAGTTAGGGAGATTTCCAGAGAAGATTGTACCCTCTGCCATTGCCCTTCGACTTCGCTCGGGGCAAAAGCTTGGCTGAGCGGAGTCGAAGACAGCGGGTAATTTGTTTGCTAGAAATCTCCTAAGTTGTGCTCATGCCTTGGGGAACCTGCCCAGGCTTCTCCAGGTACAAGCCATCAGCAGAGTTGAGGCAGAGCCGCGTTGAGGCGTGCCCAAGTGGAGCCTTGGTAAGGACAGTAGTCTGAAATCGCGAATCATCATCGAACGATTGGCAAAATACTGGGAGGATTGTTACTCTGGGGAACGATGAATTAGAAGAACCTTGAAGACAGAAGTTATTTATATCGATTACGACAAAAGTCTGGCATTGCAACAGGAAATTGAAGCAATTCGGCTAAGCTGTGAAGCAGCTCATTTCTTGGATCAAGCAGAAGTTTTACAATACCCAACTCCTGAAACCTATGTCCACGAGTTTATTTCAGGATTGGATGGGTTGGAATTTCAGCAGCAGATTCAGCACTTTTCGACGCCTCAGAAGATTCTAGATATTGGCGTGGGAAGTGGTCGCAGTTCCATTCTTTTGGCAATGCAGGGACATCGGGTAGCTGCGGTGGAACCTTCGCCCGATTTGTGTCAGCGATTGGAAATGGCAGCCAATTTATATCAGTTACCGCTGAAGATTTATAACTGTAATGCTGAATCGATTGATAAAATTCAGCAATCTTTTGATGGCGTAATTTTTAATTCCAGCTTACATCACTGTGATGATCCGATCGCTGCCTTAAAACACTGTTATCAGCGTCTATCCAAAGGCAGCAAGCTCTTATTAATGAATGAGCCAATTTTGCAGTTTTATCGTAGCAAAGCCTGGTTTTACGAACGGCTCAAAACTCATCCCGAAGAGATGGGACATTATGGTGGAAATGAGCACAATTATCGTTATTACGAATATTTGGAAATGTTGAGATCGGCAGGATTTTCAGAGATTGTCATTAAGCCCCATGCCTGTATTCGGTATTATGAGAAACGCTTACAACAAGCCGCGAGCCAGACGAACTGGGAACAAACTGCTATGAAGCGATTTCAATTCACTTTAAAAAGGATGTATTACTCCATGCTTTCTCAATTGCAAGACGATGGATTTCTAGAAAAAAATATCTTGCACTGGTTGCAACAATGGTCGCTGATTCCAGTGACTTTTATTGCTACAAAGTAATTGTTCTCTTCTCTCTTGCCATGACCCATTATCAGCGCATCCTGCAATTGCAGACCACTGGAAAATCTTTAAGTCGGATTACGTCTAAAGTGCAGACGATCGTCGCAGAATCGGGTATCCAAACTGGTCTGTGCAGCCTATTCTTGCGCCACACCTCTGCTAGCCTAGTGATTCAGGAAAATGCTGATCCGAGTGTATTGAAAGATCTGGAAAACTTTTTCTCCAAACTGGTGCCGGAGTGGGAAAACTATATTCACAGTACTGAAGGACCCGATGATATGCCCGCCCACATCCGCACTGCCCTAACGCATACTTCAGAGCAAATTCCGATCGCTCAGGGACGGCTGCTTTTGGGAGTCTGGCAAGGTATTTACATTTGGGAACATCGCCAACATAGCCACCAACGGGAACTTGTCGTGCATGTTATGGGGGATTAACGCGTCCTATACTTGAGCCAGTTGGCTACACTCCAGCAAATGACAAGAGGTAGTTCTCAGGTCGCTATAGACGTGGGTGGGGTTAAATTTTTTCAAATAAAATCGGCTGCGAATGCCACAGGTGAGGGCGATCGTCGGGATTCCCACTGCCTGTCCTGCCAAAATATCAGCTTCCGTATCGCCAACCATCCAGGCTGATCCCTGTGTAGGATCGTAGAAGCCATCCGACAGAAGGTTTTGCAACAGTTCTGCTTTGAGGCTGGCGTAGTTTTGATAAGCCGCATGTTCGTCGGTAGTACCACAGATGCGACCGAACAGATGGGCTAGCCCGTGGCTTTCTAAAATCTGAGTTGCCTGCCGCTGACAGCGTAGGGTCACAAGGGCTAACCGAACACCGCAACGATGAAGTCGATGAAGGGTCCAACTCGCATAAGGTTGCAGGTGATCTTGCTGGAGCAGTTCTGATTGATTAACCAACTGCCGAACACGCCCCAAAAAAAACTGAATTTGCTCTAGTCGCAAGCCGGAGCGGGTAGCAATTTCGCAATCTGAGACATGATCCCGTTTAAGATTCCAAAACTGTTCTTTGGACAGGACCTGAATCGGTAGGGTCACTCCGTAGTGATTTTGATAGAGTGCCTGAGTACTTTCTAACCCGAACTGATAGGTGTTGTAGTAGCGATCAGAGACATCAATGATGGGTCCGTCAAAATCGCAAAAGAGCGTTAATTGGCTACGGGAATGCAGGGACGGAGGTTCGCGAAGGTTATCAACAGGTTGGAAATTGAAGGCTGGAGCGCCTGTCATAAGGAATACTCGGAGCGAAAAGTTTAGTACGCACCTCCACGTTATCAGTTCGGATACAAGTTTTAATAGAAATTAACAAATAATTCAAATTAAGAATGCTTATCGTACGTATTTGCCCAGAAAGATTTTCCCTACCGTCTGCCGAGGTTCTGGCAAAATTACCCAAGACCTTTACTGACGATAGGGAAGTGTTTGCGAGTCGCTAACCGTAATTTGAGACTTACAATGAGCGAGTTATGGACTCTTAAATCATTGACGCTAGACAATTGAGCTTAGACGAACGATTTTCAACAAATGACTAAAAGATGAAGGCAAACAGAACTTGCTTGCGGAGCTCTGAGGAAAAGTATTATCCGGCATTTATCTGAATCCAAACTGTCTAAAAACTAACTGTCTAAGACTTAACAACTTAGGACATTGCTTGAATCAAATAATCGAAGTAAGGAGAAGCTTCAGCAGCATCGCTATCATCTAAAAGCTCTAGGGATGCAGCTTTCAGACAACGGATTGCTTCTGCCATGCCAGGCATGGGGACGCCCAACGCGTTGTACATTTCTCGCGCTCCGATTACACCGATCGTTTCAATCGGCTCTTGGCTGCCCGCCAGCAACCCGTAAGTGATCAGACGGAGATACCAACCATAGTCCCGCAAACAGAGAGACCGTTGACGATCACCATAGGCGTTTCCACCTGGAGAGATGAAATCTGGGCGTTTGCGCCAGAGTTGTTTGCTGGCTTCTTGAACAATTTTTCTTTCATTCTCAGCGAGTGCTTCAGCGATGCGAGCGCGCCGGACACCTGTTTGAAGAAAATCTTGAATGCTTTTCAATTCCCCGGTGCTGGGATAACGCAGTTCGTCGTCGGCTTGAAGAATAACTTGGCTAACTACACTCATGATATTGCAGTATCTCAGGTTTCATTTGTTAGTTTAACGACTCCAGGGCACGCAAATAAAGAGCCTGGTGCTCTTTGAATTATCCCAGATAAGCCGAACTGCAAGCTTTACAAATCTGAGGCTTAACATTTTGTCACAGGTAACCCCCTGATCAGAAAACCAGAAATCCGGAAAGTGGGGATCAAAGTAGGTAGGTACTGACAGCCGTGCAATCAAGGATACAAGCCCATTCACGGCATTCTATGTGATCTTTTGTCAGTATTTACCCTGTAATAAGGAGTTCCTGTTAATGCCCCTGAACGAAAAGCAGTCTACCTGGATGATCCCCACCCCCTCGGAGACCGTCACGACACCGACTCCCCCTCCTCAGACGCACGCACCCAATTCTGCTCCAAATCCTCTGGTTGCCGCTGCTCCGGCTACCTCAACTCCGGTTGCTTCTGCTCCGGTTGCTCATCCGCCTGCTACATCCCAGCCTCCGGCAACACCTGCGCTAGATTCATCGAGTTCCGTTTCTGAAAATCTATCTCCTGAGTTAACGATGCCTACTTCTCGTCCTGTGCCTTTGCGAACGCCTGCTGAAATTGATCTGACACAATTCAATCGTTTAGTGGGTGACTGGGCAGGCAAAGATCTGGAAGCGATCGAGCGCTTGTTTATTAAGCCGGTGATTTTGGAAGATAGTTCCACCATCGAGGTGGAGACGATCAAGGTCCCAGGTTTCATTGGCATCGCTGATGCGGTAAAAGTGACGGATGCCAAAGGGCGATCGGTATCTGGGCATAAGGATATTGCCAAGTTTTTGGAACGGGATGGCTTGTTGATCTGTACCTACCAATGGCATAAAGAGCGCTATGGCACACCCTTTGACCTGCGCCAGACCATGGGACAAGAACTATTCACAGAAGGATTTATCAAAAACGAAGGGCACCACTCTGGGGCAGTGGTGCCAGCTCAGCGTTTAATTGACGGGCAGATCCGTCCTTCCTACGGCACCTTTAATGAACCAGCAGATTATCATCGAGGTCTCTATGGCAAGGATGGGTATGTGGCGATTGCTCACCGCCTGGTATTTCCCAGCTTTGTAACTGCCAAACAGGCACGCGGATATACTGACAGCATCATTAACTGGATGGCAGCGCTCAGTACAGTGCTGCAATTCCCCAGCAACTATAACGGGGGCGATCCGGTGCATGTGACCGATCGAAATCGCTTAAAAACACTGCTGAAAAATGCACTACTTGCCAATCTGGGAGATGCCACGGCACTTGCCTTCTTCAGAGATCCTGCGAACATGACTTACTGCGCTGAATACATGTTCATTTCTCTGAACACACCCATCTATCCTTTTAATTTGAAGGGGTTAACCCAGGTTTTGGATGGGGATGCAGCCAAGGCAAAACAAATTTTGGCGATGCGCGATAGTCAGAACCGTCGGGAAGATAATCCCCTCAGCCGCAAAACCCGAAATCCAGAATTGAAAGCGCTCAATATTTCTATGCCTGTGGTTTCAGAGAACTTGCTGCCTCTGAATGAACTGTTGGCAAAGAATGGTCAATCCGTCGATCCTAATAGCTTGCCGTTTCCACCGTTCAAAATTTCACAAGTGATTCGACGGGCATTCCGGACACTGTTGCCCCGCCAGCAGTTTGGGGATACCAAGCTAGCTAAGGCACAAGCTGCACTGTTTAAGGGGATGGAACCTGCACTGATTGGACAACTCGGTCTGGGTGACTTGCCCCCAAGTGATCCCAAAGTGCAGGGAGTGAAAGCGTACATCGCCCTGGTGAGTGAACAACTGGAACACTCCTTTGCTTCTTATGAAGAGTTTGACAAAACCATGGATCGGCTGATGGATCAGGCGGATGAGATGCTGGTCGGTGCAGGCGATCGCACCTATTTTGTTCCGCCCCGCATTTATGTGGATCTGGGACAAAATGATGGGGACAATAACTTACCCGTCGGTTGGGGATTCCATTTGGAAGTGGTTGGGGCGTTGGTTGCCCGCAGTGTAATCAAGTAAATCTGCACCTTGCAGGGCTTGAAGTGGGTAGGCATTTGAACTCAGGATTTGAGACAATTCACTCAGAACAATGGGCTGATCCCACGGCAAAAATGCTTTGTCAAAGAACCTAACCTTATCCAATGGGTCTTAAGAATTGCGTAGAGGAACGAACTTGTTCCTCTACGTAATTTGCTTAGAAAGGCAAATCATCGTCGTCATCCTCATCATCCAGATCTTCCTCCGATGGCGCAGCAGTCCACAGAGAAGCCGCAGCCGATCGCGACTCCAAATCTGCAGTCACTTCTGGCGATCGGGCAGGCAAATCATCCTCTCCCATATCCACCACCTTGCCCGCAAAAAACTCTGCTAAACGCTTAGCAGCCCGTGTCACTTCGTCCTCTTCCCAATACCCTTGCACGGGTGGTAAGGAAGTCTCTAGTTGGGGTTCCGGACTGGCAGAAGCAGCAAAGTGGTTGTCTGGGGTAGATTCAGCCACCCGATTAGGCGAAGGGCGATTTGTTGGCGGCTGAGAACGGGCAGAATTGTCTTCATTAGAGGGCAGAGATGGGGGAGCGTAACTGGAAGGTGGAGTGCCAGGATCGGTTTCTTGGGTACTAGCTGCCGCCGGCGCAGGCAAACTGGCAACCTCCAGACTCACTTTCACCTTGCGCTCAAACACTTTAAGAAAAGCGGCTTCGACATTAGGGAGTCTTTCCTGGAACATTTTGAACAGCGGTTGCGAGCTGACTGCTACCCGCGCTTCCCGTCCATTAAATGCAAGCAAATGTCCCTGCTGCCTGAGTAAAGCTTGCGTTCCAGGGGGCTGAGTATTTTTAATAATTTGCTTCCAAAGGGCAACCAGATCAGTTTCTGCATCGGGCTTGGGAGTTTCGGTTGAGACTGTGGTAGCAGGCTCAATGTTGGCAGGAGTGTGGGATGGTTGAGGAATGGCTTCAGGCGTTGGCTCTGGGACGATCTCGGCTGGCACAGGCTCTGACTGAGAAGCTCTGACTGCTACCTGGGGAACGGCTGACATCGCTGGCTGAGCACGATCGAGCTTTGCCCCTGCCGTATGGCTGTTAGCTGTTGGCTGTTGACGATTGACTGACTCCTGACTCCTGACTCCTGCTGACTCACTGACGATCGCCGACGGCAACAACCCCAACAACGTCACCTCTAGCCAGAGTCGGGGCTGAGTCGTATTTTTAATCTGCACCTCGCTGCCACGCAGATGTTGCTGACTTAGCAAAATCAGCCGGATATCAAGCTGCTGGGCAAAGGTACACAGTTTCTCCCAGGTAGGTAGAGTGAGAGCAACCAAATCGTTGCGATCGGGGGTGGTTTTGGCAATCAGCAAATCTCGGTAGAAACTGGCAAGATTTTGTAATACCCCCAAGGGTTCTCGTCCACGATCGAGTAAGTGGCGGGTCTGATCCAATACTGCGGTTGAGTTGTCGTCGGCGATCGCTTCCAGTAACGTCATCAAATCACGTTCAGGCACTGCCCCTACCAGATCCCAAACTTGTTCTACCGCAATTTCACCTGGCATTAAGCTGAGCTGATCGAGCAAGCTTTCGGCATCACGCAATCCACCTTGTGAGATCTGTGCCACCAGGGTAATTGCCTCTTCAGAAATGGCGATCGCTTCTTTTTGAGCGATCATGCCTAAGTGTTGCGTCAAAGCTTCCAATGGAATGCGGCGGAAGTCGAACCGCTGACAGCGAGAAATGATCGTCGGTAATACTTTTTGAGGATCGGTGGTTGCCAAGACAAAAACCACGCGATCGGGCGGCTCTTCTAGCGTTTTTAGTAACGCATTAAATGCCGCGTTCGACAGCATGTGAACTTCATCAATGACATAAACTTTGTAGCGACACTGCACCGGAGCAAACTGCGCCCGCTCAATCAACTCACGAATGTTGTCAACCCCCGTGTTGCTGGCAGCATCAATCTCAATCACATCCAATGCTGATCCCCGCGCAATCATGCGGCAAACTTCACAGACCCCACAGGGATGTTCTGTAGGCACTTCACTTTGGAGACAGTTTAGCGATTTTGCCAGAATCCGAGCACTGGAGGTCTTGCCTGTACCCCGTGCACCTGTAAATAGATAAGCTGGCGCAATTCGTTGTTGTCGCAGGGCACTGGTCAGCGTTGTGGCGATCGCCTCCTGCCCCACCAATTGAGCAAAAGTTTGGGGACGATATTTATGATGAAGCGGTTCGTAGGACATGGCTTTCCAACAATTCCCTACCTATAGCGTAAGCGACATTCACAAGAACAACTGAACTATCTCATCTATAATCTGAATTGCTCGATCTTGCTAAGATACCTACCAAGCAAGCAGGGCGAACAGAGGCATCATGCTAATAGTCTCCTTAGGAATATGGATTAAATAACGCCGAATTTCTACCGTACGGGCGCGGCATTGGGTCAAGGTTTCTAGGGCAATGTGAGATCGTCTTACCGAATGCCACGCCCCTACGCCGAGAATTACCCCTTAATTAATCTGTGATCCTTAGCAAGGTGTGCCTGCGTTCGAAGAACTGCCCAATCTTTAAATCTCCGGTGGATTAAAGAATTCCAAGATCCTAGACGATGCAATTGATTGATCCCAATCTATCCACCTCCTCTTTTTCGATCTTCTTTTTCTACAGAACCTCCTATGCCAACTCAAACGGGACACGCTTCCACATCTACACCCGATCAACACACCGCCCTTTTGGCACAGCAACTTGCCAAAGCATTGCAACAACTCGAACAAGAGCGTCATCGCGCCAACTTGATGGAAGCAAAATTGCGAGAATTAAACATCCCGCTCGATTTTTTATCCACCTCCACATCAGAAAAGCAGCCAGCCCCCAAACGGATTGAGCCTGTCTCCTCTCAGGACACGATGAAAACGATTCAGCGCATTTACACAGATGGAGCTTGCTCTGGCAACCCAGGACCGGGTGGCTGGGGCACTGTGGTCTATTTTTTAGATGGTAGCGTTCATGAAATGGGTGGGCGTGAGGCTCAAACGACCAACAACCGCATGGAGATGCAAGCTGCCATTGCAGCGCTGCAATATCTGGCAGACTCAGGACAATCGGAGCCGATCGAACTCTACACCGACAGCGAATACCTGAAAAACGGGATCACCAAGTGGATTCATGGCTGGAAGAAAAAAGGATGGAAAACCTCTACTGGTAAATCCGTTTTGAATCAAGACTTGTGGGAAGCCCTCGATGTTCTTAACTCAAAAGGGGTGCAATGGCGTTATGTGCGAGGTCATGCTGGCGATGAAGGAAATGAGCGGTGTGACGCGATCGCGCGCACCTTTTCTCTAGGCAAGATACCTCGACTTCAGCAGAGGCCTTAAAATTTTATTAAGATTCACAAAGCACTTCTGAGTAAAAATCCCTTCTCAGCTGCTGATAGCAAAGCGATTTGTGAGTTTTTGATAATTTTTTGTTTTTTTTGTAAAGGATTAAGTCTTACCTTAAATATTTTGTAAAAATTCACGAAGTTAGTTGCACCATCTTAACTAAACTCCGTTTTTCACTACGGAGAGCTCCTTTAATGTTTTGAGACGGTTAATTAAAGATGGACCCTAACCTTCCTCTTCAAGCTGATGCAGTCGAGAATTTGCCCCGCGAGTTGCGAGTTGAGCAACTGCGTGACTTGCTCGACACCCTCCAAATCGCGGATGAAATTGCCAGTAAAGGCTACTTAATTACCAGTTCTGAACTAGCAGACTTGATGGATGTCAATGCTAGCGCAGTGACTAGTCGGGGAGATAACTGGGTCTGGCGTAATTGGGTGGTTTCGCGGGTTCGGCGCGAAGGCAACCAGATTTTGTGGCAACTCGAGCGAGTGGATTAATTAAAAACGGACCAAGCCAGAGTTTGTTGATATTGGGGAAGTTTTATGTCTACATCAATCATTAGAAAAATTGCGCTATGGCTACTCTGGCTCTGTTTTACGGTCTACGCCTTTTTTCTGGCTCCCGCAAATCAGCCCAATACCTTTGAGTTAATCAAGAACCTCTCGATCAGACAGTGGCAGGGAATCAATCCCCTGGTCATTGCGTTGTTCTACATCATGGGCGTTTTGCCTATGATGTATGGCAGTTTACTGTTGATTGATGGGCGTGGGCAAAAACTACCTGCCTGGCTGTTTGTAATTGCTGCTTTTGGCGTGGGGGCATTTGCGGTGGTGCCCTATCTGGCATTGCGCGATGACAATCCGACATTCTCTGGGACAAAGAACCCATTACTCAACGTTCTGGATGCTCGCTGGACAGGAAGTTTATTACTGCTCAGTGCGCTGGGTCTCATCTTTTACGGTTTGACCCAGGGCAACTGGGCAGATTTTGTGCAGCAATGGCAGCACGATCGATTCATTCATGTCATGAGTCTCGACTTTTGCTTACTCAGTCTGCTGTTCCCAACCTTGCTGGGAGATGATATGGCACGCAGGGGGATAGACGATCGGCGTATTTTTTGGGCAGTGACACTCATTCCCCTCCTCGGTACAGCTTGCTATCTTGCTTTGCGGCCTCCGTTGTCCAGCACACTAAATGCGATGGCGTAGTTAATCGTTGCGCTATTGGTTGTGTCAATTTGTTCCACACGATTCATGAGTAACTAGACCATTACCAGTATCCGAAAAGACACCAGCAATGATTCAACCGCAAGGCTTCACACAATCTTGGTTAAACCACGGGGTATCTTTATCTGTTCTGCGTTGATTCAACTAGGTAGTTTCAGTAGTCTGATGTTCAGACGGATAAACGCCTTGACAAACTGATTCTTGACAGACTGAACGTGGATCGTTGAGTACGACTTACTAAGCGATCTATGCCATCCGTACGCATTTCCTTTGTAAGTAAAATAGTCGAAATTTGAGTGCTATGAAAGGTTCTTTTTTGCCATCTACCCTATTGTCTTGTGCGGTCTTCTCTTGTTTGACCTTGCCATTGGCAGCGCTTGGCTCAAACTCGGTTAATATTGAATTTCAAAGAGAGAATATTTTTACTGGTCGGTTGAAAGACATTGCAACCCCTTATCTCGGCATCGCTGGACTGGTTAGTCTTGGGGTAGGCGCTGTTAGTTTATCGGTTTCAGAGTGGCGAAGATCGGCACACAAGTCCACTCAAATTGAGACACGTCTACTTGAGCTACAGCAAGAGCTAAAAGAAAAAGCAACTCTAATTGATGACATTCGCCTGTCGGAGTCCTATCTCACGTCAACTGGGTTTAATGCTTTCTTAGAACCTAAAGCCACAGATAAACTCGCCGATACAGTTGCATCAGTTTCGGAAACTCCTGCTCCAACCGTTCTGCCCGTATCCCCCCAGGCGGCTATGCTCCCTGAGCCGATCGCCCCTTATGAGGTTACCGCTGCCGTATCCGTCGCAACCTCACCCAATTTAGAGCAAGCTCTGGTATCTCCCGCACCTGTACAACCCAGCCCCGTGGCTGCTCCCTCCTCCATACCAACTGAATTTTCACTGGAGATGTTGAAATCTTTGATGGCAATGTTGCAAAGTGAGCAGGTGGCTGCCTCTTCTGCACCTCAGCGATCGCAAGAGCCACCAACCCCAGCATTTGTGCCAGCACCACAGTCCTTCCCATCACCTGAGCAACCGATTGAGCAGAAGGCTTCCAGTCCTGTATTACCGACTTATACTAGCTACTCAACTCATCATCGCCAAGCGACTGCAACCAGAACCAAGATGCTGATGCGGATGAACGAGTTGCAAAACCAAATCATTCAAATCTCAAGTCAAATTGAGGATTTGCAGAATTCACTGCACGTTGCCGCAGAGCCAATGCTTGCAGATGAAATGGATTTCTCGAAAGTTGACTGTTCTAACAGTGTGATCAAGCAACTGTATCATCGCCTGCAAGTTCTGGAGCTTGACTGGATGCAGCAACAAAAAGCATTGGTTTCTTGAGCACAGGAGCAAGAATTTCCAACTTTGCCCTCATTCCCCACCCCCTTCTCCCGTTTTGGGAGAAGGGGAACCTGATCAAAATCCCTTTTCCGCTCTGGGAGAGGGATTACAGACTTAGCGTACAAAAGCAGCCGTTGGCAAGGGGGCATTAGTTTGTTTCTCTTTAGGAGGAGAAACCATTACAGTGCCAGAGCGCGGTTCCGAGACCAGGGTTGAGCGGTTGCCCCAGCCACCATTGATGTCAACTGCTGCGATTGACGGAGGTGTTGTTTTGCCGAGCGGTAGACTAATGGGCAAGGTTTGGCTGACTTGCAGATAGGGTTGCCCCAATGAGGTAAAGCGCAGCAGCGGCGGGGTAAGAACTTGCTGATTCAACCGTTGAGTGATGGATTGTTGCTGAAGCTCTAATTCAAAAATGGCTAGAAATGTAACTTGACTGGCGGCTTCTACCGATCGCATAGAAATCAGATGCTGAAGTTGCCAGGACTCCTGATAGCGTCCATCGGGGGCAATTTGCCACAGGTTGAGACGTGTCTCCCATCGTCCCTGGTTCACAGCCACATGATCCCTTGCCAAAATCGCATAATTCGCATTAGCAGGTTGCAGGGGCGAAAAATTCGCTGTAGGTTGCCAGTAGCGAACCCCCAACACAGAGAGGCGGCTATGATCCGGCAGGTTAGTTCTGCCAGAGACTTGATAGATGCCTGGTCTGCCAGTCGGTTCCACTTGTAGAGACATGGCGATCGGGGTGGAACGATTGAAACTACAGGCAGAATTGATCCCAACCAATAGGCTCCAACCGATAAGCCGTTGCATCATCATTGCACTGTTGGAAGCGGTAAGAAAACTCTGCTTTAATCTAAAGGCAAAAGAGCAGCGTAGGGCAAAGCTTTTCAAGGGACTGTTCTCAATGAAGGATCTGGCAAGACAGGTAACTTACTCAACGATCGCGAAACACTTGTAGCTGGTTAAAATATCCAACTGCGAGGGGGTCCTTTTAATCAATTATGCTAAGGCTATTATCGAACTGAAACCATTCATCCGTTCAATAAACAAAAAATGAATGACACTTGCCATTAAACGAATGGACTGTGAGATAGGCGCGAAGGGCATCTTAACGCTTCTAAACGCAATCAGGTCAGCCAAGCAGAATAAAGCAGACGATGCGGTTTAATTCGGTTTTACGCATCAAAATGGATTGAGGAAAATCGTTTCAATTATGCCGAATTTAGCTCCAGCCTTGTTCTCAGTCCGATGTTTAAGTTCAGGTCGGTACTGCCTGGGTGCCGCTTCTATCCTATGTTTTCTGGGTCTCATCGGAAGTAAACCTGTTGGGGCGGTGCCCGCTCGAGGCGCAGCTGAAGAAACCGCATCGAATGTCATTGCCGCGTCTTCAACCGCTCCCTCTCCCACGTTGGTTGCGCCGATCGCAGGTGCCCCTTTACCAGCATTGCCACAATCTGCCAATTCTGCCAAAGCGATTCAGAACAGAGATGACATTGAGCCAGTAAATTTGCCTGCGATGGCACAGACTGAATCTGCAGTGCAACTGACTTGCACTGCGATCGGGTGCTCTAGTTCTCCGGTCACGTCCCAACTGGTTGTACCTGTACCCTTTCCCCCTCAGCTTGGCGGACCCGGTACTCCCCCCCCGCCTGGCAATGGGGGAAGTGCTTTTCCTTCGAATCTTGTACCGCCGATATCCCCACAAACGCCTCCTTATGTAACCCCTTCAGTGCCGTCCTATGCCTCTGACTATGGGGCTGGATCAGGCATGATTCCTGCTCCGGGTAGCATACCCAGTCCGCCTTATCCTACCAATTCTTATCCTGTTTCTCCGGTCTATCCCTATATTCCGCCTGGAGGATACGTTCAGCCAGGGGGGTATGTCCAACCGGGCGGATATGCCCAACCCTATCCTTACGCGCAGACAGGAGGATACGTTCAGCCTGGAATCGTAGTGTATGTGATTTATCCTGGGGGTCTACCGTCCTCAGGATATGGTTCGCCCTTACCTGCCTTGCCTGCCCCAGCCGGAACGGGGTATCCCATCGGAGCTTATCCTGCTTATCCTTTCTATGGACTCCCTCAAGCAAGTGGATATTCCCTTTATCCACCTAGTGTTCTCCAGCCTGGTGCTTATCCTACGAACATCCCTTTACAACCGTCGATCGGAAATGTCCAGCCTTCGGGCAGTGGCACGGTTGCTCCTGGCATCATTTTCTATGGGGCACCCCCGCAGATCAGCACCTATCCCGATCGCTTACCGATGCAGCCTGGGGCAATCGTCCAATCTTCAATGGGAGGTATTTATCTCCCTCCACCAGGATATCCAACCGGGGCGGCTGGGCAAATCAGTTCGCCTGCAAGTGCACCGTTACCGACGAATGCACCAATTTTTCTACCAGGTCAGACAATCCCTAACCCAGCAATTCCCACCCCATCTGCCAATGCGACAGCTGCCAGCGTCCAGCCTTCTAACCGACTAGCGAGGGGCAACACAGCGAGGGGCAACACGCTGCTTCAAAGTACAGCTTTAACCCAACCAGCATTGCGGTTTCAGGGAGTGTACCTGCTTCAAGGAGAAGATGAATCGGGACGAGCGCGGATATCAGGCATCTACCCCCTCACGCCCAATTTGCTAGCAGCAGGAACCGTAGACCTGACGACTGGCAAAGCCTTTACTGATTCGCAAGTGGAAGGTGTGAATGTCAACGAGTTGTATTTGGCAGCATCCCTCCCCAATTTGCCTACCCTCAGACTCATGGTCGGGCAATTGGATCTGACTTCTTATTTTGACCGCAATAGCTTTGCCAAGGATGGGGCAACTCACTTCTTTAACGCCATTTTTCAAACCAATCCGGCACTGGCTGCTACCGGAATTAGTTCAAGACCGGGAGCACTGCTCAATTGGAGCATTACTGACAATGTCGAGGTTAAGGCGATCGCTTTTTCTTCAGCCCGCAACCTAAGCGACTTTAGTCTCAATGGGTTTGCCGGAGAGGTAGGAGTTCGTTCGGGCAATTTTATCCTGAGAGGAACCTATGCCACTGACCTGGATCGCGGCACCCGAAGTAGCTTTTCCGAAATCTTTCAACTCGATCGAGGCGCTGGACGGACAGGCGTTTTACCCGACGATCGTGAAGAAGCTTACGGAGTGAACGCCGAAGTTTATTTTCCAGATCTCAAGCTTGGGTTATTTGGGCGGTTTGGGCGCTACAACAACTTAACTATTAACCAGACGGCAGAGACTTACAGCTTTGGCATTACTGCTTTAGATGTGCTGACCAAAAACGATCGTCTGGGCATTGCTTACGGGCGCAACCTATCAAACGATACTTTGCGTCAGCAGGCTGGCAACGCGGTTCCAGATGTGTTGGAAATTTTTTATGACGTTGCCCTATTTCCCAACTTACGCCTGGGGTTTTCGCTGCAAGAACTTCAGAATTTTTCAGAGACCATTTTGGGCGTCCGAGTGAAGACGGAGTTTGACCTGGTGCGGCGATTGAAAGAGTAGGGGGTAAGCGTGTGAAGTGGGGCACCTGGAAGATAGTCATTTTTTCGGTCTGTGGGGGGCTATGGCTAGGGATACCGGTGATTGGGGACAGGATACCCCCTGCAATGGCTCAAGTGCAGGAGGTGCCTGCGGCAGTTCAACAGGGCTATTTATTGCTCAAGCGAGGCTGGGTAAAGGACGCAATCAAAGCATTTCAGCAGGCAGTCCAGCAGTATCCTCAGTCTGTAGAAGCGCGATTGGGGCTGGCGATCGCCTATCGACGGGCAGGGCAAGATGAAGATGCCTGGCAAACCTATGAACAAGTCTTAAAAATTGACCCCGATAACTTATTAGCCTTAAAAAGTGTGGGATTGTTGGGGGGCTTTCGTCTAAACTGGCAAAACAGGGGGATCGCTGCCCTGGATCGGTTATTACAATTGCGACCGAATGATCTCGAAGCGCTGGCACAGCGAGCCCTACTCTACCGTTATCAGGGGCGATTTGCCGAAGCGATCGCCGACTACCAGATTTTACTGCAACACAATCCTGCACTGGAAGTTGTGCTGGGAGCCGCAACTACTTACAGTAATAGTGGCAACGATGCTCAAGCCCTGTCATTGTTTCGTGCTTACCAGCAAAGTGGACAGAAAATCACTGGTTACGCCGCAATTGCCTATGCCCACAGCTTGAGAAAAACGGGTAATCCGGCAGCGGCTCTGAGTTTACTGGAACCCCAGTTGCCGATACGATCTCCAGACAAAGAATTCGATACCCAACTCCGGGTCGAACTGGCACTGGCATACTTGGCAACCCAGCAAAGTGTAAGAGCACTGGCGGTATTAGATGAGTTGCGGGGACGTTCAGAGGCAATGCTTCCCCTTGCCCGCACCCTCAACGAAATTTCACAAAAGGAAAATAATGCCGCTTTGCATGCTGAAGCGACTCAACTCTATCGACAGGCGTTGAGTCAATCTTCGAACCCGAACCCTGTCCTCTTGCAAGAAGTTGCCGATGTTTTGAGCGCATCCCCTGCGGATCGTCCACTAGCACTGCAACTCTATCGCCAACTGGTACAGCAACAGCCGAACGATCGCGGCATTCAATTAAAGTGGCTAGCCCTAGAACGACAGCTAGGTTATCTGTCACGATCGCAACTGCGAGAAAGGCTGCGCGTCCTGCTGCAAAATTTGCCGACCGATCCTATGGAGAGACGAGCGATCGCTCAAGGCATGGTCAGGATTGAACCAGAACCAGAATTCTTACCCATTTATCAAACCTTATTGCAAACTCCTAACCCGGAACCGTTTCTCCACTTCCGCCTGGCTCAAATTTTTCTGCAGCAAAACCAACTCACCGCTGCTCGCAATGCGTTGGCCGCCTATACCGCTACATCTGCTGCTGCTGGGGATCTCAGTCCACAACTGTTGGCGGCTGAAATTGAACGACGAGAAGGTCAGCTAGATGCTGCTATCCGCCGATATGAGGCAATCATCACGGCAAACCCGACCAACAATGACATTTTGGAAGGAGCGATCGCAGGATTAGCAGATTTGCAGGCAGCCCGGGGGAACTCTGGGGCTGCCTTGAGGCTCTACGACCAATTAATTTTTCGGAATCCACAAGATTTGCGACTGCAAATGGCGCGTGCCAGCATTGCTTACTCTGCTAAAGTCATTTCAGCCACGGAAGCTGAAGCGTTACTCAATGCCTGGGTGTTGAGTCACCCGCCAACGGATACACCCTCTGCTTTGTTCCAGTTAGTCGGAGCATTGCCCCCCCTGCCGCGATTGGAACCGCTCTACCTCTACTTAGCAGAAGAAGATCCGAGTTCTCTCGCGATTCAATTGCGGTTGGTGCAGGTTTTAGCTCAGCATGACCTAATTCTGGCAAAGGCGCGCGTTCTGCAAGTGGTCACTCACAACCAGGCCCTGGGGTTCAATACGCCGGAAACCCAGATTCTACAGGGACGGCTGGCACTGACGATCTCCGACTTCAAACTCGCAGAATTTTCTTTTCAATCAGCCCTAGCTTTGCAACCTAGTAACTCAGAGGCGCTGGTGGGGCTAGCAGACACCAACTTTCAGCAACGACGATTTAACCGGGCAGAAGAGTTATATCGGCAGGCGTTGGCATTTCACCCCAACGACATCAGTATTCAGCGATCGCTGCTGGAAGTCAGAGTTGCCCAAGACTACCCCATTGAAGCGATCAACCAAATCGACCAACTGCAACAGCCCTCGCTTGGTAACCCAGCCACCCCCGACCTCACGCTGCGTCGCCGCAAAATTGAAGAAGACTTTTTGCAGCGGCGCGGCTTTCAACCCACCTGGGAACGGTTTTAACCTGAAACTCGTCCTTTCTCCTGATTTCCCGCCTTCCTTATGAGCACCCCAACCTGGCGATCGGTCAGCCTCATTTTGTGTCTTCTGGCTTTGCCAGGGCTAGAGAGTTGTCAGGCGATGCCTGTGATGCCCCGGGGCAAAGACGCTTCTGGTTCAGTTCCCCCTGTTGCCTCTGTCCCACCAGCTACCGTCCCTGCCAAATCACCACGGTTCGCTATCCCTTCTCCAGTTAGCTCCTCAGCAAAACCGTCTGCAAGCGCATTAAGCGCATTGCTCCAGCAGAGTTGGGTTGCTTATCGGCAACAGTTTATCCAAGCTGATGGACGCGTCATCGATCGCGAAGCAAACGATCGCTCTACATCAGAAGGGCAGGCTTACACTATGCTACGAGCCGTGGTGATCGGAGACCGGGACACTTTTGATCGGGTCTTGGGTTGGGCAGAAAACAATCTCAAACGGCAAACGAACGGCACCCCCACGGATAGTCTATGGGCATGGCACTGGGGCAAAAAAAGTCAGAATGAGTGGCTGATTCTGGATAATAACTTCGCTAGCGATGCTGACATTGATGCCATCACTGCCCTGATCTTGGCAGCCCGACGCTGGCAGCACCAACCCTACCTCCGCCTTGCCCAAACTAAACTGCGCGACCTGTGGAATTTGTCTACTGTGACAACCGCTAACAGCGGTGTCCCATCGCACCGTTATTTGCTCCCTGGACCCGCGATCGCCTTTCAAAAACAAACCACCCTTCAACTGAATCCGTCCTATTTTTCCCCAGCCTGTTTTCGCTTGTTTGCTCAGGTCGATTCAGAACATGCCTGGCTCAGTCTGGTGGACAGCAGCTATCAAGTGTTAGAAAAAGCTGCTGCCCTCTCAAAGGTGGGACTCCCCAATGATTGGCTATTGCTCGATCTCAACACCGGGGCAGTGCAACCACTCACCGTTTCCAATCCCGGCACCAGTGATTATGGGTTTGATGCCTATCGAATTTGGTGGCGAGTTGCCACAGATTGGGAGTGGTTTCGGGAACCCCGGGCACGGGCATTTTTACAAAAGTCTTTGCGCTATCCTCGACAAATTTGGACAGCCCAACAAAAAATCCCCGCACGGATTGATCTCAAAGGGAATCCCCTGGCTGCCTATGAAGCAACTTCGCAATATGGAATGCTGTACTTTGCCTTTCGGTTACTTGACCCGGTGATCGCGCAGCAAATTCGCCAGAAAAAACTCGATCCCCAATATCACAATGGTTTCTGGGATAATCACTCGGCTTACTACACCCAAAATCTGGTTTGGTTTGGGCTAATGCCTGCTGACATAGTTTCATCGTTACTGAAACCTAAAGTAGCCAATTAGATTTGAGACTATCCATTGAGTTTTTTATCTATTAAGATGCTTGGCAAAGGGTTGCAAAGCAGATTGAGATTAACTGTACACATTGCTGGGAGTCTACGAATCACAAGAAGGGTTGATGAACGCTCGAACTTGAAAATTTTAGTTGAAATGATTTCTTCTAAGGAATTGAAAAATAGAGTGTTTAATGAGAGTGATTTCAGTACCCCCCGTAGGTGGCAAAAATTGAAAGAAGTTTTCAAGCCCAAACCGTACTGACTTAGTAGAGACCATCCTCAAAGTTTCTTTGCTTTTTATTTATCTATCATCGCTTCATGAAAGGCGCAAACCGTCAGCGAATTGGCAAGCGATCGATTGTTGTCTGTCTGCCTCGATCGATCCGCTTCATCATCGCCCTGATTATAGGCTTGGGGATCTCGGTTTACCTCAAGACAAAAACTGAATTTCCGGTCAAGCCCGTCCAAGCTCAAATCATTCAGGCTCAGGCAGATTCCAGCATTCAAAAACAAGAAGATCAACTGATCCGACAATTTGTTCCTCCTCCCAGTCCGCCTCCTGCGCCAGTTTATCGCCCTGCTCCTCCCCCTGCCCCTGCCCCTGCCCCTGCGGTTCCTGATGTAGCGGCGCCCACCACTGCCACTCCAGGCACTGCTTCAACGTCCCCTTCGGTTGCCACTCCCGCCAATCAAACTCCTGCCACCCCCAGCAATGCCAAACTGATTCCGTATGTGCTGGAGTTTAGTCGTAGTCCTGTTGTAGGCAATCGTTTACACTTGCAAGGTCTTTACGCCGAAGCCCGAATTGGCTTTACCCGCCCCAAAAACTGGCATCTGAAAACGGTCAAGGCGCTTATTCGCTATCAACATTCACCTGCTTTATTGGCAAGTCGATCGAACCTGACAGTTCAAGTCAATAAGACGAATGTGGGCAGTGTGCCACTCAATCGCAAGCAATCACAGATTGGTGAATTAGAAGTCAACATTCCTGCCAGCCTGATTCAGAACTATAACGAATTGGCGATCGTGGCGCAGCAAAACAATAGCGATAAAGGCTGCCCCTCACCCAGTGACCAAACTCTGTGGACCGAAGTTTTGCCCGATTCCAAAGTCGTTTTTGGCTTCCAGCCCAAGGCTATCCCGCTCGACTTTAGCAGCTATCCGTATCCCTTCTTCGATGATCTCAGCCTCGACGCCAACTCGATTACTTATCTCTTACCCAAGTCAATCGATTCAGCCTGGCTCACCACGACCGCGCGATTTCACGCCGGACTAGGTCGGCTAGCCGATTTTCATCCTTTAGAAACTCAGACGATTCGGTCACTCAGCCAGCTCCGATCCAGCCAAAAATTGGTCATCATCGGTACGCCGCTTTCCCAACCTGATTTGAAATCGCTGAAGTTACCTTACGCGATCGTCAACAACCAACTGGTGGATGGCAACCGTCTGCCCCTGCCTGAAGACGTTGGCTTGCTGATGTTAACGATCGCCCAAAACGGCAACGTGCCGATCCTGGTCATCAGCGGCAACGGGGCAGAGGGAATTGCCAAAGCCACCCAGTTCTTGTTGCAGCCCAAACAACGCCAGATGGGGATTGGTTCAGCCGTGTTAGTTGACCAAGTCACCGATGTACCCCCTCCTCCCCCGCGCCAATGGTCTCGCTATTTGCCCGAAAAGAACTCATTCCAGCTCCAAGATTTGCGCGCGCCTGATAATCAACCCTGGCAAGATGTCACGGTTCGGGGATCGTACACACCTCCGATCGAATTCGATTTTCGTGCCCTGCCCGATGAGCAGATCAATCGCGGCAGTTCCATGACCCTTTATTACAGCCATAGCCCGCAGATTAACCCGCGTCTTTCAACCCTGGAAGTGCGGTTGGATGGCGCTCCGATCGCTGGCAAACAACTTACTGCAGAACAAGGCACGACGCACGACGCACTCAACATCAATTTTCCTGAGAACCGCATTACCCCTACGTCTAAACTCCAGGTTGCCTTTAATTTGATTCCTAGAGAATTGAGTACCTGCGGCAAACTCACCGATCAGCAACTCTGGGGCACTGTACACAATGACACGAGCTTTAACCTCAATCGCCATCAATCTGTTCAACTACCAGATCTGAAACTGTTGCAGGCAGGCTACCCCTTCACAGCTCCTCAAGATCTTTCCAGTACAGCGATCGTGTTGCCGGGTGAACCTGCCAATGCAGAGGTCCTGACGCTCTTACAGTTGAGTGAGCGGCTTGGTCGGCTGAGTGCGGCTGAAACCGTGAAACTGCAAGTGTATTCAGGAGACACGATTCCAGAAGAAGTCCGCAACAGCGCCCAACTCATCGGCATTGGCACCCGCGAGCGCTTTCCTTTTCCTGAAGTGTTTCAAACGGGTGGCTTTCAGCTCGATCAATTTTTAACGCGGCGATCGGATCAAGTACAGATCCAAACGCTGCCCGATACTGGGGGGCTTGTCAAAGCTATCATCTCACCTTGGAATCGCGATCGCGTGCTGCTCATTCTTACCGCCCAAAGCAATGCGGGACTGGACAAAGTACGTTACTTATTTCAGCAAGATGGATTATTTTTCCAACTCAAGAACGACACGGTTCTCATTAATACGACCGATCCCGATCCCTCACCTTATGATCCAGAAGCCTATACACTGAGCTTTTTCCAGCAAGCGAACCGCCAGACGCGAATCGAGAAGTCTTCTCCACTAGGTGCTATTTCTCGATTCTTGCAAGAAAACTGGTATTTACTTCCAACAGGAATTATCTTCTCGACGCTGATGCTTTATGGCATCGTTCAGCTCTATCTGAAACGTGTGACAAACCCTAAAGGAAATTCCCGATGAGCAATCCTGCGATCGAGCCTAGCGCTGTTGCTCCCCGTAACCGCTGGCAACGACTGAGTGACTGGTTGGTTCATACACTTCCCAACGGGTTCGATCGTGCCTTGCAGAGTTGGGGACAGGGGCAGCTGCTATGGCTGGTGCTGTTTTTGCTGTTGCTTGCCGTCCCCCTCATCATCACACCCCTAAAAATTTGGCAGCAAACTCTCGTCGCAATCTTTTTAATCGCGATCGGTTGGGTAGTTGTCCGTCTGGATAATCGTCAAAATGACCCGGTTGCCAGTGAATATTTACATCTTTTTATGGTGTGGCTGAGTCTCATCACCACCTTCCGTTACCTCTACTACCGCACTGCCTATACCCTCAACTTTGATGGTTGGATCAATAGTTTTTTCTGCCTTTTGCTCTATTGCGCCGAGGTCTATGCAGTGCTGGGATTGATGCTGGCGTACTTTCAGACATTAAAGCTCAAAGACCGTCAACCCATTCCTCTAGATACCTACCCACCAGATCAGTGGTTTAAGGTGGATATTTATATTCCAACTTATAACGAAGATATCGAAATTGTTCGCAAAACTGCGCTGGCGGCGATCGCACTCAACTATCCCGCTGAGAAGAAGCACGTCTATGTTCTAGATGATGGGCGCAAGTATCCTGAACGACGACAAGAACTTCAGCGGATGTGTGACGAAGTGGGCTGCACAATGCTAACGCGAGATAACAACGATCACGCCAAAGCTGGCAACATCAATACTGCCTTAAAACGAACAGGTGGGGATTTAGTCATGATTTTGGATTGTGATCACATTCCCGTACGAAATTTTCTGCAAGAAACTGTGGGCTTTTTCTACAATCCTAATGTGATGCTAGTGCAAACTCCCCACTGGTTCTACAACCCCGACCCGTTTGAGCGCAACTTGCTCACTAAAGGGCGAGTGCCCGTGAGTAATGAGTTGTTTTACAAAATTGTGCAAAAGGGCAACGACTTCTGGAATGCAGCTTTCTTTTGTGGTTCTGCGGCAGTGATTCGCAAAGAACATGTCTTGCAAATTGGCGGTATTGCGGTCGAAACGGTCACCGAAGATTGTCACACCTCTTTTCGGTTGCATTCCCTGGGCTACGAGTCTGTTTACTACGACAGAATTATGGTTGCCGGGTTAGCTCCCGAAAAATTTTCGGCATTGGTGGGTCAGCAGGTACGCTGGGCAAGAGGTATGGCACAAATTCTGCGCATCGAGAATCCACTATTTAGTCGAAAGCTGAATCTCTCAGTGCCACAGCGACTGTGCTATTTTTCTGCCATGTTTGGCTTTTTCTATGGGTTGCCGCGCATTGTCTATGCGATCGCTCCACCGCTTTTTTTGCTCTTTGGCATCAATCCCATCCGAGGCTTGGGACTTGAAATTTTGATGTATGCCCTACCGCACATTGTGCTGTCTATGGACACCAACTACATCACATCTAAGCGGGTGCGGTTCTCTTTCTGGAACGAGGTGTTTGAATTTGCACTTTCTTTCTACACCGCTGCCGTCACCCTGATGGCACTGATCAATCCGAAAATGGGCAGTTTTAATGTAACGGACAAAGGATTATCCGTGACCAAACGCAGTTTCGACTGGGAATCTGCCCGCGCATTGCTCGTTGTGACTGGGTTAGTCATTGCCTCTTTGATAGTGGTGCCTTTTTGGTTGGTTCTGAGTCCAGAGAGCTACGAAGCTGTTTTGGTCAATGCCTTATGGAGTGGCTTTAATCTGTTTTTGCTCTTAGGAGCCTTGCTGGTCGCTTACGAACAACCACAGTTGCGACGCGCCCATCGCCTCAATCGAGAACTGCCTGTCGTGATTTACAGTCAGGAAAAAACCTGGAAAGGGCAAACGATTGACATTAGTGAGACGGGAGCACGCATTGTTTTAAACACCTGGCCCAATATTCCAGATGTTGTGGATTTAGAATTGGTCGGTGACTACGGGGCTCGTGCCTTTTTGACTGCACAAGTGGTGCGGGGAATTCCTCTGAATGAAACACAAACCCTACTGATTGTTGATTTCCTAGAGCCAACCCAAGCCCAGATGGATACACTTGCACTCGTGCTCTATTCAGATGTGAAAGAGTGGTATTCCCAAAATCGCCAACAGGTCGATGATCCACTGGAGTCTTTGCGGTTTATTCTCGGCAGTCTCAGTCGCTCTTTTGCAGAACCCTCACCCATGCAGGGAAGCAAGGTACGAAAACAAGTACAAACCCCGATCGAGCTTTTTTGGGAAGGACATCGCTATTCGGCAAGGGTGGTGGAAGCGGCAAGTCAAAGTTTGTGCGCCGTCATTGATGCAGCCGCTATGCCTAATTGGGACGTGATGCAGCGCAAAAAACCGATCGTCGGTTTACAGTTGGCAGGTTTGCCTCGAGGAATCCCAGAGGCAGAATCGGTCGATCGCTTGCTCGCTTTTGTAGACACAGTTGAGGTAAAACCCGCCCCTATCGATGTCAATGCAAACTGGGTGGTCGTGGAACTGCGCCTACCCAAGCGCCTGCAAGAGCGGCAGAAGCAGGCAATTCAACATCTGTTGAACAGTTAAGTCAGAATGTTCAGCACTCTCAAATATGAACGGTGAAATCATGAATATGTGGGCATCTCTCGCTTTTTGAGAATCGATGGTTTCCGCCCATCTTTTACGATCGTTCTCTCTCACGAGGGAGGGAAGAAATCAATTTTAAATGTTTAATTTTGCTTGCCTCCTGAGCGCTCTTTTCCTAGATGTGATTAAGTGAAAAAGCTTTAGAAACAGGGTAGATCTCATGGCATCCACAGAAGCACTCGAAACCGTTATCAAGACCTATTTTTCAGCTACTCGCCATCTGGATGTGGACACCTGGTTAGATACGTTTGCAGAAGATGCTGTCAGCTATGACCCAGTTGGCAGTACACCTCTTTGCACTTCTGACGAAAAGCGCCAGATGTTTGAAGGGATTGCGGATCTGTTCGAACGAGTGGGCTTTGCCGAAGATTTCGTCGCGATTGCGGGTAACGAAGCCGCCGTGAAGTGGACAGGACGCGGCATTGCCAAAGATGGAAGAGAGATCGTGTTTGAAGGGATCGATGTGTTTATCATCAATGACGCCGGAAAAATCCAAACCCTCTACCGTTACTGGAACCCTAACGCACTCCTAGTCTCTCTCGAAACGAAATAAGATCGTTGGACACTGGTTTGGGGTAAAAGTCGGCAAATAGCCATTAAAAAGCATTAAAAATCATGTCGCTTTTAGTCTGGTCTAGGTGACGAAGTTGTTTGCATGACCCTAATCAAACTAGCCACTTCAAGCTATTTGTCTATTGTTCCCTAATCTTGAAAGCCTTATCAAATCGAATATCCATAGAGCCGATCTGTTTGCGACAATCAAGAGCAACTGGCATAACAAATTGCTACAGGAATTGAGAAAGTCCGCCCTCATTCCCATCCTTTGTACCCCACACTCACTCTGGAGAAGACCTTATGAAATTGGCTTACTGGATGTATGCAGGTCCTGCTCACATTGGCACACTCCGGATCGCCAGTTCCTTTAAGAACGTTCACGCGATCATGCATGCACCTTTGGGTGACGATTATTTCAATGTCATGCGCTCCATGTTAGAGCGTGAGCGGGAATTTACCCCAGTCACAACCAGTGTGGTCGATCGCAATGTGCTGGCACGAGGATCTCAGGAGAAAGTGGTCGATAATATCACGCGAAAAGATGCGGAAGAGTCGCCCGATCTCATTGTGCTAACGCCTACCTGCACCTCCAGTATTCTGCAAGAAGATTTGCACAACTTTGTCGAGCGCGCCCAATTGGAAGCCAAAGGGGATGTGATGCTGGCAGATGTGAACCACTATCGGTACAACGAACTGCAAGCCGCTGATCGTACTCTGCAACAAATTGTGCAGTTCTACATCGAAAAAGCCCGTAAGAAAGGGGAGTTGCCCGAAGGCAAAACCGCAAAGCCTTCTGTCAACATTATTGGTATGTCTACCCTGGGATTCCACAGCAATCACGACTGTACTGAGCTGAAGCGCTTGATGGCAGACTTGGGGATTGAAGTAAATGCTGTGATCCCAGAAGGGGCATCTGTCAATCATTTGAAAAATTTGCCCAGAGCCTGGTTCAATCTTTTGCCCTATCGGGAGTTGGGATTGATGACCGCTAAGTTTCTCCAAGAAGAATTTGGCACTCCCTTTGTCGATATCACCCCCATGGGTGTGGTAGAAACTGCTCGCTGCTTGCGCGCCATCCAAAAGATCTTGAATGAGCAAGGAGCAACGGTCGATTATGAAGCCTACATTAATGAGCAAACCCTGCATGTTTCGCAAGCTGCCTGGTTCTCGCGTTCAATCGACTGCCAGAACTTGACTGGCAAAAAAGCAGTCGTGTTTGGCGACAATACCCATGCAGCAGCCATGACCAAAATTCTGGCGCGGGAAATGGGAATTCATGTGGTGATGGCAGGTACGTTTTGTAAGTACGATGCCGATTGGTTTAGAGAACAGGTCAGTGAATATTGCGATGAAGTGCTGATCAGTGACGACAATGCTGAAATTGGCGATGCGATCGCCCGCATTGAACCCTCTGCCATCTTTGGCACTCAAATGGAGCGGCATGTCGGTAAGCGATTGGATATTCCCTGTGGTGTAATTTCTTCCCCAATCCATATCCAGAATTTCCCGATCGGCTACAAGCCTTTCCTGGGTTATGAAGGCAGTAACCAGATCGTCGATCTGATCTACAACTCCTTTACTCTGGGCATGGAAGACCACCTGTTAGAAATCTTCGGTGGGCATGATACCAAGGAAGTGATCACCAAAGGGATCAGTGCCGATTCTGATCTTGCCTGGAATAAGGAAGCTCAGGCAGAACTGAACAAGGTGCCTGGTTTTGTGCGTGGCAAGGTGAAGCGCAACACTGAGAAGTTTGCGCGTGAACGCAATCTCAGCGAGATTACGATCGAAGTGATGTATGCCGCGAAAGAAGCGGTTGGAGCTTAGCCCCTCAGCGGGCTACGGGTGTAAGTTCAGACCTCCGAAGTTTTTGAAAACCTCGGAGGTCTGAATGTCAGCATCAAAGTGGACATTATTGAAAATTTCAGGTTGTTCAGCGTCCTTAACCCATGGGTGAGGGAGGTTTTAGGACTCTTGAGGAAGGCGATAGCCAAAAAAGTCCACGTGGTAGTCCGTTATCTTGACACCCGTCTGCGCTTCAACAAACCGAATCAATTCTTCAGGCAACTCGACATGGACATCCAAGATTTGATGGGTATCTAAACAGTTGACATGGCTATGCGAGTCACTGATGTTGCCATACAAGCGACCGTCCGATCGTTCAATACACTCAATAATTCCTTTGTCTGAAAGGGCTTCCAGATTTTGATAAACCGAAGTATGTCCAATTTCTCTGCCCTGCCGATTTAGACGATCGTAAATTTCGCGGGCAGATAAATGTTCTTGCTCTTGCCAGAGCAATTCTAAAATGAAGCGTCGCTGGCGACTGAGACGCATCCCCAAATTCTGACAACGATTCAGGGCATCTTCCAGCGATCGAATCGGTTTAGTGCCTATAACTTCATTTTGCATATCAAACGCTCTTGGCTATCTTACTCGTTAAAAAGTTTTGTTGAATATCTTATGATCCGCTTTGCATTTTAGGACAAAGCAGCCACTCAGCGAATTCTTCCCAACTCAGATGGAACCATTGCAGCTCACAAACAGTAACTGCTGTTGGGTTCTCCAACCGTCAATTCACCATTGACAAGGAGGCCAGAGCAACCCTATCAGCGAGGGATTTCGCCACTAAAGATTCCTATCGCGAACTTAACTGCCTCAAAGCTTCTGCTCCGATCACCTAACGCAGGGCTAAAAAATAGCTCCCCTTCCGGTTGTGCAGAATCTATCCCTATGATAGTACGCTAAAACAAACTCACTACAACTTTACCTTGGTTAGGCAAGACCATGCTCTTATCGAATTTGTGAAAGCAGTTGCTCAGAGAAACCACTCTCACAAATTTTCTAATTTCTATTGAGGACGATCTCTCGGTTGATTGCAGTCCCAGAGCGAACTGAGGGAATGGATCAACCGATAGGATGAGGTCAATCAAGTGTTGCTTAAAACAAGAAATAGCGCTGTGCCATGGGTAAAACAGTGGCAGGTTCACAGGTTAGCAATTGACCATCTGCCCGAACCTCATAAGTTTCGGGATCAACTTCCATATGGGGCATGGCATCGTTGAGCTTCATTTCGCGCTTGGTCAGTTGGCGGATGTTAGAGACGGCAACGGCAGTTTTTTGCAGCTTCAGTTGCTCTGGGATGCCGTTTTTGATACCGGCTTGAGACAGGAAGGTCAAGCTGGTGGGGGCAATCGCACCGCCATAACTGGCGAACATAGGACGCATGTGGACGGGTTGGGGGGTGGGAATGCTGGCATTGGCATCTCCCATCTGCGCCCAGGCAATCATGCCACCTTTCATCACGATTTCGGGTTTGACACCAAACATAGCAGGTCGCCACAGACATAGATCTGCTAGCTTACCGACTTCCACAGACCCCACATATTCAGTGATCCCATGAGTAATCGCGGGATTGATGGTGTACTTGGCAATGTAGCGTTTTGCCCGGAAGTTATCATTGCGAGCCGAGTCTTCGGTCAGCGATCCCCGTTGCACTTTCATCTTGTGCCCGGTTTGCCAGGTGCGGATGATCACCTCACCAATCCGTCCCATTGCCTGTGAGTCGGACGAAAGCATACTGAAGGCACCTAGATCATGCAGAATATCTTCGGCGGCGATCGTCTCTCGACGAATGCGAGACTCTGCAAACGCCACATCTTCGGGAATGCTGGGGGATAAATGGTGACAGACCATCAACATATCCAGGTGCTCATCCAGGGTATTGAGGGTGTAGGGACGAGTAGGGTTGGTGGAAGACGGTAGCACATTGGCTTCTCCACACACTTTAATGATGTCAGGAGCGTGCCCTCCGCCGGCGCCTTCGGTGTGATAGGTGTGAATCACTCGATTTTTGAACGCCGCGATCGTATCTTCCACAAATCCGGCTTCGTTCAGCGTATCGGTATGAATCGCGACTTGCACATCATAGTCATCGGCAACACTGAGACAAGTATCGATCGCGGCTGGGGTCGTCCCCCAGTCCTCATGCAGTTTTAGCCCCATGGCACCTGCTTCTACCTGTTCTATCAGCCCTTCGGGCTTGGCACTGTTGCCCTTGCCCAAAAAGCCCAGGTTCATAGGAAAGGCATCGGCTGCCTGCAACATGCGGTAGAGGTTCCAGGGACCCGGGGTGCAGGTGGTGGCGTTGGTGCCGGCAGCAGGGCCGGTGCCGCCGCCAATCATCGTCGTGATCCCAGCGGCGATCGCCACTTCAATTTGCTGGGGGCAAATGAAGTGAATGTGGGTATCGATCCCACCTGCGGTTAAGATCATGCCTTCGCCCGCGATCGCCTCAGTACCAGGACCAATCACAATATTCACGTTGTCTTGAATATGGGGATTACCGGCTTTGCCAATGGCATGAATTTTGCCGTCCTTGATCCCCACATCGGCTTTGACAATGCCCCACCAGTCCAGGATCAGAGCATTGGTAATCACTGCATCTACAGCCCCTGCCGCATTGGTAATCGGTGACTGTCCCATGCCCTCGCGAATCACTTTGCCACCGCCAAATTTGACCTCATCGCCATAGGTGGTGTAGTCCTGTTCGACTTCGATGATTAGTTCTGTGTCAGCCAGCCGGACGCGATCGCCCACCGTAGGACCAAAGGTTTCCGCATAGGTGCGGCGATTCATGCGATAACTCATCGGGACTTCCTCATCACTGAAAAATGAACAGACTGGTTATGTTTTAGACAGGTTGTTGGTATGTTTGAAAGCTTCGCTCAACAAAGCTTTCAAACATACCAACAACACTTTGAAACACTACCGAACAGACTGGATGGCGTGGATATTATGACTGGCGTTGCAGAATGCAGAATAAAGCTCTAGGGTAGGGGTCAAGCGTGCCCTGGTATACCGTTTGCTCTATGGATTGGACAGTGAAGCGATCGCCAAAAATCTCATGAATGTCTTCTGGCGTAAATCGATAGGGACCCTCTTCACCGGGTTCCAGACTGCTAAAGCATTTGAGGAACAGATACCCACTCGGTTTGACTAAGCGGCTGAGCACAGTGACGTAATCGGAACGGAGTTCTGGTGCAAACACATGAAATACACCTCGATCCAGCACAAAGTCGAAGGTGTGTTCCAGATGACTATTCAAAATATCATCTTGCCGGAAGGTAATAGCGAACCCTTCTGCCTGAGCTTTTTCCTGGGCGAGTTGGATCGCTGTGGCAGACAGGTCGGTAGCAGTCACTTGAAATCCTCGTTTTGCCAAGGCGATCGCCTGGGTGCCGGGTCCCGTACCCAAATCCAACACCTTACCACTAAGAAGTTGCAGGGGAATCAGTGCCTGCTCCAGATCGGCATCCAGATCTGGGTTGAACCAGGGCATGGTTTCCACGGATTTCTCTTGATACAACTGCTCCCAATTGGGGAATGTTCTTGGCGAGGTTGTTGGCTCTTCCATCGGATTGCTGGGGGGAATTGGTTGGACTGTCTTTAGACTGTTTATCGGATGATTCAAGTTATTGGATGATTCAAGTTATTGGATGATTTAAGGAATGTGTTATCGGAATGGGGGCTTACCCAGGCGGCAAGTCGAACCGTGACTGAGTGATCGGAATGTGATAGGGCTGTGCCTGAATACGCTCTATCCAGGCTTGAGTCGCCGGAAAATTGGACAAACTGAAGCCTCCTTCATCGGCAACGTGGGTGTAGGCATAGAGGGCAATGTCTGCGATCGTATAGCGATCGCTCACCAAAAATGGATGCGTTGCCAACCGCTGCTCCATCACACTCAAAGCCGCATAGCCCGGTGCCTGTTTTTCTTCTAGCGCCTGTTGCTTTTGTTCCGTCATGCCATGCATACGCCAGAACCGAGAGGTAGCAATGAAGGGTTCGTGGCTGTATTGCTCAAAAAATAACCATTGCATGACCTGAGCATATTCCAGGCGATCGTCTGGTAGATAGGGAGTCCCTTGGCTGAGATAAATTAAAATCGCATTGGATTCTGACAGATAAACCCCTGCCTCAATCTCCAGTATCGGAATGCGCCCATTGGGATTTTTGGCTAAGAATTCCGGTGTGCGAGTTTCACCTTTCAAAATATCTACCTCAATCAATTCAAACGGGATGCCCCGTTGGGTCAAGAGCAAACGCACCTTGTATCCATTACCCGAAGGAAGAAAATCATAAAGGCTATACATCATTAGCTAGAAATTTTCAAAGATGAAAAAACTTTCCACATGCCTATCAAGCCTTGAACTTGATATTTCAAATACATGCGAACAGACCATTTTCGGAGTAAGCTTTGTGGAATGTAAATAAAAAGACACTTCAACATTGCCCAAAATCCTTGAGTGGCAAGAGTCGTTTTCAACGCATCTATCAGATTTTTAGAAAATTTAGGCTGAGGAGAACCAAAATATAGTAGCGGCTCACTGTTCCAGGGATCAAAAGTTGTAAACTTTGTTGAGAAATCCCAATGAGGACGAATAAACAACTTAGATTGATTATTTAACATTGCTGCAGAAAAACTGAAAATACTATTACTAATACCGAGAACATTACAATTACTTAATACAAAGAAATCAATATAAAATTCGATTTTTTGGTTCTTCATCTGTTCTGGTAGTTCAATTGGCAAATCCTTCCATGTAATCGGTTTAAATTCGGAAAATTCAGGTAGAACTTTTTCCAGTTCATCGCTACAAATAAATAATACTGGGTCATCAAGTTTGTGCCAGATTGTACGTAACCAATCGCGCCACCATCTAGCAGGTGTAATAAGAGTAAATCCTGCGAGTGGCAATTTGACAAAATCTCCTTGTCTTAAATGAATAGCAACCAGAGTCTTACCTTGACTTTTCAGAAAATTCAATCCGTTATCCAGGACAATTTTCAGAGCATCCACCGGCAGAAAAAGGGATTGAAAGTATTCTTTATGCGGCAAATAGAAGCGGGTGTGGAACTGGAAAAATCCCCATAAATCAACATTTTGAGCACCTGTCTTGAGTGCGTCTGCCCCAATTTTGCAGGATGATTGATTGGCAAGCTTCTCAATATAAGGAACAAATTCTGGAAGAAGATCAAAGAAAGATTCCTGATTAGATTGAGATTCGATCGCAGGAGTCAACCGATGAACAATTTCTGGATCAGAACAGCCAAATAAAGTTTGACCAATCCAAGCAGGGCACTCTACCATTGCTCCGCTTTGTTTAGCACAGATTTTTAGAAAAGCATATTGAAAAAGTTGATTACCAAACCGTCCAAATCTCCCCAAAGAGGATATGGCTAAAAGTGGTTGCTCAGACTGAGATAAACTGACGTCAGTTTGTCGAGCCTGTGCACTCTCACTCAGAGAATCAAGGACTTTGAAGACCTGACCAACCTCGCTCTTTTCAGAGTAATTGGAATTACTCATAATTTTATGGTGGAGTTGAACTGTAATGAGATGAATCAGCGAAGTCATTCAAGACCTAGTTCCGATCGCCATTGGGCTAATGGTTTTTCCCAGGATTCTTCCCATTTTTGCGCCAGCAATGGCTTAGCATGTTTTCCTAATTTGTAAGCAGTTGTAATGCGATCGAAGAAGACTCCTAACCCTTCAGGATATTTGAAAATACCATTCAAAACAGACAATCCAAAAAGCACAAAAGCCACAGTCCTGCGAGTCTGAGCCAATTCAAACGCTTTTAACTCCATCTCGCCTAAACCATCGGTGCCAAAACCTGTGACAACATGCCAGAGGTCATGGGTCTGTCGCATTCGTAACAGCACATAACTGGTATCATCCTCCACTGAAATTCGGCGATAAAAGTTGGGATCAAACCCTGTTTTATCCAGGTAAATCGCATACCCATGACCCAAAGAATGGGGTGGACAATGTTGCAAAGCTTCTAAATTGGGTGGCTGCGAAAGATAGCGTTCTTGCACAATTTGAGCAACTTCGGGGAAGGACTTGACGTAAGCGATCGCCAGTTGGGTTGACCGGGTATACCTCAACCCGTCTTCAATGTCATAGATCGCATTAATCGTATCTGATCCCTTCAGGAGTTTTATCATTCCTCTCATCGCCAACAGCAAACCCAATTGAGATCGCCACCGACTTCTGAACCCCATCTATATCACCTTCAACTCGGTGTCTAATTCATTCACAAAGCCCCATTAATTTTGTTATTGAGTCCATAGACTTCTCGACTACCTGCTAGTGCAACCAGAGTCACTTCTTTCTCATCACCAGGCTCAAATCGAACAGCAGTTCCAGCCGGAATATCGAGACGCATTCCGCGGACAGCTTCGCGATCGAATTGTAAGGCTGCATTCACTTCATAAAAGTGAAAATGAGATCCCACTTGAATGGGACGATCGCCAGTATTGGCAACCCTACATTGAACTGTTTCTTTGCCTGGATTCAATTCAATTTCCCCATCCTCAATCAATAATTCACCCGGAATCATGTCTTCCTCCTCTGCAATCAATTAATCCTGTATTATGGACCATTTACCGAATGGGATCATGTACAGTGACCAACTTGGTTCCATCCGGAAATGTCGCTTCCACTTGCACTTCATGAATCATTTCGGGAATCCCTTCCATTACATCCTTGCGAGTTAGCAATGTAGTGCCGTAACTCATCAATTCGGAAACCGTGCGTCCATCTCTCGCACCTTCTAAAATTGCCGCCGAAATATAAGCCACTGCTTCGGGATAGTTTAATTTTAATCCCCGATCTTTGCGGCGTTCTGCCAATAAAGCAGCCGTAAAAATGAGCAATTTGTCTTTTTCTTGGGGCGTGAGTTGCATCCGTTCATCCTCAGATTCAAGTCAAAAATTAAAGGTTAAGATTATAAACTCCAGACTCCGGGTAAGCAGGCAGTTTGTCTGCTAGAAGACAGGCGGATGAGTTGCCAAACTGCAATTAACCAGCGACGGGCAACCTGCGTTGAGTTGCCCCGATAGCGACAGAGCAAACCCGATTGTAAACGAGTCACGGCTGCTTCATCGTTACCGTCAGCAAAACCTGATGTTTCATTCGTAGTATCCCAGAGCAGCCGAATTTTTTCGAGCAGTTCCGGTGAAATCGGTGCCCCCAGCCAGGCAAGGCTGGCGATCACTGGGCATCCTGCCAGTCCATTAGGCGAATCCATCCATGGTTCACCGCCCTGCAACCATTGCCGATCGATCCAGAGGGGATGTCCCTGTTGCCAGACCTCGGTATGAGATCGCCACTGCCCTTGCAAAAACCGCTCTCCTCGGGCACTGCGTCCCAGGCGCGTGATTTCCCAGCCCAACCAAGTTGCGCCCGGAGCCAGCTCAATTCGCAGATCTTGGCGATAAATCGCCTGATTAAAGACAATTGTCTCTTGGGGCAACCACTCTAAGCAAGCGCCCGCAGACACCTCCAAGAACGTTGTTTGTCGCGCTTGCAAGCCATTGCTGCGGTAGATTTTCCCCGCAGCTGCGGTTGTAATCAAGACCTGGGCTTGGGGTTGGAGGGTGACATTGAGCGCGAGGCGATCGCCGCCAACGATGCCACCTGCCGTGTGCAAAATGACACTATGGCAAACCCTGTTGCCCTCTGGATAAAAAGGGCGTTGAACTTTGAGTGGTGCCTGAACCTGGCAATGTACCAGAGATGTTTTCTCCTGCGCGTAAGCAAACGCCAAATCGAGCTTGCCCTGCCAACCGATGGGTGAATTGAGTTCAGACGAGATACGGAGTGGAGTCACTGAGGCTGTCGGGGGGTGAGCTTTTCGCTTTCTGAAAAATACCACTCCCTTGAGCATTCCGGTTGCTCTTTAGCATCTTTCTAGGTCAGCATCCTCTGAAAAGGATCAGCGTAGATTCAAGCGGATGAAATGATGCGAACAGCGTGGGTGTCTTTCCTAGAGAGAAGTCAATTGCTTACTTTGAAACCGTTTATCTTGGTGTAATAGTTTCTCAAATTCTTCCGCAGGCAGCGGTGGGCTAAACAAATAGCCTTGACTGGCATGACAACCACTCTGGCGTAGTAAATTATATTGGTCTTCGGTCTCTACCCCTTCTGCAATCACTTTCATCTGCAAGCTTTGTGCCATAGCAACGATGGCTTTTGCGATCGCAGCATCTTGGGGATCAGTCAAAATATTTTTAATAAAGGAATGATCGATTTTCAACGCATCGATCGAAAAGCGCTTCAGGCAACCCAAAGAAAAATATCCGGTGCCAAAATCATCAATCGAAATCATTACGCCAATGGCTTGCAACGCATTCAAGGTGGTAGTGGTCGTATCTATGTCCTCCATAATGCCTGCTTCAGTGAGTTCCAAAACTAGACTATTGGCACTGATTCCCGTTTCTGAGAGAATCTGCGCGATATCTTCAACCAAGGTGGGTTGTTTGAACTGGTAGGGGGAGAGATTCACTGCAATGCGAATGGGCATCAAATTAGCCGATTGCCATGCTTTTGCTTGCGTACAGGCAGTTCGCAAAATCCAGTCTCCGATCGGTGCCATCAAGTCATTTTCTTCGGCAATTGGCAAGAATTTGGTGGGTGCCAACACGCCTTGTTCTGGGTGATTCCAACGCAACAGCGCTTCAGCCCCAATAATGCGCCCCGTGATCAGATTGACTTGGGGTTGGTATAACAGTTGCAATTCTTCATGCGCCAGCGCCTGTTTCAGATTGGTTTCAAGCCATTCTCGTTCAGCAATCAAGGAGTTCATTTCAGTGGCATAGAACTGAAAGCCACATGCCTGCTTTTTGGCTTGGCGCATTGCCATATCTGCCTGATTCAGCAGTTTTTCCAGCGTACTCCCCGCTTGTGGATACAGGGCAATTCCCATGCTAAAACGAACATGGATGATTTGTTCGTTCAGTTCATAAGGTTCAGACAATACCTTAAAAACCGTCTGCGTAATCGTTTCAATTTCTGCTTGGTTTGCCCGATTGACCAAAATCAGGCAGAATTCATCTCCGCCAATCCGAGCAACAGTATCTTCAGCCTCGACGATCGACTGTAACCGGCTTGCCATTGTTTGCAGTAGAAAGTCTCCCGCCGCATGTCCAAGCGTTGCATTAATGGATTTGAAGCGATCGAGATTGAGACAAACAACCGCAACAATCTGTTCGTGTTTTTTCGCATACGAGAGTGCGGTTTGCAGTTGGGTATAAAGCAGAATGCGGTTCGGCAGATTGGTGAGGGGATCGCGGTAGGCAATTTGTCCAAGGCTTTGTGCCGCCCGCTTCATCTCAGTGATGTAGGGCTGTGTAATATTCGTACTTTTTGCCAAACGCGCACTGATGGCTCCCAGTAACTCGGCGCGCGAAAACGGCTTCGTGAGATAATCATCTGCGCCTAATTCCATGCCTTGGCGCAAATCATTTTTTTCTGATTTGGCACTTAGAAAAATGAACGAGATCATGGCAGTAGAAGGGTTTTGGCGCAACTGTTGCAGCACTTCATGACCATCGCACTCTGGCATCATGATGTCGCAGATGATTAAATCTGGCTCATGTTCTTTTGCTTGTTCTACCCCTTGGCGACCATCCACCGCACTGATCACATCATATCCTTCTGCTTGCAGCATCTTTTGGATGATGGTCCGAATGCCTCGATCGTCTTCAATTACAAGAATCTTGGTCATGGTCTTGCTATGTTGGGGGTCTCTGAAGTTTAAGAATTTCGCAAGAGAAATCTCTTGAAATTGGAGATTTACAGCTAGGCGCTTTATTGTGGGTTTTTATTTATCATTCCTCAAAAGCTTGAGATCACTGCAAGCAGCTAGACTCAAATCTGCTTTCACCATTGAGATAAAATCTTATTTTCAGAGATTTTTCTCGCATTTAGCTCATCGATCGCAAGTGATCGTCTGAGGCAATAGGAATTGTTAGGAAGAGAGGTTCAGCGCAGGGGACTAACCCCAATTCTTTTCAAGAATTACCCCTATCCCTACTTGGCGAACAAACTAGAAAAATTACGGAGAAATAACGATTCTTCAAGTCCTTGTTTTGAATGATATGTATAAAGAACTCTTTATGTGAACTTGTATTAAATGCCCTGATTGACGCAGTTTAATCGTTGCAATCTTGAACTGTAATCCGCAGAATTTGGGATAAATGCTTACTATCGATTGTAGTGATCCCTGAATTGCGGATAACACTGAGGGTTATGTGAAGAGAGGCTTATATGCCCTAGTCCTCTAGTGAGAGCAAGAGGCTTAAGCTCCTGCTTGATTTCACCTTTGAAATATCCTAGCGACTCTGACTTCGCTATCAATCGAGGATTGGTAAAAAGGCTACGCTTGCCTTTTTCTCTATTGTTCAAGTGGAGTCACAGTTGGCTGCGGGATTTGAGTTGCAGGTAGCGATCGACCAATTGTTCGGTGATTTGGTTGGCGGGTGCATCCAGTACTAGCACACCCTTGCGTTTGAGATCGGCAAAGGCAACTTGTCGTTGTGCCAGCAAATCCAAGGCAACTGCGCGGGCATACGTCGCGGCAATTGCTTCGGTCTGGTTGTGCGCTTGGCGATCGATTTGGGGGTCACGCAAAGTTACACAAAAAGGCAAATAGCGTGGCGTCAATCGACCCAGAGCGGCAAGTAACTCGGTGGATGCGGTGACATCCACCAGGTCGGTAATAAGAACAACGAGAGCACGGCGAGTTTGCTGGTTGACTAGGGTGGTTACAGCACCCAAATAGTCCGGTTCCAGGATAGCGGGTTGCAGCGGGGTGAGGCGTTCGAGGAGCTTAAACAACTGGTGCTGTCCTCTTTCAGGTGGAATCCAGGTGTTAATTTGGCGATCGAAGACGCCGACGCCAACTCGATCGCCTCGGTTGAGCCCTGCGAGCGCCAGAGAGAGGGTTGCGTTTAGCCCCCAATCGAAGCGGGTGAGTCCTTTGACTCTGGCAGTCATTAGTCGCCCCTGATCCAACAAAATGATCAAGGTTTGTTCTTGCTCTGGTTCCAAGACTCGTAAGAGGGGACGATTGCGGCGTGCAGTTGCTTTCCAGTCAATCAAGCGGGGATCATCGCCCATGCTGTAGTCTCGTAGCTCAGCAAATTCTGTTCCCATACCAATGCGACGCGCTTGTTTCATGGCTCCCGTCGATTGCAAGGTTAGCCGAATGGAAAGCGATCGCAACCCAATTAGGTCTGGATACACTGCCACCGACTGCTTTTGGTCAATCTTCCAGTCATACCATCCCAGTTGCCAGGGGGTTAATTGACGAATATGCAAATCTCCCCAGGTAAACGCTCCTCGATTGGCAGGATTCACGGTGTAGCTTACTTCTTGGGTGCTATTGGCGGGAATCGTTGCCTGCAAGGTAGAGGCAGAGGCAACAAATTCCGCAGGGTAGTGATCTCGAATTAGAATTTCTGTGGGTTGCTGGCGCGATTTTATAGTTAACACCACCGGATTCTCTCGCCCGATCGAAAGTCGTTGCAAAGGCTTTCGGGTAACCTCTACCCGCTGAGCCTTGCCACGCCATCCATCGCCAATCAATAAACCAAAGAGGATGCCATCAAACAGTAGCAAAAAGCTGATAGCAACTTGCAGCCGAGTGTCTTCTTGCCAAACACTAGCGAGAAGAATGGCGATCACGCCGCCCAAGATGAGTAATGCGTAGGTTCGTTTGGAAGGAAGCATGGAGAGACGTATCTTATCGAGGCACGGGAACTTGATTGAGTAATCCACTGATCACATCTTTGATGCCGAGTCCGTCAAGTTGGGCTTCAGGACGAAGAATGAGACGGTGGCACAGCAGCGGGAAGGCAATCGCTTTGAGGTCATCCGGAGTCACGAAGGTGCGATCGTTGAGCCAGGCGTTGGCTTTGCTCGCTTGGAGCCAGGCAACCGCTGAACGAGGAGAAGCGCCAAGGACGAGATCGGGATGTTGACGGGTGCGCTGGACGAGCGCCAGCAGATAATCCAGAATCGGTCCAGCGACAGCGATTGCTCGCACAGCTTGTTGAGCCTGCAAGATCTGCTCCACGGTAGCAATCGGTTTCAATTTGGTGAGTTCTAACCTGCGGGGCTGAAATCCTGCTTGACTGTTAAGCAACATTTGCTTTTCTGCCGCTGCATCTGGATACCCCACCAATAATTTGAACAAGAACCGATCCAGTTGGGCTTCGGGTAAAGGATAGGTGCCCTCAAATTCCAACGAGTTTTGGGTAGCAACCACCCAAAAGAGCTCAGATAAACGCAGACTTTCTCCATCTAGCGTGACTTGCTGCTCCTCCATCGCTTCTAATAGAGCTGCCTGGGTTTTAGGCGGAGTGCGATTGATTTCATCTGCCAGCAACACCTGAGTAAAGACAGGTCCCTTTTTGAGGCTAAAGCTCCGGGTATTGAGATCAAAAATATTGGTGCCTAAAATATCCGATGGCAAGACATCCGGGGTCAACTGAATCCGTCGAAAATCGGCTCGGACTAACTGCGATAGAACCTTGATGAGTAAGGTCTTCCCAGTACCGGGAACACCTTCTAGAATGACATGCCCGCTAGAGAGCATTGCCACCAAGAGTTGCTGAACCAAATCGGCTTGCCCGACCACTAGCTGGTTGAGGGCTTGGCTAAGACGGGCGAAGATGGGGCTGAGTTCGGACATGATGATGAATTTGGAACAAGGGAAAAGGGGGGAAAGGGGAAAAGAATAGAGAGGTAGAGGAGTAAAAAAGAGTAGAGAGGTAGAGGAGTAAAGGAGAGAAGAAGACGAGAGGTTAAGGGAGAAAGGGGAGGCTTAAGTTGCTCTTTGACTCCTGAAACTTAATCCCCCATTATCCCTATTTGGGCAGATGCTGCCGTAGGTTACGCAGGTTTGCCATCCAGATTAATAATTCTTGATCGCTCATGCGTTTGGGGGGGTTAGAAGGTTGGGTGTATTGCAGCAAAGCCTGGTATAACTCTTCAGCAGGGCGATCGGTTTGGGTCGTCCAGGCTTGAAGCAATGTTTCCGGTTCAAGTTGCGATCGCCCTAAGCCCAAGGCAGCTTGAATCTGAAGCTGTTCTTCTTTGCCAATCATGGCAAGAGCAAATTCGCTACTCTGAGCTTTGTGAAGCACGCTGGCAAGCGCCTGAATGTAAGCCATGCTGTTATCGATTTTGGGTACAACGATAGATTGGGCTTGTCCAAAGCGATGATTTTGCGCCCAGATTAGGATGGTTAACAAAATCACTGCCTGGAAGAAAAGCGGGAGAAGGGGAGTTTTTGCTAGATAAATAAACCAGTTGTTCGCAGTTTCTTGTTTGATGTCTTGCGGATCTTTGTAACCGTGCAGATATTCATCGACCCAGATAGGGTTGTGTGCTTGGGTCACCAGTTCTGCCAAAAACTTAAAATTGCCTGGCGCTCCTTGATAGGCATTGGCAGCCAGAAAGGGAGTAGTACAAAGGATAACTTGCCCTTTGCCAACCTTTTTTTGCCAGACGATCGCACCAAAGCGATCGCCTAATAACGTAGTCTCATTGGAGAGTTGATTGTCGGTAGGTTGAGTAGGTGGCTGTCCATTGAGATAGGTGGGATATCGGCGTCTTGTGGCAATCTGCACATCACCTACCGGACTTTTTTGCACCGTAATAAAATTCGCTTCGGTGACTGGGTTGTGCACACCGAGCATGATCAGGGTATTCCCCTGTTTAACCCATTCTTCGTCAAAGAATCCTCGGGTAGGTTTGCTATGGATCTGGAGCAGGGTGGCAGACTGGGATGAAGCTGCTTGCCTGGGGTTAAGTAGCTGATCGGCAGGTTTTTGCCAGCGTTTTATCGGATTGCCCCGCTGTTCCATATAGGCATACCAGGCACCATAACCATCCGGATCACGGCTATAGGTTGAGCCACTGCTCTGCTGGCTATTGGGAGCGATCGCCAGGGTCAACCCAAGGAGACCAAGCAAGAAGATGCTGATAAACCAGAGTCGTCGATCGGACCACCTCATGACTGATCTATCTCCCGATAAGCTTTTTGGCAAAGATCAAAGATTTCAGCGGATGAAGCGCTATCGCCAAACCACACCTGCTCATGGGTATTAATGAGCAACTGACAGGCCTGAGCCTTGGGCAAGGTTTGCACAACTTGCCGATACTCGCCATCGGTACGGCTAGGCTGATGCAGCACCTGTTGAGTGTCATGCAATCGCTGCAACATTGCCATATAGAGTGCTCGACAGGCTTCTCGATAGTTGCCCTGGCGCTGCTGATCTCTAGCTCGACGCAGCCAGTTGGTCAGGCTGGGGGGTAAAGCAGGTTCGGTTGCTTGATTAAAAGCCTTAGATTTTACTCGATGCTCTAACTGTTTGAGGTAAGGGGACAAAAGACGTGCCACTTGCCAAATTAAAGTGAGCACCATCAATAGAACGCATACCTTAAAAAGAACTTCCCAAAATTCTGAGGGGATTTGCCATTGGGGTAAACCAGACTCATTTTTGGGGGCTAACTTGGAGAATTGAAGCTCGATCCATTCTCCGATTTGGCGTCCTAGTTGCTGGAGTTGCCACTGGGGATTGTTTCTCTCAAAGGAACCTGAAAGCATCCGTTACGTTCTTGCTGATCAATAACTTTTGGGTTGATCAATTGGGTTGATCAATCTCGTGATAATTGCCTTGGCACGATCGGGCTACTCAAAGTTAACTCATTGGGAACGCTTCTGATTGCCAAACATTGACTAACTTCTTTGTTGAAAGGATTTTTACCAAAACTTGGCAATTTTTGAGAAAAATTCAAGCGTTTTTGGGGCGATTAAAAAGAGATTATGATCATCCGAACACGGTGACCCGTTTTTTCAAGCGCAGCTGTATTTTATTTTGATTGCTTAATTTCAGTGATTTTGTCAGGTAGTTTCACTATCCCTAAGCCAAACGGAAACCCATGTTTCTACGGAGGTAATTCTGAACCAAAAGATCACAAAATATTCATTATTTTGCGTCTTTTCTGGCTTGACAAAGCTTAAATCAATAAAAAACATGATTTTTTCTAAATTTGATCAAGAAAAGTCTCAGCTGAGCCGAGATCAAATTGCCTTGCTCCATCGCATGGTAGATCGGGTACAGCGATCGCTAGAATTGACCGAAATTTTAAGTACTGCTGCTGCTGAAATCCGTGCTTTTTTGGCAGTCGATCGCGTCAAGGTTTACCGATTTGATGTCGATGCCAGTGGTGAAGTCGTGGCTGAATCGATTTTGGACGATCGCTTGCCAACCTTACTTGGACTTAGGTTTCCAGCCGATGATATTCCACCTTATGCGCGCGAATTATTTGTCAAGGCAAAGATGCGGACGATCGTCAATGTCGCTGAACAAACGATTTTGTTCAGTCCTTTAGAAGCGATGCCATCGACCAGAACGCTCACCGTAGAAGAAGTCCAGCAACAACCCCTGGTAGACCTTTTGCAACGCCCGGTTGATCCTTGCCACGTTGAATATTTGACGGCAATGGGAGTACAGGCTTCCTTAGTTGTACCTATTTTGCGACAAGAGCGTCTTTGGGGCTTGTTTGTGGTGCATCATTCCCAACCTCGCTTGATGACTGAAACTGAGTTACAGGTCGTGCAGTTGATTGCAGACCATATAGCAGTTGCGATCGCGCAAGCTGAATTGCATATCCAAGCCCAAGAAAAAGCCCGACGAGAATTATTGGTCAACCAGGTCAATAGCCTGCTCCATGCTGAAGTTGCCCTCAATTTTCAAGCAATTCTTGAAGAAATCGTCAGTATCTTTAACGGCTCAGGTGGCCGGCTTTGCTTATTTGTCAATGATCCTGCGCAACCGACCCAGCTCTACACCTGCGGACAATCCGTCACTCGATTGGATAGATCCGAAAATTCTCCCATTGAAGTTCAGCCGATTTGGCAATCCTCGCTTAAAGCTAGTCCCAACGCTGCTCCTGGCTGTAATCTTTGGACCTTCACAGATTTGTATGGCGAAGCTCCTGTTTTACTACAAAATTTTAATTTTCAGAGCACACTCGTCCGGGGGCTAATGGTATGGTCTTTGCGCTATCGGCAGCAATTTTTGGGTTACCTCAGTATTTTTCGAGATGAGGTTGAAAGAGAAATCCAATGGGCAGGTGAGTTTGATCCTGATCAGCGACAGTTGCGCCCTCGTCAGTCTTTTAAGGAATGGCGAGAATTGAAAAAAGGGCAACTGAATCCGTGGAGCCATACCGAAATCGAGCTTGCCCAAACACTACGGCACCACTGCTCGATGGCGATTCAGCAATACCAATTATTTCAGCGGGTGCAAATTCTCAATGCCAACCTGGAGCAACAGGTACAAGAACGCACCGCCCAATTGGAAAAGACGCTTTCTCAAGCGATCGCGCAATCGCAACAACTCAGCCAATTTGCCGAGCGTCGCAAGTCTCTATCCATGGTGGTCAGTGCAATCCGTGCGTCTTTAGATCTCAACACCATTTTCCAGACAACTGCCACCGAAGTACGGCACCTGCTCAATGCCGATCGGGTAGGGGTTTTTCAGTTCTATCCCGAATCCAACTTTGATGATGGTGAATTCATTGCTGAAGATGTCTTGCCAGACTATGACTCCGTGCTGGCAGTTAAAATTCATGATCATTGCTTTGGTGAGCAATATGCCGCTCACTACCAATCTGGACGGATTCAAGCGGTCAATAATATTCACAGTGCCGGACTGAGTCCCTGCCATATTGAGGTGTTGGCTCAGTTTCAGATCAAAGCCAATCTCGTGGTGCCCCTGCTCAAAGGCAAAGATTTATGGGGATTACTTTGCATTCACCAATGTGATATGCATCGCGATTGGGAACCGGCAGATATTGAATTTGCGACCCAAATTGCCATTCAACTGGGGGTTGCAATTCAGCAAGCGGAGTTGCTCTATCAGACCCAACAGCAAGCACGACAACTGTCTCATACGCTGCGAGACTTGCAACAAACCCAGACCAGTCTGATTCAGAACGAGAAGATGTCCGGGTTGGGGCAACTCGTTGCAGGGGTTGCCCATGAAATCAACAATCCCGTGAACTTTATCTACGGCAACCTGAACCACGCAACGGAATATACTCACGATCTGTTGGCTTTATTGAAACTTTATCAACAACACTATCCCAACCCCACTCCGGCCATTTGTGACAAGATTCAAGAAATTGATTTAGATTTTTTGATCACCGATTTGCCCAGTATGCTCGGTTCAATGAAGGTTGGAGCAGATCGGATTCGCCAAATTGTGCTATCACTTCGCAACTTTTCTCGGTTGGATCATGCCGCCATGAAACAGGTAGATATTCACGAAGGGATTGATAGTACGCTGATGATTTTGCAGCATCGACTGAAGGCAAGAGGTGATTTTCCAGGCATTGAAGTCGTGAAAAATTATGGGAAACTGCCGCTGGTGGAATGCTTTGCAGGGCAACTCAATCAGGTCTTTATGAATGTGCTCTGCAATGCAATTGATGCCTTAGAAGAAAAGACGAAAAAGGCGATCGCAGCCCAAAAACAGCACTTGACAAAACCTGTCCCTGCCCCTTCCTGTGAAGTGCAGGCACCGACTATCCATATCCTGACGGAAGCGCCCAAGCCAGGGTTAATTAAGATCCGGTTTCGAGACAATGGTCCAGGAATTTCAGAAACCGTTCAGGCAAAGATCTTTGATCCGTTTTTTACCACCAAAGCGATCGGGCATGGAACCGGCTTAGGATTATCCATCAGCTATCAAATTGTGGTGGATAAGCACCATGGTATTTTTAGGTGCATTTCTCAACCGGGCAAAGGCACCGAGTTTTTAATCGAGTTGCCGACCATGTTGCGGGTGCGATAACTTCAATTAGCGGATTGGGTGCGCCCTTGTCTCACCATGGCAATTAAGGTTTGATGGGCATCTTCTGAGTCTTGCAGGTCATGGTCAAAGGCGATGCGGAGGGGCACAGTTTCACCATTCACCTGAGCCAACAAATTCATCCCTTGGGGATCGATCGACTGCATTTTGGCGGCAGACGCAGTTTCGGAACCACCAAACACTTTGGCATAGAGCAGGATGGCATCGGCATGGTCGTCATTCATGTGTTTGCAGATGCGATCGCTGACTTCAGGCGAGAGGGGGTCAGACATGGGGATGGGTCAAGCAATAGGACGTTTTGCATTGTAATACCATTTTGGCTTGGAGATGTACCTGGAGAATTGAGGAGTCAGAAGAACGCTGTCTCCTGACCCCTTATTCCTGCCAAGCTCACCAATTAAATCGCGCTCAGTGGGGTGTTGTCAGAAATCTGCACCCACGCTCTAAAAACGATCGCCGCCTAAAACAAAATGCACTTCACTATCGCCATTGTCATTCAACGCAAACTCTAACCGGAGCAGTCCGATCGGGGTGCGTGCCCGCAAGCCCGCCCCAAAACCCAGACCATCTCCTGGTTTATCCCGTGCTTCTGCTGGGTTCCCCGTGACTTCATCTGCAGTCCCTAGGTCAGTGGCATAGTCCACAAACAAAACGCCCCCAACATCAATTTTTCTTTCTTTCACAGCAAAAGAAAAGATGGGGAACCGATACTCAGCTGTAGCTTGAATAAAACTGCTTCCAGAGCCAACTTCCCCCTTGCTATAGCCCCGTACCGACTCGCTTCCCCCCAAGTTATAAGCTTCGTAGGGGGGCACATCTCCTATGATGGTTCCTGCCTGAAAGTTGAGAGCCAGCGTCCGTGGACCGGCAGTAAACCCAAATAGATTCAGAGGAATGAATTGGGAAACACTACCGCTCAACCGCGTAAAACTAATACTGGCATTGCCCACGGGGATTGCCTGGTCTGCACCCAAGCGAATGCGAGAGCCTTGGGTTGGCTCAATGTAATCATCGGAAGTGTCATATACTGCTGCCAGGTTCACAGTCAACAAGTCATCTTGCCCATCCCTGCTTTCAGTCAACCGATTGCCCAATTCATCAACCCGAAAGACATCCGACGTAAATAATGAATCGCGCACAGACACTCGTTGATAATTGATGCCTAAGGCTGCGTCAAGTTTTTTTCCTAAAGGACGAAAATACTCAATCCCACCGCCTAGACGATGTAGCAAGGGAGTATCGCCATTAGGCAGATCGACATCACGATCGCCATTTTGAAATGCTGGAGACTCAGAACGCTGAGTAAAAGCGTTGATTGCAAACCCCTCACGCGGCGATTGGGTTGCGTAAATGTAGCTCAAATCTAGCCCCAGAATGTTGTCTCCCCCGATCGCATCCAACAGAAAACTTTGATTTTCGCCAACCCACAGACGAGCATTCCCAGTGACAGAAAAACCCGAATCATAATGAGAGCCGTTGAGCACTGTTCTGGGGCGAGTAACGCCCTGGAGTGCGCTGGGAGCAACAATTCCAGAACCGGGATGAATTGAAAATCCCTTCCGGGGTTGCACAGCAGGCGTTGTCGAGGTTGGCTCCGAAGGGCTTTCAGGCGGAGGCGAGGTCGGTTCGGTGGTGGAAGGCGTCGGGAATTCCTGAGCCAGTAAATCGCTGGCACGAGTAGAAATAGGAACCTGTGTCAACTGGGGAGGGCGCTCCAGCGTTTCCCCTGGGTTAGCTGGAGTTTTGTTTTCGAGTGCATCCGCTAGAGACTGCGCCGCACCCAGACCCAAGCCCGCCCCAGTTTGCGGATCGATCGCCACAGGTTGAGTCTCATGAAACTGAAGCGCTTGTTCCCTCGCAGCAGATCCCATTGACAGGGGCGTTTGCCCCCAAGTGACTGTCGAAAGGAATAAATTTGCCGAAACTGCTCCCATCATCAGAAGGAAAGGATAAACAGCCTTAGAAGAACGAGATGACACTTGCATTCAGCTTCTCCTCACAGAATATAAAGATGCCTTATAAAAAGCAGACGAGTTTTAACGAATTTTGCTCCGAGTATATACAAATTTATTGAACAGCCATTCAGCGTCCGAATTCAGACCTTTCCAGCCCCCATAATGGCAGGATGGCTTTGTAAAAAACTAGTCTCTTTCTGAATTTCGCGGATATTCATGGAGGTATCCTGTGTGACATGCTCTTGCAGCGAGAATAACCGATTTCACCCCCTTTAGTCAGTATTTCAGCGATGGAAGTCTACCAAGTCCGCCTGGTGAATCCTGCGATCGACCTCGATCAGACAATTCCCGTGCCAGCCGACCAGTACATTCTGGATATTGCCGAAGACCATGGCATTCGACTCCCGTCGGGTTGCAAACAGGGCGAATGCTCTGTCTGTGTTGCCAAACTCATCAACGGCGCGATCGACCAAACTGAACAGCGCTTCCTGCGTTCCCCGGAAGTAGAGGCGGGCTATACCGTCACCTGCGTAGCATATCCTCGCTCCGATTGCACTCTTTTAACGCATCAGGAGCAAATTTTATATCAATCTTCGCTGTATAGCAGGTGAAGAGGCATTAGGGAATGAGATCAAGCGACGAGGGGGATGGACTCACAGTTCATCACTCAACCCCCTTTACCCCTTCACTCCTACACTCCTACTCTCCAGCATTCCACATCCCTCTCTCCGTATCTTCTTCTCCGCATTTTCTCAATAGAGTAAGCTTCAGGCAAGCACTGTAGCCGATCGCAACTGATCCACTAAGTCGTGCAAATTATCAGTATTCAAGCGGTAACTGAGCGGATGAGCAATCAGACGCGCCGTACTCTTAAACAGCACCTCAATTTCGATTAAGCCATTTTCCTGCAGTGTTTTGCCAGTTGCCACAAGATCGACGATCGCTTCTGACATGCCCGTAATGGGACCCAGTTCTACCGAGCCATAGAGTGGCACAATTTCGACTTGCAAGTCCAGCTCTCGAAAATAGTCATGCGCACAGTTGACAAACTTGGAAGCAATCCGCCCATGTACGGGCAAATCTAAAACCGATCGGTAAGAACTTGCTTGCTTCACCGCCACCGACATCCGACACTGGCCAAATCCCAAATCCATCAAATGGGCAACCTGGGGCTTTTTCTCCCGCAACACGTCATACCCCACAATTCCCAACTGGGCTTGCCCATACTCCACATAAACAGGAACATCCGAATTTCTCACTAGCAATGCCTTGGCGGTTTGCTCCGGATTCCAGATTTGCAACTGGCGATTTGCCGGGTCGAGAAAGAGGCTAAAGTCTAGCCCTACTGATTGCAATAAACGGATGCTGTCTTTGAGTAGGGAACCTTTGGGTAACGCGACAGTGATCATAGGAAAGATTGAGAGGATAGAAGAAGGTTTAACGTTTGAGGTTTCAGTTTCAGTCTTGAATAGAGAAGAAGATGTTTTAAAAGTCCTTTCGTAAGTACCAACCAACATGATCCCCCTTAAATCTCCTTATCTCCTGTGGAGAGGATTCGCCAAACAATAAGGAGGACTTTGAGGCTGATTCCCCTTTTTAAAGTGGGGGATCTCTGAGTGCTCAACATCACAGCTAGCACCTTTTCAAACACCCTCTAAAAGGGGCGACCTGGAAAACAAAACTGATTCACTTTTGGTTCTCATTTTTGGCGGCGCTAGCCAAGGTTTTTGGTAAGCTTTGCCAACTTTGCCAATACGCCCTCATCACTCATACCCTATAACTTGTAACTTTTGGCATGAAGATTCTCCTGGTGGATGATGAAGCGGAACTCACCGATCCGCTGAGTCGGGTCCTGACCCGTGAGGGGTATCAGGTGGATGTCGCGTTTGATGGCGACAGAGGTCACGAACTAGCAATTCAGAGTGACTATGACTTGTTGATCCTAGATTGGATGCTGCCGCAACAATCTGGGCTGGAAATCTGTCAACAGCTGCGATCGAGAGGCAACACAACCCCTGTTCTATTTCTCACTGCCAAAGATACACTGGACGATCGAGTGGAAGGGTTAGATGCTGGAGCCGACGATTATCTCGTCAAACCCTTTGAATTGCGAGAACTGTTGGCACGGGTGCGGGCATTGTTACGTCGTCCCCCTAACCGCGAAATTCCCGCAACTCAACGCTTGCGAGTGGCAGATCTGGAACTTGATCCGCAAGACCAATTGGCTTACCGACAAGGCAGAACGATCGAACTTTCTGACAAAGAAAGCCAACTGTTGGAATATTTGATGAGTCATCCTGGTCAACTATTGACCCACGAACAGATTCAGCAACATCTCTGGGGGGATGGCGACAAACCCATCAGCAATGCCCTCGCTGCCCAGATCCGCCTCCTGCGCCGCAAAATTGAAGCCGAGGGAGAGGCTATCTTGATCCATACCGTCTATCGCAAAGGGTATCGTTTTGGCGGGTTCAATGAGTAGGGATGCAAGGCTTTTCCTCTTTATATTGGAGTGGGATTCTCTGCTAAAAGCGGTTTTTTAACCTGAATCACTTGCAAGCTGCCACCCGCATAAAGCCGCTGTTGTTGCAATTCAAAGCCCAAATCCGTCAATAGTTTCGGTAAATCCGTTTGAATCAGTGCCCAGGCTGTCTCGGTTTCAAACAACAGCAGAAATAGGGAGATTCCCGGCACAAACAGAGGGTTGGTCGGTTGGTGGAAATCCACCAGCGTGAAAACCCCACCCGGTTTCAAAACGCGATAGACCTCGCAAAGAATCTGGTGGAGTTGCGCGGCTTCCATTTCGTGCAGAGCCGCACTGGTATGGACCAGGTCAAACTGAGCATGGGTAAAGGGCATTGATTCCGCAAAAGACTCTACATACTCGGCTTGCGGTACATTCTGCTTTGCCCGTTTAAGCGATCGCGGCGAAGCATCCAACCCCGTGACATGCTGAGATCGCACCACCAAAAACTGGGTTGACTGTCCACTCCCACAACACAAATCCAAAACCTTGGTCTCTGGGGCGATCGTCACCCCCTGTAGCGCCAATTGCCGAAAGCGCGCCTCACCACCTACACTGATGGCTGCCAGACGAGAAATGCTGTCGTATAGCCACTGATATCGATAGCTCCAGTCTCGTAGAATCGTTGCCATCTAACGCTCCTCCCTACTCACGCTAGGCGCCACCAACTGACTTTTACTCAGCGCCGTTTCCACGGCTTGTTGTTGATCGCGACGCGTGATCCACTGATGATAGGTACGAGTATGAATCGCGACAGAATGTCCCATCATACGGGCGGCGACGGTATCGGGTAGCCCAAAGTGGATAGTACGAACTGCCCAGGCATGACGGAGATCGTAGGGCGAAAAAGGAAGTTGATAGCGGCGAAACTGAAGTGTAACCTGCTGCCCAACTCGTTGCAAGGTAGTTTGACTCAAGTCGGTATTCAAAGAAGGCAAACAAATATTGCGTAACTGAAATTGCTCAACCCATTCTGGATAAAAGGGCCAGACTTCGTGACTGCCCGTTTTAGTAGTACTCAAGACTTGTACAGTGGCATCCTTGCATCCTGACAGCAAGGCAGAGTAGTCACAAAAAAAGACTTCGTGATTGCGTAAGCCATAAGCTGCCATGACACCATAAACAAAACGCCAGGCAAGGTTAGGAATTTGGGTATAGGTTTGGACAATCAGTTCGTCGCTGGGTAAATTACGAGATTGAGTGTGGTTGGGGCTGTAACTCCCCCAAAAGTTTTTGAGTTCTTGCGGTAAGGCGAGTTCCAGAAAGTCTGCCAGGGCACCCATTGCGGTGCAACAGACTTGACGACTGCGAGAACTGGGGTCGGTCGATCGTAAGGTGGCGTAGATCGCTTCTACCAGCGTGAGATTGGGATGGGTTTGGGCGATCGTCTGCAACTTTCTGAGATAAGGCGCATAGGCAGTTTCCCAGGTGGTTCTGGCAGATGCAGGATGACTGGCGCGACGGGGTTGAGCCAGAAAGTGCCGTTCAAATGCCTGGATTTTTTCAGGTAGGGTCGCAGCGTTGAGATTGCCCCCCTTGCTCGGGTCGAGATAGTCACGCCAATCAAATGTATTTTGAATCAGTTGTGCCGCAATAATTTTGGCTTGTTGTTCGATCTGTTTTAATCCAGCAGTGGTAGCAGGTAAGCCCAAGCTAATTCGCTGCTGATAGGGACGCAAACGATCGCCATCAGGACGAGGAGGGAGCGTTCCTCTCAGATTCAATTTTTGTCCGCGTCGCTCAACCTGAAGCCCCATCTGAGCCATCTTCAGCCGCTGGTTCGTTTGCTCAATCTTCAGGTCAATGGGTTGCTCAGCATCAGTCATAACAGATTTAGTCAAATGATTAAAAAATATGAACTAATTACAAGAACTATGTATAGATTTCCTTACTTTAGCTCTTCTGCCATGAGGCAGATGTAACAGAGATGAAGAGATGCGAAGATCTCAAAAGCGCTGCAGCAATCGAGGTTTGCGTGGTTAAGAATCGCCACTTTTGCCACGGAAAATACACGACTTTTTTCCAAGCCGACCCAACGGATTTTCTAAAAACATTGTTAAAATCGGTTACAAACATGAAGCACTGGGGAAGTCGTAAGCACTATGGGGCGTGTTGGTGTTCTTTTGCTTAACTTAGGGGGTCCGGATCAACCGGAGGACGTGCGTCCCTTCTTGTTTAACTTATTTTCCGATCCAGAGATTATTCGCTTGCCATTTCCCTGGCTGCAAAAACCGCTTGCCTGGTTTATCTCTACATTACGGGCGCGCAAGTCACAAGACAACTACCAACAAATTGGCGGAGGGTCCCCGCTGCGGCGCATTACTGAAGAGCAAGCGCAGGCTTTACAGTCAGAACTGCACCAAAAAGGTGAAACAGAGACTAGCGTTTACATCGCCATGCGCTACTGGCATCCTTTTACTGAAGAGGCGATCGCTTGTATTAAGCGTGATCGGATCGAACGCCTCGTCATCCTACCGTTGTACCCCCAGTTTTCCATCAGTACCAGTGGCTCCAGTTTTCGCCTATTAGAAAAGTTGTGGCAAGAAGATGTTGCTTTACGTGCCGTTGATTATACGGTTGTGCCTTCTTGGTACGATCGTCCTGGCTATTTGCAGGCAATGGCTCAGTTAATTGCACAAGAGTTGGATCAATGTCCTGATCCTGACCATGCTCATATTTTCTTCAGTGCTCATGGTGTTCCAGTCAGCTATGTGGAAGAATTTGGCGATCCGTATCAGTACGAAATTGAACAGTGTGTTGAACTGATCATGCACACGCTAAAACGTCCTAATGCCTACACCCTGGCGTATCAAAGTCGGGTGGGTCCCGTGGAATGGCTCCAGCCCTATACCGAAGATGCGATCCATACACTAGCCGAACAAGGCGTGCAAGAACTTGTGGTCGTACCCATTAGTTTTGTTTCAGAACATATCGAAACGCTTCAAGAAATTGATATTGAGTATCGAGAAGTCGCTGAAGAAGTAGGCATTGAGCGTTTCCAGAGAGTCCCAGCTCTAAATACCCATCCAATTTTTATTGAGGATCTTGCCAATCTGGTGGTAGAGGCGCTCAATTCCCCGAGTCAGAAATTTTCACAGGTTACTCGCCCCAATGAGGAGAAATTTAAACTTTACCCCCAAGAACGGTGGGAATGGGGAATGACCATTTCTGCTGAGGTGTGGAATGGTCGTCTAGCAATGTTGGGGATTCTTGCCGTGTTGCTCGAAATCTTGATGGGACAGGGACCCTTACACGCGATCGGGCTGCTGTAATCAATTCCCCAACGCTCGTTCCTGAAGACTCAATCTGGATCTTGTTTATGCTGCCGGGGATTGTGACGATCACCCCGACTAGCTTGCTGTACATACCAGCGATGCCAATCTTTGGAACTACGAATTGCCAACCACAACAATAGGAGGGCAATGATGCCCCCTTGCTGAGGAGCATCAAACGCAAATAAGACTAGCGAAATGCAGAGTGCATCTTGGGCAAAAATGACCCAGAGGGGTAATCCTCGTAAGCGAAAAAACCAACCTACCTGCACCAGCTGTAAGACAAGGGCGAGTAGTCCACCGACGATGCCAATTAGAGTGGTCAGCCAAGCAGCCAAGCCAGTAATGCGGGCAACAGCAGTCCCCATGATGCCGCCCACGATCGGACTAAAGACCAGCTGAACGATTTGCAGAATCCGCTGCCCCAATCGATCTTTGGAGAAAAAAATCTCCGTCAGCGACCAACTCATCAAAACACCCAAGACGATCGGGGGAGGGATCTGAGAGAGAATCGGCACCCTCGACCAGAGATTGTCGCCACTCAGCAAGCCAATTAAGAGCAGTGGTAGAGCAATCCGCATTCCCGCTGCACCAGAAGCGGAAAGCGCGGCTAAAATCTCAATCATAGAATTTAGTGAATTCAGCAGTGCCAGCTTTTTCTACTGAGTCAACTGAGGTTCGCGTGACAAAGTCTTCACGCTTATTGTGTCTCGTTCCCAACTAGCTTAGGTTGAATACACTCAAAAAATTGTCGCTATTAAGTCTCTAATTTCAGTTTGGCACTTCTATCGCGAAATAGGCGAGAAAAGCGTAAAATTGCCATTTTCTCATAGATGCTAAAACGAATGGATTCTGGAAGACGATCGGCTAGGCTGGACAAAAATTAAGACCTGAGATCGCGAGAACATTTTCCCATTTTTCAACAATAAACAAAGATTATGGTTCAATCAACGCCCTCTACTCCGTTGTATGTAAATCCGGTGAGCGGCAATGATGCTGCTATCGGTAACCAATCTGCCCCCTTCAAAACCATTACCCGTGCACTGCAACAAGTAAGAGCGGGCGGAACGATCCAATTAGTTGCAGGAACCTACAATACAACGAGTGGTGAAATCTTTCCCCTGACCATCCCATCTGGCGTGATTTTGCTAGGCAATGAAGCCACTAAAGGTAATGGCATTCTCATTCAGGGCAGTGGTCGGTTTCTCAGCCCAACCTTTGCTGGACAAAATGTGACGATTCGCCCTGAAAGCAACGCACAGGTGCGAGGGGTCACCGTTACCAATGCAGAGATTCGCGGCACAGGCATTTGGGTTGAGTCTACCACTCCGACGATCGCCAATAATACGTTTGTCAACTGCAAGCGAGAAGGCATTTTCACCACCGGAACCGCTAATCCCATTGTGGTGGACAATGTCTTTTTTCAGAATGCTGCCAGTGGCATAACGATCGTCCGCAACTCGAAAGGGGAATTTCGTCGCAATGTGTGCCAGCAAACTGGCTATGGCATCGCGTTGAATAACGATGCTGCCCCCTTACTGGCAGATAACCGCATCTTTGAGAATCGATCGGGCATTGTCTTGTCAGATAATGTGCGTCCCGTGTTGCGAAATAATGTCGTCGAAAAAAATACTAGCCAGGGGGTTGTCGTTACCAATCAAGCCTTTCCAGACCTGGGTAATCAGCAAGATCCCGGTGGCAACATTTTTCGAGACAATGCTGAGTTTGATTTACAAAATGCCACCGCCCGCGCCTTGATCTCAGCAGGCAATCAGCTCAATCCGATGAAGGTACAGGGGCAGATTGAGTTTATTGGCATTGATTTGCCGACGCCAACCCCCACGCCGACACCCACACCCACACCCACACCCACACCCACCCCAATCCCAACCCCAATCCCAACCCCTCGACCTGGAGGTTTTACGGATACGGGCGGTCATTGGGCAGAAGCCTTTATTGCTACCCTGGCAGATAAGGGATTGGTGAGCGGTCTACCTGATGGTTCCTTTCAGCCAGAGGCGGCGATTAACCGCGCTCAATATGCTGCTTTGCTAGCAAAGACCTTTAACTTACCTGCCAAGCGTCCGGGTACGGCTTTCTCAGATGTGCCCCAAACCTTTTGGGCGTATGCTGCGATCGCTAAAGCTGATCAGATGGGCTTCGTCAGTGGTTTTCCCGATAGCACGTTTCGCCCCAACCAAAATTTGACTCGGGTTCAGGCGATCGTCTCCCTGGTAAGTGGACTCAGCCTCAGTGGAGGCACCCCTAACTCTTTAATGGCTTATGGCGATCGGGCACAGATTCCCAGTTATGCCACTAACTCGATTGCAACTGCTACCCAACGGCGAATGGTTGTCAACTATCCCGTTGTTAATCAGCTTGAGCCAATGCGGGACATCACCCGTGCCGAAGTGACTGCACTGGTCTACCAGGCACTCGTTGCCGATGGCAAAGTCCCTGCCATTGTCTCGCCTTATATTGTGGAACCCGGTAACACGTCATCACCGACCTTTACAGACATCACTGGGCATTGGGCAAGCAATTTCATTTTGGGGCTAGCCAGCCAGAGCCTGATTCGCGGCTTTGAGGATGGCAGCTTCCAGCCTGATTCGTTGATGAATCGAGCACAATACGCGGCTTTGATTGTGCAAGCATTTAATCCTCAACCCAAACGAAGTTTGCCCAGCTTTTCTGATGTCCCAGCAAATTTTTGGGCAAAATCAGTCATTGAACAGGCATACCAGGGCGGGTTTATTTCCGGTTTTCCAGACAACACTTTTAAACCAGGTGACAACATTCTACGGGCACAGGTGATTCTCTCTCTAGTCAATGGCTTGGGTTTAACGGGAGGTAGTTTAAGTCTTTTGAATGTCTACCGCGATCGCACTACGATTCCCGACTATGCACAGGACGAAGTAGCCACCGCAACTCAAAATAAAATCGTGACGGGTTATCCTTCACCCCAACTGCTTGATCCGGCGCGATCAGCAACCCGCGCCGAAGTCGCTTCCATGGTCTATCAAGCGTTGGCAACGCAGTCACGAGTTTCGGTCATTAACTCTCCCTATATCATTTCGTTCTAACCGTTCCCCGTGGTTTAGATGATTGCGGAAGAGATTGGACTTGAGGGTAGCTAAAGCCCAATCTCTTCCGCCTAATCTTTCAAGTTCACTCATGAGTCCAATCATTCAGATGAATGAAAAATGAGAAAAAGTTTTCAAGATTTTAACTTTTGTTAAGACCGACAGTTTCGTATGATGAAAGAAGCATTAAGAACTTGTCGTTCAAGATTTAAACCAAGATTATGGCTCAAATTCAGTTTTCCAGAGGGATTAATGAAGAAGTCGTGCCGGACGTGCGGCTGACCCGTGCAAAAGATGGCACCAATGGTACAGCAACCTTCTACTTTGAAGATCCGATCGCCCTTAGCAATAGTGCGACTGAAGACATTACTGGCATGTACCTGATTGACGAAGAAGGCGAACTCTCTACACGCGAAGTCAAAGCGAAGTTTGTCAATGGTCAGCCTAAAGCGCTGGAAGCTACCTACATCATTCGGTCGCTAGGAGATTGGGAGCGCTTTATGCGATTCATGGAACGCTACGCCACAGAGCACGGTTTAGGCTTCAGCAAATCCTCATAGGGCAACAACAGCGTGGCTCATCCGGTTGTACTTCCCCATCCAGATTTACCAGGAAGCGTGGTCAATTGTGCTGTGATTACAGTGAGTGATACGCGCACCCCTGAGACCGATCGTAGCGGGCAGATGGCTCAGCAGCTTCTGCAAGCAGCCGGGCACTCGATTGGTTGGTATGCCCTGGTTAAGGATGAGCCGACCCAAATTCGTGAACAGCTTGTGGATCTCAGTCAGCGATCGAATTTAGATGCCTTCATTTTTAACGGTGGCACGGGCATTGCTTCGAGAGACACGACTTACGACGCGATCGCCGCGTTGTTAGACAAGCAACTGCCTGGATTTGGCGAACTGTTTCGCTGGCTCAGCTATCAAGAAATTGGCTCACGTGCTATGGCTTCACGGGCGATCGCAGGCGTTTACCGCAATAAACTCATTTTTTCACTGCCCGGTTCTACTCATGCAGTTCGCTTAGCGATCGAAAAACTGATTTTGCCAGAATTAGCTCATCTGGTAGATCAATTGCGACTGTAATGCAAGGGCAGCAGTTTTCAGACGAAAAGGCGCGGTGAGAAGCCGATGGAGAGATGGATGTTAACCCCCTGAAAAGGCTGTGAATTATTATAAGCCCTCGCTTTTGTAAACCTTCTGCCCCCTTCTCCGCTTGACCTCCTAAAATCTGGATTACTGAATCAAAAAAACAGCCCCTACAAAAGAGGCTGTTTTTTTTCAAAAAGAAAGACTGACTTAACGAGTCGCTTGTACCCCATTTCGCACATTCAGGGCAGCCGTTTGCAGAACCGTTACGGCTTTAGCATATTGGGGATCCTCTTTTGTGCCAATCAACTTAGGATTGGAAGAAAGCGTTTGACGCTGACTGTCATTCAAATCCGACAGAATATCTGGGGTAATACCCTTGTGGCTAATGTCTGTGCCATTGGGAGTGTAATAGTGGGCGATCGTCACTGCTAGCCCCGACCCATCCGAGAGGGTATGCACCGATTGCACCAGGGCTTTACCAAAAGTCTGACTGCCAACAATCACGGCACGCTTATTATCTTTCAACGCACCAGTCAAAATTTCACTGGAACTCGCAGAGTTGCCATCCACCAAAATAGCCAGAGGCAAGTTGGTTAAGGCTGTGCGGTTTGCTGCAATTTCTTCACTATTGCCTTGGCGATCGACCGTACGGACGATCGAGCCAGCATTCATCCACATCCGAGAAATATCAATACTTGCCTGCAATAACCCACCCGGATTACCCCGCAGGTCTAACACAAAAGCATCTACCTTCTGGTTCGAGAGATCTTTGATGGCTCGGCGCATTTGATCAGCCGCATGAGCGCTGAACTCATTGAGGCGGATATAACCAATCCGATTTTTACCCTCTTGCTGGAGGCTATAGCGCACAGTCGGCAGTTCAATTCGAGCCCGAGTAATGGCTACATCAAAATCTGCGCGCCCTTGTCGTCGCACTCGCAGCTTAACCTTACTTCCTACATCGCCTCGAATCAACTCGGAGGCTTTCTCCACATTCAAGCCCTGAGTTGGCTTATCGTCCACTGCCAAAATTTGATCACCCGATTGAATTCCCGCCTTGAGCGCAGGAGAATTTTCGATGGGTTCAACCACGGTCAAAACCTTGGTTTTCTCATTCAATTCCAGCCGCATCCCAACCCCAGACAATTCTCCAGAAGTCTGATTGCTGAGTGCTTCATACTGTTTGGGATCCATAAAGCGGGTATAGGGATCTTGCAACTGCTCCAGGGCCGATCTCAGCGCCGTATAGGCTTGCTCCCGTGAGTTGTAATTTTTGTTCAGTAATGTTTGTCGCGTGGCTTGCCAATCGACTTGATTAAAAGTGCCATCAACATACTCGCGATTCACAATCTGCCACGCTTCGTCCAAAACAGTTTTAGGGCTGTCTTGCAGTGCAGCTCGAACAGAGCGAGTCAGACCAGGTCCCACCAAGGAGACAACTGCAGTCGCTGCGGCAAGACCACCGCAGAAAAGAGCTTGAGAGAAGTAAGCGCGCTTGGGGGTAGGGATCATGTGGAGAGGTTGGAAAGGATTATGAATGAAGTTGGCGGTGTCTGAGAAGCAAAGAACTTAGTCCCAAGATAATCAGGTCGCTAAAGACAACCAAAGCAGGAATGTGCCAGTTGAAAGAGTGGCTGATTTAGTTTTGCCATTACTGCTTATCCTATGCTGGCTTTGCATCAGCCAAATGTCTAGTCTAGGGCCAAGTCCTTTCCTGCTAATCTAAACCAAATTTCCTCGAATCATGTATAGATTGCCAGGTAAACTTTGTTAAATTTTTTATTTTTAATTGAAAAATAGATTTCTCGCTGCTGTGAGCTGTCCGCTATGATGAAGTCGCAATCAGCAGTTCTTCAGTCATTCTTGCGGTTCTTGTGGATGCGATTTTGTAGAAAGCTGAGATAGTGAGAAATGAGAGAGCGTAGATAGCATGGAAGCAACGTCAACCAAGCCGCTTGCAAACTGGGCTGGAACTTTGATTACGGCACTAGTTGCCGGAGTCTCTGTGTTGGGAATTGTGTTGATGCAGAGCAATCGACTGAAACAGATTGCGCTCAATTTAGATAATCCCAAGCAAGCGGAGCAACAAGAGGAAATTCGGCTGAATCTTCTAAAAAATGCGCCCACCTTCGGTTTCGACAATATTATTGCCAGTTGGACGTTCTTAAACTTTCTGCAATATTTTGGTGATGAACCCGCACGGCTGAAAACCGGCTATCGCCTCAATGCTGAGTATTTTGACATTATTACTCGCCTCGATCCCCGCTTTGTGGAGTCCTACTTGTTTGTGTCAACAAGTATTTCTTACTACCAAGGAGATCCAGAACTGGCAGTGAAGCTGATGAAGCGAGGGACGATCGCACTCTCTCCCCAAAACAACCCGAAAGCTTTTTTGGTTTGGCGCTTGATGGGTCTTGATCAGCTTCTGTTATTGGGAGATGTCCCTGGCGCAATTCATTCTTACGAAATGGCATCTACATGGACGCAGGGAACACCTTATGCTCAGATTGGCGCTGTTTTTCAACAGACCGCAGACTTTTTGAAGCGAGATCCAGATAGTGTTTCGGCACGGTTCCAGGCTTGGTCAGATGTTTTTATGCAAGCTGTGCAGATTAATGACAAACTGACGCTTTCCAGGGCAACGCAAGCCCTACTAGCCATGGGTGCTAAACCTGCCAAAAATGAAAAAGGGCAACTCTACTTCATTCCGCCGCCGAAGCCGAAGCCTGCCCAAAAACTCAATCAGCCCAAAAAATTGCCCAATCAGCCTTAAACGTGAGCTTGTTCCGACCTGGCTGGATGGGGCAAGGGCTGCTTCCCGAATTGGGCTGGTAATCAAACTGAATTGAGTGAATCCTAAAGATGACTCACTTTTTGGGGATACGGTTGGTTAAAAAAAGACTTTGGTTCAAGCGATCGCTACTAGTGCTTGGCATCTTGTTGGTCAGTTGGTGGCTGATGACAGCGATCTCGTTATACCGAGCATCCCGGTCACCTGTAGATGCCTTTTTTGTATTAGGCGGTAGTATTCGTCGAGAAATTCATGTGGCTCGATTGCTCAAGCGTCATCCTGAAGTGCCGGTTTTGATCTCTCAGGGTTCGCCCGCTCCATGTGTCTCACTAATTTTTCAGCGATCGCAGGTTCCAATTCAGCGGGTTTGGTTAGAACAGTGTGCCAAATCTACATTCGATAACTTCTACTATGGGTTGCCCATCTTACAGCAATGGCGAGTGCACCGAGTTAAACTGATTACCTCCCAAAGCCATTTACCGAGAGCCACATGGTTGGCACAGATTCTGCTAGGAGCGCATGGGATTTGGGTCGAGACAGAAATTGCCCCAGAACAGGGGGTGCCGGGTAATCGAGAGTCTGCCCTTAAGACTGGACTAGATGTTGTTCGTAGCTTGATCTGGGCAGGAGTGAGTCAGTTTTATTCTCCTAGCTGTACTAAAATGTTGTCGCTGATTCAGGTTGATCTGAATGAATGGCGCGATCGGGGGTTCCACTGCGAGCATCAAGGTGAGATTGAGTGATGCCATCGCAAGCGTTACACTGGTGGGAAAACGATGTTTATCCGGTATCAGGTTTTTTCTAGGAACTGCTTTATGACAATAGTGACTTGCACTGTTTTTCATGCGGTAGCCTCACCGACAAAAGCGCCTGAGCGGTCTAAAGAAACGACCAAACAAACCTACCCAAATTACAAGGTCATTGTCCTCAACGATGACTTCAATACGTTTCAACATGTCGCTGAATGTTTGATGAAATATATTCCCGGCATGAATGGCGATCGAGCCTGGAATTTGACCAACCAAATCCATTTTGAAGGTCAGGCGATCGTTTGGGTAGGACCGCAAGAACAGGCTGAGCTTTATCACATGCAGTTGGGCATGGAAGGCTTAACCATGGCTCCTTTAGAAGCTGCTTGAGCCGAGTGAGAAACCGAAGTCAATTCGGCAACTCAGCTTACTTAGAAAGCAAAGAATACGTTACTTTTAGAGAAGTATTTTGTAACCCATCTTTTATCCCTCTCGCTGTAATGGCAAAGCCCAATTCTGGTCGATTAGTCCGAAATCACTCTACTCACGTCGCTGGACTGATCCCAATTTTGGAGCGATTGACTGAGCAACCTGGTATTACCACAATTACACCGGGTGTGATTAGCCCCGTCAGAGGGAATATTCCCCAGTTACAACTTAAGGTGTCTGTGCCCATTCGGGGTGGCTTCAAGCTATTGGCGCGGAAAGGAAAAACGGTGCAAGAAGTTTTTATTTTGACGAGTTTAGAGCAAGAAAGCTTAGAGAGAGCGATCGCCAAAGTGATTCGCAACTGAATCCTTATCTGGCTCAGCCCTTCTTTTTCTGCCCGATCGCCCCTTTCATCCTCAGATTTGTGAGATTGCTCACTTCATGAGCCATAGACTCCCAGAGGTCCTCCATCAAGAAGATGGAAAGCATCAGGAGTGCAATATCTTGTTGCTCACCACAATAATTGCTAGTTTGGGGTCACCCTTCTGGGGGAAGGCGGAAATTGGCTAATCGCGGCAGGTTAGTGGTATGTGTTTGTGGCTGTATGACAAGCGACTGCAAGTTGTGAGCAGGTTTCCCTCTGAACGATCTGCTGTTCGTGCTGATGTGTAACTAACTTTGTCTGCAGCCTGGTAGCGTAACTTCTCGCTGTATCTTTGAAATGAGTAATCATTTCTTATGAATGTCAAGAGGGTGTGGTGGTTTTGCCAGATCCTCAAAGACCAGCGGGAATCTGCTTTATGTTGATGTCCTGAAAGAATCCCTGCATGACTGCTGAATTGATGGTGCGAATGATTCCCTTGTTGAACGATTTCCAATGCTCTTGATGCAGGAGCGGATTGGGCAGTCTGTGCGGTCGATCTGTGCGATCGTCGTAACTTACTTTTTCACAGCAAAGCTCTCGATTATTACACTCAATCTGGGGCAAGAAACGATCCAAGCTTCCCCGGTTTGGCTACCCTCAGGTATTGCAGTAGCAGCCTTTTTACTTTTGGGGCGGCGTATTTGGGTCGGGGTAGCGATGGGAGCTTTTGGGGTAGCCCTGTCAATGATGTTAGATAAACCCTGGGGCATTGCCTTGCTGATCTCGCTTGGCTCGGCGATCGCAGCCACGCTACAAGCCTTGACCGCAACTTATTTATTGCGCCGGGTGGGGTTTCGTCCTACGCTGGATCGTTTGCAGGATGCCCTCTGGCTCATTACCTTGGCTGCGATGGTATCGCCGATCGTTAATGCCACCGTTAGCACAGCGGCATCTTATCTGGCGGGTGCTTTGACCTGGGAGTTGCTTAGCCAAAACTGGTGGAAAAGTTGGCTAGAAAATGGCATGGGCATCCTGGTCATTACACCGGTCATTTTGACCTGGCATGATTGGGGCAAGGTTTTGCATCGGCAGCGACGAGTCCTCGAAGCCTTGATTTGCCTGGTTTGCCTGGTTGCCATCAGTGGCTTTGTATTTGGAGCACGATCGGGACTGGAAGCCTCCCAATACCCTTTGGAATATTTGCCTTTTCCATTGACCGTCTGGGCTGTCTTGCGATTTGGGCAGGTGGGTGCCTTTTCTTCGAGCTTGCTAATTTCAATCATTGCGATCGGCGGCGTTTCTCAAAAGCGGGGACCCTTTGTTGTCATGGCAGGCAGTGCCTATGAGCAACAAGCGATTTTGCTGTTGCAAACCTTTATGGGGGTGGTTGCCATAACCACCCTGATCCTGGCAACTGCGGTGGCAGAACGGCAACAGGCAGAAAGTCGTCTGCGCCGGAGCGAAGCTAGCCTTGCAAATGCTCAGCGAATTGCCCAAGTGGGCAATTGGGATTTGGATTTGTCACAATTTTTTGCTGAACCGATCGGCACGATGCTGGATGCGTTTTTTCACTATCCGTTGCGCTGGTCCGATGAAATGTATCGCATTTTGGGACATCACCCGGGCATGTTTGCGCCCAATCAAGCACGCTTACTAGAAGCGGTGCATCCAGCCGATCGAGACAAGGTTGAACAAGCGCTCTGGCAAGCGATCTGCGATCGGCAACCTTACTCGTTAGAATATCGCCTGATCATGCCTGATGGAACTGAGCGAGTGGTGGTGGAGCAAGTTGAGGTGAACGCATCTGGAATCACGGGCACCATGCAAAATATGACCGATCGCAGACAGGCAGAAGCCGCGCTACGAGAGAGTGACCTGCGTTGTCGCAGTATGTTTGAGCATGCCGCGATCGGCATCGGCATGGACAGCCTAGATGGCAAAATCATAGACAGCAATGCGGCGCTGCAAACCATGTTGGGCTACAGTGCGGCAGAGCTGAAGCAAATGACCTTTAAGCAATTGACCCATCCTGAGGATATCGCCGCTGACCTGGACTTGTTCAATCAGATGATCGCGGGTGCGCGCGACCATTACCAAATGGAAAAACGCCATATCCGAAAAGATGGGCAACCCTTGTGGGTACGCTTGACCAACTCTCTGGTTCGAGATGGGGCAGGCAATCCCCAATTTTCTATTGGGATGGTGGAAGATATCTCTGACCTCAAGCGCGCGGAAGAACGCATTCAGCTGTATGCCGATATTGTGCGCAATATGCAGATTGGGGTCATTGTTTGGCATCTAGAAAATTTGGAGGATCTGCAAAGTTTTCGTTTGGTTGAACTGAACCGCGCAGCTGCCGAAATTTTGAATGTCAAAACAGGTCGCCAGGATCTAATTGGCAAATCGATCGCTGAGGTTTTTCCTTGCTTGCCACAGACCGAGTATCCCCAACTCTACGCCGAGGTGATTCGTTCCAAAACGGTTTGCGATCTGGGTGAGTTGCAGTATGCCGATGAATTTGTGGCAGAAAGCATTTTTTCGACGAAGGCATTTTCGTTGCCCAACAATTGTGTGGGGCTGGCGTTTGAAGATGTCAGCGATCGCAAGCGTGCCGAAGCCGCCCTCCAGCAAAGCGAAGCCCGATTTCGCAGTGTGGCTGAAACTGCTGCCTGCATTATTTTGGTCTATCAAGGAACGCAGTTTCGGTACATTAATCCCACGACCGAAGTCATCACTGGCTACTCCCAGCAAGAGCTGATGGCAATGAAATTTTGGGAAATCGTCCATCCCGACTGTCGAGAAATGGTGCGTCAGCGGGGCTTAGCACGACAGCGGGGAGAAGCCGTTCCTCCCCAATACGAAATAAAAATCATTACCAAAAACGGGGAAGAACGCTGGATCGACTACACCGCGGCCCCTGTTTTCTTTGAAGGACACAATGCAGCGCTGGGAACCGGGTTTGATATCACCGAACGCAAGCAGGCAGAAGCTCGATTGCAACGAGCCGCACGACGCGATCGCTTATTAAACGAAATTGCCCTTCGGATTCGTCAATCGCTTAATCTGGAAGAAATTCTGGATACAACCGTGGCAGAAATCCGCCAGTTTCTGCAAGCCGATCGGGTATTTATCAGCCTTCTTAAGGAAAATGGACAATTTCAAGTGGTGGCTGAATCCGTCGATTCCCACTGGCGATCGCTTTTAGGCACAGTCTCCAATGCCTGTGCTTCCGAAGAAATTCGCGCCCTGTTTCCGCCCGGTCAAATCCGGGTCAACCATGACTCCAGCCAGATTCCTATGACGCCTTTTTTGATGGAGTATTACGAACTCTGTCAGATTAAAGCTGGTATTGGTGCACCGATCATGCAAGACGGGCGCATGTTTGGATTACTGGCAATCAACCAATGTTCTGCACCGCGTCAGTGGCAACGCTTTGAAGTGGAACTGCTGGAACAACTCGCCACACAGATTGAAATTGCCATTCAACAGGGACAGCTTTATCAACAACTGAAAAAACTTGCAGGTAGCCTGGAGCATCAAGTGCAGGAGCGCACCATGCAACTGCAACACAACATGAGAGAACTGCAAGCGTTAAATCACTTGAAGGAAATCTTGTTGCATGCGGTGGCTCATGACCTGCGAACCCCTATCATGGGAACTTTGATGTTGCTGAAACACCTGCGACGGAAATCAGGAGAGACCGTTGCCATCCCTCGCCCCAAGTTGGAACTCATGATCCAGAGTGGCGAACGCCAACTTGAATTAATTAAGTCTCTGTTGGCTGATCAGAGTCTGAGTCTGCAATGTGCGCCGCTCAACTTTGGGCAACTCATGGTCGAAATCCTGAATGATCTTGAACCCTTACTGCAAACCGATCGGGTACAACGAACCAACCAGGTACCCTTAGACCTGCCCCTGGTCTTCGTCGATGCCCTACAACTGCGCCGAGTCATAACGAATCTTATTACCAATGCCTTGCAACATAATTTGCCGGGTCTGCATCTGATCTTGAGTGCCAACCTGGAACTTCCTGGCAGCGAGGATGGGGTTTCTTCTCAACCCATGCTCCGTTGTGCGATCGCAGACAATGGCGTTGGTATTAAGCCAGAACAAACCAGCCGCTTGTTCAAACTCTATGCCAAAGGAGAAGACAGCCCCCATCTCACTGGCATTGCTCTGGGGCTATATCTATGTCGGCAAATTATCACGGCACATGGGGGCGAGATTGGCGTATACGATACCCCTGGCGGTGGGGCAACCTTCTGGTTTACTTTACCTCTTGCCTGAGTGATCTCGATTCAGCGTTGCTGAATCAAGCTATGAATTTAGAGTCGCATGCATTGAAACTTCGTTCCAACGCATACTGCCACTTAACAACACCAAGTGATCCCGATCGTTGTGAAACTTTGGGTCTGCTGCAACTTAAAGCGATGGCAGGAACGAGTCCCTGGCTCGAAGCGCCACCAACCGCAGACGATCGCCTGCTTCGTCAGTCGCAACAGGAGAACAGTTAGAATAATGTCGTTGTCAAGCTTATGAGGGTTTACGATGCCCCGCTTCGACCCTTACACCCTGAAAATGCAAATTACTCGCATGTTTGAGCAGGGACAGTCATTTTTTGCTACAACCAAAGTGCAAGATTGGCTCAAAGAACGAAAAGAAGATCCCGCAGCCTACGATATCTTGTTTCACCAAAAGCCCGCTCCGCCCGGCTCTAAGCAAGTAATGGTGATCGAAATCGAATTGCGTCGTAAGGATGGGCAACCGGTTGATGATTGGTTGCAGCAAGAAGTCAACCGCCATGGAGGATAAAGGAGTAGCCCATACCCAATTATGAAAAAAAGATTTTTGAGCGCTGGATTGTTTTTGGCGACGGTTGTAGCGAATCTGTTGCCCCACCCCCTGCCCCTTGCCGCTGCTTCTCCCACTGTCATTGGGCAAAGTCCGCCCGCTTCCACCGTCGATCGCACCGCTCCCCCCCAGGTAGAATTGCTCAACCCGGGTGCCGAACCCCGACAACCCATTCGCTTTAAGCCCGTGGTCAACGCTCGCCAAGTTGCCACCTTAACCCTGGCAATGGATATGGCAATGACCGTTGCGGGCAATCCCATTCCTCAGGTCAAAGTGCCCACCAGTGTTATGACGATGGAGACACAAGTCACCCACATTGACGCAAATGGCGATATTCACTACCAGTTTCGCTATACCAACGTCGATGTGATTGCCGATCCAGCGGTGCCTAAACCCGTGATGGATGCGGTCAAAGCCCAAAACCAAAAACTGATTGGAATTCGCGGTTCTTTTGTCATGGACGATCGCGGTCAATCTAAATCAGGGAGTTTTAGCTTTCCCGAAGGGCTAGATAGTACGACTCGACAAACCTTAGAGCAATTGGCTCAGTCGAGCAGCCAGTTTTCGGCTCCCATGCCAGAAGCAGCGGTGGGCAAAGGGGCAAGTTGGCGACTTTCTTCTCCCATCAGTGTGAATGGCATCCGCATGATCCAGACAGCAACTTATCAACTGGCGTCGTTGCAAAATGGCATTGCCACGCTTGATGTCAACTTAGAACAAGAAGCCAAATCTCAAAAAATGACCCAACCAGGGTTGCCGACCGATGTGCTGATGACGCTAAAGTCGCTCAAATCTCAAGGGCAGGGCAAGGTGATGTTGCGGCTGAATCAACTGTTGCCGATGCGTTCCACTGTATCGGTGCAATCGAACAATGAAATTACGACAACGCGATCGGGTGCCCCTGGAGAGACATCATTTAGCACCCAAACTTCTATCGACATGCTATTTCAATCGAAAGAATGAACCTTCCCACTTGGGTAACACTCTCTCGGTTATTGGGAGTCCCCTTTTTACTCTATGGGTTACACCATCCCACGATCGCACTGCGTTGGCTTAGTCTGGGCATCTTCTTGCTCTGCGCTGGTACAGATTGGCTGGATGGTTATCTCGCTCGCAAACTTAACCAGGTGACTGAGTTAGGCAAGTTCCTTGATCCCCTGGTGGATAAATTATTAGTCCTGGCACCCTTCCTGGCTTTGGTGGAATTGGGGCAATTGCCAGCCTGGGGGGTGTTTTTGATTTTGGCAAGAGAGTTGACGATCGCAGGTTGGCGAGTCAATCCAAGCCTACAAGGTGGAACGACCATTGCAGGTGCAAACGGGTGGGGTAAGATCAAAACAGTCAGCCAAATCGCCGCGATTTCACTACTAATTGCGCCCTTGCCTGAGACATGGCGCGTGACAACCCTGGTGGCTTTTTGGCTTTCTGTTGCATTAACCCTGATCTCCGGTGCTATCTACCTCTTACCACAGTCTGTAGAGAGCACCGGGAGAACCCTTGAAGGCGATCGCTAAGGACGTCCTTTGGAGAAACTACCACTGCGATTCTCGCGAGGTTTTGCCTTGTTGACTTTCAGTTCCCGACCGAGCCATTCTGCGCCGTCTAGTTCGGCGATCGCAGCATCCTCCTCTGCCTCACTCTCCATTTCAACAAATGCAAAGCCCCTCTTTCTGCCCGTTTCCCGATCTGTGGGAAGGCTAACTCGACTCACTTTACCGTATTCAGAAAACACATCACGTACATCCTCTTCAGTCGCCTGAAAGGACAAGTTACCAACGTAGATAGTCACGCGCTCTTCTCCAGACCAAAAAATTTAGGGGCTAGCTCGAATAGAACAAGTTGGATGTTCACCAAAGGAACTTCCTGAATCTACTATCGAACTTTAACTCGCCCGTAATTATATCCAATCTCAGAAGAGTGCACAACATTAGCAATCTGTCCATGGAGAAATACTGATTTATTGCTTCGTAAAGCATGAAGTCTTATCAATTCACGTTTAAACTTAATCATTTGCATTAATTCGTAATTTGATTGAGCGATTTCTCTTTCCTTTTATTCAGCTTCAAATTTGAACTTCAGATCTGCGAAGATAGACTTTAAATGAGCAAAAGATTGAGAGCAAGCGATTTGAGCTTTTAGGGCTGTTTCATCGATAGGGTTGCGACCCTTCGTCAGATCCCATTCAAATTCTTTTCCATTCAAAAAAGAGCTTCTCAAAAAAGCTTCGAGCTCTTGTAAATGCTGACTTTTCGTACTTTCAGCCTCTGAGTGGTGGCTAGCAATTGCGAATTTTGCTGAGATTAAAATTAGGTGTGAGATGGATATTTAACTTGCAACCAATGTCGATCGCATCGATATTCGCGAGTGGTTGAAATTTAGCCCGCTGTTCTGAGTTACGAACAAGATCTCAACGTTACAGTGGCTGTTCAAGCAGTTCATTTTACGAGTGATTTGGGAATTGATTCGAACTTTCATTGAACCTAGAAACAGCCGGAGGAATGGAGGTCTTTAACCTCCTCTTTACGGTCGAGGTGTAGTTTTAGGATTGTTGACTAGTAAAACATCCCAGATTTTATGATTTCTTCGCCGAATTCACTCCGCTGGGCATGTCTGACCTCTGCGATGGTGTTGGTGGTTGGCTTAGGCTCCTGTGGTTCCCAAACAACGACTAGCAGTTCTCCAGATGCATCAGGCAGTCCGGCAACGGAGACCACTGCCAAACCTGCTGGTGGAGCTGATATCTCTATCAGTGGTGCAGGTGCAAGTTTTCCTGCTCCTCTGTATCAAACCTGGTTTTCTGAATACAACAAAAAGTTCCCAAACGTCAAAATTAGCTATCAGTCTGTGGGTAGCGGCGCTGGTGTCAAACAATTTTTGGCAAAAACAGTAGATTTTGGGGCAACCGATGCACCGCTCAAAGATGAGGATCGGGCAAAGTATCCCAAAGAACTGGGTGTTCCAGTCCAAATTCCTATGACCGGTGGGGCGGTTGTCTTTGCCTATAATTTGGAAGGTGCTGAAGGACTGAAGCTCTCTCGCGAATCTTATTGTGGAATTGTGGACGGGTCGATTAAAACCTGGAACGATGCCAAGATTGCAAAAGATAACTCAGGCGTAAAACTACCTGCTGATCCCATCACTTTCATCCACCGTTCGGATGGTAGTGGCACCACCTTCATCTTCACCACCCACATCAAAGCGGCTTGTCCAAATTGGAAAGCGGGTTCTGGTAAGTCAGTTGAATGGCCGACTGGCGTGGGTGCAAAAGGAAATGAAGGGGTTACTGCTCAAGTACAGCAAACGAAAGGATCGATCGGTTATACCGAGCTTTCCTATGCCAAGGAAAATGGTCTCAAGATGGCAACCCTGCAAAACAAAGCAGGTACGTTTATTGCGCCTTCGACTGAAGCCTCAGCAAAAGCTTTCGCCGGTGTAGAACTACCCAAAGATTTTGCGCTTTCTGTCCCTGATCCAGAAGCCAAGGATGCCTATCCAATCAATGGGTTGACCTGGCTGTTGTTATATGGTCAGTATCCTGATCAAGCAAAAGCAGATGCAATGAAAGCGTTTGTCAAGTGGGCTTTATCCGATGAAGGAGAAAAGTTTGCCGCAGATCTGGGATATCTGCCCCTACCGAAAGAGATTACGACTCGCGTACTGGCAGAACTAGATACGATTAAGGTTGCCGCTGCCAAGTAAGACTAAAGTTTCAAGACTGTTTTAGCGTCTTAGGGCTGTTTCCAACTCCTCACACATTTTTGCTTTGACCCTCAATTGCTGAGATTGTTTTATGGTTCCATCGACCAATGATTCCCAGTCAATGAACTGGCATCGTTCTGAAGCATCGCGCTGGCTTGACAAAGGCTTTATTGGGGTAACTGGGTTCTTTGGGATTGCAGTTGCTCTAGTGTTGTTGGCGATCGCCCTAAGAGTTAGCATCGATGCGTTTCCGGCTATCCAAAAGTTTGGGCTTGGCTTCATCACCACGAGTCGATGGAACCCAGTTGAGAACCTGTATGGAGCATGGCCCCAGGTTTACGGGACGATCGTCACCTCATTCATTGCGCTCTTAATTGCAGTCCCGATCGGCGTCGGAGTGGCACTGTTTTTGAGCGAAGACTTTTTGTCGCCGCGCATTCAGCGACCGATCGTCTTTTTGGTGGAATTGTTGGCAGCAATTCCCAGTGTGGTTTTTGGGTTGTGGGGCATCTTTGTCCTCATTCCCCTATTGACCCCGATCGGTAAGTGGTTTCATGAAACTTTAGGGTGGATTCCCTTATTTAACACTGTTCCCGTGGGTCCTGGGATTTATGTGGCAGGTCTAGTGCTCTCAATTATGATTCTGCCCATTATTGCTGCCATTTCGCGAGATGCCTTGGTTGCAGTGCCCTTAGAACTGCGTCAAGCAGCCTATGGATTGGGGGCAACTCGCTGGGAAACGATTTTTCAGGTAATTTTGCCAGCCGCATTTTCTGGCATCGTGGGTGGCGTGATGCTCGCTTTGGGACGGGCGATGGGAGAAACCATGGCAGTCACTATGGTGATCGGGAACGCCAACGTTGCCTCTCCCTCAATCTTGGCACAGGGTTCAACGGTTTCTTCCCTGTTGGCAAACCAATTTGCTGAGGCTAGTGGGCTTCAGATTTCCTCGCTGATGTACGCTGCTTTGATCTTGTTTGGGTTAACTTTGATAGTCAATATTTTGGCTGAGCTACTGGTGCGGAGTGTCCGGCTCAAACTCTAGTTTTCTTGCCGTCTATGCATGGGCTTGGCAAAGCAAGTCAAGTTTGTTGCATTGGTTGTACCAAAATCCCTGGAACCAACTCGTTGCCAAGATGGCAACTGAGAGTTGGGTGAAGTTTTAACAGAAGAAGAAGAAATGACTAGCCAAGAGTTTGCTTCCAACGTATTGCCCCGTCGAAGTTTAAAGCGGGTTCCTAGTTCACCCCGAACTTTATTTTCGGCAGTGATGACTGTGGTTGCATTTGCCTGTGCTGCCATTGCCTTAATCCCCCTGATTTCGGTGCTTTACTACGTCATCATTAATGGAGCTGGGCGATTGGGTCCCGATTTATTTACCCAATTGCCGCCGCCGCCCCTAGTCAAGGGGGGTGGATTTGGCAATGCCATATTGGGGACATTGCTAACGGTCGGTATGGCGGCAGCGATTAGCATCCCGTTTGGGGTTTTGGCAGCCATTTTTCTCTCAGAATTTGCCCGCGATACGGTGGTGGCAGATTGGATCGATTTCTTCACGAACGTTCTCAGCGGTGTTCCTTCGATCGTGGTAGGGGTGTTTGCCTATGCACTGGTTGTTGTGACAACGGGGACCTTTTCAGCCTTTGCGGGTGGGGTTGCTCTGGCGGTTTTGATGTTACCCACGATCGTCAGGACTGCGGCTGAATCTTTGGAATCTGTCCCCAATGAGACTCGACAAGCGGCGATTGGTTTGGGGGCAACTCGCTTTCAGACAACCATTCAAGTGGTACTACCCGCAGCGATTCCGGCGATCGTGACAGGTGTCATGCTAGCAATTTCCCGTGCTGCTGGAGAGACTGCCCCCCTGATCTTTACAGCATTGTTTAGTCAATACTGGGCAAAGGGCGTCTGGGAACCGATCGCCTCCTTGTCTGTACTGGTGTTTAACTTTGCAACGGTTCCCTACAAAAATCAACAACAACTCGCTTGGGCGGGTGCTTTGGTCTTGGTTGGCATGGTCTTAATTACCAGTATTTTGTCTCGTTGGGCAACTCAGCGTAAGCGGTAGCCATGCGTTTGGTTGCCCCGATTACGAGTCTGTTCAGAAAACTCGTTCTGATCCATGACGGGTGATTGGGGGACCTATCTTTGAACCTGTGCTGTATCGACACTAACCACATACCTTATTCCTGACTTATGACACCGAATCTCCAGACCGCCCGCCAAACTGAAACGGTCTTCCGAACAGAAAACCTCAATATTTACTATGGGAATTTTTTAGCGGTTAAAGATGTTTCGATAAAAATTCCTAAACATTGTATTACTGCTTTTATTGGTCCCTCCGGTTGTGGTAAGAGCACAGTGTTGCGTTGTTTCAACCGCTTGAACGACCTGATTAAGTCCTTTCACATCGATGGCAAAATTTACTACCACGATCAAGATCTTTATTCGTCGGAAATTGACCCGGTAGAAGTGCGTCGGCAGGTGGGTATGGTGTTCCAGAAACCCAACCCCTTTCCCAAGTCGATTTATGACAATATTGCGTTTGGACCGCGCTTGTTAGGCTACAAGGGCGATATGGATGTGTTGGTCGAGCGATCGCTTAAGCAAGCCGCCTTATGGGACGAGGTGAAGGACAAGCTCAAAGAAAGTGGCACTGCTATCTCGGGTGGACAGCAGCAGCGTTTGTGTATTGCGCGAGCGGTGGCAGTCCAACCGGATGTGATTTTGATGGATGAGCCTTGTTCCGCACTTGACCCTATCTCCACCCTGAAAATTGAAGATTTGCTGCAAGAGCTAAAAGAGCAGTACACCATCATCATCGTCACTCACAACATGCAACAGGCGTCCCGTGCCTCCGACTTTACTGCGTTTTTCAATGTCCAAGCGAATGACAAAGGTCAACGGACAGGCTATGTTGTCGAGTACGATCGCACCGAGGTGATTTTCCAAAACCCGATGCAGGAAGCTACACGAGAGTACGTCAGCGGTCGGTTTGGCTAAAATCGCACCTTGCCAGGTATACCTTTTGAATCGTGATCCCAGCTCCTAATCACGGTAGGATAGGGAGTGATTTACAAATATTCACCCCACTTTCTGCCAAAGCTTATGAAACGCTATTTGTCTCGCCTGCTAGCGCTCGTCCTGGTTGTGGCGATCGGGCTGGTTGGCTGTTCATCTGCCAGCGGCTCCATTGGTTTATCTGGAGACTATGGTAAGGATACACTGGCTGTGATTGAAAGCTTGAGGACTGCGATCAGCTTGCCTGATACGACTCCTGACAAGGCAACTGCTCAGGCAGAAGCCCGCCAGCTGATTAATGACTTTTCTGCTCGCTATCGTCGCGATAGCAGTTTGCTAAAGCTCAGTTCCTACACCACAATGCGAACCGCTCTCAATTCTCTGGCAGGGCATTACAGTTCCTACCCCAACCGACCAATTCCCCAAAAACTAAAGCAACGCCTGGAACAAGAATTTAACCAGGTTGAAGTGGCGCTTAAACGGGGCATATAGTCGATTCGGAAATTCCTAGAAACTCTGTAGGGACGCTGAATTCAGCGTCCCTACAGAGTTTCTAGGTTTTGGTGGGGATACGCAGTGGTTTCGCAAGGTGCGGATAATCCCACGAGTCATCCCAGTCCAAGCATGTCACTTTGGCATTAGTTGGCAATCACGGGCTCTGGCGCATCTGCCTGGAGCAGACTGCTGAGAAGCGAGGCAGGACGTTGGCGATAAGTCCAGGCAAAGGCATGACGGAAAGCAGCATCCTGACAGGCTTGTAGTTCCTGAAAACCAATAATGTTATGGGTCAACAGGTTTTCGTACTCAAAGGGAAGACGAACATTGTGTAAGCCAGCATTATCGGTACAGATAGCAATATCAACACCCGCATCAAAGCAGCGATCGAACACAGGTTGTAGCTGACCAATATCCTCTAACGTTCCAGTTTTTAGGTACGTTGTAGGACAGACTTCCAGACATTGCTGGTTTTCTGCCAATTGCTTGAGCAGATGAGGATATTTGAGCGGAATTTGGATACCATGCCCAATTCGCATTAAATAGGGCAGCAATTCGGGGTAACATCCAGCCTCGGTTTCATAGAGATGCCCGGTTGTATTTAAGCCCAATTGGCGAGCGTAGGCGTAGAGTCCGACAAACTCATCCAATCGTTCGGCATAGTGAGCATCGCCACCAGCCAAATCGATCGCACAGACATATTTACGAGACTGAGCTGCCAGATCCACGATCGCCCGATTGACCTCATACGGTAGGCGCGAATGCATACAGAGAATTTGACTGGTCACCACCGGATACTCATGCGATTGGCTTGCCTGCCCCACCACATCCACAATCTCTGCCATCTGATCAATCCGTTGGGTTTGGCTGAGATGCTCGGGCGTGCGAAGGTAAGGAGTATAGCGCAGTTCCAGATATGCCAGATTCTCAAAAATATAGGCGCCCCGAATCAGCCGATAGATGAAGTAAGGCAATGTATCGGACGACTGTACCCCTTCTACCAGCGTATGCAGTTCAAGATACTCGTTCAGGGTGTTACGCGGACGAGTATAAAAGTCTTCAAATTCTGAATAGTCGGGAAAGCGTTCTGCTAATTCGGCATTACTACGTTGAAAATACCGCCAGAGCACGCGAGGGACGACTGATCCCCCTAAATGTCGATGTAATTCAGCATATAACGCCATAAAGACCTCTTTCATGAATAACGAGTAGGAGTAATTTCAGGGTTTGCGATCGCAATCGCAAACGCTTGCAGATCCACAAATCCATGTGTTGTTTGATGGGTAAAGCAATCTGGATGGGTTTGAACAAGCCCATCTCATGAATGATTGGCATCCAGGCTTAGAAATTATCTTGGATGGTTTATTACTTCGCTAATCTCACCCACTCTCGCGTCTTGAGCCATTCGCCAGGATTGGTTTGAGGATTGCCAATCCTGAAAAAGCGAGTTAACGCATAACCAAGGCAACCAAGAACACAAAGACCAACGCTTTCTTTACACCAGCAATCTCTTAAAGCAATCAGCCTCAACAATCTACGCATGGTAATCAACTCGTAAAATGAGTCAATCAACGAGAGAATTTAATCACGAAGGATGACTCAATGGATGTGAGCAGAGGGATGGATTTCCATGTTAATAGTTTGAAACATTATATTGACAAAATCCTAGAAAAATCCAGGGGAAATTTAGATTTTGGCTTCCAGATTCACATTTTGGCGGGTTGGAAACCCAGATAAGAATTCACTTAGGAATAAAAATTTAATTTCATCGGTATTTTTCTATCAGGACGTCAGTCCTGACATCCCGACGATGAATCAATTTTCAATTTTGTTGAATCCACGTTCCTTAGCTATCTGAAATCGCGGGAGAAGTTTCAACTTCTGGTTGAGTTTGCGAATTCCGAGACAACCGAAATCTTCTATCGAGAAGCCAGTAAGTTGACATCAAACCCTTGCCTTTAATATCGATTTCGCCACGTTTTTCAAACTCGTAGCGTTTTTGCAAGCGATCGTAGATGACTTGGGTGACCTGAATACGGTTGGTTTCTCCCTGCGCTTCCATGCGGCTGGCAACGTTGACTGTATCGCCCCAAAGGTCGTAGATAAACTTGCGTGTGCCAATCACTCCAGCAACAACAGGTCCGCTATGAATACCAATTCGGAGCGGAATGGGGTGATGACTGGGAGTCGTGAAGCGTTTGACTTCTTGCAACATGTCTAGTGCCATATCCGCGATCGAGGAGAGATTATCTGGACTGGGTTGCGGTAGCCCACCCACGACCATATAAGCATCTCCGATCGTTTTAATCTTCTCAAGTCCGTGCTGATCGGCAAGTTTGTCAAAGGCAGAAAAGATGTCATTGAGCAATTCGATCAGCTCAGTGGGTGAGACATGCGAAGACAAGGCAGTGAAACCGACAATATCGGCAAATAGGACAGCCACATCTGAAAAGCTATCAGCGATGGTTTTTTCTCCCCGCTTTAACCGCTCAGCAATCGGTTGGGGCAGAACGTTGAGCAACAATCGCTCCGACATCAGCCGTTGTCGCCGTAATTCTTCTTCAGCGGATTTGCGATCGGTAATATTCCGCACACTGCCTTCGTAGTGGACGAGATTCCCATCCGCATCCCGAACAATGCGGACATTTTCGGAAATCCAAATGATGGTGCCCTCTTTGCAGTAAACCTTCGATTCAAACCCATCCACTGAGCCAAAACGGTTGAGATAGGCAATTAGCTCATCTCGTCGTCGCGGCTGGGCATAGATTTGTTGCCCAATATTTTTGACAGATTTAATCAGGTCTTCAGGCGAATCATACCCATAAATATCTGCGAGTGCTGGATTGGCACTGATATAACGACCATCCGGCGTTGCCTGAAAAATGCCTTCTGCGGCATTCTCAAAAATACTGCGATATTTTTCTTCAGCTTGCTGGAGTTCGGCAGTGCGCTGATCAACCCGCAATTCTAAATCCTGAGCTTGCTGACGCAGCTTTTCTTCAGATTGTCGGACGATTTCTTCGGCGTATTTGCGATCGCTAATGTCATACAACGTCGTCAGTAGCGTTTGCTCACCTGCCAAGCAAAGCGGATGAACCGAAGCTGAAACCCAGAAAAGGCTCTTATCTTTCCGTTTAACCTGCATTTCGTAGTTACGGACAAACCCTTGCGTCTCCATCATGTCTCGGATCTTTTGACGATCGGCAAAGTCGGCAAAAAAATCGTCCAGCCTTTGTCCAACCAATGTCTGGACATCAAGCCCTAACCGCTCGCCAGAAACGGAGTTAGCATAAGCAATTGACCCATTCGATCGCTGGGTCAAAATCATCAAAATCGATGTAGATTCTGAAATTGCTCGAAACAACTCTTCACTTTGACGCATGGTTTCTACTGCTTGCGTGTAGAGTTGATACTCCAACACGTCTCCATGCTTGGCAGTTGCCTCCAGCATGATTTCCAGATCGGCTTTGTCTTTGGAAACCGTCTCTAAAATTTCTTGTAACGTCCCCTGGGCTAACCGACGTTCAGCAATCTCAGCTTGTAGACGCTGGTTCGACTCGTGAAGCTGAGCTTCAATCAAATCGCCATGCTCTGTAGTGGTTAACAGGGCAATTTCCAGGTCGCTATTCATCTGCCTCAAGCGAACCACTTCCTGACGGAGATGTTCAATCTCGTTTAGCAGTTCTGTCTCTTGATTGGCGACGCGCTTTGCCTCCGTCATGCTCTACTACAACTTGCCGTATAGAGGTGGAATAAATTGGGAAACCCTAAATATCGAGAAACGACAACCCTACCGACAGAGTTTGCCAGCCTCACGATCCTTATCTCGAACGTTACCTGTATTTTGGGTTTAATCGCAATAGGGTAGTCTAGATAAACTCCAGGGTCAGGCTCGGCATCAGGCGTTGTAAATTCTTTAAAGATTTGGTCTGCCACAGAATTTTATCTGATCCCTGGAGCGTTAGCTGTACATTTCCCCTTTCGCGAACTTTGACAACAAACATGGACAGCATACTAATACCAGAGCTATTGAGGAATTCTAGATCCCGCAAATTTAGATGAAAATTAGCCGATCGCTCCAGGGCATTGATCAGTAAATGCATAACAGGCTCATATTCCTCCATTCCATCTAATCGCAAGAATCCCCGGAAAAAAACAGTTGAAGATTCCGGATCATGCCAAATGCTGTAATCGTCAGTCTTAATCTCCACAAGACAGTCTCTCCTGACCCATCATTTTCTTTTGCCAGCTTTCAATTGAAAAATTGGAGTGATATTACTAAAAATTTAGACATCCAGATGTGCCATGACAGTCACCCAGCATGTATTTGGACGAGTTTCAAGAGGTTGAAATCTCCAACCGAACCGGGCTGAGTAGTCGTTCATCATTGTTAACAAGCCAATATTAGAAGCGCCTGTTCCAAGAGCAGCTTTTTCTAACTGGCGGGTGTAAAAATCATCTGGATCGGAAGTGATCAGCGATTGGATGAATTGTTGGTAATCTTGAACGGTAGATAAACTCGCATGATTAGTCACCTGAAAGATGATTCGCTGTTCGTAAAGATACAGTGTAATACTGATCGGCAAATTAACCGCTTCATCGCTGTATTTGACTGCATTCTCTAATAATTCGTTGGCGATATAGCTCACCGCCGCTTTGACGGTATCCCTTCGGTTAATCTTACTATTGGGAACTTCGTCACCGGGAAAAAAAGCCGCAAAATAATCCCCCAAGAAATCAGCCGATAATCCATAGTTATGCCAGCGATGCTTGCGAGGGGCAGACGATGGAGAAAAATGAAGTGTCAGGTATTCATCACTCGCAGGGATTTCATCAAGAAATGCCCCAAATGTTTGTGTGGTGAAGGTTTGAGTCATAAGTGCCTTACAGGGGTATACCTGACTATTAGGGGAGCTTCTGTATCAGGGGCACGGTCTTGATGATCAGATGCCAGAGAGTCCGATGTCAAAGGGGTTGGAAGTCAAATCGGTGGGTCTGATTCAGTGATCTCGCAATGGACGATTTGGTTTCTGCCTCGCTGTTTAGCGATGTAGAGGCAGCGATCGGCTTCATCGACGAAACTCGTCGGCGATCGCAAGTTTGAGGGTAGCGTAGATGCAACACCAATGCTCAACGTAATATAAGGACTAATAACAGAACATTGATGGGGAATCTGGCAATGAGCTAGCGCGGATTGCATCCGCTCGGCAACTGCGATCGCTCCTGCCAGTCCCGTTTGGGGTAACACAGCCGCAAACTCTTCTCCGCCATAGCGTGCAACCAAGTCACTAGGGCGATTCAAAACTGAATTCAGGGCTTGAGCTACCTGCTTCAGGCAGTCATCGCCTGCGACATGACCGTAGGTATCGTTGTACTGTTTGAAGAAGTCAATATCACACAGCACAACGGAGAGAGGAGTGCGATCTCGTGCCATCTGTTTCCATTGCCGCTCAAGATGTTCATCAAACCTGCGGCGGTTTGCAATCCGCGTCAATCCATCCGAGTTCGCCAGTAAATCAACTTCACAGAGTTTTTGATACCACTGCATATCCAAAACATCGCCATGTTCCATGATCGTCTGGATAATCAGGGTCAAATCATCCTTTTCTCTAGCAATAGCTTCTACTAAGGTTTTCAGTGCAAATTCTGCCCGTTGACGCTCACTCACCTCTGCTTTCAATTCCACTGCGGTTTTATAAAGTTGGGCTTGTACCAAATCTCCATGTTCAGCGGTTGTAGACAGCGCCAGCTTGAGGTCCTGATTTTCTTGTCTGAGTTGTTCGATTTTATTGTACAAAAGGGAAATTTCTTGTACAAGTCGCTCTAGCTGGTTCTTTAACTGCCGACTTTCTACCATAGGCTTACCAAAATTAGATGGGGCAACATGGGACAGGTGAGTAATCTTGCATCACTTTTGTTTCAACACCACCAGTGTTAAATCATCAAATAGTTTTTCGTTGCCAATATGTTGCCGAACATCTTCAATCACCATTTGGTAAACTTCGGTGGCAGAGCGCTGACGGTGTTGACTGAGCAACGTGTAAAGTCGCTCGGCTCCATACTGCTCTTTTTGGATATTCATGGCTTCGGTAATACCATCCGTGTAAAGAACTGCCATATCGCCGGATTTTAATTGAACTTGGGTTTCTGCTACAAAGGAAGAAATTTCGGGTTCCAACCCCAGCGGAAACCCTAGATCGATCGTATCAATGAGTTCAACCTTGCCGTCTGCCCGAATGATGATCAGTTCCTCATGCTGCCCACTGAGTTTTAGAACTCCGGCTTCATATTCCAATAAAACCAGGGTCATGTTTTTGTGCGATCGCATCCGGCGAGTATTATCATAAATGACCCGATTAATGGTATTCAGGAACTTGATCGGGTCTGCCTCCCCATTGGCGATCAAAGTTCTCACGGCGGCTTGAGCCATGATCATGACGACGCCACTTTCTAATCCGTGCCCCGTAACATCTCCGATCGCAATTTTGATCTTGCCGTCGTGTTGCACCACATCGTAATAGTCACCCCCCACCTCGTCGGCAGGTTCCATAAAGCCAGCAATGTCCAGTTCGGAAATTTGCTCCAGTTCTGATTGCCGAGGCAAGATCATTTGCTGGAGTCGGCGAGTCACGTCCAATTCAGCACTCAACCGAAAATTTTCGGCTTTGAGGCGATCGTTCAATGCCAAAATCTCCGCGTTGGCTTGTGCCAGTTGTCGGGTACGTTCTTCAACGGTTGCCTGTTCGGCTTGGAGTTGCTTCAGATAAGCCTGTTCTTGGTCGTGCCACCGTTTTTTCTCTAGACATGCATTAACCCGTGCCTTCAAAATCGTGGGGTTAAATGGTTTGAGTAAGTAATCTTCTGCCCCCAACTCGATACAACGCACGACACTCTCGACTTCATTGAGTGCAGTGACCACAATGACCGGAATGTGGCGCAGGCTGGGATCGGTTTTGACATACGCCAAAACCTCATATCCGTCCACTTCTGGCATGAAGATATCGCACAAAATCAGATCAAAATGTTGGGACTGCACCAGGGCGATCGCCTGTCGCCCATCTTCAGCCACTGTGACAAGATATCCTTGACGTTCTAAACGACGTGAGAGCAAATCCCGATTGGCTTCTACGTCGTCTACAACCAAGATTGAAGCGGGTATTGAGGCGTATTTAGAATTCATCCTCTGACCTCCTCAACCCAGAATAGCCAAACATTGCCAAGCACCCAAACGACTGAATTTTCGTATGCCATCCTCGTTGATAAAACAGCCCATTTGTTCCTGGTTCTACCTTAGTTTGTGTTGACCGTCTGTAGGGGATGGAAATTTTCTGATATTTTCTCCATCCCATACGAATGAAGAAATCAATAGAAAAAATTGGTAGCAGAATAGAATTTAATATTTCAGGTGCTGCGAGAAAGTTGACATGCTCTACATTCGCTATCGATAATAAGAGTTTGTGAAAACTTTAACCTCTGTGACAGGATCTTGGCTAACGTTGTTGTAATTGGTGCCCAGTGGGGCGATGAAGGAAAGGGTAAGATTACTGATTTGCTAAGCAAATCGGCAGATGTCGTTGTGCGCTATCAGGGCGGAGTCAATGCTGGACATACCGTGGTAGTTCAGGATCAAACCTTCAAGCTCCATCTCATTCCTTCCGGAATTTTGTACCCCGATACTGAGTGCATCATTGGTTCCGGAACAGTCATCGATCCCAAAGTTTTGATTGAAGAGTTAGATTGTCTAGAATCACTCGGTATTTCTACTCAAAAACTCTTCATTTCCGAAACCGCTCATGTCACGATGCCTTATCACCGTTTGATTGATCAGGCATCGGAAGAACGTCGGGGATCTCATAAAATCGGTACGACGGGTCGAGGAATTGGTCCAACCTATGCTGACAAGTCTGAACGCACGGGCATCCGTGTGATTGATTTGATGGACCCCGAATTGCTGGCAAAGCAACTGCGCTGGACAGTGAACTATAAGAACGTCATTTTAGAAAAGCTGTATGATTTGCCACCACTTGACCCAGAGGGGGTGATTGCTGAATATCTGGACTATGCCGATCGCCTGCGCGCTCATGTGATCGATAGTTCCCTCAAAATTTATGATGCATTTCAACGTCGTCGTAACATTTTATTTGAGGGAGCCCAGGGAACTTTGCTGGATCTCGATCATGGCACCTATCCCTACGTCACTTCCTCAAACCCAGTGGCAGGAGGTGCCTGTGTCGGAGCGGGAGTCGGTCCCACCATGATCGATCGAGTGATTGGTGTCGCCAAGGCCTATACCACTCGGGTGGGCGAAGGTCCCTTTCCGACTGAGTTGAATGGCACAATGGGAGAGTTGCTTTGCGATCGGGGTGCCGAGTTTGGCACAACGACCGGTCGCAAGCGCCGCTGTGGCTGGTTCGATGCGGTCATCGGTCGGTATGCTGTGCGGATCAACGGGTTAGATTGTCTGGCAATTACCAAACTGGACGTGCTAGATGAGTTAGAGGAAATTAACGTATGTATTGCCTATGAAATTGATGGGCAGCATTTTCGTGACTTCCCAACTAGTGCTCGCCAGTTTGCTCGGTGTCAACCCGTCTACAAAACATTGCCCGGTTGGCAGCAATCTACAGACCATTGTCGATCGTTGGATGATTTGCCTCCTCAGGCATTGGACTATCTCAAATTCTTGGCAGAGTTGATGGAAGTCCCGATCGCGATTGTCTCCTTGGGAGCCAGCCGTGACCAGACCATTATTGTGGAAGATCCCATTCATGGTCCCAAGCGTGCCTTGCTTTACACGAATGGCAGTCCTCATGAGGAAACTGACAGCCACAGACTAGAAGTTTAGAAAGTTTCAATGTTGAGTTTTGTTTTTTGAATGTTGAGTTTTGAATTTTTAGCTTAAAACTCACGTTTCTCTTTCGTCCTTTCGATCTAATTTCCTACTCCCTCACTGAAGAATTATGGATCTTGCAATTGAATGTCAAAAACGCTCAGCCGACAGTAAACCCAATGCGCTGCGCCGGGCTGGAAAGATTCCGGCTGTGCTCTATGGTCACAATGGTACAGACTCTATCTCTTTAACCATTGATGCAAAAGCAGCGGGTTTGCTGGTTCGCGATGCTTCGCTCAACAACACTCTGATTCAGGTCAATGTGCCCGATCTGCCGTGGAGTGGTAAAGCGTTATTGAGAGAAATTCAGGCACATCCCTGGAAAAGGACGCTCTACCACATCAGCTTTTTCTCGGTTTCGTCTCATGAATACATTGATGTCACGGTGCCGCTGTATTTTGTCGGGGAGTCGATTGGAGTGAAGCGGGACGGGGGATCGATCGATACAGCAACGACGGAACTACAGGTTCGGTGCGCCCCCAATCTGATTCCTGAATCGATCTCGATTGATATCAGCCCCTTGGGTTTGGGTGAATCGCTCAGTGTACATCAAATTCCCTTGCCCGATGGGGTGACGGCACTTGATGATGCCGATCGTGTGGTAGTTGCGATCTTTGGTGGCAAAGCAGCGGCTGGAGCGGAGGACGGAGCTGCCGAGTAGGATCGTTACAGTGCTCTATCTATCTCGATGACTTCAAACGCTCGACTTGAAACAGTTTGAGCATGGTAATTGAGGTGAAAAATTTTCCCTACCCACATCGAGAGTCATCAGTCCCAAAAAATGTAGTGAAATGTAACCTGACGCGATGAGTTGGCGATTGTAAACTCATCGCGCGTTTTTTAGGTTGTATGCCAAGATAGCTAACGGCACTGCCAATTGCCATTTTGTCTGAATCCTGTACCTATCGAACCCATGTCAGAGACTAGTCTGCCCCTGCTGATTCAATCCATGCAGCGATCGCAGTTTTATCCTCATCCCGTCACCGAACCGATTCAACTCATCCAGACTCATGTTTCCTACGTATTATTAACTGGTGATTTTGTTTACAAGGTCAAAAAACCTGTAAACTTCGGCTTTCTAGACTTTTCAACTCTGGAAAAGCGACACCATTTTTGTCAGGAAGAGCTACGGCTGAATCAACGCGGTGCAGGGGATTTGTATTTAGAGGTTTTGCCGATTACTCAATCGGGAGAGCAGTTTCAATTGGGTGGAGATGGGCAGACCGTGGAGTATGCCGTCAAAATGCGGCAATTCCCTCAAGATACCTTACTCAGCCATTTGTTCGAGCAGGGCAACCTAACTGAAGCAATCTTGCTGAATCTGGCAAAGACGCTGGCAGACTTCCACCAAACCGCACCCACTAGCGGTTATGTGCGTAGCTTTGGTGAAATTCCCCAAGTGCGCCAGTCGATCGACGAAAACTATGACCAAACGGTGCAGTATATAGGCGGACCTCAAACCCAATCCCAGTTTGATGAAACAAAAGCCTACACCGATCGCTTCTTTGCCGAACGACACCCCCTCTTTGCCAGCCGCATTCAGCATAATTGGATTCGAGAATGCCATGGCGATGTTCACCTCCGCAATATTGCCCTCTGGCAAGACAAACTCTGGCTGTTTGACTGTATCGAGTTTAATGAGCCATTCCGCTTTGTCGATGTCATGTTTGATGTGGCTTACATCATCATGGATCTGGATGTGCGAAAGAGATCGGATCTCAGTACGCTCTTCCTGAACGCCTATATCGAGCAAACTGGTGACTGGGAAGGGCTGCAAGTATTGCCGATCTATCTCAGCCGTCAGTCTTATGTGCGAGCAAAGGTCACCTCTTTCTTGCTAGGCGACCCCAGCCTGTCAGATGCCGCCCGTCAACAAATTCATGACACGGCTGCCAGCTATTACACGCTGGCATGGCAATATACCCGTCCCAAGCAGGGGCAATTGATCCTAATGTCGGGATTGTCTGGCTCAGGCAAAACGACAACGGCTCGCCTTTTGGCACGCCAGTCAGGAGCAATTCATATTCGCTCGGATGCGGTGCGCAAGCATCTGGCAGGAATTCCGCTTCAGGCGAACGGAGGCGATGAACTCTACACACCCGAAATGAGCCAAAAGACCTATGCTCATTTGCTAGAGTTGGGCATAAGTCTGGCAGCAGAGGGTTATGCCGTGATTTTGGATGCTAAGTACGATCGACAAGCGACCAGATCAACGGCGATCGCTCAGGCTCAAGCCCAGGCTCTACCACTAAAAATTGTGCACTGTACAGCTCCCTTAGAAGTGCTGCAATCTCGGCTGAAACAAAGGCAAGGAGATATTTCTGATGCCACGATGGAGGTTCTGCAACATCAGAACTTTGAGGTATTTACTGAAATCGAGCAACCCTTTGTCAAAATTGTGAACACAACTCAAGAGTTAGAGGCACAATTAAAGCAAATCGTTTGAGCAATCTCTTGGGTTCTAGGAAAGGAAAGGCTGTGCAGAAATCAGCAGTTGAAAGTGGTGTTCGGATCGGATTAAGACTTTGGTTGTTTTTCCTGATCTTCTTTGCCCTGATTGGCTACTCCACCGTCTTAAGTATTTTTTTTGGGGCGATCGGTGGTTTGGCAGGTGGAATGCTAACAACCTGGAAAGCCACAAAATCCGATCTCATTGCGGTCAAACCGCCTGAGGAAGAAATTCCTGAACCAGAACCAGAAAAAGAAAAGAAAAGAATGCGGCGACAGGCGAATCGACCCACACTCAATGCTAAATATCGTACTAATAAACGCCGAGAAGCAAAATTGGGTAGATGGTTATTTAGCAAAAGATCGTAAAGCTGAGCATGAGAAAACGAGTCCCTCACAGAGCTGGAACCTAACGAGTTCCGGTATCTCCCGTGCGTCCCGGTCCACCCGTGCCGCTGGGGGGTTTATACCCTTGCATTTCTACGGAAAACACTTGGGTTTGTGAAGTCATCTGATTCAGAACACTTGTGGAAACTGCGTAAACTTGATCGGTGTTCCCACGAGACTGAGGAGTGGCTAAAGAAGCGCCAACGGTAGATATTTGTACGCCAATCACCCAAATACTTAGACTTACGAGCTTCAGCGTGGTAACCATAGCGACATCTCAACTCTGTACGTTGCCTCATTATATTCACGGGCTTCTTGACACGTCATTGGGTTAAGTAGTGGATTTACGCAATGTTTATCAACTGAGCCAGATCTACGAACAATGGCTGAAGCACGAAGAGGGATAATTTGTCAAAGTGCCAATAAAATAAGGATTCCAAGCCCTTATTCAAGTTTTTTATCTTGTCTTAAAGGTGAGAAGAAGAAAAGAAGGCGAAAGTTTAATTGGATCGATCGATCTGTCTGTATAAGAATTGATTAAATAGTTTACGTGTGCTCGAAATTACACTGAGTACAGTGTTTATCAAATTATCAGAGCTTTTTTACCGAAGCTTCAAAGACTCGATCGTTTGAGACTCTCTCAGAAAAATCAATATTCAGTCATTGATAGAGACGAAACTGCCGCATAGCTGGCTCTCTGTCCCAAAATGGGCTGAGGAACGATCGCTCCTATCGTATAGCAAGGAAGCAACATCACCCCAACCTGATCCAAGCAGCATGGCTGCATATCCTGTCGATCGCGGAAGAATTGGGCTAAGGTGTTGGGGACGTTCTTCCTTGGTCTTCAGTCATCTCGCGTTTAAGGGTATTGCATGACTCAAACGATCGCACTTTTCTGATAGCGAACCAGCTTTACAGTATGGAAGAAATGAATGGTCAAACGTGGGAAACCAGTGAAGATCTGAGAAAAATTGTTGCCTTTACAGAGGCTTCTTGAATAAAAAGTGAAAGGGCTGCTTGCAACTTCGAGAATACTTTAAAGAGTTGGAGCGATGACGGAGCACCCCTTAGGACACAGAATTTGGATGGTATTTTTCTTTTTTAAGCAATTCTACTCCCTCTCTGTGATACCCATCTACCCGTCGCTATGTTTTAGACATGTTGTCAATATTTTTTGAAAGCTTTATCGAGCAAGGCTTTCAAAGATTTGCTTCAACCCCCTATGCCCTTTACCCTTCCAGTTGAAGTTCATTCATGGCGAAACCATCCAAGCCAAAAACCGGAAAAACTCGCAAGGTTGCCGCCTCACCAGCGGTGACTGAAACTGCTTCAACGCCAAAATCTCCAAAATCCAAGAAAAATAGCAAGGTTGCTGTCTCAGAAACAGCGACAGAAGCGGCTTCAACCTCTGCCCTCAGTCGCCAAGAGCAAAAGGAACTGAAGCGCAAAGCTCGGCGTGAGCGCCAAGAATTTATAGGCTTCTTAACAACGATGTCCTTTATCTCTCTTGTCTTGGGGGCACCTTTGTTTGTGGTGGGTGGAGTGAGGGCAGCGCTTGGGGGTGCAATCGGAATTCTGTGTTTAGCGTTTTCCTTTAAGTATCCACGCAAAGCACTTTGGGCATTCCTGATCTATATGCCATTTAGCGGCACAGTCGTTTATGGCTTGGCGGGGGGCAATGCCCTGATGCAGCTGGCGAAAGACATCTTTTATATTCCAGCGGCGATCGGCATCTTTATGGAGTGTCGGCGTACGGGTAAACCCTTCATTTTGCCCAAAGAAATTGTCCCCTGGTTTACCATTTTGATGGTGATCTGTATGCTGGTGCTGTTGTCGGTCAACGGTGCCCAGGCATTTGCTCCTGCCTCCACTGCGCTGAAACCACCTGCGCCAGAAAACCCGATCGCAATGGGTATCTTGGGGCTGAAAGCACTACTGGGTTATCTCCCTTTAATCGGGTGTGCTTACTACTTGGTTCGTGACAAAAAAGATTTACTCTTTACCATGCGGTTGCATGTAGTGCTGGCGCTAACCTGTTGTGCTCTAGGTTTTATTCAGTTTTTGCTACTTAAAACAGGTCGGTGCCAGGCAACAACAGGAACGGGGGTCGATCTCTTCAAAGCCTCTGTACAGTCTCGTTGCTTTGTCGGTGGAGCCTTGCTCTATTCGCCCGAATTTGGCGCAATTCGCCTGCCTGGAACCTTTGTGGCTCCCTGGCAGTGGGGATGGTTTCTCATTGCAAATGCCTTCATTATTTTTGCCTCCGCCTTTAGCGAACCCTCTATTTTATGGCGACCCGTTAGTTTGGTATCACTGGCTTCCGTCTTTGTTATGTCTGTGATTTCGGGACAGCGGATTGCGTTGGCGCTGGTGCCATTGGCAACGGTGGCGTTGTTGGTGATCACAGGACAGGTGACAAACTTAAAGCGGTTTATTCCAGTGGGGATTGGGTTGGGGTTGATATTAGGCGGCGCTGCTGCTGCAAACCCCGCGATCGTGCAAGATCGGGTTCAGAGTTTTATCGATCGCTGGAATGCCTCTCCACCGACTGCTTTTATTTCAGAACAGCTATCCTGGGCATTAGATCAGGGGGGAGCTTTGGGGCATGGTTTAGGACGAGCCACTAATGCAGCACGAGCCTTTGGCGATGTTAAGTTAATTGAGACCTATTACCCTAAGGTGATTTATGAAATTGGGGTCACTGGCACAATCGTCTTCCTGATCATGGTTTCGGTCTTAACCTACGTCACGTTTAAAGCCTATCGTTCTGTGAAAGATCGAGTGCTGCGGAGTTACGGAGCTAGCCTCTGGACTTTTGTTTTATTTATTAGCTACAACACTTACTACTACCCGCTTGATGTAGACCCGGTGGCAGTTTACTACTGGTTCTTTGCAGGCATTATTCTGACGTTACCGAAAATTGCTCGGCAGGAGCAGGAGAAACTCGACGCCATCGCTATGCCAGAGAGCAAAGTCAAGAAGGGCAAACGAAAACGACTCCCTGAACCCACACCGGCACCAACATAACCTGTGACCATTTCGGACGATCGGGCATATCGCTTCCTTAATCCTCAGCCATTCATCAGCAATGATTCATCAGGAGTAGAAAAAACGTGGATTATCCTTTCATCTCAGTTGTGATTCCCACTTATGGGCGTGAGGAGCCGCTGCGAGACACTTTGAAGGATGTGCTGAAGCAAAACTATCCCAATTTTGAAGTGTTGGTCGTGGATCAAACGCCAGAACATCAACCCGAGACTCAGGCGTATCTAAATGAGCTCTCTGCGGCTGGCAAAATTCAATTTTACCAAGTGACCTGGGCGAGTTTGCCGGGCGCACGCAACTATGCCATCCGACGAGCAAAAGGTGATGTCATTCTCTTTTTGGATGATGACGTGCAGCTAGAGCCAGAGTTTTTAAACAGCCATGCTCGTAACTATGTCGATCGTCCCGAGATTGGGGCACTGGCAGGACGAGTCTTCGATCGGATGAAACTGGCAGATTCCGGCGGTAACTTAAAAATTGAAGATTTGCCCCCCGAAGCCATGGACCCCGGTATTGCCTGGTACTACATTGACCTGGTGCATACTGTGAAACCGCAGCGTGTGCTGACGGTACGGGGGTGCAATATGTCATTCCGACGAGAACTCTTTACCAAACACGGGCTGACCTTTGATGAGCGATTTCGAGGTAGTGCGGTGCGAGAAGAATCGGATTTTTGCCTGCGGATTCGCCAGACGGGATATCAGATCTGGTACGACCCAGAAGCATCACTGATTCATCTGGGTGAAGAAACAGGGGGTTGTCACGATATCAGTACCCGATCGCTCAAATATCAACTGACCTTCTATCACAACCATTTTCTGATGGGTCTAAAGAATCTGACCCCCTGGCAGCAAGTGCGTTTGTTTGCCCGATTGTTTGACTGCCACGTCTTAGGACATCCTCCCTGCTACAAGAGTGGTTCTCCGATCAAAATTCTCAGCCGAGGGGGCTTTTATACACTGGGATTTTTTAATGCGATCGGAACTCTGCTTCAGTCTGCCTGGAATGATGGACAAACTTACAGCCACCTAGATCAATAGACGTAATCTTCGCCCAATCTCCAGTTTCAATTGTCCACAGTCCAAATTGACCTAACCGTTCTGTTCCTCTCTCATTTCCACCGATCACGGTCTGTCAGACCCATTCGGCAAATCGCTAGGACGATGAGCAAACCTGACCAAGGAGCCAATTCTCTATCATGAAAATTTTGGTTGCGAGCCATACCTACATCGTTGACCTGAATTGTGAAAAGCTCAGGGCGCTGGCACACCTGGATCAGGGTCATGAAGTGACGGTGGTGGTTCCCAAACAGTGGAAACCTGGGGGAGTGCAAAAATCGACTGTTAAAACCCGATTTTGGCAAGATGGCTCGTTCCGGGTGGTTCCGGTTTCTAACCTCAGCCAAAATAATCAGGGGCTTTTGTCCTTTGGGGCTGATCTGATTCCGCTGTTGCAAGAGTTTCGACCTGATGTGATTCAGGTTGAGCAGGGGGCAAAGTCGATCGGCTATGCCCAATTCATTACGCTCAACCGACTGCTCGGTCTAAAAGCAAAAAACTGCTTTTTTACCTGGTGGAATCTACCTTACGATTTGAAGTTTCCTATCGCTTGGCTGGAAGCTTATAACCTGGGCAACACGGACGGGATTGTGGCAGGTAACCAGGATGGGGCTGAAGTATTGCGGCAACGCGGCTATCAGGGTCCCATTCGAGTGATGCCTCAGTTGGGGATTGATGAAAGTTTATTCCGTCCTCGAGCACAACCAGAACTTGCAGCCCAACTGGGGATTCAGCCTACAGACTTCGTGGTGGGGTTTGTCGGTCGTTTTGTCGAAGAAAAGGGTTTGTTAACGCTACTCAAAGCGGTGCAGAGTTTGGGTAATCGCCCCTGGAAGTTATTGCTGTTGGGTAGAGGTGAATTGCAAGAAACCTTAATGGCACAGGTGAACAACGGCGGAATTGCCGATCGCGTGATTTGGGTTGAAAGTGTACCGCATGACACTGTGCCCCACTACATTAACTTGATGAATACCCTGGTATTGCCATCTGAGACTACCTATAAGTTTAAAACCCTGACTTCGGTAGGTTGGAAAGAACAATTTGGGCATGTGTTGATTGAAGCCATGGCTAGCCAAGTGCCAGTCATTGGTTCAGATTCTGGTGAAATTCCTTATGTGATTGGTGATACGGGACTGGTGTTTCCTGAAGGCAATGCAGAAGCGTTGCAGCAATGTTTGGCACAGTTGATTGATCAACCCGATCTATGTACCAATCTGGCGAAAAAAGGCTACGAACGGGCGATCGCTCAGTACACAAACCGGGCATTGGCAAAACAACTTCTTAATTTCTACAAGGAAATTCTGTAACGATTCTAAGCACACCCTATCCTCCAAATTCATGCGGATTCTGCAAATTGTCCCTTCCATTTCCCTGATTTATGGGGGTCCTAGTCAGATGGTTTTGGGTCTCTCCGCCGCCCTGGCGGCTGAAGGGGCGGAGGTAACAGTGCTGACCACAGACTCCAATGGCGATACCGGGCAGGCTCCGCTGGATGTGCCCCTCGATCGCCCTGTTATACAAAATGGCTACCAGATTCGCTATTTCCGCTGTTCGCCTTTTCGCCGCTACAAGTTTTCGTTGGATCTGTTGCAGTGGTTGGTAGCTCATGCGCAGGAGTTTGATCTGGCGCATATCCATGCATTGTTTTCTCCAGTGAGTACTGCTGCTGCCACGATCGCTCGCTTCAAGAAACTTCCCTATTTGCTCCGTCCTCTGGGCACGCTTGACCCGGCTGATCTTCGCAAAAAGAAACAAATCAAGCGAATTTATGCGGCCTTGTTGGAACGTCCCAACCTGGCAGGAGCCGCCGCAGTGCATTTTACCAGCGACCAAGAGGCTAAGGTCTCAGAGCGTTTTGGCATCACCACGCGAGATTTGGTCATGCCGTTGGGAGTCAGTTTGCCAGAACTGCCAACCGATCCTCACCAGGCTCATACGCAATTGAATTTGCCGACCGATCGTCCGCTGATTTTGTTCATGTCTCGCATTGATCCCAAAAAGGGATTGGATCTGCTGCTGCCTGCGCTCCAAATGCTTCTGGCAGAAGGGGTGGAATTCCATTTTGTGCTAGCAGGCGGCAATCCCCAAGACCCGGCGTATGAAGCCACTGTGCGATCGCAAATTCAAGCCTCTCCATTGGCAACTTGCACAACGATTACGGGGTTTGTGTCGGGGCAACTCAAGGCAGCCCTTTTGCTATCAGCAGATATATTTGTGTTGCCGTCCTATTACGAAAACTTTGGCATTGCAGTGGCAGAAGCCATGGCGATGGGCACCCCGGTGGTAATTTCTGATCAAGTGCATATTTGTGATGAGGTGCGGCAAGCAGAAGCGGGTTGGGTGAGTCCTTGTGAGGTGTCAGCGTTAACCCAAGCCTTGAGAGAGGCACTGAAGGATGAAGCCGATCGGCAATATCGGGGTGCTCAGGCAAAGGCCTACGCATTGCAGCACTATAGTTGGTCGGCGATCGCGCAACAAACCCTTCGAGCCTATCAACAAATTTTGGCGCGCTCTTCATTCGCTGGCTAATTTGCCCGTTCCCACAAGCGATTAATTTCACCCAACACTTGAGGATTGGGTGGAGGAATTACCTGCGTAGTGGGAGTGATCTCAACTCCGGGAATATTTTGGTTCCAGGGCGTATTAGGAACAGATTTGAGGTCTACAGAGCTGACGACTGGGCGAAACCCATACTGCACAAACACGGCTTGTTGTTCGGGTTGGAGCAGAAACGCGACAAATTTCTTTCCAGCTTTGGCAGTACCATCGCTGACATCTCGACGCACGATCGCAGCCGTCGAAACCGTTTCAAATGTTGGATTGAGGTAATAAATCTGGTAGGGCTGGCTTTGGGCTGCGCGCGACTGTTGCCAGCGATGGAGGGCTGTACTTTCGTACACGGTGGCAACGTCGGCATCATTGGGTCCACGAGTAATAAATTCTTGTAATAGCAGGTCGGTCGATCGAGGCGGTTGGTAAATGGCGGTTTTGGCAAGCTGAATCAACTTCTGCACAGCCGGATTATTTAAGCCAGCAGGGGTTAAATTTCCTCCCAGTTTTGCCTGTGCCCACAGACTCAGGGTGAGTTGCCCACTGTTCGATCGCAGGGGATCAGTGGTCACAAAGTCAAAACTGCCCCAATCGGCAGATCCCCCGATCGCTTTCCAATTTCCTTTCTGCATGGCAGTTTCCAGTTTATCCCAGTGGAATCGTCCGTCTGGGAATAGCACTTTGCCCCGTTCTGCCCAGGCAATGCCGACGAGTAGGGTTTTGGCGATCGGCTGCGGCGATTCGTAGAAGGTTTCGCCACCATTTTGGGTGCGCCAGCGCGTATCCAGTTCTTGCAAGATTTCGCGATTTGCTGGGATCAATACTGTGGGCTTAAAGTCGTTGCGATCGTCCAGATATTTGTCCGCCAGTTCTTGCGAACCCTGGATCTTCAGTTCCATCCGAATGTTGGGATTTTCTCGCTCAAACTTTATTTTCAGGGCTTGCAGGGGTTCTTCTAACTCTGAGCCACTGACCACAACGATCGTCTGCTGCACGCCTGGTAAAGGGGCAAAGGTGAGTCCTAATGCAGCCGCAATGATAGCAAGTGAAATGTAAAGACGATTTTGGACTGAGGATTTTGGCTTTTGGGATGACATTACCGAGATACCAGTAAATCTACGTTCTCCTGAAAACTGTTGAATTCATCGCTGAGCGATCGCAGTTCTCCGGTTGCCTGAGCGTCGGTCAAGTCTACGGTGCGAAGTCTATTTTGCAAGGACTGGAGCACGCCAGCCGCATCCAAAATCAACGTAGAAAGGCTGACGACTTGGGCTTGACGCGTATCCTGCCCTTGCTGGGCAAGTTCAATATTGCGTTGCAGGCTGTTGGCAAGTTTGGTCAAATGTTCACGGGTGATCCCCGAACTGTTTTCTTGTCTGGCTTTTACTTCTTGCAGCTGTTGTTGGAGTTGCGAGAGGGAAAGCAACGAGTCTGAACCTTTGAGCCTCTGAGCCAGTTGATCGAGCTTGGCAGGCAACTCATCTGCCCGATCGCAGGCAAACTGCACCGCCACTAACAAATCCATCTGGTCAGCGCCCGACAGCAACCGGGTTGCTTCTGTCCTTAACGCATCGGCTCGTTCTGCCAGGGTTTTGGCTTGTTGCCGGACTGCCTGAACTTGTTTCTCTAATTCGGCATCCTCTAGCCCCAGCGTGTCGGGCTCCTGGGCTTTTCGCACCGTGGCACCGATCGTCGCGATCGCAGTTGCGATAGGTAGCATGACCCCACTGGGCAACTGCCCCACTCGTACCCCGATAACCAGCGAGATCGCGCCAGCTAGCACAGGTATCGGATAGTAAAGCGGATTGGCAAATTTCACGATCTCCCTCTCTACTCAAAACTCAACTTGTAGATCGGACATCAGGCGAGCGATCGTTTCCGGTTCGCCTCTGGAGTAATAACCTCCATTCAAGTCCGCAATTTTTTTCAGGGCTTCGGGGTCAAATTCACCTTCCTGCCCATACCCGATCGTGAAAAAAGCAATCCGCTGATCACTGGAAAAGCCACTTTTCTGCAACTCGCCCGACAGTTGATCCAACCCAATGCTCGAGCCCGAATCCTCACCGTCTGTCAACACAAGCACCGCATTGATCGCATCTTTACGTCGGTTTTTCTGGAGCCAATTGCGCGCATAGAGCACGGTATCGTACAACTTGGTGCCGCCTTGTGCCTGTAGGCTACTGAGAAATTGGATGCCGCGATCGCGTCCCTGAGGGGTGCCATCAATCAGAATGGGCGCCCGAATTTCTGAATCAAAATCGATTAAAGCAATTTGTTCTTTAGGTCCCAGGTTGTTGATATAGGTTTGCAACGTTTGCTGAACGGCTGGCAGCTTATTGCCTTGCATAGAGCCAGAAGAATCCACCACCACCACCACTAGAGAAGGCTTTTTGGCAACTTCGACCCAAGATTTGAGCATAGCATCCGTCACTTCGGGTTTAGGCGGACGGTAGGAGTCATAAGTTGCTTGGGGATTCACGCCAAACTCAGCCGAGAACTTAGCTCCCAACGGTACACCCGGGGTGCCGGGACGCAATCCCAAGTTGGCAGCAATTTGCTGAGCTTCGGGCGATCGTAAATAGGCAATCACTTTTTCGGCAGCAGCTTTTTCATCGGCGCTGACCCACGGTGCCTGGGGCAAAATCGCCCGCATACTTGAAGAAAACGTCGCTTTTGGATAAATCGCTTCGTAACGCGGTTGTCCAGGTTGCAAAGAGGAATTCGCAGCAATAACCGACGATTCGTACACTGAACCGACTGACGCCCAAAATGGACCATTCTGTACCATCGCCTTTGCCAGGGAATTGGTTGAGACCCCATAGCGGGTGATTTTGCTCTGGATCTGCTGCACTTCTTTCTGGTAGAGTCTCACATCTTCTACAGTTAATTGTTCTGGTCGCTTGCCAGAAACTGACGCAAATTGCGCCGCCAACGTTTGCAAGCCAGAGTTGGATTTGGTCGGAGCCGTTTGTACATAATTGACCTTCAGCGAGGGTCCCTGCGGATCAATGTCTCGATGCGTTTTAGCAGTAGTCAGTACTTTGAAGGGATCAGTCACTTTTCGCAACCCGGCTGCCACATCAGCTTGCGCCATAAACACCATGGGACTGCTGACCAGTAAGGGCGATTCGGTCAGATCAGGAATATAATTTTGCCCTGGAAAGATCTGGTTGATCTGATAAATCAACTGACTCTGGTAGATTTCACCATCGGTAGAAATGAGGGTGGGCAACTCTGGTGAGTCGGCGGGCAAAGTTCCGGCTTTTAGCTGTCTTGCTTGAGCAAGTACCGAGGTCACCACATCTCCACTGCCTTGAGCCACGCAAGTAACATGAAAGGCGGTGCCATTGTCCAGTTTGGGCTGTTGACCGTTAAATTTATCCGTGGCTTGTTGGCAAAAATCACCCAAGGCGCTCCCCACCAGGAATTTCACCTCAAACCCTGGTAGTTGAGATTGGGGTGATGTGGGATTACCGCTGTTGTCCGATCGTCCCCCGCAAGCACTCAGTAAAAGCACACTCATCAGGGCGATCGTGTGTTTCATCCAATGCTGAGGTTGAAGAGCCATACGGAATTTTATATGCAGAGTAAACCAAGTCTAGCCAATCCCTGTGTAAACGCCAGTTAAATCCAGTTAAAGGATGGGGCTGACGGAAGATTTTCAAGCTTCTAACGATTTTGTGCAGGGGATGGATTGATAGGTCAGCACTGCCAGTGTAATCCGTTTCATCAGCCAATACAGAGCCGCTACCACCGCAAAGGTGACCAACATGATAATGAGAGGAGCTTTGCCTAAAACATCTTCTACCAGGCTAGTAGCCAGGGTATCCAGGCGGGTCACAAAATCCCAACTGTTGAAGCGAAGGAACCGTCCCAAATAGATCCCGATCGCACTCAATCCGTGCAAGGTCAACTCTGCCAACCCAATCGATCGTCCCCAGCCCTGGCGCTTCAAATAGTAGCCCAAGTTAATGAGAGAAACGACATAAGCCTCGAACCCTGCAAACAGAAATGCTGTGTAAAGTGGGAAGTAGACCAAGGTGATGATCCAGATGGAAGGCTCAATGCGGATATCGTTGATGAGATGAATAATGTCTGTCAGGATGTAGGGCGCGTTCGGTAAGAAAGCGACAAAGACCAAAAATCCCAACCACCAAGCGAAGGTTGGCGATCGTCGGGCTACCTTGCCCCGAAACAACATTACGCTCAAACCCAAAGGGATCAAGGCTAAAAACAAGTTCCAGCTCATCCAGTAGCGATTCGTCCAAACAATCTCAATGGCGCGAATCAACAAATCTTGGAGGAAAGCAATCATGGTGATCAGGTGAGGAGTCTACGATTTTTTTCTAGCATAACCATAGGATATGTCGTCTATTTGGCAGAGAAGTGAACCTGGGTTTTAGACTGGAAGAAGTGGCAATAAGTTCGAGAGCACCGGAATTTTAGGAGTGGCAACCCTGCTATGCAAGACCAGCTACAAACCGTGGTAAATCGCTATCAAGATCGGGTCGATTATCTAGAGATCCGTTTGGAGCAAAGCGAGTCAACGGCAATTTCATTTCGCGGTCCTCGGTTAGATGCTGTCGATCGCAATTTTGGCTTATCTGGTGGCATTCGCGCTTGCCATCGGGGGGGGTGGAGTTTTGTGACCTTCAATGGGCTGACCGAACTGGAATCCCGGATTGAAGAAGCGATCGCGCAAGCCAAGCTGGTCGGCAAAGAAACCACCCAACTGGCAGAGGTCGCTCCGATTCAAGATTTTGTCCGAGTTGAGCTAGGCACCGACCCGCGTGGAGTTTCTCTGGCAGAAAAGCGGCAGTTGATGGAAACCTATAACCAACTGTTGCTGGACATTGACCCTCGCATTCAAACCAGCATGGTAGGCTACCGCGATCGCTTTGGCACCACTTACTTTGTCAACTCGCTTGGCAGTTGCATTGCTCAGGAGCGGTTAGATGTATCGGGTAGCTTTGCTGCGATCGCCCGTGATGAAACCGGACTGGTACGCCAGGGCTACGAATCGATTCACTCCCGCTCTGACTTTGATATTCTGCGAAACATCGAAGAGCGCGTCCAGAGCGCAGGTAAACGCGCAATCGGGCAACTCGAAGCCAAATCGGTAAAAGGGGGGCAATATACCGTCGTACTCGACCCTTATCTAGCAGGTGTTTTCATCCATGAAGCCTTTGGGCACCTGTCCGAAGCCGACTTTGTTTACGAAAACCCCCGCATGCAAGAATTACTCACCATTGGCAAACCCCTGGCAATTCCTCAACTCAATGTGGTAGACGATGCCACCCTGCCGGGTCTGCCAGGTTCCTTAAAATATGACGATGAAGGGGTTCCTGCTCAACGCAAGTACCTCATTAAAGAGGGGGTACTGACTCAGCGCCTTCATTCTCGCGAAACAGCTGGCAAAATGCATGAAGCCCCCACAGGGAATGCGCGTGCCCTGGGTGCGACCTATCCCCCGATCGTCCGCATGACCAACACCGGCATCGAAGCAGGCGAACACACTTTTGCGGACATGATTAGCGATATCGAAGAGGGCGTGTATGCCGTCCGCATGATTGGTGGACAGACCAATGGAGAAATGTTCACATTTGCCTCTGCCGAAGGCTATATGATTCGGAATGGGCAGATTGCCGAACCCGTAAGTGACGTTACCCTGAGTGGCAATGTCTTCCAAACACTGAAAGATATCGAGGCGATCGGGAACGATTCTATTTACACCAACGGGGGCTGTGGCAAAGGAGGACAATCCCCGCTACCCGTCAGTGTGGGCGGTCCCCATCTCCGGATTAAAAATGTAGTGGTTGGTGGGCGATAGTTGCGCGGTAAACTGTAAACGCAAGAACGGTGTCCACTGACTAGCCAGTGAACACCGTTCTTGCTCTAAGTTAAGGAAAGGTTTGAAACCTTAGCATGAGGAAGATTCCCCATGCCCATCCCGGCTACTTAAGGTAGCTTGCTTCAGCTTCCAACAAGCGAACTAGGTCTTGATTCCCTTGAGATCTGGCTGCATCTAGCCGCCGTTGCAGATTGCGATGCAAGTTTGCACGGTGCGTAGCTGCAACTTGAGTCAAAACTTCACGATGGTTTTTGTTCATAATCAACCTGGAATCAAACAAACTGGGTGACAAACGAACTGGAACAACAGTTGAAACTGAAGGACAATTCAATTATTTATCTGTATCCTATGTTACCCAATTCTTTTTATTAAATGTGCATCTTTGGGTACGAGTCAACAAAACTTGACATTTGGGTGAGGCATCTCATTTTTGCCAGCCTTTCTGGATGGCTACACCCCTGCGCAAAGTTTTTATAATATTGGGTTAGAAATTTTGGCTCAAGAATCTTGAGCCTTTTGGCAAAAAACTTTTCAGGGATTGATGACGGGTGATATAGCGGTGGTCACGATCAAACGTTTCAAAGGCTGGAAGCAACAAGGGGCTTAAGCCCCTTGCCCTAACCTGAAGACTATAGCTATAGCAGGGCACAGCGATCGCAGGGGGACAGATGCCGCAGGGATGTTTAACATTGCTAAGCGATTTTGGTCTCAGCGATAGTTATGTCGGCATGATGAAAGGGACGATCGCTCAAATTAATCCTATGCTCACTGTGATTGATTTGACCCATCAAATTCCGCCACAAAATATTGCTGCCGGACGATTTTGCTTGATGTCAGCCTATCCCTATTTCCCAAAGGCAACGGTTCATGTTGCCGTGATTGATCCAGGCGTGGGAAGTACGCGTCGAGCGATCGCGGTTGAGTTGGCGACTGGTTTTTTAGTGGGTCCCGATAATGGGCTGTTGAGTGGGGTGCTGAGTCAAACTCCCGCGATCGCCGCAGTGGAACTAACCAATCCAGAATATTGGCGGGTAGCGAACCCCAGCAGCACTTTTCATGGTCGGGATATTTTTGCCCCGGTGGGAGCGCATTTGGCTAGTGGAGTGCCCCTAACAGCGTTGGGGACAACCATTTCCTCCCAACAATTGGTGTCGTTAACCCTACCAGAGTGTCAAGAAGTGATCGCTCCAGCGACTGGAACAGGGGTGATTCACGGTGCAATCCAGGCGATCGATCACTTCGGTAACCTGATTACCAATATTCCCGAATCTTTGCTTCGGGGAAGGCTCTGGTCCATTGCTGTGGGGGCAATTCGAATTTCGAGTCAACCCACTTATGCTGCTGTCCCAGCGGGAACCCTACTTGCCTTGGTCGGTAGCCATGGCTGGGTGGAAATTGCTGAAAATCAGGGCAATGCCCAAAAGCGTCTTCAGGTCGAGTATGCCGAAAAAGTGGAAGTTTTTCTGGAGTCGTGCATTAATAGCGAGTAGATAGGGGATAGTGGGGGTAGATTTCCTGCATCCATCCGATGACACAAGCCTGAATGGGTGCTTCTGCCAGTAATCCAAAAGCTGAATTGGAAAAAACTGAGATTGGCAAGCCTGGTGAGCGGTGCAGAATCTTCAGGACTACTTTTTTGGCAATGGAGCGTATATATGACTGAACACACACAGGCATTCCCTGAAATTTACCAAGGGCAGTTTGGTGAATTTACAATTACTGACGACGATCGCCGCAGCGTCGTTCTCTACCGGGCAGCCTTGATGGTTGCAGCTTTGAGTTTTGGAATAGGAACAGGACTCGTTTTGTGGCAGGGCAATACTCCCTGGGTCTTGAATTGGGTGACCTGGCTTTACGCAATTTTCTGGCTGGCATTGGGTAGCAGTTTGTGGCTGATCCATATCTATTTGCAAGTGTTGCATCGTATCCTTCAGACATTTTGGGCGATCGGTGGGATCGCGACATTGGCGATCGCGCTCCAAAGTTCTGAGCCCCTCGCCTTAACTATCTACCAACAACCACTCACCTTGCTGGGTGCCGGATTTACCTTTGCTGCCTTGACTGGCATTTTTTTCAAAGAAGCCTTTTGTTTCAATCGTCTGGAAACCAAGCTATTGACTCCTCTGGTGCCAATTTTATTGATGGGGCACCTTTTGACAATTTTTCCTGTCTCTGTAGAACAGAGCCTGCTAGCAATTTGGGCACTTTTGTTTGGAGTGTTTGCTGTCCGCAAAGTAATCCAAGCGATTCCACCTGATATTGGCGATAAGAGTGTGTTTGACTACTTGAAAGCACAACGGCTTTCTTCTAGCCAATAGACTATTTCAAATTCTCCACAGTCTCTGATCAACAGACGCTGATCAGTATCAGCAGACCCGCTTCTCGCGATCTCAACCACTTTTAGACAAATAGGCAATCAAGCTGTTGCAAAAAGCTGCTCTCAGAGTATCCCTAGGACTCGTTATACAGGTTGGCATCGGTGGCGGAGACATCCAGTGACTAAATCTCACCCCAAAGGTGCTTTTGATGTCAGTCTTGTCTCTGGCAAACTGATGAGCGATCAGGGCGATTGAGTCACCCTTTGGATTAGAGAAACAACTAATTTTTTAACAGGGAGCAACAAAAGTGTTCGCTACACAACTTTTTCGCTGGGCAATCAAAAGGACAATAAACATCTCAGTAGAGATAAGCTTCTCCACCATCAAAATGGTTTCACAATTCAAGATGTCTTCAAAATTTGGAAAAGCTTTGTGTAAGCCAACCAGATTTGGTATGATCTTTTCTAAAGACTTTATTAAAAATTGCGAAGAAATAAAGAGCTACGTATCGAGTCAGTTAGTTCATTGCGGTAGGCCAATGCATCGCCTGGTTTGTTTTAACGATTTATGCTTGCCTGAAATGTCTGGAGGAGCACCATTATGATGTCACCAGATAGCTCTTTAGGAGCAAAGATGAATCTGAATTCTCAACTCATCGATTGTGGGGAATTGGGTTTGCAACTTTCGATGTCTCGTCTATTTGAGACCATTCCTCCAGAACGGATGGGGTTGAATGGGGAATATGACCATAGTGGATTAGCGAAAAGAGTGGTACTCACTTTTAGGCAAAAAATTGATCCGCGTGAGTGGGAAAGCATACAGGTGACTCAGCGAGGTCGAGTGGTTGTGTTAATGGGAACGGTCTCTAGCCAGAAAATTTTGCAGCGGATGGTTCATCTTGCCATGCAGGTAGACGGAGCTAATTTCGTTGAGACCTGTGGTGTTAGTATTCGCGAAGTTACTCAGCCAGCTTACAGAAATCTTTAGAGTGATCTTTCTGTTCTTGAGCAATACACTGACTTGTTCTACTTGTTCATTTAAGTTCGCGGTATTGCCCTCAAGTGCTCTTCCAGCATGAATCTTTATTAAACGCTTAGAACCCTAGATTCTTTAAGAGTCTGGGGTTCTAAACGTTTTATGCTCTCAGATGCCAGGAGGCACACTCATTAAGACAAACTCGTGCTTAGATAATTTCAAACTCTGCACCGTAGCTTTCCAATAAGTTGTGGGTTTCGTGGTCGTTGATGTTAGTGTCGCTGAGTTCCAGATTGTAGAAATCGACCGATCGGGCATCAAAATAGGGACCTGCGTGCCAGGTGCCTACTTCTAGCTTAATAAAGCAATTGCCAGGAATGCGAAACGCCATGATATCGTCCACTTCGGGTTTGCTGCCAGGGGCTGCCACTCCCAATAGCCAGTCTTTTCCTTCCAGAGAGCCAAGACACTGCGTACACTGGCGATGGCGCGTGATTTGAGAAAATTTTCGTCCTCGTTTTTGGAGATGCATGATGTAAAAACGGGGAATGCCGTTTTGCAGTTGCAGTTGGGCATCACTGTCATCAAAGGGTTTGCCATCATCGCTGGCAAAGATAACTTGTCCAAAGGGCTGAAAATTGGTGGGAGTCACCCATTGAGCTGGCAACTTGTAAATGATGTAGGTGTCCATAAATTTCACTGCCTCAACTTATTTGGTGCCAAAGAGTCGATCGCCTGCATCTCCTAAGCCTGGCACGATGTAGCCATGCTCATCCAGATAGTCATCAATGGCTGCGGTGTAGATAGGAACATCCGGATGATGTTCGTGGAAGTTTCGGATTCCTTGAGGAGCCGCCAGCAAACAAACAAATTTCATGGAATTGGGATTCGTTTCCTTCAGTCGGTGGACTGCCGCTACTGCTGAATTCCCAGTCGCCATCATCGGATCGACCACCAGCATATCTCGCTCTTCAATATCGTGTGGAACTTTGAAGTAATATTCCACCGCAGTGAGGGTTTTGGGATCACGGTATAAACCGATATGCCCAACCCGTGCAGATGGCATGAGTTGTAACATGCCGTCCAGAATGCCTTGCCCGGCTCGCATGATGGGAACAATCACAAGTTTTTTGTCCGCAGCAAGTAATGGAGCGATCATGGGTCCCATGGGCGTTTCGATCGGCTCATATTTGAGTGGGAGGTCTCGCGTCACTTCATAAGCCAGCAACATACTAATTTCAGTCATCAAATTGCGAAATTTTGCTGTACTAGACTCTGCCCGTCGCATTAAGGTCAGCTTGTGCTGTACAAGGGGATGATCAATCACGGTCACGTTCGCAGTCATAGTAGATTTCCCGTCAAATGAAGTAAGGCAAGCCTGAAACTTATGAGCAGTAAAGCATCAAACCGCTGGAATGCAAACGGTGGATGCTTTCCCTGAAATTTACAGCAGCACGGCTATTTCTTAATTACTCCAATTTGTTATTCAAGCAGGAATCTTGTTTTTCTGTCTAAAACGGATGGATTTCATCAACTGCTCATCCGACTTTACTATTGCTTTGTTAGATTCGTCCTTGAGGTTAGCAAGCTGGCACGAAAGAGTAATTAAGAAGGATAAGAACCCTGCTCCCCCCAGGTATCTCAGATCAACAGTGCCCCACTCTTGCCCGATAGTTTCTTTCCACGATCGAGCGGGTGAGAAATGGTTGTTTTTGTGGTGAATCATTCAAATTCCAGTTTGTGTGTTCCCTTAAGACCGTGTAGTTCCCAACAACTGTTTAGAGATTTGGCTGGTTGACCTTACTGTAGTGCCTAACCTGGATGCTGGAAATGACTGTGATAAATCGGAAGCTGGCAAATTCTCAACGCTCAAAATCGGAGCCAGAAATCCCAACCATTTGTTACGTATATCCCAACGGTGAGGTCATCGTTACGAGGGTAATACAACGGCACAGTGCCAAGATAGAACCGGAGCAAGAAAAAGTGGCGATGGCAACGGCAACGCCACCATCTAATGTTGAGTTGGCCAAGAGTCCTTCTGAGGGGTTAAACTCAACTTTGATTCAGCCACCCTGTGCCCAAACTGAATCCGTTTCTCAGACTGCAACAAGCGTCTCTCTAATAAAGCGTCCCTGTGTCGAAATCGAGCCAAGCTATCGAAATGAGGTGATGGCAACGGTAATACAGCAACTTCATACCAAGGAAAAACGGGGTTTGAGCGAATCCCTGACAGTAACGCAGGGTTCCCTATGCCCCCAAACAACAGAAGCATCGCTCAGCCCAATGAGGCAAAAGCATCCTGAAAAGACTGGGCAAAAGCATCTTGAAAAGAGGACAGATTCGACATTTCATGGCAAATCCAAGAGCCAATCTGTGTTTGCACTAGATGATAAGGCAACTTTTTTACTGGCGGTGGATTAGCAATACATTGGGGGGACATCGTAATTACTCTAAGTAATTGGGTTCGTTACCCGATCGCCATTTTATATTGCAGCCAATACGGCGTTACTAAAAAGGCAGCCAATACGGCGTTGCTGAAAAGCAGGATGATTTGAAACGAAGTTTCAAATCATTCAGCATCATTTTCATCCCGTTGTTGAGCAACGCCACCAATACTAGGTTGCGACACTAAGGCGAAGGGTTGTCCTGCGAATAGGGCGGCGATCGCCGAGCGCAAATCCTTGCCAATTGGAGGTTTACCGTCACTAATAACTGTCCCAGCTGTCCTAACACGACTTCTGGCATTACAAAATCTGGCGCTTGAGTACCCAAGCGCCAGCAGAGTGAAGGGCGTGAGTCCTCCTACGATTCCTGACGGTGTATAGGAAGGATAAATTTTGTCAGGACAAAGTACAGAACGACTGCAGTGAGGATGCCATTAATGGGTTTGATGCCAGGTGCGAAATAAGCGATCGCTGATGCGACACCATAAGCAATCACGCCTGCCCAGTTAAAGGCAGGTTGTGGTTCCTCAAGCGATGGAAATGTGCCTTTACGATAGAACCAATAGTCTGCCATGATGACCCCTCCAATGGGAGGAATGAACGTGCCTAATAAGATCAAATAAGGCACCAGCATATCGTAGATCCCACCCCATGCCAGTACCAGTGCAACCGTTGCACCACCCAAGACAAACAAGGTGCGCTTGTTTGTCCGGAACATGTGCGATCCCGCGATCGAAAAGGCGTAGATTGTGTTGTCCTGCGTAGTCCACATGTTTAAGAACAGCAACACCATGCCCCAAAACAGTAAGCCTTGGTATGCCATGACCTGCACAATGTCAGAACTGTCTTGTATGGCTTTCACACCCGAATAAACTAGGGCGCAAAACGCACCACTAAAGATCAGAAAGCCATTGGCAAAGAAAAAGGCAGAAAGCGTGGAAACGATCGCATTACGGGTAGAGTTGGCGAAGCGGCTCCAGTTGGTTGCCTGAGTGCCGCCTGAAACAAAGGTGCCAACGATAATGGTGAGTGCGGCACCAATGCCCATTTTCTGAGTGGGCACAATGGCTTGCAACCCCTCAAAGCCCCCCACTTGATGACCCGCGATCGTCAAACACCAAACCATCAAAATTAGCATAGCTGGCACCGCCAACCGACTGAGCCAATCCATGGCTCGATAGCCAATGTAGGCTGTAGAACAGAAAAAATAAGTAAAAAATAAAATCGTCAACCAATTCCAGGAAGGCGGTACTCCGACCAAACTATTGAGTAACTTGGCAATTAGGGCAGAACCCCAGGCATACCAGCCAATCTGTGTGAATCCCAAAATAAAATCTACCCAACGAGACCCAACACTGCCAAAGCTAAACCGCGCCATTAAGACTGTACTCAGCCCAGTTTCCGCCGCAATGTAACCTAAGGCTGCGGCATACCCACCTAAAATCAAATTGCCGATCACAATTAATCCAAGCAAATCAGGGAAAAACTTGAACGCGGGACCGACCAAGCCCCCCGCAAACAGCGTTCCCGAATACAATGTAAACCCCATCAGCAAAGGAGCCAAAGACCAGATCGATTTACGGGCACTGGCAGGAACTGCACTTAAGGGATAATCTTCTTCAATCAGATGAGGCTTTGAACCAAACTCCGAGCCTGTCGTAATACTCATACACCCACTTCTGTTGAGGTTGACTAGTTTGATATCGAGGGGACATCCCAGGGATGCAATCAAAGTGTAGGCAGCGGTTAGCGCAAGTCAGATGCTCACACTTCAGCCCAATTTCTCTGCAAACATGGGATGCTTCTGATAGCGATCGCTCAATATCGCCCCTTGTTTCAAAATTGAGATGGGGTCATTTTATATGGGTACTCATTTGCTTTAGTATCACAAGCCACGAACGTCAGGCAGACATTGCAAGTTAGACATTGCAAGTCAATATTCCCTTCTCTCTAGTTCTTCTCTCTTTTCTCTTCTTCGTCATGATTGGTTATCTCAAAGGCATCGTTGCCAGCGTGCAGAAAATCAACAATCGCGTTGTTCTGACGCTAGAAGTCAACCAGATTGGCTATGACGTACAAATTGTGCCGCGCTTGTTGCAAGAGTTGCCTTCCGCCAATGAATCGGTTCAAATTTTTACTCATTTGCAAGTCCGTGAAGATCAGTGGACTTTATTTGGCTTTGGCTCTGTGGCTGAACGCGATCTCTTTCGGCAATTGGTCAGTGTCAGTGGCATTGGCGCACAATTGGCAATGGCATTGCTGGATACCTTGGGGTTGCAAGATTTGGTGCAGGCGATCGTGGCTGGCAATATTCGTGCCCTGACCCGCACACCTGGCGTGGGCAACAAAACCGCCGAGCGCATTGCTTTGGAACTCAAAGCGAAACTGGCAGAATGGCGACAAGATGCTGGACTCACCACTCTCCCGAGTGCGGGTCCCGTGCTCTCAGTGCAGGAAGATGTTGAAATGACACTCCTGGCATTGGGATATAACAACAGTGAAATCAACCGGGCACTGCAAGCCGTAGGACAGAGCACAACTCTTGCCAAAAATGCCGATGCAGAAGAATGGATTCGTCAGGCGATCGCATGGCTTAGCCAGTAGCGGAGAACAGAAGGCGGAAATACAAGAATCTGATTACACCAAAATTGAGAAGATCGGCTATGCTGCGAAATATTCATACTGGCTTGGCGCAATTTCTATTCGAGGCATGAAAGTCTGGATTGTTTGTTTTCTATTACTGTTTGGCATGGCAGAGCTATTGCAGTGGTTCAAACAGTTTTCGCTGCCGCTGCCTGTATTCATTTTGGGCGGGATTTTTTTGGCGATCGCCTCCAACCATGACAAGTTGCCTTTCCGCCTCCATCAGGACGAAGATCTCTTTCCCGACGATTTTCCAGTCGTAGATGTGACAGACTCCACGGTCTCATCCCGTCCATCTCAGGTGAAATCTGCATCCGAACAACCCTTTCAGGTATCTCGTCCGGTTTCTTTTACAATTCATAAACCCTTTCAGCCAGGGGATTAGAGGGAGTGGAGAGGGCAGGGAGTGAAGAGGGGAAGGAGGGAAGGAGGGAAGGAGTTTGGGTTTAGCTGACGGCTTCGAGGGCAAAGAAGGTATCGTAGATTTTGCTGTCGATTTCGTTCATCTGGCTTTGCAATGCATCCAGAAATTCGTGCAACCCGGTTTGCACAATGTCGTCGATCGTCAAATAGTCGAGGTCTGAGCGCAACCGCCCCAATGTTCGCTCAACTGGACTGCGCCAGGTGCCGATCGGGGTGCCGGTAATTTGCTGGAGCGATCGTTCTGCTTGAAGCAAACAAAACCGAGTCGATCGGGGAAACTCACGAGAGAGGATCAAAAACTCTGCCACACCCGTGGGGGTAATCCGGTGCTGTCCACATTTGCGATACATCTCATAGGCACTGGCAGATTTTAACAACGCCATCCATTGCAGTTGATCGAGCGTGGTACCGACGTCCCCGATCGAAGGCAATAAAATAAAATATTTCACATCCAGAATGCGAGCGGTCTTGTCTGCCCGTTCTAGCAAACGTCCAATCTGCCCAAAATTCCAGCCTTCGTTGTGGGTCATGGTGGCATCCATCACCCCTGCGAACAAGTGGCTCGATAGTTTTACTTGAGAGAAAAACTCTGACATCTGATGGTGAGAAGGACAGATTTGCGCCGTATCTTTCACCATCAAATAGAACGCATTCACCTGCTCCCACATTTCCGAAGAAATAATCTCCCGCACCGATCGGGCATTCTCCCGCGCAAATTGCAAGCACGAAAGAATGGAATTGGGATTATTGCTATCAAATGCCAAAAAATGAATTACAGCTTCGGCGGATGCTTCACCATAGCTTTTGCGAAACAACGGTAGATCACCGGTAGTCAACACTAGGGGTTCCCACTGTTGCGTGACATCACTAGGAGAATCCAACAACAAGTTCAAATTAACATCTACAAACCGCGCCACATTCTCCGCTCTTTCGATATAACGGTTTAGCCAGTAGATAGAATCAGCAACACGACTCAGCATAGGAATACAACGCTACCATCACGACTTACAAACGACCCAGGTATCCTTACTGCCTCCCCCTTGAGAAGAGTTCACCACGAGAGAGCCTTTCTTGAGTGCAACGCGGGTTAGCCCTCCCGGATTCACAAAGATATCTTTGCCATAGAGAATATAGGGACGCAAATCGACATGGCATCCCTCAATCAGATCTTGGGCAATTACGGGCACTCGTGAAAGACAGAGCGTGGGTTGGGCAATGTAGTTGCGAGGAGCAGCTTGAATCTTTTCGGCGAAGACTTCTCGCTCTAAGGGGGTAGCATGGGGACCAATCAACATGCCATACCCCCCAGACTCATTGGCAGATTTCACCACCAACTTATCCAGATTTGACAGCACATGGCTTTGCTGCTCTGGCTCCCAACAGAGATAAGTAGGGACATTTTCTAAAATGGGATCTTCGCCCAAATAGTAGCGAATCATTTGGGGCACATAGGCGTAGATCACCTTGTCATCTGCAACCCCAGTACCGAGGGCATTGGCAATACCCACTCGCCCGGCTCGGTAGACATCCATCAGCCCCGGAATGCCGAGAAGCGAATCGGGACGAAATGTCAATGGATCAATGAAAATGTCATCAACGCGACGGTAAATCACATCGACCCGCTTCAAGCCTTTGGTGGTCCGCATTTGCAGATAGCCATCGACAACCACCAAATCCCGCCCTTCCACCAATTCCACCCCCATCTGTTGCGCTAGAAAGGAATGCTCGAAGTAGGCGGAGTTATAGATGCCGGGAGTCAAAACCACAACCGTCGGATCGAGTAAATGGGCAGGTGCAAGATTCAAAAGCGTTTCTAGCAGATGGCTGGGGTATTCTTCGACCGGCTGGATGGGCATGGTGTTGAAAACTAGCGGGAAGGTACTCTTCATCACCCGACGATTTTCTAGCACGTAGGAAACCCCTGAGGGGCAGCGCAGATTATCTTCCAGGACGTACCAGCGACCATCGCGATCGCGCACCAAATCCGTGCCTGTAATGTGGCACCAGATCCCTTCTGGTGGATTGAGACCAATGCACGGCTCCAAAAAACCACTCGCGGAATAAATCAAATCCAGTGGAATCAAGCCATCTTTGACGATTTTCTGATCATGATAAATATCCGACAAGAATAGGTTTAACGCCTGGATGCGTTGCTTTAATCCGCGCTCCAAATAGTCCCATTCATGGGCAGCCAAGATGCGGGGAATAATGTCAAAGGGAAAAATGCGCTCAGTCCCCTGACCATCGCCATACACATTGAAAGTAATGCCCATCTTGAAAAAGGCAATTTGGGCAGCTTCTTGCCTGCGTAGGAGTTCACCTTCAGGTAAGGAATTAATACGCTCGATTAGCGGAACCGATTCAGGACGGGGTTGCCCCTTGTCCACGAAAAGTTCGTCATAAAAATCTCCGGGATCGTAGTCAAAAAATCTCACGGTAGATTGCCTGTGGTGACGGTGGATCTCGATGGGGTATCGTGACAGGCTGATGAATAGGGATTCAATAAAATCGAAAATTTATTTGTCGTAGGGACGCAAGCCTGGCATCCCTATTGCAAAATATCGATGTTATTTAATTGCGATTCTTTAATTTCTTTGCAAGAAAACTCAGCCTGTACATCTGCCAAATTTCAAATCCGAAGTTGGGGATCTCCCTCATTTTGAGTGCAAAGATCTCCCCTTAGACGGTTTCGAACAGAACCCTATTTACTGAATAGAGGCTGATTAGTCCTCAAACTGTAGCTTGAACTACATTTTGCCTTCAGCTTCGTTTTTCTTTAATGAGAAACCCAAATCCTTGCCATCAATTCACCCTGGATAACTCTTTTCGGTGCTCATCGTTATTGAACGGTCAGAAGGCACCCCTGACTTCAATTCTGTAAATCTTATAACTTGCCAACGATCGCAAAACTCGGCAATTTCTTCGACTAGTCGGTCGCTCGTAAGCGCTTCTTCTATGATAAAAGGGTCGATCGTGGAAACATCATCATGCGCTACGGGTGTGATCTGGGCATGGGGCAGCAACTTCTGGTAGAAAATCAGGGGGAACAAACATGGGTAACCCTGACGAGTGCCGGAACTGGACAGCAACAGAGTCAGCGTAGTGGCTTTCAAACGGGAGAGTGGCAGTTGCCACCAACGCTGTTTCGCGCGGCAACTGGGTTGCTCTTGCGGTTGGAGGCGTCTCAGGGGCAAACCTTTGTGCAAATCCAGACCGGTGCCCTGAAGCTGGCGAGTCCGATGCCATCGTTACTGGGAGCAGAAGTATTGCCTTTGCAACCAATCGCGCCCTCTGTTCAGGCTCCCACAGCGAACATGCCTTCCATGCAACCTATGGCACCCATGCAACCGCTCCAAATGGGCAATATGCAGATGCAGATGGCACCCATGGAGATGAGGATGGGTAACATGCATTTGCGGATGGGAGAACCAGCAGAACCCACGCAGACGGAGCAACGCTTTTGTCCTGAATGTGGTGCCAAAGTTGCGTTAGGCGATCGCTTTTGTAGCCACTGCGGCACGCAACTTAAATCAACTTGACAGGAGATTTTCTCAATCACTCAGTAAGTTGGGTTTTGCGACATCGGTATAGTGCTCCCAATCAATATTTGGCATGCGCTCAAACGCCTCTTTGAAAGCGCTTTCCCATTGTTTGCGAATAAGAGACAGATAGGGCGCACCCACATCCAGTTGTAGCTCGTGGCGCACTTTAAAGCTATCCACCTCATACATCACTAGAGTGATGGGGGGACCCACCGAAATATTCGATTTCATGGTCGAGTCGATCGACAGCAACGCACATTTGGCGGCGGCTTCCAAGGGAGTTTCAAACGTCAACGTGCGATCGAGAATGGGTTTACCATATTTAGTTTCCCCAATCTGTAAAAACGGAGTGCCTTTAGAGGCTTGAATAAAATTTCCCTGGCTATAAATTAAATAGAGTTCCGGCTCTTCACCCTGCAATTGTCCACCCAAAAGCAAGGTGCAGGCGTAATCAATGCCATCCTTTTCTAACCAGGGGCGATCTTGATCTTGAACTTGTCGAACTTTGCTGCCCACGTAGCAGGCGATTTCATAAAGGGTTGGCAACGTGTGCAAATTCACGCCATCTTCCACTTTGAGTTCCTTACGAAGCAACGTCAAAGTCGATTGCGTGATAGACAAATTGCCAGAGGTACACAGAAAGATTACCCGATCGCCCGTACGAGAAAAGTCAAAGAGTTTTGGATGCGTCGAAATTTGATCGACTCCCGCATTGGTGCGAGAGTCCGCAGCCATGACTAAGCCAAAGCGAGTCACAATTCCAAGGCAATAAGTCATGCAACAATTGAGCAACTTAGAACGATATGGATGAGTGCTTCTAAATTGTATGTTGCAATGAATCGTAATTTAACGCGGCATTTGATTCATTTGGCTCAAAACATTGCGATAACCGTCACCATTACCATTTTCCAGATAGAGATCGGAGGCTTTTTTCAAATCAGTTTTCGCTGATTGATAATCTCCAAGCTGGGTATAAATCATACCCCGATTGTAATAGGCGTCAGCACTGCGGGGGTTGAGAAGAATGGCTTGACTGTAGTCCGCAATCGCCCCTTGGGTATCGCCCAATTTAAGTCGGGTATCGCCGCGATCGCTAAAAGTCCTCGCATCTTTGGGATTAAGGCTAATTGCCTGGGTGTAATCGGTCAAAGCGCCTGCGGTATCTCCCAATTCCAGCCGCAGCTTTGCCCGACTTTGATAGGTGTTAATATTTTCTGGATTTAGTTGAAGTGCCTGATCGTAGTCTGCCAGTGCTCCAGACTTATCACCGTTTACCAATCGCACCGCAGCTCGATATTGATAAGCCTTCGCTTCATTGGGTTGCAGACGTAAAACTTGGGTATAGTCTGCTAATGCGCCATTGGCATCACCCAAACCAGCCCGCACTTGCCCCCGATGCAGATAAGCATTGGCTTGAGAGGGAATGAGTTGAATCACCTGGTCAAAATCTTGTTGTGCATCTTGCAACAAACCTAAATCTTGGTAGACTAAACCCCGGTTATAGTAAGCTGTCGTGTAGTTTGCTTTTAGAGAAATTGCCCGATCGAAATCTTGTTGTGCTGCTTGCAAATCTCCCATGGACTGGTAGACAGTGCCCCGGTTGAGATAGGCCTCAGCATAGTTGGATTTCAGTTTGATTGCCTGATTAAAATCTTCTAAGGCACCGGTTCGATCGTCCTTGCCAGCTTTCAGGTAGCCTCGATTGACATAAGCGGCTGCATCATTGGGTTGGAGTTGGATGGCGCGATCTACATCTGCCATCGCTCCGGCTGCATCTCCTTGGGCAGCTCGTAGATATGCCCGATTCACATAAGCAGGCGCATAACTGGCATCCAGACTAATCGCCTGGTCAAAATCTTGCATTGCTGCTTGAGCATTACCCAATGCATAGTGGGCATTGCCCCGATTGGCATATGCCACTGCGTTTTTCGGATCTAGCTCAATCGCTCGATCAAGATCGGTGATTGCCCCCGCTTGATCTCCTGTCACGGAACGAACATATCCCCGACTGGCATAGGCTGCGGCATAGTCTGCTTTGAGCGCAATCGCTTGATTGAGGTCAGCCATCGCCTCGGTATAACGCTCTTTGCGGATTTTATCCAAAGATTGGGTGTAAAAGGTTTCAGCCGTTGCCTGAGCGACCAGCACTGACGATTGAGCCAGACTAGCTGGAGCTGTTCCAGCAAAGGTAGTTACACCCAGCAATGCACAAATGCCAACCGTTGGTAGTTTCACTCTGATCATGAGTCTCATCCCTCTTAATTTTCAGTAGACTACCCACAACCGACGAACGATCTATCATTTCAGATCCCGGATTTTGCGAATCGTTTGATCAGCGCAATACAAAATCCGTCAGACCCCAAAATGACCCTAAATCGAAACTTAGGATGGTTTGAGTCTGATAGTTCGAGGCATGAAAGCCTGTATTTTATTGCGGCGGCGATCGCCCAAAATTCAAAATGATCCAGGCGTTAAAAAGTACAATGATTGCACTTGAAGCGATTGCCCTTTCACAAGTCCAATCGGATCACGGTAAAGAACCAAGATAGTCTTGAAAATAAAAAATGAAAATTTATTTTTTAGTAATAAGGCTATTTTTTCTCTCCATCTCTATCGCTCATCTATTCATCGAGAAATCGAAAATCATCTTCTGGCAAGAGCTTTCCAGAACCCTTATTGGCGTGGGAAGTTTGGGCTTCATCCCATGCCTCAGCAATAATCTCCCACTCTAATCGGCTGAGGTGAAATTTCTTTTCTGATGAAAGATTTGCCTCGTCTTTGTAGAGTGTTAGCCAATCGATCAGTGCATCAGCACTGGCGATATCTGGATGAATCGATTTTGTGGCGTGGGAACGATCGTCAGCCATAGTGGTATTGCATCCCGAAACGGACAGAAGTGGAGTAGTGACTAATTCTGACCTGCGAAAAGTGATGCACCGCTTAAGCTTTTGAGACGGAAACTGTTGGCTAAACCCTGATTGAGAGGAGGTCTAGGGTGATTCAACCTTCAAGAATCTAATCGGAAAAAACTGATTGATATTCGCTGGGTTGCTCACATCCCTGCAATTTTACCGCTATCTGCCTGACTCAGGCTATCAGTATGTTAGGTGAAACGAAAGATACTAAACTTTCTCCGATCATACGGATCTGCGATCGTTCAAAGCAAATTGAAATTGGAAATTTACTTTTCTAAAAGAGCCGCCCTTAATGATTGCTAATCTGGTCAGTATTCAGCTTACAAATGGAAGTTTAGTGGCACAAGTTTTGCAGTGGTATGAAAACGCTTAGGATTTTGCTGACTAACCTTATTAAGTACGAGGTCAGCACTGTTCGGCAATTTATAGGTTTGATGCTAAGTTTGTGAACAGGGACAAGGAACGAACTAAGTGTGAAGTTCTCCAGCCTTGAGGACAATCTCGCCAATAAAATGATGCGTTTGTTCGTCACAAAACCACGATCGCACTGAAGTGGAGATTGTTGGGTTTCTTCGTCAATTTGAACAAATTGGCAAATTGCGATCGCTCCTCACCAATGCTTGACATGAGCCAATTCATTCCTGCCTTATGCAGATTGCGACTAAAATCAGAACTTTAAACCTTGTTTCAAGGTACAAAGTCAATAGTCCAAAGCCCAACTCAAGCAATCACAAAATTTACCAACTTATTGGGAACCACGATCGCCTTCTTAATCTCCTTCCCTTCCAAATAACGCTGAGCCAGTTCAGACTCGCGGGCGTACTGTTCTAATGTGGCTTTATCCCCACCAGACGGAACCTGAATTGTGCCCCGCGTTTTGCCATTAATCTGAATCACCAGCGCAATTTCATCAGCAACCATTGCCGCCGCATCTGCCGTGAGCCAGGGTTGAGTATGAACCGAATCGGGATGTCCTAAATGCTGTTGCCACAACTCTTCGGCAATATGCGGGGCAAAGGGCGCGAGTAACAGCACCAAACTGTCAATGCCCTCGGCATAAATGGCAGAATTCTTACAAGGCGCATCATTCAAAGCATTGCTCAGCTTCATCAACTCCGAAATGGCAGTGTTGAACTGATACTCGTCGTCCAGATCTTCGGTAATCGCCGCGATCGCAGTATGAATCGCTCTTCGCAAATCCTTCTCTTCTTTTGTCAGAGAGTCTGTTTTCTTCTGGCGGATGCCTGACGCCACCCCGACAAACTCCGTCACCAAACGCCACACCCGATTCAAAAAGCGAAACTGCCCTTCCACATCTGCCTCATCCCATTCCAAGTCTTTTTCGGGCGGCGCTTTGAACAAGATGAACATGCGGGCAGTATCCGCACCGTATTTCTTGATAACTTCTTCGGGGGCGACACCGTTGTGTTTGGATTTGGACATGGTGGCAAAGCCCACTTTAAGGGGTTCACCTGTTTGCGGATCTTTAGGATCAGCCGGATTCACTAAATCAGAAGGAATCCATTTCTCTTTGCCTTCCTTGTTGGGATTCATGTAGGTCAAGCCTTGCACCATCCCTTGGGTCAGGAGCCGTTGGAAGGGTTCGTCAAAGTTGAGCAAGCCGCGATCGCGCAAGACCTTCGTAAAAAAGCGAGAGTAGAGCAAATGCAAAATCGCGTGCTCAATGCCGCCGACATACTGATCGACCGGCATCCAGGTATTTGCCTGAGTCGGATCAAACACCTGCTGTTCGTTGGTGGCGTCGGTAAAGCGCAAAAAATACCAAGAAGAATCGATGAAGGTGTCCATCGTATCTGTTTCTCGCCGAGCCAGCGTGCCACAAGTCGGACAGGGCACATTTACCCAACTTTCCATCTGGGCTAAGGGGGAGGGACCGCGCCCCGATAATCCCACATCTTCCGGTAACTGCACCGGCAAATCGGCATCTGGCACTGGTACTGCGCCACAGTCAGGACAGTGAATGATGGGAATGGGCACACCCCAGTAGCGCTGTCGCGAGATCAACCAGTCCCGCAACCGATACTGCACACGCGATTTTCCCCAACCCATTTTTTCGGCTTTCTGGACGATCGCCCCCTTTGCTTCGGCAGACGCCATGCCATCAAATTCCCCCGAGTTCACCAGCGCGCCTGCCTCGACATACGCCTCAGTCAGAGGCACAGCCGCATCTGCTCCAGCGGGAATAATCACCGTTTGAATGGGGAGATGGTTTTGCTGGGCAAAAATGAAATCTCGCGTGTCGTGAGCAGGCACGCCCATCACCGCTCCGGTGCCATACTCGCACAGCACATAATCCGCAATCCAAATCGGAATTTCTTCTCCCGTGAAAGGGTTGATCGCTTTTCCGCCCGTAGGAATGCCGCGCTTCGGCTTATCTTCAGCGGTGCGCTCCAACTCACTCTGCCCAGAGACTTCCTGGATGAAAGCAGTGACAGCAGCTTGCCGATCGTCCGTAGTCACTTTTTTGGTTAACGGATGTTCGGGAGCCAGTACGACATAGGTGACTCCATACACCGTATCGGGGCGAGTCGTAAACACACCCAACGGTTCGTCTAAGCCCACGATCGGAAATTCTAAATAAGCGCCGATCGACTTGCCAATCCAATTTGCCTGCATGACTTTGACCCGATCGGGCCACCCTGGCAACCGATCCAGGTCATTCAATAACTGTTCGGCATAGTCAGTAATCTTGAGAAACCACTGCCGCAACAAGCGTTTTTCTACCTTTGCCCCCGATCGCCAGGAACGCCCCTCATTGTCCACCTGCTCATTTGCCAGCACAGTTTGGTCGATCGGGTCCCAATTCACCGCCGACTCTTTTTGGTAAGCCAGCCCTGCCTGAAAAAATTGCAAAAAAATCCACTGCGTCCAGCGATAATAATCCGGTGAGCAGGTCGCCACCTCACGCGACCAGTCGTAGGACAGCCCCAGTCGCTTCAACTCAGAGCGCATCTGGGCGATATTTTGATATGTCCACTTGGCAGGATGGATACCGCGATCGATCGCAGCATTTTCCGCAGGTAACCCAAAAGCATCCCAACCCATGGGATGAAGTACCCGATAGCCCTGCATTCGGCGCACTCTGGCAAGCACATCCGTGATCGTATAGTTGCGAACATGTCCCATATGCAGGTTGCCAGAGGGATAGGGAAACATCGACAGCGCATAGAACTTGGGCTTACTGCTGTCGTTTGGCGTCTGGTCAATGCCCTGCTCAGTCCAAACCTGCTGCCATTTTTCCTCAATCACGTCAGGGGTGTAACGGGACTCCACCAAACCAACTCCTGCGGGTAACGGTACTCTGTCTCACTATTCTAGGCGATTCGTGGGAAGCGATTTGCAATCTGATTCAATTGCTTATGTCACCCATCAATGAGAAGTTTACACAAGTCTTTGTTTATGGCACCTTAAAGCCAGGAGAGATGAATGACTGGGTGGTGAGAGACCAGGTAGTGAGCGCTCGTCCCGCGATCGCCTTTGGGCAACTTTTTTCCCTATCTCTGGGCTACCCCGCCATGGCCATAGGCAGTGATCCCATCCAGGGTGTGCTGCTGTCATTTCGAGATGAGCGCATCCTGCTGACACTCGATACCTTTGAACAGCATGATCCACAGGAATTTGCCTATCATGCTCCCGGACAAATCCTGCATCAAAATCAGTATCAACGTCACCCGATCGCTGTATTTAGTCCCTCACATCACCCCCTTGGAATCGCTTGGGCATATCTTATGACCCTCGAACAAATTAACCGTCTGGGAGGAAGGTTCCTCCCAGACGGTCAATGGCTATCATGAATTGCAATTCGTTCAGGGACGTTTTCGCGATTAAATTTTTCCAGTGGAGATTTTATCTACTTTGTTCAAAGCTGATAACCCAGATTCAATCACTGAACTCAACCTAATTTAGATTATTGGGGTGGTGCTTCAAAGGTGCTGTTGGTATTTTTGAAAGCTTCGCTGAGCGAAGCTTTCAAAAATACCAACAACATATCTACAACATCACCCTAATTCGGATTTCTGACAGGGTGAGGAGAATGAAAAGCTGGCTGGGTCTCTATTGGGTCAGCAATCGGAGTTTTGGGAATATTGACCACTGGACGATCCAGCGCAATTTTCATCACTTCAGGTGCTACCTTCGGCTGTTGTGCAACACTGGGCATTCTCTGCTCCGGAACTTGCACGCCTGAGAAAACTCCTGTCATAACTCCCACGAGCAAAGCTGCAACAGCAGCTCCTGCCCCACCCCAAAGAACGGTCAGCTTGGGTCTGCGATCGATACGAGCAAAGACCTCTTCCACAGTTTGCTCAACTGTTTTTTCAGGTTGAGGAACTGACAGCATGTGGAAACCCTGACGCAGCTTCAGCAAACGAGCATAGAGACATTGAGCAGATGGATCGGTTGCCAACCAATTCTCGACCTGTCTCCGCTCTATTGCAGTCACTTCGCCATCTAAATAAGCGCTTAACAACTCGAAACGATCTCGTTTCAACATATCGGGCATCTCGGATTGCTTAGATAGATTGAGCCGTCGCTCAGCAGCTGAGCTATCACCAGGCAACTGCCCAAAATCATTGTGGAAGTCAGAATTAGAAGTCATCTCAGCATCACTTCACAAAATGTAGGAGCGCACAGCCATCATTGAAAACCAGTCTACTTACCCGATTCTAGAAAAACAACTGAACCTCAGAATTAGGTTTGCAGAACTCAACAATCAAAATTGCAACCTTCAAGATCATTACAGAATCGTGATTTACTCACCATCTAAATAATTTTGAAGTTGGGATTGAAGGCGTTGTCTGGCTCTCGCAATTCTGGATTTCACTGTTCCCAGAGAAACGCCAGTTAATTCAGCAATTTCTTCGTATGCCATGCCCTCAATCTCCCGTAATACAATCGTGGTACGAAAGACTTCAGGCAGATCCGCGATCGCCTCTCTTAACTGGTCATAAAATTCACGGGTCGTTAGATCTTCATCCGGACCTGGATCACTGGCAGGCAGTTCCCAGTCCATCTCCCCATCATCCAAAGTTCGAGGTGCATCCAACGATAGGGGTTGTGAAACCCGTTTACGCCGACGCAGCTCATCATAAAAAAGGTTCGTAGCAATTCGGCTCAACCATCCCCGAAATTTCACCGGTTCTTGCAAACGCTTGATATTTCGGTAGACCCTTATCCAGACCTCCTGAGCCAAGTCGGCGCGATCTTGCCAATCGGGAGCCAAGTGATAGAGGATCTTATCCACATGGGACTGATAGCGACGTAGCAACTCGGCAAATGCAGCCCGTTCTGGGCGAAGCCCAGTCTGACACCGCAAAACCAAATCATAATTTGAGAGCTTTTCGGCTGGAACTGACACCTGAGGAACAACCGCCTCGACCGTTGACCAGGATACAGGAATAGAGTGACTCATGGATGCGACTTGCTCTACAACACTCTTACGTTCTCTTAAAGGGTAAGACCCTGCTCGGAGGTAAGAGGTTCCCGCGGTCGTCCTTGAATTTTCGGAAGTTCAGCAACAGTCCTGTGTCTAAGGCTGAATTTACACAACTTGCTACATCCTAGCAGTCACACTCAATAGATTGACGGGAAGTTTGCAGCTCCGAAATATTTTTGTAGCCCATGCGTTAGCCTTCTTCCGCTTCTGGCTCGGAGGGTCTTCTGTGCCTCCCTGTCAGAGCCAAGCGCACACCAGCTTTAGTAGCAAAAGATTCGCCCGCGCTTGAGCGAAAGCCAGCCAGGCAACCATTAAAGTGGCAAAAGCTTATGCAATAGAGTTTTCCCAAATGCAATATGACTGACTTGAGCTATTTGGGGCTGACTTGGTACAGACAAAACTCCTTCAGATACAGGTAAAAAATTAGTTTCTAGAAAAAGACTAAATGAGAATGTGGCAGTGACGGCTAACAAGAATTTTTCTAACATCGAAAGCTCCTCTTTCTACCCGGCACGTTGGCGTGCTCTCTAAATTATTTGGATAAAAATAATTTTGCGATCCAAATCTGTCAGCATTTTGCGCAAGGAATGACGCGCGATAGTACTGATTGATTAATGATACGGAGAAGCACCCTGAAAGGAGTTAGTTTGGAAAATCTAGCCAAGAGATGAAAGCTCTACACTACTGAAACGAGATTTTGACATCGCTGCGAGAGCGTTCTCGCAATTTCAGGTGCATAGCTCGATCAAGCTAGATGTGCGATAAACAACGGCACTTTAGCAAGGATTCTGTCCAGAGAAAACTCTGAACCAGCGGACTTCTTAAAAGTAACCGTATTTCTAATATGCCCTTGTATTCTTAAGAACAATGCCTTAGAAAAACCAAAAAGCTTAAAGTTCTCGCGAAGTCTTTTGTGCAGCATTTTCGTTTGCTGTGACCGTGTGGGCCAGTTTGATTGAATCCTACCGAGAGGGTGTAGTAGGCTATCTTTAGTAACGCGAATAGCTGTCGGATACTTGAGCGCGTTCTTTTCTACTGCCGTGGTCCAAGTCTGCGGTATCTAGAATGAGCTTCAATCGTAGGTCAGAATCACACTAGGGTGCCTGAAAGGTAAGAGAGTGGCGATTTGTAGGTAGTCGTTTCTGAAATTTAAGCGAACTGATCATGATCAGAGACGAATCTCTGCCTCATAAGGTGATGTTCTTGTGCTTTGCCGCAGCGGTGTTAACAATTTCCGCCCAATGGCAAGCAATGACTCTCTTTGCAGCAACGTACTCATTGAGGCGCCAATTTGTCCCCATTCGACCCGTTGCCGTTGATGAGCAGCAAGTGGTACAAACTCGAAGCGTTCCAGTTGCGACTCAGGCAACTGCAACGAATTTGCTTACGGACGAGACGACAGGGACGCCTGCCACTGCGGCTTCTGCCAACATCCATCTGGTTGTGGATCTGAGCGATCGTCAGGTGTATGTCTATGAGCGAGATCGCCTTAAGACAAACTACACGATCGCGGTCGGTCAACCGGGATGGGAAACTCCCGTAGGTTCCTATCAAGTGCTCCATATGCTGCGGCATCCTATCTGGCAACATCCCATTACGAATGAATTGTTTCTGCCGGGACCCTCCAACCCCCTGGGCGATCGGTGGATTGGTTTTTGGTCAGGCAACCGCAGCGAGATTGGGTTTCATGGAACTAATGAAGAAGAATTAATTGGACTGGCGGTTTCGCATGGTTGTATCCGAATGCGAAATCGGGACATTCGCAAGCTTTATGAACAGGTACGAGAAGGAACGCCAATTTTGGTGCGCCAATAGATGCAAAAACAGACTCTTGATCAAAGAGCTTAGATCATCCAGCGACGGTATCCAAAAGCCAAAGTCTCAAGTCTGAAATTGCTATTAGGCACCAAGGAGGAACGCGGATGCTAGTTCGCAGCTTCTTCTGGCTGAGGTTCAAAGTTGGGCGCGTAAGCCTGGAGTAATGTGCTGACTTGCGACAGAATCTCTTCGCCGCCTGTCCCTTTGCTCTTGGCCAGCGGTTGTCGTCCGGGCACCATTTCAGGACGATCCAGGTTGCGGGCGATCGCTTCGCCTACCTGTTGAGCAATGAGTCCCTGGAGTTCTTCCTTTGCTCGTTGGCGTTGATAGTTCGCTCCTTCTTCGGTCGTGGCATAGAGGGGAGGGAGGCGGTTGAGTGCATACGCAGCGATATCACCCAGATCAAGGGTGCGATCGCTAGTTGCTTCAATTTCTGCGACCCGTGCAATTGCCTCGGTGAGAACCAATTCTTCCATCACGTTGATGAACTGCTTACGCGGCACAGCGACGACTTCCCCCGTCAACAGTGCGCCCATGAGCCGATCCAGCGCCATGTACTCTTCGATTGAAAGTTCGGAAGCTGTATCACAAATGCGTCCGACCTCTGCTTCCATGGCAGGTGTTAGATAGCCATCCTGCAAAGCTTGTTCAACGATTTTCTCAATACTCATAGGGTTTTTATGCGCTCCAGTGCCATCTCTAAAATCAACAGCCTTGCAATAATCTTGCCCCAGAATTCGCTTAGGGTATCAAATTAATCAAACCTTAAATAAAACGTTATTCAAACCCAGATTTTCTCCAGGGTAAAGGATCGACGCAAAGCCCGTTTACGTATAATCCCCAATGCAGATGAGGACCGGTCGCTGCACCCGTTGCTCCCACCGCCCCAATGACCTGCCCGGCTTGCACAAAATCCCCCACTTTGACATCAATTCGACTCAGATGGAGAAAAATACTGGCAACCCCTTGACCATGATCGATCCCGATCGTATTGCCATGTAATTGAAATCCCTGGGAAACTCTGCCCACTAAGGCAATGCGTCCGGGAGCAGGCGCCACAACCGGTGAGCCGTATGCCCCCGCATAGTCGATACCACGATGGTAATAATCTTTCGCGAAGACACCATTATAGTAACGTCGCATGCCATAACCTGTGGTAATAGGTCCTCGATTAGGTGCCAAGAAAGCCCCACTCCAAAATTTTTGGGGTGTGACTAGTTTCTTAAATGCATCGACCTGATCGAACTCCTCATCTGTACCATCTGACCCTTTACCTGGGGGAAGCCAAATCGATTGCACCGGAAAAGAGCGATTTTTGAGCAGCACAGCCAGGTTACGGACTTGCCCTTCTCCCTTGATCTGGACAACGATGCGACGAGGTTTGTCCAAAGGGGTTGTAGGAATCAGCGCTCGAAAGTCATTGGGTGCAATGAGAAACATGGGATAAGTTTTGTTCTCGATCGTCACACTGGGACTGGCGCTTACACGGGTGTCTTGTAACTGAGCTTTGACAGAAAGGGTATCTCCCAGATAAGGAGTTTGGGGTTGGATTTGCGCCTCTAATGCCCTGGCTGAGGTTGAGAGGGCAATCAGCCCAGCCATACTCAGAAGGCTGACATTGAGGATTTTGTGGAGGAATGAAAAGGGTGAAGCTGTTGTCAACATGACCAAGGAAAGAATATCGAGCGAGTAGTTGCTTTTGGCAGATAGCCTAGCGTTTTTCTCGCCGTAATTCCATCCTAATTCTGTCTTCCTCAGGACAGTTTACTGAATCTCTGAAAAGTAGTGTGTGAAAGAAAGTCTTAACTCACGCTCATCACAGCTTTCAACGATCGCTGCCAAATGAGGGCACACAAGGCATTTATAGCAGTTTTCACCTGAGTGAAGTACAGCGGTGTGAAGTACAGCGGTGTGAAAGCACCCTCACTGTACTTCACACCCTTGAAAAGGGCTGTATATCTGTAATGCCCCACCTAAAACAGCGATAGCTGAATATTTAACTTTATCTGGACGAATCATCTGAATGAGTCGCAGCGCGAATCTCCCCAGAGGCTCTAAAAACTCTGTATTCTGAGAATATTGGTGGACATAAAGTTTATTTAATCTCGTTAAAGATTTGTGCAAGAAGATTTCCGATTAATTCTCGATCTTGTGACTGTTTTGGCAGCCGCAGCCGCAGGTGGACTTTTGGCAGCGCTGTTGCGCCAACCAGTTTTGCTAGGCTACCTCCTGGCAGGAATGGTGGTAGGTCCAGCAGGGCTAGGGCTGATTAAGGAACTGATTCAGGTAGAAACGCTAGCTCAATTTGGGGTGGCATTTCTATTGTTTGCGCTGGGGGTCGAATTTTCTTTTTCAGAGCTAAAGAAGGTTCAGGTGATTAGCCTGGGCGGAGGTGGCTTACAAATTGCGTTAACCATCTTAGTGACCACCTTGGCGGCGATCGGCATGGGATGGGTCACATCGCCGGCACAGGGCGTCTTTTTAGGAGCCATTTTGTCTTTGTCATCCACAGCAGTGGTGCTCAAGTGCTTAATGGAGCGAAATGAGACCGCTACTCCCCATGGGCAAGTGATGCTGGGTATTTTAGTGGTGCAAGATTTGGCTTTGGGGTTGATGTTGGCAGTGATGCCAGCCCTGGATAAGCCACCAGAGGAAATTGGATTGGCAGTATGCTGGGCGTTATTGCAAACTGCGTTATTTGCTCTGGGGGCAGTTGTTGCAGGGATTTGGGTAATTCCGCCACTTCTCCGCTTGCTTGCCCGGACTGAGAGCCGAGAGCTGTTTTTGCTAGGGGTAGTGGCGCTGTGTTTGGGAATTGCGCTCCTGACTGAAGAGTTGGGGTTGTCGATCGAGATGGGGGCATTTGTTGCAGGGTTAATGATCTCAGAGGTTGAGTATGCGGATCAGACCTTAACCTATGTCGAACCGTTGCGCGATATTTTTGCCTCGTTGTTTTTTGCAGCGATCGGCATGTTGATTGATCCTCTCTTTCTCTGGAACAACCTAGAACTCATTTTGGGGTTGGTGGCGCTGACATTTATTGGCAAGTTTTTAATTATCACGCCACTCATTCGATTATTTGGGTACCCCCTGAAAACAGCTTTGATTACAGGCTTGGGGTTAGCTCAAATTGGAGAATTTTCGTTTGTGTTGGCGAGTGAAGGGCAGACGTTGGGGCTGGTCTCGCGTCGGGTTTATTTGTTGATTCTGGGTACAACAGCGGTCACATTGGTGATTACTCCCTTTGTTTTGAGGCTAGTGCCACAGTTGTTTGTCTGGGCAGAGACCGTGGACTGGTTGCGACCCTGGCTAGAAGGCGGCGAGTTTCCCCGAGAAGTGGCAGAAGAGTTGCCGATTAAAGACCACATCGTAATTTGTGGGTACGGCAAGGTAGGACAAAATATTGTGCGGTTGTTGCGTGACCATGCGTATCCGGTGCTGGTGATTGATCAATCTGAACGCAAGATTCAGCAGTTACGAGAGGCACAAATTCCTTATATCTACGGCAATGCTGCAAGTTTGCATGTGTTAGAGAAAGCAGGTGTCGATCATGCCCGAGGCATGGCAATTTCGTTGCCTGATCCGATGAGTATTCGGTTGTGTCTGAAGCGATCGCTGGAACTGGCACCCGACCTAGATGTCGTAGTTCATGCCAACCAGGACAAAGAGATTGAGCTTCTGTACCAATTGGGAGCCCGTGAAGTAGTGCAACCGGAGTTTGAAGCTAGCTTGGAGCTTTCCTCGCATTTGTTGACTGAGGTGGGTTTGCCTTTACCCGTGATTCAACGAGAAGTGCAGCAAATTCGGAATTCTCATTATCTAGAGTTGAGATCGGAGCGATCGTCCTATCAGGTGTCACGCGAAGTAGAGCAGGCAGCTCAGGATATGAACAGCCGCTGGTATGCCTTGCCTGAAGAATCACCGCTCGTGGGAATGACGCTGGAAGAAACAAATTTGCGCCGTTTAACGGGAGTGAGCCTGATTGCCATTCGCCGGCACGATGGGCAAGAAGTGGATTATCCGGACTCTCAGACCGTACTGAGACAGGGCGATCGCTTACTGGTCGTAGGGGAACCGAACGAACTGGCTGCCTTTAATGAACTGGCGAAGGGCGAAGCCGCCATTCCCACCGATAATGCCTCTTGCCAATGGTTGCTAGTACCAGAATCCAGCCCAGTGGTGGGCAAAACTTTAGAGAACCTTCATATTCGTCGCCAGTTTGGAGTATTAGTGCAAGCAATTCGGCGAGAAGGGAAATTTATCAGCTTTCCCGATGGCAAAAGCGACCTACAAGTGGGCGATCGGCTGCTGCTTTGCGGAGGACTGTACTCTCTGAATCAAGCCAGGAAATGGATTGCACCTGCGCAGGAGCCATCTGTTCTAGACATATCCAAAGCCAAAGTGGTCGTTGGCGAGACTGGGCAGGAGTCGGGTATGCTTTAGTTTGCTTTGCTCAAAAGCCTACCCTATCCTGAAAAAATCAGATCTTGGCTTTTACCCAACAAGTTTTTGACGGAACCAATCGAAAGGCTACGAATTGCTGAACAATCAGTGGTTAGAATTTGGGATGGATGACTAGAATTTCGGTTTGAGATAGACGATCGCTTGTCTCCAGACAATGGTCGGTTGATCGTATTGGTCGATCAGGCAGACACAATTTTGATCTTGCCAGCGCACCTTGCCAGCCAACAGATCGCCTGTGACAAGCTTTAATTCAACCTCTGTCCCTTCCCGAATCAGATTTTGAATCTGGCGGGTACTTGGTAGACCAGTTTCCAGTTCTGTAGACATTCTGTGGTTCCTCTTTCCAACTCTCTAGACTCAGCGTACATTGAGCCATTATTGCTCAACATGAGCCGTCAATTGCTGTGATCTCATCGCCACAGGTGATTGATTCTCTAAACTTATCGCTTAAACCTTCCAACTTTCTCTATAGTTCCTTATTGGCAACCATTTTTCACACTTGGATCTAGGAGCAGCATGAGTCTCGAATTTGTTAAATATCATGGCTTAGGGAACGACTTTATTTTGATCGACAATCGTGCCTCGATTGATCCCTATCTGACCCCAGAGCAGGCGATCCAATGGTGCGATCGTCACTTTGGGATAGGTGCAGATGGGGTAATTTTTGCGTTGCCAGGGCAGGCAGACACCGACTACACCATGCGGATTTTTAACAGTGATGGTTCGGAGCCAGAAATGTGTGGCAACGGGATTCGCTGCATGACTCGGTTCCTGGCTGATCTGGAAGCGATCGATCAAGGAGCCAGTCTAGAGGCAATTCAACCTCGGGCTTACCGCATTCATACTCTGGCGGGGGTAATTACCCCCAAATTAGAGGAGACGGGTCAAATTACAGTAGATATGGGCAAGCCGCGCCTGTTAGCAGAAGAAATACCAACAACGCTGACGGTTCCCGGTAGCCAGGTAGTCAACCATACCCTCGAAGTGGCTGGGCAAACCTGGCAGTTAACCTGTGTGAGTATGGGGAATCCTCATTGCATCACGTTTGTAGACGATGTTGCCGCGATCGATTTAGAGAAGCTGGGTCCTCAGTTTGAACATCATCCCAGCTTTCCCAAGCGGATTAATACAGAGTTTATCCAGGTGGTCAGGCCTGATTATCTCAAAATGCGGGTGTGGGAGCGAGGAGCGGGGATCACACTGGCGTGCGGCACGGGAGCTTGTGCCTCACTGGTGGCGGCTGTACTGACCGGGCATTCCGAACGACGCGCCACAATAGAGTTACCAGGAGGCTGTCTGGAGATCGAGTGGGGCGCAACCGACGATCGTCTCTACATGACGGGACCTGCCGAAAAAGTCTTTACTGGAAGAATTTAAGCACGCGCAAGTATAGCGATCGTTAGAATAACCATGTCCAGCCAATCAGTCGGTTTCCCTAAAGCAGACATTTTGGTGATTGACGATACCCCCGATAACCTCAATTTATTGTCTGCCATGTTAACTGAGCAGGGGTACAAAGTTCGGAGTGTGACGAAGGGGACAACAGGCTTGCGGGGGGCGCAGACAGCGCCTCCGGATTTGATCTTGCTGGACATCAACATGCCTCAAATGAATGGTTATGAGGTTTGTCAACAGTTAAAGGCAAACGATCGAACCCGACAGATTCCAGTCATTTTTATTAGTGCTCTGGAAGATGTCTTGGATAAGGTGAAAGCCTTTGCTGTGGGAGGTGTAGACTACATCACGAAACCATTTCAATTGGAAGAAGTCCTGGCTCGGATTGAAAATCACCTCACAATTCGCAAACTACAACAGCAACTCCAACTGCAAAATATGCAAATGCAGCAGGAGATCCGCGATCGCCAGCAAGCTGAAGAAAAGTTTGTCAAGGCGTTTCGTTCTAGCCCGACCCCGATTTCGATCGTCTCTCTTGCCGACGGACGATTTTTGGAAGTTAATCCGAGCTTTTTACGTATGAGTGGCTATGCGTTGGCAGAAGTGTTAGGAAATACCGCAGCCGAGCTAAAACTGGGCATTCCCCCAGAAGTCTATGATCAGGCAATCCAGCGTCTTTCAGAAACTGGCATCTTACACAATCAAGAGTGTGAGTTTCACAGTAAATCTGGAGAAATCAAAGCAGTTTTGTTGTGTGTGGAATTGATTGATCTCGCAGGTGAACGCTGTGCACTCAATATTGTGAATGACATTACTGAGCGAAAACGCTTAGAAAACGAATTTATTTCGCTGGTGAGTCATGAATTACGAACTCCGCTAACTTCGCTGATGGGATCACTGGATTTGCTAGCAACGGGACAATTGGGGAGTTTGACTCATCAAGGGCAACGGGTTCTCAAAATTGCGGTCTCCAATACAGAACGGTTAATTCGTTTGATTAACGACATTCTTGACCTGGAGCGAATGAAATCAGGCAAGATTATGATGCAGAAAACACGTTGCAACACAGCTGAACTGTTGACTCAGGCGACAGAAGCCATGCAAAGTATGGCAGACCAAGCACAGGTGAAATTGGTGGTTCAACCGCTGTCGATCGACCTGTGGGCTGACTCGGATCGCATTTTGCAAACCTTAACTAACTTATTGAGCAATGCTATTAAGTTTTCACCGCCCGCATCGACTGTTTGGTTAATTGCTGAACGGGTAGAGACCCCAGTTCAAGCAACATCGATGCAGTTAAATTCTGAGGCGGAATGGGCGGTGCGATCGTCGGTGCTCAACCCTGGTTCCCCAGCACTGCGAATCGCCGTGAAAGATCAAGGCAGAGGCGTACCTGCGGACAAATTGAAACTGATCTTCGATCGGTTTCAACAAGTCGATGCGTCCGATTCTCGTAAAAAGGGGGGAACAGGGTTAGGACTTTCCATCTGTCGCAATATCGTGGAACAGCATCATGGGAAAATTTGGGTAGAAAGCACACTTGGCGAAGGCAGCACCTTCTACATTTTGTTACCACTTCATCAAGAACCCTCATCTAACTTATGAGCAAATGCATTCTCATCGTGGATGATGAAGAAGACGTGCGCGCGATCGCCCAATTGGGGTTGGAAATGGGCGCAGGCTGGACTGTAATGACTGCCAGTTCTGGGCAGGAAGCGCTGAGCGTAGCTGCTGAAAAGCAACCCGATGCGATTTTGCTCGACATGATGATGCCGGATATGGACGGGAGATCGACCCTGCAAAAGCTCCGCCAAAATGCTGCCACTCAAACAATTCCAGTCATTTTGGTTACAGCGAAGGTGCAACAGTCCGACCAGGCCAGTTTCGCGGATTTAGAAGTTGCTGCCATCATCCCTAAACCCTTTCGCCCTTTGCTATTGGCAGAGCAGATTCGTGAAGCTTTAGGTTGGGCAATGGAGTAGGCACAGTTTTATCACGCTTTTTGCATCTGCACGGTTCATTCGGATTTAAGAATTCAAGAGTTGGGAGCCAGAATTACAAAACGTTTGGGGGACTGATTCAATCCCTTAATTTCACTCGATCACAGGAACTCATCGATTGTCCCGTCCCGCCGCGTCGTACTTTGATCAATTCAGCGCAGATACTGACCGCAATTTCTTCAGGTGTAAGTGCCCCAATATCTAACCCGATCGGGGCATGGATTCGGGGCAAAGTTGGCAGATTGGTGGTGGGGTTCAGCGATGCTGCGCGCTCTGACTGCTGTAATGCCTGTAAAACAGTTTTGACTCGTTTTTCACTGCCAATCATGCCGATGTAGTGGAGTGGACGTTGCCGCAACACCTGCAGGGCAGCAACGTCATGCAAATATCCACGGGTTACCAGTGCTGCATAAAGTTGAGAAATGTGGGTCAAGGCAGAAACCGCTGCTGCGATCGGCTGTGCCAGAACCTGCACTGCCTGCGGAAATCGCGCCGTTGTGGCAAATTCTGGGCGATCGTCTTGCACCACTACGCGAAATCCTGCCAGGTGGGCAATCTGTGCCAGGGGCACAGCACAATGCCCCGCCCCAACAATCAGCAAAGTGGGAGGAGCCAGGATTGGTGTCGAGAAGGATGAAGAATGGATAAGAGATGCAATAGGTTTTGCAGAAATGAGCGGAGAATGCCCAAGTTCCAGATCGGGCAATCGGGTTGAGTCCAATGGGGTAATGAGCATTCCAGACTGGCCAGACTCCAGCATTGTCTGAATGCGAGTTACCCGTGTTCGCGCTTCATCACCTTGCCAGCGCTCTAGCCAGACCTGCATCATGCCGCCACAAACCCCTTCGGTTGCGCGTTGGGGGGCACCAGTCAGGTCAATCTCAATCAATTGCTTCTGCCCCGTTTGCAAAACCTGCTGTGCGGCTTGAATCACTTTGGCTTCGCCTGCTCCACCGCCGATCGTGCCAATTATTTTGCCATCAGGACAGATTGCCATCTGTGCCCCGACTTCGCGCGGCACAGAGCCTTTGACTTGAGCGATCGTCGCCAGGACGATCGCTCCATGCTGAAGGGCTTCAGCCAATTGTTGATAGAAATTCAGCATGTGTTTGAGTCCATCATCATCACAAAAAAAGCACCCCCCATTGGAGGGCGCTTTTTTGTGATGTAATTCGATTAGCTGTGGATAGAAGGAGCAACCATTGCTACAGGAGTTGCTTCGCCAGCAGCCAGATCCAAGGGGAAATTATGAGCATTGCGCTCGTGCATGACTTCAAAGCCCAAGTTAGCACGGTTTAGCACGTCAGCCCAGGTATTAATCACACGACCTTGAGAATCCAAAATCGACTGGTTAAAGTTAAACCCATTCAGGTTAAACGCCATGGTGCTGATGCCCAGTGCGGTAAGCCAAATTCCCACCACGGGCCAGGCACCCAAGAAGAAGTGCAGGGCACGAGAGTTATTGAAACTGGCATATTGGAAGATCAACCGACCGAAGTAGCCATGGGCTGCAACGATGTTGTAGGTTTCTTCTTCTTGTCCAAACTTGTAACCGTAGTTCTGCGATTCGACTTCGGTGGTTTCACGCACTAGGGAGGAAGTCACCAAAGAACCATGCATAGCGCTGAACAAGCTACCGCCAAACACGCCGGCGACACCCAACATGTGGAACGGGTGCATCAGAATGTTATGCTCCGCCTGGAACACAAACATGAAGTTGAAGGTGCCGCTGATACCCAGGGGCATGCCATCAGAGAAAGAACCTTGTCCGATCGGGTAGATGATGAACACGGAGGTTGCTGCTGCAACAGGTGCACTGTATGCAACGCAAATCCAGGGGCGCATCCCCAAACGGTAGGATAGTTCCCACTGACGACCCATCCAGCAGCAGATACCGATAAAGAAGTGAAGCACAATTAGCTGGTAGGGACCGCCGTTGTACAGCCACTCATCGAGAGAAGCGGCTTCCCAAATGGGGTAAAAGTGCAAACCAATCGCGTTGGACGAGGGGACTACAGCACCAGACATAATGTTGTTGCCATAGATCAAGGAACCTGCAACCGGTTCCCGAATCCCGTCAATGTCCACAGGAGGAGCGGCAATAAAGGCAATGATGAAGCAAATGGTTGCGGTTAGCAAGGTCGGAACCATTAGCACACCAAACCAACCCACATAGAGACGGTTGTCTGTGCTGGTGATCCAATCACAAAACCGATCCCATGCGCTGCCGCTTTCGCGTCTTTGAATGGTTGTTGTCATGATTTTGATGAATGATTTAGAACGACAAAAATGAAATGAATGAAGTCAAGATAAGGATTCCTTACCTGCTCTCATATTATTTACATTCGTTTTTGTTTTTTCTAGTCATACTTTGTTAATTTTTGCAAACCTTGACGTATCAATGCTGGCTAGAAATTGGGTCTTGGAGCACGTCAATTTAACCGGAATGAAGTCAAGGTGAAAATTCTGAAAAATGATGATTCAAGCCCTTTATTTCAAAGGGTTAGAGAGTTTTAAGCAAAGTTCAAACGGTCTGCCAGTTTCGGCTCATTTGGCCTCTATTAGCAGAAAAACGTGAAGTTTTTAGATGCAAAACTTGATTGAGTTTTGTGTATGTACATTTCTGCTCATTGCTCGTTCTATTGTCCAAACGCTTTCAAACAAAGACAACCAGCAAAAATCAAGAAAGATGAAGTTTCAAAAAACTTTACAAAATAAATCTCAAGAGCTTAAGGAAGCTTCCAGAATTATGCGTTTTTAAAAAAATCTGTGTTTTGCCCTTGCTACTGTTGATACCAAGCGGCACGCCATGCCTTCATCTGATCGATTTCTGTCTGTTGGGATGTGATGATTGCTTGAGCCAGCTTTTGAATTTCTGAGCGCTTTGATTTGCCTAAAGCATCCCTCGCCATCACGATCGCCCCTTCATGATGAGGAATCATGGCGTTGATAAATCGCAAATCGAACTGAGCATCTGCTTGCCCTAGATTCATAGTCATCATCATGGCGTGGCTCTGTGTCTGTGACATTGGCATCATTTGATTGTGCTGAGTGTGCCATGCAACCGGTGCAGCAGCGACTTTAGGATACCAGGCCTTTCGCCATTGCGTCATTTGAGCAATTTCTTGGTTCTGAGCGGTAATGATTGCCTGTGCCAGTTTTTTAAGTTCTGGACGTTTTGATTTTTGTAAAACCTCCTTTGCCATGAGTACGGCTCCCTGGTGGTGAGGTATCATTGCATCCACAAAACGCAAATCATAGTTAGCGTCGGCAGGACCTAAAGCCATCGCTGTTGCGTGGGACATGCCAGCATGGGGCATTTTGTCTGAAGCTACCTGTTCGGGTGCCTTGGCAATCGTTGCAGAGGAGCTAATCGATGGGTCTGGGGAGGTCGATCTAGTTTGTGGATCAGAGATCGAACAAGCGGTCAAAAATCCGCCCAAGCCACTTAGAAGGGCGGCAAAACTCAAAAGAATCGTTTTTCGAAAGATCTGATTCATTACTCAGTCACTTAAAAATCGAAGTAGATATAAGAAAGTCCACCGTCAGGCGCCAGCAACCAAACTCCCAGTAAGCAAATGGGCACAAGCGCCAATTTTAGCACCCAGTTGAGTTGTAGTTTCAGCCCTCGGTTGATAAAGTAATTCAGCCCCATGAGCATAACCAAACTGAGAAGTAGGGTGACCAGTTGGGCAAAATCGAACCCGATCGCTTCCTGATAGACCTTGTGGGCAAACTGGGCATCGGCAGGATATCCAAATAAGTGCTGAACCACTCTAAACGAATCTTTTAATTCGGGTAAGCGGAAGAAAATCCAGGCAGTAAACACCATCAGTTGGGTCATTAACCAGGCAGTCACAATACCCGGCAAACTTTGCCACCAACTCTTTAAAGAGGGGAAGCGATTGGACGCAGTTTCAGTTAAGCGATGAACCACCAGGGCACCCCCATGCAATGCACCCCACACAATAAAGCCCCAGGCAGCACCATGCCAAATTCCAGCAATCACCATGACAATCAGCAGGTTAAGGCAGGTACGTCCTAACCCCTGGCGCGACCCCCCCAGAGGGAAATACAGATAGTTTCGCAACCAATCCCCCAACGTCATGTGCCAGCGTCGCCAGAAGTCGGCAATGCTGGTAGAGAAATAAGGAAAATCAAAGTTTTGGGGCAGATCAAACCCTAATAAGACAGCACTGCCGCGAGCTATATCAACATAACCACTAAAGTCGAGATAAAGTTGCAGTCCGTAGGCAAAAGTTGCTAACCACAAATCGCCGCTACCTGCCCGCTCCAGATTATCGAAGCTCAGGTTGACTAACCGCCCTAAGTTGTCTGCCAGCAGTCCTTTTTTAACAGCTCCACAGGCAATTAGCCATAATCCCTCAGCAATTTGGGCAGGGACTGGTAAGGGTTGCGCTTGCAACTGTACCGCCATGGTATGGAAGCGAGTAATCGGACCTGAGATGAGCTTTGGAAAAAAGAGTTTGTAAGCGGCAAACTTCAGAAATTGCTGAGTTGCTGGGGCACCGCGATAGACATCTACCAGATAAGCAATACATTCAAAGCAAAAAAAACTAATTCCCAGCGGGGCAATCAGATGTGCAGCAGACCAGTCTGCACCAGTTTGGGCGATCGACCAATGCAAGAGGCTCCCGATCGATCCCAGAAAGAAGGGAACATACTTGAATCCCAACAAGAGCAACACATTGAGACTAATGCCCAGCCACAGCAACCCAATGCGACGCCGGTTCCAATCCTGCTGGGCAAACTGCCAATCTTCGATGCGCCAATCGGGAGGGGCACCCAACTCTAGCCCTAGGCGGTAATTGACCCATACACCTGCCAAGATCAATGGAATGTATTGAACTTGAAGCGAGGCATAGAACAGGATGCTAGCAAACAACAAGGTCCACATCCGAACCCACTGTTGTTGTACCGACCAATAAATGCCCACGACGCTGAGCAAAAATAAGGCGTAAGTGATGGAGAGAAAAGTCATGAGTTGAAAGGGGGGACTTGGGGCATCCGGATCAACTGACCGTCTAAAGTCCACATGATATGCTCAAACGCTATAGATGGCGTAGAAAATCTTATTTCACTCTGTAAATACGGCAATTTAGCGATCGTACCCTGTCCATTTGAGGAAAGTCGTTACGATAAAAATAATCACAGCAGAGCCGATCACGGAAGGAATGATGGGCACACTTTGAAACTGCCAGCGCAGCAACCCATAATCAATTCCATATTGTTTTTTGAGTAAGTGAAACCCCCACTCACCCAATGCAACCCCCAATAAGCCAATAATGATGAGTCCCACAAACTTACCGGGAATCTGTCGAGGAATAAAGACGTTGGCAATCCCGGCACAGGCAATGGCAACGATTAACCGCACTCCAATTTGAAGGAGATCCATGGCTCTTTGCTAACCGATAGGTGAAGCATCTAAAAATTTGAAAATCTAACTATAAACCTTATATTGGCGAAGTGCGCTAGATGCAAACGCTCATTGACCTAATTCCTGGGATCGGCGATAGGCAGCTTGCACTGCTTCGATTAAGGCAGAGCGAAAGCCTGCTTGTTCTAGTTGGGCAATACCCGCGATCGTCGTCCCACCGGGGCTGGTGACCCGATCTTTGAGTTGGGCAGGATGGAGATCCGATTCGCGCAATAGTTGGGCAGTTCCCCAAACCGTTTGGAGTGCTAACTTGGCAGCGATCGCTCTGGGTAACCCCACAGCCACCCCACCATCGGTCAGGGCTTCGATCGCGATCGCTACATAGCCCGGCCCCGAACCCGACAACCCGGTTACTGCATCCATCAACGATTCTGGAATTTCAACAACCTCACCCACTGCTTGAAAGATGCGTTGAGCCAATTCCAAATGCGTAGGCTGTACTGCCTGTCCAGGCGAGATCGCAGTCATCCCAGCCCCCACCGTTGCTGGAGTATTCGGCATCGCCCGAATTACCGGCTGATCAGGAAATGCCTTTTCTAGCGTAGAAATTGACGTACCCGCCAAAATTGAAATCACCAGAGGCTTTGCAGTTCCCTGGATGGCAGACTTTGACAATTCCGCAGCAACGGTCCCAAAGACCTGCGGTTTAATTGCCAACATCAAAACCTCAGCAGCCTCTGCTGCCAAATGATTCTCATCTGTAACTTGCACGCCATATTGTTGTGCCAGCATCCCCCGTCGTTGGGACTGTGGTTCACTGACTAAAATAGTTTGCGGCAAGTAAATTTCCTGAGCAATGAGGCGGGATATGAGGGCTTCCCCCATGATCCCGCCTCCAATCATGCCAAACTTTGCAGGCAACACGCTTGCCTCCTCGCAGGTTGACAGTAGCAATCGCCATTGTGGCTTGCTTTTATGCTTTTTGAGAACAGACTGAACGGCTTTCGAATAGATTTTGCCGACAGCTCACTGCTGCTTTCAAAGCTTTTGCAATACTGACGGCTTCTCGATCGTTACACCCTAACAATAAAAGGGAGTTATTGCGCCATCCGGATTTGCTCGGTTGCCCAAGCTGGGGTTGGTGCGGCTGGGCGAGAAACTCGAACTTGGGGTTGGGGTTGCTCGGCCGTCAAATTAGGATTGGTGCTGACTTGAACACAACTGGGTGTAAACAAGAAAATACTTTCGCCGATTCGTTCTTGATGACCATCGATCGCATAAGTACCACCTGCGACAAAATCAACCGCGCGCTGAGCTTGATCGGGATCCATGATGGTCAGGTTAAGAACCACTGACTTACGTTCACGAAGCGCCTGAATCGCTTGAGGCATTTCTTCAAAAGAACGAGGCTCCATCACAACCACTTCCGACATGCCATTTACAGCACCAGGCATCCCAATTACATTACTCATCATTGAACTTGCTCCTGTTTGAGTTGCTCCAACAACTGCGCGGTCTCTCAGACGACGACGGTTACGGCTATCTTCTTCTGGTGCTGGCTGAGTGTGTTCTTCTTGATAGAGATTTTGATATTCTTCTCCATCCATTTCGTCGTATTCGTATTCGTAATCTACCGGCTCATTTAAGCCCACAAAATCCCGTAGTTTCGTGAAAATATTGTTCACTGTTCAGGCTCCATCACATTCAGGATTACATCGAAAAAACAAGCTTAAGAACGAGGAACAGTAAAAATAAACCTTAATCCCCGCACAAGTGATTGGAAAGCGCCAGCCCACCTAAGAGAACACAAGGCAGAACTTTCTCATATAACCTAGCGACCCGTCCTTGGAGTCCAGGTTGTGAGCACCCTGCTTCATTTTGCCAAGTTGAACACACAGTATACATCAGATTTTCTGAGTGAGCGCCATTTAGGTTTTCTTAAGAATTGCACTGGGACAAAGTCATGATCATAGCTTGGATCAAGGTGACGATCGATCTCTCAAGAACGTCGATTTCATGGAAAAACTCGCCCAAATTCATTCGATATCAAACCGATAGCTTTAGGAGATTTCCAGAGAAGATTTTACCCTCTGCCATTACCCTTCGACTTCGCTCAGGGCAAAAGCTGGTTGAGCAGAGTCGAAGCCAGCGGGAATTTGTTTGCTAGAAATCTCCTTACTGGGACAAAGGGTGCTTGAAAAGGTTCTTAACTGTTTTTCAGGCAGGTTGTTGACTTGGGTTTGGTTACAAATTGATTGAATGATCTGCACTGATTCATAAACATTTCTGACCAGGGAGGAATCATCACTCTAAACACAGAATATGATTGCAATTTTTGTCAGGTTGAGTCAGCTAAAATTCGTTCTTGGTAACCTAGGGGAAATTATATTTCAAGGTTTGCAATGTGAACGTTTTTTTTAGCCGTTTGGTTGCAGATGGGATTCGAGGACTGGTCGATCTCCAAAAAGAACCGTACCCAAGCGAATCATCGTAGCTCCGGCTTGAATTGCCAAGGGATAGTCCCCAGACATTCCCATCGAAAGTTCCTGAATTTTCAGGTGTTTCCAGGACTGACAGCGAATCTGATCCGCAATGACGCGCGCTTGTTGAAAAACTGAGAGGGTTTGGTCTGCCGACAATCCCGCAGGCGGAATGACCATCAACCCCCGAATTCGGATCTGGGAGAGTTGATCGAGATCTACCAGATCTGCCAACAGTTCTGGCACTGTCCATCCATATTTGTTGGGATCAGGCAATAATTTTACCTGAAGGCAGACGTGGGGAGCAGAGGACAGGCTTTCGGCAACTCGATCTAGACGCTGTGCCAATTTCAAACTATCGACAGAGTGAATCCATTGGAACTGGGCGATCGCTTTTGGGACTTTATTACTTTGCAGATGCCCAATTAAATGCCAGGTAATCTCCGGGAGATCGTGGAGCTGAGCTTGTTTTTCTTCAGTTTCCTGAATGCGGCTTTCCCCAAAATCTCGAATTCCCGCCGTATAAGCAGCTCTGATCGCGGTGACTGATACATTTTTAGTCACCGCAATTAACCGAACCGACATCGGTAAAGTTTGGCGAATGCTCGCAATGCGTTGAGCAATGAGAGGGGTTTCAGAAACATCCGTCATTGGAATGCGGGAAGTGGGCTCTTCAATATTCTACTGGGAGACTGCCATTTTGCTGGGCGACCCGATCTATTGGAAAGTACGTTTATGAATAGCTTGGAGTTGATCGTAGTCTTTGATCTGTCCGGCGCGACGAAACATTCTTAAGCGATTTTCAACTAAAATTCGAGCATCGGCACGGCTGACGGGTTCAAACTCCATGCCTTGTGCCCCATTCACCACCAAAAAGAAAAGACGTTGGGCATAGAGGGTGGTAAAGAGTTCCCGGCTATCTTCAACCAGACAGACCCTGAACAACATGCCAAACGTCGGATGATTCAGGTAAGTTTCGCTGCTCATGGAGATCTAAAGTTAGAAGGAATACCAGGGCGGAGGTTGGAAGATACGTAAGAATAGATAGTTTGCCATAAGACGAGCGTGAATTTTCAAGAAAATATTGATGTATAGGGCGTTTGGTGGAAGTTGGTTCATGGGGAGCAGTTTTCTACTTAAGCTTCTCCCCCCCAGATGAACCTGGCTCCCCACAGCACAGTCAACCCCAGCAGTGCCAGCCAATCTCCCCACTTTAAGCGTAATTGGTGCCACTGCACTCGATGTTGATTGGGGCTGGTAAAGCCTCTCACCTTCATCGCGCTAGAAATTTGCTCTGCTCGTAGAAGTAAATTTTCGAGCAATCGCTCGGCGACCATGAGCCAAACCTGGGCAGCGCGTCGCAACCCAAGCTTTTGCCAGTTGATAGCTCGGGTTCTCACAGAGCGCACTAGATTTTGGACTTCTTCCATGACCAGGGGAATAAATCGTAGCGACAGGGTAAGAGTTAAGGCAATTTCGGTAATGGGAAAGTTGAACCGTTGCAAGGGACGCATCAGGCTTTCAATCCCAGCAGTAATTTCTTCGGGAGCGGTTGTCAACAGATACAGTGTGGAACTGTAGATTAGAGTGAACAAGAGTGTACTTACACGAATTGCTAGATCGAGCGATCGCCGCGTCACTGTTATGGGGCCCCAATCAAACAAAACATAACGATACGGAGTGGGTTGGGGCAAAGCGATCGATGCCCCATCAGTTTTTGAATTAGCAACTTCTGAATTGGCAGCTTTGCCCCAATCCAAAGGATTCCAGGACCGCCGTTGAGGAGGCATTTGGGATAGTGTTGCGGGTTGTTCGGCAAATGCTAATTCGTTGTCTGGTAGACGGGGCTGATAACTTGTATCCATACCATCCGGTGCAACGGCAACCAACAGCATTACCAAAAAACTAAACATCAGCAGCCAACCCATTTGTTGCCGCCAAACTCGTAGTGGAATCAGGGCGGTCAGGGTAATTACAATCAGCAACCCAACCAATGAAAATCGCCAAATCGCGTTTGCCAGCAAAGGAGCAGCTAAAAAGCTCATGAGCCAGATCAGTTTGATGCGTGGGTCGAGGCGATGGAGCCAGGTAATCGGCTGTTCCAGATATAGACCGAGGGGAAGCGATCGTAATAAATCCATTGGCTAAGCAATTGAATCGTAAATTTTAATTTTAAGTGACAGATTTATGGATGGTAGATTTACTGGATAAATGAATAAGAGATTCAGTGATCAGTATATTGGGAATATCCTTCTTGATATACACCTTCTCCGGAACGAGCGATGACCTTGCAACTCTGCACTTGTGGTTCATCTTGGAACAAATCGATTACAGGAGTCAATGCATCTAAAAAGCTGGCTCTTCTAAGGAAGAGCCAGCTTTTTAGGAGAGATTTACTGAAACGATCGTCTCAATTAATCCTCACGGATACAATCTTTCGTTACTCAAGCGGAGTTTGAGTTCTGGATTGATGTTGTTGTTTTAGGTAAGCCTCCAATTGGGTTCTTTGCTTCTGGTTCAGTACGCTCATAACATCTTGGTTCGACTTTTGCACGATCGTCATAATTTTTTTCTTCTGGTCAGCGTTCAGGTTCAATGACTTGAGCGCTTCCCCCAGTTTCATACCTGACTTCAGCTCTGTTTGCAGTTTCGTGCGCTGCTCTTGGGTCAATACCTGGTTAATCTGATGAATACGAGAGGCACGAATGGGACGGATTTTGTTTTTCTGGTCAGTGCTTAGGTTTAGCTGCCCAATGATTGATGAATGGGTCTGAGCAACTGCCGATTGAGTCGGCTGCATCGGATGGGTGGCTGGCTTAGTCTCAGCTAAGGCAAGGTTGGGAAGCAAAGTCAGTAGAGCGATCGTACTGGCAAAGATAGAAGTATACCGACCAGAGTGGATAGCCATTTTAGAAGCTCCTTATTTAATTTGGTTTTTAGGGGATTGCTGAATCACAACCGGAATCAGCAGTTCTGAGCTTTAGGACTTATATCGATTTTTGTTGCGGTAGCACACGCCTAGACTGGCACTCAGCTAGTGTGTTGAAATCAATGCAAGATTTCTCCCCCTTCAGCAGACTCTCAAAGCTCAAAAGATTTGGCGCAATTTAGCTTTGCCGATACATATTAAGCTTCTGTGACACTCCTATGGCATCTCTACATCAATACTTGGGATCACACCATTGCACGTTTACTGCCTTGAAGAGGCTGGCACTTGAACTGGCTGCTTGATTTAGAAACGCAGTGGAGGGAGATAGATCATCCCAATTTGCCTGTCGAAACACTACACAGTCCCTGCACCCTTTCCGGCAAATCGTTTTGTCTAAATTTATTTTATAGTTGCAGAAAATTTGGCAATGTGTCGGAAATTGATTCAACTTTTGCTTACTGAAATTATTCACTGTAGCAATCTAAAATCATCTAAAAGGGGAAGATTCCTGGAATATATCAAGATTCCAGAGATCTGGGATTTTTATATTATTCAAACTCTGTTGTGGAGTTAGTATTTTGGCAATAAATTTTAAGTCTTACTCAGCAGTCCTTTTGAGTTTGGCGAGCATCTTTTGAGTCTCGTCATAATTTAGCATTTTATTTTGTTCTTGATAAAGATCCGAAGCTTTTTCATAGTCTTTTATTGCTCCCTTAATATAGCCTTTCTTGCGAAGAAGATTTCCACGACTGATATAGGCATCAGCATACTGAGGTTCGCATTCAATTGCTTTATTGACATCTTCAAGAGCTTTTTTCACGACTCCTAATTCAGAATAAGAATTTCCTCGATGATCGTATACAAAGCAATCATTTTTGTTCAAAGCAATTGCCTGATCATAATCTTTAATCGCTTCCTGGTATTTCCCCACAGCATGGTAAGCATCTCCTCGATTTACAAGTAAACCACTATCACCAGGTTGTAGATTAGCTTTAAGCTGAATTGCCTGATCGTAGTCTTCAATTGCTTTTTGGTAATTTTGTAAATAGTAATGAGCCAGTCCGCGTTTATTAAGCAAGAAATAATCACTAGATTCCAAAGCATTTTGAGATTTTAGCTGAATCGCCTTATCGTAACTTTCAATTGCGCTTTGATAAATTTTTTGAGCTCCAAGAGAATCACTGTAAGCTTCTGTTTGGACTAGTTCAAGATAAGTATCACCCAATTCAGAATAGCCATTATTACTTTTCGGGTTGAGGGTAATTAGCTGCTTATATTTCTCGATCGCTCCTTCAAAATCTTGTGTTTGCACTTTACTGCGAGCTTCATCGAGCATTTTTTGTTCTAAAATTTCGACTTTGGGATCTACATGGGTGGGCAAAGAAGGGTTAATATTTGATGAGTTAGAATCCAGTTTTTGTGAGATATTGGACGGTAAAGATCGTTGATTGATTCGAGCAGAATATAAAGAATAGGTCGCTAAACCTATCACTAATAATGCAATTGGTACACCGCCTAAAAAAAACAAAAGCGGACGATTTTGATGGGAAGTTATGCCCAGTTTAGGCAGTCTCTTGGCTGCTTTTTCAAGAATCCGAGCTTCGATCGGGGCAACATCTTGATCTCTCAGTCCCAAAGCTTGCTGAAAGTGCTTTAAGTTATCGCGAGTATGCTCACTTAAAGGATTTTCACGCCGAATTTCTTTGATCAGCATCTGTTCGTAGTTGTAGCGTTTTTCCTCACATTTTCGATAGGGTTGAAGTACGTCATGCTCAATCTTAGTTGCTGCTTCAACGGACAAATTCAGATTATTTCGCCGCGCTTCGAGGGTGCGACGACCTAAATCTGAAATACTCACATCTGCTCTGGGTGGCAATTGAAGTAACTTCCGGGCATTATCTAGGAAATTTGGTCGTACAAAAGTGATTGCTTTTTGACGCACTAAGCGATCGACTTCCCGACGGTAGTTGAGTTGAGGACCACTTGTGGGTGCCTTAGCGAATCGAATGCTATACCCTTCTCTTGTTGTGTAGATCTCAGGTTTCATCACAGGAACTGCTTCTCGAACTCTGTTGCGGGTGTAGTTATAGAGTTCCTCAACGGAAATCCAGCCATCTCCATCTAAATCTGCAGCTCCGGTTTCAATGCCTTCGACTAAATAGCGAGTATAAACTGACAAATCTGAATCTTTTTACTCAAAAGAATACTCATGAGAACTGGAAGAAGTGAGTATAGCTCTGCCTTGTCCTTGAAATTGTTCTTTCAAATTGATGGTTGCACTTTTGGCTTGCATTCCTTTTGCAAAAGCACCACTAAAGCAACAATCTAAAACCACAATTTGATGTTTTGACTTACTGCTTTCCATGACGTTATGGATGAAATTGGCTGGAATTGCCGTTGCTTTTAGTCGCTCTTTGCGAGTTCTATAACTGGTGAGATAAAAGCATCCATCATCATCGGTAACTCCATGTCCTGAAAAGTAAAGCAGGAGTAAATCATCCTTTTGACGATCGGTAAAAAAAACCTCAATTTCATCTCGCATTTCTCGATCGTCTGGGTCAGTCAAAACTCTGATATCTGTCTCACTGACCCCCCCCTTTCAACAAAGCACTCCGAACAGCTTGGGTATCACGGTTTACAGACGAGAGTGAGGGAAAACCATGCTCGTATACACCAACCCCGATGAGTAATGCAACTTTCTGTGCCATAACAAATGCTAGTAATGATGCTTTCGGGTGTACAAGTCAACTACGGTATTGAAACCAGTTTCTCTACTGATTCCCCAGCTAAAATCAGAGTATTTCAGTGTCTCTCTTAAGCCTGTTTGGATAACAGACTAATCCTTTATCTGTTCTTTGAGAGAGTTTTATGCATTATTTTTTATTGTAAAATAAATTCATGATTTCTCCCGAAAAAGCATAAAAATTTACATCCAATTTTAGATAATTGGATTCCTGACGGAAGATTAAAGCTGCGTGAGGAGCGAAGCCCTATCGAATCTGGTAATGAGATCGAGCCTCGCACAATCTGCGTTGGACAAAGCCCTTTGCTCAGACGATCGTTTACACCGTCACCCCTTCCAATTCTTCATCGGTCAAATCATAGAGCTTTCTTAGCTTGTCTAACTTCTCCGCATCAGGTTGCCAGAAACCGCGCCCATGGGCTTCCAGCATTCTGCCCACAATATTGCGAAAAGCCTCCGGATTGGCTTGTCGCAGTTTTTCTGCCATCTCTGCATCGAGGGCGTAGGTGTCGGCTGCCTGGTCATAGACCCACCCTTCCTGAAAATCCACAGTGCCGCCCCAACCGATGAGCGCTGTCATCCGTTGGGAGATTTCGTAAGCACCGCCAGAACCCTGGGCTGCCATGGCATCTGCCCATTTGGGGTTGAGCAGTTTCGATCGATACTCCATTCGCAGCAGATCTTCCAGATTGCGCGGCGTAGTATCCTTAGAAAAACTTTCTACAAAACTGGTGGCGACTTTCTGTCCTCGTTGCTGTTCGGCGGCTCGTTTCAAGCCTCCGGTGTTGGCATAGTATTCCTGGATGTCAGTCAAGCCATATTCCACCGAGTCAATTTCTTGAATAATGCGATCGCTGGTCTTCAGCAGTGTCTCCAGCACCTCCGGGCGTGCCTGTCCCTTATCTTGCCTGCCATAACTAAAGACATTACGACTTTTCCAGGTTTGCCCCAACTCTTCGCCCGACTCCCAGTTTGCCGCCACCACCTGGTCATTGACCAGGGAACCGTAGTCACCCGCAGGATTAGAGAACAGTCGCGCCGAAGCATTTTCTATGCCCTTTGCCTGGAGGGCCAGGACATGCTTGCGGATAAAATTCTGGTCGTCCGGTTCTGAGGCTTCAGCCGCTCGCCGAAACAGATCATCCAACAACTCAATGATGTTGACAAAACTATCGCGAAAGATACCAGAGAGATTTGCCAACACATCAATTCGGGGATGTCCCAACTCTGCCAGAGGACGTAACTCGTAGCGCACAATCCGTCCGGTGCCTTCTTTTATAGGTGCCGCTCCCACCAGTTCCAGCAAAATTCCCAGAGATTCCCCTTTGGTTTTGATGGCATCTAAGCCCCAGAGCATAACGGCAACCGTTTCGGGATAGGTGCCATGCTCTCGTAAATGCTGCGCCAGAATTTTTTGGGCAATTTCGCGACCCCGTTCGTAGGCAGCGGGGGAGGGCATTCGGTAGGGGTCGAGGGCGTGGATGTTGCGTCCGGTGGGCAATACGCCGGGACCATCTCGCAGCAAATCGCCACCAGGAGCAGGGGGAATGTATTCACCATTCAGACCCCGTAGCAGATTGATCAGTTCATCGGGGGTCTGGTTGAGCAGATCGCGGACGCTGACTGCCTCCTCTAGTAATTCATTGGACAGACGGAATTTCGATTCAACGCCAAATTGGGTTTGTATTTGCTGGAGATCTCTCATTGGGGAATGATCGCCTCCCTGCGTCAACGCTGTAATCACGTCCGCTGGCAAGGATTTCTCATCAGTGAAATAGGCGTTTAGATAGCTGCTCAGGGTCTCTGCATCAGGCGCAACGCCCAGTTGATGTAGGCCGGAAGAAAAGAGGCGATTTTCCAGCACTTGCAGATACTCATACAACTTCACCAGGTAATGGTTGAAGGCATCGGCACTGAACAGGTTGAGATTTTCTGGGGTGAAGGCAATGCCCAATCGTTTGGCATCCGCAAAGGGACAGTCGGCATCCAGTCCGGTATCAACAATCTTTTTAGCGATCGCTTCTTTCAAGGCATAGTTTTTCTGCGGATCTTCGCGATATTCAGCAATTAACTCTCGCAACAGCACCAGTTCTTTGTAGAGTCCGGCTCGACCATAGGGTGGCACATTGTGAGAAATCAACACGCCATAGCCACGCCGCTTTGCCAACATCGACTCCGAAGGATTATTGGCAGCATAAACATACAGATGAGGCAGGTTGCCTAGCAAAATGTCTGACCAGGAATAGCCGGTATTGCCCAGTGGTGAACCGGGTAACCATTCCACCGTGCCGTGCATGCCAAAGTGGACCACTGCATGGGCTTGAAAGTCCTTTTGCAACCACTGGTAGAACGCAGCGTACTGGGGATGAGGAGTCAAATCGCGCTCAAACATCAAGCGCATTGGGTCGCCAGCAATGCCCAACGGCGGCTGTACGCCAATCCACACATTGCCCAGTTGCACGCCCCCTAACCAGAAATCATCCCCCAGGGTTTTGATGCCCGTATCGGTGAGGGATTTCCAGCATTTCTCGACGCGGCTGGTTTGCAGATAACCGAGCCAGGATTCGAGGGTGCGGACGTTGACGATGGTAGCGGATTTTGTAACGGATGCAGTGGATGACGGATTGACAATATCCGGTTCATCCGTCGTCCATCCGCTGCTCACTTCATCGGCGACTTTGACCCAACGAATTAATTCTTCGCCATCTTGGGGTAGGTCACCGATCGTGTATCCTGCGGCTTTGAGGGATTGCAGCAGGCAGAGCAACGATCGTGGCACGTTCAACAGGGCAGCAGTGCCGACGGCACCGTAACCAGGGGGAAAGCCGTAGAGAATGATGGCAATGCGCCGATCAGCAACGGGCGTTTGGCGCAGTTCAATCCAGCGTTTGACTCGTCCAGTCAGGCGTTTGACTCGTTCGGGAATCAGGTAAATGGTGTCGCCGACCAAGCCACCCAGAGGAATGGGATCGATCGCGCCATCCAGTTCAGGCAAGGCATATAGCACCACACTTTGCAGTCCGCCAATGCCCTGGCGCGTCCAGGAGTGGATGTCCTGAATCAGCAATGGAGCAGAGACAAAATAGGGCACATTTTTGGCACCGAGAATGCGTTTAGCCACTTCCACCTGTCGCCCCGCTTCCATGGAACCTGCTGGTCCCCCCACTAGCGGAAAGCCAATAGTGGACACGATCGCATCTACCTTTACCGCTTCTGCTGAAAGGGACAGGGTTTCCGTCTTTCCCCGCGATCGTTGCTGCTGCTCATACTCGCTAGTCATCCAATCCCGCACCGCCACATGCCCTTCCACCCCGTTGATGAAAATGGGCAAGGGCACCAAGCCTGCCTGCTCAAACGCCCGAATCAGTTGGGGGATATAGGCTTGCTTGGTAATGACATGCTTGCGGTAGAGCAAAATGCCAACGATCGGAAGGTTTGAGGTTTGAGGTTTAGATTCTTCCGACCCCTGCTTCCTGCCTCCTTCCTCCTGCCTCCTATACCACTCCAAATACTGCCTCGGCGACTCAAAATACCCCAGATACTCCGGGTGCAGCAAACCCATGTTAGGGGTTTCCAAAGGCGGGGGAATTTCACCGATCGTCAATCCCAGGTATTTTTCGGCGATCGTCCAGAATAAGGCTGCAACATTCTCAGAACCACCCGCATTCCAATAGCCGTAGATAATTAACCAGTTACGTAAGTCCTGCACTTTTTGCACAGGCACAAACTTCAGCAGCTTGGGTCCAGTTTTGAGAAAGCTGAGGTAGCCTGCCAGTTTGTCCTCTTCTTTACCACTGCCAAATTTGCTGAGGATGAATTGGATCGGTTTGGGCATGCCCTTGGGTTTGTCCCCGATCGCAAATTTTCCCAGTTGAGTCAGGCTCATCAGTTCCAGGGCGGACTCGAATACCAAGCGCGTCGGAATGTGCTGGACTCGTTCCCGCAGCCACATTACCTGGTCGTAGTCAAACAACAAACTGCCAAAGAAGACTTGAGCATCCTTTAAGGCGGCTTCGACTTCAGTGGGATGAGTGGTGAGATCGCGATCGCTGAAGACCCGAATCTCCAACTCCAAACACCGGGCTTGTGCCAACTGAGCAGACTGACGATATAGATCAGCGTTAAAGGATTCGAATCCAGCGATCAAAACGATGCGTGGCATATTGGGTGAGGGAGAATCGATACCTGGATCTTAAGCCGATCGTCCGATTTCAGGGGATTCGGAATATTTCTCACAGTTGCCAAATATTTACAAAGATCTCGTTTGGGGCAGGGCTAACAGGTTAGAACTAATGAAAACACCCTATAGATTTTGAATTTTGGGTGGGTTGTTGTGATTTGACTGTGTTGCAAGTTTTAGGTTTTCAGATAACCGGATTCACTGAGCAATGATGCAGATTCAAGATAATTGGCTTCTGGGGTTGCGAGTCGTTTGTATCAAGTTTCAGCTACTTCCGATCGCATTACTGACGATCGTCACAGGCTGCACCTCCCAGCCTCCCCAAACGGGTGCTCCGGCAATTCAGGCTCAAGCAAATACGCCTCCTAAGACGACCTCACCGCCTGCGGCAACTCCAGCGAAAACAGCGACTTCACAAAAAGCCAAAGCAAACAAGCCTGTCGCTCAAAAAGGAGGTGTTGCCAAAACGGCACCTGTGGTGAACCCCAAAGCGATCGCGTTAAACAATCAAGGCGTGGAGAAAGTTGCAAAAGCCAATTACAAAGGTGCACTACAAGATTTTAATCAGGCAATTAAACTCACCCCCACTTTTCCAGAAGCCTATTTAGGGCGAGGCATCGTGTATTCAGTGCAAGGAAATCATGTCGCCGCGATCGGGGAATTCACCCATGCCATCAAGCTCAAACCCAAATTTGCCGAAGCCTATCTCAATCGAGCAGATGATTATCAACAACTCGGGAATCGGAAGCTGGCGATCTCGGACTTGAAGAAAGCACAAACCCTCTTCACTCAGCAAGGCAATCCTGCTAATGCCCAACAGGCAAAAGACCGCATGGAACTGGCGATCGCTCCTCCCCCCCCGCCAATTGAGGTTGCGACCGAGCCCCCGGTTCAACCTGCTGGAAGCGCCAAATCGCCAGAAATGGCGCTTGCCATGCACTTGAGAAAAATCGGTGCGAAGATGTATGGCACTTATTGGTGTTCCAGTTGTCAGTGGCAGCGACAAGAATTTGGCAATGCTTTTAGCCAAATTACTTATATCGAATGCGATCCAGCAGGTGCCAATGCGCGTCCCGATTTATGCGATCGGGCAGGCATTCAGGCATATCCCACCTGGGAATTTAATGGACAACTCTACCGTCCAGGCAGCTATTCTCTAGAAGATCTGGCTGATATTTCGGGCTACCAGGGTCCTCGAAATTTTGGTGGTTAAACGGGCATTTGAATTTATGACAACGCGGAAAAGCGAAAACCTATTACAGAAGCGTGCCCGATGGTGGTGGACAGCAGCCCTGTTTTGGGGCACGTTGCTGCTGATTTTGCTGCTTACGCAGATGAATCATCAAGCCTTATTTCGGGCAATTACCAATTTTTCCCTGACGATCGGCAGTCAGTATGAACGCTGGTTTGGGCAGCAAGTGACTGCCAATCCCGCCGTTTTGTTGCCTCTTGCCTTTGCTGGCGGTCTTCTTTCCAGCATTTCCCCCTGCATTTTGTCGCTTCTGCCCATCAACCTTAGCTACATCGGCACTCGCGAAATCAAATCTCGTGGAGATGCCTTCGTTAAAGCGAGCTTATTTGTCCTAGGAGTCGTCACAGTCCTGAGTCTGTTTGGATTGTTCTCTGCGTTAATGGTCACAGTCCTGGTTAAATTTCGCGGTTATTTCCACATTTTGGTTGGGGCGTTTATTGTACTGATGGGATTGAGTCTGTGGGGAATTGTGCGGTTGCCGCTGCCTCGCACTCATCCAAAAGTGGCGATCGCGGGTCCCTATAGCGTGGGCTTAATGTTTGCACTAGTCAGTTCTCCCTGTGCCAGTCCGGTCATGTTTGCGGTGCTGGCAAGTGGCGCCGCAACCGGGTCTCAGGTGCTGAGCATGCTGGCGATGGTTTGCTATGCGCTGGGCTATACCGCCATTATCTTTTTTGCCAGCTTATTTGCAGGTTTAGCCAAGCAAACTCGCTTACTGCTCGAAAACTCTACCATGATCATTCGAACAGGTAGCATTGTTTTGCTGCTAGTTGGTGCTTATTACCTGGTAGATGGAGTGCGTTGGGTACTAGCAGTGATGGCTCGGACTGGCTGAAACTAACTACGAGTCGGTCCCAAATATTTGGTCAATAGCGGCGAGAACACTTCGTAAATCAGCGTCAGGGGTTGCCCATGGTGCCAGAATAGATAATGCCGACCCCAGAGCGGACCCGGTTGCCCAAAGGCAGATTCCAACGCGCTAGAGTGCCCATAATAAATGCCTTGCACATCCCGATAGAGTTCGGTGCGGAGGCGTGCCAAGCTTGCCCAAATCGGCAGCGATCGATTCTGCAAATATTCATCTACATGACTGGCTTCCCACCAGGATGTGGCATACGCCAACCGTTGCCCAGAGGGCGTTCGCAACCAGACTTGTCGGCGCACACGGGGCCCCGGCACCATCTGAATCGACGTCGGAGCTTGATCGTCATCCATCCCGATCGGAGACATATCAATCACATCCACTTCGGTCGGTTCACCTGTGAGGAGTTGCAAGTGGCGAGTGGGTGAGCCATCTCCTAACAACAAGATTTGCCAGGCAGGGGATAGCTGACTGTGAGGCAAGCCTTTCTGCACTGCCTGCTCCGCCCCTTGCCATAACGGGGAGATCGGGTGCCAGGTGACTGGCAAAAGGGTACTATCGGTCGGTTTAAGAGTTGCAGTCAAAGCTCGTTACATAAGTTAATCTCTTAACTATCATAACGCCTTGTTTCCCGCCACTTCAGGCAAGATTTCACCCATTCATTTTGAGTGTTGCTCAAAGTAGACGGGGAAGAATCGTCTCACATTCTTGGACTTAACCCAACCCAACAAAACCTGGCACGCCCTGAAGTAATCTGTTAAATTTAACTTAATTAAAGTACACATAAGTTCAGGAATGTGTATATGAAGGCTCAAGAAATTACTTTTAGTTTGAGACGCACTTCCACCATTTTGGCGGTCAGTGTGTTAACGCTGACACTGGTCGCTGCGCTAACCGGAATTTTGCTGGCGTTTTACTACGAACCCACTGCAGGTGGCTCTTACAATTCCCTCCGGTTTATGACCACTGTCATCCCCAACGGCTGGCTGTTTCGCAGCATTCATGACATTGCGGGAAACTTAGTGATTGTCGTTGCTTTGATTCAGCTGGTGGTGATGTTTTTTGGTGAGCGATTTCGCCGCAGTTGGCTTACTGCCTGGATTAGCGGCATTGTGTTTATCACAATCGCCATGGGCTTGGGCTGGACTGCGATGATTTTGGACTGGAGCCAGGTTGGCTTTTGGCGGTTAAAAATTGAATTAGGAATTATTGAATCGATTCCTTTTGCGGGAACCGCGCTGCGCGATATTTTGACGGGTGGGGGCGCATTGAATACACTCACTGTGGCTCGCATGTTTACATTGCACAGCTATATTCTGTCAATCGTGGCGGTTATATTGTCGATCGTCCATCTCGCCAGCCTGGTCTGGCAAGAACGTGAAGTCAAGTCCGAGGCATTGGATTCAACCGCAGCACCTACTGCTGACTCGTTGTCTACCGCTTTGTCTGATGCATCAAATGCCTAAGATTGGGCTTTGAACGATCGACCCTAGAGGACAACCCCAAAGCCGTTTCGTTTGAGCCTAACGCTGGATTAACCAAGTCACTCTCAGTCCAAGCTTACAGCAGAGATGATATTTTCGTTCCAGTTAAAATCCCCGGAATCTTGAAAATTCCGGGGATTTGATGTTCTAGGGATTCCCTGTTTCGTGCCGCCACCCTGCACGCACCAGACGAATTTCGTCCCAGCCATACACATCCCCTAAATGTTCGCGAATATCGGAAAGCGAACTGTCGCCGACGGCTGCGATCGCCTGTCGAATTTTTTCTTGGCGGTCAGAAGGCACCAGTTTATTCAGGTCAATGTCCTGCCCCATTTCGATCAACTCAGCCAGGTGACTCACCACCGTGCTCAAGCGAATATTTCGCTCTTCGGCAATTTCGCCAGGAGTCATGCCCTGTTGATAAAGGCTCAGGGTAAAAAATTGGGTGTTAGTCGGTGCAGTATTAGCAGGGACAGCGGCAACGGTTTTCTGACTTTCGCGCTCGGGTTCTAGGGGCAAACCCTGTTCTTCTCGATACGCCCGAATTTCTTCAGTAAATGTGGCTCCGTATTGATCGAGTTTGCGACTCCCGACACCAGAGATACGCGCGAACTGCTTCAGGGTAATCGGCTGTTGTTGCGCCATTTCTCGCAAGCTGGCGTTGGAAAACACCACATAGGGAGGCACCGCTTGATCGTCTGCCAGTTTTTTCCGTAGTGCTTGCAGGCGTTGCAGAAGTTGTTGATCGGTTTCAATCCCTTCTTCAATCGTGAAAGCGCTGCCTTTATGGGGTTCCACGGCAATCAGCACCGATCGCTTGTTGCGTAAAACTTCCCAACTCAAGGAATTGAGTTGCAACACAGAGTAGCCATCGCTAGTTTCGTCGATTAGCCCCTGATGGATTAGAGATCGTCCCAACATGCGCCACTGATCGACCGTTTTATCCTTGCCGATTCCATAGGTCGAGAGCTTGTCATGACCGTTTTTCAAAATTCGCTCGGATTTAGAACCCCGCAATACATCGATCGTGTAGCCTGCACCAAAGTGTTCTCCCCGTTGGGCAAAGCGGGCAACGCAAGAAAGAAACTTTTGGGCAGCGATCGTCCAGTCTTCGATCGGTTTGGGATGGCGGCAGTTGTCACAGTGACCACAGTTGCCAGGAAATGCTTCACCAAAATAACCAAGTTGGATAATGCGTCGGCATTCCGTCGCTTCGGCATAACTAATCACTCGTCTCAATTGTTGAGTAGCAATCCGTTGCTCATCTTCTAGGGGATTACCCGTTTGAGGATCGACCTTTTGGCTAATCAGAAATTCAACGGTTTTGATATCTCCTACTCCGAAATACAGCGTGCAGTGAGCAGACTCACCATCACGTCCGGCTCGTCCAGCTTCCTGGTAGTAGCCTTCCAAATTACGCGGCAGGTCATAGTGGATCACTAGACGAACGTCGGGCTTGTTAATACCCATGCCAAAGGCAACCGTTGCCACCATCACCTGCACATCATCTCGAATAAAGCGATTCTGATTTTCGGTGCGGGTCTTGGCCTCCAGCCCAGCATGATAGGGCAACACAGAAACCCCATCTCGCTGCAACCGCAGGGCCAACTCATCAACCTTGCGACGGCTGAGACAATAGATAATCGCTGAACCCCTTGCCTGTTTAATCTGTTGAATTAGCTCGACATAAGAATTCCGATGCTTTTGTCGCACTTCATAATACAGATTCGGACGGTTGAAACTGGCAAGATGAATGCTGGGATTTTCGAGCGCCAATTGTATGCTGATATCTTGCCGAACCCGATCGGTTGCCGTCGCAGTGAGTGCCAAAATCGGTACATCGGCATAGCGCTGGCGCAGTTGGCGCAGTTGGCGATATTCTGGGCGAAAGTCGTGTCCCCATTCCGACACACAATGGGCTTCGTCGATCGCAAACGCGGACACCCCTACCCGCTTCCGCATCATCGGCAGGGTTGCGGTCAAAAACTCCTCACTCATTAACCGCTCTGGCGCAACATAGAGTAGCTTCACTTCGCCATTCAAAATGGCACGTTCGCGATCGCGCACCTCCATTAGAGAGAGACTGCTATTGAGAAAGGTTGCACCAATGCCATTGTCTTGCAGGGCTTGTACCTGATCTTGCATCAGGGCAATCAACGGCGATACCACCACCATCACCCCCGGCTTCAGTAACGCGGGTAGCTGAAAACACAACGACTTGCCTCCACCGGTAGGCATTACCACCAGCAAATCCTGATTTTGCAACGCTTCTTGAATGATTTGCCGTTGCCCTGGACGAAAACTGTCGTAGCCAAAGTAGTGTTTGAGTGCCTGCTCTAACGCAGGGGATTCGATCGCCAGATTTGCTGTCATAACCCATTCCAAGATGCCCTTCCATGATAATGCCCCAATTTTTTTTGCCCGCAATCATGAAACCGTCTCTGCTAAATCCTTTACGGCAAAACCTGACAACGGCTGCGAATGCTGCGATAATCTATCTTCATGAAATTACTTGTACTCAGTAATGGTCATGGAGAGGATGCGATCGCGCTTCGCATTCTACAAGCCCTCCAACAGCACCCTCAGGCTCCTGAGCTGGCGGCTTTGCCCCTAGTGGGTGAAGGGCACGCCTACACACAGCATGGCATCCCGGTCATTGGGGCGGTGAAATCCATGCCATCGGGGGGGTTCATCTATATGGATGGGCGGCAGTTAGCGCGAGATTTGCAAGGGGGGTTGATGGGTCTAACCCTGGCGCAACTGAAGACAATTCGGACTTGGGCAAAGTCAGGTGGCTTGGTGCTAGCAGTGGGTGACATTGTGCCGCTGCTGTTTGCCTGGCTGAGTAGTGCCCCTTATGCGTTTGTCGGTACTGCCAAGTCAGAATATTATTTGCGGGATGAAGCGGGTTGGTTACCACGCCGTTCCTGGTTTGAGCAGTTTGAAGGATGGTCGGGTTCGGTTTATTTGCCTTGGGAGCGCTGGTTGATGTCTCGCCCCCGATGTAAAGCAGTGTTTCCGAGGGATCGATTAACTGCGGAAACCTTGAAACAATGGTCGATTCCGGCTTTTGACCTGGGTAACCCCATGATGGATGGGTTAAATCTTGACAACGAACCATCGCCATTCTCAAAGCAGCGAGAAGAGGCTTTGGATTTACAATTCGCAATCCAAAATCCCCAATCTAAACCTGATCTAGGTATCGCAGCAGCAGCAGATGACACCTTAACAATCGTCCTCTTACCGGGTTCTAGAGCGCCAGAAGTGTATCAAAATTGGCAACTAATCTTGTCAGCGGTGGCGGGAATTTTAGAGACCTTTAGACGCCGATCGCTAAGATTTGTGGGGGCGATCGCACCAGGGGTGGCGCTTGACTCTCTGTACAAAATTTTGCTAACCCAGGGCTGGGATCTTCAATCTGAATCTGATCAGGCAAGCATTTCTACTCACTTACCGATGATCCGATTTGTTCAAAAAAATGCCGTTTTGGTGCTCACTCAACATTCTTTTGGGCAATGTTTACACGCTGCAGATTTAGCAATCGCCATGGCAGGAACTGCAACCGAACAATTTGTTGGGTTAGGCAAACCCGCGATTACGATTCCTGGCAAGGGACCGCAATTTACCCCGACCTTTGCTGAAGCGCAAACTCGATTATTGGGCGCTTCTGTTACGTTAGTTAAACATCCCAATCAGGTGGCTCAAACTATCCAAAAAATATTATCTAATCCCGATCAGCTTCAAATCATTGCTGAAAACGGGCTACGGCGATTGGGGTCTCCGGGTGCAGCGCTCCGAATTGCCAGTCAATTGATGCAAGCTTGATTATGAAACTTTTTACGGATTTATTTTGGCAGCAAAGTTGCTAGGATCTTTGCCGGAGAAATTATTTCGACAACCCCAAACTATTTGAGGATATGACATGAGTTTAGAGAGTTTGCAGCAAACTCAAACTCCGACTCGGTTTACACTGCGCAGCCACACTCAGCTCCCTGTGGGAGCGACGGGAGTCCTCCTGATCGTGGTATTCCTAGTTGGGTTGCCTGTTTTGGTGCTGGGGCTATTTATGTGGCAGCACCTGGTTGGGCTGACAGCGCATTTGATTGGCGGATTGCTCGTCATTTTAGGGTTGCTGCCCCCCTTAGGAACCATCTATTTGTTGATAGACTCCCTTTTAACGAATGAAAGTTGCATTTTTGACAAAACTTTAAATCAAGTCATATTTAAACAACAAGACGGCATTTTCAAAGTGAACAGTGCTAAGTATTCCCTGGACGATATTCGCGCGATCGAGGTATTAGAAGATACCCATCTGCTCCACGATGAAGAGCCTTGTCCGGTTTATCAGCTTGTTGTCAGATTAAAGTCAAATCAATGTTTGCCTATTAATTCTCAGCCCTGTTATTACGAAGAAATTGCTGAGCAATTAGCGACAGACTTACAGGACTTCCTCAAATTGGGAAAGATGCCGGAAAATAGCCCTCATATGCCGCGAAGTAGCGGGCATTCAAGACATCTCTCAGGCATGATTCGTTGCACTGCCTTTTACTCAGAATAATGCTGCCCAGAATTTCGTAGCCTTTTCCCTAAAGCCCTCTCCCACTCTGGAAGAGACACTGATCTCACTCCCCTTCTCTCGTTTTGGGAGAAGAGGTTGGACAAAACGTGGGATGCTCTCTCTCTGACCATCTCACTAGGCTTTGATTAAAACTCCGGTTTCTTTTTGGATGGGCAGAACATCCAAAATATCAGTTTGAGCACAATATTTCAGGTCATCTAGACAATTGAGCCGGAGCAAGCGCTTGCCATGGCTGGCATGATGAAAGAGGTCTAGTAGGCGATCGTGCCAATGTTGGTAAAGCGAAATGGCATCCGTGACTTCGTCATTTCCTGCCAGTTCTTCCAACCCACAGCCCAATTTTTCCATCAGTCGATGCGCGATCGCCCCAGCACACACCGTATCTTCGAGCGAAAAACTCCCTTCCCACCCAGAACCCACAATCCAAACACTGTCGGGGTGATGGGTCAATAAGTGTTGCACTACTGCATCCCGATTAATTAACGCCCCAGCTAGAACTGTTTCAGCCTGCTGCACCCGGGTCAATGCGCGCGTACCATTGGTTGTACTAATAAATAAACGGCATCCCGCTACCCGATCGGGTGTGCAGTCCAGGGGAGAATTGCCAAAATCAAACCCTTCTACCTTGCCCCCACCCCTTTCACCCGCTCGGATGCGTTTCTCTGGTGCCCAGGCTTCACTGACTTGCAACAATTGATCCAGATCACTAAAAACCTGCACGGCTTCTGCTCCGGCTGCCAGTGCCGTGACCATGGTGCTAGTTGCCCGCAAAACATCAACCGCGATCGCGCAGTTTGGTAGCGTGTTTTCAGGGGTTAGCTCAGGCGTGTGGTAGACAAATAGCTTCATGGGTAGAGGATATCGCAAAGGGAGAATGCCCTAAGATCTTAGAGGATTTAATGGGAATATTAAGGAATACTTGTCTTTTGACGCTAGGAAATCCTAAGTCCAACCATTTAGATTACTCGATACGTTTGTTTAAGCCAGCGGCTAACTACTTTGCGAAGATGTCATTCATTCATAAAATGAATGACATCTATAGAATCAGTCCTATCCATCTATTCTGGGGAATGCGTCATTTCTGAGAGTAGAGAAGTCAAACTGAGCATTCCTATAAGATTAAGAACTCGCTTTCTTGTTGACCCTGCGCTACATCGTTTGGAGGAATCATGCCCCAGCGCCCCATTATTCTTGGTATTGTTGGTGATAGTGCCGCTGGCAAAACCACCCTAACCCGGGGAATTGCTCAAGTACTAGGGGCAGAAAATGTCACGGTCATTTGCACGGATGATTACCACCGCTACGATCGCAAACAACGCGCCGAAATTGGCATTACTGCTCTGCATCCAGACTGCAACTATCTGGATATTATGCAGCAGCACCTTTCTCTGCTCCGTACTGGACAACCCATTCTGAAACCCATCTACAGCCACTCGTCAGGTACTTTTACCGCCCCAGAATATATTAAGCCCAATAAATTCGTTATTGTCGAAGGATTGTTGGGCTATTCGACCCGAGGCGCTCGTGATTGTTACGACGTGAAAGTTTATTTGGCTCCCCCAGAATCTCTACGTACGCTTTGGAAGGTGAAACGCGACACAATGAAACGCGGCTACACCGAAGAGCAGGTGCTGGCAGAGATGCAAAAGCGGGAACCGGATTCTGAGAACTTCATTCGTCCTCAACGGCAATGGGCGGATATGATTGTCTCTTTTTATCCACCTGCTGAGGATACGCAGGAAAGTAGTGGACATTTAAACGTTCGTCTAGTGCTGCGCCCCACGATTCCTCATCCCGATTTGTCTAAAATTCTCAATCCTGTAACCGGTGAGGCAAAACCCGCCATTCGCTTGGGTCTCGATCGCGATATGGGTAAGCCAGTCGATGTATTAGAAATTGATGGACACGCAACTAGCGATCGGGTCAGGGAACTCGAGCGATTCATTTGCAGTGATACTCCCCACTTACTGAGCATTTGCAGCCTGGATGTGAATCCAGAAATTGGCAAGGTTGTAGGCACGACGGGTGAAAGCATTCAGAGCTATCCTCTGGCGTTAACACAACTGCTGATTACCTACCACATGTTGAAAGCGACACAGGGGTAGCTTGATGGCTCCACTTCGAGCGCGCAAATTTCGTTCAACCCCGATCTCCGGGTCGGTAAATTCTGCCTGGCGTATGGTCGGGTTGAATTTCAATCACCCAATCGGTCAGCGTTGGGTGGTGAATTAACGGCTCAATGAACAGTTGGGGATGGAGCGATCGCCAAAAATATTCGACAAAGGCGTTGATTTGGCGATCGCTCATGCCTGGTTTGCCCTGAGCGATCATCTTGTGTTCGGCTTGCTGTCGCCATTGTTGACTCAAGCGATAGTTGGGTAGGGAGAGGATCATCAAGTGATCGAGGCGTTGCCAGAGAGGCAAATAGGCATGGAGTCTATCGTTGCTGGCACGGGCAAAGGCGCGATCGGCTGCCGTGAGGATGGGCGGGGGTGCCTGCTCAAATGCGTCATTGGTAATTGGGCGCGCTCCCACAAACCACCCTTCAAACAACACAATATCGATCGCTTGAACTTGCTCAGGAACAGTGCGATCGCCCGCTCCATTGTGGGCAGATTTATCAAAGCGGGGAATAGCTATCGTTTCACCTTTTCTGGCATGACGTAACTGATCGAGCGTTTGAATACCCAATTCAACATCGTGCGTACCCGGTGGTCCGCGCCAGATCAATCGAGGATCGGTGGCTTGGAGCTGTTGGCGATCGGCATAGGTTTTGTATAAATCGTCCAGTGACCAACTCAATGCCCGATATCCCAATTGGCGCAAAATCAGCGTCAAAATGTGAGCCAGCGTTGTTTTACCAGTTCCCTGACCGCCCAGAATGCCTTGCACCAGCAAGTGCCCCAAAGCCTGACGCTGGGCTGCTAACTGCATCGCCAGCGGTAACCACAAATCCCATAAAGTGGTCAAGGGCAATGGCTGGATCTGTAAGGTCTGCTGGCACAATTCAACAAAGGTAGGATAGACCGATCGCAACAGTTGGACGCGCGATCGCACCGCTTCTCGCATCGTTTCGGGTGCAACGCCAAAGGCACGAGATCGATCAACGTCTTGCCTGAATGCTTCTACCAACTGTTGCTCAATGAATGGACTCAAAGATCCGCCGATCGCCAAATCCACCAAAATGTCATCCAGAGATTGCATCACTTATCTCAGCCCACTTTAATTTCGCATCTTATCCCGATATGCATTTGCAGAATTGGGGGATGCGGAGAGGGGGAGGGTGGTCTGGGTTGACAGGACTACTTACCTACTAGTAAGGTAGTGTCATGAACACAGTAGACACTCGAACCAAAATCCTGGATGTTGCCCAAGACTTGATCCAACGAGTCGGCGTTAACGCCATGAGTTACCGTGATATCAGTGAGGCAATTGGCATTCGCAACGCTGGTGTTCACTATCACTTCCCGACCAAAGATGGGTTGATCACAGCCCTGCTAGAGCGATACAGCGATGATGTCTTGAGCTTATTGGATCAGATCATTGCATCGCCTGAGTCAGCAGAAACGAAATTGCGTCGTTACTTTGCTCTGTTTGAAACCACACTTTTGAGCGGCAATCAAGACAAGGCGTGTTTGGGCGGCATGCTGGGGGCAGAGAATGAAAGCTTAGATGCCGCTCTAACCGAAAAAGTCGCGAATTTCTACCGGGCAAACGAGCGGCGCTTAGCCGTCATCCTCGTTGAGGGACAGCAATCTGGAGCCTTCAAGTTTGCTGGAGACGCCGAGACGATGGCTGTTTTAGTATTTTCAACCCTTCAGGGTGGCATGTTGCTATCTCGTGTCAAAGGAGATGGGACTGAATATCGAGCCATCCTCGAACGCCTAGTTAGGATGCTCAAGGGATAGCTCTTTTTTTTGATCTCATACTTACTTTCTAGTAAGTAACTCAAATTGAATGATTGGATAGAAATACTTGCGGAGGCGATTGGCATGAAATTAATTGGCACCTACTTTTCACCGTTTACGCGCCGTGTTGCTGTTGCATTAATGGCGCTTGGCATCCCCTACGAGCATGATGATCTGAATGGCTATACCGATCCGGATCGGGCGCGTCAACTCAATCCTGTTGCCAAGGTGCCTGTATTGGTACTCGACAATGGAGAGCAACTGATTGATAGCGCTGTGATGCTTGACTATCTGGATGAGTGGGCTGGCACAGAGCGTGCGCTTACACCACCAGCGGGAGTTGATCGCCGAGCAATCCTCCAACTGACTGCGATCGCAACCACTCTCTACGAGCAGACCACTGCCCGCCATTTTGAGGAGCAGCGCACCCCAGATTGTATTCAACTCCAATTAATCGAGCGGTATCGTCTACAAACGATCGGCGGATTGCAAGCATTGGATATCGCTTCAAACGCAAAAGGGGTAATCCGCAAAGTACCGCTGAATCGAGCCACTATCAGTGCGGTGGTTGCCTTTGACTACGCTCGAATGCTGCACCCTGATCTTGACCCAGCCACGATCGCGCCTAACTTGGCAAAAGTTGTTCTCGCTCTCAGCAACGAGCCAGCCTTTCAACAGACCCTTCCCTAACAATTCTCGTTTCTAAATTCAAGTGAGTGACATAGGAGAAAGTCCCATGCCTGAGAAGACTTGTCTAATTACTGGAGTCGGGGGCGCAACGGGGGCAGCGATCGCCCGCCGCTTCGCTCAAGCGGGTTACACCGTGGCAATGCTGGCACGAAACCGAGAGCGATTGGCGCGCCTGGAGCAAGCCATAAAGTCGAGCAAGGCTTATGTGTGTGATGTGGGGGATTTGGAGGCACTCACCCAGACCCTCGAAGCCGTTCGGAGGGATCTGGGTGAGCCGACGGTCTTGGTTCACAATGCCGTCTCAGAAACCTTTGCCACCTTCTTGGAGGCTGACCCGTCTGCCTTGGAGCGCAACTTTAGGGTGAACACCACGGCACTTTTATACCTGGCTCGGGCGCTGGCTCCAACCATGATTGAGGCGGGTGGCGGAGCCATTATCGTGACCGGGAATACTGCCTCCCTCCGGGGTGTACCCAACTACGCGCTCTTTGCTCCCACCAAAGCAGCTCAGCGGATTTTAGCCCAAGCTTTGGCACGCGATCTGGGACCAAAACGGATTCATGTGGGGTACGTCACCGTTGATGCAGCGATCGATGCGCCTTGGTTAAGTGAAGCGGGTCGCACGCGCCCTACCTGGCTAGAACCCCCAGAAGGCTGGCAGCACACGCGAGATGAATACTTTGCCCATCCCGATGCTATTGCGGCAGAGGTCTTTCATATTGCTCATCAGCATCCTTCCACCTGGTCATTTGATCACATCATTCGCCCGTTTGCCGAAAAGTGGTAAAGCGGCAATGGGTTCCCTAGAAACTCTCGATTCATCTCTATATCTAGAAAACAGAGCTATCCAGATTCGTTGCTGCTAAAAGGAGATGAAGCGATGTCTTGAATTCCACGTTTCTCAAGCAACGGTAGCCTTCGCCATCAGGATCAGCTTGCCAATTCAAATCAAGCAACGCCCTGACTCAAATCAAGGACCTATTTTATGACTGTACAAACGCTTTCCTCCATGAACCAGAATAAGGCTGCTCGACTGGCAGCATTTCTTTATGGGCTAGTCTGTTATGGAGTCTTCCTAGCCACGTTTCTCTATGCCTGCGGATTCGTAGGGAATTTTGTTGTGCCCCATTCGATCGATTCAGCCCCGATCATTTCCTGGGGGAACGCCTTGCTCGTTGATGGAGCTTTGCTGGGGATCTTTGGGATTCAACACAGTGTTATGGCACGCAAGGGCTTCAAAAATTGGTGGACTCAATTTGTACCGAAGCCAGTTGAACGAAGCACCTATGTCCTGTTTTCTAGCCTTTGTTTGATTGCTCTGTTCTATCTCTGGCAACCGATCGGAGGCATCATCTGGAGCGTCACAAATGCTACAGGTGTGGCGATTCTGTACGCCGTATTTGCATCTGGCTGGTTGCTGGTGCTAGTGTCAACATTTCTGATTCATCACTTCGATCTGTTTGGATTGCGCCAGGTTTGGCTCTATTTGAGAGGTAAGGACTATACCCAGCTGACCTTTGCAACACCTGGTCCCTACAAATATGTGCGTCATCCTCTTTACGTGGGTTGGTTGTTGGCATTTTGGTCTACGCCGACGATGACGGTGACTCATCTAGTATTTGCTCTAATCACCACTGCATATATTTTGGTTGCCATTCAGTTGGAAGAACGCGACCTGGTGAATGCATATGGCAAGGCATACGCTGATTATCGTCGCCAGGTGCCGATGTTAATTCCCTTTGCTCAGAAACGGAATGCTTGAACTCAGACCCACCTGCGAGCACTGCAACAAAACGTTGCCACCCAATTCTCTTGAGGCACGGATCTGTAGCTACGAATGTACGTTCTGTGCCACCTGTGTTGACACCATCCTGGGCAACGTTTGTCCGAACTGTGGGGGTGGGTTTGTCCCCAGACCCATCCGACCGTCGCAGAATTGGCAAGGCGATAACTATCTTGGCAAAGACCCGGCAAGTACCACCATCAAGCACAGACCAATTGACCCAGAAACTCATGTCCGGTTCGCTGCTGCTCTCCGTTTAATTCCCCCCGAAAAGCGATAACGACTCGATAACGACTAACTTTGGCGCTGCATTGGGAGCGCTTTAGAAAGTTCTTTAGAAAAATAAGAGAGACATCCGATGACAACACAATGGAATGAGACGATCGAGACGCTGAAGACCCATGTCAAGGGTCAGGTGATACTGCCGAATGATCCAAGTTATAACGAAGTGCGCGAAATCTGGAATGCAATGATCGATCGCCGCCCAGCGGTCATCGTGCAGTGTGCAGTAGCGGATGACGTTGCAACGGTGATCACCTTTGCCCGCGAAAACGGGCTGGAACTCTCGATCCGGGGAGCTGGGCATAATATTGCCGGGAATGCGGTGTGCGATGACGGCGTGATGCTTGATCTTTCAACCATGAAGAATGTCCGCGTGGATGCTCAGAAGCGGCGTGCCTATGTGGAGCCTGGTGCTACGCTGGCTGATTTTGATCAAGCGGCTCAGATCCATGGATTAGCGACTCCGGTCGGCATTAATTCTACAACAGGTATTGCCGGTCTGACGCTGGGGGGTGGCTTCGGTTGGCTAACTCGGAAGTACGGTATGACGATCGACAATCTAGTTTCTGCGGCAGTAATCACAGCGGATGGGAAGCAACTCCGAGCTAGCGCAACCGAAAACCCTGATCTATTTTGGGCAATTCGTGGTGGCGGCGGTAACTTTGGGATCGTCGCTGAGTTTGAATTCGCCCTCCATCCGGTGGGTCCTGAAATATTGGCGGGGTTAATCGTTTTTCCGTTTAGTCAAGCAAAACAGGTGTTGACCCAGTATCGGCAATTTGTGGAATCAGCCCCGGAAGAACTGACTGTGTGGGTCGTCCTTCGCAAAGCTCCACCACTGCCTTTTCTGCCAGAGCCTGTGCATGGCAAAGAAGTCGTCGTGCTGGCGATCTTTTATACAGGCGATATTGCAGAGGGAGAGAAACTGGTCGAACCGCTGCGCGGTTTTGGTGACGCCTATGGCGAACACATCGGTGCTCAGCCCTACGTGGCATGGCAGCAAGCGTTTGACCCTTTGCTAACACGCGGTGCAAGAAACTACTGGAAATCTCATAATTTCACAGAGTTAGGGGATGGCGCACTGGATGCGATCGTGGAATCTGTAGCCAAGCTACCTTCACCCCAGTGCGAAATCTTCATCGCCTTCCTGGCTGGGGCAGCCAACCGCGTCTCATCAGATGCCATGGCTTATTATCACCGGGATGCAAAGTTTGTGCTGAATGTGCATGGACGATGGGATGAGTCCGCACAGGATGAGACAGGCATTGCGTGGGCACGGGAGTTTTTCCGGGCTTCTACTCCTTATGCCTCTGCGGGCGCCTATGTGAACTTTATGACTGGAGAGGAGGGCGATCGCATCACTGCAGCTTACGGCGCCAACTACGATCGCTTGGTTCAGATCAAGAAACGCTACGATCCTGAGAATATTTTCCATCTCAACCAGAACATTAAACCCTAAGGATCGTTGATTCAATTACATCGGCAATTTTCCAAGCGTCAGGGCTTCGCATATCCTAGGGGAAGCAAGCTACGGGCTAAAACCCTGACAATGAAGAAAAAGTGACCTGCCGAATGCGAAGCCCCCACAACAGAATTAACGATTTTATTGTGTTCTCGCCTCTAAACTAGCCTTGCTTTTGTGAGATTTTGGACAGGCATCACACGCCCATTCGCAAGGTCATGTGATGGGCATGTGATTGATATATTTGAAACACAACTCAATCACATTGGTGAGTCTCTGAACATAGAAGACTTTTAAACTGCCACTCTTTCCATTAAGGACTATAATCCAATGGAGTTCTCAGCCTTTATCCCATGTCTTCCGACGCTTCCGTTCCGGCATCTGTGCCAGTGGTTCCCCCAGCCCCTTCTGAAGTAGACCGCAATTCACAGGTTCGCTTTAAAAGCGAAGGCGGACGGTTAGTTTTGCTGCTGCCTCCAGAAGATGTGGGCGATTCTATTAATCCATTGAGTTGGACGGAAATTTGGCAGCAGTTGAAGCAACGTCTAGATGGGAGTGAGCGGTTCTGGCAACCGAATACGACGGTTCATCTGATTGCCAGAGATCGATTGTTGGATAGCCGGCAACTCCAGGCGATCGCCGATGCCCTGACCGAAGCGCAACTGCAACTGAAGCGGGTTTACACCAGCCGCCGTCAAACAGCGGTCGCTGCTGCCACCTCCGGCTATTCAGTGGAACAACAACCCACCGTTGCCCATCTCAACCAGCCCACCGAAGAGGCAGGGCAAGCGATGGCAGAACCACTCTATTTGCAAACCACCCTGCGATCGGGCAACGAAATTCGGCACAACGGCACCATTATTATCCTGGGCGATTCCAACCCAGGCAGTGCGATCGTGGCAGATGGCGACATTATTGTGTGGGGACGGTTGCGTGGGGTTGCCCAGGCAGGTGCCAAAGGCAATAGCCGTTGCCTGATCCTGGCATTACAAATGGAGCCGACTCAAATACGGATCGCGAATTTTGTTGCCAGAGCACCCGAAAATCCTCCCGGTCAGTTCTATCCAGAAATTGCTTATGCAACACCGCAGGGAATTCGAATTACCAGAGCCAGCGATTTCTCCCGACCCTAGTCGTCCGTCAGGATAGATTTGAGTGACCTTCAAGTCGACAAAAACCATTTCGAGACTATTTTGAGGATTTTCAACGCCTCAAAATAGTCTCGAAAAAAACCATTAGTAGAACTTGGCAGAAATCTGCCTACCATTCTGACTCCTGCCCCCTGCCCCCTGGCCCCCTCAGAATCGTTGCCTAACTTACGCCCCAAAGTACTAGTCTGGTGAAATACGAGTTTTGAATTGACTGGTAAACGCTGGAGATTCAAACAGCTCAAGATGAATTTATTCCCAGCAAAAAGCCGACAGCGATTTTCAAATGAACTGGTATGCTTAACCGATATACGGAGTTGGGTCAGTGACGGTTCCGCTACACTAAGGTACAATCTCAAGGGTTATTTTTTCTGATTCTGGTGGATTTTGTGGTTGGTTTGCTGTAAAGACGGTCAACCCAAACGAAGGTAGAACCAGCTCTTTTTCAATCGGTTGTCTAAACACAAGTCTCACAGTTCATGAGTCGCATTATTGTCGTTACATCGGGTAAAGGCGGGGTGGGCAAAACCACCTCCACTGCAAACTTAGGCATGGCACTGGCGCAACTGGGTCGCAAGGTGGCTGTGGTAGATGCAGACTTTGGCTTGCGAAACCTGGATCTGTTACTGGGTTTGGAAAACCGGGTGGTTTATACCGCTGTCGAAGTGTTGGCGGGTGAATGTCGGCTCGATCAGGCATTGGTGAAAGATAAGCGGCAAAATCGTCTGGTGCTTTTGCCCGCAGCCCAAAACCGCACCAAGGATGCTGTAACGCCCGACCAAATGAAACAGTTGGTGGTTTCTCTGGCTGAATCCTACGACTATATCCTGGTGGATAGCCCAGCCGGGATTGAGATGGGGTTTCAGAATGCGATCGCGGCGGCACAGGAGGCGTTGGTCGTCACGACACCGGAAATTTCGGCGGTACGAGATGCCGATCGCGTCGTTGGCTTACTCGAAGCCAACGGCATTAAAAAAATTCACCTGATTGTGAATCGACTGAAACCGGCAATGGTACAGGCAAATGACATGATGTCTGTAGCAGATGTGCAAGAAATTTTGGCAATCTCTTTGATTGGGGTGGTGCCTGATGATGAGCGAGTCATTGTTTCGACGAACAAAGGAGAGCCCCTCGTGCTAGCCGATGCCCCTTCCCTGGCAGGGCTTGCCTTCAACAACATTGCTCGTCGCCTTGAAGGTGAAAAAGTCGATTTTCTAGACCTCACTGCCAATAACGAAGGGTTGCTCAATCGCTTCAAGAAATTGCTGAATTATAAGATTTTCTGATTGAGTTTAATCTGATTGGGTTTAATTGGTTTGACTGTTCATTGTACTTGTGCTCACCCATGCTGATCGAACTTCTAGAACGACTCTTTCCTCGCCTAAGCGCTGATAACAGCCGTCAGGACGTAAAGCGTCGCTTGCAACTGGTTTTGGCACACGATCGCACCGATCTGCCGCCCCAAACCCTGGAAGCCATGCGTAAGGAAATTTTAGAAGTGGTCTCTCGTTATGTCGAGCTTGACACTGACAGCATGGAGTTTTCTTTAGAAAATAGCCAGCGGGCAACCGCGCTGATTGCCAACTTACCGATTCGTCGGGTGCGCCCGATCGCCGAGAACAAACCCCTCGCTACACCTTCCGAAGCTCCTGTCGTGACTGAATGATCGTAGAAAGGATTGGACTTTGGTCCCTAAACGATGGACTGAAGCAAGCAAGCAAAGATATCGTAAATAGTCGTAAAGTCCAAAGTCTAAAGTTCAGAGTCCCTTTACTGACATCTGTTTCTGCTCGACCCAAAAACCAACCAGCATAACCTCTTGGAGTGCTTCACCTTCACTAGGGCGGCGGTAGTTGAGGATTTTGCGGATGCGCAGTTGGGGATTGATCAGGATAATCGAATCGACTGCAACCACACGGGTATAGGTGGTCGTCATCAGCAATTCTCGATTTTCAGAGTTGAAAGAAAAATGGGACACGATCGGGCGTGATTCTTCGTAGGCACGATCGCGTAGGTAAGCCCCCATGATCAACTGACCTTCGGGTTGTTCGGGCACAAGCAGCCGATTAAGCGATTGGTTCACTCGATCGCCTTTTTTGGATACCGTTTCAAAGTCGAGTGATATCCAGGCAGGTCATCCAACGTGGATGGTGCGGCATATTCGTTGTCGGATAACACCTGTGCCTTGAGTTCGGGCGTAATGGCGTAGATGCGAAATTTGGTATACGATCGTTCCACTTCCTGATGGAACAGGTAAGGGTAAGTGCGTTCAGTTACCCAGGCGGCCCCACAGGCATCGAAAAACTGACGAAAGATGTCCAGATTAGTCATAGGGTGCTCGTGTGTAAGGCGATGCTGAAGCAGCAATATTTAAATCAAACATGGCTCGATCGTGGCAGCGACTGAAGCTGCCAGAGTATTGAAGTCATACCCCCCTTCTAACCCAAAAACAATCTGTCGGGTAATGCCTAAACAATAATGGCTAAAGATGCCATAATCTTTGGGCGTGAGCGAGATGCTTGCCAAGGGGTCATCATGATTGGCATCGTACCCAGCGCTGACAATTAACAAATCGGGTTGAAACGCCTGTAAAAAGGGAATCACCTTTTGCTCAAAAGCAGGCTGATACTCAGACAGGGTGCTGCCAGGGAGCATCGGTACGTTCAAAACATTGTTGTGTGCACCTTGTTCATGCGCTTCTCCGGTGCCGGGATAGCAGGGAGACTGGTGCAAAGAGCAATAGGCAATTTGAGCATGGTTTTCGACGATCGCCTGGGTGCCATTGCCATGATGCACATCCCAGTCAAGAATCGCCACTCGCTGAATGCCAGCTTGCTCCAGGGCATAGTAAGCCGCGATCGCGGCATTACTAAAAATGCAAAAGCCCATTCCCATTTCACTCAGAGCATGGTGCCCCGGTGGACGTGCTAGCACAAAACTGGGAGATCCTGTTTGCAAAGCATAATCGACCCCATCCAGCCAGGCACTCACCGCCAGCAACGCCACTTCATAGCTACGCGGCGAAACTGGCGTATCCGAATCAATATAGCCTCCCCCCCGGTTTGCCAATTGCCGCACTGCATCCGTGTAGCGAGTCGAGTGAACCCGATGAATTGCCTCGATCAAAGAGGGCGATCGTGCGCCTTCTCCTGAAGGCAGCCGCCATTCCAACTGGTCAGCCCAAGAAGCCGTATTCAGTGCTGTCTTGATAGCGGTCAGGCGATCGGGTTTTTCAGGATGAAAATAGCCCGTCTCATGAAGCAAAAATTCGTCTGAATAGATAACGGGAAGCATAGAGAGAGGAAAGGGTAGAAGGGTGAGGGGGTGAAACAGTAAAAAGAACTAGAAGAGGAGAGGGAAAAAAGGGTTGGGGGTGACTATGAATGACCAATGGCGAATCCCACTAACCCAACGATCAGCCAATTTACAATGGTTCCAGTCAATCGTCGAGGGCAATGCCAGGTTTAATTATGAATGCGTTTGCCGATTTTAGGCGGGAAGTGATTGCAGTTGAGGGGATCGAGATTCATCTCGCCAGAGCTGGCTCAGGGAATCCGCTGTTGTTGTTGCATGGCTATCCCCAGACCCATTGGATGTGGCACAAAATTGCGCCTTGGTTGGCTACCGACTTTACCGTGATTGCAACGGATTTACGCGGCTATGGCGACAGTGCCAAACCGATCGGGGAAGTGGATCACCGCAATTATTCTAAACGGGTAATGGCGAGAGACCAGGTTAACGTCATGACTCAATTGGGCTATGAACAGTTTGCCGTAGTGGGACATGATCGAGGTGCGCGCGTTGCCCATCGCATGGTACTAGACTATCCCGATCGCGTCAGCAAACTTGCACTCCTGGATATTATCCCGACCGCCGAACTATACGCCACGATCGACCAAACCCTCGCCACCGCTTACTATCACTGGTTCTTTTTGATTCAACCTTCCCCCTTGCCCGAAACGCTCATTGGCGCAAATCCCCAGTATTATTTGCAACAATGCCTAAAGCGCTGGAGCTACGATTTTTCAGCCTTTACCCCTGCCGCTCTAGCAGAATATCAGCGCTGCTTTCAAGACCCTGCTACAATTCATGCCACCTGCGAAGACTACCGCGCTGCTGCCACCATCGACCTCATCCACGATCACCACGATCGGGCACAACGCATCACCTGTCCCCTGCTTGTCCTCTGGGGCAACCAGGGCATCATTGGACGCAAATACGAGGTTCTGAGCATCTGGCAGCAACGCGCGATCGCGGCCCAGGGCAATGCCCTCCCCTGCGGACACTTCCTTCCCGAAGAAACCCCTCAGGAGACTTATCAAGCCCTACGCAAGTTTTTGTTGGCATAAAGGCACCAGATGTCGAGAACGCAGAATAGCAATCAGCCCACCCCTCTACCTCTTCACCCCTCTACCTCTTCACCCCTCCCCTGGCGGATGGTACTCATGCCAGTGACGCGCAATATCAATCCGACGACAAATCCAGACCCGATCGTGCTGTTGTACATAATCAAGAAATTTTGCCAATGCAGCGGCACGTCCTGGTCTACCCACCAGTCGGCAATGTAACCCAATACTCATCATTTTGGGTGCCGTTTCGCCTTCAGCATAGAGCACATCAAAGGCATCACAGAGGTAGGTAAAAAACTGATCGCCAGAATTGAACCCCTGAATGCTGGCAAAGCGCATGTCGTTGTTATCGAGTGTGTAGGGAATCACCAGGTGCGGCGTGCCATAGTCATAGACCCAATAGGGCAAGTCATCAGCATAGCTATCGGCATCATAGAGAAACCCCCCTTCTTCAACCACCAGTTTGCGGGTATAGGGGCTGGTGCGTCCGGTGTACCAACCGAATGGGCGGCTGCCAGTCACACGCGTGTGAATCGCGATCGCCTGTTGCAGGTGTTCGCGTTCCGCCGCTTCGCCAAAATATTTATAGTCAATCCAGCGATAGCCATGGCTGGCAATTTCCCAATCCGCCGACAGCATCGCAGCCACAGCTTCTGGATTGCGCTCCAATGCCATTGCCACCCCATAGACCGTTACAGCAATGCCGCGATCGGTAAACATCCGATAGAGCCGCCAAAAACCAGCTCGACTACCATACTCGTAGCACGACTCCATATTCATGTGGCGCAAGCCATGCAAAGGCACTGCACCTACAATTTCTGAAAGGAAGGTTTCAGATGCCTGATCACCATGCAGGATGCAGGTTTCCCCCCCTTCTTCGTAGTTAATCACAAACTGAACTGCTACACGGGCTTGATTTTGCCAACGGGGATCAGGTGGGTGTTGCCCATATCCCACCATATCTCGCGGATATTGAGTCATGAAATCATATTGGGTTGCTACGATTTTTTCGATCGCTAAGAGGATGTTTTAAAAGTCCTTTCGTAAGTAGCAACAGACACGATCCCCCTCAAAGTCCCCCTTTTTAAGGGAGACTTTGAGGCTAATCCCCCCTTTTTAAGAGGGGCTAGGGGGAATCTCTGAGTGCACAACATCACAGCGAGCACCTTTTCAAACACCCTCTAAGGCTCATAAATTAAATGACATCGCCGATTCGGCTATATTGGCTTAGCATTTGGCGCATGAGCTTGCCTCGATCGCAACCATTTTTGCCCAAATGCCAAGTCCCTACGGTCAGTCCGTTTGTTCTCTCAACAATTCGGTCATCCACTTGGGCGAGGAAAAAATAGCCTGACTGGATAGCACTTCCAGATGAAGGAACAACCCAATGTCAGCGGATATCGTAAAGACATGATCACGAACCCATGTACGAGTGATTAGACCCGGCAGGGGGCTGCCGGGTTTTTCTTTAAGATTTTTGAGCAAGGCAGGTAGCAATTAACAACTGCCTGCCCTGGCGGAATTCATCAACCGTCCACTCCGGTGAAATTGTAGGGGTTGATCGAGTGAATAGCAATGGGCAAAACTACGTTTATCCATCAAGATTAGCGTGACCACCATAAAGAATCTGATCAAATTCGCCTTTATCCCTTGCCTCCTCCCCCTAGCCAGCTTGTTGGTTATGTTCTAGACATGTTGTTGGTATTTTTGAAAGCTTTGCTGAGCAAAGCTTTCAAAAATACCAACAACACCTTTGAAACACTACCCAGCTTGTTTTTATTTTGTGATTCATCACGCGAATGATCCAAAAATCACAAGAACCTAATACTTTGGGGCATCAGTTGGGCAACTATTCTGGGGGAGTCAGGAGTTAGGAGTCAGAATGGTAGGCAGATTTCCACCACGTTCTACTAGTGCTCTGTCAAGACTGTTTTCAGGGGCTGAAAACCCTCAAAACATCTCAAAAATGTTTTTTGTAGAGCTGAATGACTTCTCAAATCTATCCTGACGGACTACTTAGGATTGGAGGGTGGTGCGAACAAGACCTTCTGGGGCACGCTAAATAAGAATCACTCATCTGCATTTTGAATCGTTTTATTGCTGGAACTTGCCTTCAATCATTTATGAGATTGAGAAACTTAGTAAGAGAGGACTTCACAGAAATCCTCTCTCATTATTCAAACCGGATGGCGATATACAGTTTCCTAAGGGGGTTGTGTTCCTCTTCTGCCCTCATCAATTGCCGGATTTGTAGGATGGAAGAAACTGCGTAAGGGATCTGTCAGGATTGTTTTTATGTGCTTTGATGTTGTGTTTCGGGATGCAGAGCCTTCTATCCTTTTTTGCGAGATAAGAGGATGGCTGTAAGTGAATTGAAGATGTTTTCGGGGGTGCCCCCCAGCCTGGGAGAAACTCCCACAGTCCTTTCTTGCAATTGATTGGGGCTACCTACTTAAGAGATACGATTAGTTTTTCTTTTATCTTTGTGCCTTTTTAACTCCTATAACCCACTTGTAGATGTCCAAGCAGGTCTTTGCCATTTTTGTGTTAGAGCAATAGCGTATAAAAGCACTCTATGCTGACTTCATTAGGAATGTAGAGAATTTTTTGTTTTGTCAGTGCTCGATCGCGGTTCATTCTCTATCAGTTATCAAATCGCTTTACTATGCCCAGTCCTGCAAATTATCGTTCTGTCGAAGCATCTGTCTTAATTGATCATCTGCAAGCGACCCTAAGTAGGATGGAGACTGCTTTGAACTGTGCAAATATCGCGATTGCCTGGACGGATGCCCAGGGTACGCTGCAAGGGGGCAATGCGGCTTTCAATCGACTGCTCGATCGTCCCCATCAGCCATTGCTCAACCAACCTTTGCTCGATCTATTACCCCTCCGTTTTCAGGGCGAATTATTACCCGGTGCAGTCCATCCTGTTGGGCAAGCACTCACTGCATCCGGCACTGGTAAAGAATGCTACGAGCTGCATCAGGGGCAGACCGCGATCGCGCCATCTTCTCCTGCACGATGGCTAGAGATCGCCTGGTCGGCGTTATCTAGCCCGCCAGCCTCCATAGACAACCCTGCCGATCCCTCCAGAGATGGCGCGGTTTTTGTTATCCGAGATATTACTGCTCAAACGCTGGCAGAAAAAATCTTGCAGCAGGCCCTTTTGCATTCAGAGGAACACCAGGAAACGCAGATCACCACACTCATTCGTGCCAATCAAACGCTGCAACAGCAATTACAGGCAGAACTTTGTCAGCGCCAGCAGCTTGAAACGAAACTTCAGCAGCAACAAGACCTACTCGCAGCCAGTCATCATGGCGTTGCTTTATTAAATCCAGCGGGTGAATACCTCTCTCTCAATTCAACTTATGCTCAAACGTTTGGCTATCAGCAGGTCGAAGACTTGATTGGACAATCCTGGCAAGGGCATTGTTCTGTGCCCGAAAGCCAACAGTTGAAGCAAGCAATGCAGCAACAAAGGTCTTGGCAGGGTGAAATTGTTGCTATTCAACCCGATGGTCGCTCTTCTGCTCAGAGAGTTTTTCTGTCCTTTTTGACAAATGGCAACATCCTAATCAGTTGTCGAGAAGTTGATTTCCTCAAGCAGGCAGAAACCACTCTGCATCAGCTCAATCACGAACTCGAGCAAAGAGTACAACAACGAACGACTGAGCTAGAGCAACTCAATCGACAGTTGCAGTTGGCAGTTGCCGAACATCAACAAACAGAAATTGCCCTGCGGTTGCGCCACCAGGCAATTACTGCAAGTAGCAATGGAATTGTCATTGCAGATGCCAGCCAGCCAGATTTACCCCTGATCTATGTCAACCCCGCTTTTGAACAACAAACGGGCTATGCCGCAGCCGAAGTATTAGGAAAAAATTGCCGCTTTTTACAAGGTGATGATCGCGAACAACCAGAGCTTGCGCACCTCCGTGCTGCGATTCAAAATGGACAGCATTGTACAGTGACTTTGCGAAACTATCGCAAAGATGGCGCCCCATTTTGGAACCAGTTGACCCTCTCGCCCATTTACGATGAGCAACACCAGTTGACTCATTTTGTGGGCATTCAAACGGATATCAGCGATCGCAAGCGAGTCGAAGACAACCTACGAGAAAGTGAAGAACGACTTCGCTTTGCGCTCGAAGCCGCTGATATGGGAGCCTGGGAAGCCAATTTGGCGACAGGGATAGAAATTTGGTCGGAGCAGTCTAAGAAGCTATTCGGCTTTGATCCCCAAACATTTGATGGCAAAGTCGAAACTTTTTTTGACCGGGTGCATCCCGACGATCGCGAAACCTTGCGTCAGTTGCAATCCAAGCTACAACAAACCCGCAACTACCAGACAGAGTTTCGTATTCTGTTGCCCGATGGCAACGTTCGCTGGATTGCAACACGAGGAAAGGTGTTTCTCGATGAAGCGAGTCAGCCAGTGCGTCTCAGTGGGGTTGATTTGGATATTACCGATCGCAAACAAGCAGAAACCAGCTTACAAGAAAGCGAAGAGCGACTCCGGATGGCACTAGAATCTGCCGATATGGGCGTCTGGGATTGGAATTTACTTCTGGGGAAAGAAACCTGGTCTTCTGAGACTGAACGGATCTTTGGTTTTGCACCTGGCACTTTTGACGGCAAGACCGAAACCTTCTTCAGCCGTTTGCATCGTGACGATCTCGAAATGGTGAGGCAAGCCCAGCAACAGGCTTTGCAGACAGGTCATTATCAGGTCGAGTTTCGCATCCTGCGCCCAGACAACAGCATTCGCTGGATCGACAATCGCGGCAAAGTGTTTCGAGATGAAACAGGCAAAGCCATCCGCATGAGTGGCATCTCTACAGATGTGACTGAGCGAAAATTAGTAGAGGCAGCGCTGGCTGAAAGCGAAGCCCGCTACCGCACCCTGGTTGCCAATATTCCCGGTGTGGTCTATCGATGTGCCCCAGGCCCTAAATGGACAGTCGAGTTTATTAGTGAAAGTATTGCAGAGATTTCGGGCTATCCCGTTGCCGATTTCCTGCATCGCCAAGTCCGCACTTACAACAGCATCATTCATCCCGAAGACCGGGAACGGGTTCGGCAAGAAGTCTCCGCTGCCATTACTGCTAAGCAGCCCTTTTATTTGGAATACCGGATTTTGAGAGCAGATGGCAGAATTGTCTGGTTACTCGATCGAGGACGAAGTATCTCAAACGCCCAGGGAGAATCTCTTTATCTGGATGGGGTGATTTTTGACATTAGCGATCGCAAACGGATAGAAGAAACCCTGCGCCATCGCGAAAATCGTTATCGTGGCATTGTTCAGAGTCAACTGGAAATTATCTGTCGCGCCTTTCCCGACACCACCATTATCTTTGTCAATGAAGCGGTTCGCAACTATATCGACATTGAGCCGCGCACTTTGGTCGGGACCCCCTGGTTAGATATGGTGTATCCCGACGATCGTGCAGCAGTGACTCAACAACTGGCACTGCTCAGCCCAGATAACCCCATTATCATTAGCGAAACTCGAATTCTTGATTTTCAAGGACGAATCTGGTGGTTTCAGGCAAATCACCAGGGGCTATTTGATGCCCAAGGGCACCTGTTAGAAATTCAAACCGTAGGACGAGATATTACCCCTGCGAAACAGCTCGAAGCTGCACATCAGAAAGCGGAAGCTGCACTCCGTCAGAGTGAAGAACAATTTCGTCGTGTCTTTGAAGACGCTCCCATTGGAATTGGGCTGGTCAATTTTGAGACCTTTCAATTGATCAAAGCCAACTCCACCTATTGCGACATGCTGGGTTACAGTCATGATGAAATCGTTCAGATGAGTCTGATAGATTTTTCCTATCCAGAGGATATGGAAGTAGATACGCAGCAAGTGCAGAAAATGCTCCGAGGAGAAATTCCATGTTTTTGTATGGAAAAACGCTACATCCGTAAAAACAAAGAAATTCTTTGGACGAACCTGACGGTCACGCTACTGCGCGATCAAGACGAGCACCCTCTTTACATGTTTGGCATGATTGAAGACATCACCACTCGCAAAAGGGCAGAAGCCGCCCTTCTCCAGAGCAAAGCCCGATTTCAGCGGCTCGTGGCGAATGTGCCGGGTGTGATTTACCAATATATCTGGCGCAGCGATGGGTCCGATGCCTTTACCTATATCAGCCCCCGTTGTCGCGAAATTTTTGACGTTGAGCCAGAAGCCATCCTGGAAAATAGTAACCTTGTCTGGCAAATGTTTCACCCGGATGATTTGCCAACTGTGCGAGAGGCGATCGAGATTGCAGCTCAAAACCTCTTGCCTTGCAGCGCCGAAAGCCGAATTATCTCCCCTTCAGGCCAAATCAAGTGGCTCCAGATTGCCTCTCAACCGGCTCGTCAAATGAATGGGGATTTGCTTTGGGATGGGCTTTTAGTAGACATCACGGAACAAAAAAAGGCGGAAGAGTCTTTACAACTGACTCGATTCTTTCTTGATCGCGTCAGTGATGCAGTTTATCTTACAAGTAGCGATGCCCGCTTTACCTATGTGAATGAGTCTGCTTGCAGCTCGCTGGGTTACTCCCAAGCTGAACTGTTGAATATGAGTGTTCAGGATATTGATCCAAGTAGTGCCTTAGAAAATTGGTCTGAATACTGGCAGAATATTGCTCAGCGGAGTTCTTTTTTGGTGGAATCTACCAATCGCAGTCGCACCGGATCAGAATTTCCTGTTGAGATTAGTGTCAACTATCTCCAGTTCAATAATCAGGAATACAAGTGCGCGATCGTGCGCGATATCAGTGAGCGCAAGCGAGCTGAAGCTCAGCTTAGAGCTTCTTTGCAGGAAAAAGAGGTTTTACTTAAAGAGATTCACCATCGGGTCAAAAATAATTTACAAACGATTTGCAGCTTGCTCAATCTGCAAGCGAACTCTATCCAAGATCCCAAAGTTTTGGAACTCTTCAACGAAAGTCAGCGGCGAGTCAAAGCAATGGCATTGATTCACGAGTGGCTCTATCGTTCTGGGAACCTTGCCAAAATCGACTTTTCAAAATATGTGCAAAGCTTAATTCAAGATCTTTTTCAGTCTGCGATCGTGACAAACTCTACCATTCGCTTTCAGATTGACGTGGTAGACGTGGAACTTCCGGTTGATGTGGCAACTCCCTGTGCACTCATTATCAACGAACTGGTTTCTAATGCCATCAAATACGCTTTTCCTGCCAATCGGGGGGGACAAGTGAATATTCAGTTTTCGATTAATCCTGCTGGACAGTACATTTTGCAAGTTCAAGATGACGGCATCGGGATTCCAGAAACGATCGACATCACGCAGACAGATTCTCTTGGGCTACAACTCGTCTCTGCATTTACGAACCAGTTACGGGGAACTCTGGAACTAGAACGTTACTGCGGTAGTACATTCAAAATTACATTTGCCAGTTTTGGGTAAAAGGATGAGTACTGTGACCGTAAAAATCCTAGTGGTTGAAGATGAACCCGTGATTGCCCTAGATATTAAGCAACGTTTAAATCATTTAGGCTATCAAGTGGTGGCGATCGCCGATTGTGCCGAATCTGCGCTAGCAGCCGTTGCCCAACATCAACCAGATTTGGCGTTGATGGATATCCGCATTCGGGGTGAAATCAATGGCATTGCTACTGCTGCCAAAGTGCGGCAGGAATATAATCTGCCTGTGGTTTTTCTGACCGCCCATGCAGACGCCGCAACACTGGCACAAGTTAAAGCCACCCAACCCTTTGGTTACATTACTAAACCCTTTGAAACTCAAGACCTGAGCACTGCGATCGAAATTGCGCTCAGTCGTCAACAGGCAGAAATCGCGATCCAAAATGCTTTAATTCAGGAAAAGGAATTGCATGAAATGAAATCGCAGTTTATTGCTGTGGTTTCTCATGAATTTCGCAATCCTCTTAGTTCCATCTTATTTTGCATTGATTTGCTAGAGCGTCAAGAACAGCTTGCCCCTGAAAAAAAACAGATTTACCTGCAACGTGCCAGGTCTTCAGTAGAGCGCATGAAAGAATTACTCGAAGAAGTGTTGGTAATTGGTGAAGCTGATGCAGGCAAGTTGCTATGTCAACCAACTCCCCTTGATTTGCCCAACTTCTGTCAAGAGTTAATAGAAGAATTGCAGGGTCGCGCAGGGCATCAATGTACCCTGGGCTTTGCCCTTCATAAAGCAGAAGCCATTGAGTTAAAACCTGCTTTTTTCGATGCAAAACTGCTGCGGCACATTTTGTCTAACCTGCTTTCTAATGCCATCAAATATTCACCGCAGGGAGGCGAGGTGAATTTGGATTTGATCTATCGACCAGAGCAAGTCACTTTTCGAGTCCAAGACCGAGGAATTGGGATTCCAGCATCTGATCTGAATCAGATTTTTCATTCGTTCCATCGTGCCAAAAATGTTAAAACGATTCCGGGCACAGGATTAGGATTATCAATCGTCAAGCAATGTGTGGAAGCTCATGGGGGAGAGATTACGGTGGAAAGTCAAGAGGGAGTTGGGACGACCTTTATGGTGACGCTACAACCCGCATCTGCGGAAATCGCGTTCTCTCCTTCTCCTCAAAAAACTGAATTATCTGACAAATTTTGATAATTGTGAATCAATCCTCTGAACTAGCTCTTCATCACCGATTGCATCACTCAGTTCAGCGTTCGAGAAGGCCAAGCACTCGAAATATGGGCTAGATTCAGGAGAATTCTGAATGGATCGAAATGAGTTAGACCAGATGAAAACAATCTTAGTAATTGAAGATGAATCGATGATTCGGGATTCTCTACAAGATTTACTTGAAATGGAGGGTTTTCGGGCGATCGCTGCAGAAGATGGCATCGTCGGTATTCAACTGGCAGAAGCTCATTTGCCCGATTTGATTCTCTGTGATGTGAACATGCCGGGAATTGATGGGTATGGCGTTTTGCAAGCCCTGCATGACAATCCATCAACACAGTCAATTCCCTTGATTTTTCTGACAGCAATGGGAGCAAAATCTAATATTCGTCAGGGGATGACGTTAGGTGCGGATGATTATCTCGTCAAGCCTTGTACCCGAGACGAGTTGATCGGAGCGATCGAGGGACGTCTCAAAAAGCAGACGATGATTCAGTCTGAGTCGCAAAAAAAGCTGGATAATCTGCGCAGCAGCATTACGCTGGCGCTGCCACATGAATTACGTACGCCACTGAATGGCATTCTGAGTTTTTCAGAATTGTTGATGACGGACTATGACGTGTTGGAACGGACTGAGGTGCTGGAAGTTGCAGAATGCATCCATACTTCTGCCAGCCGTTTATATCACCTGATTCAGAATTTTTTACTTTATACAGAATTGGAATTGACGGTACGTGATCCCAATCGGCTAAAAGCGATTCAAACCTATGAAGTGTCGAAACCCAAGCTAGTGATTGCCACTATTGCCACCAACATTGCCCGCCAAAACGGACGTGAATCGGATTTGCATCTCAATTTAGTCGATTCAGAACTGCTTTTGTCGGAAATTAAACTCAAAAAGGTGCTGGAAGAATTGATTAGTAACGCATTCAAATTTTCAGCGATCGGCTCACCGGTTGAGATTACCAGTCAGGTCGATGGGAGTGATTTTACGATTACTCTGACAGATTATGGACGGGGGATGACGGCTGAGCATATCGCTTATTTAGGCGCTTACATGCAGTTCGATCGCAAAATTTATGAACAGCAAGGCGCAGGGTTGGGTCTCATTATTGCGAAGCGATTGTTAGAGTTGCATGGGGGCAGTCTGACGATTGCGAGTACACCTAGCAAAACGACTGTGGTCAAAGCTACACTGCCACTCGCATCCGCTGCCAAGCGACTTGATCTTCTGGAAGCCGATCGTCGGGAATAGATGCAAGTTCTGAAGTTGTTTCGCAAACCTGCTGCCAAACAACCGCTCATTGAGTGTGTCAGTCTCAATCTGCGGCAGGGATGGGGCATTGTGGGGGATTGTCATGCCTGTGTGGGAAGTCCCCGACAAATTTTGCTGACCGATCGCGTCTCGCTTCAGGCGTTTGGCTTACAACCGGGTGACCTCCAAGAAAATATTTGGGTCGATGCCGACCTTTCGAGCTTGACATCAGGAACTGTTTTGCAAATTGGATCTGCCTGGATTCGCTTGACTATACTTTGCGAACCCTGTGCTTATTTGCATCAGTTCGGGACTGGATTGGCAAAACGCATCCGGGGCAAACGAGGATATTTGGGCAGAGCAGTTCGGGATGGCAGCATTCGTGTAGGAGATACTGCAACGCTGATCCCCGACCAATTTCCCGCCATTCCCCAAGATACGCCTGGTCGGTTTTATGATTTTGTCGCTAGAATTCCCATGGGCAAGGTGGTGAGCACCACAGACGTGCTGTTGGCGCTGGGCATGACAAAAGCTTACTGCCGTGTTTTGCCCCAACTGATGAAGCGAGCACCTAAAGAAATCCCGGTACATCGTGTGATAGCGAGAGATCGCTGTCTGTTCAGCCAGCACCTGCCTGAGCAGGCAAATTTTCTCAGGCAAGAAGGGATTGGGTTGGAGGCAGGCAAAGTGGTTGAACTGTACAATTGGCAAGCCAAATTTTTCTATCGAGAGAATGTCAAAATTTAACCCGGTAAATCTGTGCTACCCATCAAGTAGCGATCGCATTCACGGGCTGCACCTCGTCCCTCATTGAATGCCCACACCACCAGGCTTTGCCCCCGACGGCAGTCTCCAGCAGCAAACACACCGGAGATGCTGGTGGAATATTTGCCGTAGTCAGCTTTGACGTTGCTGCGGGGATCGCGCTCAATGCCGAGGGCATCCAGTAAAGGTTGTTCGGGTCCCAAAAAGCCCATTGCCAGTAGAACCAACTGAGCTGGAAGCACTTTCTCTGTGCCTGGAATCGGTTGAGGAATAAATTGACCTTTCTCGTTTTTCTGCCACTCTACTTCCACGGTATGAACGGCTTTGACCTGCCCCAGTTCGTCGGACTCAAACTGGGTAGCAGTGGTGAGGTAAACCCGGGGATCGCCGCCAAACTTAGCAGCAGCTTCTTCTTGCCCGTAGTCCATCTTGTAGACCTTGGGCCATTCGGGCCAGGGGTTGTTGGTAGCACGTTCGAGTGGCGGTTTGGGCATGATTTCTAGTTGCACCAGGCTCTTGCAACCGTGGCGAATGGACGTGCCGACACAGTCCGTTCCGGTATCGCCACCACCGATGATGACGACATCTTTGCCTGCCGCATTGATGAAGTTGCCATTCGGTTGTTTATCCAAAATTGCCTGGGTGTTGGCAGTGAGAAAGTCCATAGCAAAGTGGATGCCTTTGAGTTCGCGTCCGGCGATCGGTAAGTCGCGTGGGCGAGTCGCTCCGGTGCAGAGCAGCACCGCATCAAACTCTTTAAGCAAATTTTCGGCAGGAAGATCCTTGCCTACTTCAGTATTGCAAATGAATTTGACCCCTTCTGCTTCCAGAATATTGAGGCGACGCAAGACGACGGCTTCTTTGTCGAGCTTCATGTTGGGGATACCGTACATCAGCAGACCACCGGGACGATCGGCGCGTTCAAACACGGTGACCGAGTGCCCAACCGTGTTTAACTGTGCCGCCGCCGAGATGCCGGCAGGGCCAGAACCCACGATGGCAATTTTTTTGCCCGTGCGTTGGGTGGGGGGATGGGGCGTAATCCAGCCTTCTTCCCAGCCTTTTTCGATGATGGAGTATTCCAGATTTTTGATAGTGACTGGCGGGTTGGTAATGCCTAGAACACAGGAGCCTTCGCAGGGAGCGGGGCAAACCCGTCCCGTAAATTCAGGGAAGTTGTTGGTTTTGTGCAGACGATCGAGGGCTTCTTTCCACAGTCCGCGATAGACCAGGTCATTCCATTCGGGGATCAAGTTGTTGATGGGACAACCACTTGCCATACCGCTGATGAGCGTGCCAGTGTGGCAAAACGGAGTGCCGCAGTCCATGCATCGCGCGCCCTGGTTGCGAAGTTTGGCTTCCGGCATGGGTAGATGGAATTCGTCCCAGTTGCGGATGCGATCGATCGGTTCCAGTTCGGAGGGGGCTTCGCGGAGGAATTCAATAAAGCCAGTTGGTTTTCCCATAGTTCTGTCTCAGAAATAAAAAGTGCTTTGATGGGTGGAATGACGCTGTGTTAATTGGTGGGTGTTAACGATCGCACAGTCAAAATTTCGTCAGATCGTAAGACTGAAATCGCAGAAATGGGGACAGTCACAACGGCGATGGTTTTGCCTACCGCGTTAAAGACCTCTAGCACACACCCCAACTCACCGCCAGAAGGACGGGGAATAAAATCAATTAACACTGCGATGTCGCCTGCCTTGAGTTGTTCTTCTGGTAAGTCACGAGTCAGTGCAACTTCTTGATATAACTCAGGTGTCATGGCGAGACTCCTTAAGAGGTTTGGGCGTCACAAGCTGAAATTTGCTATCTTTCTGGCGCTGTAGCCAAATCAACGTGACTGACAAACTGATCTCATTGCTTCCCACAAGTTCCCCTTCAATTCGATAAAAAGTGCCATACTCGTTTTTTCTATCTTCTATAGCCTCAGTTAATTCATTGAGCTTTATCGGCTCAAATCAGCAGCGGTGAAAAAGCTTGAAACCCAGCACCAATGCCTCTCAACCGTCCGCTGCATTTGAATTGTTATGGCAAGATCGCTTGCTAGCGTATAAACCAGTCGTAACAAATAAACGGTAAAGGAATAACCCACCACCATTGATTTAAGAATTGGGTTACTCGCTGTATCCAACTGTCTTCATCCTTCACGCCAGATGATTTATAATCCACTTTTGCAGCATAGGATTTGTACTTACCACTTACATCAGTAAACCAATCTTGATCGCCTTTCTCGATGACCCAATCTTCAAAAAGTGGGGTTTCTGAGTACTCAAAAAAATCTTTCATTAACTGACTCAAAAGATTGCTTAGTTTTGCTGCTGACACAGTATTTCGTGAAACCGCTTGTGCAGGTCTAACAGGCTCGCTGTCTGCCCCAGAAAACGTATTGACAAAATCTAGGCATAAAACACAATCGGTATGTATTAAACCTTCAGGAATCATCATTTTTCTATTTGCTGCATCTATGAGAGATAGTACAGAAAGATCACTAGCTATCTGATTTTCTAGAATAATTAGACCTAGAGCATCTGGAAGACTTAGAGCTATTTTAGTATCCTGTATTTGCTTGTTGGCTTTGCTCAGAGCATTCTCAATTGAGTTATATAGATCTCGCTTCAAGTTTTGCTCCGAAAGTTTTTCTTTTTTAGATATTTTCTCCACCTTATTTGGAATCTGGATATTTTGAACCTCTTTAAACTCGCAGACAACTTGATCATCGAACAACAAGAAATCAGAGCGTCCTCTTCCTTGAGGAAAATATTTGTTGTAAGACTTGTCATCTAAGTTGATGGCTTGATTGTACATTTCAAGAAACTCTCGCATCATGAAGAACCGTAGAAACTAGCAGTGTATTTTGAAATACCGTCCCCATCGATGACTAAGCACCATAACAATTTCATAAATGGAATAAGGCGTTGGGTTTCGTGCCTCAACCTAACCTACAGTCTGGTGGATTTAATACCATTTTGGATTTTGGATTTGCGATTTTGGATTGTAGAAGTGCTGCTGACCGAGCATTCCAGCAATTCATCTGCCGTAACCTCAATTTAAATCGGTATAAGTATTTCGCGTTTCTAAACACTGTGAAAACGACTGTTGGCTTTCGCCACTGCGCCTACCTGCTAGCACCTTCAACGCCAATATGCTCATCTAAATCAGCCCACTCGATCGCATAGCCATCCCCCAGAAGTAGTCAGGTGGGTAGTGCCCACCCGTCGGGGGACATTAACTACCGCCAATGCGGGCAACGTCGCGAGCGTTCTCTTCAAAGGCAGCGCTGAGGGCATCGTCGCCACTGAGACCGGAGGCGATCGCCGCCGCAATCGCTTGAAGCACCCGTTTGTAATCCTTCGGCATGACTTTGACAAACTGGGTTACTTTGTCTTGCCATTGAGCCAGGACAGTCCTGCCTTTCTGGCTACCCGTATAGTCCACATGCCGCTGGATCATCTGGTAAAGATCATTGATTTCTTCAGCATCTTCCAGTTTTTCTAGCGCCACCATCTGCATATTGCATCGGGTCGCAAAATCACCAGCCTCATCCAAAATGTAGGCAATACCACCACTCATCCCTGCAGCAAAGTTGCGTCCGGCAACGCCTAAGACCACAACTTTGCCTCCGGTCATGTATTCACAGCCGTGATCGCCCAGTCCTTCCACCACCGCATTCACTCCGGAGTTGCGGACACAGAAGCGTTCACCTGCCATGCCTCGAATGTAAGCTTCACCACTGGTAGCACCATAGAACGCTACGTTGCCTGCGATGATGTTTTCTTCGGCGACAAAAGTAGAATTGTGTGGAGGATAGAGGATCAGTTTGCCACCACTGAGACCTTTGCCCAAGTAGTCGTTGGCATCACCTTCCAATTCCAGCGTGACGCCTTTGGGAACAAATGCGCCAAAGCTTTGTCCAGCACTGCCCTGGAAGTGAAGCTGCACGGTATCTTCTGGTAACCCTTCCCAATGACGTTGGGTGATTTCGTTGCCGAGAATGGTGCCAACTACACGGTTGACGTTTTTAATGGGGAGAGTTGCTTTGACTTTTTCGCCACGCTCGATCGCAGGTTGGCACAGATCGAGCAACACCGTCACGTCAAGAGATTTTTCTAAACCGTGGTCTTGGGGAATCTGGCAATAGCGTCCAACCTTATCGCCCACTTCAGGCTGGTAGAGGATTTTAGAGAAATCGAGACCTTTGGCTTTCCAATGGTCGATCGCCTGTTTCGGTTCCAGGACATCGGTACGACCCACCATTTCATTCAGGGTGCGGAAACCGAGTTGTGCCATTAACTCACGCACTTCCTGTGCGATAAAGGTCATAAAGTTGACCGTGTGGGCGGGATCGCCAGTAAATTTTGCCCGCAGTTGGGGATCTTGAGTGGCAACGCCGACGGGGCAGGTGTTCAGATGGCAAACGCGCATCATAATACAGCCCAGCGTCACTAATGGGGCAGTCGCAAAGCCAAATTCTTCTGCTCCTAGCAGGGCTGCGACTACGACATCTCGACCCGTTTTCATTTGCCCATCGGTCTCAACCACAATGCGGCTGCGCAGATTGTTGAGTACCAGAGTTTGGTGGGTTTCGGCAACGCCCAACTCCCAGGGCAAGCCTGCGTGTTTAATGGAAGTTTGGGGAGACGCGCCTGTTCCACCGTCGTAGCCAGAGATCAGCACGACATCAGCATGAGCTTTGGAAACGCCAGCGGCGATCGTTCCCACACCCACCTCAGACACCAGCTTGACGCTAATCCGCGCTTTGCGGTTGGCATTCTTTAAGTCATGGATGAGTTCTGCCAGATCTTCGATCGAGTAAATATCGTGGTGGGGCGGCGGTGAGATCAAGCCCACACCGGGCGTAGAATGGCGCACTTTGGCAATCCAGGGATAGACCTTTTTACCGGGGAGTTGTCCACCTTCACCGGGCTTGGCACCTTGCGCCATTTTGATCTGGATCTCTTTTGCCTGAGAGAGATAGAGACTGGTGACACCAAAGCGACCCGACGCGACTTGTTTGATGGCGCTGTTTTTGGAGTCGCCCTGGTCATTTGTCCAAGTGTAGCGATCGGGATCTTCGCCCCCTTCACCCGTATTGGATTTGCCCCCAATCCGGTTCATGGCGATCGCAAGGGACTCATGCGCTTCTTTCGAAATGGAGCCATAGCTCATCGCGCCCGTCTTAAAGCGCTTCATGATCGACTCGATTGACTCCACTTCCTCAATCGGGACAGGGGGACGTGGCTTGAATTCTAGTAATCCTCGCAGGGTAAAGTACTTCTGGTTCTGCTCATTCACCAGGGCAGCATATTGTTTGTAAAGATCGTAGCTGCCTTCCCGCACTGCCCGTTGTAACGTGTGAATCGTTTGGGGACTAAACAGGTGGGCTTCCCCTTCTTTGCGCCATTGATACTCACCGCCCACATCCAGCGTGTGTCCATTGCTGGGACGATCGGGGAAGGCATGACGATGGCGCAAAATTGCTTCCTGAGCGATCACCTCCAGCCCAACCCCTTCAATCCGAGAGGCAGTCCAGCTAAAGTATTGGTCAATCACCGATCGATTTAAGCCCACGGCTTCAAAAATCTGCGCGCCTCGATAGCTTTGTAGGGTCGAGATACCAATTTTGGAGGCAACTTTAATCACCCCTTTGGTGGCAGCTTTGATGTAATTCTTGCAAGCCGTTTTGAAATCCACATTCAGCAATAAGCCTTCGTGGATCATGTCACCCAGTGTCTCGAAGGCGAGGTAGGGATTGATGGCTCCGCAACCGTAACCAATCAACAACGCATAGTGGTGGACTTCGCGGGGTTCGCCCGACTCCAGTACAATGCCCACACGAGTACGGGTACCTGCCCGAATGAGGTGATGATGCAGCCCCGACACGGCCAGCAGCGCTGGAATCGGCGCATGGTTGCGATCAATACCTCGATCGCTCAATACCAACAGACTCACGCCTGCCTCGATCGCCTGATCAGCCCTGGGAAAAATCTCCTGCATGGCTGTCTCCAGACCCTGAGCCCCCCACTGGGGATCAAACACGATTGGCAGCGTTAATGCCTTGAATCCCTCTTCCGAAACATGTTTCAGTTTTGCTAGTTCGGCATTGCTGAGAATTGGGGTTGCTAGCTTGATCAGGTGGCAGCTTTCGGGTTCAGGTTTAAGCAGATTGCGCTCAGCACCGATCGTGGTCAGCGCAGAGGTGATGATTTCTTCGCGGATCGAGTCGATCGGGGGATTTGTGACCTGAGCAAAGAGTTGTTGGAAATATTCGTAAAGGAGTTTGGGACGATCGGACAGCACCGACAAGGGGGTATCTGAACCCATCGCGCCAACCGCCTCTACCCCATCGCGTGCCATGGGAGTCAACAAGAGGCGCACTTCCTCAAAGGTATAGCCAAACGCCATCTGTCGCTGGATCAGGGGAAGGGGTTCGACCGTTGTCGGGGTCGAGCCATTGCCTGATTCGGAGTGAACAGGAACGTCTTTCAAATTGGCTAAATCGACCAAATGTTGATCGAGCCACTCGCGGTAGGGATGGGCAGAGGCAATGGTGTGCTTGATTTCTTCATCGGCAATAATACGCCCTTCAGCCATATTGACCAGGAACATTCTGCCCGGTTGCAGGCGACCCTTGAACGCTACTCGTTCTGGCTCAATCGGGAGTACTCCTGCCTCCGATGCCATGATCACCAGGTCATCTTTGGTAACGTAGTAGCGGGAGGGACGTAAACCGTTGCGATCGAGCACCGCCCCCATGACTGTGCCATCCGTAAAGGCGATCGACGCAGGACCATCCCAGGGTTCCATTAAGCAAGCATGATACTCATAGAATGCTTTTTTCTCCTCACTCATGGACTCATGCGCCGTCCAGGGTTCTGGGATCATCATCATCATCGCGTGGGGCAACGATCGTCCTGCCAGGGTCAGCAACTCTAGAGCATTGTCGAAGATCAGCGAGTCGCTGCCATCTACATTGATCACAGGCTGCGCCTTTTTCATGTCCTCGCCAAACAAGTCCGACTCAAACAGCGACTGGCGAGCGTGCATCCAGTTGATGTTGCCGCGCAAGGTGTTGATCTCGCCATTATGAGCAATGTAGCGGTAGGGGTGCGATCGCTCCCAACTAGGGAAGGTATTGGTACTAAAGCGGGAATGCACCAACGCCAGCGCACTCTGCATATCGGGATCTTGGAGATCGGGATAGTATTGCCCCACCTGCACAGGCATTAACATGCCTTTGTAGACGATCGTCCGCCCCGACAAACTAGAAGGATACCAATAAGGATTAATTTGGGAAGCTCGAATTGCCGTATGTGCCCGTTTGCGAATGATATAGAGCTTGCGTTCAAATGCCAAATCGTCCAGCCCTGCCGTACGTTGAATGAACACTTGCTCCATAAATGGCTCACTGGCTTTAGCAGTATCGCCGATCATGGAATTATCTTTGGGTACATCGCGCCAGCCCAGAACCTGTAACCCTTCCTCTATCACCACTTGCTCAAAAATGTGGCGACTCTTTTCCCGAATTGACTCATCTGGCGCAGAATAAATCATGCCGACGCCATACTGTCCCGCCTCTGGTAGCACAAAGCCAAGGGTTGCCGTGACTTTTTGAAAAAACTGATGGGGCACCTGCATCAAAATGCCTGCGCCATCCCCCGTATTCGTTTCGCAGCCACACGCACCCCGATGATCGAGATTCACCAGAATGGTCAGCGCTTGCTCCACAATACCGTGGGATTTTTCGCCCTTCATATGCACGATAAAACCGACACCACAGGCATCGTGCTCAAATTGTGGATCGTAAAGACCTTGTTGGGATGGCAGTCCGTTGCTGTTCATTTTGATGCCCCGACAGTACCAGAAAAAAGGGTCATCTAGAGCCTAGGAAACTGATGTTTCACTCTAGCTAAAGTGGATTCTCTAATAAAGAATCCGTCAGGTCTCAGGTCTTAAGGAAATTCTCAGATCTCAGCCTGAAAGTCCTGACATTATCTCAAAAAATCAGCACTTTCTAGTGCCCAATTTTGCAATGTGTGTGACTCACAATCTAGGAGGAGAGACTATTTGTCAGATCTTTACAAGAATTTATATAAGTCAATTTGGCAAGCGTATCTTTCATTACTTTTTGTTTTTGATGAATTCTTATTTGATGGGTTTGAGATTCTGCTTCGACCAGAAAAAAGAAGTTTTTCTATGCCTGAAATGTTTCGATTGGTTTGTGGTTTGTGAGGGATTTGTGTCCAATTTGAGAGAGATCCCTGGAAATTTACTTCAATACCGCATTTGAGGCGATTTCCAGCAATACATCTCCTCAGAATAGAGACCGATCGTCAAGACGCAAGTCTTTTTTCTAAGGTGGCAGGCAATCCGGGATAGGCAATCTTCTCCAGAACGTGGGTGGAGCGCAAAGACGAAAAAATCAGAGCACCCATTGTAAATCAAATAGAGCCTAGATTTGTAAATAGAAAATTGACTGAATTTTCAATTACTGTAAAGAACTCACAAAAACTGTGACGGAAGACAAGCAATTTCCCGATTTATTGACGATCATGGTTTCATATCGCTCCCGTGGTGTGTTGTCTGAGTTTTTACCATTTGAGTCCTGTACGGAATCAATCGCTTGGCAATTCGAGCACTTGATGCTGCCAGCGCTACAATTCCAGCACTTTACAAGGAAAGAAATATGACGGTCATTTCTCCTCAAGCTGTCTATGCCAATCTCCAGTTCCTGGATCAAGAAGATGCTGTAAAAAACGCATCTTATCGAGAACTCGCTCAAGAAATTTTGGCCAATCCTGAAGTGAGCTTAAGCTGGCGACAGGCGATCGCCGATCGGCTCAACGATGCCAATCGCCTCCTCGCCAGGCTTACCGTGACACGGGACGATAGTTATTAAAAATCGTCAGGCTGGTTGCTGTTAAGGCAGGATGACGAGGTTAAGTCGCTACTGGATAGACAAAATCTTCATGTCTTTTGAGACAGTCTCGATCAGAACAATAGCCTCTCCTCAATGATTGGGAGAGGTTTTTTATGGGCGTTGCTAAAAAGCAGGGTGATTTGGAACGAGGTTTCAAAGCATTCAGCATCATTTTCATCCCGTTGTTGAGCAACGCCTTTTTATGAGATAGACAGTTGCCCGTTGCTTTGAGCGGGTTTGGCAGATGCCAATTTATGAGCAAAGCGTGTGGTTTCGGGTAGGCGATATTTAGTCGTACAACTCATTACATATTCGATCGCCGTCAGTAGGCTGATTTTATGACCGGGGGAAATATACAGCGGCTTGGTACCGGGGCGCGTTCGCAACACTGCCCCAATCGTTTCTTTTTGATGAATCAATGGTACCCAGCTACCCCGTTGCTCCGGTACATCCTCATGCCGACCGACCAAGCGCGACTTTCCCACGCCGATCGCAGGTAAATCGGTCAACAAGCCGAGATGGCAGGCAATCCCCAACCGACGTGGATGAGCGATCCCCTGACCATCGCACAACAGCAAATCTGGAATCGTCTGTAATTGCTCCAACGCATCTAACACGGTGGGCACTTCGCGAAACGAAAGATAGCCGGGAATATACGGGAATGTGGTGGGACGCCGCGCGATCGCTTGCTCATGGAATTGCAAATCGGGAAACCGCAGTACCGCGATCGCAGCACGAGTAATGCTTCCCTCTGCCTCAAAGCCCACATCCATCCCTGCCACAAATTGCACGGCTCCCAACTGATCTTCAGTCACGACTTCTTGTCGCAATTCTTGTTGAATTGCAGTTGCTTCCTCAGCAGTCAAAACCCAAGGATGGCGCTGTTTGATGTTCATGGCGGCGAAATACCACGTGTCAGGAACAAGTACTCAGACTTACAGCCATACAATACACTGGAGTTAATTTCTCCCCTTGTGTCTGCCCGGAAATTTTGCAATGTTAGGAAAACTGCTGGGTGCACGCTATAAAGTGATTAGAGTGCTGGGTTCTGGCGGTTTTGGCAATACCTACATCGCAGAAGATACTCAGCGTCCTGGCAATCCCTGGTGTGTGCTCAAACATCTCAGTTTTGCCAGTAGTGATTCTGTGATTTTGGCGCAGGTCAGGCGCCTATTTCTAGCGGAAGCCGAAACCCTGGAGCGGCTGGGACAACATCCTCAAATTCCCCAGTTACTTGCGTATTTTGAGGAAAACCAGGAGTTCTATCTGGTCCAAGAATTTATTGAAGGGCATCCCCTGAGTGATGAATTGGGACGAGGAATTCGATTTTCCGAAGCTCAGGTTGTGGAGTTGCTTCAGGATGTACTGGGAATTTTGCGATATGTGCACGGGCAGCAAGTGATTCATCGAGATGTGAAGCCGGATAACTTAATTCGTCGGTATCGAGATAATCGGTTGGTGCTAATCGATTTTGGTGCTGTGAAGACAATTAGTGCTGCGGTGGAAAATTCTGCTAACTCAACGGTGAGTATCCCCATCTATACCTCCGGGTATGGTGCCAGTGAGCAGTGCATGGGAAAGCCCCAATTTAATAGCGATATTTATGCGCTGGGGATGATTGGGATTCAAGCGTTGACGGCATTGCGCCCCACACAACTGCCCCAAGACCCCGACAGTTTAGAAGCCGTTTGGCGAGATTTGATCACCGTGAGTGAAGAGTTGGGCGATGTGCTCGATCGCATGGTGCGGTATCACTTCAAACAACGATATCAGTCTGCGGCCGAGGTATTGCAAGCGTTGGGGCAGTTTAGCCAGCGTGCCAGTGCGCTGACAGCCGCCCCTTCAGTAATGGACTCGCTCAGGCAGATCGATGCTGCACAACCGACTCAACCCAATTCCCAAAGTCGGACAGAAGCTCAGCGTCCTCTGCTTTCACCCGCTGTCCTTTCGCCAGGGAACCGACGATGGCACTGGTGGGTTGGACTGGGCACGATCGCACTGTTAACCAGTCTGTTGGCAATGGCTGCGGCGCGGTTTCTATGGCCACCCATGTGGCTGCCCAAGATTGAACGCAGCCAGGGAGAGATAGATCGCCGCATCAGTCAGGGAGGCACAATTCTTACGCCAGGCATCGCAATCCCTGCCAAACAATCAGGAGTCAAGTCTCTGGCGGCCCAAGACAATGAGCGGGCGATCGCAGCCTTGACACGTGCCCGTACAATCGATCCTGCCGATCCAGAAACCCTGATTTACCTCAATAACGCTCAAGTGCGGAATCGTCCCTCTATGACAATCGCGGTCGCTGTTCCCCTGGATAAAGCTCCAGAATCCGCCAAGGAAATTTTGCGGGGAGTGGCACAGGCGCAAGAGGTCATCAATCGGGCGGGGGGGATCAACGGGGTAGGGTTGAAAGTGGCGATCGCTAGTGATAATAACCAACCTGCAATCGCCCAACAGATTGCTCAAGCCCTGGTCAAACGTCCCGAAATTCTGGGGGTCGTGGGGCACGCTGACAGTGATGTCAGCCTTGCTGCTGGCAAGGTTTACGAAAGGGGGCACCTCGTAATGATCTCTCCCCTCAGTTCGGCCGAGTCCCTTTCGGAATTGGGCGATTATATTTTTCGTACAGTGCCCAGTGATAGCTACTCTGCTCAAAAGCTTGCCGACTATCTGCATAAAACTCTCCGCATGAAAAAGGTGGCGATTTTTTCCAATGCCAGCAATGCCTACAGTCAATCTTTGTCTGGAGAGTTTAAGCGAGCCTTATTTTCCAGCCAAGCTGAGAAGCCGATCGCCGAGTTCGATCTCTCCGATCCCACCTTTAATGCTTACGAAAGTCTCGAAAAAGCGAGCCGGTACGGAGCAGAAGTGCTGATGCTGGCTCCAGACAGCACTGTGTCCGATAAGGCGATGCAAGTCGTTTTAGTGAATCATCGACGTTTGCAAGTGCTGGCAGGAGATAGCCTCTACACCCGTCGGTTGTTGCAGGTTTGGGGAGATGCTGCAACCGGGATGGTATTGGCAGTGCCGACGGGTGCTGGAGGCGATATTCAACCCATCTTTCGGCAACAGGCAATTCAGCTTTGGCAGCAACCTGTCAATTGGCGGACAGCACTTGCCTATGATGCTACCCAGGCACTGATTACGGCTTTACAGCAAGGTAATTCACGCCAGAACATTCAAAGAGCGCTCTCCGCGCCAGACTTTTTTGCCTTGGGGGCAACTGGGCGAGTTAGTTTCCGAGCCACAGGCGATCGTGAAATCGCGATCCAACTGGTTAAGGTTACCCCCAAAGGAAAAAGCGCTCAGTCAGGCAATTTTGAGTTCAAGCCTGTCCCCTGAAGAAACCTGTTCGCTAAACAAAGATGAGATTCTATTGGTCAAACCGAATTTAATTACCGCTACTCGAACTGCTGGCCGGTGTTGTCTGCTCAGCTTGTTGGCGTTGCCGTAACAGTTCAAGCTGCTGCTTCCGAAACTGAGCCGCTTCACTATCTAAATTATCTTCTTGTTCAGCAGAGAAATCTTCAAAACTCTTTCCACTACTTTGCATCGCGCGGTGAATCAGGTCAAAGACGCCACTAGAATTATCACCCCGGCTGGAAAACGGATCGGAACTGGCATCAGGGGATTGGAAATCTTTCAGCGGATCGACGACAGTTGGGGCAGCATCATTCTGCGCTTGCGCCAAAGATCGAGTTGGCAGCAATACCACCATTCCGACACCTGCAACTGTTGCTACAACGATCCAGGCGAAAGATTTGACAGAAACAAAAAAAGCTTGGGTGTTCATCTTTAAGAAATTGCTAGAGAGAACCTTCGAGAACGATCGCACTTTCGCTACTGCAACCAGAGACGCAATCAGAGCAGTTCGAGTTTCTCCATTTTAGCCCAAACCTCTCTGATTCTGACGGATGGTCTATCTGACGTCCTACTGCATGAGTCTTCCTCTCTCAGTCAAGTACAACGATTCTTAATCAGGTGTATGACTGGTTCTCAGACAACCCCCTACATCGTTAAAATCGCGCAATAAATCGCAAAGCAACGAGTCATCCTAATTCCTCCGATGGTAGGATGTCACTAAATTTTTTCTGTGCTTTTCATCCAGTCTGTAACATTCAATGAAGCAACCTTTTAAAAGTTTCTGCCTTGCAATACTCCTGGTAAGCTCCGGTACGATCGGTCTCAGCTCTACTGCTTTTGCGTCTGGAATTGGACTCTCTGAGCAAAGTGTCCGGGGTTTAGGAAATGCTTTCTCTGGTGGAGCCGCATCCGCTGAAGATGCCAGCACCATTTTCTTTAACCCCGCTGGACTGACCCGTTTGTCGGGAAAGTCTTTTCAAAACGCGGTTTATGTGATCGCTCCCACCGCCAATTTTGACAATCAAGGATCTGCCACATTCACGGGGGCACCCCTACTAGGTGGGGAAGGTGGCGATGGGGGAGTGAATATTTTAATGGGCAACTATTATGCTGCCTGGAGTCTGTCGGATGATGTCAAGATTGGTTTAGGCATTGGGGTGCCGTTTGGGCTGGCAACGCATTATGACAACGGTTGGGTTGGGCGCTACCAGGCGATCGAATCGCGGCTGACCACGATTAATATCAATCCGACGATCGCAGCCCGGTTGAGCAAAACGCTCTCAGTGGGGGCGGGCATCAATTTGCAATATGCCGATGTATTACTGAGTAATGCGATCGACTTTGGCTTAATTGGGCGCAGTGTGGGATTGCCCCTACGCCCTCAATCTGCTGATGGGACGGTTGAAATTCAGGGCGACGATTGGAGCTGGGGCTATAACTTGGGGGTGCTCTACGAACCCAGCAAAACAACGCGAATTGGTCTAGCATATCGTTCTGCTATTACCCATAAGATTGAAGGCGAAGCCGATTTTAATGTGCCCGCAGCGGCAGCAGCCCTGACCCGGACTGGGCAGTTTACCGACACAGGAGCCTCAGCGCCTTTGAAACTGCCTGATACCCTGTCCCTCAGTGCTTATCACCAAATCAATCGTCAGTGGGGAGTTATGGGTGATATCACCTGGACGAACTGGAGTCGTTTTAAAGAGTTGCGGATTGACTTTGAGAATCCGGCTCAGCTCGATCGTGTTCAACCCGAAAACTGGAAAGATACCGTGCGTCTGGGCGTAGGTGTGAACTATGCCATGAACGATCAATTAACTCTGCGAACCGGGATTGCATATGACCCCAGTCCGGTGAAGGATGAATTTCGTACTGCCCGTGTCCCCGATAACGATCGGGTTTGGTTAGCTGTGGGGGCAAGCTACCAGGCATCTCCGTCCCTGAGTATCGATATCGGTTATGCCCATTTATTTGTGGATAAAGCACCGATTAACCAATCCAGCCTCATCGAAGGAACACTGAAGGGTACTTATAACAACAATGTGGATGTGATCGGGGTGCAGGTGAACTGGAAGTTTTAAGTCCACGGGGAGAAGAATCGTTAGGGTGCTCATCAATTCTTTATTGACAGCTTTGTCATCGGAAGACAGGACATTGGCATAGCGTTGCTGAAAAGCAGGATGATTTGGAACGAAGTTTCAAATCATTCAGCATCATTTTCATCCCGTTGTTGAGCAACGCCGGACATTGGCACTCCCGACAATCTGATACCAATTTAAATTGAGAATATGACACTTAGGAGATCCCCCTAAGTCCCCCTTAAAAAGGGGGACTTCAAGACTGGCTTGGGTTTCCCCCCTTTTTTCTAGCGCAGCGGCGCATTAGCGCGGGGGCTAGGGCGGATCTGGATCTGTCGCAAACACAAATCAAATTGGTATGAAATGGATGCAGTGATATTTATCCTGTTGGAACTGGAGTGACTGGGTGAGCCAGGCACCAGAGGAGTCTGGTTCGCCACCTGGATTCACGCCCTGTTTATCGAGAGGTCGTCGATTGAGTTCTGTCTCTCGAGAGAACTTCGATCTCTGTCCTGCGTGGGGTTAATGACTGCTGGGCTTTCGTTACCTTGACTGTCAGGACACACGAGGTTTTTATGACTTATACAACATCCAACGAAGCGACATCCAATGTTGCGCCTGCGTTACTACAATCCTGGCAAAATTTAGATGTTGACCAGCAATTGGCGTTGTTTTACTTCATCTACAAAGAGATTGGTCGATCGGTCACACCTGCGGCTCCGGGTGCGAGCGCTGCCTCGCCAGAAATTGCAGAAGGAATTTTTAATCAGATTAAAGATCTGTCGCAGGAAGAGCAGTTACAACTTCAGCGGGACTTAATTTTGCAAAAAAACACACCTATCACCCGTGAATATGGCTCTCTCAGTAACACGACAAAACTATTGCTGTGGTATCGATTAGCACAGGGTATGGATAGTGGCGAAATTATCCCTATGCCAGACAACTACAAGCTTTCCGGAGAAGCACAACAGTTGCTAAGTCAGATTTGCGCGTTAGAATTCCAACAGCAAATCACTTTCTTCCGTGACTTTGTCGCACCCATGGGTAGCAGCTCCACAGAAGACTAGTGGTTTGCTTTTCAGTTGTACTACGGTTATCGCGATCGCGAGTCTAATTTGCTCGCGATCGCTTTTTTGTTAGGGAGCGTCCGATAAAATCAAGGCATAGAGCCTTGCAACAGACATAGAGACACAAAATAGCTTGACCGATGGTTAGCCTGTGTTACTCCATATCCACTCATTTATCGCACTCATTTTTTCAATTCTGATTGAAAGCGTCCTTGTTGCAGTTTGGGGTCGAGTGAACCCGTTAAATGGGCGATCGCGGGTCAACGTTGCCAGTGCATTGACTTGACTACGCATCCAATTTTTGGCAAGCAAGGACGGCTTTGCCAGCAACCTTATTTTGCATCCATCCAATTGTTGCCAGAATGAATTTCCACCACCAAGGGCACACTCAATATCAAAGCCGACTCCATTGTGGATTTGATTTGAGTCTTCAGGTCTTGCCATTCTTCGGGAGGCATTTCCAAAACCAATTCATCATGCACTTGGAGTAGCATTCTGGCGTGATAGTTTTGCAGACGATCGTGTAACTTTGCCATTGCCAGTTTAATGATGTCAGCGCTGGAACCCTGAATCGGAGCATTGGCAGCCGCTCGGAGCAATCCAGCATCGTACTGATCGCGCAATTTGATCTGGCTCAGGTCGATTTCATGGGGATTTTTGCCGCGCAGTTGCCGCAGTGATTCACTGGCGAAGTTGAAGTAACGTCGCCGACCGAGAATGGTTTCGACATAACCCTGGGCGATCGCCGCCCGTTGCATTTGTTGCAAATACTCAAAGACTTTGCTGTAGCGAGTATTGAACTTCTCGATAAACTCCTTTGCTTCGGTGGGTTTGACTCCTGCTTCGCGGGCAAACCGTTGCGAACCCATGCCATAGATTACGCCAAAGTTGATGATTTTTGCCAATCGGCGTTCTTCAGAACTAATGTCTTCTTTTTCCAGCAACAGTTTGGCAGTTAATTTGTGGACATCTTCGTTCTTTTGGTAAGTTTCAATCAGCACAGGTTCCTGGCTCAGGTGTGCCAAAATCCGAAGTTCGATTTGGGAATAGTCGGCTCCCACCAGCACCCAGCCTTCTTGAGGAATAAAGGCTTTGCGGATCTGGCGGCTAAAGGCAGTACGAATCGGGATGTTTTGCAGATTAGGGTTGGAGGAAGACAACCGTCCGGTGGAAGTGCCAGCCTGGTTATAGCTGGTGTGGACGCGGTGAGTGTCGGGACGAATCAGCAGAGGTAGCGCATCGACGTAGGTTGATTTCAGTTTGCTGAGGATACGATGTTCCAGAATGGCATCGACGACGGGATGGTCACCTTGCAGTTTCTCCAGAGTCGCAGCATCGGTGGAATACCCCGTTTTGATTTTGCGCGATTTTTTGAGATCGAGTCCCAGGGTTTCAAATAGCAATTCACTCAGCTGCTTGGGTGACCCCAGGCTGAAGGTTTGTCCAGCATCGGCGTAGGCTTTGAGCTCGATCGCGGCCAGGTCTTTTTCCAACATTTGGGAAAACTCATGCAAATAGGCGCGATCGATACTCACCCCATTACATTCCATCTCTGCCAGCACAGGTTCCAGGGGTTGCTCCACCTGTTTCAGCAAGGCTTCTAAGGCAGGGATGGCAGAGAGTTCAGCCTGCAATTTGGGACGCAGGCAAAAGGTGGTGTAGACATCCATGCCGCAATAACTCGCCACCGATGCGATCGCCACATCAGCGATCGTCTTGCCTTTGGGCACCAGGTCTTCGTAACTGACCACGCTAATACCCAAATACCGGAAGCTAAGATCTGTCAGGTTATGGCTGCTTTCTGGATTCAGCACATAGCTTGCCAGCATTGTGTCGAACACCACGCCTGTCAGCTGAATCCCTTGAAAGCGCAAGACCAATCGATCGAACTTGGCGTTTTGCAACACCTTGGGATAGGTAGCGCTTTCTAAAATCGGGCGCAGGGCATCTAGCACCAGGGTTTTGTCCAGATTGGTGCCCAAAGTATGCCCGATCGGAATATATGCCATCTCCCCTACCTCAGCCCCCCAGCAACAGCCAATCCCCACCAGGTCAGCATCGCGGGGTTCCAGGGCAGTGGTTTCCGTATCCCAGGCAATGGGATGAGCCGGATCGGTGTAGGTTTGCAACTGCTGCACCAGTTCGGCTAGTTTGGCAGGAGTATCAATGATCTGAGGGTGGATTTCGATCGATGCGGTCGGCGTGGCAGCAGCCGTATCTTCGGCACTAAAGAACCACAGATCTCCCCCCTCCTCGGCGGAAGAGGGAACCGGTTTAGCAGGATGGCTTTCGGTTGCCGCACCCGCTGCCAGCGTGCCATCAAAGTAGGGACGGAGTTGCTGCACTTTATTAAGCAACGTCCGCAGTTCCAGTTTTTCCATCAATGGCACTACCAGGGTGTCATCGATGCCTTTGAGCTGGCAATCTGCGGGGCGAATCTCGATCGGCACATCCAGGTGAATCTGTGCCATGTATTGCGAATGTAGCGCCGCATCTTTGCCCTCTTCCAGCTTTTTCTTGACGGCTCCTTTGACTTGATCGAGATGGGCATACACCTGATCCAGAGAACCGTAGGCGGTCAGCAGTTGCACCGCCGTTTTTTCGCCAATGCCTTTAACGCCGGGAATGTTGTCCGACGCATCTCCACACAGCGCCTTGAAGTCCACCACCTGAGAGGGCAAAATGCCCATTTTGTCTTTCACTTGCTCCACACCAAATTCTCTCGGTGGCGGTGTGGCGCGTTGCCCAAAGGTGGTGCTGAGGTAGAGCACGGTAACGGTTTGTTCGGGATCAATCAGTTGAAACAAATCACGATCGCCCGACAAGATCTTGACCCGATAGCCCTCGGCACTGGCGCGGCGTGCCAGCGTGCCGATGATGTCGTCGGCTTCGTAACCAGGAGCCGTCAGCACAGGCAAGCGTAGCGCTGTCAAAACTTCCTGAAGATTCAGCACATCGGGCAAAAAGTCTTCCGGCGCTTCTGGTCTGCCTTCTTTATAGGTTTGATCAGCTTCGTGACGGAAAGTTTTCTCACCCAAGTCAAATGCCACCGCCAAATATTCTGGCTTCTCCAACTCAATCACATCCAATAAGGACTTGAGGAAACCAAAAGAAACGCTGGTGGGAATGCCTGTGGAAGTTCGCAAGCCGCCATCTCGCCCTTTGGAGAAAGCGAAGTAGGAACGGAAGGCAAGGGAGTGACCATCCACCAGGAGGAGCAAGGGGCGGGTTGGGGCGGCAGATTCAGGAGTCAACAAGTTAGCCGGAGTAGAGGACATAGCCTATTCTACCGAGTTCATTCTAATTCGTAGGGGAATGGGGATTTTGAGGCCTAAAGCTTCTTCATTCGGGAGGGTACAGGAATCTCAATGAAAATTAGCTGCAAGTCTAAATTGGTGTGTTTACCGTAGGTTGCAGGCAGGGAATATCTGGATGGGTAATTTATGAGTTGGAGTTGTTCGGGTCTGGATCGGTATTTTTTTGGGGGGAAGGGGGATTGGGTGAGATGAGGTGGGTGTGTCCCATTGCTGCACAGTCTCGATTGGGATCGAGTTTGGAGCCTTGAGGGAGTTGGGTGTTGCAGAGTAGGGCTTGACTCAGTTGCTCGTCCGTCCAGCCTGTAGATGTGCTAAGGTCAGCTCTCAAAAGGTTTGCCCCTTGCAAATTGGCTCTCTCAAGGTTTGCCTTTTGGAGATTTGCATCATCAAGGCGCGTCTTCTGGAGATCAGCGTCATAAAGGTCTGCACCTTGAAGCTTGGCATCACTAAGGCGTGCCTCCTGTAAATTAGCTCCATAAAGCGTTGCCCTTTGAAGATTAGCTTCACCAAGGATTGCTTGTTTTAGATTGGCATCAGCAAAATTTACTTCACAAAGCTCAGATCCCATCAGGTTTGCCTCTTGCAATTTAGCATCAGAAAGGTCGCTTCCTTGCAGTTTGACTCCCATAAGCTTTGCGTTTTGCAGGTCAGCTTCTATCAGCTTTGCGTTTTGCAGGTCAGTATCAGAAAGATATGCCTCTTGAAGATTAGCTCCTATGAGGTTTGCATCCTGTAGCTTCACTCCAACAAGGACTGCCTTTTTCAGACTAGCTCCATTCATCCATGCCTTTTGCAGTTGGGTTCCCCTAAACTGCGCTTCTTGTAAATTAGCGTTCGTAAGGTCTGCCCCTTGCAGTTTGGTTCCACTAAAATCTGCCTTCTGTAGATTAGTGCCCTTGAGGGCTACCCCTTGCAATTTGGCTGCTTTCAGATCAGCTTCGATTAGATTAGTGTGATTGAGATCAAACTTTTCACCTAGGGGATCTTGTTCAACCGTGCGTCTGGCAATTACAGTTAGAACTGCCTGAATATCAACTGGCAATTTGTCCACCTGTATGTTTACTGGGCTTTTCTCTCTGACATAAGCGCTGAGGACTTCCATGATTATCCAATGGTCTTTTTCGGAGTCTTTGGCGATACGTTCGAGGGCATAAATGCCACCTAAACGCACTTCGGTTTTATCGTTGCCCAGTTGTTCTACGGCTTTGCTGAAGCGATCAGTAATTAAGCGCGACTCTGCAATTTCTGCATCTTTGCGAGCTTTCTCGGTATCTTGTTCCAATCTAGTTTCTGCCAGTTTGAGGTTGTTGGCAGAAATTTCAGCGTTACGGTTAGCGATCTCCGCATTGCGAGTCGCAACCCTGAAGTTGAGATAGAGGACAATGCCACCAGCAATGGTTGCAACCAATTTCCCGATTTCCAAGGAAGCATTGAAACTGCGTTGGTTGATCTCGCTAGGGGATTGTTGGAGAGTTTGCCAATCCTGAAGAACTTTTAGTCCAAATACTCCTACCAGAGCGATCGCTCCACCAACCGTCAATGCTCTGATTAGCGTGAGCGCTTCCTCGCTGAACCGTATCTTTTGTTTTGCGATGGTGAGGAGATTGGTGATTACTTCATTTAACTGTCTCTTAAGCTGACTCATGGTGGATGGGGAGTAAAAAGGTTGCCATTGTATTGGATACAAGAGGGATCAACTTTTACCGCAAAGGGAAGAATACCTGAAGATAGGTAGCAATCAGGGTTTCGCCCCAGAAAGCGGCCAGCACTGCTCCCAATGCCAAAAAGGGTCCAAAAGGCATAGGTTGACGGCGATTCATGAGTTTCAGCGCGATCGCGCCACCGCCAATCACTGAACCCACCAGACAAGCCAGAAACCCCGACAACAGCAGCAACTTCCAACCCAACCAGGCACCCATCATTGCCGCTAACTTGGAATCACCACCGCCCATCGCTTCTTGCCCAAAGGCGATCGTGCCGACGATGCGGACAAGATCCAGCAACCAGATGCCCAACACAGCACCGACGATTCCGGTCATCAATTGAGTCAGTAAGCCGGAAACGCTGAAGTCGTGGGTCAAGCCTACCCATGCCTGAAACAGCAAGCCCGTCACCACGCCAAACTGCGTCAATGGATTAGGCAGCGTCATCGTATCCAGGTCAATCAAAGAAAGGGCAAGCAGACAGCTAAAAAATAACCAGTAGCCTGGCGTTTGGAGCGACAAACCAAATGCCCAGAAAGTGGACAAAAAAATCCAGCCCGTCGCCGCTTCTACGAGGGGATAGCGAACTGAAATGGGGCTACGGCAATGGGCACAGCGCCCTTGCAATCGAAGCCAGCCAAAAATGGGGACATTTTCGCTGACCCGAAGTCGATGGAGACACTGAGGACAACGCGAAGGCGGGTTCAGGAGCGATAACCCCGCAGGCAACCGATAGACCACAACGTTCAGAAAGCTGCCAACTGAAGCGCCAAACGCAAAGACCAGCAGCGAAACTACCCAAAAATCCAAAGTTTCCATTTGCCCCGATCGCGGGTGAACACATCAATTATCGGTAGCCCACCCCATCAGCAGCTTAATGCAAATCAGATTCAATCTGGCTAAAGGGAACAAAGCATTCTTGCGGGAGCAAAATTGGCTTGCCTGAGAAAATCAATTTTCCCCGCAACGTGAAGCGATTGATTGCCACACCGAGCGGACGCTGAATCAGTTCAGGATGTACTTCGTAATAAGTACGATAGATCTGACGGGCAGCCCGGATCACGGTGGGGTCTATCAGCACTGGAAAATCGGCACTGTCCACCCGTTCATCCATCCGTTGTTGTGAAACGTATACCAACTGAATTACCCCTCTTTCGACGCTCGACTCTATTCTATGCGCCAAAACAGAGACGATGACAAAGAAAATTGGAAATCTGCGGAAAGGAAACAATTGGGAACAATTGGGGACAAACCACCGCAATCCTAAAATTCGATCACACCATTGAGGCGCCCGACATTGATCCCTTCTTCATACAGGCAATCCATCTCGCATCATGACCAGGCAAGTAGGTGACAGGGACAAATGACAAGTGTCAGAATGGCGATGTGTCTGAAGGGCTGCCATGGAAGCACAAGAACGCTGGCAAAATTTAGTCACTCCTTTAAATGCAGCGATCGGTCTCCTGGAGTTGGAGGCAGAGGCTCCTTTGCGGCGGGATGTCGAGATCGTCTGTCAACAGTTGATGCATCCCGTCTTTCGGATTGCGGTCTTTGGTCCATTTAATTATGGGAAGTCCACATTGTTGAATGCCCTGTTGGGAGAACGGGCATTACCGATCGACCTGATTCCCACCACGGGAGCCGCCATTTTGGTGCGTTACGGAGTCACCCTCTCAACACGCATTCGCCTACACAATGGCACTGAAATTGAGGACGCAGGCACCGAAATTTTGAAGCAATTTGCCATTTTGGACGATCGGCGACGAATGCGTGAGGATGTGGCATCGGTTGAAGTCTTTTGTCCCCATCCATTTTTACAAACCGGAGTCGAGCTACTCGATCTGCCTGGCACTGATGATCAGGAAGCACAGGATGCATTGGTAAAAGACCAACTGCTGACGGCTGATTTGATTGTGCAAGTATTGGATGGGCGTAAGTTGATGACACTGGGGGAACGCGAACATTTGCGCGATTGGTTGCTCGATCGTGGCATCGAAACCGTCGTCTTTGTGGTCAATTTTCTCAATCTGCTGGAACTAGACGAGCAAAAGCAGGTAGCAAACCGATTGCGGTTTGTGGCAGAAAGCTTTCGTGCCAAATTGCCGATGGGTATCAGTAACCTGTATCGGGTCGATGCCTTACCAGCTCTGCGGGCGCGGCTAAAAGGCGACATGGCAGCCGCCCAAATGGCTGGGTTACCCCTGTTTGAGTCGGCTTTGCAGAGCATTGTCCAGAATCAGCAAACCCAGCAAGTTGCCCGTCTGAGGAAAGTCATCACGATCGCCCAACAAGTCAAAACCCTGCTGCAAGACCGCACCACCACGATCTCCACAGAGCTTGCCACCGTTGCCGAAAAACAGCAGAAGAAAGCGGAAATTCGGCAAAAAGCCCATCGGTTAATTACTCAAGGCTTTGCTGCCTGCTTGACCGAGTTTCGTTTGTGGCTCGATCGTACCCACCTCCTGGAAACCTACCAGATGGAAGCAGCACTGGCACTGCAACAAGGCACCTTCCGCACCTGGGAAACCGGAGCTTTCAAAGCCACCGCGATCGACCATCAGCAGACGGTGATCAAGTGGGTACATCAAGCCTGTGAGTTTTTCGATCATCCTCGCCCCGCTCAACTGTTAATTGGCTTCCCTTCAATCTCAGACAGCCCCTCCACCCCAAACGCGTCATCCCCCTCCGCAACACCAGAGCGCGCTGCCTCAACCCCTGATTCCGTTGCTCCCACCGCGATCGCGACTGGACTCGGTTGGGCACTGGGCGGACCGATCGGTGCTGCCGTCTTAGGCGGAGCCTCCTACCTACTCAACCGCACCTCCCCCTCCACCTCTTCACCCCTCCACCCCTCTACCGCCCCTTCCGCACCGTCTTTCCAAACCCATCTAGACATCGCCCAACATTACCTGAGCCACTTCAGCGCCCTGAACCTCGCCACCCTGCAACGCTACGAAACCACCGCAGCACCAGTCATGCAATTTCAGCCCGAAGCGATAGAACCCACTCCTCAGCACCACCAACTGAGGCTATTTCAGACAACATTGGAGAATCTGGAGCAAGGGTTGGGGCAAGCGTTGGAGGAATAGGAGTTAGAGGAGTCAGGAGTCAGGAGCTAGGAGTCTGGTTACGAGGTTTTAACGGAATCATCGCCTGGAAGCAGAGCCTCTGAAAGGCGTTCCCAAGCAGAGCATTAGAATCCACCCCCTTCACCCCTCTCCACCTTCACCCCTCAACCCCTCTACCAGGGTCGCCAGGCATTCCAATCCAAATTAAAGATTGACGTATCGGGGAATGCGATCGGATTGCCATTGTTGACTAATCGTTGTTGCAAGGCTTGCAATTGCGGTTCGGGCTGGGGCAGGTTATCCACCAGTTGGTAGGGCAAAATCCCTTCAGATAGAACAAAAGAAGCGGTTGTTCCGGCGGCAGCACCGACTGACCACTCAAAAGAATGCACGCGATAGGCGGCGGTAACACTATAGCTGGCAGCAACCCCTTTGCTGGCAATCAGGAGGTTGTCGATCGTCTGGGGAATCATGGCGCGCAGGGGAATTTGACCGGGAAAGGCTTGCCCATGGGCTTGTCGCACACCGGGATATTCTTGATTACCGGGGCGTTCGGGAGGCGACTGTGCCATGCAGGGATGAAAGTCGATCGCATACTGGGCGATGCCGACCGAGTCAGGATAAATCGTCGATCGGGTGCGACGGGTAATTTGCTCAGGGCGCTGGTTTTGGCGAATGGCGCTCGTGGCTTCTAGCCCTGCCAGGGCAAACCAGAGATCTTGATAGAGTTTGGGGGGTAGATTCTGGTAATAGGCGCTCCGGTAGTCTGTCCAGGAAATGTCAATTTCGGACAAGCTAAACCCTTGTGGGGCGCTGTAGGTAGGACGACCCATGATGCGTCGGCTTTCGCGAATGTAAGGATATTTGGATAAGCCATGCATGGTGCCCATGGGTGAATCGAGACCTCGCAGCAAGCGATGGTTAGGGGCAGGCTGTTTAATGCCTGAACCCAGTTGAGAGTCGGTGGTGCCAGCAACAAACCAGTAGTAGTAACCCAGGGCATTTTCTTCACCCTTGCGGAGGGTGTCGGTGCGTAAACCACCCATCCAACCGCCAGAAGCCAGTTGTCCAGCTTGCTGAAGTTGTTCCCGTGTCAAGATCAGGTTGTCTTGAGCAGTGCCCGGACGATAGTCATTGCCCCAGACCCAGTTCTGCATCGAGATATCACCCGGTTTGGGTAACGATCGCCCAAAAATAGGTACTTGCGCTGTCGATCGCGGTTTTGGACTCCAGATGCGGCGATAGGAAAACACCACATCAATGTTGGCAAGGTTAGGGTTGGGGTCGTAGCCATAGTAGGGTTCATACTCGGCGTAGAAGGGCGGTGGCGTTTGCGGTTGGGGAGTGGCGGTCCGCTCCATGGCGAAGGGATAGGTAAATCCCTGGGTGCAATAGGGATCGCCCGTCACGGTGGGAGAAGACGGGTTGAGGTACGATCGCGGATCGAGTCCCAGACGATAGGGCACATCGGCAAGGGCAATCAATTCGCCCGTTTCGGTGGCATCGACGACAATCCAGTCAGGTGCGTTGGCAGTCGCTAAATTTGCTCTGCGCTGTTTGTCTTGAGGTTGATCGAGTGGAATGAAGCGCAGAATTTTTTTGGTGAAGCGATCGGAATCTGCGTATTGATAGGCATCCTCGATCGTTTGGGAGAGGGAAGCCGTATTAAGGGGTGAGGCACCAGGGGCAGCGTGGTGTTGAATGGCGATTGCCGCTTGAATCAATCGACCATCGGCACTACGCTCCAAGTCTTTGATCACAGTGTTGGGAAACCACTTCAACTTGCCTTTGCCTTTTTTAGCCGCATCGCGCAATTCTTCCACCAACAGGGTCTGGGCATCACGAGGAATGAAACAGGCGTAGCTTACCCAACAATCACCAGGGTTGAGTTCACCATACCTATGTTTGATCCGCTGTCGCAGTTCGTTATAGCCATGGGCATAGAAGAGCAACGCGCGTTGCTTTTTGACTTCATCCAATGCCGAGGTGCCCTGAGCGGTGATTTGGCCCCCCATCCAGTCGGTGATGTCGGTCATGCAAACGGTGCGCCCTGCCAGCAAGGCTTCGTAGCTGGTTGCGACGCCTGCCAATCCCCCCCCGACGACTAAAATCTCGCACTCAACGGTCTGGTCAAACGATCGGGCTAATGCCCTGGTAGAGGGGACTGCATAGATTGGAGCGATCGTCCCCAAATTACCCCCCATCCAGATGCCCAATAGTAGAAAGCTCACCCAATCCGACCTGTGAAATCGAGGATACCCAACCATTGCCTTCGCTCCAGCCAACGGGTTTCATCCTAGCAATTTCGCGCAATTTAGCGGGCAGCAGCAAAGACTTGCTCGACGGTGAGTTGTCAGTTGGGCATGATTTGTGACGCGATCGATGCGGCGCCAGTCAATACTGTGCCTCATACTGTCCCTCGCCCCCCTGGCAAACGGTGATTTGCTGCATTTCTGGGTCAACGATCCAGTATTCAGCAATGCCTCTAGCAGCGTATTCAGTGTGTTTATAGCGGTAATCACGATTTCGATTGTCTGTACCAGGACTAACGATTTCGATCGTCAACGCAGGTGGGGACATGTCACGAGTAATGGTCGCGCGACTGGCTCCAATCAAGGCAGCTTGAGACTCCTCAATGTGAACTAGCAGATCAGGGATGCGACACCGAACACGTCGTCCGCTCACTTCCACTTCGGTATCTTTGTATGCAACTCGATACAAAGGAAAGATCTAAAGCAATTCAGCCAAGAGAAATCGGGCGATGTTGTTGTCTTCCTGGCTTTCTGGCAGCATCTCGACTAATTCTTCATCTACCAATTCGTAGCGGTTATCGGTGCCATCGTCCCTACTTCAGCCACCGCCAGGTGCCAGGGTAACGGTAGGTCTCTCCTTGAACGGCTTTGGCTGCAGCGAACAGCGTCACCATGACTTGAAAGATATTGATCAAAGGAAAAAAGGCAAATGCTGCCAGTAACCCCAACCAAAAGGGGAGTGCAGGAATGCCCGGACTGGCTTTAGCTTGACTGGTTTGAAAGAGATAGAGGTTGAAAAAAACCAACATGAAGCCAATCACGATGGCAATCGAAAATTGAAAGTTGACGCTTTCTTTCCCTTGGGCATCTATAAAAGGATGCAACGTGCGCTGATGCAACCAATTTGCCAGCGTAATGCAGGGTGCCAGCAGAAGCATCAAGAGAGGAATGACCCAGGTGCAGGAATTGAAGGGGAGAGTCCAGGTCGGAGAGTCTGACTCTGTTTGCAGATTCAGCAAAATTGATAAGGGGGAGATGGCACAACTGGCATCCCATTTCACCGCAAGTATCCAAATCGGTATCCACGCCGTACTGCTCAGCCCCAATAAATGGCACCACATTCCCCGTCGGCAATTTTCTGGATCGAGAGGCGGATTCATGTCGCAGGTTCTCAACCAAATAGCATCGCGAAAGATATCATCAGCACATTTAAACCATTGTCAACTCGATCACTCATGCAATGATGATAACTCCAACATAGCTAGCGTAATACTTAGCATCTGTTTAGGTAGGTCAATCTTCCAACTGTCACGTCGCCAATTATGATTTCCTTTACACAAGCTATTGTTGACCATTTCCTGCAATATACCTTTACTGTTTAAGAATTGGTCTTATCCGCTGTATTACCTGGTCCATCATCCAGCAGCCAAACAACAGATGCAACCGCAGACCGATTTAGGGGTGAAGTTTCCGGCTGAATATACTCAGGAATTACCACACCAGACCTAATAGGATTTTAGCCAAAAATAGACTTTTTCCACTGCCTAAAACATCATTCAACAGATCTTCTTCATATCTGATCGATGAGGAATTCATAAAAGACTTGACATTACAACAGTACATCACTTTATAGTTATTAAATCAAGATAACGAAAATTGCTGCCTTGAAGTGGTTTTCTGTGAACGAGTGACTGCGATCGCCAGAACGTAAGACTTTACCGCTTCCCAAAACTACGCAATGCCCCTATTCAGCGGTTCTGGTGTTGACCGTCCATTGTAAATAATTCCCCAAATATCTCAAGGAGAAGTATGAAGAAATCCGTTGTTGCCATCGGGCTAGACGCTGCTGATCCTCATTTGATAGAAACTTGGATGGCGCAAGGTTACTTGAAGAACCTGCGTCGTCTTCGGGAGCAAGGCGCTTATGCTCGCTTAAAAAACTTTGATTATTACCGAGCAGAAACTCCTTGGACAACGTTTTTGACCGGATGCTCCCCGCAACAAACGGGATATTGGACTCCGCTTAAATTTCGACCAGATGGGTATCATGTAGAAGATATCCAGGCATACCCCTTTGAAGAATTCTCCCCTTTCTACGCCTTAGGAAAAGACTATCGGGTTGCTGTGTTTGATATGCCTCAAGCACGAGTCTCCGATCGCGTAAATGGCATTCAGGTTCTGGCTTGGGGTGCTCATTCTCCCCAACTATCGAGTCAGTCTCAACCGATCGGATTACTGGAAGAAATTAACCATCAGTACGGAAAACATCCCGCCTTAAGATACGACCACGCCAATGTTCTGGATATTCCCGCATTAACGCGATTGCAAAACGATCTGGAAACAGGAATTGCACGCCGTGCTGCCATCTGTCGGGATTTACTGGCACAAGAACCCTGGGATTTATTCCTGACGGTGTTCGGCGAAGTCCACGCCGCAGGGCATTACCTGTGGCACTTGAGCCAGCCTGATCATCCCCTCTATAACGTCATTGGGACGAAGGCAAAGGATATGTTGCGATCGGTCTTTGAAGCGACGGATCGGGCGATCGGTGAAATCCTTGAAAACGCACCAGAGGATGCTTATATTGTCGTTTTTGCAGCACATGGAATGGGTTCCAATACGATGGATCTCCCCAGCATGTTTTTCTTGCCAGAGTTCCTCTATCGCGATAATTTTCCGGGTAAATATGGGATAGCACGGGGCAAGCCAGGCGAACCGTTGGGCGAACCCATTACCCGGGGACGGGTAAAACGGTGTTGGTTAGGTGCCCTCTGGAGTTTGAAATATGAGCCAAATCCGATCGTTGCCTTTTTAAGACGTAAGCTGAAGCTGAAGCTGTTTAATCTAATTGCCCCACTGTTGAGTGCTCGTCCCCAACCGGATTTAATCGCTCCTTTTGATTTGCTTAAAACGGCTCGATCGTTTTTCTTCCAACCTCCTGTTTGGTATCAACCTTTCTGGTCAAAGATGAAGGCGTTTGCCTTACCCAGTTATTCAGAGGGATATATCCGCATCAATTTAAGAGGACGAGAACCCCAAGGAATCGTAGATCCCTCAGAGTATGACGCGGTATGTGATGAAATTTGCCAAAAGCTTTATCGGCTAAAAGATGCTCGTAAAGGCATTCCCATGGTCAAGCAGATCATTCGTCCTCGACGAGACTGGCAAGACTGTCCATCGAGCAAACTCCCGGATGCTGACATTGTAGTGATTTGGCAAGAAGAAATCGCGACCGATGCAGTGGAAAGCCCAGAGGTTGGGCGAATTGGTCCTGTTCCCCATCATCGGACTGGAAGCCATCGTTCCGATGGATTTTTGATGGTCAAAGGAGGAGGGATTGATGCGGGAACTACTTTGCCCACCGGGCAATCAATCAATTTAGCACCCACGATTCTGAGTTTGATGAATGCCCCCATTCCCAAACAGATGCAAGGTCAACCCATGGTAAAAGTATCGATGCCTGCTCGCTAAATACCCAAAGTAGGTATGGCTGAATAGCAAGATGAACTGGAATAGGCATTGCTGAATGGCACTATGATTTTGCCGAATTTTTGACAGAGCCTCAAGGCTTTAAGAAATCGTTTCATAGCCAGGTTCAGCAACGCCTTGGAACGAAGTTTCAATTCATGAAGTGATTGGAGGAGCTAGGAGCCAGAAGTTTGATTCTGGCTCCTATTTTCTACATTCTGTCTCTTCCTATAAAAACTCCTTGCTGCATTCAAGATGACAGCAAGGAGCAAGATGGCTACATCAATCTCAATACGATTACTCTATCAATCCTAATCTCGATTCATTATCGAACGGTTTCTCGCAATGCCTCAGCATCGATCGGCTTAATTAAATACAGCTGCAGAAAATGACCAACGATCGCCATTTGAAGTGGAAGTTTGCGGAGTGCTTTCAGCCATTTCGGTTGAGTGCTGCGATCGATTTCCGACATCTGCAAATTGAGATCAGAACAGAGATGTAATCGATGGAAAAATTCTGGATGTTCGGTATTGAGAACCGAGGGAAAAGCCCGAGCTGCGGTTTCATTGGTTTTGCGAATCACTTCCGCATCAAACTCGGTTGCGTCCAGTCCCAGAAAGTCATAGAAGTTGGTACGCTCATGAACCGTTAGCGTATGAGTGACAAAGACCGACAACAGAAAAAATCGGCTCCATAAGCGAGATTGCCAGGTTTTCCAGAGTTTAGGCTGCGATCGCAACAATGCCTTAAAAATATCACCGTGACGGTTTTCATCCTGACACCAGCTTTCAAAGAAATGGAAGAGCGGATAGAACTGATTTTCAGGATGCTTTTCAAGATGGCGATAAATGATGATGTAGCGCCAGTAGCCAATCTTTTCCGATAAATAGACGGTGTAGATCACCCATTCGATCGGGAAGAACGTATAGGTGCGGTTTTTGGTCAAATGCCCCAAATCCATTGTGCAGCCAAAATCGCCCATCGATTTGTTGAGAAATCCAGCATGGCGGGCTTCATCGCGTGCCATCAGGCTAAACATCTCAGACAAAAGCGGACTGCGCGCCTTCAATTTGCGTGAGAGTTCCTTAAAGAGAAGAAAACCGGAGAATTCAGAAACACACGATCGCTCCAGGTAATCAATAAATGCCTGTCGAGCTTCACCCGTAATGTGGTCCCACGTTTGGTTGAAGGACTCATTGCGCACAAAGTGATGGCGGTTATAGTCTGCCCGCATTTCTGCCAACATTGCTTGCAACTCAGTGTCCTGTCTAGACAAATCCAGGTTTGCTGCGGTTTCAAAATCTGTTGTGTAAAACCGAGGCGTAAGGATTGTTTCCTTCAGCATTTTCTTAGAGGCTGAGGTCCCTACAGTGGGCTTTGGCGGAGAAGTCACCATAATGCTTGACCATCACTTATATCTTTGATAACTATCAAGTTATAATACTTGGGATTTTTTGACTAGACCTTTTGCCAACAAGACAGAAAACGACATTCTCCAGAAGCAATTTGTTAAGTTTTTAAAACAATCCGTCATTAATCACTCTATAGTTATAGAGTATTCAAATGCTAGACGAGTGAGTTTGACTTCCCCAATGCCTGTCGTACTGCTTCACCGCACGTCGGCATGACAGGCATTTTCTTATGCCTATTTTGAGAAATGAGGTAATTGCGATGATCCAGGATTTAGCTCTGCAACTGCGAGAAGGGACCCGGCACTCCCATACTGCCGCTGAAAATACCGCGTTTATGAAGTGTTTTCTCAAAGGAATTGTGGAACGGGAACCCTTCCGCAAGCTATTGGCAAATTTGTATTTCGTCTACAGTACTTTAGAATCCGCACTGCAACGACATCGCAATCATCCTGTTGTTGGCTTGATAGTTTTTCCCGAATTAGACCGCACTGCCAATCTAGAGCGAGATCTGTGCTTTTACTACGGCGAAAACTGGCGTGAACAAATCACCCCTTTGCCTACGGGGCAGATTTATGTCGATCGCATCCACGAAATTGCCAACACCGATCCTGTCCTACTAATTGCCCATGCCTATACGCGTTATATGGGTGACCTTTCGGGTGGTCAGGCATTGAAAAACATCATCCGTTCTGCGATGAACTTGCCTCCTGATCAGGGAACAGCACTGCATGAATTTGAGCAATTACCTACAGTAGAAGCAAAGCGAGCCTTTAAGGAGAAATATCGAGATACGCTCAATGCTTTGCCAATCGATAAGGTCACGATTCAGCGGATTGTAGACGAAGCAAACTATGCATTTACGCTCAATCGGGATGTCGTCCATGCTTTAGAAGATGAGGTTAAAGCTGCGATTGGAGAGCATGTGTTTGATCTGCTCACCCGTCAAGATATTCCTGGTGCAACCGAGCGACCGCTGCATGGCTCGGCAAAATCCCCCACGCTGGAGTACAGCATTTAGTGAGATGAGAGGAGAGAGGAAGTAGGAGCGTGGAAGCGGATAACTCATTCCTCTACCCACTCATCCTCTCGTCCACCCATCTACCATCTACCATCTACCTACTCACCATCGAACCACTCATCATCCTCACCTTTTAATTGCTGCATTGCCGCTTAATCATCAGGAGAACACTTGTCTATGCAATCACTGCTGCCTACAGTTCAATTTGACTCTCAACTCCTCCAGAAGTATGACCAGCCTGTACCACGCTATACCAGTTATCCCCCAGCAACAGAGTTAAGAGCAGAGTTTGAAGCCGTTGATTTTAGAGCCGCGATCGCAGTCAGTAATTACAAAAAAACACCCCTATCACTCTACTGCCATATTCCGTTTTGTGACAGCCCTTGTTACTTCTGCGGTTGCAATACGGTAATTACACAGCGCAAAGAAGTGGCTGAACCCTATCTCGATTATTTGATTCGACATATTCAACAGACAGCTCAATTCATCGATCGGCAACGCCTGGTGCATCAAATGCATTGGGGCGGAGGCACACCCAATTATCTTTCTCTAAGCCAGATTGAAACGCTGTGGACAGCCATTCATCAACATTTTCAGTTTGATGACAAGGCTGAAATTTCGATTGAAGTGAATCCCAAATCGTTGGATCAAAACTATCTTTCCTCATTAAAGAATTTGGGCTTCAACCGGATCAGTTTTGGGATTCAAGACTTTAATTTGAAAGTGCAGGAAGCGGTGAATCGGGTGCAACCGGAATCCATGCTGTTTGATGTCATGCAATGGAGTCGAGATGCTGGGTTTGAGAGCGTGAACGTCGATCTAATTTACGGACTCCCCTTCCAAACTCTGGAAACGTTCCGCAATACCATTCACAAAACGCTGCAACTCAATCCCGATCGCATTGCGATGTTCAACTTTGCCTATGTGCCATGGCTCAAACCGGTGCAGCGCCGCATTCCTCAGGATGCGCTGCCTGCGGCGGCAGAAAAGCTCAGCATTTTGCAAATGGCGATCGAAGTGTTGACCCAAAATGGGTATCAGTACATTGGCATGGATCACTTTGCCAAACCCAACGATGAACTCTCGATCGCGCAACGAGAAGGACAGCTCCATCGTAACTTTCAGGGCTACACCACCAAGCCAGAATCCGATCTGATCGGCTTTGGAGTCACTTCAATTAGCATGTTGAACGATGTGTATGTGCAGAATCACAAACGCCTAAAAGATTTCTATCGATCGATCGATGCCAACGAATTACCCATTGAAAAAGGAGTCACGTTAGATCGCGATGATGTGATTCGTCGCACTGTGATTATGGAATTGATGTGTCAGTTTCAACTCACACCTGAAGACATTGAAGAAAAATACCATCTTGGCTTCGATCTGGATTTCGAAACGTATTTTGCTCAGGAAAAATTTCAATTGCGCCGATTGGAAGCAGACGGCTTGATCCGACTTTTTCCGAATCACATTGAAGTGACGCCAGCAGGACGTTTGCTGATTCGCAATATTGCCTCAACCTTCGATACTTATCTCAAGCAGAATACAACCCAGAGTTTTTCCAGAGCCGTTTGAGAAGCGAGTGGCGGAAAAGGACTATGCAACGTCAGAAAGAAGGTAAGCAATGCGTATCTTGATGATTCAACCCAATTATCACTCTGGGGGAGCAGAGATTGCGGGAAACTGGCCCCCCAGTTGGGTTCCCTATGTGGGGGGTGCTCTGAAGACCGCAGGTTTCACCGACATTCGCTTTGTGGATGCAATGACTCACTACATTGCCGATGCGGAGCTAGCGAAAATCATTCACGAATACCAACCCGATGCGGTGTTGGCGACAGCAATTACACCCATGATTTACCAGTCTCAACGCACCTTGAAACTGGTGAAAGACATTTGTGCAAATGCAATCACTGTAATGGGGGGAGTGCATCCCACCTATATGTATCGGGAGGTGTTGAGTGAAGCACCCTGGATCGATTACATCATTCGGGGTGAGGGAGAGGAGATTACGGTCAATTTGTTGCGGGCGATCTCCCATGGCACAGTTGAACGAGATCGTCGCGAAATCTTGGGACTTGCCTTCCTTGAAAACGGCAAAATTGTCGCGACCCCTGCTCACCCACCGATCAAAGACCTAAATACACTCACTCCTGATTGGACACTGCTCGATTGGGGCACCTATATGTATACGCCCTTGAATACGCGAGTTGCAGTCCCTAACTATTCACGCGGGTGCCCCTTTCGCTGTCGCTTTTGTTCGCAATGGAAATTCTGGCGCAAGTATCGATCTCGATCGCCCAAAAACTTTGTGGATGAAATTGAGCGGTTAGTGAAGGAGCATCAGGTGGGCTTCTTCATCCTGGCAGATGAGGAACCCACAATTAACAAATCGCGATTCGTTGCATTGTGCAACGAGTTGGTCGATCGGAACCTAGGTGTCCATTGGGGGATTAACACTCGCGTGACCGATATTCTGCGCGACGAAAAAGAACTGCCTCTGTATCGTAAAGCAGGGCTGGTGCATGTTTCTCTAGGCACAGAAGCAGCAGCACAATTGAACCTTAACCTGTTTCGCAAAGAAACGACGATCGCCGATAACAAACGAGCGGTGCAACTCCTGCGCGACAACGACATCCTGGCAGAGGTGCAATTCATTATGGGGTTGCCCAGCGAAACTCCTGAAACGATCGAAGAAACCTATCGGATGGCGCGAGACTGGAAGGCAGACATGACCAACTGGAACATGTACACGCCTTGGCCCTTTTCAGAGCTATTTCAGGACTTACAGGACAAAGTTGAAATTCGCGATTATTCCCATTACAACTTTGTCACGCCTATCATCAAGCCCGACCACATGACGCGGGAAGAAGTGCTCAAAGGCGTACTGCGAAATTATGCCCGCTTCTATGCCTGGAAGTTTCTAGAATATTGGTTTGAGTCCGATCCTTTCAAGCGGCGCTATCTTCTAGGCTGTCTCTGGGCATTTGTCAAAACGACTCTCAACAAACGTTTTTATAATCTGAGTCGGGTGAAGCAGAAAGGACTTCATACCGAGATTGAGTTTGGCTTTGATGAATCTAAAATTCTCACTTCTGAACAAATGGCACAACTCAGACGAGACCGTCCGGCAGATATTGACTTTGTTGGCACAATTTCAGCCTGTGGTGCCCCCAATGACTTGCCTGAAATGGTTAGCCAGCCTCCTGTTCAGCAACATTCTCATGATGTGATCCAGGTAGCGGTGATTGAGGCAGACGAACAAACTCGTATTAACCTCCGGGTAAGTCTACGATCGCAAGACGGCATTGAAGTTGCCAGTGAAGCCACCAATGCCGAAACGGGTTTAGTATTACTGGAATCGATCGATGTCGATGTTGCTGTAGTCGATGGCAACCTGCCCGACATGGATCTGATCAAGTTCATTCGCATGGCACGCAAAGTCCAGGCAAATTCCTATGTCACCTCCTCCAAAATTTTGGTACTAGTTACGCCTGAACAACGATCGCTCCTCCCAGATGTGGTTGCTGCTGGAGCCGATGCCTTCTGCCTGAAAGATGCCCCAATTGATCAACTGACAGAAGCTGTACGAATCACCGATCGTCAAGGTGGTTATCAAGATCCTGCGATCTCAAATCTGCTAGAGCCAGTTGTCGTCACCGCTTGGTCGTGAGATGGAGACATGGGTAGACAGGGTGGTTGGGATAGTCCTCCCCACCCTCCACTTTCACGCTTGATTCCTTCCCCGTTAACCCTTTTGTCTGCCGATTTCCCGTTCCCCTTCCTTCCTTTTTTTCTTGTGTGGCTGAGGATTTTTGATGACTGCAAATAACTTACTCACAGAACCCAACCGCAAACTCTCTCTGGATTGGGTGGCTGTTATTTTTTTTAGTAGTGTGCACTTGCTAGCACTGTTGGCACCCTGGCTTTTTTCCTGGTCTGCGCTAGGGCTGACTCTATTTCTACACTGGTTGTTTGGCAGTATTGGTATTTGTTTGGGCTATCACCGTCTCTTGAGCCATCGTAGTTTCCAAGTACCGCAGTGGTTGGAATATACGATCGCCTTCATTGGTGCTCTCGCCCTACAAGGGGGACCTATTTTTTGGATCGCTGGACATCGTCTGCACCATGCGTTTACGGAAGACGAAGAGAAAGATCCCTACTCTGCTCGCAAAGGCTTCTGGTGGAGCCACATGCTGTGGATTTTCTATCCTCGATCGGAATTCTTCGACTATGAGCAATACAAGCGTTTTGCACCTGATCTCGTGCGCGATCCATTCTACCGCTGGCTCAACCGCTACTTTTTGCTGCTGCAACTTCCTTTAGGACTATTGCTCTATGCCTTGGGGGGATGGTCGTTTGTCATCTATGGCGTGTTTCTCCGAGCCGTGTTGCTCTGGCATACTACCTGGATGATTAACTCTGTTACTCATCTGTGGGGATATCGGACTTTTCGAGTCGACGATAATTCGCGCAATCTTTGGTGGGCAGCAATTTTCACCTATGGCGAAGGTTGGCACAATAATCACCATGCTTATCCCAATGTGGCAAAGGCGGGTTGGCGTTGGTGGGAACTGGATGTCACCTGGTGGGTGATCTGGTTACTCAAACGGGTTGGTTTAGCCCGTAAAGTGGTGATGCCCCCAATAGTCACAATCCATCTTTAGAAATTCATCTGGATAAAACATCGCGTCGCCATTAGGTGACGCGATCGGCAATCACTGCATAAAACGGATCGCCGCCGCCCATGCCTAGCATTTGTAGAAAGGTGGGAACCTGTGTCTGGCGAGCAATCACTTCGGGTTCACCAAATCCCGGCACCATGCGAAAATAACCCTTCACCAATTCCACGCGATCGGCTTCGCTCCCTTCGCGCCAAGCCTGGATCGCTTTTTGAAAAAACATACGGTTAGAGAAACTGATAATTGCAATGCCACCCGGCTTGAGAATGCGGTGGATTTCCGTAAAGATAGCTTCGGGATACTGCAAATATTGTACAGAAACTGTATTGAGGACGACATCAAACGTACGATCGTCCAAAGGTAATTTAGGATTTTGGTTGAGATCTTGCACAAAATAATGATTCAACTGAGAGTTCCGTGCCAATTCATCTGCATTCATGCCATGCCCTTCCACATGAGCGAACGTCAACGCTTCGGGCAAATGTGACACCCAACTGCTCATCAAGTCTAGAACGCGAGTATTCGCACGCAGTCGCTCCCGATAGAGATCGGTCAATTGCTGAATGAACCCCTCGTCGACATGAGTAACGAAGCGCGGAAAGCTGTAGAATAGCGTATCGTCGGTATTGTCTATTTTCTCTCGTTGGTCTGGACGCAAAATCATGATTCCGAGTGGCGTAGACTTGGACTTACTTTCCCCGATACGGCTGAATATAGAGGCGGTTCGCTCTAACATAGCATTGATAGTCTCTACCGCGTGCACTTCTCACCCGCATCCAGGGATGACCGTTTTTATCTTTTGGGTTTAACAAAACCTCATCCGAACCGCCACGACCAACATCTGCTTGTAGCAACTCACCGTGATTAAATTGTCGAACGACCGCAGAGTTCATTTCAAAATCACTTCGGCAATTCAACCGCGATGTCACCACTTGCCATAATGAACCCTGCATTAAAAGTTCGGGTGCTGTGCCTTTAAGGGGTGCTTCATTGCGAAAGTAATTACCATTGCGATCTGGCTGAGGTAAGGAAGGAGATTGTGCCAAAACAGCCATTACACCCGTAAAAGCGAGGGTGACAGAGAGAATTGGGTACCGGATCAGGTTCATGGGCATCTACGATCGTTCGCATCTGGATAAGGTTAGTCTGACCACAAACAATCTGACATTAGCGCATAAGCTACTGATACTGTCCAGTTGGCCCCTCGGGGGCACAATCAAAAATGTAGTCATAAATTCACAGTGAATTCATTTACTCTGCTCTACGTCTCTACGCCCCCGCTAAACTGTACCCACGATCGCCCTTAGCCCCCTCACCAACCGTTCAATCCCTTCAGCCGCTGTCGCTTGCTGCAAAGCACCGTACGCCACCCGCAGGTAACACCCTTCCTCCATGCCAAACGTCGTCCCCGGAATCACCGCTACCCGATATTCCTGGATCAACCGTCTGGCTAACTCCAACGCTGCCAAATCCGTCTGTACCTTGAGGAAAAAATAGAACGCTCCCTGGGCAGGGGCGATCGTGCCGATTCCTTGCAACGGCTCCAGCGATCGCAACATCACCTGTCGCACTGCCTCAATTTCGGAGAGATGCTCTTGGCAATAGGCTTGCCCCACCTGCAATGCCCCCGCTGCTACATATTGGGAAACCACTGGCGGACAAATCAAAATTGTATCCTGTATCTTTTTCACTGCCTCTAGCAAATGAACAGGCATCACCATATACCCAATGCGCCAACTAGCAAATCCATACGCTTTCGACAGACTATACAACGAAATCGTATGATCTTGACTCAATGCAAAGGATGCAGGAGACACATGATTCGCCCCATCATAGGTGAAGTATTCATACGCTTCATCACTGATATGGTAAATCCCCCGATCGCGACATAACCCATTCACTGCCCGTAACGCCGCCTCTGGGTAAACCGCACCTGTTGGGTTGTTAGGCGAAATCGTGACGATCGCCCGTGTCTTTTGCGTAATTGCCTGCGCGATCGCTTCCACCTGCACTTGATAATGCTCATCCGTCGGCACCAACACCGGACAACATCCCGCCATCCTGATCGCCATTTCGTGATTGAAATAGTACGGCGTTTGCAAAATGATTTCATCGCCTAGATTCGTGATGGCGAGAATGGCATTTATAAACGCCATATTGCTGCCTGCCGTCACCACGACACAGTTTTGCGAGTTCATTTCAATCTGATTGAAGTCACGCAATTTAGTCGCGATCGCTGCTTGCAACGCCGGAATCCCCTGCACCGACTGATATTGGTGGTTCACAGGGTTTGCTAGAAATTCCGAGAGTTGGGCGATCGCTTCAGGCGGGGGACTGTAGTAAACAATCCCCTGTCCCAAAGAAATCGTGCCCGGATTGCAACGAATCAATTCGCCAATCACCGGAATAATGGGTGACTGGACTGCCTGCATTCGAGCAGGCAAAGGGAGATCGAAACGATGAATGAGATTCACTGGGGCAACCCTAAAACTTCTCCCGACCCTGCGATGACTTCCCCGATCGCGGTTGCTGCCAGCCCTGCCGTCCCAAACCCGCGAATCACCGCTTCCACCTGCTCAGTCGGCACAATCACCACAAAGCCAATGCCCATATTGAATGTGTCAAACATCGCCGCTGGACTCACTTCTCCCGCTGCTGCCAACCACTGAAAGATCGGCGGCACCTGCCAATGAGCAGGATCAAGCTGAATCGATTGCCCTGCTGCTAGACACCGGGGCGTATTTTCGGGCAGCCCCCCGCCCGTGATATGTGCCATGCCATGAATGGCAAGCCCTGCCTTACGAGCCGCCAGAATGGGTTTGACGTAAATTTGTGTGGGGGTCAGCAGCACCTCTCCCAGCGTTTGTTCTGCCAGCCATTCCGGATGATATTCGCCCAGACAATCGGGCACAGGGATTGCCTGCCAGGGACGATCGCCCCAGTCGAACTGACGATCGCTGACAATTTTTCTGACCAGGCTAAAACCATTACTGTGGACCCCCTGGCTTGCCAGCCCTACCACCACATCACCAATCTGCACCTGGGAACCATCTAGCAACTGGCTCTTTTCCACAATTCCCACACTGAACCCTGCCAGGTCATACTCTCCCACTTGATAGAATCCCGGCATTTCCGCTGTTTCTCCCCCCAGCAAGCTACACCCCGCCATCTCACACCCCTGAGCGATACCTGCCACCACTTGAGTCAGTTGGTCTGGCTCCAGGTGCCCCGTTGCCAAATAATCGAGAAAAAAGAGCGGCTCTGCCCCAGAGGTCAGCACATCGTTCACACACATCGCCACCAGGTCAATTCCCACGGTGTCATGGCGATTAAGCGCATGTGCCAATTTAAGTTTTGTCCCAACCCCATCTGTTCCAGAAACCAAAATCGGTTCATGATAGCCAGCAGGGAGTTGAAACATCCCACTAAAGCCACCAAACCCTCCCAGCACTTCAGGACGATAGGTTTTGGTCACTAGACTGCGAATCTGCTCAACAAACGTTCGCCCCGCCTCAATATCTACGCCTGCTTCTCGATAATCCATGCGCTACCCGATCGTGTTTTAAAGAGTTGTCTCAATCAAGTCCAAGGACGATACCACCCCCTTCAGACAGAACTATATTACGCCTGCCAGCTGAGCCAACACTCGTCATTTTGACCAATGCATTGGATTTCACAAAATCGATCCCCAGCTAGGTATTCCTTCAGACATCTTCAGCCGCTTCCGACTCCTGAGCTGGGATCACAAATGTTATGCTTTCAAGACATTTTTGATTCTCTGGATAAAGGAATACGCACAAAAAACATGAAGTTTGTGTAAAGTTTTGATAAAGTGGCTTCTAATCCGAATTGCCTAAATCCCTTGTCTTGCAAGCGATTTACTCTTCTTTACATTTAAAAAAAGCGATGAAGTTGTGATGCACCCCGGTAGATCCCTGATCCCCAAGGTGAAAACTTCGTGCTAGTCTGTTGCAGTTCAAAAAACTATAAGGTGTACACAGAACGAGTACGACTTCCAAATTGGGATCTGCTTCCCAAATTCATCTATTTGGATGGGTTCAGACTCAATCTCAAGTGCTCTTCAACATGGATAGTATGAATCAAAAACTTTACGGTGGTCTAACCGCAGCCCTATTGATTACAACCTTGGGTGTTGCTCCTAGCAGTTACGCTGGTCAAGTTCAAACCACTGATTCCGTTCCCGATGCAAACTCTATTCAAAAACAGGAGCGCAACTCTCAAACAGTTCCTTCCGATACAACGTCAGATTTAACGGCTTCTGTTCCAGCAGCAGCCCAGCCTCCGTCAGAAGATGCAGTGAAGATGGGCGAGCAATCGACCCAGCCCCAGGCTCAGCCAGCCACGCTCACTGCAAAAAACTCAGAACCCCCCTCTGTTGAGGAAGTTGTTAAAGTTGGGGAGCAACAACCGACAGGTGGCTCGGAAGCCAATGTAGAGGTCATTGCCAAGATCTATCCCCACCAGCAAGCAGGCCGTAAGGCTGCGACGCTGTATGTCCGCAATATTCCAGTGTTGACGTTTCTGGGAGATCGCCTATCTGAGGCCGCAGATCCAACGATCGATCCAGCCAGTCAGCCAGAGTCGAATGAGTCAAGCGCTCAAGTCAAAGCCCTCAATCGCCAGCCTGCCGAGGCTGTTTCTAACTCGGAAGCCAGTGAGTCCGAGCTTGCCCCCAAACACGAGAATGATCCCGTCTGGCGAGCCTCTGAGATTGCTTCGATTCTCAATCAATTGAACCTAAAAACAGTCGATGCCAGCACGATTACGGTAAGCTGGCGGACTGAGCGAGATGCCAAAGGTGGAATGAGCGATCGCTACACCATCAAAGTGAATGGCAAAGATCTGGTCGAAGTCAGCGGGGAAGCCATCCTGCCAGATACGACTCGCGATGTTGAGCAAGATGCTTTGCAAGTGACGAATCGTCTCCGCAGACTGCTTGCAAATGCAGCACCTTTACAAGAGGTTCCGGGTAAGCCTGCCCGCCCCAAAGTGATCCGCATTTCTTTTGCCCCCGGTATGCAGATGAGGTTTAGTGGCATGGCATCCTGGTATGGTCCAGGGTTTCATGGTGCTCAAAGCGCTAGCGGTGAGATGTTCAACCAGTACGCCTTAACGGCGGCTCACCGCACATTACCGTTTGGCACTCGTGTCCGAGTGACGAATCTGGATAATGGCAAATCGGTTGTGGTTCGAATTAACGATCGGGGTCCTTACAGTCACGGTCGCGTGATTGACCTCTCGGCGGGTGCCGCCAACCTCTTGGGTCTGATCAGCTCAGGGGTCGCACCCGTTCGATTGGAAGTGTTGGGCGAGAGATAGCCCATCGAGTCTGCTATGAAAGAATCAAGAACCGATGGTCAGTGTTTGGCTACCCAGGTTCTTGATTCTCTTCATTTCTGAATATTAGCGCCGGTGGAAAAATTCGCTCAATGTGGGGGCTGAAGCGCAATGGGTTCTTTTACAGTCGCTCTCCTTGCGTGAAAGTCCAAATCCTTGATTCAGTCAAATTGATTCAGTCAAATTTTCACGCGTACGGTATTTTCAAGCCTTTGAGCACGGTTGCCTGTTCGGTTGCGGATAGCCCCTTGCCCTGAAGCAGGACACCAAAATTGCCCATCCCCATGGGGTTCACAAGTAGGTGCAGTGCTTCTCGTCGTTGAAGAATCGTTTGGATGGCTTGCGGTTCTGGATTGCGGTCAGGCTGGCTCAGAGCTGCAATTCGGTCTCCCAACCCTAGCGCCATGAGAAAGAGTCCCTGTGGGAGAAATCCAATTTTTTCGAGTCCTAACGATTGCCCATATTGTTCTAGCGCAGTGAAATCGACATGAGCGGTAATATCCTGCTCACCGATGTATTGGTAGGGATCGGAATGATGAGCATGGCGGTGGTAGCACTGGAGAGTGCCTTGTGAACGGGCAGGGTTGTAATATCGGCTGGCTGGATAGCCATAATCGATCGTCAGGAGATATCCCCGTTGCAGGCGATCGCTTACGGTCTGGAGCCAATCGAGGGCAGCTAGATTCACTTCACTCCGGTAGCCTTGGGGATAGCGATCGGAGGGCAAGTCTATCTCAACAAGATGAAAGTATTTGCGCAGGCGCGGGGTTGACAGGGGTCCTGTAACCTCTGCGAATACAGTTTCTGCCTCAACTTCAGAGCTTTGTTGAACAGAGTTGGGTTGGATTGTCACGTAGATTTCTCGAAGCTGGCTATTTTCTATCGTGATTAGGTGCACAGGCAGCGCATCGACTAACTCATTCGAGAAACAGCAACCAACGATCGAGTGGGATGGAATTTGCTCAAAACTGCGCCAGCTCAGCCCGTCCCAATTCTGCATCAGGGGTTGGAGTTGATGTTGCTGGGCAGCAATTAAACTCGGTACTTTCTCAACAATGGTATACTTCAGGGCTGCGAAACAGTTTGGATGCGTACGCCGTAAATGCGTCAACACGTCAGAAGCCAACAATCCCTGTCCCGCCCCCATTTCTACTAGGGTGAAAGGTACGGGGTGACCCAAGACTTGCCACATTTCCACGAATTGTTCGGCAAGAAGCTCACCAAAGTCAGCACCTAGGTGAGGCGCTGTGAAAAAGTCACCTTGAGATCCGATCGTGCGCCCATTCATGGCATAGTAACCATGTTGTGCCTGATACAGAGCAAGATTCATATAGTCTGCAAAAGTAATCCTTTGATCCAGACTTTTCGTAATCTGATGAGCAATAAATTCACGTAGCGTCCGGTTGCCGTTCTGTGCAAGGTGATTTGTCATATAAGGCTAAGTTTGAAATTTAGCTGGTGGGTATATCCTCCAGCTTGGTTCGAGGTTCTTCCTTCCTGATCGCTGGGGGAATGCTTCAGCCGTCATTATTTCACCGATTTGTTGCTCTCTGTTGCTGCTAATCCTGCCGATGCTCTCGTTGTTGCCCTTGTTCCCCTTTGTTCAGACTCCGCTCTTGCCTGCTCAGCTCACAGCTCAGCACGCAACAGTTGCTCAACAGATCATTCAATCGCATGAAATTCGTGCTTTGCCTGGTCAACTCGACAAAACTCCGGTTTTCAATAGTAATAGCCCAGAAGTCGTTGAGACTGAGGGGATTTTGCTATCAACCTTTCCTCCCGCAGGTAAGCGAGTGCCAGAAGCCCATTTGGATTTTCCGCTGCAACATCGGTTTGATCTGTTTTCTCATCACATTTCTAGAACCCGCCAATCTAATGATTTTCACCCACTGTACATTGGAGTGATTGTATACAATCCAGGTACAGAACTGGTAACGCTGGATGTTTTGCAGGCAGCCAGCTACCTGAGCCGCCCTGATGCCCCATTTATCGACTTGCCGTCTTATGTCGCCAATCCTCTGGGCACAGTTTTTTCGGGTCCTGGCAGCCGGGTGGTAGGTGACATTTTGCGGGGACAACGGCAGGACGGTTGGCTCGATCGCCTACTGATTCCACCGGGCGAAAGCCGGATGCTGATGAGCTTGCCGATTCCAGCGCGTGATCCGGCAATGCGATCGCACCGTTTATCGGGAGAACAATCTCAGCGCAAATCGGAGAATGGTTTGTTGGCTCGGCGGATCAAACCTGCGAGGAATGGCAACCGAGAGATGCCAGAGGTGGTGCCTCAGCGCCCGTTACCCCCATCATCCAACGGGCGAACCACCTTGATGCATCTGAACAGTAGTGGCCCGGTCTACCTTGCCAGTTTGGCAATGTTTGCCCGCCAAACCCCCAGCGGCACAGATCGCATACCCACCTTGCAAGAATGGCAAGATTTGCTGGTTAATGGAGGCTTGGCTGGACCTCGCGATCTTGCCCCTACTTCTTTAGAAAAAAGTGTAGGTTCGATCATCTATGGCAGAGTTGCAGGGATTTCTCAAGGAACCCTCTGGCAAGGACGAATCGCAGATAATCCCAAAGCCAAGCAACTAAAAATTCCTCAGCCTGGACAGTCCATTTCCTACGGCATTAGCACTGTCACCTACGGCACATTGGGCACGGGACAGGTGCAAAGTGCGCCCATGCTGGCACGCTACCCCGATACTGCCTACCTGGCGCATGGGAACTATGGCGTGCATTACGATTTATCGATTCCACTCTACAACGCTGCTAAAGAACCTCGTACGGTTGCTATTTCTCTGCAAACTCCGTTGAAGGATGAGGATCTCAATGGAGCACTCGCCTTTTTGATTCCGCCTGATCGCCCGATCTTTTTTCGAGGGACGATTCGACTTCGCTATAAAGATGACTTTGGTTTGCCCCAGACGCGCTACTTTCATGTCGTACAGCGACGGGGGCAAATGGGCGAACCTTTGATTCGGTTGAATCTCCCCCCTGGCGATCGTCGTCTGGTCGAGTTAGATTTCATCTACCCTCCTGATTCGACTCCCCCTCAGGTGATCACAATTCAAACCCTAGAGCCACCACCGGCGATCGCCGATTCCACGAAAAGTTAGGTTGCGGAGGCTTTCAGTGCATGGCTGAGAGCGAGGATGCGATCGCACTGCCCACAATCAAAAGAGCCAAAAATCAGCATCGGACTTAAAATTTGCCTGATTTTTGGCTCCTATTCGTTTGTACAGCCAATTCAACTCACACCACACTCACAGTCGATAGTTTGCATAAGTTCCGCAACAAGATCTGGCGGATCAAGACCCAATCTGCAAGAATCATTTCTTGCTGAATTAATTTTTCAAAGCATCAAAGCTAATTGCATATTGAGTATTCGGCTTCATTTGTTTGATGAGTCTGAGATAGGCTTCGGCATCGTTACGGCGACGGAACCGAGCAACGACCGGCAAGTTTTGCAAATTAGGCAAAAGCTGATGAATAACCCATGGACTGAGTTGATCTTGATATTTCATGGTGAACTCCGCTTTACTCCTTAGATAATTAGCCTTCGTGCTGCTGACAGGGATGCACAGACGAACCTATTTCAGACGAACCAACCACCACCAATAGCGTTCAGCTAGAAACTTACTAACTATATATAGTGTTTGGAGCGGAATCGGTCAGGTGTGTTACAAAATTAAATTTCCCCTCAAGGATCATTGATGTTTTGGGATGCAAAACTGGGAGAGCAGAAGATTCGGTTAAAAGAAGTCAGTTGGCAACAATTTCAACAATTACTTGTGGAATTGAGGCTGGAACGAACAACCCGATTGACTTACTATCGCAAGCGGCTGGAACTTACCACCCTGAAACCAGAACACCATCGGTTGGCTCATCTCATTGAGTCACTGGTTTTGGTTTTGGCAGACGAGCGATCGCTGAGCGCCCAGTAGATCGTGCCTGCACTGCTGATTCATCAATCCTTGCAGTGCGCTGCCGAATCCAATGGTTGTTACTACTTTGAAGATCAGGTATCCGTACAAAATCAAACAGAAATTGATCTCACTGTTTTTGCACCGCCCGGTTTGGCGATCGAACTCACCCTGCTTAACACCTCGTTCAAAAAATTATCCGCATCCGAAGTTCCAAGTATTTTCTCAGTTTACGCAGCGCTGGGAATTCCTGAAGTATGGTGCTATGTGGGCGAAATTGGGAAGCACCTCTTGCAAGGCAAGCTGGTGATGTATCACCTGCAAGCAGATCATTATGTCGAGCGTTCCCGCAGCCTCAATTTCCCCTTTTTACGGGCGATCGTGCCGTACAGTTCCTGGAGCAAAGTGACTCGATCGGGCTAGCAAAATCATTACTGGTTCTGCGGCAATGGATTCAGGAAAATGTCGAGTTTCGGTAGAATGAAGCCTGTGTCAAGTGAGGGTTTCTATGTCTGCCGTGTCACCTGCTCCCTTTTCGGCTGAAGAAATTGCGGCTGAAGGATTGAAGCCCGAAGAATATGCGGAAATCGTCCATCGGTTAGGGCGACATCCCAATAAAGCCGAACTGGGGATGTTTGGAGTGATGTGGTCAGAGCATTGTTGCTACAAAAACTCCCGCCCTTTGCTAAAGCAATTTCCCACCGAGGGCGAAAGAATTCTGGTCGGTCCTGGTGAGAATGCAGGGGTGGTTGATCTCGGCGATGGGCTGCGCTTGGCATTCAAGATCGAGTCACACAATCATCCGTCCGCAGTGGAACCGTTTCAAGGCGCTGCAACGGGGGTCGGAGGAATTTTACGCGACATTTTTACCATGGGCGCGCGCCCGATCGCCCTCCTGAACTCCTTACGCTTTGGCACCTTAGAGGATGCTCGAACCCGTCGATTAGTGAATGGGGTAGTTGCTGGAATTGCCCACTACGGCAACTGCGTCGGTGTGCCCACTGTGGGCGGCGAGATCTATTTTGACCCGGCTTATACAGGGAATCCTCTGGTGAATGTGATGGCGCTGGGGTTGATGGAAACACCAGAGATTGTGGTATCAGGAGCCAAAGGGATTGGCAATCCCGTGCTGTACGTCGGATCAACCACAGGGCGAGATGGGATGGGAGGAGCCAGTTTTGCCAGTGCCGAACTGAGCGACGAGTCGGAAGCCGATCGTCCAGCGGTGCAGGTGGGCGATCCCTTTCTCGAAAAGTCTTTGATCGAAGCCTGTCTGGAAGCCTTTAAAACTGGGGCAGTGGTCGCAGCCCAGGATATGGGAGCCGCCGGACTGACTTGCTCCACAGCAGAAATGGCAGCCAAAGGTGGGGTAGGGATTGAACTGGATTTAGATTTGATTCCCGTGCGCGAAAGTGGCATGGTGCCTTATGAATATTTGCTCTCTGAGTCACAAGAGCGCATGTTGTTCGTTGCCGAAACAGGACGCGAACCAGAACTGATTGAAATCTTTCACCGTTGGGGGCTACAGGCAGTCGTCGCAGGCACGGTGATTGCTGAGCCGATCGTCCGTATCCTGTTTCAGGGGGGAGTTGCCGCCGAAGTACCTGCCACTGCGCTCTCAGACAATACCCCCATTTACCATCGTGCCTTGTTGGCAGAACCGCCCGCCTATGCCCGCCAAGCCTGGACATGGACGATCGACCAACTCCCCCCCTGCACCCTGGAGGGCATCGAAATCGAGGGCAACCGCTGGCGCTGGGATGACGTGCTCTTGACTCTGCTGGCAACTCCCACGATCGCCTCCAAACGTTGGGTCTATCGTCAATATGACCATCAGGTTCAGAACAATACCGTGATTCTGCCCGGAGGAGCCGATGCTGCTGTCGTCAGAATTCGTCCGGTTCAGTCGATCGCTCAGTCTATAACTAAAACCCCAGCTCCAGCTCAGCCACCTGTATTCTCTTCAGGTGTGGCAGCAACGGTTGACTGCAACCCACGCTATGTTTATTTACATCCCTATGAGGGAGCAAAGGCTGCTGTGGCAGAAGCCGCCCGGAATTTGAGTTGTGTGGGTGCAGACCCGCTGGCCGTGACCGATAACCTGAATTTTGGCAGTCCTGAAAACCCAATTGGCTACTGGCAACTGGCAGAAGCCTGTCGGGGACTTGCAGAAGCCTGCCGAGAATTGTCTACGCCTGTGACCGGGGGCAATGTTTCGCTCTACAACGAAACCCTCGACTCAGAGGGCAATTCTCAACCCATTTACCCTACGCCTGTGGTGGGCATGGTGGGGCTGATCCCCAATCTCCAGCAGATTTGTGGTCAGGATTGGCAAGAAACGGGCGATTTTATTTATCTCTTAGGGATGCAACCCAACGATGCGGAGGGCGCAGTAGTGAGTGCAGCGACCGAAGCCGCTAGTCCACCTTCAGCACTCACGTTAGGAGCATCGGAATATCTAGCGGCAATTCATCAGACGATCGCAGGCATTCCCCCGCTAGTTGACCTTGATCTAGAACGACGGGTGCAGGCAGCCTGTCGATTCGGCATCCGACAAGCATGGGTACGATCGGCACATGACTGTGCTGAAGGGGGAGTCGCAGTTGCTTTGGCAGAATCCTGCATCAGCGGTCAACGAGGCGCAACAGTACACCTGACTGTCAGCCAGCACCCAGAGATCGGTCAGACAAACAACAATTCAAACTCCTACCCCCGCTGGGATCACCTGCTATTTGCCGAGGGCGGCGCTCGTATTTTAGTTTCGGTATCGCCAAGTCAAGCCGCAGTTTGGGAATCCTATCTGCGGGATCATTTGGCAGGTCATTGGCAAAAAATTGGTCAAGTGGAAGAGATAAACTCATCCTTGCGAATAGTAACTGCTGATAACCAGTCCTTAATCAACGTTAGGATGTCAGATATCAGCGATCGTTGGTACAACGCGATCGAACATCAATTATCCAAAAGCATTCTGCTGGAAAGCTAGTCGATCATTTGGCGGTAACCCTTTCAGATCCCCAATTTACCTAGAGATGTTGAATTCGACACCTCAGGTATTTTTGCTTTGTGACTGATACTATGTAACGATTAGTCTTAAATTATTAAGAAAAATCCATCTTTAGGATTTCTTAACTTTTCCTCAGTGTTTGTTGAGTTTCACCTCTACCTCTAGCCAAACTGCACCATGAACCCTGAATCTTTCGCTTCTGCCCAGCCGACTGCTCAATCGTCTAGTCAGATTGAAATCGAATCTCTTGAAGCACGCCCCGACAAGCCAGAGGAAGCTTGCGGCGTATTTGGGGTCTATGCCCCTGGAGAAGATGTTGCCAAATTTACTTACTTTGGTTTGTATGCATTGCAACATCGAGGGCAAGAATCCGCTGGGATCGCGACATTTGAAGGTGACCAAGTGCATTTGCACAAGGATATGGGGTTGGTTTCTCAGGTTTTTAATGAAGCCAAGCTAAATCAGTTACCAGGTGACCTGGCGATTGGACACAATCGTTACTCCACCACAGGCTCTAGCCGTGTTGTCAATGCCCAGCCCGCTGTTGTGCCCACTTGTTTGGGATCGCTGGCACTCGCCCACAATGGCAATCTGGTCAACACTGCCAACCTACGCGAGGAATTACTCCAGCGCAATCACAGCATCATCACCACAACTGACTCAGAACTGATTGCCCTGTTAATTGCAGAGCAAGTCAATGCTGGAAAAGAATGGCTTGATGCAGCTGTCGCAGCTTTCCCTCGGTGTCAGGGAGCATTTAGCTTGATCGTGGGCACTCCGATCGGCATGATGGGAACTCGCGATCCTAATGGGATTCGTCCCTTGGTGATTGGCATGCTTTCGGAGAGCGAATCGGTGACTGAGCCGCGTTATGTCCTAGCATCAGAGACTTGTGCGCTCGATATCATCGGTGCTGAATACTTGCGAGATGTAGAACCCGGTGAATTGGTTTGGATTACAGAGAAAGGGTTGGCATCATTCCATTGGGCAGAACATCCTCAACGTAAGCTCTGCATTTTTGAGATGATTTACTTTGCCCGTCCTGATAGTGTGATGGGCAATGAGAGCCTTTATAGCTATCGAATGGATATTGGGCGGCAACTAGCGATCGAATCGCCTGCCCAAGCAGATATTGTCATTGCTGTGCCCGATTCCGGGGTACCTGCTGCGATCGGCTATTCGCAAGCTTCCGGCATTCCCTATGCCGAAGGACTCATCAAAAATCGCTATGTGGGTCGTACCTTTATTCAACCCACCCAAACTATGCGTGAGTCTGGCATTCGCATGAAACTCAATCCGCTCAAAGATGTCTTAGCGGGCAAACGCATTGTCATTGTCGATGATTCGATCGTCCGAGGAACCACCAGTCGCAAAATTGTTAAAGCTTTGCGAGATGCAGGCGCGATCGAGGTGCACATGCGGATTTCCTCGCCCCCTGTCACTCATCCTTGCTTCTATGGCATCGACACTGACAGTCAAGATCAATTAATTGCCGCCACCAAATCAGTTGCAGAAATTGCCGAACAAATTGGGGTCGATTCTCTGGCGTACTTGAGTTGGGAGGGGATGCTGGCGGCAACGCAAGAAAATCCAGACAGCTTCTGCTCAGCTTGCTTTACAGGAAAATATCCTTTGCCAGTACCGGAAATGCTGAAGCGCTCTAAGCTCATGCTAGAAAAAGCTGCCCCTCTGGAAAAGGCGGTTGAAGTCAAAAAAGCGATCGCGTTTAGCTAGAGAAATAGACAGTTAATGAAGAATGCGTCCAGCGAACCTGACTAGACGCATTCTTCATCAAGACTTTCGGCTGCTCAAGCTGATTGATTGGAAGTTGCCCTCACTTAAAGTCTCAAGTGCAAAGTCCAATTAAGCAGTCAACGGAGCGACCAGTTGGGTAGGCACCGAGTCACCACATTCAGCCAGAGCTGGCAAAGACACCGTCACCACGCTGAAGCCTTCTGCGTTCACTTTACAGGTTACTCCGCCGTCCTGTACCTCAATTCGCTTACAACAGAGGGCGATTTCAGTGGCAAACTCTCGGTTGCCGATCGGGGCAAATCGCTGTGCCGACACCTGGATCGCCAAGCGCCCTACCTCACTTTGAACACTCAGAGTAACCGGCGCAGACACATCCGAATATTTCATGCCGCGAGTCAGCAAATCAGAAATTACGGCTTCTGTTAAGTCCTGATCTGCATAAATCAGCGGTAGATCGGGCGAAAACTTACAAATCAATCGACTCCGACTACCATCTTTGGGTTCTAGCAAATGACGACTTGCCGCGATCAGCAAGGAATACGGATCAACCATTTCCCGGTTGACTTGTACTTTGCCTGCTTCTAATTTTTGCAGCAGCATGGCATCAGAGAGCAAATCACACAGTTGGTGCACTTCTGCTTCCATCAAACTCAGAGAGTGGCAATGACTGATTTGTACCCCATTGGCTCCCAGGCTATCCAGATGTCCTTGTAGCGCCTCTAACGATCGTCCCACCCGTAACTCCAACGAAGAAAGCACTTTCTGCTGAGCAGTAAGGTACCGTTTCAAGTCCGTATTCTCTTGATAGAACGCGCTTAGCGGTTCTGTAGGAGTCCGAGAGGAGGCGCAAGATGGGGACATAAAAGCCTTTAATAAAAAATCGGAGTAAATGAGGATCTCCTGTTAAGAAAGGTAACAAACATTTAGCCTTTCTTCAAGCATTTAATATTTAATTAAGATTCTTTCAATCGCCATTTGATAGGGTGGCACGGGCATTGCGGCGCAGCATCGCTGGTTTAATGCGCCGCAATGCAGAAGCGACAAAACGACGATCGTATTCAGCCTGATTAATCTCTGCTAGATCCTCTAATCTGGGATTGATATTCCAGGGATAAGGCTGAAATTCTGCCACATTGGTCTCTTGGGCAAATCGAAGATTCCAGGGACAGACATCCTGGCAAATATCACAGCCTGCTACCCACCCCTGCATCTGCGTTGCAATTTGAGGAGGTAAGGTTTCAGCTCGGTTCTCAATCGTGTGGTAAGCAATGCAGCGATTGGCATCGACAACAAAAGGATGCACGATCGCCTGAGTGGGACAGGCATCCATACATCGGGTGCAAGTACCACAATGTTCACCATGAGGGAGATCGGGTTCAAGCACCAGCGTGGTCAGGACTTCCCCTAAAAATACCCAGGAACCATACTCACGGGTGATCAGGTTACTATTTTTGGCAATCCAGCCAATTCCCGCTTGTTGCGCCCATACCTTGTCTTGGAGGGGACCCGTATCGGCATAGTAGCGCGCCTGTACCCCTTCTCCTTGCACCTGTAACCACTGGGTCAACGCCTTGAGCTTTTTGTGGAGGACTTTGTGATAGTCTCGCCCCCAAGCGTAGCGAGAAATTTTGGCATGGGTGGGCAACGCAATGCGAACTTGTGGGGTGTAGTAGTTCAGCGCCACACAAATGACCGATTGCACCTCGGGCATCACTTGCCGAATCTCTTGTCGTTTAGGATTATTCATCCATTGCATGTCCGCCTGGTAACCCGCTGCTAGCCACTGGGCTAAGGGATGCGCTTCCGTGGGGGAGTGGTCGATCGGCAAAACCGTCGCAATGCCTACTTTATGAAATCCCAATGCTAAAGCTTTTTGCTTCACGCGATCGCTTAATTGACTCATCCGCTTAACTGGCTCATAAAGTTGTTCCAAATCATTTGCAAATCGCAGGGGTACGTAAGTATTAGGGTTCTAAATGCAATACCTCTTTTGACTCTGGCTCAGGCCAAATTGGATTTTGCGATAGAAGCAAATAAATCATTGATACAACATTTTTCAATATAAAATTACTTTGCAATATTTAAATAAACATTGCATGTTCGAAGGGACTCTGGCGCTAGAAAATGTTCACCCCTTTCAGCAGCTGAATCTCTCACTCAAATGACATCTCCTTCCAAAAGCTGATGTATGCGGAGGCTCCAGCTTTTTATAAGAAAGAGAGGATTCGACGATCGTCATATCTAGCAGTTGGAGTTTTTTCTGGTGGGGTTGTAATGTTGGTCAGTTACCGAGTTTTATTGGCAATCGGTCAGAGCTAGCGCTTGAAGCTGAAAGCGCTGAGAGAACAATTGGATACGCCAATGCGCTCTGATTCTCAGCTTTCTATCACATTTTAACGATGTCTGGATCAGGATGTAATGAACCCCTTTTTTACCCAAAACAATTTAGGGCAGGTGCCCCAACCGATTGATTCTGAAAATTTAGAGAATCCTGCTTTGCCCAACGCAAGCCAGTCTGAAGGGACTCAATTAGAGATTGAAGATATCATTGAACCCACTATTCTGCGGTACTTTGAGACTTTGAATGCAGGCAACTTTGCTGCAACTGCCCAGTTGTTTGCGATCGCAGGCAGCATGAAGCCCCCTTTTGATGCATTGATTGTCGGTTCTGAAGCGATCGTCCACTACCTACAAGCTGAAGCAACGGGAATGACTCTGAAACCGCAGCGGGGAACTAGCCAGCTACAAGACAACGGTTGTATAGAAGTAAATGTTATTGGCAAAGTGCAAACCGCTTTTTTTGAAGTTAACGTCACGTGGAAATTTCTTTTGAATCCACTGAAAGAAATCGACTGGGTGAAAATTAACTTAATTGCCTCTCCCCAAGAATTGCTTCGCCTCCGACGTGTATAGTTACTCAGTCGGACTTTTTGCTCCCACCAGCTACTGCACTGAACGTTGCAATCTGGATTTAACATGAGAACCTGGATGTTAAATCCCATTGTTATTTCTTGCGGCCATGAAGCTGACAACGCGCGGTCACTATAGTGTCAAAGCCTTATTGGATTTGAGTTTGCAACCCCGATATGAACCGACGTCGGTGAAAGCGATCGCCCAACGGCAAGACTTACCTGCTCCCTACCTGGAAAAACTACTGATCGAGATGCGCCGAGCGGGTCTAGTCTCTTCCGTGCGGGGTGCACAGGGGGGATATCAATTGGCTCGTCCACCCGCTCAGATCTCGTTGGGACAAATTTTGGAAGCGGTAGGCGAAAGTGTAGAACCACTCGCACGCCATGCCCCCGATGCCGAGCAAGCAGAAGACTGGGTCACCTTTAGCCTGTGGCACCGCTTGCACCAGAAGTTGAAAGAAGCACTATACAGCATTTCCCTAGAAGATTTATACTACGATGCCCGCAGTTGGCAGGCAGCGCAGGGGCAGACGACAAGTTTTGTAGTGTAAGAAATCGGGCGGGGGAGCATGTGTCAGGGCAGAGGTATGAGTCGTTCGCAGTCCTGTGGCTCGCTGCTGGGCTAGATTTTTGGATCGGCGATCCGAAAACCTGGTTGCATCCCGTGCAAGTGATGGGATGGATAATCGCGGACTATTGCCAATTTGTGCTCAAGCATCTCAAGTCCTCAGGGTCGCTACGAGGAGCAGGCGTATTGCTGGGCACAGGCATGGTGGTCGGGAGTGGTGTTTTAGGCTGGGAGATCGTCAGGTTGGCGCAGCAGTTACACCCGGTTTTGGGCTGGACGATCGAGATCATTTTATTGGCAAGTTGTTTTGCGGGTCGGAGTTTGAGACATGCCGCAGCAGAAGTCCTGCACCCCTTTCAAACAGGAGACCTGATAACCGCGAAAACTCGGCTCAGCGGTTATGTTGGGCGCGATACTGCCAACCTGACAGAAGCAGAGGTGCTCAGAGCAGTATTTGAAACCGTGACCGAGAATGCAACGGATGGCGTCACAGCCCCTTTATTCTATGCATTACTGGGTACTGCCCTATTGCCTATGGGCAGTGTTGCATTTGCCCTGGCTTACAAAGCTGCCAGCACCCTCGACTCGACGATCGGATATCGAGAAGCACCCTATACTCATTTGGGCTGGTTTAGTGCTCGTCTGGACGATTGCCTCACCTGGGTGCCCTGTCGCCTGACTGTGTTGACGTTAGCGCTTCTCTCTGGCAAACCACGCCATGTCTGGCGCATCTGTCAACGAGATGCCCCCCAAGATCCCAGCCCAAATTCTGGCTGGAGCGAATGTGCGTATGCAGCCACTTTGGGGGTGCAAGTTGGCGGCACCAATTGGTATCGAGGCGTTGCCAAGCAGAAACCTCTGCTCGGCGATCCTGTGCAGCCGATCACGGTGCACTCTATTCAGCAGGCGATGCAGTTGACTCGCCAGGTCTTCTTACTCTGGCTCGGTGGAGGAACGATCGTCCTCATCACCTTTTCAGGCTTGGGGGTTTAAGTAAGTGAGCTATCAATTTTCCTCGACAGACCATTAACATTTCGCGGTCAGCAAGGACTGAGATGCAAATTGTTTTGCGGCGATATTATGACCTTTTTGGGGTTTTCCCGCTGATTCTAGCCATTGCAAGATATCTTGCTGTTTGCTCTTGCGGCTTTCTAGACAAGAAGCCGCGCCTTCTGGGTCAACCGGATATTCTTCTGCCAAGAGTTTTAATTCTCTGGCATCGCGACTAAGTTCTTGCACAATCCGCAACAACATCTGTCCCAATCTTTGAATTTTAGGATTATCACTCCTTTTAAGAAGAGCCATTAACCTTTGTTGCATCGCTTCAAGCCGGGTCTGTGCCGTAATAAGATACCCCATCTGTTGTTGAACCGAACTACGACTGGCTGGCAATTTCAATTGAATATAGGGAGTCAGTTCACGCACCTCTGACAAAATTTGGTGAAACACCCTTTGTTCAAACATCGTTCAGTACCCATGCAATATCCACCTATCTGGGTTTCAACAAAAAATTACGCACCTATTCGCTAAAGTTGATACCAAATGTCATGATTACCTAACTTTCTGAAATTACTCTTTTCGGTGAAATCGTGGAATTGGGCATTGTGACTCCTCCGATCGCCCTTTAGAGTGGAATTGACCCCTCAGATTTGTAACGCTATGCCCGTTGAAGTTGTAGAAATACTCTCAGCAGAAGAACTTCGTCGTACCCTCAACCGTCTGGCGTCCCAGTTGGTTGAGAAATCGAGAGATCTTTCTAAGCTGGTACTTTTAGGCATTCAAACCAGGGGAGTGCCCCTCGCGCAAGCGATCGCCCGACAGATAGAGTTGCTCGAACAAATCCAGGTTCCTGTAGGGGCTTTAGATATCACCTTTTACCGAGATGATCTGGATCAAATTGGACTCCGTACGCCTGCCAAAAATGATATTTCTTTTGACCTCTCAGGGAAGACCGTCGTTCTGGTGGATGATGTTATTTTCAAAGGGCGAACGATTCGGGCTGCTCTCAATGCTGTCAACGATTACGGACGCCCCGAAATCATTCGCTTGATTGTGATGGTCGATCGCGGACACCGAGAAGTTCCGATCCATCCAGACTTTGTGGGTAAAAAATTGCCAACCGCTCAGGAAGAACAAGTCAGAGTTTATGTCCAAGATTTGGATGGCAGAGATGGGGTGGAATTGATTCGAGGTGGGCGGGCATGAGGGATGAAGGGCTCAAGGGGTAAGGGGAGAGAAAAGAGAAGGAAGCTTTGAGTTCTGATTCGGATGACCGATGCTCTGAAACCTAAAATTTGGAACCTGATCTCTGCGATCTCATCTCTGACACTTGATTTTTGATCTCTGACACCAATTCCTTCCCAATTGCGATTCATCTAAAATTTTCAATCTAAAATCTTCAAGCTAAAAATTCTCTATGATGAATGTCTCGTCAAATCCTGCTTTAGAAACCCAGGCTCGTAAAGCGGACCATTTGCGGATTTGTTTGGATGAGGATGTGCAGTGTCATGAGACGACCAATGGTTTTGAGCACTACCGATTTATCCATTGTTGTTTGCCAGAAATCGATCGCCAAGATATCGATTTAACAACTTCCTTTTTAGGGAAAACCCTAGGGGCACCCTTACTCATCTCTTCCATGACCGGAGGAACAGAGCAGGCAAGGCTGATTAATTTCCGCTTAGCTGAAGTTGCTCAGTGCTATGGATTGGCAATGGGAGTAGGGTCACAGCGGGTTGCTGTGGAACAGCCGGAAGTGGCGGATACATTTGCAGTCCGGACAATCGCCCCTAATATTCCTTTATTCGCCAATTTGGGTGCAGTGCAATTAAATTACCGCTATGGCTTAGATGAGTGCCTCAAAGTGGTGGATTTGCTAGAAGCGGATGCCTTGATCTTGCATCTCAATCCGTTGCAGGAATGTGTCCAAACCAATGGTGACACCAATTTCAGAGGGCTTCTAGAGAAAATTGAAATGCTCTGTCACAAATTGCCTGTGCCCATCATTGCGAAAGAGGTCGGCAATGGGATCTCAGCCAGAATGGCACAACGGTTGATTGATGTGGGGATCAGTGCGATCGACGTAGCAGGGGCAGGCGGCACCTCCTGGGCGAAGGTGGAAAGTGAACGAGCCAAAGATGCTCAACAGCGGCGCTTAGGCAAAACGTTTGCAGATTGGGGATTACCGACGGCTGAATGTATTACAAGTATCCACAAGATCGCCCCTCAGGTTCCGTTAATTGCTTCAGGTGGTTTACGCAATGGATTGGAAGTTGCAAAGGCGATCGCCCTGGGAGCGGACTTGGCAGGACTGGCGTTTCCTTTTTTACAGGCTGCCAATGAATCGGTAGAAGCACTTCACTTACTGACCCAAATATTAATTGCAGAAATCACGACTGTGTTGTTTTGTACAGGCAATGAGACCTTGGCAGCTTTGCGCCACTCTCAAGCGCTACAACCTAAGTCCTAGGCACAGTATCGGGATCAATTCCCAACGATCGCAAGCGTTCAGCTAACTGCTCAGTCCGCTGTTGTGCAGTTTATCGGGCTTGCTTTTCCTGTGTCAGTTTATTTTCGATCGCGGCAGCATTCGCTTCGGCAGCGGCAGCCATTTCGGTCACCGCGATCGCTTCAGCTTTAACTGCAAGCAGCGATTCTTCTAGAGTGGGCACTTTGATGCCATCCAAACTGAAATAGCGCAGTTGGTTGGCTTCTACCCCCAGATATAAACCCAGTTCTTCACTCCAGAACCCGCCCTAGTGATTGGGGACAATTGGTTATATTCGTGCCCAATCAGGCAATATCCCTCAAATTCCAAGTGTTCGGGGGAAAACCAGAAATATTCTGGTGTCCGGAATCGATAAAGTCAGTGAGATCGCACCACAGCCACTCTAAGCAAGCAACCAGTAACGCCAGTTCTGCGTAATGCAAGGAACTTTCCATCTCTGGCTCATTACTCAAAAGCTATCTGGCATCGGGCATCAGAGCTTCCAATTGCTGAGCGCTTAAAACCATCTGCACAACCTCCAAACAGGGGATTTATTCTCATTATGCGGTCTGGTTTCAAGATCACAAGCATTCTGAAGTAGGGAGAGATTTGTGGAGCAAGTTCATGGCTAGTAAAAATCTCGCTACAATAAAGGACTGAGATTTAGCAATTCCTAATTCATCAGAAATATTTCGACACGCTTATTGATACCTTCTGTATTTTTCTCTCCCATCCTTCCTCCTTGAACTTATGTCTCTGCCTATCGTTGCTATTATTGGTCGCCCTAATGTGGGCAAATCGACGATCGTCAATCGATTGGCGGGCGTACAAGAAGCGATCGTCTTTGACGAACCAGGCATCACGCGCGATCGCACCTATCAGCGCGCATTCTGGAACGATCGCGATTTTCTAGTGGTGGATACAGGCGGCTTAGTATTCGACGACGACACTGAATTTTTACCGCTGATTCGCGAACAAGCCATGGCTGCCTTGGCTGAATCCAGCGCCGCTATCTTTGTTGTCGATGGGCAGATAGGTCCCCTGCCTGCCGATGAAGAAATCGCAACTTGGTTGCGGCAACAATCTGTACCTGTCTTGCTAGCAGTCAACAAGTGCGAGTCCATCGAACAGGGAGTGATGCAAGCTGCAGAATTTTGGGAGTTAGGTTTGGGCGAACCCTATGCTGTTTCTGGGATTCATGGCAATGGCACCGGGGAGTTGCTCGATCAACTGATCACCTATCTGCCACTTACTACAGATGCTCCCGAAGTTGAGCCAATCAGCGTGGCGATCGTGGGTCGTCCCAACGTGGGTAAATCTAGTTTGCTCAACGCTTTTGTTGGTGAAAATCGTGCGATCGTGAGTCCCATTTCGGGTACGACACGAGACGCAATCGACATGTTGGTCGAACATAACGGGCAACCCTATCGACTGATTGATACCGCAGGAATTCGTAAAAAGAAAAATGTGGAGTACGGTGCTGAATTCTTTGGAATTAACCGCGCTTTCAAAGCCATCCGCCGGGCAGATGTTGTGTTGTTGGTGATTGATGCTCTGGACGGAGTGACTGAGCAAGATCAAAAACTGGCAGGACGCATCGCTGATGATGGACGCGCCTGTATCATTGTGGTAAATAAATGGGACGCGATTGAAAAAGATAGCTACACCATTTATGACCACGAGAAACTGTTGCAAGATCGGCTGCACTTTACTGAATGGGCAGAAATGATCTTTGTCAGTGCCAAAACTGGGCAACGAGTTGAGAAAATTCTCGACATGGTGAAGATCGCAGCCGAACAACACAAGCGGCGTGTCAGCACCTCAGTCATTAATGAAGTCATCGAAGATGGTGTGCGCTGGCATTCACCCCCGACGACCCGCCAGGGACGACAAGGAAAGATTTACTATGGCACTCAGGTCAGTAGCCGTCCTCCGACGATCGCCCTCTTTGTCAATGATCCCAACTTAATCAATGACAATTATCGGCGGTATATCGAGCGGCAGTTCCGTCAATCGTTAGGCTTTACTGGCACCCCGATTCGGTTGCTTTGGCGGGGCAAAAAAGTTCGTGATATGGAGCGAAGCAGTGCGAACCGGGCAACCAAGGTCTAACGAGCAAGCATTACAACCAATATTTCAACTGTAAATCGTACTGTCCTGCCTGTTCGGGTGGATACCAGCCTGCTTCAATTTTTTGAATGATGTCGGGCAACGCCTGAATAAACTCTTCGCCATGGCCCCAGGGATGAATCGTCCAGGCGTTGGGAGTATCCAAATCTGCTCGAAAGAAAGCGGTTGCCTCAAAGCGTTCAGTCATCAAGTCTTCCCAACGCGCCAGCCCTCCCTTTCCCGTAAACCGAGCCTGGAAGATTTCAAACCAACTGGGCATCCAACGCGGTTTGCGGCGAGAGTTGAGCCAAGAGACATGGAGAGGCAGTAGGTCGTTGAAGCGTTGACGATCGACCATGAACCGCCGACTGGTAAATCGCTTAAACCGATAAAAGCCTGCCGGGTCATACTCACATTTAGCTTTTTGATATGCCAGTCCACCCTGATCGCTAGGAGGTCCCGCCAGTGGCAGTACATTGGCAATATCAGGACGCACCTGCATCAGTTGAATGCCCGCTTCAATCCAGTTGTAGTTAGGAGACTGGTAAAGCAGCATGTCACTGTCAAAAAACAGGACGTAATCGCCTTTGGCTTCTTCAATACAAAAAATGTACCCCAGAACCGGCGCACCTCGGTAGTTGTGGGTTTCCTGTACATAAGCATCAAAGTGCTTGGGATAGATACGATCGCGGTAGGCTTTCGAGCGATCCAAATCGACCACCCGATCCACCACTCCAGCATCGAGGAGTTGCTGAGCACAATCGCGCAACTGCTCCAGCGTTCCAATCCCTGGACGCTTGAGATAATCTCCTGCCAGTTCGCTGGTATCGAGTACTAGTAAGCGATCGACAAACGGATAATTACACATCCGCACCAGATGAGGCAGTGTCTGCATCATAAATTGCACATCGGTGCGGGCAACCAGAAGCGAAAGCGAACAACTCGGCACTGACATTAAGGCTCCTCAAGAGGGTAGAAGTCGAATGAGTGGACTGCCCAGAGGCGATCGCGTTTACATCCTAACAAAGACAAAATCTGGTGTCTTGCAGCACCCAGATGAGAGGGGAGTGAAAAAAATCTTAACGCTCGTGGCAGAACCCACCAAAGATCATGGATTAGATACCACCGCAACGAGCGTTTTTCCAGCTTTGATTCACCTAATCTTTGAACACCCAAATCAATTGATGAACCTTTTGCCAATCCTTGCGGAAGCCCTAGATACAGAGCCAGTTGACTTCTGCATCCCTCAGTCCTCTTTCTCTGAATTAGCGCAGTGCTTTCAAGGAGGAGATTAAAATTGTCAGTAAAAATATCAATTTTTGCATAACCTGCGCTGGAAACTGTCATCATCCTGAGTGATTGTGCGGTTACGATCCGTACTAATGCACTTTAAGCTGAAAATAACGGAAATCTCCCTGTTTAGAACACATGAATTGATTCTGAGACTGCTTCCCATCGCCATTTTGACTTTTCAACTTGGGTTGCAAGAGTCGTTCAGAGCGTCTGTCTCACAATTCTGCCATCCGCATTTTGCTTTGACACTAGAGAATATAGTCGCCTTGCAAAGGCATCTTCGTTTTTTGGAAAGCGTTGATCAATCAGGCTTTCTAAAAATCATGAATGTCTAGCACATCCCCCCTACAAACTCAGATTTGCACTTTTCGGACCTTATGTTAGAATCACACGCTCCAACTCCCCCTTCATCCTTACCAGCGATCGACTCAACCAGTGCAGATGAGTTGGAAGAACGCTTGGGGCTATACCGTGTGTTTTTGAGACTGTATGAACAGCATCGCAATCTGCTAGATGAAATCCTGGATTTAGAGGACGGGAACAATCACTACCGGAGACAAGAAACGTCTCAATATGTTCAGGCAGTGGTGCAAGGGGAAGGGGCGTACCTGATTACCAATTTGCCCAAAGGCAAAACGCAGGCAGTTTACACGCCTCGAATGCTTTGGGTAATTGGACGAGATCGGCGTCTTACCCTCAAAGTTTCGGACAAGCGGATGTCCCGCCTTCATGCGGCAATTCAGTACAAACCAGGCAAAGGCTTTTACCTCATCGATTTGAACAGCACGAATGGTTCTTACATCAACAGTGAGCCAATTCGCCATGCCATGCCGCTCAAAGACGGAGATCGCATTCGTTTAGGTAGTCTGGCATTTAATTTTTTTATTTGTCATGGAACTCAAGTTATCGAAGACGCACCGGCTGAAGTTTTGGCTCAGTTGAATTCGTTGGGCGCATTTGATGCATTGGAGGATGGTCTAGATGAGGATGAGCTAGAACCGGAAGAGATCTCGGTCGATTGGGACAGTCGGCTGTCCGGCGATAAAGATACGCTGTTATTCCGTCGTCCCAGAACTGCCTATCAAGAAGAATCTTTAACGAGCTTGCAAGTACTGAGTGACGATCAGCAGGCGGAAATTCTCGATCGCTTCCTGCATCGCTAATGGATTCTTCTCGCTCAACATGAAAGTATCCCGATATTTGGGGTGAGTTGCGATGCAACTCACCCCAAATAGTGACTCAAAACCTTAAGGCGTTGGTGCGGTGGGCAAAAATTGGGTCTTGAGATAAGTCCCTAAAACCACAAGCGAAACAATCATTACAGTGCCAATGCCGAGTGGATTGGGTAGCCAAAATGTCGTTTCTAAATGATTGATCTGTCCTGGCTTCAAATTCCAGCTCAGATCTTTTCCTTGTTGTTGAACCTCAGCAGTGGAAGATTGGCTTGAAGTCGTCGAACGCTGTGCTTTGGAGCTGGCAGCAACCAGGTTGCGTGCGCCCCAGGGAGTATGTAGATTAAATTCCAGTTCTAGTAACGAATCTGGGCTAAATAGCAAATTCCCATTACTGGCTAGCAGACCGAGCGATCGCAAATCCAGATCGTAGCTCAAGTGAATTCGCTGCAAAAAGAAGAAATTATTTTGAGAGACACTGAGTTGAGAGGTAAAGTCGGGTAGCTCGGCGCCACTCTGACTGGCAAGGGGACGGCGGCTTTCAGCGCTGGGATTGAGAAATTCATTGAATTTGGTTTCTAAATCGGTGGCACTGCTGAAGGGAATGATGACGCTGATTTCGCGATCGGAAATGCGTTTCGTTCTGCCCTGGAGCTGATGGGCGCGGCGATCGAGATCATCCACCCATTGGCGCAATGAAGGATTACTAAACGCTGTCAACTGGTCTTGCCAGCGGATATGTTGCACAATTTCTCCCCGATTGGGGCTATCGAAATTGATCCCCACGTCATAATGCACACAGCCAGACAGCATTAGTGCTGCCAGTACGATAATCCAAAGCACACGCCACCGCGCCAGGAGGCGAATCAATCCTCGCCGGAACGTGCGATGGGGAGAGGCAAAACTTCTAGAGGGCATATCAGAAAGTAGGACGAGAGACACCAGACCGAAAGCTGTCTAAAGTCTACAGTCTGAAGTCCCTTGTCTCCGGCTCCCAAACCAAATTCTTCAGATTCTTGCTTAGCCCTGCCGTGCCGAAACACCTAACGCCTCAAACAACAAACTGGGTAAATAAGCACCTCCTCCAACCCATTCGGGTCGATCGCCCAGGTCAACTAGTTGCTGGAACGCCTCAAAAATGCTGCCTGCCACCATTGTGTTTTTGACTCGTCCTACAATCTGTCCCTTCTCGACTTTATAGCCCAGATCCAGGTTGACCGAAAACTCCCCCGCCAATTGATTCGATTGCCCTGCACCTAAGACTTGATCCACGATCAGCCCTTCTTCGATGCCAGCAATTAGGTCAGCCGTAGCGGTTTTGCCAGGAGCCATGCAGAGGTTAACCAGATCAGGGCCAGGACGGGACAGCCCTCCCCGGAACCCATTGCCCGTCGATTCACAGCCTGCCCGCGCCGCCCAGCGGCGATCCCAATAAAACCCCGTTACAGTCCCTTGATCGATTAAGACTTTGCGGCTGGTGGGTGTGCCTTCGTCGTCGAAGGTGCAAGCAGAAGGCCCGAGGGTGGGATCTTCAAACAACGTGAAGCGATCGTCAAATAATTTTTCTCCGACTTTATCCGCCAGGGGAGATGCCCGTTGGACAACCACTTGCCCTGACAAGATCGTGTCAAACAATCTGCCCAGGGTGCTAGCAGCCGCGCGCGGGGTAAAGAGTATGGGGAAAGTGCCACTGTGAATGGTGGCAGGTTGCTCTGCCCATTGATATTTTTGCAGGAGCTCTTTGAGAATCAGGTCGTAGTCTGGGGTGCGATCGCGGGTGACATCGTAGCTGTATGCCTGCAAAAAGTCTTCGCCCCGAACTAAGTTCCCCGATAGACTGGCGCTGAGCGTTTGACTGCTACGCTCGGCGTATACTCCGCTGCTGGTCGCGATTCTGGCAGACCCCGATCGTACATGAAAACCGGCATCCACCAAAATGTTGGGGTTGTAGTCGTGCACTTGCTGGATCAAGCGTTCGCCCACTTCGACCAATTCTTGGGTAGTGGGCGGCGTGTAAGTGCGCCCAATCGTTGCTTCCGCTTTGAGTTCATGAGCAGCAAATTCAAACTCTGCCACATCTCCAATGTCAGAGGTTTGTACCGCCGCATCGACCAAATCTTCTAAACGAGTTAGATCGGTAGAACTGGCAAACCCCAACCGCCCCTGATGAATCACTCGCAAAGCAACTCCACGAATGGCTTTTGTTTGCAGAGATTTCAGCCGATTGTTCTCAAATTCGATCGGCGTATCTTGACTAGAGGCGTAGTAAATCTCGGCTGACTCAACCCGTTGTTTTGCCAGTTTCAGAATCGTTTCTAGTATTGCGTCGCTCACAGTGGCAAGAAAAATAAAGGCTTGTTTCTACTGATCTTAGGCTGGATGAAGAATTTGTGCAGAATCTCTAACTCAACCCGATCAAGCTAACCAACACCAGCCCCGCAGCGATCAACGCCACCCAAACAAACCGGTTGTCTTGAGTATCTACCTGGTCGGGATCGGCGGGTTCGATCGGTTGGTAGCGAGACTGCGATGGGGTTGATTTGGTGGGGGTTCCGGCAGCTTGGCGAAGTTTGGATTCTCCATTTTGGAGTTCATTTAAATCCGGAATCTGGGTTAACCATTCAGCAGGGCGTTTGAGTTGAGGGGCTTCCAGAATGTAGAGAATGCGCTTCCCTTCTGTGCGAGTTTTGTAGTCGGGGTGGCGGGTCATTTTGCGGCAGAGGTCGATCGCTTCGGTGCGCAAGCCAGCGGCTTCGTAAGCAGTGACCAGCCATAAATGCACCTCACCCGCTAGCTGAGACGTGGGCGAGAGCAGCGCACTGGCTTTCTCTAGAAATTCTACAGATTGGCGGTATTGCCCTCGCTCAAAGGCATCTTGCCCTGCCTGGTATTCGGTTTTAGCGATGCTTAAACTGTCTGAACTCACAACTGCCTGAATTTATGTTAGCTAGAACGAAGTCATTAGGCACAGCACTGAAAGGACATTTGCAACGTGCCTTCTCTAGGAATTTTACTCGGATTACTCCTAAAAATATTGAGGAATTCAGTGTAGCGATGCGACAGTGGTATTTTGCAATGGGTGGACTCTATATTAGAAATTTGCATAGGGGACGTCACGATGTCTAACCAATTGGAGTATGCACGACGACTGTATGAAAGTGTTTTAGATTGGTATAAAAGTGCGGACTCAAAGGCTCAAGTAGTTTTAGCGATTGATACGGGATTCTTAGCGTTTTTGACAAGCACGATTTTTTCCGAACCTGATAAATTACGAGTAATTCTTGCTGAATTCAATTGGGTAACAGGGTTAAGCCTCGCATTGATGCTTTTATCATTAATCGTCTCTATTGGATCTTCTATAGCTTGTATTTGGTCGCGAATCTATTCAACTAACGAAGTCAAGCGAATTATTAAAAAAGCCGAGTCGCAATGCCAAAATTCTGATATATACCCTTCCGAAAAAATAGTCTGGTTTTTCCAGTTTATTGAGGGTTTAGATCAGCGGAAGTTTCAAGTCACGCTTGAGTCTATAGAAGAGCAATTTGAGCTTAAAGTGCTTGCAGAGGAAATTTATATTCTTTCGCATAACGTCCGCAAGAAGCATCTTGCAGTTAACATTGGGTTTGGATTTGCAGCATTCAGTTTAATTCTTTTTGTTGTGGCAGCTGTTAGTTATCTATTTTCTGTTGCTTAACTGAAATCGCTCATTGGTTTAGATTTGGATTGATCCAAGCAACTCTTTTTTTAGTCTAATTCTATGAAATAATTCGTAGCTCCCTTTTCCCTAGCTTTTCTAAGAATATTACGCACCCTTCAAACTCATTCGTGGTGGTGGTAAGAATCGATCCTCGGGTGTTGGTTGCCAGCAAAGCGGGGAGCATTTGGTTAAGCCACTAGCAAGGGAATAGGTAAAGCCGTGCAGGTCAGAGGTTCAGTCGATTCAATGCCTGATCGCCAAAAACAACCCAATCTTTTAGAATGGCAGTTTAATATCAAACATTACCGCTGGCAGGGTCTTGGGCGATATTTTGTGTCTTATTGGTTTTTCTCTTACGGTTCACCCCTCGATCGGCGAAAATCTCCGCTTGAATCCCTATGGTTCGGTATACACTTGCTCAGAGTCCGGAAGTCATTTTGACTGTGCCCGGTAAAGATTCAGAAAAAGCCCGTGACAAAGCTATGGATCAGTTGATGGAACTGATGGACACGGGAGCGTTGCCGACTGACCTCTCGGATGGATTTGGTCCGCAGCAATTTATTGAAGTGAAAGAGATGGAACCCCTACCCAGTAGCGAAGAAGATACAATCACTCAGGCAGTTCAAGTGCTGAGCAACCTGGCAACCTTAAAAATGAAGGTTCAAGATATTCGATTGGAAGCCTATCAAATCCGTGATTTGGTAGATATCTTGTTCCAAGATGATCCGATCACAGAAGATCAAATCAATCGTCTGAAAGAAGGCTTTAAGGTTCTCAAGACCTTTGCTCAGTTGAATCTGCGCTACCGCGAAGCCCGATCGCAGGCTGAAGAGGCAAGAGCAACGCTCGATCGTGCCCTGCAAGCACCGGAAGCAGAATCCAAAGCCAGCCCCTCCCCCAGGAAAAGTGCAACTTAGACCCATTCCTAAAACCTAATCTGGAGCAAGCTGCACAATATTCCTCAGACGAATCCAGAGTAGGAAACAGCTCATGAGGTAACCCAAGGTATAAGCTGTTGATCATCCGCAATGGGATCTCCATGTCTTGATCCCATTTTTTATGGAGGCATGATGTTTGCAGGAAAACGACCAACGAATCTGGGTGTCTACGATGGAAAACTCTCTCCCTGCCCCAGTTCTCCGAATTGTGTCTGTAGTCAAGATGCAGATGCCACGCATCACATTGAACCGCTGACCTACCGCACATCGCCCCCACAGGCAATGGCTGACCTCAAACGCATCATTCAAGCCCTGCCTAAAACACACATTGTGAGTGAATCCGCTAGCTATCTCTATGCTGAGTTTACGAGTGGGCTCATGGGCTTTGTCGATGATGTGGAATTTTACTTGGATGAAGCCGCTGGAGTCATTCAGGTTCGATCTGCTTCTAGATTGGGCAAATCTGACCTGGGGGTCAACCGCAAACGGATTGAAATGATTCGTGGCAAGTTGAACGAAGTATAACCAGTTCAACCCGTGCTCTCTTGAGGCTTGGTTACGCTGTTTTCGGTTGCTGAATAGCAGTTCAGTATGAATTGGAAGGAAGTTTCAATTCATACAACTCCAAATTCATACCCAGAATCAGCAACGTCCGTTTGCTAAGCGGTCCCCAGACGAGATCGCACCTGGGAACCACATTCTAATCAACCAGGGTGAGGAGACTGACATCCACACCCTGCTATTTTGTTACGTCTTTTCAGCTCATGCAACGAGTGCGATCGTGCACAGTACAAGCATTACAGTTTTTTTTACGGATAGTCTTGCATAGATTGAAATGAGTGATTAAATGGGAGGGCATAGTTAGCGATAGGAAGCAAGCAAGTTGCCTTTGGCGTAAATGTTGGCTGCAAAGACATGTAATCGAAATGTCCTGTTTTTAGACCCAAGAGTTTCTGATTTATGCGCTTGTACTGACTGAAAAGAATGCGCTTGCACCCACTGGAATATGAGCTAAACTATCAGCTTCGAGTATGTGACGGAGTGCTGGCAAGCAACCCAGCCGATCGTCATCCTTCTGCCCCGGAATTGAGAAAATCAGGATGACCAGCATCATATCCATCTCCCAAGTAGAACTAGCCCAGCGGCGACAAAAATTACGTAGACAGCGAAAATTAAAATGGCTTCAGGTTAGTTGGCGAACCGTGGCAGTGAGTGGATTAGCAGGGGGGGTTGTGTGGGTATCAACCTTGCCTATTTGGTTAGTTGGCAAAGACCAGGTTGTAATTGAAGGAAATAAATTTATCCCAGAACAAACGTTACGCGCGTTGCTGCCGCTGAATACGCCCCAGTTTTTGCTGAAGATCGATCCTCGCTCAATTGCCAAAACCCTCAAAGCCAATGCCCCAATTTCCGATGCTAAAGTCGATAGACGGCTATTTCCGCCAGGGCTAACGGTGCAAGTTACAGAACGATTGCCTGTTGCGATCGCACTGCCTGCGGTTTCACCAATCGCCCCAGTCGCCAATCCTGTTGCCAAAGACTCTGCTTCCCAACCCTTCCCAACCGGAGCAGAATTGTTGGATGCGAGCGGTGCACGCTTTCCGCTCGCCAACTATACATCTCTTGACCTTTCTCTCAGATTGCCATCTCTAAAAATTCTTGGTAAACCAGAGTACTATCACCTTTACTGGACTAAACTTTATCAAGCAGTCAGTCAAAGCCCAGTCAAAATCTTTGAGATTGACTGGCGAGATCCAGCAAACTTGGTTCTCAAAACTGAACTGGGCACGGTTTATTGTGGTCCCTATCGTTCGGCTTTTCCCAAACAATTGAGTACATTAGACCGTCTGCGGCATTTATCTGAACGAGTTAATGCCAGCGAGATCGCCTACATTGATCTCAGAAATCCCGATATGCCTTCTATAGAAATGAATAAACCCAAAAATCCTGAAAAAACCGTCCCCCCCGAAAACTAGGAGTGTGAGAGAATCAAAAATTATAAATTTTGCATTCTTCCGGTTCTCAATTCAGGTTGAACAGTTGCAAATTTTCTATTGATTTCAGCTTTATTGAGATTGGCTCTGTTGTTGACATCCCTTTAGTATCTGGACCTGTTCATAGCCCTTTTGTAATCGCAATGACGCTCGATCATAAATTCACCTCAATTCAAATGAATCTTGATAACAGGGAAGCGCTGGATCATGAAAGCTCTCAGTCTGAGGAAAACTCTAATTTCTCAGGGATGAATGCTTCCAACTCATTTAGTAATTCTGGGCTGCATGTGGGACAACACTCCAATTCAAAAAGCTTGCTCAGTGAAGAATCTAGGAGCGATGACATCGTGTTGAGTAGTATTGCCAGAATCAAAGTCATCGGTGTTGGTGGGGGTGGAGGCAATGCGGTCAACCGCATGATCGCGAGTGATGTTGCTGGGGTGGAGTTCTGGTCGATTAATACAGATGCACAGGCACTGGCACAAGCAGCTGCCCCCAAACGATTACAAATGGGGCAAAAACTGACCAGAGGATTGGGTGCTGGGGGAAATCCTTCGATCGGGCAAAAGGCAGCGGAAGAATCACGGGATGATATTGCCGCAGCGTTAGAACATTCCGATTTAGTTTTTATCACAGCAGGAATGGGCGGTGGCACAGGGACAGGGGCAGCCCCGATTGTCGCTGAAGTGGCAAAGGAAGCAGGGGCTCTGACCGTGGGTGTCGTCACTCGCCCGTTTACCTTTGAAGGGCGCAGACGTACTGGACAGGCAGAAGAGGGGATTGCTGCACTCCAGAGCCGAGTCGATACCCTAATCATCATCCCCAATGACAAGTTGCTCTCCGTGATTTCAGAACAAACTCCAGTACAGGAAGCATTTAGGGTCGCAGACGATATCTTGCGTCAGGGGGTTCAGGGTATTTCAGATATCATCACGGTCCCCGGTCTGGTCAATGTAGACTTTGCGGACGTGCGGGCTGTGATGGCAGATGCAGGTTCTGCATTAATGGGAATTGGGGTGGGATCTGGTAAATCGCGGGCAAGAGAAGCCGCGATTGCCGCGATTTCGTCCCCCCTGTTGGAGTCTTCGATCGATGGTGCAAGAGGGGTTGTCTTCAATATCACAGGTGGACATGATCTGACTTTGCATGAGGTCAATGCTGCCGCTGAGATTATTTATGAAGTCGTTGATCCCAACGCCAACATTATTTTTGGGGCAGTGTTAGACGATCGGCTACAGGGAGAAATTCGGGTCACCGTAATTGCGACAGGCTTTACGGGAGAAGTTCATGTTCCCCCTGCAACGAACAAAGCCGCCACACCAGCACCTCGCAGACCCAGTCCGCCTTCTACACCGACCCCGTCTGCACCCCTCGATCCCACCAAACCTAGATCGGCTGGGTTGGATATTCCCGAATTTTTGCAGCGTCGTCGTCCACCCAGATAAGTAGGTAGCCCTAATTAATTGTAAGAAAGGGGGCTGCACCCCCAGGCAGGAGGTTTTATCCCCTCCACCCCAAAAACATCTCCAATTTAATTTAGCCCAGCTATTAGAGAGCACATTGCTGTTGTCAATAGTGGAGGTGATCGAGTCAGGGTGGGAAGTCAGAAATTAGAATCCAGAATTATGCCTCCTTGCAGATTCAGGCTCCTGGCTAGTTTCTGCTAGAGACTCGATTTGAAATTGGTTGATGTCAATCGTTAAGATTCCTGCCAGCTATCCCCTGGAGGTTTTTCCTGCGATCGTGTCAATTTCGATCGCTTCTCCCGGTACAGGATGAAGTAGCTGAGTCGAGAGAAGCGACTGATGTAACAAAGCCTGAAATTCTTCCACACTCCCCACTGATCGGGTCAGCATTGGCAGAATGCCACTGGCCCGGATATCCCCCAAAGTCGTAGGTAGAAAGAATTGAGGTTGAAGTGTCTTGACCAACGCCATCGTTTGTTCAGGGCCCATAATCACCTGTCCCAGGAGGGGAAAAATTTGACCAATAACCGGAGCGATCGCCACATCCACCTGCTCGATGTAATGCTGAACCGCCGCTGCCCCGGGAAACAGGTGCGGTTCATAGTAGAGTGACGCTCCATTGCCTCGGTCGCGCAACAGATAGCCATTTTCGATTTGTCCCGGTTGGATCGGAGCACCCGGTACAGCAGTAATTTGTATCCCTCCTGCCAGGTCAACCGTCTGCCCAGATTGTAGTGTTGTGACTTGGGCATAGCCCAACGCCTGCAAGGTTTGGGCGGCACTTGGAGCAGCGATCACGGGAATGCTGCGATCGAGACACGCTAAAGTCGGTTTGTGGCAGTGATCATCCAACCCCTGAGCGATCAAAATTAAATCGATCGGGGGTAAGGTTTGAGGTGTAAAGGAGATCGGTGTATTGTGATAAGCCGTAAAAAGCCAGGGTTGACCATAGAATATCAGGGGATCAACCAGCCAGGGATCAACCAATATCGTCTGTTCTCCCAACTCAAAAATCCAGCTATTCAGATCGATCCAAGTGAGTTTCATCGAGAACTGCAATATTTCTTTACATACTCTCTCATCATACAGAATGATAGAAAGAACTGATGTAAAAATCCACTGTTGATATTCCATCCTGAATTAAAACTCGAAATTCCCCTCAACCTGCCAATTCATGATTAATCTTTCACAATCAATCCCCGTTGCGATGACGATCGCGGGTTCCGACAGCGGTGGCGGAGCAGGGATTCAAGCTGATTTACGCACCTTCGCCTTTCACAAAGTGCATGGCACCAGCGCAATCACCTGCATCACGGCGCAAAATACCCTAGGCGTGAATCGTGTCGATGCGCTGCTGCCAGAAGCAGTCATCGCCCAAATGCAAGCGGTGGCACAAGATATTGGCATCCAAGCAGCCAAAACAGGCATGTTGCTCAATCGGGAAATTATTGCAGCCGTAGCCGAACAAGTGGAACAGTTGGGGATTACTCAACTGGTGGTTGATCCGGTCATGGTATCGCGTACGGGTGCTCAATTAATCGATGATGCCGCGATCGCGACATTGCGTCGGTCACTGATTCCCCAAGCCACCATTGTGACTCCCAATCGCTATGAAGCTCAAATTTTGAGTGGTTTCGAGATTGCAACGCTGACAGAGATGCAAGCCGCCGCTCAAAAAATTTATCAATTGGGAGCCAAAGCCGTTTTGGTCAAAGGAGGAGGCATGACCCAGGCTCTACGTGGCGTGGATGTCTGGTTTGCAGGCGATCGTCTGGAAACCTTGACGACGGAGACGATTGACACCCCCAATACGCACGGGACGGGATGTACTCTTTCCGCGGCGATCGCAGCGAACCTGGCATTGGGCAAAGATCCTCTCACTGCTACCCGTTTAGCTAAAAGCTATGTCACCACTGCTCTAAAATATGCACTGAACATCGGCAAAGGGCAGGGACCCGTCGGGCACTTCTTTCCCTTACTAGAAAATGCTGCCCCCACGGTTTGAAATTTTTCCACCATAAAAAGAACCTTCCCGTTCTAAAGCTTGCTGGACAGCACTCAAGAAGTGGGAAGGTCAGAGGTGTTCTGAATTGGTTGCACCTATGGAGACTGTATCTTCCAGCTAAACTGGGAGGCATCAGCCATTCCCTGGGTTCTCACCCGACAACCATTTCTAGGCTAAGCCAAAGCATGTAAAAAATCTACGCTACTTAGCTGAACCTACTGGAAAGCTCTCAAACCTCGGCTTCTCCGACAAGCTGTTGTCTTGACTTTGCCACCGCCGTGGTAGGAATGGCGCTTCAAAATCTAGAATCGTTCTAAAAGTCAGATTGATTCTAGGCGGCACCAGTTTTTGAGTTTTCGGGATTTGGTGTTGCCAGTAATGTTGGGTGCAACCTAGCATCAGCAAAATACTGCCATGCGTCAGTTCCAGATGGTGGCGCAAATGCCTCTGTTGACGATGCTTCAAGCAAAAGCGTCGAGTGCCACCCAGACTCACCGAAGCGATCGTAGGATTCTCTCCCAATTCGGGTTCGTCGTCGCTGTGCCATGCCACACTATCCCGCCCATGCCGATATAGGTTCAGTAAAACACTGTTAAATTGCACGCCTGCTAAAGCTTCAACCTGTGACTTAATTGCCAGTAGCGTTGGCGTCCAGGGAGTAGGCAGCATCTCGATACCAGAATAGGTATAGGTTTTACCGGGATCGCCATACCATGCCGTCAATCGTGGCAAGGCAATTGATTTTTGATATAGAGTAATACTATCTTGTCGCCAGATTATTTCCGTGGCAAGTTGTTGGAAGCAGCAATCGGCGTCCGATTGGGGTATCCCCTGTGAGTAGAACATGATTTCTGCATTGGGCAAGTCAAGCTTTTCTCCCGAGATTGTGATAGGGAAAGTTTTCGACCCCACCGCTAGATTTTTATTCCAGAGAGACAATTGTTGAGGCATAGGCAATAGATAACAACGGGGCAGCATTATCATTCGGGATTAGGCGTTGTGTTCTGGGAAAACTTGCAGCGTGGAGTGGGCGACAGTGAGGTTAACTCGTAGGCCAATGGGCAAGCGATTTTTGGCAGTGGTGCGGGCATAGAGCGTTTGACCAGAGTCACTGAGCAGGCAGTAGCGATGTTCTCGCCCTAAAAACTGACGATCGTGAATGGTGACTACTCCCGCTTCATTGGGTTCCAGGATCAAATCTTCTGGACGAATCATTAAATCGGCAGTGATCGTACGGGAACTCTGGGTCGTTGGGTTGGGGATGAGAGCTTGCCCAATGGCCTTGTCTGTTATCTCGGTCGCGGCGGCAAAATTTCCCACCGCTGTTTCCCAGTGCTTGCCATTGAGCTTTGCTGGTAAAAAATTTGCCTGTGTAACAAACTCTGCCACAAATCGGGTGGCTGGCTGTTGATAGATAGATTCGGGTGTGCCGATCTGCTCCAGTTGCCCCTGTCGCATCACAGCCACTTGGTCGGCAATAGAGAGGGCTTCTTCCTGATCATGGGTGACAAACACACCAGAGGTCTGGGTGGATTTGAGAATATCCCGAATTTCTTGCCGGAGTTTCAACCGGACTTGCATATCCAAATTGCTCAGAGGTTCGTCCAGCAAAATCAAACTAGGGCGGGATGCCAGCGCACGTGCCAGCGCAACTCGCTGTTGTTGCCCTCCTGATAACTGATGGGGATAGCGGTTTTCTAAGCCAGACAGACCCACCAGCGCGATCGCCTGGTGGGTCTGTTGTTGAATTTGGTCGGTTGATCGCTGCGGTCGCCAATGATGGAGTCCAAAGGCAACGTTTTTGGCGACGGTTAAATGGGGAAACAGTGCATAGTCTTGAAACACCATACCCACATCCCTGCGTTCAGGTGGCACCCAAGTACTTTTACCCGCCACCACTTGTCCTGCCAAGACAATGGTGCCTTGTTGGGGCCGGTCAAAGCCAGCAATCAGACGCAGCAAGGTGGTTTTTCCACAACCAGAGGGTCCCAACAGCGCCAACAGATCCCCTTGTTGCAGTTGTAAGTTGATTTGGCGGAGGGCAGGCTTTGGGGTTGCGGAGAACTGTTGCGTAATAGCTGTTAGTTGAAGAATGTTCGATCGCTCCATAAATCTCAGTGGTGATTTGTGCCGCACTCTCTTATTGAGATGCATCATCAACAATTTCGGGATTATAGTAAAGTATTTTTTGATAGTTTTTCTCATTAAAAAGCAGGTATTTTGAGATGCAAGCTGCCCGCAGATGGTTGATTCACTGGTTCGATCGTCAAAGTGGTTGGACAGGGCTAGTCGTGGCAATTTCTGTACTGCTGTCTTTACCTGTTTTGGGTATATTCGCTGGCATCTTTACAGATGCAAGAGATGTCTGGGAACACCTGGCAGCGACCGTTTTGTCAGTTTATCTCAGCAATTCTTTTTGGCTGATGGTGGGGGTTGGTGTGGGGACTGCGACGATCGGCACGAGTACGGCATGGCTGGTGGCAATGTGTCGCTTTCCAGGGCGGCGCATCTTTGCATGGGCGTTATTGTTACCTCTGGCAGCACCTGCGTACATCTTGGCCTACACCTACACCGATCTGCTGGACTACTACGGCCCCGTGCAATCGGGCTTGCGCCAGTGGTTGGGCTGGCAAAGTGCGCAAGATTACTGGTTTCCCAATGTACGATCGCTCTGGGGGGCGATCGTCATGCTGACCCTAGTGCTCTATCCCTACGTTTACCTACTGGCACGCACCGCCTTTTTGAACCAATCGCTCTGTACTTTGGAAGTGAGTCGGAGTCTGGGCTGCAACCCTTGGCAAAGCTTTTTCACTGTTGCGCTACCGATGGCTCGACCTGCCATTATGGCGGGGTTATCGCTGGCACTCATGGAAACCCTGAATGACTTTGCCACGGTTCAATTTTTTGGCGTTGATACCTTTACCACCGGTATCTACCGCACCTGGTTTGGCATGAATGAACGGCTGGCAGCCACCCAATTAGCTGCGTTTCTTTTGGCCTTTGTGTTTGGGCTAGTGTTGCTAGAGCGTGTATCTCGTGGACAAGCTCGCTATTATCAAACTGCTAGTCAGCAGCATTTGTCAGGCTATCGGTTGAGCGGAGTGAGAGCAATTGGGTCTAGCTTCATTTGCTTTTTGCCAATCTATTTCGGCTTTTTCCTGCCAGGTCAGGTACTTTTGCAATTGGCGTGGGAAAATCCTGCCCAAACTTTTGACCATCGCTTTTGGGGCTTTGCCCACAATAGTTTGATTCTGGCAGGACTAACGGTGGCGATCTCGGTAGTCATTGCTGTAGGCATGGCGTACGGGCAGCGGCTGTATCCCAATCAGGGGATGAGAGTATCAACTCAAATGGCTGCGATGGGCTATGCACTTCCCGGATCGGTGATCGCTGTCGGCATTTTGATCCCCATTGGCAAATTCGACAATGCGATCGATGCAGCAGCCCGATCGTTCTGGGGAGTTTCAACTGGCTTATTGTTCAGTGGGACAGTTACAGCGCTGGTTTTTGCTTACCTAGTAAGGTTTCTGGCAGTAGCGCTGAGTTCTGTGGAGGCCAGTCTCACTCAAATTCGCCCCAGTCTGGACGATGCAGCCCGCAGTTTAGGGCACGGCCCTACCAGTACCCTGATTCAAGTTCACGCCCCTTTGTTGGGGGGAGGCATTTTAACGGCTGCCACCCTCGTGTTTGTAGAGGTTATGAAAGAACTGCCTGCCACGCTGATTGTTCGCCCCTTCAATTTTGATACATTGGCAATCCGAGTCTATAATCTGGCTGCCGACGAACGCCTCGCCGAATCCGCTGGTTCTGCATTAGCGATCGTCTTAGTTGGCTTGATTCCGGTCATCTTTCTCAGCAATAAAATTTCCTCGTCTTCCAAGTGATCAGTGATTACTTGGAAGACGAAATCCAGAGTGCAAAAAGCTTGAGAGAGGACGGTCGGATCTGATCGAGACAGATCGATGATATCGGCCAGAAAAGCCTTCCCCTCAAAAGGTCAAAGATAATCAAGAGGATGCGGGAAGTCCTATTTCCAGCCTGCTCGATCCATAATTTTTAGGGCTTCCGCATTATTCCGACCATACACGGCAGCATTCAGGCTATCTTCTTTCTTGAAATTTTTACTATAGCTGGCAAGGATTGTATCTGGCGTCACCCCCTCTAGTGCGGGGTATTCATAGTTCCCCTTGGCAAAAATTGCCTGTGCATCCTTGCTCGCTAGATATTCCAAAAATTGGATGGCAGCTTCCCGATGTGGAGCTGTTTTGACGACTCCACCTCCACTGATATTAATGTGGGTGCCGCGATCGTTTTGGTTGGGAAAAAAGATCCCTACCTTGTCAACAATTTCTTGCTCTTCAGGTTTTTTTGATTGTGCTAATCGGAGCAAATAGTACTGATTGACGATCGCCACATCCGCTAGACCAGCTGCCACAGCCTTAATTTGGGCAGTATCGTTGCCTTCGGGTGCTCTGGCTAAGTTTGCAACAATCCCTTTTGCCCAGGCTTCGGTTTTTACCGGCCCCAATGCCGCCAAAATTGATCCCACCAACGACTGGTTATAAACATTGGTGGAACTCCGAATGACAATTCTTCCCTTCCACTTGGGATTTGCTAAATCCTCATAGGTCGAGAGATCAGACTCTTTGACCCGTGCTTTGTTGTAGACGATGACTCGTGCCCGTTTGGTCAGGCCAAACCAATGCCCTTGTGGCTCATACAAATTTTGGGGTAAAGACATCAAGGTAGGTGAAGCAATCGGCTGGAGAATACCCGCTTCTTGGGCGCGCCAGAGTCTTCCTGCGTCTACGGTGATTAATACATCCGCAGGGCTATTCGCTCCCTCACTTTTGATCCGTTCGATCAGTTTGTCTGCCTCGGCTTCAACGAGATTAACCTTGATTCCAGTCTTGGCGGTAAAGCTCTCGTAGATGGCAGTGTCCGTATCGTAATGCCGGGCTGAATAGAGGTTAACTATCCGATCGTTCGACGAGATCGTAGTACTGTTGCGCCGCACGATTCGATGCAGTGCTACAACCGCAACTGCACCACCAGCCGCTAAAAAAACGCGTCTAGAAATTTTGCTCACCGAATAGTTTGCCTCCTTTGCAGATTTCATGGGGATGGAGTGACTCAAATATGAAGATATTGAGCATGAAAAGATTTAGCTATTGAAATTTATTCTCAATAGCAGAAGATAAGGTAAATTAGAACGGGTGTCAAGCTTCGCGACTACAGAAACTATGTCAGCATTGCAGAACGTAAAGTTTCTGAGACTTTAGATAATGGATAGGGGAGACTGGCAATTCTAGAAGTGACAAGAGATCAGATGGCGATTGATTGAACAGAGATTTCGTCTAATGTCTTTTTTGGGGTGGCATGCCAAGGCAAGGGTCATGGACGGTGCGATGGAAATGGGAATGGGAATGGGATAAATAGGTTGCGAAAATTTTCGCAAAATGCCCTATCTCAAAAAACATGAAAGGCTGCTCGCTTAAAACAGTGGTTGATGAGGTTACCTGGATGAAGCGCAAGCAAGGAAAAACGAGTCCAAAAATCGTTTCCGATCGCGAAAGCTTACTCAATCGAATCACCAATCGTATTCGCCAATCCTTAGAACTGCAGGAAATTTTGAGCACAGCGGTGGTGGAGATTCGATCGTTCCTGCAAGTCGATCGCGTCAAAATCTATCGGTTTGCTCCAGACGAGAGTGGTGAAGTGATTGCAGAAGCCATTCATCGACATCGCCTACCCTCCCTCTTAGGGTTACACTTCCCTGCAAGTGATATTCCATCACAAGCCCGTGACCTTTTTATCCAAGCCCGCCAGCGGGTGATTGTGAATGTCAATACCAAACGCAAAACCCTGAGCCAGCTAGATTGCGCTGAAACCGGAGAATGTCTAGCGACAGAAGATATTCGTTATGCAGAAGTTGATCCCTGCCATGCCGACTATCTTACTACGATGGGAGTCAGTGCTTCGCTGGCATTTCCCATCCTGCACAAAAAAAACCTTTGGGGTTTGTTAGTGGCTCATCACAGCCAACCGCATCAGTTTTCTGAGCGAGATTTGCAAATTGCTCAGTTATTGGTCGATCAGGTGTCGATCGCGATTGCCCAATCTAACTTGTTGACCCATGCCCGACAGCAAGCCCATCACGAAGCCATCGTCAATCAAATCAGCAGTTTACTCCATGCCCCTCGTAATGTGGCAGAAATTCGCCAAACCGTCTTAGAAGCCACGGTTCAGGCATTAGCAGGTTCAGGAGGAAGGCTCTGTCTTTTTGCCGCATCGCCCGATGAACCTGCCCAGCTTTACACCTATGGGCAACAGCCTGACTTACCTAACCTGGAAGAAAATGCGAGTTGGCAGATGCTGCTGAGATCGCAACCCACTTTAGAAGTTGCCGATCATGCCCAGAGTATCCAGGGATCGGTCTGGCAATCCAACTCAAAGCTGAGTGAAATGAAGCCCCCACCCTTAGTACATAAGCCACCCACCTCCACGCCGGATGTGCTGCATCTGCATTCGATTGCGGATCTTTATCAGGTGCCCGAATTGCAGCCGTTGCAGCCTGCTTTTCAAGCGACGCCGATTCGTTCGATCTTGAGTGTGCCGCTGCAATATCGTCAACAAACGATTGGCAGTTTGGTGATTTTTCGTAATGAGATTGAAACCGAGCGGTTGTGGGCAGGAGAAGTCCATAAGGACGATCGCAATCTCCGTCCCCGCGCCTCTTTTGCTGCGTGGCGAGAAATTAAACAAGGGCAGGCACAACCCTGGGATTTGGAGGAGATCAAGTTGGCTCAGGCGATCGGGATTCACCTCTATATGGCGGTGATGCAGCGCCGTGTCGAAGATACGATTCGACATCAGGCGTCTCATGACCAACTGACTGGTTTACCCAATCGCTTACTGCTAGATGAACAACTTTCACTCTCTCTGGTCAGTGCCCAGCAACAGCGAGAAATTTTAGCTGTCGTCTTTCTCGATCTCGATCGCTTCAAAACCATCAACGATACCTTGGGACATGCCGCTGGCGATCATCTGCTGTGCTGCACCACAGAACGCCTGAAGCCTTGTTTACAAGAAAGCGATTTTATTGCCCGTTGGGGAGGAGACGAATTTACCCTATTGCTTCCCCAAGTGAAGTCTGCCGAAGATGTCATCAGCGTCGCCCAAAAAATTTTGGAGACCCTTAGTGCTCCGTTCTACTTTGGCGGACAAGAGTTATACATTACTGCCAGTCTGGGGATCGCACTCGCGCCTTACGACGGTGAGGATGCAGAAACGCTACTCAAAAATGCCGATACTGCCATGTATGCTGCCAAGCAACAGGGAAAAAATAATTTCCAGTTCTATACCCCGGTGATGAGCGTTTGGGGCGCTGAACAACTGGCATTAGAAACCGATTTGCGACGAGCTTTAGAACGAGAAGAATTTTTGCTCCACTACCAACCTCAGATTGATTTAGAGACTGGGGAGATTGTAGGGATGGAGGCGCTGATTCGCTGGCAGCACCCCACGCAGGGGTTAATTGCACCCAACCAATTTATTCCTATGGCAGAAGAAACGGGACTGATTTGTCCCATTGGTGAGTGGGTATTGCGGCAGGCTTGTATGCAAAACCGTCTCTGGCAAGAAGCCGGGTTACCTCCCTTAAAAATGGCAGTCAATATTTCGGCACGACAGTTTCAGCAAAAAACGTTGCTTCCCTGTATTGATCAGGTTTTGAAAGAAACAGGACTCAATCCTAAATTTTTAGAAATTGAAATTACTGAAAGTGTGGCAATGTGGGATCTGGAGCTGACAATTTCTATTTTGAAACAGCTTCAGACGATGGGCATTCACACCTCAATGGATGATTTTGGAACGGGACATTCGTCTCTCAATTACCTCAAACGGTTTCCGCTCAATTCGCTGAAAGTGGATGGGTCTTTTATTCGAGATTTGCCAAACAGTCGTCGTGATGCAGCGATCGTGCAGGCGATCGTCACGCTGGCACATGGGTTGGGGTTACGAGTGATTGCTGAAGGGGTTGAGAAATCTGAGCAAATGCAGTTTCTTCAAACGATTGACTGTGATGTGATGCAGGGCTATTTTTTGAGCAAGCCCCTGACGGCTGAAGCAGCGACCCAATTTTGTTGGAAGATCTAGAATTGACCCATGTTGCAGAGACAATTTTATGAACACCGTGTCGATCGGCGCGAAGACTTCTGTCGTTCTGATGCTGACAGTCTGGCTGATCCTGCCTGCTTTGAACGTTCAAGCACAATCTGCTGGCGATCGGACTAAAGTAGAACGTCAGGCACAAGAAGTCGCAAATCGCTTGATTGGCGTCATGGATACCTCGGCGCAGGCGGCGACAAACCCCAAAGCGCCCAGTGTCAGAATGACGACCTGTCAAGTTAGGGTCAAAAATGCTGCTCCCCGAAAAGAGCAAAGAATTTTTCTCTATCAGGAGCAGTCACTCACCAGTAATCTAGCTCAGCCCTATCGGCAAAGGTTTCTACAGATTTCCCCCAGTCCCTATAGCGAGAGTGTGCAGTCCCTCTCGTTTAAACCCACAACCACAGACACCTGGAAAGGGTTATGCGATCGCCCTGAAGTCGATCGCAGCCTGGAAGTTGGGGATTTGGGTCAACCGGTGTGCAGCGTATTCCTGCGACAAGTTGGCACGGTATTCATTGGCAGCACGCCCCTTGATGGCTGTCCGGCGAACTATCGCGGGGCAGTGCGGATTACTAACCGGGTCGTACTCTCTGAAACGGGGATGGAAACCTGGGATCGGGGTTTTGATGCCCAAGGCAAACAAGTCTGGGGCGCACAAGCCAATTCTTACCAATATCGGCGGCTTGTCCCTTTAAGCAAGTAACAGGTTAGTAGGCAGACACAATAATAGGGCTGCGGTTGGGTAGGCAGTTTTGAATGGATCCTTTTCCTGCGGCAGGGTTGCCATGGGGCGATGCTCAGGAGTCGGCGGGGGGTGTAGTTTTTTGTTTCGATCGTAACCAAAGCTGGATGCCCAAGGCAAATAGCCCAATCGCTGCTAGGGCAAAGATCCCTGTGCCTAGAGCACTTAAGCCGACCACCAGGGTTCTGACGGCGGCGGCGATGCGCCGGGCTGTGAAATTGTCTGAAGCAAGCGGTTTATTAGCAAAGGCTTGAGCGATCGAGGTAGTCAGCATATACAAAACGCTGGCAATGCCCCCTGCCACGATCGAACCACCGAGGCATTGCCAGGGGTTCGGCGGGGTGGGGGAAGGAGGAGGAGTGGGGAGAGTCATAGAAGGGAGAGGGGGAAGGTTTGGAGTTTTGGGTCACCGACTCCCTAATTCACCGTTGAGGCTAACCGAATGCCTGTGTTGGTAAATTTGCTGATCCAGAGGTCAAGGGTGGGATCGGCGATCGCAGTTTGCATTTGTTGTTGAATTTGTTGCGCCTGTGTTTGAGATTCTACCAGGGCAAAGACGGTGGAGCCTGAGCCTGACATTAAAGTGCCAAGGATATCAAAATGCTTGAAAGTGTCTCTTAAATGGGCAATTTTAGGAAATTCGGGAAAGACAACTTTTTCGAGGTCGTTGTGGAGCAGGTGCCCGATCGCTACATGATCTCGATGGGCGATCGCGGCAACCATGGGTCCCGAATGAATATGCTGTCGTCGCGCTTGCCAATCGGCTTCGGCAGGTAGATAGGTGTCATAATAGCGCTGACGATAGGCTTGGTAAGCCCAAACGGTAGAAACAGGCAAATTTCGATATTTTGCCAGCACGACATAGAGGTTTTCAAGATCGGGCAAGGGATTGAGTTGCTCGCCGCGTCCTGTGGCGATCGCGGTACCGCCTGCCACACAAAAAGGCACATCTGAACCAAGCATTGCCCCCAGATCCTGGAGTTCAATTTGAGTCAGCCCCAGATCCCAGAGCAGATCGATACCGACGAGTACGGCCGCAGCATCGGTCGAACCACCTGCTAACCCAGCTTCCGCAGGAATATGTTTATGTAAGGTAATTTCGATACCGCCATATCGGGCAAAGCACTCGGGAAATTGTCGAGTCATCAGTTCAGCTGCCCGGTATGCCAAGTTTTCTTTTCCTGATGGAATGTTCGGGTTGTCGCAGTGAATCAAGATTTTGTCAGTGCTGCTCGATCGAAGATCGACTTGGTCGGCAAGGTCAATGCTTTGTAGCAGCATGACGAGTTCATGATATCCATCAGGGCGATCGCCCACAATTTCCAGATAAAGATTGATTTTGGCTGGAGCCAGGAGAGAGTAAGAACGCATAAGGAAAAGAGTTCTATGGAGTAAATTTGGGGCTTTAAGTTTTAGATGTTGAGTTTGGCATTTTAAGTTTTAGTCCCCCTTAAAACAAGATTGAGGGCACTGAATGATGTTAAAAAGGAGCAGTCCCAATCACTAGCAGAAAAAACATTTGGATGATGATTTTTTGGACTTTGTGAGTGATTTTGTACCCCAGGGTTTGCCCCTCCCCGACGGTATTTGCGACTTCTCAAATCTCAGATCAACACGTCTCCCTCAAAATTTTTAACTGATCCTTAGGCGATCGTCTTGAGCTGATCACTGAGTGCAACCCACTGGGTGACGCTGAGGTCTTCGGCACGTACTTGTGGGTTTATGTTTAATTGTTCCAGTAATTGGGTGAGTCGGGTAGGCTCTACAACTGCTTTCAAGTTATTTCGCAACATTTTACGTTTACTGGCAAACCCCATCTTGACTAAAGTTTGCAAGTGATGGGGATCTTGGGCGATCGGGTCGGGAACATGAGGACACAGGCGAATGACGGCTGAATCTACTTTGGGAGGCGGTTGAAAGGCTTTTGCAGGTACATCACAAATAAACTCGCAAGTTGCTAAATATTGCACCCGCACGGAAAGGGCACCATAGTTTCGGGAACCCGGTTTCGCGTGCAGACGCTCAGCCACTTCTTTTTGGACGAGTAAGACTATGTGCTCGAAGGGATGAGCGGCAGGCTGGGCGATCGTGCCCAATAGTTTTTCTAAGATGGGTCCAGTAATGTTGTAGGGAATATTGGCAACCACTTTGTTGGGTGCTTGAAATGCCGGAAAAGGCTCAAGCAATGTCATGAGATCTAAGCTCAAAAAGTCACCTTGGAGCAATAAGAAATTTTCAGTTTCTCCGATTTTTTGAGCCAGTGATTTGCAAAGGTCGCGATCGATTTCAACGGCGACCACTGCTTGGGCTAAGGGTAATAATTGCCGGGTCAAAATCCCGGTACCGGGACCAATTTCTAAAACGCGATCGTGGGGATTGAGTGCTGCTGCTGCCATAATTCGGCTCAATGCTTTTTCGCTGCGGAGCCAATGTTGAGCAAATTGCTTACGAGGTTGAATCACCGTTCAAAAAATAAATGCCTTGATTGCAAAAATCACTGTCGCCAAGTTAATCCAGACATCAGAATTAAGCTGTACCGTTGTATTCCGTCTTAACCCGAAGGGCAATAGCGATCTTGTTGAAGCCTCGGATGAGAGAATTCAAGCAATCTCAAGTCTAGCGTCTAACGACGATCGTCTAAAGGCCAGTCATGAGATCAGCGTTGGAGTCATGGCGATCGCAATCTTTATCCGAGATCTTCAAACACAGCCCCTCGTTTGATCAGATCCTGTTTCTGAGCATCCGATAGACCAGCATTGTGACCAAAGTGAGCATTCTCTACAGTTGCTGCTTTTAAAATAGTGCCGCTCAGATTACAACCGATCAAGGTGGTTTCGCTTAGGTCGGCTTGGGTCAAGTCAGCCTGGCTCAGATCAGCTTCATTGAGATTGGCAGCAGGCAGATAAGCTCCATTTAAATTGGCGTGGGTTAGGCAGGCACCCTGCAAGTTAGCACGCGGCATTTTAGTGCGTAGATCGGCGTGGCTCAAATTGGCATGACTGAGGTTCGCGTCACGCAGATTGGCATTGTCCAGACAGGCATGGCTGAGATCAACCGTTTGCAGATCGGCACGGCTCAAATCTGCCAACGTTAGGTTGGCATGGCTCAGATTGGCGCTCCTCAAGTTCGCTCCCTTGAGGTCAGCCAGATGCAGGTTACTTGCCTGAAGATTGGTTGTTGGCAGCTCAGCCCCTCTAAAATCAGTCCGCATCAGATCCATCTGGCTCAGATTGGCTCCGGCAAGATCGAGCAGGGGGTTTAGTCCAATCATGGTTGCTGACTGAATAAAGCCAGCCGTTGTAGTTTCGGCTAAGAGCGCCAGCAGCATGGCGAGTTGTTGCTGTTTGTATTCTGCGGCTTTGTGAGAATCGCCCAATGTCAGGTAGGCAAATCTAAGCTGTTTGAGCGCTTGTGCTTGCCGGAATAAATCGTGAATTTCGCGGGCGATCGCTAAAGAGACTTCGTAACAGGAGATGGCTTTGTCATAGCAGTGCAATGTATAGTAGCTGGCTGCCAGACTACTTAAGGTATGCCCTTCAGCTTGCCGATCTTGTAATTGTTGCGTAATGGCTAACCGTTGCTGATGGCAATGGATGGCTTCTTCGTAATCGCCCAAGGCATGGTACAAGTTCCCCAAATTACCCAGCGCATTACTTTCGCCCTTACAGTCTTGAATTTTGCGTGAAACTGTCAAATGTTGCCGATAGGCTGCGATCGCCTGATCGTGTTGCCCTAATGCCTGATAGGCAACACCTAAATTACCCAGTGCGGCTCCCTGTTTACGAACATTGCCGCTTTCATGATACAAAGCCAAGGCTTGTTGCCAAGATTGAAGCGCCGCTTCAAATTGATTCAATTGATACTGCTCAATACCTTGTTTCAGCAGTTGATCCGCGTCATCACTCACAGGGGGTGCTGTCTAAGCCTACCTTGACAAGAATACAACGCAATGACTGGAATAATCGCTGTAATTGAGGGGATTCACCCCCCATTCAGCCCCCTAAAGTTCAAAATCCCGATTGTGGAGCCATGATCGGTTCAGAATAGCGTATCTGTTGAATTCTTATAAATCGGTAGCAGGACATTGAAGGTCGAACCTTCTCCTAGTTTGCTTTTCACCGAAATGGAGCCACTGCTGTGAAACAATAGCTGTTGGACAATCGTCAATCCCAGCCCCACACCACCCACCTCTTCACCGGCTGGTTGGCGTACTCGATAAAACCGATCGAAGATTTTTGAAATCTCACTGGGGGCAATGCCAATTCCATTATCGCGAAACTCCAGTTGGACATAATCTCCCTGTTGCTTGGCACGAACCCAAACCTGCCCCCCCCTAGGGGTAAATTTAATGCCGTTATGTAATAAATTGATCACAATTTGTTTGAGCCAATCATTCATACACGATACAGATGGCAAGTCATCGGGAACCGTGTATGCCAACTGAATTCCTTTTTCCTCAGCAAGAGGTTGGTAAGTGCTCACCACGCCGGGCACAATTTCGCTCAGGCGCAAAGGTTGGAAGGTGGCTTGTTCCGCAACTTGCTCCAGACGCACCAGTTCCAGCAAGCTAGTAATCAAAGAACTCTGGCGATCGCACTCTTGGCTCAGGAGATCCATATAGCGCTGCCGCTGAGGTGGCTTCAGGCTGGGCGAGTTGAGCAATGTCAGTGCTGTTTTCATATTGGTCAAAGGCGTTCGCAACTCTTGCCCCACATTATTGAGAAATTCATCCTTAAAGCGGATGGTATTCAGCAATTCTTGGTTTTGAGCGTTGAGGGCATCGATCGTCTCAGCTTGCTTTCGATAAGCAGTCATTCGTGCCCACAACTCTTCTTGCCGCTGGACTTGTTTAGCAAAGAGCTGCTCAACCAATGTGGCATCGGTCTGTTGTGGCAAGTTGGCAAATTGGCTTTGCCACTGACTGAACAACTGATCCAACGTCATTGCTAAGGGGCTGATGATGATTTCACTGAGGTTACTTGTGTTGATTGCCTGCTGGATGGCAGCAAACACTGCTTGAATCAAGGCTTGGTCGAAAGAACAGAGAACCTGAAGCAATTGTTTGCGATCGGGGCTCTCATGCGCCATCCCTTCGCTGGAAGCAGGAAGGGGTTTAGGGTGATGGGCTAAAATCAGCGCACACAGAGAGTCGGTTCCAACTAACAAAAAATAGTCCGATCGTAGCGGTGTATTGGCAGGTAATTGCAGTGACACAACCTCAGAAGAGGCATCTGACCCCGAAACGGGCGTGCTTCTTGACTGAGCAGCAATTTCTTCACTAGCAACAGTGGCGCTCTCTGCACCACTGTTAGCAACTATCCCAGTCACTCCCTCATCCACTGGGGCATCTTCTTTGTGGCTACTCAGCAGATAAACAACCCGAGGAACATTCACTAATTCACAATATTGCTTGAGTTCAGTTTGCCAGGCAGAAGCATGAGGAAGTTTTGCCCAAAGCGTCGCTGGCAGCTTATTCTCAATCAGCAGCCCAATCAAACTACTGAGCAAAGCTCTGAACGTTGCGGGACTGGTCTGCACGAAACTGGACGATGGCGCAACCGTTTGAGCCAGTTCGTAAAGTGATACCTCTAAATCCAGTGGCTGATTCATGAACCGCAATAAAGTGAATGGGACATCTTCAACGATCGGGTGCAAGCAGCAATATTTCCTGAAAATTTGGAGGGTTTTAAATTGAAGCTTGCGAGCACTTTGTCAGATCGCCCGGTTAGAACTTGATCTGATCCTAATTGAATGGCTCCGTCTCAGGGGGATCGATCGCCGCATTTTTCTCTATAGATAAGCACGGCGAATGTCTACCTATCAGGATGAACTCAAAATAGAACCGTGTAAAAAAATTTGGCCAAGTTTTAGGAAATTGGCAAGCGTTAGGGATGAGGGAATCGGGTTCTATCCTGCCAACCGTTCTGTCAGCGCTAGTCGGGCTTGTTCACGATCGTCAAAATGAATTTTTTCAGTCCCTAAAATTTGATAGTCTTCATGCCCTTTGCCAGCAATCAAAACGCTATCCCCAGGGTTAGCTTGCAAGATAGCAGTCCGAATCGCTGCGGCACGATCGCCCAAGACCGTTGTGTTTGCGGTATTGGAAATTCCCGCCAAAATATCTTGCAGGATTTGCTGGGGATCTTCTGTGCGGGGGTTATCGGAAGTGACGATCACCTGATCAGCCAGGTCGGCAGCAATTCGACCCATTTGGGGACGCTTGGTGCGATCGCGATCGCCGCCACACCCAAACACACAAATCATTTTTTGCTGTACGAAAGGACGAGCAGCCCGCAATAGATTTTCTAAACTATCCGGCGTATGGGCATAGTCCACAATGACACTGATGTTTTGATCGGGGGTAATTTGGACTCGTTCCATGCGTCCCGGCACACCGCCAAACTGAGGCAAGATAGCCACAATCTCCTCTAAGCTTAGCCCCAAATACAAGCCAGCCCCTACCGCAGCCAGCAAATTTGCTAGATTAAACTGCCCCACCAACGGGGAACGAAACGCTGCATTCCCCATCGGTGTGTGCAACACACCGCTAACGCCCTCTGAACCATAGCTCAAATCACCCGTCCATAGGTCAGCCTGGGTTTGAGTGCTATAGCTCCAAACACGATCGCGATCCAAATGCTGAATCAATTGTCTGCCATAGGGATCATCCTGGTTAATCACTGCCTGCCCAACTAAATAATCTGGGCTGAAGAGCAAGGCCTTGGCAGCAAAATAATCCTCCATATTTTGGTGATAGTCTAAATGGTCTTGAGTCAAGTTGGTAAAGATCCCCACCTGAAAGGGACATCCCCACACCCGTCCCTGAGAAAGTGCATGGGAGCTGACTTCCATCACACCAAACTGACAGCCCGCCTCTACTGCCAATGCCAGTTGATGCTGAAGCTCGACGGCAAAAGGAGTGGTATGTGCCGCAATTTGTAGATAGTTTTGCCAGCGGGCATACAACGTACCAAATAGCGCTGCTGAATGTTGCGCCTGGTTCAACAAAAACTCGACCAAATGCGTCGTGGTGGTTTTGCCATTGGTGCCCGTCACACCGACTAGTTTTAACTTCTGCGCTGGATATCCATAAAATGCGGTCGATGTCTGAGCGCAGGCTCTGGACATATCTTCCAGGGGCACTAAGAGAGGATTCAGTTCCGCAAACGCTGGCATCTCATGCGCTTTTTGTGCTGCATTGGGCGAAATGAGCGCCGCGATCGCTCCCGCCGCAATCGCCCCCTGCCAGAACTCTCCCCCATCCACTCGTGTGCCCGGCATCCCGATAAACAAATCCCCAGGCTGACATGCCAGCGAGTTGGTCGTTAAGCCCTTCACCTCTAAATCGAGTGATGGGTGATGGGGCATTTGTACTGCGGGTAATGTAGCCAATAACTCACGCAATTTCATGTCAACAACTCCTCACAAGCATCTGCGCCTATTGTGTCTTATCCAGCATGTATTTCTGTAACATCTGCTCCAACTGACGCACGGTCGATCGGGGCGAAGGTCGAGGAAGGGGGATCAGAAGCGATCGGTCTGCTGTCGTTTCAGCGCTTGCATCCTCATCTTGAGCCATAAACAGAACCGGGACTTCGTACTGGTAAGCTTGAAACCAATCTTCCCGGGTAGTAATGTCCCGAATTTCCAGGTCAAATGTTAGGGTTTGTACCTGCGCCAACTTTTCTTGCAATCCTTCGCACAGGTGACAACCAGGCTTGCTATACAAAATCAATCTCAGCACTCAACTTTACCCCTACGCTTGATCCCTGGATTTGTCTCCATTTTCCTATAGGTAATGACGGATGGAAGAGTCAGAAGTGGAAGATGCGGGAAGATAGTGATGAGGAAGGTTTCAAGTGTTACCAGACAGGGGCTGGTCTAGCTTAAGGCAGTGTGCCAGGGATCTGCCCAGGGGGAGTAATTATCCCTACCACGGCAAACCCAGAGGTTAGCTGGAGTGGAATCTCTCAAGCAACGCTCTGGGTTTAAGGAGCTGTACCAGGGAATGGCGCTTACTGGATACCTAAGAGAGGGGGAGCAGAGTCATCGACGTTCAAGAGTTCTGCGATCGCTTGGCGTTCGGCAGAGGGGTTTTCGGGCATTGCTTGCCGCGCGTCAGTAATCAACCAATCGAGGGAGGCAGCTTGGACATCGATCGTGGCACCTGTTTTGTCTACGCAATAGCGCCCGTATACCAACTTATCCACCAAGCGCACGCCGGGACCTAAGCGAGAATAGTCAAAAATGACGCTGTTGTCTACGGTGGCACCGCTGCATACCCAGCAATTTGGACCAATCATCGTTGGACCAATAATTTTTGCGCCATCTTCAATGCGGGTCATCCCCCCAATATAAACAGGTCCTTGAATCTCGACCTTATCCCAATTCACACCCACATTTAGCCCGGTATAGATACCCGGAGCCACTTCGTGTCCAGGAATGGCAACGTTTTTGACCTGCCCTAACAACACACTGCGAATCGCGTGCCAATAATCGGGAACTTTACCAATATCAACCCACTCAAACTCCATTGGAATGCCGTAGAAAGGAGCACCGATCTCGACTAAATGAGGAAAGAGTTGCCCACCGATATCATATTCTTGTCCTGAGGGAATATATTTAAAAATCTCTGGCTCAAAGATATAGATCCCTGTGTTGATATTTGTGCTCAGGGCTTCTTCGACTGAGGGTTTTTCCTGGAACGCTTGGATGCGCCCTTCTTCATCGGTGACCACCACCCCGTAACTCGAAACTTCTTCGCGCGGAACAGACTTCATCACAACGGTGGCGATCGACCCCTTTTCTCGGTGCCACTTCACTGCCGCAGTCAGATCGAGATCAATCAAAGCGTCGCCACACAGCACCACAAACGTATCGTCAAAAAAAGGGCTGAAGTCTTGGATTCGCCGCATACCACCTGCTGAACCCAATGCTTCCCCCATTAATTCACCATCTACAACTCTGCCTTCAAAGGAATAGGCGAGTTGTACTCCAAACCGTTGACCATCGCGAAAGTAGCTCTCAATTTCGTAGGCTAGATGGCTAACGTTAACCATGATCTGATCGAAACCATGCTGTCGCAAAAGCTCCAGTAAGAACTCCATTACGGGCTTTTGCATAATGGGAATCATGGGTTTAGGAATCGTGTAAGTAATCGGACGAATACGAGTTCCTTTACCGGCTGCCAGGATCATGGCTTTCATAAATTTTTATCCTTCACCCCATAACCACTAAAGTTGCGCGAATGCTCTTCCATTAAACTCGATTCCTCTAGCGATGTCTGCCTCCCCAGAGACCCAAAATTCAAAATTTTACGATGGGTTCATGAGCTTTTATTCGGATCGGTATCGATTCCGTATCCCTGACTGAAGATGTTCTCAACGCCTTTAATCAGGTGCGGTCGCAGGGAGATCGGTTTGCCCAGTTTCAGGCTTTTCTATGAGAGCACGGACTCTGAGATCTTGGTAAAACTCGGTCTGAGATAATTCAACCTTGGTCTGAGCCGACAGTAATAAAAGTGCCCAAAAAACACCCACACGATCGTGAACTCTCGCATGTTCCGCTGCTGCCAGGGCTGCCTCATCCGCATCGTTAATTGCAGCATTACGGGCTTGTTGCTTAGTCTGAGACCATAGTTCAATGAGCAAATCAAAATTGATCCAGGCTTGTGCTTGAGCGCTGTCTGTCCAATAATCTGCCAGAAATTGTTCTAGCTCGATCGCCATCTCGGAGAGATTTTCCTGGTGTGCCAGTTGGGCGATCGCGCGAATTGCCTGGTTCTTAGATTGTGGACGTGGGCGACGCGGACGAGCACGGGGCACCTTTTCTTCCAGGGTTGCCGCAATCACCTGGAGTTGTTCAATCAGTTCTTTGAGGGTAACGCGACGACGGGGCGGCGGTGGAGCGACAGCACGCCGCCGCAATTGTCGTTCTAAGTTGAGGGGCAATTGGGGTTCTACTAAATAATCTAGATCGGGCAGATCCAGATCTTCTGGCAGTTCCTGCTCTGGTTCGGCATCTGCCTGGGCAAGACTTTCAGCTTTCAGTAATACCAGCATTGAGGCATACAAAAAAGCCTGCCCCGATTGAGACAGGTTCGCTTCATAGTGTTCTCGACCCTTGGCATTAAAAGGAGCCAACTCTCGCAAGAAGCGATCGATGACATCAATCACCTTCACATCCCAGGGGTCAATTTCCCCCCGTTCTGCCAGGTCGATAAGGAGGGAGATCGCGTCCTGTGCCAGGGAAAGGGTCATGAACTAAATTGCTGAGTAAAAAACTTGCAGGGCACAGACCCACCCAACCTCATCGGATTTTAACCTGAACGAAGTAAATCGCTGCCAAACAGATCAGTCCCAAAAGCCCAAAAGGCACCCAGAGACTCCAGTAGTTGGAAGGAGTAATCAAATCAGGAGCTGCCAACAACGCTAGTTCCAGATTCACATCCTCAGTATAGTTGACAAGCATTGGGTGTGCGTCTTCGAAAAGATTAGCCTCCGATTCCAGGAGATCAACTCCTTCGGGAGGCACGATCGCAAAAAACTATTGAACAAACGCTTCGCTGGTTTCTGCATCTTCCACCACCGAATTGGCAGCAGGTAACAACCGTTGTTGCTCTTGCAATTCCACCTTATAGCGCTCTACATCCTGCTCCAGTTCTTGAATGCGGACATCTCGTTCTTGCATTTCTTGACGAGACTCCAACATCCGCTGTACCTGAGTCCACACACTAAACACCCACGCAAATACTGCCCCAATTCCCATTGCCAAAATCAGTTCAATGGAAAGAGGGGCTTGAACCTGTAAGCCATTTGTGACACGAATGACTGAAGACTCTGTATTCTCGATGCCAAATAGCACGAGCGCCAGACAAATGACAAAAATGATTACAAAATTAACTTGTTTCATCAGGTCACCTCAACTATTTATGCTCAACGTAGCAGAGCCGAAAAAAATGTTCCCATTTATAAATACCATCTCTATGGTCAGCTTTCAGTGATAGGAGAGGAAAGGGTGTAAGGAAGTGAAAGAGCCAGTTGGAGGAGGGCGATCCGGGAGTTTGACCTTCTGCTGTCTGAGCCTTGGGACCGATCGCCGCATCACTTTTGCCTACTCACCCATTGAGCGCCGAGGGCTGCTTTCGCTGGGGAAACCCTGCTTGCTGCGAGTGGCATCGATCATCGTTTTGAGAGTACCCGCGATCGGCACAGCCACTAAGACTCCCAGGAATCCTGCAATCTGAAGCCCCATTAGCAATGCGATGAAGATCCAGAGAGGGTTAAGTCCTGTGAAGTTGCCCATGAGCTTGGGAGCCAGCAAGTTGTCTTTGATTTGCTGTACAACGACAGCTAACAAGCCTGCCCACATCGCTAACCAGACGTTCTGAAACATAATCAGCAGCGTCACTAAACCGATCGCCAAGGTTGCGCCGATCAGGGGAATCAATTGAGAAACACCGATCAGCAAAGCGAAGAGGAGCGCAAAGGGAACTTGTAGGAATAAAAAAATCGGGGTCAGTATCCCAAACATAAAAATTCCCAACAGAATCTGACTGATAAAAAAGTTGTGAAAATTCAGCCGCAGCGATTCACTGAGTAAAATTCCCGATTGGTTGGGGAGCAAGAGAATTAACCCCTGCCAGAGTCGATCGCCATCCACCAGCATGTAAAATGCCAGAACCAAAACCAGGAAAGCATTTAACACCCCGTTGACTGTGCCCACAGCCAACCCTAGCGCTTGTGGTGCCAGGGTTTGAATCTGTTTCTCAATACTATTATTCATTCGCAGACTAAAACCCGTCAGATCCAGCGGTAGCCGACGTGCCCTCGCCCAAGTATCAATGGATTCCAGGTTTTGCTGACTCGTTTGAAGCCATTCGGGCAGCTTATTCAACAACTGTGCAATTTGATCCACCACAGCCGGAACCAGGGTCAAGCCCAAAATGGTTAATAAGGCGAGTGTCATCAACAAAACGCCCATTACAGAATAGTTGTGGCGAATTTTGATGCGCTCCAGAAAGCGAACTGGGTAGTTTAGCAAGAAGGCAATGACTGCGGCGATCGTCAACAGGGTAATTAATTGTTCAAAGTAGCGAAACACTTGCGACATCAGCCAAACATTCAGAGCCACGATCGGTCCGCTTAAACCTAGAATCAAAAAACGTTGCAGCTTAGGCGATAGACGCATCTTAATGACTCGCAGCAGTGGCTTGGTAGTGTTTCAACAACGTCAACAGTATAGGGAGAACAAGACGCTCTGGCTCTCTGGCAAATAGTAAAGCTTCTTCACATAGACTAATAGTAGTCTTCTGACTCAAGCAGAAAATTGGGCTTTATACTTATCGACACCAGACAATGGATTTCACGGAATTGGAGCCTCATAAAAAGGCTGAAATGACTTTAAGTCTAACGTCTGGTCGCACAAACTTCCGAATAAGACAGATAAGTAGCTGGGCTAAATTAAATTGAAGATGTTTTTGAGGGTGGAGGGATAAAACCCCTGTTTGGGGGCTGCGCCCCCAAACCCCTTTCTTACAATGTCATTAGGGCTACCTACTTATCAGAAAACCTGAACCCGGGAAAGACGAAGGGAGAAACGATTGAGTGATCTTTTGCAGGGCGTCAGCCTTTACTTGATAGGCATGATGGGGTGTGGCAAGACCACAGTCGGACGTATTTTGGCACAACAACTGAACTACCAGTTTTTTGATACAGATGTTCTAGTAGAACAGGTGGCGGGCTGCTCTATCCGCACAATTTTTGCCGAATCAGGAGAAGTTGCCTTTCGCCAATTGGAAAGCCAAGTTTTGTCCGAATTGTCAACCTATACCCATTTGGCGATCGCGACCGGTGGCGGCATCGTAGTTCAACGCGAGAATTGGAGCTATTTGCAACACGGGGTAGTGGTGTGGTTAGATGTGCCCGTCGAGCAACTCTATGCGCGTTTGAGCCAAGATGCCACTCGTCCGCTCTTACAAGATACTGATCCCCTAGAAAAGTTGAATCATCTCTGGCAAGAACGACACGCACTTTATGCCCAGGCAGATGTACGAGTCGCGATTGATCCCCAAAATTCACCTCAGCAAGTTGCCACCCAAACAATGGCAGCGATCGCCCAAGTCATCAAGCCACGCCAACCGATCCCAGAATGGAATTAGGTTTGGCATGAAATTCGGTCATGTTTGTCTTCATCTGTTAACTCACAGGCTGACGAGATAGACAGCCTCCCCTAGACTAGATCCAATTCATTTTGTTCAACCTGCCAGCATGCTCAACGACACTGAATACATTCGTAAAGCCGAAGCCACGCGCGTCCGCGTTTTGAGTGAAGCGCTCCCCTACATCCAGCAATTTGCTGGACGCACCATCGTTGTCAAATACGGAGGAGCAGCCATGAAAGAAGCTGCACTCAAAGAAAAGGTTATTCGGGACATTGTTTTTATGTCTTGTGTTGGGCTGAGACCCGTCGTGGTGCATGGGGGAGGTCCAGAAATCAATACCTGGCTGGACAAATTGGGAATTGAGCCGCAATTCAAAAATGGCTTGCGTGTAACAGATGCTGCCACCATGGATGTGGTGGAAATGGTTTTAGTCGGAAGAGTAAATAAAGAAATCGTCTCTTTAATCAATCAAGCGGGCGGTTCAGCGGTTGGGTTGTGTGGCAAAGATGCCAGTCTGATCAAAGCGCGTCCAGCAGATCAGCGAGATGTTGGGTTTGTCGGTGAGGTGAGCAGTGTCAACACCCAAATTCTGGAGTCTCTGGTTAAAAATGGACACATTCCGGTGGTCTCCAGTGTGGCAGCGGACGAAATGGGTCAAGCTTACAACATCAATGCGGATACAGTGGCAGGTGAACTGGCAGCCGCCCTCGGTGCAGAAAAAATGATTTTGCTGACTGATACGTCAGGCATTCTTAAGGATTTCAAAGATCTCTCTACCTTGATCCCCAAGTTGGATATTCAAGAAGCCCGTAAGTTAATCGAATCTGGGATCGTTTCAGGCGGCATGATCCCTAAGGTGAACTGTTGTGTGCGATCGCTGGCGCAAGGCGTACGGGCTGCTCACATTATTGATGGGCGCATTCCCCATGCACTACTGCTAGAAATCTTCACAGATGCTGGAATTGGTTCCATGATTGTGGCATCCGAATTCATCGCTTGATGAGGTGCAAGTGGAAGTTCTCTCGACTTAATACGAACCATTCATGATGTAAAACCGCTGTCCCTGGGTTGAACCGTCAACATACCCTGACGAATCGATAATTACCGGATTAATCAGAGTCGAATTTTGAATTTCAGAATTAATAATGGTTGGATTGACCAGGATGGAATGATCAACCTTTTGATGTTCACCCTCAAAGGGAATGGTTCTGACCTGCACTCGAATGATGGGGGCACAATAGCCAGAATAACAGCCTCCATTGTTCAGGTTGTAAGGATAAGCATTGGGTGAATTATAAGAACGTGAGTAGCCTGCCTCCCCATTGGGAATATCGTTAGGGCTACGGTAAACCGGGACATTGCTATTTTCACTGCGGGTTCGATGAACATGCGATCGTCCTGATTGGATGTAGACATTGCCATCCACAATCACCACCGAGTCAGCTTGGGCGGGAAAAATGGTTGCCGACAGTCCCACCAGCGTAGTCAATATTGTCATCCTCGAGAAGGATGGTAAAGAACCTAGACAGACATCTTTTTTAAGCATGGCTTGATTCCGTGAAGGGAAGAAAAAGCGATCGCCTGTAACCTAGCAAAGAGGACGACACCCCTCAATCATAATCCTTAGGAAAATCTTAGAGTTTTAAGCAATAAAGGACTAAAAAACCTTTTATTTTTCCAGCAACTGTCAGCCAATCTCTGTATAAGCTGATGATTATCCCTAAAAGGACGACTGCTATCACTATCTAGTTCCGGATTCCTAATTGAAGTGCTTGTCCGATCCGTCTACGTTGCTGTGGTTCCTGCTGCCTCGGCCTGCCGAAACTCTGCCATCTTGGGCAAGTCCCTTAAATTGATAGGTTTTCCATCCATCCAAATCATTTTGAGTTGTTGAACTGAGAGATAGGGAAATGAAAGGAAAAAGAGTGCTACTGACGGGAGGAACGGGGGGCTTGGGCTTGGGCGTAACGCCGATGGTGCTAGCCAGAGGGGCAGAAATCACGATTCCTTACTACCATGCCGCTGAAGTTGAGCGGATGAAAGGATTTTTAGTCCCTGCGGATTTTGCCAGAATTCAGTTCCATGCAGCGAATTTAACTCAGGAAGCGGATGTGGAGCGGCTGGTCAACACTATGGGGCGAGTGGATGTGCTGATTCATCTGGTTGGAGGATTTGCCATGGGAAAAACTCACGAATATAGCCTGGCAGAGTGGCAACGAGACTTTCAGCTCAATCTGGAGACGACATTTTTAGCCTGTAAGCATAGTTTGAGAAAAATGCTGGAGCATGGCTATGGGCGCATTGTCACGATCGGGTCACGCGGAGCCGTGCAACCGGGCGGGCAACTGGCCGCTTATTGTGCCTCTAAAGCAGGAGTGGTGGCGTTAACCCAGGCGATCGCAGACGAAACCAAAGGCACCAACATCACTGCCAACGTGGTTTTACCCAGCGTCATTGACACCTCTGTTAACCGGGCAGCCATGGGCGCAGAAAACGCCGCTCAGTGGGTGAAACCAGAATCGCTTGCCCAAACGATCTGTTTTCTCGCTTCTGAAGCGGCGCAGGATGTGAGGGGAGCTGCTATACCCGTGTATGGCAACGCCTAGCTTGAGCGCATCTGAATTATCAAGATCGATGCGGGGAGGGGAGAGACGCGGAGAACTAGTCAGTTCCATGAGATCTCCACGTCCCCGCATTCTTAATCCTCCCATCGATTCAGACACGTGATTTTAGAAAGTAAAAGTGGTGCGAATCGTGCCAATGAAGATGTCGTCGTTGTTGTTGCTCTGGTTGGGAGCCGTTAACCAGATCAATCCCGGCGTAATCGAAATATTCTTCGTCAAGGCGTATTTGTAGAACCCTTCGATATGGAAGGGAATATCGTCTGCAAAGTTAGGATCGCCCGGCACGTTCAGACTGGTCAGGTAAGGTTCAGCACCGATGATAATGCCGCCCAAGTTGCCCTTTTTACCCAAATCGGGGAAGGCAAGGGTCACTGCATAGTTCCAGATTTCAGCATCCCCTTTACCAATCAAGCGGGCTTCGGTTAAACCGATCCAGCCACCGATCGCAAATTTAGCGCCCAATTTAAATGAGGCTTCAATGCCATAAGAATTGCTAGAAACAGGGGTGGGTGGCAATGCTGCAGGTAACCAGGGCCGGTTGGCAAAGTTGGTGCCAGTCCCACCAAAGGTAAACCGACGATTGGCAGGAGAAGTGCCGTCATAAGCGTTGACATAGGTAAAGCCCAGTTTCAAACTCTTGCTAGGTTGGAAAACTAACTGTGCTAAAGCAGAATAGTTGCCGTTGAGTAAGCCTTCTCCCTGACTGGGTTGATTGGCTTCATTGGCAAGATAGCCCAAATCAATTTTGAGTGAATTGCTCAGTTTAAGATTGACGCCAACCCCTGCGCCGAGGGGCCCAATGCGATAGATGGGGTTTCGTTCACCGAAACGAGAAAGAGCACCACTACCACCACCAAAGCCTTCAAAATAGGGGTTGACTGTATCGGCGTAGTAGTGATGCAGGGCATTGGCACCAAAGACCGTGACAGCAAGGTTATTGCCGATCGGGAACCGATAATCTAGAATATCCAGCACGAAGTTGTTGTCAGTGGAGCCATCGTAGCTAAAGCGTCCTTCGTTGGTGTTGGTGGCAGTCTGGAAAGTATTGCCGACATTACCTGCTTGCAGACGGGTTCTCAATCGATCTTTGCCAGTGAAGCTAGTCAAGAAATTGAGGCGAACGCGATCGTGGAGAACGGCTTCCGCATCAATACCATCCCCAAAGGCATCGGCTAAGCCAAAAATGACTTCTCCCGTCAGTTTGGTGGTGGTGGAAAACTGGTTCTTTTCCAACTCGGTGGTTCTTGCTTCCAGAGCATCCACGCGCCCTCGCAAGGTTGCCAATTCTGCGGCAAATTCTTCTTGCAACTTTTGCAGTGTTGCCAGGTCTTCTTTGGTTGCCAATCCCGTGGTTCCTGCAGCGATCAGTTCATTGACGCGATCGAGACAGGCATTTAACCCAGCCGCAAACTCATAGCGAGTCAGGGCACGATTGCCTTTAAAGGTGCCATCGGGATAGCCCGCGATGCAACCATAGCGTTCTACCAACGACTGAAGCGCCTGAAATGCCCAATCGGTGGGTTGTACATCTGAGAGTTGCGAAACTGAGGTGACCTGCGCCATGTCACTTGCCATGTCACTGGGTGCAGCTGCAACTGCTTTAAGATCTGTATCATTTGACTCAACCGTCGGCTCAACGGCATTAGTAGCCATCGCACCAGATGACACAGAAACGGCTGGCACGTCGGGCATGACTGGAGCCAGCGCCACCGGAGATGCTGCGGTTGTTTGATTAGGGATCGCGACAGCCTGCAACAAGTCTGGTTCAACCAGGGCTTGGGTATCAATCGTTTCAGGCTCAACCGTTTGGGCGTCAACGGCTTGGACAGGACTGGTATAAACCAGCACGGTCACTAAAACCAGGGGACTGGTTAACAAAAACTGCTGTACTCGCTTTTGTACAGCACTCGATATTTGATCTCTCACACCAATTCTCCAAAATGAGGGTTTATGTAGGGAGTTGTTACAAAAGCTGGAAGCCAGATAGGAGACTATCAATACAGCCGTTCTGGACTTCGCAAATTCCTACATTGTTTTCCTACATAGAGACGGTATGAAGATTTCTCTCAGATCTTTGTATTGCTGATCACATTATCTCAGGGGGATTGCTGATTATGCATTGTGCAAATGCAATTCACGCATCAACCCCGATTTGCCAAGTAGGGGCCGGAAATTGCGTTCCCATAATGAATAAATTTTCGATTTTATTGAATCCACGTTCCTAAGGAACTTGTACGAAAATAAAATATCAGCGGTTTGGATTTCGGTTACGCTCAATCCGCAACGACTGAAAGTTGAGCGCAGTCGAAACCTGACTGCTTGGTACACTATTAATCCGCAGATCCCTAAGCCCTTAAAGGTCCTAAAAACGTGATACTGCTACAGGAGTCCGAATTCTTGGAGCGCTGGTAGAAAGTTGTTGTTTTCATGCCCCGATCGACTGAGCTTAATCAATGCGAACCGTTGCAGGGGAGAAAGGGCAGCCCATTGCGGGAGCAAGAGGGTGACATTCACCTCTGCGGCTTTGGTTTGCACGCTGTCGGGAATTGTCTGACGATCAGTCCAGGCAGGGTGAGGATCGATCGCCAATTCACTGGCAGGCGAGCCTGTATAGTGCGCCACCAATTCTTGCAAAAACTGGCGGTAAGCCTGCATGTCTGTGGCTGTTTCGCAGGGACGATCGACTAAAGCTTGGCAATCGGTCTGGCTAAACCGATTCCACTGAGCCAGTTTAAGCTTCACACCACAGGTATCCAGCTTATAGCGCACCTGCATCGGAATACAACGCAAGGACTCGACAAAATCGGCTTCAAACTGAAAAAAAGTTGCCATGATAATCAATGCTCAGGAGGTGGAATATGGGCATGAGATCGGCGAATTAGCCAGTAGCTGGCAGAAAGAGACACGATCGCAGCTGCCAATGCCAACAGCTCGACACCAGAAGTTTTTTCCAGATCCAAAATGATGATCTTACGGGCAACTGCAATCAACGATGTCACAATGACCAGTTCAACTTGAACCACATGTTTTTTAAGATACGCCGTAATATTTTCTAGGATTTCTAGAGCAATCAGAACATTGAGAAACAGCCCAAAAATTGTAAATAGATTGTTATGAAATTTGCCGACTGGAGAAATCAGTAGTTCTCTAAACAAAAATGTAATTAAATCAAAAATTGTAATCAGAATAACTAATACCATGACGAGCGAGAGGACGATGGAAACTCCGCCCTCAAGCACGTCCAGAAAATTGAGGAATTTCCGATTATTCACTGATTCTTTGAACCTTAGCCAGGATTTTCGCGATCGCTCTTTCATGCAAATTCTTTCGATTGAATGCAGCCGTATCTTTCCAACAAGAAGCTTACCGCGCTTCGTATGCTCAGCAACCCCATTCATTTCCAATCATTAAGATGGAGCAGTCTAGATAGCAATCCCAGTGGAATTGCGAGAGAATCCAACCAGGCATCTCTTTCCGGAAATCTCCAATTACACTCATGATTTAAGACTGCTACGTAACAAACTGATCAAGACTGGGGCGGTATATTCCATAGAAAATCTCTTAATCTCCTTCTATTTCGCACATGCTTTGGAATTGGGGATGAGGGGTGCTAACCTGACCCATTGCGAATCCAGACTTGGTATCTAATCGATTGGGAGAATAGAACGATGGAAACGGATCAAAAAAATGATTTGCCGCTGGTTGATAGTCTGACTGAAAAAAAAAATAAAAAAAAGACCGAAAAATTGAATGGAGATGCACCTCATAAGGCCACAAAAGACAAGACAAAAGGAGCGACGAAAAAACTCAAGGTGAAGGCGATCGCGCCAGATGGCAGAAAAGCCGATAGCGTGAAAAGAAAGGTGTATCAGAAGGAATTAGCACGGCTTCAGGTGGAACTGGTGAAATTGCAGTATTGGGTGAAACACCAGGGACTCCGAGTAGTGATTATTTTTGAGGGACGGGATGCTGCCGGAAAGGGCGGCATGATTAAGCGCATCTCAGCACCGTTGAATCCGAGAGGCTGTCGAATTGTGGCATTGGGCAAGCCTTCGGATCATGAGAAGACACAATGGTATTTTCAACGCTATGTGGAACATCTACCAGCTGCGGGAGAAATCGTTTTGTTTGATCGCAGTTGGTACAACCGGGCAGGGGTAGAGTATGTGATGGGCTTTTGTACTGACGAGCAGTATCACGAGTTTATGCAGTCTTGCCCAGAGTTTGAGCGGATGCTGGTACGATCGGGCATCATTTTGCTCAAATATTGGTTTTCTGTGAGTGATGAAGAGCAGGAGCGTCGGTTTCAGGAGCGCATTCTGGATCCAGCAAAGCGCTGGAAGATCAGTCCGATGGATCTGGAGTCGCGCGATCGCTGGGTGGAATATTCTAAGGCGAAAGATACAATGTTTGCCCATACCAATATTCCAGAAGCTCCCTGGTTTACGATCGAATCGGATAACAAGCGACGGGCACATCTCAACTGTATCCATCACATTTTGAGCAAAATTCCTTACGAAGACATTACACCTGATCCGATCGAGTTACCTGCGCGTAAACCCGCCACAGACTACGTTCGTCCACCCAAGAACGAGCAGTTCTTTGTACCGCAAGTGTATTAAGGACAACGTTTGAATAAGGGTGCTTTACTCGAGGTTGTGAGAAAGTACCCTGACAACCTGGAAGGTGGTTCCTGCAAGATGGTTGATCTGGCAGGGAGACAGACTGCATTGTTCACTTTTACACTGAATGCGTGATAGCGACAGATTAAAACGACCGAAACGATGAAACCTTGGTTCAATCTGAAACGGCGATCGCTTAGCAAAGTCGCAATATGGTTTTTGATTGGGATAGTCACTTTTTCGATCGCTCTAATCCTTTGGCTCAGACAACCCGATGAGACGTTGTCTCAATCTCCCCCACAGCTTTTATCAACACTGAATGGGGCAAGACTCGAAAAAATTCCCCTTGCTGATGGCAATAGTATTTACCTACAAACCATCAACCTCCAGACCATGCAAATTGAGCAAATTGTCGGAGCTATTGAGTCCACCCAATCAGCCCAAGGACTGTATTATCCCAGCCAGGAAAACGTTTCAAGTCCTTTTTTTGAACGACTAACCCCTGCAAGCATTCGTGACTCCCATCCACTCTCCTCTAGAAATCGGATTTTTTCAATCATCAATGGATCATTTTTTGAAGATTATCAACCCAGTACTCGACTGTCCTTTCCGATCAAACTAAATGGTAAGGTGATCACGGCAGGCAGCAGTTCCTATGGTCCTATCCCCCAGTCCGCTGATCCCGCCTACCGCACAGTCCAACTCAAAGTCCTGATTTGGGGCGAGGGGCAGGCTCGGATCACCAACTATGACCCCAACAGCGGCGCTCCCTTAACCCAACCCGATGTTCAGAATGCAATAGTTTCCTATGCCTATCGAGATCATCCCGCGTATCGCTTGGCGGGAGATCCCGTGAATCGCTACCACATCCTGGGAGTGCGGGCTGAGGTGGGAGAAAGATCTCCGAGTTTGGTGATTGCAACAGCAGATCGAGCCACTCTAGAAGAGACCGCTCAAGTATTACGACGATCGGGTGTTGAAGGGGATCTGATCACAATTGATGGTGGAATTTCGACCTATCTTTGGAATGCTCAGGTCGGTGATTTAATTTTGCCTCAAGTGGTTACAGGAGAAAAGGTAGCAGCACTACCACATTATTTAAAAATTCGTCCGCGTGCCAAACAATCTTGAGCAGCGGATTTTACAGGCGTGCAACGCCCACAAAATTCGACCAATCGTGTCATTATTCTTGCATCACCTATGAAACTATTGCGTTTGTCCTTAATCCGTCTCTTGCAAAAATGGTCATCATTCCTGGTGAGTGGTTTGGCGATCGCCATTTGCCTTTGGCTTACCCTCATTCCCAAGCCGATAGCTGCCAATTCCCCTGCCAGTGAGATTCGCGGTGTCTGGATCACAAATATCGATAGCAATGTCTTGTTTAAGGCAAATCAATTAACGAATGCGGTGCAAGAACTGGCGCGATTGAATTTCAATACCTTATATCCCGTCGTGTGGAATTGGGGATATACCACTTATCCCAGCACCGTGATGCAGTCCGTTATGGGCAATGCTGTTGATCCTCGTCCAGATAGTCTCACTGGGCGTGACATGCTGGCAGAACTGGTGCAGCAAGCCCACCAAAACAAACTTGCTGTGTTGCCCTGGTTTGAGTTTGGCTTCATGACGCCAGAAGATTCTGCCCTCGCGATACGCCATCCCGACTGGCTGACCCAAAAGCAAGCCAGTAATTCAACTACACAGCCCGACCATTGCCCTTGTGACGACGGTTCTGCTCAAACCTGGATGGAAGGGCGCTGGTCACGAGTATGGCTAAATCCCTTCAAGCCCGAAGTGCAACAGTTTATTCAGGATTTAGTCCTGGAAATCGTTACCAAATACGATGTGGATGGTATTCAGTTTGATGACCACTTCGGCTTACCTTATGAGTTTGGCTACGACGACTTTACAGTGCAACTCTATCGCCAGGAAACCGGGAAAACACCACCCACGAATCCGCAAGACCCGACGTGGATTCGCTGGCGAGCTAATAAAATCACCGCCTTTACCCAGCGCTTGTTTCGGGCAGTGAAGACGCAAAAGCCCAATGTCATCTTTGCGCTATCACCCAATAACTACGAGTTTTCTCTCAACCATTCCCTACAAGACTGGTGGGCATGGGAACGAGCAGGCTACATCGAAGAGTTGGTGTTGCAGGTCTATCGAGATAGTCCTCAAAGTTTTCTAGCAGAACTTAATCGCCCAGAAGTGTTAGCAGCCCGACGGCATATTCCTGTGGGCGTCGGTGTATTGACAGGATTGCGACAGCGAGCGGTGTCTAGCCAGCAAGTGCAGGAACAAGTGCAGCTAGTGCGTCGCCAGCAGATGGGAGTCTCGTTCTTTTTCTATGAAACGCTATGGAACTTGACCCAGGAACCCATCGCAGTCAGGAAGGCAGCCTTTCAGAAGTTATTTCCTACACCCGTAGCACGTCCAAAAGTTGGGTGAGCAGGGTTGCTGTGAAATGCTAATCCCGTATCTAAACTTGTTGGTTACAAGCCACCGAACCCAGGATTAATCAAGCCGCTTAAGCGCTGTAGTTGGGCATTGACAATGGAGGCCAAGGAACCTATGGCTGCGAGACAAATTAGAAGTTTCACAAGTTTCATTAAATCTCTCTCTTAATATGACAGTCCAGACAGTTTTGAATGCACTGTTGCATTGACTCACTGAGTGGGTGCAAGGTGACGTGATGGGTCATGAGATGAACCTCTATAGAGTTGTAAGAGCGCTACCATCCCATCAACAGTTGATATGGCAGACGTGAGGAAACTAGCATCCACTTCGGCTATGGCATGAATACTATTCACAGCTTAGCTACCAGCAATAAGACTTTTAAACCATCCACTCAAAGATGCTTGAACGATCGTCCTTGGTTTCTACTTGAATTAACCCTAATGATTTAGCAGTGCAATCGCGTCTCTCCACCGACATAAAGCCCTGATATAAAGCCATGACCGAGGTCTGTCTTGGGATCGAGGAGGCAGTTGCAACTGCCCTACACTTCCGCCCCCAACTACAGGAGATACGCTTCAAGATAGGTGGTAACCACAAAGCATCGTGATTCTTTTACACAGCAACCACATCGAAGCATGATGCCAATTCTCTAAAGTCTGTTTACAAATTCTCGTAGGACGTACGGCCGTACGCCCTTACAGACGGTCATCTGAAGTGCTATCTTTTGAAACTGGTATAACTTGTGGTTGTGTAGAGCATCTAACATTACTCCGGTAAAAAGAAACGTCATACCCGTAAGCACATCACGGGTAGTACGCGAAAAAAGCGAGTCATCATCCTGACAAAGGCAAGAGCAGGCAAAGTTCATGACAAACGACAACTCGACGAAGAAGCCTTGGTAGGCAACATTCCTGATGAAGTTGCGATAGAAGGCGATCTCGGACTTCGAGGATTACAGAACGAATTTGATAACGTTCATTTGCCGCACAAGAAACCTAAGGGCAAGGAATTAAGCGAACAACACAAGCAGGAGAGCCAAGAGTTTAGCCGACAAGGGGTCAAGTGTGAATACGCCCATGCAGGCATCAAGCGTTATCGTTCGTAACGGATGTTTATCGCAATCGTGTGCCTGATTTCGATGATCGCTTAATACTTAACGCCGTCGGTTTGTGGAACTTGTATCTGGATGCAGCATAAATGAGTCAAGAATATTGGAAAATCTTGTTCCAAAACTGGTTTTATTTCCCAAAAACTCTAATGTAAATTGATATATTTTTCACTCTTCAAACTAAGTGAAGCATTCAATATAGCAAGCTATTGTTCACACAAGATTACAAAATTTGATGTGCTCACCCTGACGCAGGTAATCAAAATAGATAAACAACTATCTTGTTGTTAAACCTGAAATCTATACTCCTCTTTATGCATACCTTTTAAGGGGATTCTAGGACTCTAAAGCAAGCTTAAGTTTTATCAACCAAATCCTTTTTAAGGCTCTTAGGTTAAATCTATAGCTATTTTATAGCAGTCCTGTAGCTAGATTTTACCTAGTTTTGTAGATCCTTTTTACAGTCATAAACTACGTATTTCTGCTATCACAGTTATTAATCTGACTTGCTATAAATGAGTTGTTGAATAGATACCCAAAGTTACAAGGTTTCACACGATGGTTTTAGATCCGCACAATTTTATGAACAAGATATCAGAGCGCATCAGCTTCACTAATGCTGATCGAGAGTTGCTACAAGCAAGTGCTAGCTGGGGCACTGAAATTGCACCCGACATGGCTGATCATTTCTATGACTTTATGGGTCGTGATGAAGAGATGAACGCGATTTTGAATGCTTCTGAAGGACGCATTCACCGCCTACGAGAAACGTTTATTGATTGGTTTGGAGAGATGTTTACGGGGATGGATCACTGGGGGAATGCTTATGCCGATCGACGTTGGCGTATTGGTCTGATCCATGTCCGCATTGGGATTGGTCCACAGCACGTTGTACCGGCAATGGCAGTGGTGGTGCAAGCCGTAGGTGAACGGTTACGCGCCGAAAGAAAATCTGCGGCTCTGCAAGACTCTTTGGGCAAGATTTGCATGATTGATCTCGCGTTTATTGAGCAAGCATACGTTGAAGTGTCTGCCGCTGCTGTGCTGAAAGAAACAGGTTGGACTGAAGGGTTATTCAGACGACTCATCACCTCTGGCGCAGGCACGCTGTAAGCACGCTGTTTATGAGTCAGAGGCACCCTCAAGCCATTGCCTTGTTGACCTTTAGAAGCAGTAACGGTTTTACTGCCCAGAATCTCTCCTAAAAATTTCTGAGGTATTGATTTATGTCTACTGTTGCAATTCCGGCTACAAATCAGTTGCGCTCTGAGTTGGGTGACTTTAGCAGCATTGTTTGTTTCAAAGCGGTGGTTGTGGGGACTGAAGAAGCGTTAGGTGAAAAGGCAGCCGCAATCGCCTTGATTTCTGCTGGTCGTCAACGTGGCAAGCAAGTGGCCAATCAGCTTGGTCTTACGGGGAAAGGGATTGCTGCTGAGAACAGCATTGCCCTTCTTCAAACAGCGTTGGGTAAAGAGGGCACCCGACTCTGCATCATCGAGAAGATTGTCGAAACCGGGGAATTGATCACAGTTTACTGCCGGGAAACCATTTGTTCTGCCGGAGAGCCCGAAGGGTCTCCCCGTAAACTGACTTTCACGCTCGGTGCTGTCCAGGGTGTGCTGGAGCAAATCTCAGGAAAGCGTTTGCGAGGTAAGCAAATAGAGTCTGTTCTGCGTGGCAGTGACCACGATGTGATTGAGTTTGAGGTTTTAGGCTAGTAGTCTGTGGCGTAAATCTAGCCACCCTTCCGTAGCGCAGTCGTTTCGACTGCAAGTAGGCAAGATGCCTGCCCTACGGTTGCCGAACTTCCGCCTTGTTGTACTAGTGCTTTAGCAGATTCAGTCTGCCAAGTCAAGCACACCCTCACACACCACAGGCTTGAAGTAAGTAACAGCACAACCGCTTGCATTCATTCATTAACCACAAAATCTACAAGAGGATCTAATCATGGCAATTAATGTTGAAAAGCTCAGTAGCGTGCTCCAAAACTTTGTGAGCTCGACCAGTGATGTCGAAGGGGCAGCCATTGTTACCCCAGACGGCTTGCCACTGGCAACGAGTTTACCAAAAGCGATCGATGAGGAACGGACAGCAGCAATGTCCGCTGCGATGCTCTCACTTGGCGAACGCATCAGTGCTGAATTTAACAGAGGCGATGTCGATCGCATTTTTGTGGAAGGAAATAAAGGGTACGGCATTCTGACTAGTTGCGGTACGGATGCGGTCTTTCTTGTCCTTGCTAATCAAGCTGCGAAACAGGGCTTGCTCATGCTGGAAATCAAGCGGACATTGGGTGAGCTGAAACTGATTCTGAACTAATGCAATCGCGATAGGAGTGGCTGGCGGGTGTTGTCATCAACCGCAAAGCTGGAACACCCGCTCGCTGCTCTCAACCCTTATCTGTACATAGCTACACCTCTCGTTTTCAAACTAAGGAAGCTGCATGGAGATTATGCGTCTGGTGGTGACTGGTCCCGTTGGTGCCGGCAAGTCCACCTTTATTCGTTCCGTCAGTGAGATTGCCGTGGTCGATACAGACCGTCGAGCAACGGATGAGACCGCACTGCTGAAGCAAAAAACGACGGTCGCCTTCGATTTTGGGCGGCTGTCTTTTGGACCCGAAATGGCACTGCATCTCTACGGCACCCCCGGACAATCCCGGTTTGATTTCATGTGGGACATTCTGATTCAAAAAGCGCACGCCTATATTCTCTTAGTTGCCGCTCATCGACCGAGTGAATTTATCGAGGCCCGTCGGATTCGTGCATTTATGCGCCAACGATCGCCCGTGCCCATGATCATTGGCTTGACCCACATGGACGTGCCAGAAGCCTGGGATCTTGAAAATGCTGCGATCGCGCTGGGCTATTTGAGTACTAACAAGCGTCCCCCGATCATCGCTGTCGATCCCACCCAAACAACCTCTGTCGCCCAAGCCGTCATCACCCTGGTACAACACTCGATGCAGGCCCACTTAATGCCTCTTTCGTGAAACCCGCAACGTTAAAGACTATAAGGAAAACAGTATGGCAGTGACTGGCTATCTATCAGAGTTCGCCCTGGCAGAACTCTTCAATTTTTTGGAGCAGGGTAACAAAACAGGCTTACTTACCCTCTGTAAGCTGTCAGACGATCAACTGCAGTACCGCGAAAACCACTACATCTGGTTCAATCAAGGACGGATTGTAGCGGCGGCCAATCGGCTCGATCAGCATGGGCTTGCCTACATGATTGGTCAACGCGGCTGGTTGGGGGAACACACCGCCTTGCGTGTTGCGCAGACATGTGATGTGAGTACACCCATCGGTCTCAGCCTGAAGAACCAGGGCTTATTGACGGTGGAGCAACTCAAGCTGCTGTTCTACACGCAGGTGATGCGCCAGGTGTGCACCTTATTTGCGCTCAAGGATGCCTGGTTTCAATTTGACTGCAAAGCGCCGTTACCCTTTGCCGAGATGACCGGCTTAAATGCACCTGCGACGGAAGTCACCCTGGCAGCCCTACGGGTGCTGAAGGATTGGAGCGCTCTCGCAAACAAACTACCGGAACCAACTTCAGCAGTGATGAGCATCATCGAGGGTAAACCCCAACAGAAGCTGAACCAAACCGAGTGGCAGCTTTGGGAGTTTGCCAAGGGTACAATTTCCTTGCAGGAGATCGCCCAACAACTGCAATTACCGTTGGAGAAAGTGCAGCAAATTGCCTTTCGTTTAGTGACAGCAGGCTTAGTGGAAGAAGTCCCATTGGTCACTGTCATCACAGCGCATCCCAAGCCAGAACCGCTGCCCATGGAGTCCGCTGTGCCCGAAGCCACGATGCTCAGCCACTCGTTTCTGCACAATCTAGTCGGGTTTCTTAAAGGCAAAGTTTAGTCACATATCCATACGTCAAGGAAGACAACGCATGAAAGTATGGCTGACTTTTTTAGAGTGGGTCGAGTTTTTAGTCACACCATTAGGTCTGGTAATGAGGCTTTGGGTCAGCCTGTACTTGATCCTGGTGCAACGACGCTCTCTCAACCTTGCGCTAGCGGCACTCTCACCACTGACCCCTCAACCCACGATCGATTGGGGAGAGGCGATCGATGTTTCCGTCTTCTACAACCGCACCGATAATTAGCGCAACTTACCCAATGGGTTCAGCACGATCGCTGTCATTTAGTCACCATTCTGGGTATGGGTGGCATGGGCAAAACTGCATTGTCCGTCAAATTAGCAGAACAAGTGCAGGGTAAGTTCGACTACCTGATCTGGCGTCATGCTCCCTCGCGGCAAGAGTTGCTAGCTGACTTAGTTTTGATTCTTTCAGGCCAGCAGGATGTGAAGTTACCCGAATCAGCCGATAGCCAAATCTCGTGTTTGATGAAGTATTTGCGGCAGCATTGCTGTTTGTTGGTGTTAGATAATGTGGAATCGATTTTTTAAAGTAGTCAGGGTGCTGGATGCTATCATGGTGGCTACAAATCCTATCGTCAATAGCTGGAGCGAGTCAGTGATGAGCGGCATCAGAGTTGTTGGGTGTTGACCGGTCGCGAGAAACCCGTTGAAGTCAGTATTCGAGAAGGGGATACGCTACCGGTACGATCGCCGCAATTAACCGGGCTGTCCCTCTCTGAAGGACGAAAGATTCGGCATGAGAAAGGATTAGTGGAGTCCGATGCAGATTGCCAAAAACTGAGTGATACGCTCGCACAGTCAAACTGTGGGATCTGGATTCAAGCAAATGTATCCAAACCCTTAAGGGACAAACAGCGCCGATTGTTTCGGTTGCCTTTAGCCCCAATGAGCCAGCAGTAGTTTCGATACCACCGTCAAACTCTGGGATCTTCAAACCGGACACTGCCTCCAGACCTTACTGAGACACAGCAACAGTGTTTGGCAGGTGCGCTTCAGTGCTGATGGACAGACCTTGGTAAGTTGTAGCTTTGACCAAACGATCAAACATTGGAGCCTGGAAACGCGATCGTGCCAATCCACCTTAAGAGTGCAACATCCCTATGAAGGGATGAATATTAGCGATACGATCGGACTCAATGAAGCTCAAAGGGTTACTTTGAGAGCCTTAGGAGCGGTTGGCAACGAATAAACCGCTGGAGGCAGTGACGGAAACATGACTGGATTTCTTGGCAATCGCCGATTTAGAGCTTGGTTGTAGCAATATTTGCAATGAGAGAGCAATCGTCCTTCTACTCATTTTACCTGGCTTGAAGCCGCGATCGCTCCTTCACAACTTGTCTGCGACAACGATCGCTCTCAGCTGCAACACATTTTCCTTATCCAGAAGAAGCCTTCCCTATGACGAGATTAGCGATTGCCACTTTGCTCTTCGACTTCGCTCCGCGCAAAAGCTGGCTGAGCGAAGTCGAAGCCAGCGGGTAATTTATTTGCTAGAAATCTCATTACATCCCTACGGCAAATAAATTTTTGATCTTATTGAATTTACAATCCTAAGGAGCCAAAGCCTTTTCTTTGGCGAACGCTGGAACTGGATTGGCTGATGGGCTGGGTAAGGGCTGGTCGGGTGTGACTGTTGGCGAGGGTGTTGGGGAAGGCACGATCGGGCTAGGTTTGGGACGACGATAACGTTCTAAGTATTGATTCTTTGGGGATTGGCTAGCTGATGGTGCCGCAGGCGAGATGACTGCAGGCTTTTGTTCGGCTGGGATAGGGCTTGGTTCAGACTTTGGAACCACCGTCTTCGGAGTTGGAGGAATCAGCTTGGGGGTGGGACTGGGTTGCGGTTGCGGTGATGCCGGAAGAGCAGGCGGGGCTTTTTCAACCGCAGACGAAGGGGGGGGAGTGGTTTGAGGGGCAGTTTCGATCGCTGCTGGGACTTTGGGGGCGATCGGTTCAGTCGATTTTGGTGTTGTGGGAACTGCTTTGGGGGGAGTTGTGGATGATTTGCCAAAGGGGAGGCGGACGCGATCGAATAATTTTCCAACAGGATTATTCGTCGGTTTTGCTTTTTCAGCAGTTGGTTTCTCAGCAGGAGCCACTTTGGGCGCAGGTGCTATTTCGACTTTAGGGGGGACTGAGACCCTGGGGACAGGCTCCTGGTTCAGGGGTTGAGTTGGTGCTGCGAGGCTAGGGCTAGAAGCAGGCTCTGGAACAACTGGAATTGGAATAGGGTTAATGGTAGGAAAAACTGTTGGTTTAGGACTTGCAGTGGGAGAGGGCGAAATGCTGGGTTTTGGCGTAGGCGATACAGCAGGCTTGGGTAGGAGTGCAGGGGTCGGGGTTACGGTTGGTACTGGCAGTGGAGCCGGTTTGTAGTTGGGATCAACAATGCCGCGAGCATCTGCCGCTGAAAGATCACCGCGAGTCAGCTTAGCAAGGGCATCTTTTCCACCCGGTTCATAGTTAATCAAACGAACAGTGTTATTAAAAGCATTGGGAACTGGATTGCCTTGCTCGTCCAGATATTCCAGTTGAACCCAGTTTTTACCAGGTTTAAAACCTTTGAGGTAGATCGGTTGCCAGCGATCGAGCACAAAACTGTCCCCATTAACTGTGCAACGGATGCGCCAATCAGCGATTTCATCTTTGCTGCTTTCTTGGGCGACGAGATGAAGGGGGGCGTTAGTTAAATAAAAATCCAACATGATGGGTTCTGCCCCATAGCTGGCTTGGGGACGGCTATAGGTCAGAAGAGGCAATTTGGGGTTGGGATTATTTTCTTGAGTTTGGCTGAAAATATGGAAGGTCGTTTGGACGTAAGCCCCGTCGTTTTTAAAGCTTTCGTGCCAGGGACGGGAAGCAAATGCCCGGATCGTATGGGTTCCGGGGGGCACATCTTTAAAAACTAGAGGTTGATTGGCATCATAAACTGCCTGATAAGGCTGATTGTCCAAAAAAACGTGAAGGTGAGGACCCAACCCTAGCGGTTCGTTTTTAAATAGGGGTAAATCTTTAACCTGAAATTGAACGCTGACCGTTGTGTCTTGTAAGGTCTCATTCATTTTGGGGCTGAGAATGCTGACTTGTGGCTGATAGTTTTCCAATTCTTGCCGCAAAGTCTGAATCGCTGGAGGTGGTGAGACTTCCGCAATTTTGCCCGAAGATTTGCCTGAAGGTTTGCTCAATGGTTTATTGCTAACTTTGGCAGGTGCAGATTTTTCAGCTTGTGTGGCTGAACCCCGGTTGAAGAAGCCGACTGCATTGGCAATGTTGTGAGAACTTGTGAATTCCCAGAACAGCACGATCGCGAATCCAAATGTCAAAAGTGCTCTGACAGCACGCCCCCAGCGATTAATTCTCAGCACGGAAACCCCCTCAGCAGACTAACGATAATAACTGGAATCACTGGCAGTTCAGCGGTTCGAAATGACTGCCCATACGGAAATATACCCAAAAAGGCTGGCATCACCCCGTCACCTTAAGTGGCAATGCTGGTTTGGCTTGCAAGTAGAAAGATGTCTTACTTTGCAGGCAATGCTTACCGTACGAGATTTTTGTCGGTGGAGAAAGCATCGATCTACTTTTTTAATAACTTCTTACATATCACTTCTCAAATAGGGTACAGAGTCCAATTCCACCTTAGGGTGATAAGCCAGATAGAGGGCGTTGCTGAAAAGCAAGATGATTTGGAACGAAGTTTAAAATCATTCAGCATCATTTTCATCCCGTTGTTGAGCAACACCAGATAGAGAAAATGAGAGAGGGGAGAACGCAAAACACCAATGAGCCCTCAGGAGAGATGCGCAAACCAGCGAATAGCAACGACTTGATGACCTAAATAGAGCACAGTAGATGCAAGTGTTGATAGATTTTATCTATTGTTTAGTTTTAAGAACTTAATCAGAATAGGCTTGACTTTGTTCCCTGTTTAATAACTCTGTAAGTCACGTCATGTCCAGGATTGCTCCATTTTGAATTATTGTTAACTGGCTTCATGTTGGCTCCAACCCCAGTCCTATAATGTCACGATGAGAACTCACACCGGGCTAACTTACGCGATTCTGGGTTTTCTGGAGTCTACAAGATAGTTGCTTTCTTCCTTGGGATAGGGTTCTAGCTGAAAAGTGAATGAATGCGATTCAGTTTGAACCTTGTTGATGCAGCCTTAAGTTGTTTTTCAGTGTAGGGTTGTATTCGGAGAACAGCATTCCCGGAATGGGGGATTCCTCGTTCCTGTCTAGAGAGAGGAGAGTCTCAATGACAATTAGCCCACCGGAGCGAGCCAGGGTTGTTGTCGATAAAGACCCGGTTCCCACTTCGTTTGAGAAGTGGTCCCAACCTGGTCATTTTGATCGCACCCTGGCAAGAGGTCCAAAAACCACAACTTGGATTTGGAACCTTCATGCCAACGCTCACGATTTTGATAGCCATACTAGCGACTTAGAAGACGTATCCCGCAAAATCTTTAGTGCCCATTTTGGACACTTAGCCGTTGTTTTCATCTGGCTGAGTGGAATGTATTTTCATGGCGCTAAGTTTTCAAACTACGAAGCATGGTTGAGCAACCCTACTGGCATTAAACCCAGTGCACAGGTTGTTTGGCCCATCTTCGGTCAAGAAATTTTGAATGCAGATGTTGGTGGTGGCTTCCACGGGATTCAAATCACCTCTGGTTTGTTTTACATGTGGAGAGCCGCTGGTTTTACAAATAGCTTCCAGCTTTACTGCACCGCAATTGGTGGTTTGGTGATGGCTGGCTTGATGCTGTTTGCTGGCTGGTTCCACTATCACAAGAGTGCACCTAAGCTCGAGTGGTTCCAGAATGCCGAGTCTATGTTGAATCACCACCTGGCTGGATTGCTGGGTTGTGGCTCACTGGGCTGGGCTGGTCACCAGATCCACGTATCTTTGCCAATCAACAAGCTATTGGATGCTGGGGTTGCGCCTAAGGACATTCCCCTGCCCCAAGAGTTCATCCTGAACTCTAAGTTGATGTCGGATCTGTACCCCAGCTTTGCTAAGGGTCTGGCGCCATTCTTCACCCTCAATTGGGCAGAATACTCTGACTTTCTGACCTTTAAGGGTGGGCTGAACCCCGTAACAGGCGGTCTGTGGCTTTCTGATTCCGCTCACCATCACCTAGCGATCGCTGTTCTATTCATCATTGCTGGTCATATGTACCGGACCAATTGGGGTATCGGTCACAGCATGAAGGAGAACTATGAAGCTCATAAGGGTCCCTTCACAGGTGAAGGTCATAAGGGAATCTATGAAACCTTTACGACTTCCTGGCATATCGAATTGGCTTGGAACTTGGCTGGAATGGGTTCTTTGAGCATCATTGTTGCTCAGCATATGTATTCCATGCCGCCTTACCCCTATCTCGCAACTGATTACGCTACTCAGTTGTCCTTGTTCACCCATCACATGTGGATTGGTGGCTTCCTGATTGTGGGTGCCGCAGCTCATGCCGCCATCTTTATGGTGCGTGACTACGATCCGGTGATTAACCAGAATAATGTTCTCGATCGCATGATCCGTCACCGGGATGCGGTTATTTCTCACCTGAACTGGGTTTGTATCTTCCTGGGCTTCCACAGCTTCGGTCTTTATATCCATAACGACACGATGCGGGCTTTTGGTCGTCCTCAAGATATGTTCTCGGATACGGGCATTCAGTTGCAGCCGATCTTTGCTCAGTGGGTTCAGAGCCTACATGCAGCGGCTCCAGGTACTACTGCACCTAATGCTTTGGCTTCTGCCAGCGTTGCTTTCGGTGGAGATCTAGTAGCTGTCGGTGGCAAGGTTGCAGCAGCCCCGATCGTGCTGGGCACGGCAGACTTCTTGGTACACCATATCCATGCGTTTACCATCCACGTTACTGTCTTGATCCTGCTGAAAGGCGTTCTGTTTGCTCGCAATTCTCGCCTCATTCCCGATAAGGCAAACCTTGGTTTCCGGTTCCCTTGCGATGGACCCGGTCGGGGTGGTACCTGCCAGGTTTCTGGTTGGGATCATGTCTTCCTCGGTTTGTTCTGGATGTACAACTCCATCTCGATCGTAATTTTCCACTTCAGTTGGAAGATGCAGTCCGATGTCTGGGGAACTGTAAATGCGGATGGTTCAGTTGCTAACATTACCGCTGGCAACTTTGCTCAAAGTGCAATCACGATTAATGGTTGGTTGCGTGACTTCTTATGGGCACAGGCTTCTCAGGTCATTAGCTCTTACGGCTCTGCCTTGTCTGCTTATGGCTTGATGTTCCTGGGCGCTCACTTTGTTTGGGCATTCAGTCTTATGTTCTTGTTCAGTGGTCGTGGCTACTGGCAAGAATTGATTGAGTCCATTGTTTGGGCACATAATAAGCTGAAAGTTGCCCCGGCAATTCAGCCTCGTGCACTGAGTATCATTCAGGGTCGGGCTGTTGGGGTAGCTCACTACCTCCTAGGCGGAATTGCTACCACTTGGGCATTCTTCCTAGCTCGAACACTTTCCTTAGGATAGGGCGAGGAGGATTCATTAGAACTTATGGCAACTAAATTTCCCAAATTTAGCCAAGACCTCGCTCAGGACCCGACAACTCGTCGGATTTGGTACGGGATTGCTACCGCTCATGACTTTGAAAGTCACGATGGCATGACCGAAGAGAATCTGTATCAGAAGATCTTCGCGACTCATTTTGGTCATCTGGCAATCATTTTCTTGTGGACTTCGGGCAACCTGTTCCATGTCGCCTGGCAAGGTAATTTTGAACAGTGGATTAAAGATCCGCTCAATGTCCGTCCCATTGCTCACGCGATTTGGGACCCCCAATTTGGTAAGCCAGCGGTAGAAGCTTTTACTCAAGGTGGCGCTTCTTACCCAGTTGATATCTCGTTCTCTGGTGTTTACCACTGGTGGTACACCATCGGGATGCGGACAAATGGCGACCTCTATACTGGGGCGTTATTCCTACTGATTCTGTCTGCGGTTTTCCTGTTTGCCGGTTGGTTGCATCTGCAGCCTAAATTCCGTCCTAGCCTTTCCTGGTTTAAGAATGCTGAGTCTCGGCTCAACCATCACTTGGCAGGTCTGTTCGGTGTTAGCTCACTGGCTTGGACGGGTCACTTGGTTCACGTTGCAATTCCTGAAGCACGGGGTCAGCATGTAGGCTGGGACAACTTCTTGTCTACCTTGCCTCACCCGGCTGGTCTCGCTCCCTTCTTCACAGGTAATTGGGGTGTCTATGCACAAAATCCAGATACTTCTGGACATGTGTTTGGCACTTCCCAGGGAGCGGGCACTGCAATTCTGACTTTCTTGGGTGGGTTCCATCCTCAAACAGATGCACTCTGGTTGACGGATATTGCTCATCACCACCTCGCGATCGCGGTGTTATTCATCGTCGCTGGTCATATGTACAAGACCAACTTTGGGATTGGACATAGCATCAAGGAAATTCAGGAAGCGCACAATCCACCCAAGGGCACGCCTTTCGGTGGCATGATCGGCGACGGTCACAAGGGTATCTACGATACCTATAACAATTCTCTGCACTTCCAGTTGGGTTGGCACTTGGCTTGTCTGGGTGTTGTGACCTCTCTGGTAGCACAGCACATGTATTCGATGCCGTCCTATGCCTTCATTGCGAAGGACTTTACGACAACGGCTGCGCTTTACACCCATCACCAGTACATCGCTGGCTTCTTGATGGTTGGTGCTTTTGCTCACGGTGCTATCTTCTTTGTTCGGGATTACGATCCTGAAGCGAATAAGAACAACGTGTTGGCTCGGATGCTGGAGCACAAAGAGGCTCTGATCTCTCACTTGAGCTGGGTCTCCCTCTTCTTGGGCTTCCATACCCTGGGTCTGTATGTTCATAACGATGTTGTGGTTGCCTTCGGCACCCCTGAGAAGCAAATCTTGGTTGAGCCTGTGTTTGCTCAGTGGATTCAAGCTTCCCACGGTAAATTGCTGTATGGCATGAACACCCTGCTATCTAACCCAGATAGCATTGCCACCACGGCTTGGCCCAATGCCGGTAACGTCTGGCTGCCCGGTTGGCTGGATGCCATCAACAGTGGAGCCAATTCCCTCTTCTTGACCATTGGTCCTGGCGATTTCTTGGTTCACCATGCGATCGCACTGGGTCTGCACGTGACCACCCTGATTTTGGTCAAGGGTGCGTTGGATGCACGCGGTTCTAAGCTGATGCCCGATAAGAAAGATTTCGGCTACAGCTTCCCCTGCGATGGTCCTGGACGGGGCGGCACCTGCGACATTTCTGCCTGGGATGCTTTTTACCTGGCGATGTTCTGGATGCTGAATACCTTGGGTTGGTTGACCTTCTACTGGCACTGGAAGCATCTGTCGATTTGGTCAGGTAATATTGCTCAGTTCAACGAAAGTTCGACTTACCTGATGGGTTGGTTCCGTGACTATCTGTGGCTGTACTCCGGTCCACTGATCAATGGTTACAACCCCTACGGCACCAGCAATATTGCGATTTGGTCCTGGATCTTCCTGGCTGCTCACCTCTGTTGGGCTGTGGGCTTCATGTTCCTCATCTCCTGGAGAGGTTACTGGCAGGAGTTGATCGAGACCCTGGTGTGGGCACATGAGCGTACACCGTTGGCGAACTTGGTTCGCTGGAAGGATAAGCCAGTTGCGCTGTCTATTGTGCAGGCACGACTGGTGGGTCTAGCTCACTTTACGGTTGGCTACTTTGTAACTTATGCCGCCTTCTTGGTCGGTTCGACGGTTGCGAAGTTTGGCTAGCGTAATTTCTGAAAGCTAGTACGACAAGTTAAAAATCCCCCTGCCTTTGGGTAGGGGGATTTTTTATGGGAAAGGGGGTACTTGGCATCGATCGCCCTACTCCAGAACTGCATTGGCTGGACATTTGAGTTGTTTTTCAACCAGCTCGGGCATATTTGGCGCAAAGATAGACGGCTGCGCACTGGCACAAACAATACTACTCGGAGCAAGGCGATTGCCTGGAACATCTTGGATGATATAGACCGCGCTGCTATAGCTTTTGATGCCGCCTCGTTTCGCGATCGCTACTGACAAAACGCTCTCAGTACTGACAGACTCTATCCGAAAGGTATAATTCTGCGTTTCGGCGGGCAATCCCAATTTAAGGTCTTCCAGATTACTGGCAAATTCTTTCTTTTCTAGAAAAAAAGCTTGTTGTGCTCGGTTCAAGGTTTTCAAATAATTGCGGGCTTCGGCTTCGGCTGTCTGGATATTCGCCTTATCGCTAATGGCATCGGGTCCTGCCATTAAAGGAACGCCATTTTCTGAGATCGTGGAAGCAGCAGTGGGAGTAAGGGCGCTTTTGACATGACGTTGGGTGAGGGCAAGATTGCGCTCATAGTTCGACAATCTTTTTTGGGCGATGCTTCGTTGGGGGCTCTTGGCAGGAATGGATTTGAGCAGGGCGATCGCCCGTTGCCACTGGAGGGCCGCCAGATTCCAATCATCCTGGGTTTGTGCCAACTGGGTCAAGTTGGCTGCACTCATGGCTTTATCTTCGGCTGCCCGTAATAAATCTTCGGCAGGCAGTGGAGGGGATTTTGCTGGGGTAGCTGAAGTCGCGATCGTCGGTGTCTGTACAGGCGTGGAGACCGAGTTCGGCGTAAGAACTGAACAGGCAGACGTTGCCATAAGGAGTGAACATGCTATTCCAACCATCGTTGGCTGGACTGATCGACGATGGGAAGAGGAAGGGGGAGAATGTGGTCGATCACTAGGGATTTTCAGGCTGAGGTGTCTTGGGCACAAATCGAACCTCGGGATTGAAAGGTTGAATCGTTTCATTAGAAGGGTGATTGGGGATACCGGACCAGCGATGGGCGAGATTGATAAAGTCTGAAGGCATCATGACGATCGTGGTTGTGTTATTTTCTGCCCCAATTTCAGTCAGCATTTGCAATCGGCGCAGTTCCAGCGCTACCGGATTGGCACTAATGTTTTGAGAGGCTTCTGCCAGTTTGATAGAGGCTTCCTGCTCAGCCGCCGCTTTAATTAATCGCGCCCGTTTCTCACGGATTGCTTCCGCTTCTTTTGCCATGGCTCGCTGCATCCCTGGCGGAATTTCCACATCTTTCATTTCAACCCGCTCAATTACAATGCCCCAGGGTTCTGTAATTTCGTCTACAATTTCCTGTACTTTGACGTTAATTTTGTCTCGATTTTGCAGCACATCATCCAGAATGTTTTGCCCGACCACATTACGCAACGTGGTTAAAGCAATTTGGTAGACTGCCATGTCGTAGCTTTCCACCTTATTGATAGCTTTAGCAGGATCGAGAATGCGGTAGTAGAGTACGGCATTGACTCGAATCGTGACACTGTCGGCAGTGACGGTTTCCTGCGGTTCAATGTTCACAGTTTTGGTGCGGATATCAATCTGGGCTTTTTGGTCAACTACGGGAATGACCCAATACATGCCAGGTCCTCGTACTCCCTGAAGCCGTCCTAAGCGAAAGATGACCCCTCGCTGATATTCGCGATCGAGCCGCAGCCCTGAAAGGGTTAGAAAGATTAGAAAACCGAACAGAGTGGTGATTGAGAAGCCCATAAGTCTGCTCCGGGAGGTAGATCTCTATTGTAAACTCCTCCTATTTCCACGAACCTGATTCACATTTGAGCAGGCGATCGAGCACTGCAATTTGTTTGGCGTTACGGGAAGTGCGCAGTTGTTTTTCGGCACCGATGTTGAGGAGTTCCAGCCAGAGCCGAGTAGCATAGGCTTGCTGGATTTCCGAGTGGGTTTGAGATTCGTCCAGGTGTTGCCAGTTGAGATCGAACGATTGTTTCAGATTAAAGCCAAATTTTTGTCCCAGGGTGGTGACGACATAGCGTTGTTCGGGACGGGCAGTTTGTAGCAGGTTGGCGATCGGTTGCGTGGTATAGCGCTCTTTGTCTGCTTTAGATAGGCGGTTACGCAACCAAGATTCCGAGGTGGAAATGGGTAAATCAATGCCTTGCTCATCCACTTTGGCGAAGGCGTGAGCTTCGTTATAAGCGATACGACCATCGTGGTTATAGTCGGCTGAAGCGACGGGTTGTCCGATGCGGTTGCGTCCGCTCAGTCCGGCGAAGAAACTCGAGCTGTAGTCACGGTAGTCGGCTTCGTTGACCTCTGGAGTACAGCCGATAGAGGGAAGATCTTTGACGGTAGCAAAGAAGCCGCAACGGGTTTGCAGAGAGATCGCCCGATTGGGATTACCAGCTTGATAGATGAAATTGGCAAAGGAGCCGGAGTAGCACTGTGCCATCATCGTGACCACTGGAGTTTGGGGCGGTAAGCGATCGAGGATTTGGGTGAACTGCTGCACGCTGAGAAAATCTTCTCCCCAGAGGATCAGCGCATTATTGTTATGGTTGCGCTCATTCTCGGCACCATGTCCAGTGAAATAGAAAAAGAGGGGGCGCTTGGATAATTGGACGGCTTGCTGCAGTGCCCGTTGCAAATTGGCACGAGTGGCGGGTCCGTGCAAGTTAGGGATTTCGGGTGGTTTGAACTGTTCTTGTCCCTGTGCATCTCTGTAGCGAACGGTTGCCTGTCCGTTGTTGCCGTTGGCAAAGAAGATGCTGGCGCTCGCTGGATTTAATCCAAGGAGTTTCAGGGTGCGCTGGAAGTAGAGGACGTTTTTTTCGATCGCGATCTCGTTATAGCTAGGCGCACCCCCACCACCGATAACTAAAAAATTAGAAGCAGTTGTTTGGCAATGGGAAGTGGGGAATTGCCCTGAGGGTTGGGGGCGTGTGCTCGGAGATCGTCCCTCCGGAAAAACAGTCGTTCTCCAGGCGGAAGCGAGGTGACTGGCAGATTCCCAATTGGCTCGAAGTGACTGATGCAGGCGGGAGATAGAAGAAACACCTTGAGAAATCGTTAACGGTTGGGTGCTCAAATGTACACTCAAAGGAATCAGCAAAGCTGTACTAGAAAGGAGCGCCAGTGGGAAAATGCGTGTCATAGGCGGTGTTAGAGAGACCGAATGCCGTGTGCCAAGCCCAAGCAGATGCGGGTGAGGAAATCGAGATCCAAAGTTTCGAGCCGATCGCTACTGCGGTGATAGTGAGGATTACGAAGATCAGCGGTATCTGTCACCATGATGGCGCGATAGCCCCGATCCCAAAAGGGAGCATGGTCACTGCGGCGAGTCGATGGCAAGATTAAGCCGCGCTGTCCAGCGGGTAGCCACTCGCAGGGCACGCCCATCTGGCGTATGCTGCGGCTTAGGCGCATGAGATCGGGAATGGTTGTTAGATTGCCGATTAAACCGATGAAGTTCCCTCGATCGGGGTAAAAGCGTTTTAACCCAGCCGGATATCTTTGGGAGCCAGGAGTCGGGTCGCAGTAGCCGAGCATTTCCAGGGAGAACATCAGGCGTAGGGGTTGACCTTGCAGCAATTCAGCATAGGCAGTGCTGCCCTTTTCGGCATCCAGGGTCTCTTCAAAATCGAAGGCGACGAGGTGAATGGGATACCGGGCAGGAGTTTGCTGGAACGCGCGTGCCAACTCTAGCAGAACTGCAACCCCGGTGGCATTGTCATCAGCTCCAGGTGAACCCGGGACAGCATCATAGTGAGCACCCATTAAGATCGGCGATCGTGGTTTGCCAGTTGGAACTGCGATCGCAGGCAACCGTAGTGTCAGATTTTGTAATGTTTGTCCTCGTCTTTTAAGGGTTTGCACGTCTACTGTGCCCCATTGTCCCAATTCTTGCTGAATATATTGTTGCACGTAGAAATGTCCCTCGGTTGCCAGAAAGGGATCGCGTTCTCGTACAATCTGACGCAGGTGGGTTTCTAGCCTGGCTTTTAATTCAACCTGGGTTGGGTTCTGAACATTACACACTGAGATGGCGGCGTAAAAAAGCTTCTAGCGTTTCTAGCGGGATCTGAAACACGGCTTCTAACCGTTCGATTTCTGCGACAGTGCAGAAAAATTCGTTAGCAAGTAGAGTTCGCAATGTTCCCAGGGATGCCTGAGTTTTGGGACTAAATAACCCAATAATACTGCGTAGCCCATCGAAGGCAAGCAGGGGCGGGTTGAGCAAAAAGGGCTCGCGATTGAAGACGCGCCCAAAAATGCGAGGAATGTCTTGTCGTTGCAAAATTTGGGGTCCCCCAACGGCAAAGATTTGGTTGCGTGCGTCGGCAGTGGTGATGGAGTCCACTGCAATGCGCGCCAGATCGTCCGTGCTGACGATCGAGGTGCGCGACTGAGGATCACCAATCAAGATATAAATCCCGGTCTGTCGAAATCGTTCTGCCAGAGGCAATAAGTTGGAAGCAAAGCCAGCCGGACGCAGAATGGTGTAATTTAATCCGCTGGTTTGCAAAGCTTGTTCCACGGCTCGTTTGGCTTTGAAAGTCGGAGCGTCGTCATAGCCACGATCAGCTCCCAGGACAGAGATAAAGACGAAATGTTGCACGCCATTTGCCTTAGCAGCTTCGATCAGTTTGAGGTTGGCGCGGTAATGAATCTCCATCTCGTCTGCGCCAGTGCCATGCGTAGAGATGACATACTGCACGTCCTGACAGGCTTTTTGAATGTCTTTTTCGTGGCGCAGATCACCTAAGAAAATTTCTGCTCCTCGATGTTCCAGTTCTGCATAACGAGCAGTAAGGCGAACGAATGCCCGTGTTGGTGTTTGGCGATCGCGCAGAAGGCGAACGATGCGACGACCTAACCCTCCGGTTGCTCCAGTGACAAGAAACATGATGGTTGGTGTGAGGAGTGGAAAGTGGGAATCTTTCTCTTCACTATCAACGATTTTGCCAGGACTGACCACTCTCTAAAGTTTGACCTCAAGCTCAACAATCACAGGCGTATGGTCGCTAGGTTGTTCTAGGCTGCGGGGGGCTTTGTCGATCGTGCAGGCGATCGCTTGTTCGTACAAATCAGGAGTCAAGTAATGATGATCAATCCGCCAGCCCAGATTGCGTCGAAAGGCAGCGGCGCGGTAGTCCCACCAACTAAAGTGTCCACCCTCGAGGGTGAATTTGCGGAAGGCATCCTGGAACCCCAAATCGAGAATGCTGCGGAGTGCCAGTCGTTCGGCATCAGTTGCCATGACTTGTTTTTCTCGCCCGGTGGGATCGTGAATGTCGATGTCTTCCAGGGCAATGTTGAAGTCACCACAGATCAGAATTGAAGGTGAAGCCGGAAGGACGGGGGAGTGCTGCAGAATTTTCAAATACTCGTATAGCACTTTGAACCAGCGCAGTTTGTATTCGTATTTTTCGCTCCCCATGGCAGACCCGTTGGGCACATAGAGATTGACGATACGAATGCCTGCGTAAATCCCCGTGATGACGCGCTTCTGATCATCGAAGTCTTCTGCCAGCGTTGCTCCAACGATCGGCGCAAAACCCAGACTGACGGATTGCAGAGGAGTGCGACTGAGGATGGCAACACCGTTGTAACTTTTTTGCCCAAAGATTTCCAGGTGATAACCGAGATCTTCCAGGGACGATCGGGGAAAGTCTTGATCGATCACTTTGGTTTCTTGCAGGCACAGCACATCCACCGGATTTTCTTGCAACCAGGTGGTGACATGGCTCAAGCGGGTGCGAATGGAGTTTACATTCCAGGTAGCAATTTTTAGGGTCATTGTTTGACCGATCCCAAACCTTTTGACTGCAAGAATTCTTGCACAACTTCTTTCACATCGCGAAATTCGCCTTCCACGAGATAATTCATCCGTTGCATTTCCGCTGAGGTGATGAGTCCTCCTAGTTGGGCGATCGCGGTTTTTACCTGGGGATACTTTGCCAAAGTTGCCTGTCGGACGATCGGAGCCGCTTCATAAGGAGGAAAATAGTGCTGGTCGTCTTTGAGAATCACCAAGCCCAGACGAGCGATTTGCCCATCGGTAGAGTTGCCAGCCACCAAGTCCACCTGTTTCTGGATCAGTGCCCGGTAGATCAAACCCAAATCCATAATCTGGGGGGGGTTAGAGAACTTGAGATGGTAGGTTTTGGCAAGACCAGGAAAACCGTCGGCACGTTCCAAAAACTCGTAACCAAACCCGCCACGCCACTGAGGGGTGTATTGCGCTGCTTCAGAGAGGGTGTTGACCCGGTAGCGGCGGGCATCTTCGCCCCGGATGATCATCGCGAAAGTATTCTCAAACCCCAGGGATGGCATGACTTCTAGGTTGAATTTCTGAGCGTAGAGTTGGTGAAGATTGTGAAACACCTGGTTGGGATCGGCGATCGGTGGTTGTTCCAAAATGCCTGTGTAAGCAGTCCCGGTATATTCAACATAGGCGTCGATTTTGCCATAGGTGATTGCCCGATGACAGACCTGGGAACCGCCTAAGCGAGGGCGACGATCGACTTTTAATCCAGTGGTCTGTTCAATATGCTGCGCGAGTAATTCGCCCAGAATATCTTGTTCTGTAAAATCTTTGGACGCAATGATGAGATCGCCGCCCCCATAAGTTTGAGGACTGCAACTGGCGATCGTTCCCACCAACACCAGCATTAATAGAAACCAGACGAAAAATCTTTTCATTGCTCCGTTAAATCTGGAACGTCCTGATAAAGAACCGCAATCTCTGGCCCAACCCCAAGACTGGCAAACTCAGCCTGATTGCCTTTACCAAAACCATGAATTTTCTATTGACCCGAAAAAGTCGGTCGAAAGTCTCTCCACTACCCAACCAACGCCTACATTTATCATCTTTTATCCAATCTCTAGCTCATTATGACAAGATCATAATGAGTCCTCATCAACGTGGTTGCTGAATGTCTTCTACCGATTCGTCTCTAGAACCTACCCTACAGTACCTGCGCCAGGTACGGCTCTCGATTCTACGATTACACAAAGCCTTACTTCATTCAGAACGGGTTGTTTATGAGCAAGAATATGGTGCGATTCGCTCGAACAATGAGTTCTTGCAGTTAGTGATTGGGCATGATTGGTTTAGTTGGTTGCGCCCCATTTCCCAATTTATTGTTCAGATGGATGATTTCATTCTGTCAAAGGATCCGGTCACTCTGGAACAAGCTGATGAATTGTTGCAACAGGCACAGAATTTGATGCAGCCCGCAGAAGAAGGGACCCAGTTAGGCCAAAAATACTATCAAGCCATTCAACGTGACCCGGATATTGCCTTGATGCACGCCGACCTATCGCAACTTTTCCAGAGCCAAAGGTCTTGAAAGATGGCTAGTGCTTGCCAGACTTCTCCGTCATTGCGATCGGGATTGGGATTTTGGCTACCTGGCGATAAGTGGTGCAACGTTTTTCTCCTACTATTGAGAGTCTTGTGTTAGTGTCTTTAGTAAGGCTTATTTTCGGCTGTGTAATTCGTTTTACAAGCGTTTCTCCGAATCTAAATCTCTACACTCTTGATTCTGGAGAATCTCTATGTCCATTTATGTCGGCAACCTATCCTACGAAGTCACACCGGATGCTTTGACTCAGGCTTTCGCAGAGTACGGTACAGTCAAACGGGTGCAATTACCAACCGATCGTGAGACAGGTCGTTTGCGTGGATTTGCGTTTGTCGAGATGGAGACGGAAGCAGAAGAAACTGCGGCGATCGAAGCCTTAGACGGGGCTGAGTGGATGGGGCGTGATCTGAAAGTCAACAAGGCAAAACCCCGTGAAGAAAGAGGTCCTTCTGGTGGCAGCTGGGGTAACAAGAGTGGGTCTTCTCGTCGGTATTAATCTTTGGTCTGCATCTAAATTCTTTGAGAGCCAGAGCATTTTGACGCTTTGTTCTCATCTAGCCTGAATTTGATCAACTTACTGAGGATATTAGATGACCCAAGTCGTTCCTGGGGAAAATGAAGGAATTGAATCAGCCTTGCGTCGATTTAAACGCGAAGTTTCTAAAGCAGGCATTTTCCCAGATATGAGGAAGCATCGCCATTTTGAAACTCCGATCGAAAAACGAAAACGAAAAGCGCTTGCTAAGCATAAACAGCGTAAGAGGAAGTTTCGCTATTGAGTACTGAAAAGCCTTTCAGTGAAATTGCCCCGATTGTTCTCGAGGCGTTGCAGCAAGGAGACAAAAACCGAGGCGAACTCCTTGATCTGACAGGTAAAGGTTACTCAGTGTTAGTTCAAGCTCTGCAACAACTTAAGGACAGGAACTTAATCGAGAGTTATTTTGTTCCCTCTGGAAACATCTCAATCCTAACTTATCGGTTGCATTCTGAAACCTGATTTACACTTCCCACAGCTCCACAGAGATTATGAACATCAAAGAACTTTGCAGTCGATATGCTGCCGGACAGAGAGACTTCAGAAACCTGAACTTGATGGCAGCGAATCTCAGAAATATGAACTTGAGTGGTATCAATCTCAGTGGTGCCAATCTGACAAAAGCGAATCTCACCAGAACCAATTTCAGTTATGCAAACCTGGCTGATGCAATTTTAGTGGGAGCCAATTTAACCGAAACCAACTTCACTAAAGCAAATCTGACCAATGCTAACTTGAGTAATGCAAATGTGAGTGATGCAAATTTCAGCCAAGCCTATTTGCATGGGGCAACGATTACCAAAGAGATGGATGCGACTCCAGATCAGACTTCTCTCAAAGCTTCTTTACCTTAGAGTCAGTGTTTTGAGACTCCCGGCATGAGGCGCTCACCTAAGGCTGGTTTAAGCGCGCTCACCTGAGGTGTTGATGCTTCGCCACCTATCTAAAAAAACTAATTTGACGGAAAATTGCTGAACCCAACCTGATTGACAAGGTTGGGTTTTTTGGTCTCTGCGATCGCATTTTCTTTCAGCATTGGATCAAGGGATCTGATTCAGCGGAAGATGTTTTTGGCAGTGGGAGTGAGGCACGCGTTGGCGAGAGGGTGCAATCCCTTTTTCTAAAATGAATTAAACTCCCTACCGATTGATTTCTGTGCCAACCTCTCCAAAAATATTGAGACGTGCTGTACTAGGAATATCAGACAACGGTTACCCGATAACCTTCGACCAGGAAAGCATCATGATTGACCTCTACTATTGGACAACGCCCAACGGTCACAAAATCACGATTTTTTTAGAAGAGGCTGAACTTCCCTATACGGTGAAACCTGTCAACATTGGGGCAGGAGAACAGTTTGCACCAGAATTTCTCAAACTCTCTCCCAATAACCGAATTCCCGCGATCGTGGATCTGGCTCCGAGTGACGGCGGACAGCCGATTAGTGTGTTTGAATCGGGGGCAATCTTGCAATATCTTGCAGAGAAGACGGGGAAATTTTTGCCCATTGATATCCGTCAGCGCGTAGAAGTGATGCAGTGGTTATTTTGGCAAATGGGGGGATTGGGACCCATGCTCGGGCAAAATCATCATTTTTCTCAATACGCACCGGAGAAGATTCCCTATGCCATCAACCGCTATGTGAAAGAAACCGAGCGGCTGTATGGAGTGCTGGATGAACGCTTGAGCGATCGTGAATTTATTGCAGGGGGCTATTCGATCGCAGATATGGCTGCCTATCCCTGGATTGTGCCCCATGAGCGACAGCAACAAAACCTGGATGACTTCCCCCATGTCAAACGCTGGTTTACCACGATTCGGATGCGTCCGGCGGTACAACGAGCCTATGCAGTGGCTGAAACCATCAGTGCCCAACCAACCGTGACCGATGCATCTCGCACTATTTTGTTCGGACAAGGGCGGCGCACTTGATTGATCGTGTCGGTCGTCTGTTGGGACTAAACGGGGGGTTAGTAAAACGGAGTAGCAGGATGAAGCAGAAAAAAGCAGCCTGGTTCATCCTGGGTATAAAATTGAGACATCACAGATTATTTGTATAGCTTTTCCGAATTCTGTGTTCTCTCCTGAATAAATTCGATTTCAGGTGCTACAATCAGAAACGCATGGCGAGCGTAGCCAAGTGGTTAAGGCAGAGGATTGTGGTTCCTCCATTCGGCGGTTCGAGTCCGCTCGTTCGCCCTTATCAAAATCCTCACTATTGGCATTGCAGTTGAGGTTTGAGTCATGCCAGTCAAATTAGAGGTTTTGCCTCACCAGCCAAACTGGCATCATGAATTTGAACGTGAGACAGCAAAACTTTTGCTAGCTTTGGGAAACAACGTTGTTGCAATTTATCACATTGGCAGTACTGCCATTCCGCAGATTTACGCCAAACCTATCATCGACCTGTTAGTCGAAGTCAATCATCTGGGACGAGTTGATGAATCTAACGCTGCCATGCAGGCGTTGGGTTATGAAGCGAAGGGAGAATTTGGCATTTCGGGTCGGCGCTACTTCCGCAAAGACACTGTAGCCGGAGTTCGAACTCACCAGGTGCATATTTTTGCGGGCGGTTCTGCGGAAGTCGATCGGCACCTGGCATTTCGGGACTATATGATAGCCCATCCCGCTGATGCCCAACAATATAGCGAACTGAAGCGTAGACTGGTTGCCACACTGCGTTCCGACGACATCGAAGGCTACATGGATGGCGAGGATGCTTTTATTAAGGAGATGCAAAAACAAGCCTTGGCATGGCGTGCATTACAGTCAATGAGAAAATAGGATTGCCATCTTCTTGCTCAAGGACGAGACTTGCGCTTCGATCGTTGCTCCCATCGGTATAACCCAATCATTAACGCGACTACACCAACTTGCAAGGCGAAATTAGGCAATGCAGCTTCTACATTTCGTCCAGCAAGCATTTGCGCCAAAAAGACCATGCCTCCAATAAACCCCGATGCGCCAAAGGCGACATAGATAAACTGTCGCAATCCACGATAAGGGGCTTTGGCTTCTGCCATCAATCGGGCATATTTTTCTGGATCTCGCTCTTTTAGGGATGACATGGCAGATTTAGAATAAGAGGAATAGTGGAAAAACTGAATGTTGAAGTCTGGCGATGAGTTTTCGACTTCCGGCGATCGTCGCCTTCTCTCTGGATTGCTTTTCCATTTCCGGATTATACTAGTTTGAGAAATTGCCGATGTGGCTCAGTGGTAGAGCACTCGATTCGTAATCGAGCGGTCGCGGGTTCAAATCCCGCCATCGGCTTTAAGAAGAAAACCCTTATAAAACAATGGTAATTGCTCAACCCAGTAGCCAATTCGGTCTGCTGTGAGGTAATAGCACGAGCAATGGCATCAAGGGCAGAAATACCCTGACGTTTTGCCGTATTGACCAGCGAGCGCACTTGAACGAATAACTCCGCTCCCCAATCCGAACGGAAGCCAATGGTCACCTTGCGAAAGATGACGCTCCAGCGCAACGCTTGCTTACTGGCATTATTCATCGGCGGGATAGTCTCATCACTCAAAAACAGCAACAAGTACTCGCGAATTTTCTAATACCATTGAGCAACCGCTGTCCCTCGACGGATTTGGGTTTTAGATTAAAGATCTCCCGCAGTGAACCTCGAAATCGAGTGCCATACTGCTGGATGGTCGAAGCTACTAAACTATGCCGTCGCCGTCGCAGGGCAATGGCTTTCTGGAAGATTTTGGGTGGAGAAGCCTTTGACATCACCTCCAATTCTTCTTAACCGGAAATGCCTGAAAATTAAAAAATTACGCCAATGTGGCATAGGTTGGGTAAATTGTGATGTGGCAAGCACAGTCCTGGTCTGAATGGCCTTATGGGTAAACTGCCCCTTCCCCAACTTGAACGACATCTCTTTGCAGCACTGGATATCCTGCGCAGCAAGATGAATACTTCGGAGTTCAAGGAATACATTTTTGGAATGCTGTTTCTGAAGCGGGCATCCGATGTATTTGACCAGCAGTGAGAACAGCTTAAACAGAAGTGGGAGGCAAGAAAGCTGTCAGCGGAAGACATTGCCAAACGGCTGGAAGATTTAACTTTTTATCGCGATATCTTTTTCGTGCCGGAAAAAGCCTGCTGGACTCACATTCGGGATGATCTGAACCGAGCCTTACAGTAAGAGCGATCGCAATTGCCCCGTGGTTTATTGGTTACTGAATAATGTTACTAAACTCTCTTTAGCCAAGATCTAGCAGCTTTTTTCCGAGGAGAATTCTAAATGTAAAACTGGAGTTGGTTTATTTTCCAGGACTAGCAGATTGCCCGATGTACTCCGATTTCAACTCTGCACTAGAGCATTACCAAACGGAACTGGAGCAAATCCGTACCAGTGCCGATTGTTCAATCACGCCCCAACAGATTTTGCGGCTGCTGAATGCCCGCGATCGCGCGGCAACGATTCTGACCAACCAGCGCCAGATTTCTCCTCAACAGTCTGTTCAATTACTGCAACTGGATGAACAACTGAAGCAACAGGCAGAACGCCTCACTCGCACGGTTAGTTTTGAAGATTTGCGGCGTAGTTTGTCTGCACCTAGCGATGCCTGGTGGTGGCAGTTGGATGCGATCTCACTTCCCAGTCATGCACTTGACTATTTCTGGAAAGGGTTGACTGTGATAACCTGGGCAACCAATCTGGGGTTACTGGCAAATATCATCAGCCGCTTTGTGCTGGGAGGTCCAGGTGTAGGTGGGGTGTTCGCGATCGCCCTGCCCAGCATCCTGGCTCTCTTGCAAGCCAAAAACGAATTGACTGAGAGTGGATGGGCAGGTTTTCAGCAACTGCTAGAACGCTGGCGTGTGCCTCGACGGTTACGAGAAGAAGTGCATTTAGGGGCAACGCTGACTTTTCTGGCTTTTTTACTGGTCTTTTGGTTTTGTTTGCCTAAGATTTCGGAGTGGTATAACCACCAGGGGCTAGCGGATGCAGATGCAGGCAAGGTCGGCAGTGCAGTGCAGAACTATGAGCGGGCAATCGCGCTTAATCCAGACAATGTGGCAGCCCACTTTAACCTGGGCAGTCTCTACGAGGATTTGCAGGAATTTGACAAGGCTCAGAAACAGTATTTGATTGCGGTGAAGGGCGACCTGCCAGAGGCTTACAACAATCTGGGTCGGCTATATCTGCGAAACAAACGATATCCAGAGGCAGTGGTGCTATTGCAGCAGGGCTTACAGCGACCTGGAGATCTTCTACCAGAGATGAAGTACAGTCTGTTCAAAAATCTGGGATGGGTGCGGTTGCAACAGGGACGTACTGCCGAGGCTCAGGCTGCTCTACAGGTCGCGGTGAGTCTTGCCCGTGATCCAGAGACTCAAAAATATATCGAATTTCCTGGATCTGCCCATTGTCTATTGGCTAAAGTGTTAGAAAAGGAAAAACTACCGGGTGCGATCGCTCAGTGGCAAAAATGTGCTGAGTTAGCATCGAACGAAAATCCTGACGAAGATGTCTGGGTGCATGAGGCACAACTCAAAATGAATGCTGCAAAAAAAGCTTCGCCAAATCCATGAAATTGAATTGGTTCTCTAGTCTGCTCCTCACTCTAGGATGGGTGGGAACAACCACTCCCAGTTTGGCTCAGCCTGTGGGGCTAAATTATATTTCTGCCCTTACCATTCGAGGGAATGGGAAGGTTGAAATTAAGCGCCCCAGCCGCTCAGATTATCAACGAGCCTTTGTGGGAGATTTGTTGAGTCCAGGCGATCGCATTCGAGTTTCGACCCAAGCCTCAGCAAGAGTGATGTGTGCCAATCTCAAAATCTGGCAGGTTCCGGTAGGCAAGGATTTGTCCGTGGCTCAGGGGTGTAACCTAAGGGATAGAACTGTGTTGAGGCGCAGCGATCGCAAAACGACCTTCACCCGTTCTGGAGAAAATCCAACCATTCCCTATGTCATCAGCCCTCGCAACACTACCCTCCTGAGCCAAGAGGTGACAATACGCTGGCATCCCGTTGTTGGTGCAACTCAGTATCAAGTACAAGTGACCGGGTGCGGAATTGACTGGTCCAAAACCGTAAGCCAAACGGAAGCTGCTTTTTCTGCTGTGAATCAGCCAATTACACCGGGTTTCCGATGCCAGGTAACGGTGACCGCCAACACGGGCGTTTCTTCCATCCAAGATTTACCTGTGAGTTTTGCCTTCTTGGATGAGACGCAGGCTCAAAAAGTTAAGCAGGAGATTGTCCAGGTCAAACGGGATGCGCTCAGTCCAGAAATACAGATTTTGACGCTGGGGTATCTCTATCAGAGTTACGCTTTGCAAGCAGAGGCGATCGATTTACTCGAAGTTGCCACACATAACGCTACCCATGCCTCAGTGCTGGATGCGCTGCTAGGTAGTCTCTACCAACAGGTAGGTTTACCTCGGCTTGCCAAAGAACGGTATCTCAAGGCATTGACACGGGCGAAAACTGAACAGAATGTAGAAATGCAGGCAGAAGTTCACGTGGCATTAGGCACGATCGAGGAATCCCTAGGACAGGAGAAAATCGCCCTCCAGTGGTATCGCGATGCCCAAATCAATTATCGGCTCTTAAAGGATGACGGGCAGATTGAAGTACTGCAAGAGCAAATTGATCATCTATTAAAGAGATTGAGCTAATGATAAAGCAGAGAATTGTCCACTGCTTCTTAGCCTCCTTAACGTTCACGATCGTGTTGATAAGTGCAGGAAGCCACGTCAAAGGACAAATCCTCAGTCCGCTGCCTCAGTCTGCCGAGATTACAGAAATTGCATGGCTTGATCAACATATCTCCCAATTCATTGCCCAGGGAAGACTCAGAGACGCAATTCCCTTAGCACAGAGAGTTCTCGAACTTCGCCAGCATCGCTTGAAGCAGGATGATTTTACAGTCATCGATAGCCTGCATACCCTCGCATCTCTTTATTTGAATCAAGGGCGTTATGCCGAAGCAGAACCGCTTTTCAAACAGGCTTTGGTGCTACATCAGCAGATAGGAAATCCAGCAAACTCTACTACTGCCACGATCATTCACAATTTGGCTGTAGTTTACATGAGTCAGAACTTTGCAGCCGATAAAGGCTTTAGTGCCCCCCGCTACGCGGCTTATATCCTCACTGCTCAGGGACAATCTCAAGGGATTGATTTGGGAGACACCTTTACAATTAACCAAGCTATCGAAACGTTTCGGGCAGCCTTGAGAGATCCGCAAACTCCGCCAGCACAACTCAAACATGCTGCCCGAAAACTGGATGCCCTCATAATGCAGCCAGTTCGTCAACTTTTAGGTAACGCTCAAACTGTTTTGCTCTCACCGGATGGTGCACTCAACTTGATTCCCTTTGAAGCGCTGGTGGATGAGAACAATCATTATTTAGTGGAAACCTATGCGTTCACCTATCTCACCTCTGGACGTGACCTGTTACGTCTGGCAACCCATTCTCCCAGCCAAACCGCCGCTGTCCTGTTAGCCAATCCTACTTTCGATAAACTGGGTGAACCTGTTACCCAAGTTCTGCACTCTCAAATCAACCAGAATTCCCAAACGCGATCTACTAGCTTTACTAATTTATTCAAACAAACGTTTTCCTCGCTGCCTGAAACTGCTGCGGAAGTTGAAGCGATCGCCCCCTTGCTCAACGTTCACCCCCTAATCGGTAGCCAAGCCAGCGAAGAAGCAGTTAAACAGGTCAACCGTCCTCGTATTCTACACATCGCCACCCACGGCTTTTTTGTAACGCCTACAACTCAAAATGAGTTACCAGAAAACACCCTTGCCGACAACCCTCTGCTGTTGTCTGGCTTAGTCTTGGCAGGCTTCAAACTCAAGCCTCAAAATCGAGAAGACGGCATTCTCACTGCTCTAGAAGTGGCAGGTCTGAATCTGCTGGGCACCAAACTTGTTGTGCTTTCTGCTTGCGATACAGGACTGGGGCGTCTTTCTGCTGGGGAAGGCATCTACGGTTTGCGGCGTGCCCTGACTATGGCAGGGGCAGAAAGTCAACTGATCAGCCTCTGGAAAGTTGAGGATGCTGCTACTAAAGATCTGATAGTGAGTTACTACCAAAAGCTATTGGCAGGGCAGGGACGCAGCGAAGCCCTACGGCAAACTCAACAGGATCTGTTAAAACGTCCCGATCGTTCCCATCCCTATTATTGGGCTGGCTTCATTCTTTCCGGCGATTGGAGACCCCTACCGTAAGCCGATCGTTCCCATATCGATTCTTCTCTCGCGAGTATCGTCATGACTGATTCCTGCAATCGATCTGCCTGCCGATTCGCTGCCCTGATGCTCGTCGGCTTTTCGGTTTGCTTACCAGCAGCAACACTGGCACAATCGGGAAGTGCAGTTTCAGACCAGCGATCGCAGCAATCAACCGTGCAGGGCAGGCTCGATCGCACCAGTCAACAGTTGGGAGACAGCACTTACTTCAACGCCCATCCCTTTTGGGGCACCGCTAGACAGAAAATCAAAATTGATCTGACCAGTGACGAGTTTGATACTTACCTGATTTTGCTCGACCCCACTGGCAACAAAATTGCGGAAGGTGGCATTGGCACTGGCGGTACGAACGCCCGCCTAGTGGTGACCTTACCTGCCACAGGTACGTATACCGTTTTGGCAGCGAGTCAGCGATCGAGCATCTTTGCCGACTACACCTTTGGTCGCTACACCCTAACCTGGAATCTGGCACCCACCGCCATCCAACCCGAAGATCTGCACCAGGCAGAGCAACTATGGGTTCAGGCATCCTTCCTATTCAGTCAAGGACAGTACAAAGAAGCCTTTCCCCTGGCTGAACGTGCCTTAGCAATTCGCGAAGCCCTTTTGGAACCCAATCATCCAGATGTGCTCAACAGTCTCAGAGCTTTAGGCTGGAATTACATGGCGCAAGAGCGTTATGCCGAAGCCACGCTCCTGTTTGAACGCGCCTTAAAAGCCAGTCGTCAGACCTTTGGCACCGATCAGTCTGAGACCCTGTTGTATCTGGATCAACTGGCATTTCTATATGCACTACAAAAGCGCAGCGTAGAAGCTGAGGAGTTCTACCGGGAGTCTCTGGAAATCAAACGTCGTCTGTATGGAGCAACGGACCCGAAAGTATTGGAAAGTCTAAACAGTCTGGCACTTTTTTATGCTGATCAGGGACGCTCTGATAAAGCCGAGAGACTTTACAAACAAGTCTTTGAGCTAAATCGTCACCTATCTCAAAATAATGCCTCGCAAAATGCAATCCCAGAAGAACAGAGTCGCTTTAACCCCAGCCAATTAGGGTTCCTTTACTTGCAACAAGGGCGCGATGCGGAAGCAGAAACGGTCTTTTTGCAAAGTTTGGAGCATCATCGCCGAGAATTTGGGGAAAACGGCTATGCAGTCGCCTGGGATCTAGAAAATTTGGCAAAACTCTATCTTAAGCAGGGGAAGGTCGATCGTTCCCTGGAATTACTATGGCAGGTTCAGGCGATTGAAGAATATAGCCTGGCGCTCAATCTTGCCAACGCTTCTGAGAGCAATCGGCGCAGCATCCTGGAAAATACTGCGATCGCCCTGGATAACAAAATTGCCCTGCATTTGCAACAACTACCCAACAATCCTGCTGCGGCACGACTGGCATTCACGGCAATTCTACAACGCAAAGGGCGAGCACTCGATTTTTCTGCCAATCTGCAACGGATTCTGCGACAACAGGTTGCTTCGGCAGATCGCGATCGCCTTGATCGTGTATTTGCAACCCGTGATCAACTTGCCAAACTTGTGTTTGCTTCGCCTCAACAACAGCCCCTCGATCGTTATCAATACCAGACCCAAGTTGCAGCACTGGAAGAGCGATTGAGACAACAGGAAGATGAATTGAGCCGACGCAGCACCGTTTTTCGGAATCTATCTCGACCAGTAACGATCGATGCCATTCAATCTTTAATTCCTACCAATGCTGCCTTAGTCGAATTTGTGCAATACCGGGTCTTTAACCCAAAATCATCAGCTAAAAATGGCTTGAGTACACGTTATGCTGCCTATGTGCTACATGCGCAGGGAAATCCAAAAGGCATTGACCTGGGTGACGCTGAGGCGATCAATCAGTCACTACAAAACTTCCGCTCTGTCCTTAGAGACTCAAACACTCCAGCGAACCAACTGCAACCCCCTTCCCATGAATTAGAGAAATTGGTAATGCAGCCTGTTCGCAATCTCCTGGGCGATACCCATACTGTCTTGCTTTCCCCTGACGGCAACCTCAATCTCATCCCCTTTGAAGCCCTGGTAGATGACACCAACCGCTACCTGGTCGAAGCTTATTCTTTTACCTACCTCACCTCCGGTCGAGATCTGCTGCGACTGGCGAACTCTGTCCCCAGCCAGTCTCCCCCTGTCCTGATGGCTGATCCTTACTTTGCCAAACTGGGAGACGTGGCTCCAGTACCATCCCTAAAAGCTGAACAAAATATCAGAACTCGGACGATTGACCTGACGCAACAAGATTTCCCTTCCCTTCCTGGCACAGCCCAAGAAATCAACGCCATTGCCCCCCTACTCAATGTCCAACCGCTCACTGGCTCCCAAGCAACTGAAGAAGCGGTCAAGCAGGTCAATCGTCCTCGCATTCTGCACATCGCGACCCACGGCTTCTTTGTAACGCCTACGCTTCAACCTGACCTACCAGAAACAACACTTACTGATAATCCCCTGCTTCTTTCTGGCCTGGTGCTGGCAGGCTTCAAACTCAAACCGCAAAACCGGGAAGATGGCGTGCTCACTGCTCTCGAAGTGGCCAACCTAAACCTGTTAGGCACCCAACTGGTCGTACTTTCTGCCTGTGACACTGGACTGGGTCGTCTTTCCACGGGAGAAGGTATCTACGGTCTGCGACGAGCACTGGTCATTGCTGGTGCCGAAAGTCAGGTCATTAGCCTCTGGAAAGTCGCAGATGACGCGACGCAGGAATTGATAGTGAGCTACTACCAGAAGCTTTTGGCAGGACAAGGACGTAGTGAAGCCCTGCGGCAAACTCAATTGGAGATGCTAAAAAGCCAGGATCGTTCTCATCCCTATTATTGGGCAAGTTTCATCCCCTCAGGAAACTGGCAACCATTACGATAGAAACGAGCTCATTCATTAAGTAGTCGGCACCATTAAAACTAAGACAGGAAGACTATTTAAATTGATTTTACTCCACTCCTATGCCTGCTCCAATTCATCTAATTTTGAATTCTGAAGAGAATCGGACACTGGTCGAATTACGGCTTGCCATTACGGTACCGCAGCGAACCCGTGATCGTGCTCATATGATTCGACTCAATGCTCAAGGATAAACGGCGCCAGCAATCACTGAGATTTTTGAGTGTCACGAACAAACCCTGCGACGCTCGCAGCAGAATGGACTGGGCGGTTTGTGGGAAGCCCCTGGACGTGGAGCCAAGCGTCAATGGCAGGAAGCCGATTTGGAAGCGGTTGAGCAGCGGATAGAGCAAGACCCACGCACCTACAACAGTTCACAGCTAGCCCAAAAATTGAGCAGTGACCGTCAGGTCAAGCTGAGCGCACGGTGAGTGCGGCACATTCTGCAAAAAAGGGCTTTCGCTGGAAACGAACCCGACATTCGCACCGAGGCAAACAAGACCCTGAGCACCAACGGATCAAATAAGCCGACCTGGGTACGCTAAAGTTAGCAGCATAAGATGGCTACATTGACTTGAAATACCTCGATGAATCTGGATGCTGTTTGTGGAGTCTAGTCAACTACAGCTAGAGTCGCATTGGAGAGCAAAAGCGGTTGGAGCAGACCGAGCGACGCGGCAGACGTATGAGCATTTTAGGACTTTGGCAACCCGACACAAGCTTTGACTATGCGCTTGTGTGTGGGAGTTTCAAGAGTCCGACTTAAATCAAAGTGACGGATTGGGGAGCAGACAAGGCAGCTCAAACCCTGGCTCAAACAGGTCGATAACGGTAATTGTTCAGGACAACGGCTCTTTGCATACCAGTCAGCTGACTCAGCAACAGTGGCAACGCTGGCAAGAGCAGGGATTATTTCTATTCTTCCTACCAGAGTATTGTTCTCAAATGAATCGGATTGAAGAGGAATGGCATTAACTGAAAACACACGAAATTGCAGAATGAATGTTTGAAGATGAATATGATTTAGCTCTCGCTATCATAGATGGTATGGAAACACGCAGTGTCAAAGGTCAATATACACTGGAGCGTTTTAAATTTAATTCCGACTAGCTACTTATTACACCTTATTTAATCCATGACCTTAGTGGATGCGCTTTTCATAACCGACCCATTCCTTGTCTCGTAGGAGATATTTCTGAACCTTGCCCGTTGCTGTTTTAGGCAATTCACCAAATTCGATCGCCTTAGGGCATTTGAACGCTGCCAAGTGTTGACGGCAAAAATCCAGAATGTCTTTTGCAGTCAGGCTGGCATCGGGTTGGAGGGTCACAAATGCCTTAGGTACTTCACCTCGTTTTTCGTCGGGAATGGCAATGACTGCCACTTCAAAAACCAACGGATGTTGGACGATCGCCTGCTCAATCTCGATCGTTGAGATGTTCACTCCAGCACTGATGACAATATCCTTCGCTCGATCACGGAGTTCGATGTAGCCGTCAGGATGCATCACTGCAAGATCGCCGCTGTGAAACCAGCCGTCGCGAAACACTTCTCGCGTTAGGTCAGGTTGGTTAAAATAGCCCCGCATGACATTGTTGCCCCGCATCACCACTTCGCCCAGAGTGATGCCGTCCGCAGGCACATCTTGCATTGCCTGATCGACCACGCGCATTGCCGCTGCATGGATATAGGGGACTCCCTGTCTAGCTTTCAGGCGCGCACGTTGCTCCAAGGGCAATGCATTCCATGCAGTTTGCCATTCGCAAATGCTGTGTGGTCCGTAGGTTTCCGTAAGACCATATACATGAGTGACTTCAATCCCCAATTCTTCCAAAGTCTGGATGATGGTGGGTGAAGGCGGTGCTCCGGCAATTACCGCCCGTAGGGGGTGGCGTAACTGCAATTTTTTGATGGCGCGATCGTGAATCAACAGATTTAGCAATGCTGGGGCACCACAAAAATGTGTAATACCCTCATCCATCAGGAGTGTAATCGTGGTATTGGGTAAAACTTTGCGTAGGCAAACATGGGTGCCACCAACCGCAACAACACCCCAGGTAAAACACCAGCCATTACAATGAAACATGGGCAAGGTCCATAAATAGACACTTTCAGAATTCATGCCCACTTCTAAGGCTTCACCCAATGCATTCAAATATGCCCCGCGATGGGTATAGACCACGCCTTTGGGTTTTCCACCAGTACCACTGGTGTAATTAATTGAAATAGGGGTTTCTTCATCGTCTAATGCCAAGCCCAAAGATGAAGGGTTGCCTTGCATCAGAAAAGCTTCATATTCCTGTCCCTTGAGGGTCACTTCCCCTGCTTGTGCGGGTTCATCAACGATCGTGACGACCAGTTCCAGAGGTGTCAGTTGGGTCAAAATTGGGGCGATCGCAGACGCCAATTCGCTCTCTACAAAAAGAACCCGCGCCCCCGCATCTTGTAAGATATAGCCAATATCTGCGGGTGCAAGGCGGATGTTCATTGCCACCAAAATGCCCCCAGCTAGCGGTACACCAAAGTGTGCTTCCAAGAGTGGTGGCAGATTGGGACAAAGGAAAGCCACTCGATCGCCGGGCTGCAACCCCCATTGCTGTAATGCGGCTGCCAACTGCTGCACACGATCGGCAAATTCGGCGTAGGTCCAGCGCTGCTCTCCGTAGACGATCGCAGGCTTGTGGCGAAAAACCGACGCACTGCGCTCCAAAAAACTGAGTGGGGTCAGGGGTTGATAAGAAACTTTACTCATAAGGGCAGTAGTCAGTCCATGGGGATTTAGAGAGTTCTCAAGTTGGCACTGTACGGGTGATTGTATGAGTATTCAAAAACAGTGTCCGCTGAAGCACCAGAATTTTTATCACTTCTTTAGAAAAGTTTCTCGTAGAGATGGAATGGACACGGAAACACAGGGCTTGGCTACAAACGAACCTACTCTCCGCGTCCCTTTTTTCCGTGTCAAAACGATCGCTGCACAGTGAAATTGCAGCACAGTTCTGCTGCCTTACGGGCGGCAACTTTTCCCTTTGGGGGTGGCATCAGGATAGAACGTCACGATCGCATCTCGATCCTTGACGAAGATTGCGGAATAGGACTTGCCGCTATCCCGATCGGCAACGGTTGCAATGCAGGCACCTTGGGCATTTCCCTGCGCCTTTAACAGCGCGATCGCTGCTAAGAACAGTTCCTGTCCATCCGAAACATAGGGATAGCCTTTGAGATCGTCTGAGAAGGTGCGGTTGCCTTGACGAATCACGATGCCCAGGGTGTAAACCACTCCCGGAATGACTTCTTCTTTGCTAGCGTTGTTGGGCAGGCGACCCCCAATCCCTTGTTCTTGTAGTTGCAGATAACGTCCCACAAAGTGCAATCCCCCAATCTTTTGAGCACTTTCTAATTCCCCACAAAAAATGTGCTCAAACCCGGATCGCTTGGACCAGACTGCCACCAGATCATCCAAAAATTCGCTTTCGGTCGAGCGACCTGGCAACAGTTCACCGCCTACCTGTTGTTGGGCTGCTTTGACCAGGTTGGGAGAGCGAGTGAGCAGTTGTCGGATTGAGTTGGCATTGACTTTGCTGCCAATGGGTCCGCAAGTTTTCAGAATCGCTCGATCGAAGTCTTTGAGTAGTGGCGGTGGGGGGGAGATATCGACTTTGCTGTGATTGGGCGAAACGTTGACGTTGACGGGGTTATTGATTTGGTCGAAAAAGGGCAGAAATCCCGATCCAGGCGTTTGAGGGCGATCGGGCATGGGTGTGGGCGTGCTATTGGAGATGGCTACTTGACCACAGCTTGCACTGACCCAGCGCTGATTCGGCGTTGCATTCGGCACTTTCAGCAAAACATATTTGCGAGCAGGACTATTGAAGCCGACCAGTTCGTAGCGCTGCCCGACCACCAACCGCACATTCTCTGGATTGGCGCCATTAATTGCCCGCGATGCCAGGCAATTTTGCGTTGCCTGAAAGGTTCCAGATTGCCGGACTTGGGCTGCTGCATTGCCTGACCACAGCGATAGGGAAACCGTTGCGCCAAGCAGTGCAACGGCTAGTTTGCTGAGGGGATTGTTCGAAAAATTCACCATGAGACTCGGTTGCTATATCAGGGTTACCCACTTGCATTAAAGCTTGTCTGTGGCAAAATGATTACCCCGATCGGCAGCGTTGGCTAGGGGCAGAAAACCCTGCTACCATCCTTAATGGACAATTAATGTTTCCATCGTCGCGGGATTCACCGTTGTGGTTTGGGCGGGGCGTTGCCGCCATGCCAAGATCACTGTGCGCGGTAAAACGCCTACCATCTGGGCAATCAGTTCAATCGGTACTTTTCTAGCTTCCTCGATTCCCAACCATTGACACAGTTGGTTGACGATCAGATGGGCACGATGCAATGGCGAAAGTGTACTAGCAATCTCTGTAAGGGATTGGGTGTACTCAATCCGCTTTTGATAAGAGTGTTGACGTTCATCAAACGATCGTGCTGGCAGGAGTTGAATTTTCCCGATCGCGTACACGGCTTTGCATTCAATATCAAAACTGCTGCCCACCGCGGCACCGGGACCCGCAAAATCAGCGAAAAAGGGTTTTTGAATAATCAGTCCCCCCGGACAATGGGGGGCAAGACGCAGAACCTGTCCACTTTTTAGAGAATCGATCGGGAGAAACCCGTGATTGCCCTTGGCTTGAGCAGGGGATTCAGACGGGAACTCAGATTTAGGAGCATGGGGAGCAGAAAGCATAACGACGACCTCAGCAACTGAATACACCTGCGTACTTATCAGGACAGACTGAGGAAATTACGCAGAAGTGCAACCACACATTGCCAGGACTCGTACCCTCAGGCCTGCAAATGCATGGGCAAAATCAGGGTGAAGGTTGAGCCTATACCCACTTGAGAGGTTAAATAAATGTTGCCATGCAGGACTTTAACCAACCGTTCGACAATGGATAATCCCAGTCCGCTACTTTCGGCAGGTGGGAGTCGATCGGGGGGAGTGGCACGTACAAAGGGATTAAAAATCCGGGACTGATCTTCGCTCGCGATACCAATGCCTGTGTCAATAATGGAGATAGACCAACTTTCGGCAGAGAGCGTTTTACTCCTAACGGTAATAGTACCTGTATCGGTGTAGCGAATGGCATTACTCACGAGGTTAATCACGATTTGCTGGAGCTTCAGCGAATCAGTTGTGACGGATGCAGGTGCCTGATCGATCTCCAGGGTCAGGGTGAGTCCTTTCTCTTCTGCCAGGAGATGCATGGTTTCAACAATATCATTGAGTACCGCCGCAATGGAGATAGCAACCGGTTTGACGCACACTTGCCCATCATCAGACTGAGAAAATTCCAGGGCATCGTTGATGAGGTAAACGAGTTTTCTTCCTGCCCGAATAATGCGTTCGATCGCGTCGTAACTCAGTTCCGTAGTATCGCTGACCTTTCGTTGCTGTCGCAAAAATAATTCGGCATAGCCAATCATGGCAGATAGAGGCGTTTTCAATTCATGTGCCAATAGGGAGACATTATCCTGGCTGACTTGAACCAGACGTTGTAACTCCTGCACGGTCAGATGGAGCTGTTGTTGAATTTGCTGTAATTCAGCGGTGCGTTCTTCCATATAGCTCTGAAAACAGACAGAAATCGCTGCATCGATGACTTCATCAATCATCGCGATCGCTCGTACCGCATCTTTGGTAGTTTCTTGCATCAATTCTGTCCAGAGATTTTGGCGCAGCAGCGATCGCAGCAAGTGATACTCCTGGGCAATTTCTGCTGGGTTAAATCCTTGAGCGGCGCGCGCTTTACCATGACGCAAACTGGCTTTCACAATATCGGCAATTTCATTGTCTTGATCACGTGCCAAAACCGAGACTAGCGCTGCAAGAACCTGATCAATGTGATCTCGAATTGCCGATCGCGGAAGACCTTCCGTACTGGCAATGCGTTGGCTTTCGGCAACGGCTGTAATCCATTGTTCTGTAATTGCTAATTTTTTATGCTTCAAAAGTTGACTAAAATCTTGCATTGGGTTTTGGCATTGACCGCTGGGTTGTGAGAAATGGGAACGAATCGTGGCGTAGACTGGGTGGCTGTGATCGGTAACTTAGGAGGATGGGGACATTTGTGGTGACGATCTCACCCACGCATTATCCTGGCTAATGGCAAGCGCCCCCTCGATGCAATGGGCATTGAATTTAATCGGGTTTTAGAGGCGACGCTTGGAGAGAGGCAGGCAATGTTGTTTGAGCCAGAGACATCAAAGTTGCAACAAAATTGTCAATTTGGAGCGGCTTGGCGAAGAGCGCACTATAGCCTACCTGGTAAGCTTTTTTTTCGATACTGGGAGTAAGGCGGGCAGTAATGGCGATCGCGGGAGTGGGAGTCAGCCCTTGTTTGGCTTCCAGACTGCGAATAGAGTTGAGCAACTCGAATCCGTCGATTATGGGCAGAGCGATATCAATCACCCATACCTGCGGCTGCCATTGCAATAGCAATTCCAATGCTTTGCTCGATTTTGTCACCACTTGTGCTTCCGCTTCGTAAAGCTTAAACAACATCGACAGAATGCCACAGCATTCAGGATTGTCATCGATCGCCAAAATTTTGATCCCCTTAAGGCTCAGTTCTGGCAATGTAGAATTGAAATGCCCAAATCCAAACTCTTTCATAGGGAGAGCGATCAACCTCACCGGGCAAACGGGAACATTACACCATCAACAAAGAACTATAAAAAATCTATCGGAATCCATCTCTAACTTTAGACAGTTTTGAATTTCTTAATATAGATAATACACTAGATAGAATTTGATCTAACAGGAAAATAGAGAACTTGGCGCAGCACCACTCAAGGAATAAATGGATTTTTTGGTCGCGATTAAATCAGGGTGGATTCAGACAATCAATACTCTTTCTAAGAGGATGTTTGAAAGGGTGTTTGAAAAGGTGCTTGCTGTGATGTTGAGCACTCCCAGATCCCCCCCCAACCCCTCCCTTAAAAAAGAGGGGATCAGCCTCAAAGTCCTCTCTTTTTCTAGCGTAGCGGTGCGTATAGCCTGTCGGCATGGCTTCGCCAAAGCACGGGAATTTAGGAGATCGTGTCTGTTGCTACTTACGAAAGGACTTTTAAAACATCCTCTAAGACTATTGAGTAGAAAAAGTTCTTGAAAACCTTTTTGAGAATTCTGAACCGAGCCGCTATACTGAAATTATGAATAATTATCAAAAATTTCAATTCTACAAAGCAATTTGATAGCCAATCGATTGAAATGACCATTCTTCCGATAATGATTTCTAGAGTTGTGAGTTGTTTTTAACCTTGACAACTAAATTCTATAAAATAATATTTTTTGCCCTGTTTTTTAACAATTTCCTGATTCATTCGTTCAAGAAATTGCTTAGGGCACCTGATCCAATTTCACAAAAATGGAATTAGCACAATCCCTTCAATCTATTCTTTTAGTTGACGATAGTTCTGACGATCGTCAACTCATTATCCAAGCCCTGAAACAATCTTTCCGGGGGGTGCAGGTTGAGGAGATTTGTAATTTAAGTGAACTAGATAATGCCCTAGCGAATTCCGCTTTTGAACTGGTCATTACCGATTCTTCGCTTCATGGGACAACAGGATTAGAAATTTTAGCTAAGGTAAAAGCACTTCTGCCCGATTGTCCCATGATGATGTTGACCAATTCGGGTTCGGAAGAAGTGGCGGTAGCTGCGATAAAGGCGGGATTTGATGATTATGTGATTAAATCACCCGAACAATTCGAGCGGCTCTCGCAAATTGTGCGTGCGATTTTAGAAAAAAAGCAGACTAGACAGCAGATAATTCAGTCTGAGTCGCGATTAAAAGTGCTCTTAAATGAATTAAATATGGGGACTTTTCGGGCTACTCCTCAAGGGGAATTGCTCGAAGCGAGTGAGGGCTTTCTCAATTTATTAGGCTTCTCTTCTTTGGCAACAGCGCCTGTTTTTTTTCAAGACTCATCCGTCTTATCTACAATTGCCGAAGTTTCGCCTCGATCGCCTCCCATTTTGGAATGGGTGCGTCCAGACGGTCAACAGGTTTGGCTGCAAGTTCATGCCATGGGGATGCCGAACCATGGGCAAAAAGTGATTGAAGGATTGCTCTGCGACATCACTGACCAGGTGCAAGTTGCCAATGCACTGCGCCAGCGCAATCAGACCTTAGAGCAATGGGTGGAAGATCGCACCTTGGAGATCCAGGCAATCAGTGGAGAAATGGAAACCTTTGCATTTTCCATTTCTCACGATTTACGATCGCCCATTCGGCAAATCAATGGGTTTGTGAGTTTACTCAGGCAATCTTTGGAGCCATTTCCCTGCAATGCAATAGTTTTTCACTATCTACAAACGACTGAAAATTTGGCAGACCGTTGCAGACGCATGATTGACGACTTGTTGCATTTTTCTCGCACAGGTCGAGTCGAAATGCAGTATTCCACGGTTAATATGACGCGATTGGTCTACGAAATTTGTAGCTTGGTTGAAATGCAGCTGAGAGACCATGAAATTGTTTGGCAGATCACAAATTTGCCAGAGATACAGGGCGATCGCAACTTACTGCGGCAGGTATGGCAAAATTTGATTGACAATGCAGTGAAATATAGCTATTCGAGACCTTGTATTGAGATTGAGATCGGCGCCCGATCAACCCTAGACGAAACCATCTTTTTTGTTAGAGATAATGGAATCGGTTTTGATATGCAGGATGCCGATCGACTGTTCAGCGTTTTTCAACGGTTACCCAATACCACCGCAGTGGATGGCACTGGGGTTGGGCTAGCCAATGTTCAGCGGATTGTGCGTCGTCATGGCGGTCGCGTTTGGGCAGAAGGCGAGATCGAGGGAGGCGCAACTTTCTACTTCTCGCTACCTCATGGGCGATCTCAGTCCTGAGCAGCTGACTTACAGCCATTTTCATGGACATAAGCCACTCCCATCTCCCCATCCCCCTGTAAAGGGACGAATCCATCTGAAAACTGCTGAAAACGTCCGAGCATATTCCCACTCATAATCAAGGCATAGCATTGTGCAGAAGTTATCCATCGGAAATAAAATAGATCCCTCTTTAGATAGTTGTTTGTCTCATAATTTGGACAGTATTAGTATTAGTTTAAAGTCACCTAGTTGTAGGTTCGGTCGCAGTGTCTCAGAGGGTGTTTGAAAAGGTGCCCGCTGTGATGTTGAGCACTCGGAGATCCCCCATCTGGCCCCCCTTAAAAGGCTACGGTGTACACACAAATCTCAGATTCAAGGCGAAACCCCTGGAGATCCCCCCACCCCCCCCCTTAAAAAGGGGCTTCAGATTTCATAGTTCCCTTTTTAGGGGGATTTAGGGGGATCAACCCACTCAATGACATCACTGATTACTTGTGTGTACACGGTAGCCTTAAAAAGAGGGGGATCAGCCTCGAAGTCCCCTCTTTTTCTAGCGCAGCGGTGCATTAGCACGGGGAGTTAGGGGGATCGTGTCTGTTACTACCTGCGAAAGGACTTTTAAAATATCCTCTTAGAAGCAGCTCGATTTCCCTAATCCTCCATGAGTCAAATTCAGCGCACCATTTTGATCATTGATGATGATTCGGTCGATCGAGCACTTTATCAGCGATATTTGCGTCGAGATAAAGACCACAGCTATCAATTTTTAGAAGCGAGTTTGGGCGAAGCTGGATTAAAACTCTGGCAACAGCAGCGTCCGGATGTGGTCTTGCTGGATTATCGACTGCCCGATTTGGATGGGTTGACATTTCTGACTCGACTCCAACAGCAGTGTGAGCAGATCAGCTTGCCTGTGATTATGGTGACGGGGCAAGGGAGCGAAGAGATTGCTGTCCAGGCAATTAAAATTGGCGCACAAGACTATTTAGTCAAAGAACAAATTACACCTGAAAGCTTGCAATTAGCGGTCAATGGTGCAATTTCAACGGTTCAACTGCGCACCCAACTGCAACAACGGATCGACCTAGAGCGATTGAGTGCCCAAATTACCCAGCAAATTCGTCAATCGTTGGATCTGAATGACATTCTAGACGCCACGGTGATTGGGGTTCGGCAGTTTCTCCAAACCGATCGCGTGGTGATTTTGCGGTTGGATGCTGGAAGTCGGAGTACGGTTGTTGCAGAGTCTGTGGGAGAGAGCTGGCAATCTCTACTGTCAATGCAATTTGAAGATATTTGTATGGACCACTCTACCCACGATTTGAGCCATCAGAGTAAGGGTGTTGCCAAGGCAAATATTTACGATGGTAGTGTTGAACCTTGCTATGTCGAACTGCTCAGCCAGTTTCAAATCCAGGCAAATCTGGTCGTTGCCATTCTGTACGAGGACAAACGATGGGGATTGTTGATTGCCCACCACTGCGTAGCTCCCCGGCAATGGCAACCTTTGGAAATCGATTTGCTTCAGCAGTTAGGGGCACAAGTGAGTATTGCGGTTCGACAGGCTGAGCTGTATCAACAAGCACAACAAGAGCTAGCGGAACGGAAACAAGCCGAAGCCGAACTGAGAGTGAGTGAAGAGCGCCTGCAACTCTCCCTGGATGGATCGGGCAGTGGGATCTGGAATTGGACGATCGCAACGGGAGATATCTACATTAGTTCTGGCTGGCTAGAAATGCTGGACTATCGCCCAGGCGAACTCACGGGGCATCTCAGTACTTGGGTGCAACTCATCCATCCCGATGACAAACCCTGGGTGATCGATCGCCTGAATGCCCATCTGGAAAATGATACGATTCCTTATCGATTTGAATATCGGCTCCGTACGCGATCGGGCCACTGGAAATGGATTGCCAACTACGGCAAAATCGTGGTTCGGGATGAACAGGGCAAACCCCTAATCATGGCAGGCGTTCACCAGGATATTAGCGCTCGTAAACAAGCAGAAGCTGCCCAAAAAGCCAGCGAAGAACAGTTCCGTACTCTGGCAGATAACATGTCCCAGTTTGCCTGGATGACAGACGCCAGTGGTTGGACTACCTGGTATAACCGTCGCTGGTTTGAATACACCGGCACCACACTAGAAGAAATGCAGGGATGGGGCTGGCAACAAGTCCTGCATCCTGCTCACGTCGATCGCGTAGTTAAATATTTTCGCCACTGTATTGAAACGGGTACGCTCTGGGAAGATACTTTCCCGCTGCGGGGACAAGATGGCACCTATCGCTGGTTCTTATCTCGTGCTATTCCTATCCGAAACGAAGCAGGGCAGATGATTCGCTGGTTTGGCACTAACACCGATATTGACGACTTTAAGCAGGCAGAAGCGTCTTTGCAACAAAGTGAAGAACGCTTGCGTTTGGTTTTGGAATCTTCTAGGCAGGGAATGTGGTATTGGGATCTGGAAAAGGATATTTTGACCTGGACAACGCAATGTAAGGCATTGTTTGGTTTGGCTCCGGATGCCGAAATGTCTTATGAGGTGTTTCTCAACGCGCTATACCCGGACGATCGCCTACGTACTAACGAAGCTGTGACTGCTGCAATTTATGATCACGTGGACTATGACATTGAATACCGCAGCTTGTGGCCAGATGGGACTGTGCGGTGGATTGCGGCAAAAGGTCACTGTGCTTATAATGCACTCGGACAACCAATTCGATTGATGGGTGTGGCGATCGACATTACCCAACGCAAACAAACTGAAGAAGCCTTGCGACAAAGTGAGGAACGCTATCGGTGTCTGGCAGAATTGATTCCTCAATTGGTGTGGACGGCAGATCCAGAAGGTTTACTGCTGGATGTCAATCAGCGTTGGACAAAATTTACTGGATTGAGTCTGGAGCAAGTGCAAATCCATGGCTGGGAGGTGATTATTCATCCTGATGACTTGCCCATTCTTAGTCAACAATGGGCGGTTGCGGTTCATACAGGGGCACCCTATCAGGCAGAAGGACGCATGCGTCAATCTGATGGTGCATTCCGTTGGCACTTACACCAGGCAATCCCGCAAAAAAATGAACAGGGACAAGTGCTGAAGTGGTTTGGCACGGCGACCAACATCGAAGCGCAAAAACAACTGGAAGGTGAACGAGATCGACTACTTCAGTTAGAAAAAAATGCTCGCACTGAAGCTGAACGAGTGAATCGGGTGAAGGATGAATTCCTGGCAATTCTATCTCATGAGTTGAGATCGCCCCTCAACCCTATCCTGGGTTGGACGAAACTCCTGCAATCGCGTAAATTTGACCCTACTCGTACTGCAGAAGCATTAGCCACGATCGAGCGCAACGCCAAACTTCAAACCCAATTGATTGATGATCTGTTGGATGTGGCTAAGATTTTGCGCGGCAAACTCAGTTTAAATGTTGCTCCAGTTAACTTAGCGATTGTGATTGAGCAGGCAATTGAAACTGTCAAAACGGCTGCGGTTGCCAAATCGATTCTCATTTCTCCCAAATTGTTGCCTACGGGGACGGTGGCGGGCGATGCAGCCCGTTTCCAGCAAATCGTTTGGAACTTGCTTTCCAACGCCATCAAATTTACACCGAGTGGAGGAATGGTGACTATCCAGTTGGAACCCATTGGCGATCAGGCACAAATTACGGTCACTGATAATGGCAAGGGCATCAATCCTACGTTTCTGCCTTATTTGTTTGAGTCGTTCCGACAAGAAGATGTGTCCATTACCCGGCAACATGGTGGGTTGGGTTTGGGGCTAGCGATCGTCCGATATTTGGTCGAAGCTCACGGTGGAACAGTCTCGGCGTATAGCCGAGGCGAAGGGCTGGGGGCAACCTTTGCTGTTCAGTTACCCTTGTTGTCAACGGAGCCAGGCATTTCTCCGGTCGATGGGATAGTGATAGAGGAATGCGATCTGGTTGGAGTAAGGGTGCTGACGATCGACGATGATCCGGATGCGCGTGAATTGCTCACAGTTTTATTAGAAGAATATGGTGCCGAAGTGATGACGGTGACCTCCAGTTCAGATTTTTTGGCTGCGATCCCGTCATTCCAGCCCCATGTTTTGATCAGTGATGTCGGGATGCCAACGGTGGATGGCTATACCCTAATGCAAAAAGTACGGGCGTTACCTCCTGAACAAGGGGGGACAATTCCGGCGATCGCCCTTACTGCCTATGTGCGAGAAATTGACCAACAAAAAGCGCTGGAAGCGGGCTTTCAAGAACATCTTGCCAAACCGCTTGAGCCCGATTTGCTGATGCAGACAATTGCCAGGCTGGTGGTTGATTCAGAGGGCGCAAATGATAGAGGCATCAGCACTGCAAATGAATGATCTACTTAGGAACGTGGATTAAATAACACTGAATTTCTACTGTACGGGCGCGGCATTCGGCTGAGGTTTCTAGAGCAATGCAAGAATGTTTTACTGAATGCCATAACTCTACGCCGAGAATTACACATTAATTAATCTGTGATCCTTAAGGCGATCTTGTATGCAGGCACAACGGAGTTGTTAGTCCCATTACTGATGCATTGATTGTTGCAATCTGCTATTTAGAGCAAGTTGGGTGCATTTTGAGGTTTTCCTATGAAAACGCATCTTCTCTTATTGGGCTACGCGATGCTGCAGCCACTGCTATGGTGGCTAGTTATAGTGGGGGGGGCAACGTTTTCTGGCTATCCTGGAGCGGTGTTCATGACGCCGTTGGCTTGGCTGGCGTTTAGTCTCTGGGTCGGTATTACATATAAAGCGCAGGCGCAGGATCAGGGAGTTCGTCCGCGCTGGTATTGGGCAGCAGCAGGGGGCGCAATTTTGGGACTGATCTTGGGATTGATCTTTACGATTGTAGTTTTGGTATGGATGCCAGTGGAAGCGAATCGCCCTGATGAAATGGAAAAAGCCATCAATGTTATTAAGTTTATGATTGTGGCTGGGTGTATCGTTTGTCCCTTAATTTCAATGCTCAGTTCGATTTCCCGAACAGAGATTTAGCACATTTTCAATGCATCCAAGTTTCGGGTGAGTTCGGTAGCTCATTATCTTCATAGCTAAACATGTGTTTGAAACCGGGGCTTAGATATTCTTGGCTATGGGCAATATCCCAATCCCAGTATCCTGCCAGGATAACGTCAAGAATCTGTTCCAGTAGGGTTAGCTCTTGGCGAATCTGCTCAGCTTGCAATCGTGCTGCTTCTGCTTGTTTGCGATCGGTAATGTCCGGTGTAAGTGCCCAGCATTCGTAAGGGGTTGTCTGGGATGGCAGGTAATGATTTTGCCCAACGAGAGAATCCATTCCCAGTCACCTGTTTGGGTTCGCTGGCGAAATTCCACCGCATACCCAGGGATTTCATCTTCTACAGAAAAAGCTGGGTTAAAATTATGCCGACTGTTCAGCTTTGTTGGCGCTTTCAGTCCTACTCCAGAGTGATTTTGAAGTTTTGTAATAAGAAAGACAGAAATCTGGGAACGTCTGCGGCATGATTGGCTTGTGTGAGGAGTGAACAGAAAACTAACGAGCCCCCGGAGTCGAAACAAGGTCAGACGTCTGGGGGCTTTTAGTGAAAACTGATCCCATGCCCAATGATGCTCCCGGTAGTGCTTCAAAGGTGTTGTTGATATTTTTGAAAGCTTTGCTGAGCAAAGCTTTCAAAAATATCAACAACATGTCTAGAACATAACCGTTGCTCCCTAGAGACAGGGTATTCTATTGACTCAAACAATACCCAGCATCCGATAGCGCAGTTGGAATTGCCTCAGCCAGCCACGTTTGCTGTACTTGTTTTGCCACCTTGGCTTCCATAAAGGCATTCACCGTCTCTTGCCAGCGTTTATCGGCGCTGGGAAGGGCTAAACCGTAGAAGTCGCAAGACAGAGGCTTTTGGGGAATGAGTGTGTAGTTCTCAACGCTAAGTTTTTGCTGACGCAAAGCACCGAGGAGCAACACTCCATCACTGGCAAGGGCATCAATTTCTCCCTGATTAAGTGATTGCAACCCCTGCTCCCTGCCGATCGCACCTAGAAAATTGACTGATTTGGCTTTGGGATAGTGATTTTGAATAAACTGTTCGGTCAGGCTATTTTTGAACGTGCCAATACGAATCCCTTCGAGAAACCCATTGGGGTTAATCGGGGCTTCGTTGCCTTTTTTAACGAGCAATTGTGTGCCTGTAGCAAAAAATGGATAGGAGAATGCCACGCCTTTGACATCTTGGCGGATGGTGTCGGGTCCACAGCCCAAATGCACCGTTTTGTCTTGTACCAGCTTGAAGCGATCGTCCAGTGACGCATTGAACCTGACCACTTCCACCCCACCAGGCACATTGAGCTGCTGGGTGAGTTGGCTGGCGAGGGCATCTGCCAGCGCATCACAGTAACCAGTCCAGCGATTGGCTTGGGCATCAAAGTAGCTAAAGGGAGGCGTATCGCCGCGAAATGCCACTTTGAGAGTGCCCGTGCGCTGGATTTCTTGCAAGATCGATTCTTTGGGTTGGGGGGCAATGGCGAGAACCGGTTTGGGGACGATCGGCAGCGGTGGCTCTTTGCCATAGGCGGTGATGATTTGGGCCGGTGTCAGCGATCGCACCAACTTCAGTGGCAAGGTATCGGCAGTAGTAGGAGATTGCCCATACGCCACCGTCAACGCATCGGCGTAAGAAGCGGTGAGGTAGGGGCGAAACTCCGCCCGATTTTCTAAATAAACATGAAAGAACGCCACACTCATACTCTGAAAGTATCGACGCCCAATATCAGGACGCGGACTTTTCAGCAGACCGGGCAATTTCACACTGACCGCGTCTTCAGCCGTGGAGAAATGGGTGCCGTTGATCATCATGCCCAGATACTTTTCCGGGGTTTTGAGCCAGATAAAGGGATGCATCTGCTCCACAATCACGGGTGTAAAGACATCGCGACTGCCCGCCATGATGAAAGTCGGAATGTTGATGGTGCTCAAGCCTTCGGGCCCAAACAGCACACTGGTTAGCGGATAGGCGGCAAAGGTGGCTTTAATGCGGGGATCGGCAACACGATAGGGTTGGGGCGGCAAATAACGAGCACGACATTGCAACAGCACTGAAAAGTTGAGGATGTGCTGATCGGGGGTACATTCCTGGCTCAGTCGTGCCTGGTTAATAGTGGCTCCAGCCACTGCCAGTGCCGTGGTGCCGCCAAAGGAGTTGCCCATCACTCCAATTTGCTGAAAATTGATCCGATTTGTCCAGGCAGGATCGGTAGTAGCGAGTTGTTGCAGTTTGTCGATCGTGTAACTGATATCCAGATTGCGACTAATAAACTCCAGTGGACTGATATCCACATTTAACCCTTCGCCTGCCAGATAAGCGTTGCGGTATGCCAGGTCACTACCCAGATGTTCAGGTGCGACGGTGACAAAGCCATGGCTTGCCAGGTGTTGGGCAATGTAACCGTAGGAAGCTCGCGTGGAACCAAAGCCATGGGTTACCACCACCATGGGAGCCGGTTGGGTAAGACCTTCCGGTAGATAGACATCCGTGACCAGATCATAGGTCGTCGAAAGTCCTTCCAGGGTTGGTCGCAGGGCATCCACCTTAAAAGTCAGGGTCTGTTTGTTAACTCGATAGGGACCCGGTTTACCTAGGTCAGGTAGTTGGGCATAGTTGATGGCAGGATCGGCAGCAGATTCGGTGGCAGATTCTTGCGAGATGGCAGCAACAATCGCATCTCGATAGTGAGGCAGGACGGTCACCTGTTTTGCCAGTTCCAGTACGGTTGCCACATCGATACGTACACTTTTGGTAGGGTAGTGGCGCATCACATTGAGAACGGTTAAGCCTTCCCGATCGCTGGCTGCCAGCAAGACAGCAGCCCGAATCGCGTAGAAGCCATTAATTCGGGAATCGGTTTGGATAATTTGTCCCAGACGCTTAATACCTGCTTCCGCCATCTGAATGCTCAGTAGGCGATCGAGCATCCCCGGATTGATCTTCAACTGTTTCTGTAACCCATCCCGTAACAATGTCAACTGTTGTGGCTTCAGGTGATGAGCAAAAAAAGCAAATTCACTATCGACTTTCCCTTCTTTGACAAAGACTGACAAAGATTCGATCGGAAGCGATACTTCCAACAAGCCATAAGACAGCAAAATCCGTTCGGCAGCGGCGACTGGCTTTGGCTTAACCAGCGGCACACACAAGCCCACACCTAGGGCAAGGCAGGTGAATAAAAAACGGAATCTGCTTTTGTGAATAGGTTTGGTTGCCTGGTCGCTCATGATTCACCCCTGTGATCTGGTGCTCGCCTATGATACCTTCCTGGCAAAAAAACTGCCGATTTGTAATCCAATGAAACCGATCGTGGCACTTCCCAGCCAGTAAAAAAACGCCATGCCCCGGTTGCCCGACTGTAACAGATTGGCGGTATCGAGCGCGTAGGTAGAGAAGGTGGTGTATGACCCCAAAAAACCCACCGCCACTAACAATCGCAAATCTGGGGAGGTAATGGTGCGTTCCAACGTTAAGGTGACAAAAAAGCCCATCAGCAGTGCCCCGGTGATATTGATGAAAAAAGTTCCGTAAGGAAATGCGGTTCCCAACCAATGGGTAAAGAGGAGGGTCAGATAATAGCGGCTTAAAGCTCCGGGAATCGCTCCCAGACTAATTGCCAGCGGCGCTCGCACAGCGGGATCAGCAGAAGTTGTCACTGCCAAAATTTTACTGACAAGACTCGACCAAATCTGTAAAACCATGTTGGATTTTGGAGGTTGCTGATTTGAATAGATTGGGTGTTTTGCCGATTAAACCATGGGGATGGCGCATCTCAAGCAACGCCGCTCAAACAAACTGGTAGAAGGAGGGTAACCCAATATTGGGCTGCTTCTTTGGATGTGCATCCCTGTCCTGAAAAAGGGACTGATTGGCATCAATCTCTCACATTGGAAAGAGGGCAAGCCCTCTGCAGACTTTCTAACCTAAGACAATCGCTATCCAACCCACGCATATCCAACCCAATCGTGAGAACAAAGAAAGGAAAAAACGATGTCTTATCAGCACATTGAAGAGTTACCTGATACCGTTAAAAACCATCTTCCGAAGCACGCGCAGGAAATTTTCCTGGCTGCTTTTAACAATGCCGAAAAAGAATATCAAGCAGAGGAACGAGCTTTTAGAGTGGCTTGGAGTGCGGTTAAACACAAGTATGAAAAGGGCGAAAATGAAGATTGGCACATCCAGAAAAAATAAGTGACCTTCTGCTGACACTTTCAGCTGGCACTGTTGATCAAAATAGATTGACGGTATTGCTAATAGCAGTATGAATTACAATAAAGTTTCAATTCATACCACTCTCATTTCGTCCCTTGATTAAGCAATGCTGGATTGACTATGCAGGGTCAACATTGAGGGGGGCATGATGCACCACATTCAGCACTTCTCGAATCACCATGCCGTGTTGGACAATTTCTTTAACTTGAGGTAAAAATTGGCCGATCGCGTCTGCCCGATCGATGATGATCACGACCATAGGCAACTCTGAAGAAAGCTCCAGAATCTTAGCCGTGTGAATGGCGTGATTCTGGCGGGTGCCAAATCCTGCCACCCCTCTCAATACCGTTGCGCCTGCCAGTCCCTGCTGTTGGGCAACCTCGACGATCGCTAAATAAACGGGTTTGCCATGCCATTGGTCAGACTCCCCCACATAGATGGTCAGTTGTTCATAATGGCTCATTCTCACCTCCAGTGGAAGGACGATAGAACTTTCAAAGCGGACTGTTGCTAGTCGCCTCAACAGTAGGGCGTGCCGTCTTTATGAGTGAACTGCCACCGACTGTCCACCTGTAAGGCTTGCAGGTCGTCATCGGGATAGGTTGCGGCATCGCCCGGTGTCCTGTCACCGATTTCAAGGTACAAGACCTCCTCTGCGGTTTCGTTGACTAAACAGTGTCCGTTTCCGGTGCCCGCCCTGAAACCTGCACACATGCCCGGTGCAAGTTGGGTTTGTCCTGCATCGGTGTGCAGAGTGGGGTGTCCCTGCAAAATGTAAACGAACTCGTCTTGTTGGGTGTGCGCATGACGAAGTGCCGAAACCGCATTGGGAGCCAAGCGCGTCAGGTTGACACCAAAGTTTCTGAGTCCAAACAATTCACCAAGCGGACGCTTTTCCCTGCCTGCCATGCGCGATGCGAACGGCTCTGGATAATTTGAGGACTTGGTGCGTGCAGGTACCTCAGCGGCATGGATGGCGATCGGGTTTGTCTGTTCTGTCATACAAGCCTTGTGAGATGAAAACACAACCAAACGATTCGGCAATTACGCTGCCATTGGATGAGATAAAATCTCCCATTTTTTGCAACTGAAACTGGGGGTTAGGCATGCAACCATCAAGCAACCCATTGAAACTTCTACTGTGACCCATTTTACAACGGGCTAGTAAATCATGATCCAAAAAGGATTTGCCAAGCAGCGATGTAAATTGCCAAACCTGCCATCGAGTGGCTGACGTAGCTACTCCAGATCGATCGATATCTGCGATAAGACTCTGACCATACAAGTCCAGCAACAAACACTGCTAAAGTACCTAAAACAACTATTTTCCAGTCAGTATAAAATATTAGAACAATGATGTGATGGACTGTAAAAAAGCCAGCAGTCAAGAAGACGGCCCCCCTTGCCGAGATTAATTCTTCGCATCTACGATAAACAAACCAGCGCCAAATATATTCCTCGATTAATGAGTTAATTAACGCAAAATATATGCAACCCATCAGAAAAATAGGTTGACTAATCAAGCCAACTTGTTTCACCTGATTTAGCACCTCAGCCTGGTTAATCCACTGTTTAGCAAACAGCCAATAAATTACAAGAATAATACTAAACATCAATAATCCAACCACAATTCCAGTTATCCAATCGCGCCGCTTTGGCTTAGGAATTCTTAAAGGCTGTTGATCGACCCCCAATAGCCAAGCTATCGGCAAAACCAGCAACCACATCTGACAGATAATCAATCCGATCTGTCCACTCACTCCGGGAGCAATCAGGAGCGACATGATTGCCCCTATACTCGGAAATGGGACCGTCAACAGTAGAGCAAGCAGTTCACGACGACGATGAGGTATTTTTTGAAACACAAAGCTTTCCCACGATTGCTAGATTGAGTTTGAATAACTCAGCCTAACGGAGAGATCTGTTAGATAGGAGAATAAGACAGACAGTTTTTTGCCTGTCTAATGCTAAGTTCAACCGCATCATCGCAGTCTGCAACGAGTATTGTCAGTCGTTGGGATACTTAAGCAATTGGGTTTCATGCGTCAAGCCAACGCGCGTATGGTTTACGCTAATAGCCTTTGGTATGGCTTCGCTAACGCTAACCCACCCTGCATCTAAATCAGCCCACCTACTGATTGCAACTTTGAGATAACACGATCGATAGACAAGGTCATATCTGTAAGCATTGAGCCTGTTGGTAATGTTTTAATAACGACATGCGGAATGACTGAGATTTTAGGTGTTTAATCCTTTTGCTTGTGCTTCTTTTTTTGGGATGCCCTTTTGTCAAGAATCGGGGAACCTGAAGTTCTGAAGCCGGGCGATCAGGCGCTGTCAATCAGCGCTGCGACGACCTCCCGCTCAACCGATCACAACCACCATGAGTAAACAACCCGCAGAAAATACCTACCTCCAACAAGTCCTGCAAGAAAAAGCTGAGGTAGATCGCCAGCTCAGCCGCAGTCGTCGTGCTCCAGTGGCTCCAGGAGCTGCTCCGGCTCCATTGGGAGGAACGTCGCCGCCGACCAGCCGGGCGATCGATTACCGCATCACTGGGGTCTGGATCTGGAAAAGTGTCATTGTGCCGCCCAATGTCTACACCGTCCATACTCGACGCGGACACCGTACCCCCTTACACATCGGTCAAGGCATTTCCTTTCGTTTCAATCCCCTCACGGATGCCTTTTTGGTGATTCCTGCTGCGGTTCAAACCATTTTGATCAACGCCAACTGCATCTGTATTGAACGGCAAGGATTGTTGGTACAAGCTTATGTGCAATGGATTATTAACGATATTCAAACGGCATACCGGAAACTGGACTTTTCTGATCCAGAAGACCCGATGGGCATTGTCAACTTGCAGTTGCGCGAACAGGCGGAAGCTGCCATTAAAGATAAAGTTGCTACGCTCAGCATTGATGAAGTTTTAAGTGACAAACAACCGATTATTGAGGAGCTAACCCATCGCTTGCAAACGGTGGCTGAGGGCAGTGGCGGGGAGGAGGGCAGGCATTCTCCCTCGGAGGGGTTGGGTCTCAAGATTGTGACGGTTCAGATTAAGGAAGCGATCGTCAGTTCAACCCAGTTATGGCACAACTTGCAAACTCCTTTCCGCGCCGAACGGGAAAAACTGGCGCGGCTGGCACAACTGGAAAGTGATCAGGAAATCACTGCTCGCGAACTGGCGAATCGCCTGAGTAGTGAGCGCGGGGAACTGAATGTTGCCAGCGAAATTGCCCAACTCCGAGCTGAGCAAACCCGCATTGCCTACGATCGTGAACAGACGGAGAAATTGCGCCGTAACCAGGTAGAACAGGAGGCTGAGCGTCAGATTTTGGCAGAACAGAACCGTACTGCCCAGGCTCGCAACCAGGCTCAATTAGAGTTGGTGTTGCAAGAGCTGGAGCTGGAAAAACAACGCATCACTGCTGAAATGGAGAAGGTGCAGCAACAAATTCAGTTGGATGCCATCCAGGCTCAGAAAACACTGGCACAAGCCTCTGCTGGACTAGAGGTGCAGGAATTACAGAACCAGGCTGATATGACTCAACGCGATCGGCAATTGGATCTCGATCGCAAGCAGCGTCAGATTGAAAATGAACTGTCCGATCGTCATATTCAGGCTCAGTTAATCGCGCAATTACCCGACATTGCCCGACACCTACCCACGCCTCAAGAACAACGCACGACCATCATTACCTCAGAGGCGCAAGAGGGTCTGGTCAATCCGCTCTTGGGCTTTCTGGCAGGGCTGTCAAATTTAACGCAGGACATCTTTAAGCGCCCTGATAATCATGAACCGGATGAATGATTTTCCATCTTTCCAAGGGTGTTGCTGGATCGGTAAGCTGTTGGGTTTCGTTACAAATATCACGCTCGTTGATGCAGAAGGGGTTGACTTGCTCAACCCAACCTACGGCGAGGGGCGATCGCACTAGGGTAGGTAGCCGTCCTGCTTTGGATTACAAACTGAGATTAGGTTCTTTACCTCCCAGAAGTCGAGTAGAAATTCACTTTCTTTCTGTCAAGCCTGAAGAATTTGGCTCAAATCTTAACCTTAGTATGAAATTTGAAGAAGCATATAAACACTATATTCATGGTGAGTTTCAATATCTTTTGATGGGAGAATATATTCAGCGTAGTTTTTTAGTGATCATGAATTTTGACGAGTCAACAAGAATTATTACCTCTCACGAATGTGAAGATGTTGATGGGTCAAAACAACTTTTAAAACGCATGCTTGCTTAGTAGGCAGAGCTTAATTTTCTAAGTCTTTAAGAGTAGAATGTTGTACTGTGCGGTCTAACAACTGTGTCGCAGCGGACGGTATCAAGATCTTGGACGTTGCTGAACACGACCGTTGGCTGGAAACGCTGAAATTCAAGATTTTCAGGTTACACCAGATGGGGAGGTTCTCTGATCAGTCAGATTAACGGTGCCACGATGTCTGATGAAGAGCTGAGGCAATACTTTCTCCAGCCTCGTGAGGATAAGATAGCGCTTCAAGCTTATTTGGACAGATTGAGTAATCATCCCCGCACCATGATTACTACTGTAGATGATGCTGACTTTGACGATAAGATTCAAGCAATTGTTTTGCGACAGATGAGATCGGCAAATAGTAACGATAATGCAGCAGTTTAATACACAGCCCTTAAAGGACTCGCTCAGGCAGGAAAAGTTGTGTGGTAAAAGATTCCAACAGAAAAAATAATCCCAGCTTGAATCAATTCGGTTTGCGATCGCTCAGTCTGGGCAGCAACTGCTGCATCAACTTACCGCAAACTCTGTGTACTGTCGCACATGAGGTGCCTGATATGCCAACACGATGTCTTGTTTCGGCACTCCCTTATCTGCTAATTGATCTGCAATTGCATCTTCAGTGCCATCATGTTGCACCCAAATTTTGCCATTGATAATATCGACATGTAAAGCACAGCCATAGATTCGAGTACTGCTATCTTTCCATCCTAGATTTACAAGTTGATAGTGATCACCCTCTCGATCAAAAATTGTCTGAGTTTTGATTGGATCACTGGGAGAACGTAATTTGGCTCTCTCTGTTAATGACTCCTGAATTAATTGACGATACAAATTCAACTTATCCATTGGGCAACCTCCTGTTTTTCTGTGTTATATACTAATAACGGAATTTGGTTGCGGCGAATCACAGTTTGAATAAATGGATACTTGAAAAACCGCTTATAAACATCTGATGGAACCGCCAAGTACAACCGTCTATCTACATCTTCTTCCTCTAAAGCAATGCGATAGTTAATAAATTGTCCGATCGCAGTATGAAATTCTGAAATCGTTGAAGCGGCTAAGAAAGTCTTGATCTCTACAGCGATTTTATCACCATCTTTCGTTGCTGCAATTAACCGCTCTGCACCTAAATCGATATAGAAATCAACAAAGCCTAAATCGATATGGTACGGATCATGAGTAATTGTCCACCCCTCATTCTCAAGGGCAATCCTAACAAGCTGATGAAATACATCTTTTGCAGGCATTGTAGGGAATTCACTAGAAGTTGAAAGCATCTGTCTAGTATTTTATCGTGTTAAGTTATGACGATTAATTTTCGATCGTCACCTAATGCTTTTATTGCCTGCTTCGGAGGTGGGTGCCATTGCTCTGATGCCACTCGTATGTCCTTTCAACCCCTTAAAACACTCCCCAGTGCGATGCCGATTTTGTAGGGTGTGTTCCCCACGACAACCCCTAATTACTCCGCCGATAAATTCCTAGGAACGCACTAGGATTATGGACTTTAAGCAAGCGATCGCAGTCTAAAAATATGCCCATAACGCCTATGCACACCGACCGCCGAGAAATTATCTGTTGGAATTCAAAGGGTATCTGCGCCGGGTTATGGGCATCGTTAGCTGTCTTTCTTCCATTAAGTTTTTCACTACCGAGAGATTATCTGTGGGGGGGCTAAGATTGAGCAAAAGGAGGCTAAGCTGGTGGGTAAGTTCGTCTGTGATCCCCTAGTCCTAGCAGATTTTGGGTGAGTGGTAGGAGGTGATCAAGTCCTGTACCGAACTCCCAATTGGGGTTGGTAGATCACAGGAGGGACATTGGATACAGCGAGCTTAGTTGTTAGCAGGCAAGATGAATGTCTGTAGATTACTTCGGTACGTTTTTTACTAAAGATGGCTTTGATTTTACAGGGCTTCTGAATGCAGACTTCTTTTAACCTATAAAGAATATTGTTTCAGCATAAGCACTACGTATCATTAGCTAAACTTCCACTTATTGCTATAGATTCAGTAGGTTTTGTTGAGTATGGAGATATCAAGAATGAAAATACTTTTATCAAATGACTCGACACATATGCACAGCTTAATAGTATAGGTATCACAGTCGAAGAATTATGGGAGCATCGCAATTCTTTGCTTCATATGAATAACCTTGACTCTAGGAAAATTACCAATGGGAAGGTAAGACGTTTGATAGATTATGTTGGTGAATGCCCTCTGACTTTGAACCAGATGCGATCAACACAGGGTACTACAATCTACAAAAGCTAATAATTGCATTTGGTGAAGCCTGTGGAAATTGGTTCTGTGAGTGGGCAACTAGAGAACTTGAGCAATAGGAAAATGTAAAGTCAGGTTCTTCAGCCTAAAATGATGAATAACATGTATGGTGGGCTACGATGAGCATCAGTCTTGCTCCTGACCAAGAACGTCTGATTCAGATCAAGCTCCAGTCTGGTAAGTACCGCTCTGTCGAAGAAGTGCTTGAAATGGCGTTGCGATTGCTGGATGAGTACGATCGTGCCGATGCAGAGTGGGTAGAGGAAGTTCGTACCAAAATTGACGCAGCAATTGAAGCCTCGACCCATACCCCCCAATAGATGGCGAAACGTTCGTTAACCAGATCTTAGAGCGGTTCCAGCGAGCAAATCAGGCATAGGTATGAGTCGCTACGTCATCAACATTCTTGCCAGCCAAGATCTTAACGACATCGCTGACTACTTTGCCGAAAATAGCCTTGAAGCGGGCGATCGTTTTTTTCGCGCCTTCAACCACAAGTGTCAACTACTGGTTGCTTTCCCTAACAGTGGTAAAAACTATGCGACAATCCGCCCTGATCTTCGAGGATTGTCTCTGGAAGGCTATGTCATTTGCAGTCTACACAAGTTGTGTGTAGGAAAAGGCAGCCCCGATCTGTTCTACGAGAAGATGGATTTTGTCAGACCCTGCTAGCTGGTTATCGATTCTTCTGGATTGATGCACGATCGTCAACACCTCAAGACAAGTCAAATTTCCCCATCCAACCCCCGCGATAGAATGGAGAAATCCCCAAAAATCGGGGGTTTCGAGTTCTTTTTTGTTTACTGGGGGTTATCAGCCGTGGTGGTTCAGGGTTCAGGTCAGGTCTATGAGGCACAAACACAAGCGATCGCCCGCCAACTCTTATCTGCAACGCGGGAAAATCGTTCCTTCTTCGCCCAGATGCGAGACCAAATGCGCTGGGACGACAAACTATTGGGGTGGGCAATGGGCAACCCCGGCTTGCGAGTGCAACTATTTCGTTTAATTGATTGTCTGCCCTCGCTGCGCAGCAAAGCCGAAATTGCCCGTCACTTGCAGGAATATCTGGGCGATACCACCGTGGAGCTGCCTGCGGCGCTGAAGGGACTGCTCAACTTTGCCAGCCCCGAAGCCCTGCCGGGACAGGTTGCTGCTACAACACTCTCCACTGCCGTGGAAACCCTGGCGCATAAATATATTGCCGGAGAAACCATCCAGCAGGTGATCAAAACCCTGGGGCGGTTGCGGAAAGACAAAATGGCATTCACGGTGGATTTGTTGGGAGAAGCCGTGATTACGGAAGCCGAGGCACAGTCTTACCTCGATCGCTACTTAGAGTTGATGGAGCAATTGACCGATGCGGCAAAAAGTTGGTCACCCGTGGCGGCGATCGACGAAGCCGAGGGCGAATCCTTACCCAAAGTGCAGGTGTCGGTGAAGCTGACTGCGTTCTACTCTCAATTTGACCCACTGGATGCCAAGGGGAGCCAGGAACGGGTGAGCGATCGCATCCGCATTCTGCTGCGACGGGCGAAAGAATTGGGTGCTGCCGTCCACTTTGACATGGAACAGTATGCTTACAAAGACCTGACTCTGGCGATTCTCAAGCAACTGCTGATGGAAGACGAGTTTCGCGATCGCACCGATCTGGGGATGACTATCCAAGCCTATCTGCGCGACAGCAAACGCGACCTGAAAGACCTGATTGTCTGGGCAAAAGAGCGGGGACATCCCCTAACCATACGTCTGGTCAAGGGTGCCTATTGGGATCAGGAAACCATCAAAGCAGTGCAGAAGGATTGGGCACAACCCGTTTATAACGACAAAGCGTCTACCGATGCCAATTACGAAACCCTGACCCAGTTATTGTTAGAAAATCATGAATACCTTTATGCGGCAATTGGTGGACACAACGTACGCTCTCAAGCCCACGCCATTGCGATCGCTGAGGAATTGAAAATCCCCCGGCGACGGTTTGAGTGTCAGGTGCTCTATGGCATGGGCGATAAACTAGCAACTGCGATCGCTGATCGGGGCTATCGGGTGCGGGTCTACTGCCCCTACGGCGAACTGATTCCCGGTATGTCCTACCTGATCCGTCGTCTGCTGGAAAACACTGCTAACAGTTCTTTCCTGCGGCAAAACCTGGAAGAACGTCCGGTGGAAGAATTGCTGGCGAAGCCAGTGGGGAGACAGCAGGCAGGAGACAGGGGGCAGGAGACGGAAGATGGGAGACGGGAGACAGCCTCGATCTCTCAAGCTTTCCAAAATGCTGCAGATACAGATTATGCCAATGCGGCCCACTGTCGGGAAGTGCAACAGGCATTGGCAAGCGTGCGGCAACGGTTAGGCAAGACCTATCTACCCCTGATTGATGGGGAGTGGGTACAGACTACCTCGTCTGTGAATTCGGTGAATCCTTCCAATTTTAGCGAGACAATCGGTCAGGTAGGCTTGATTAGCTTAGAACAGGCAGACCAGGCGATCGCGGCTGCTAAAGCGGCGTTTCCTGCCTGGAAGCGCACGCCTGCCAAAGAACGTGCTGCTATTCTGCGCAAAGCTGCCGATTTGATGGAGCAGCGACGGCAAGAATTGATTGCCTGGATGGTGTTGGAAACGGGCAAAGTGGTGAAAGAAGCTGATCCCGAAGTGTCCGAGGCGATCGACTTCTGCCGCTACTACGCCGATGAAATGGAACGTTTGCAAGCAGGTGTTGCCTACGACTATCCCGGTGAAACCAACCGCTACCACTACCAACCCAGAGGTATTTCCCTGATCATTTCTCCCTGGAACTTTCCGCTGGCAATTCCCACAGGTATGACCGTGGCATCGCTGGTGGCGGGCAACTGCACCCTGCTCAAACCTGCCGAAGTGTCTTCGGTGATTGCGGCAAAACTGGCAGAAATCCTGGTGGAAGCAGGGATGCCTAAAGGTGTGTTCCAGTTTGTTCCAGGTAAGGGTTCCAGTGTGGGGGCGCATATGGTCAAGCACCCCGATGTGCATATGATTACCTTCACCGGATCGCAGGAAGTGGGTTGTCGCATCTATGCCGATGCCGCAATTTTGCAACCGGGCCAGAAACACTTGAAGCGGGTGATTGCGGAAATGGGTGGGAAAAACGCCATCATTGTGGATGAAAGCGCTGATCTGGATCAGGCAGTGCAGGGGGTGGTGCAGTCTGCGTTTGGTTACAGCGGACAGAAGTGTTCCGCTTGTTCCCGCGTGATTGTGCTGGAGCCAATTTACGATACGTTTTTGCGGCGACTGGTGGAAGCCACCCGATCGCTCCATCTGGGACAAACCGAATTTCCCGGTACCAAAGTCGGTCCAGTGATCGATGCCAGTGCCAGAGATCGGATTCGTGAGTCAATCGAAAAAGCCAAGTTAACCTGTGAAGTGGCACTAGAGATGCCTGCGCCCGAAGGGGGGTACTTTATTGGACCCACCATCTTCCATCAGGTTGCACCCGATGCGGCGATCGCTCAAGAAGAAATCTTTGGTCCAGTGCTGGCGGTGATGCAGGCAAAGACGTTTGCAGAAGCGCTGACGATCTCCAATGGCACAAATTATGCCCTAACTGGGGGATTGTATTCTCGCACGCCGTCCCACATTGCTCAAGCGGAAGCCGAGTTCGAGGTAGGCAACCTGTACATTAACCGGGGCATTACCGGGGCGATCGTGGCGCGTCAACCATTTGGCGGTTTCAAGCTCTCTGGAGTAGGCTCTAAAGCGGGCGGTCCCGATTATCTGTTGCAATTCCTGGAGCCTCGTGCTGTAACTGAAAACATACAACGACAGGGCTTTGCTCCGATCGCAGGCGCAGAATAGTCGCCTCTTTCAGATTGTGGTGAGGCGGCAAAGCCGCCTCACCACAATCCCCTCAACAACTAGTTTGCAAGAGATCGAGTGGGCTGGGTCAAAAAAATCGAGTAGAGTAGCATTGCCGACTCTACAGATTTCATCCATGCTTCGTCGCCAATTCCATCGCCTTGTCCTGTTTGCCAAACCTGGCTTGAACCTGTCGCTGGCAACCACCCTGGTTGTTTCCAGCGGCTTACTGGTGAGTTTGCCAGGCTTGATGAAAGGTTCCCCCGGGTTGCTGCCAGTTCTGGCTGAAACTGCTACTGCCGGAACCAACCCGGTCAAAGCTCCCGATATCACTGGCACCTGGCAAGGAGAATTAGCCCCTGGACGAACCGTTACCTGGATTTTTGCTCCCCAGGGCAAACTCTTCTTTATGACTGCGCCGCCACCAGAAGGATTGCCGCCCAAAGCGTTGGAGTTGCACTATCAGGTCAATGCCAGCAGCAAACCCATGGGCTTGAATATCGATTTGGCAGAAAACCGGACTGTCCTGACTATTTTTGAACTTGCTGCGAACGACCAAATGCGGATTCAAATCTTGGGAACTGCGCCTGGACAACCGCGACCTACGACTTTCGATCGTCCATCCCTTTTCCGAAAAGTGTCTCCGACAACTGCCCTTCCCCCTAATACCGAAGTAGTGGGTGGACGTAGTCGTACCCACTAATCCAGGATGGGCGCGATCGCCCAGGTGCCTCCTGGGTGCATCTCTGCAAACAGTGCAAGAATAGACCTCCAGTCAGAACTCATCCGCGTTTGAGAGTGTGGGCGTATTGAATTGCCTGAATCAGCCCGATCGCAAAACAGTCCGGTGAGAACTTTTGAATATGCGCCAGTGTCGCTTGCCGCATTGTCTCAAGTTGCCCTGCTGCCAACGTGATTTTGGTCATCAAATCAGTTAATTGAAGTTCATTTGCCGGGTCAAAGCCAAAGCCGGTAACGCCTTCTAAGACCAGATCTTCAAAGCAACCACAACGGTTAGACACTAAGACGGGCAATCCCGCTGCCATCGCCTCATTCACCACCAATCCCCATTGCTCCTGAGTGCTGGCATGAACAAAACAACCCGCATGGGCAAAGTAGGGCAGTAATTCAGTTTGTTGGAGAAACCCTGGTAGGTGAACCCAAGGCTCTAGGTTGAGTTCTGCAATCTGTTGCTCCAGTTGAGCCCGTAAAGGTCCATCCCCGGAAAGCACTAAATCCCAAGCCACATCACCAACTACCTGACGATACTGGGCATAGGCAGCGAGTAAGAACGGCAAGTTTTTTTTGGGAACGAAGCGACTCACAGACAAAAAGTAGGGACGCGAGATCGGGCGGGGAAAATGATGGCAACGATCGGGGTGAAAGACTTGATTATCAACAACGTCATACCCGAAACAGATGGTTGTAGCTGGCATCCCTAATTCGATTAAGTAGCGAGCCTGAGGGCTGCCACCCACCAGGGCGGATTGGTATTGTTTGACAATCCAACTTTTTAGCATTTCCTGCAGCCAATGACGAGGATTGTCCCAAGCAGTGGTTTCGGACATCAGAATCGCTGGTTTGCGATGCCATAAACTCCAGCCCAGTGCCGTTAACATGGCTGGATGGGCATAGCCTGCGATCGCAACAATATCAGGCTGTAGCCGAGTGAGCACAGTGATTAATTGAGATAACAAATGCACCAGGGGCACTTGCTCCAACGGTGAGTCTGGAATGACGGAAATCAGATGGCTAGGTAAATCACGACGATCGACCTGCCATGCATAAGTTTGTTCCTGTCGCGACAATTCCACACCCAAGACTTCCCAATTGAGAAGACGACAGTGTTGCTCTAAACTCCGGACTCTGGCAAGGTGATAGGGACCATAGTTCGTAAACAGAACAACAATTCGTGTCATGAGTCGTTCTCCAGATCACGATAAAAGTTCTGCCGGATGGCAGCAGCGCTACCGGAATCAGGAATGAAACGAGACATCTGTCGCTGCTTTTTGCGATCGAGATGTTCCAGAAAGCGGACTAACCCATAGCCAAAAATCATGGGCCAAATCACCAATAGGGTAATATCTCGCCCTAAGTTAGGGGTAATGCCCAAACCCATGAGGAACAAACAGAGTCGTAATACAGAGTATCGCTGACTCCAAAACCGACTGAGCAATGCGCTCCATAACGCCAGTAGCAAAGCGGGTGCGATCGGTCCGAGCCAGGGTCCGAAGTTGAGGACGCCCCGTCCAATAAAACCAGACGCGATCGTGGCAAACACACCAATGTCACCGCGACTACTGCCAAATCCCCGTAGCAGATTATATTGCAATCCCAAAATCGGCTTTTCTGGCCAAATTGCTCGTGGTATGAAATTCAAAAAATCTGCCAGGTAATCAAAGCCATACTGCAACTGAACCTGACCTTGATCATAAAACTGATTGATATAGAAAAGCTCGACTGCCATGTTCAGCCCCAGATGTTTCGTTTCTGGTTTGTTGATCTCTTGCCCTTGCATCAGGTTAGAAACAACGCTTTGAAATCCCACATCTCGGTAGGCAATTACGATTGTAAATAGATAGTTCAGCATCCCAAACAGCAAGAGTGAAACCAGGATTTTCATCCACCACTTTTGTTTAGAGAGCAAGAGGTAGGTAAAAAATGCAGGCATAGCTACAGCCAGAAACTGATTCCGGGTCCCGCTCAACATATAAAAGGGCCAAGAAGCCAGAATCAAGGCAAGATTGAGAATTTTAATCTGGTTGCGTGTGAAGAACAATAAGATGCCAAAAAAAGCACAGGTGAGGGTGTAAATGTAATTGGCAGAAGAAATGATAAATCCCCCTGCCCCAGCAGCCCCAGCCCCAGCACGGCTCCACATATTGATTCCGGCTCTACCTGTCAGGGGGAAGAGAGCTTCAACCAAATTCCAGTTCACGCGGCTAAGGCCAAATAATAGTAATATCAACCAGACGCTGGCGATGTAAACCAGAAAGCGATTTGGATTGAAAGTAAATTGGCTAATATAGGTCGCCATGTTCAGACGGCGATTAACTAACCGTTTGGTACAATACGAAATCATCAATCGATAACTAATTAGAAAAATAATGACTTCGGTATAGCTATCTTCAATGATTGAATTTGGGAAACTTGTATATTCTTCCGGAGTGTAAAAAATTTCAACAAAATACCATAATGCAGTGGTGGCATAGATAATCAGGGATGGAATTCCCCAGGCACGATTTCTGCGGAGGAAAGCTTCTAAACTCAAAACTCCCAGAATGATTCCTGCCAGGACGTAATTAAAAGGGAACGCTATGGTCAAACCGGTTTCATAAGCCATGAGCCAGGTTAAAGGTTGGGGGGATCACGTTCTTGCTGGACTAATTGTGCTGAGAGTTGGGTCAAGCTAAATTCTTGAGTGACCCATGAGTGGTGCGAAAATTGCTCCAAAAGCCTGGGATGATGCAAACAAATTCGCAAAATCTGCGCGATCGCATCTCCAGTCACCTCCGGCAGTATCCATCCATTTACCTGATCTTTCACCACAGCCCCGCAAAATCTGGACGAAATCACAGGTAGCTGCCAAGCCTGAGCTTCTAGTTGGGTTAATCCGAAACCATCGGATAGGGTTGGGAACAAAAAAACATCCGATCGCTGGTAATATTGAGCCGTTTCACTGCGGGAGACAACGCCCAGCCAATGCACATGGGGTTGGGCTGGCTCAGGTCGAGGGATGCCCGGAGCACCCACGAGATAAAACTCGATTGGTTCATCTTTGAGAAAATTAGCGGCTTCTAACACCGCCGCAATTCCTTTTCGTAAAATGATCTGTCCCAAAAACAAAACCCGCAAGGGACGATCGTGGGAAAACTGGGGGGGATAAGTGCGTACCCAACTTTTAGACGCTTCAGATTGCTCATAGGCTAGCGGCATCACTTCAATTTTGGCTGCGGCAATCCCCACTTGTTGCAATGCCTGACGCGACCAATCAGAATTCACCACAATCCGGTCTGCCAGAGCACATTCCACTTGCCAGTCCGCCCAATATTGGGCGGGTGCAGGTTGCCAGTCGATTCCTGCGGGTGCGTAACGGGTGCATTCCGCCAAGACTAGCTTTTCCTCGATCGGACCCGGATCAATCTGCCCTAATACGGTTTGCCAACCCTGAGTTTTGGCGTAGCGAAACAAATCTAGGGCAGCATAACTATAGGCAAAGAGTGTGGGGCGAGATATGCATTGCATCGTCTGTTGGCAAAGCTTTTGTACCGCTTGCTGTTGAAACCAGCGATTGCGATCGAGAATGCGAGACCATTCTGAAGTTTTAAAGAGTCGCTGGGTGATTTCAAACTGCACCAGGGCATTGGTAAACGCATGAACCGAATGAAATTGAGCCAGTTCTGGATGAAACCGTTCTTGCAGAGATTTGAGAGACGACAGTGGCAATCGCCGCCAAGCAGACTGGGGCGGCACCCAGGCATCAATAATCAGCATTGCCAGATGTCCCGATCTTGCCAGCGATCGGGGAATGGCATAGTGCTCTCTCGCACCTAATTGACAACAAATCCAGGATGAAATTTGAGCTATCACGAATTTCTAGCAGCTTGGCGTTTTCTGATAACCACCTAATCAACCCGATCTGGATTGATCTCTGCAATGACTGAGTTACGACGTAGATATAAATGTGAAAGCAAAGACTTAGAAGAAATTACTTGACGATAGTGTCGATTTTTTCTGATTAATCGAGGAACATCAGTAATTCCTTCTAAAATTCCAGCAAATTTCCCATTCAAAGCTAACCAGACAATTCGACTAACAAACTGACCAAAACCGATCCACCAAAAGATAAAAGGATATCTTAAGTAAGTGAGTAGAGCCTGGTTGGTAATCGATGCAGCCGTAATGGTGGGTTGATTACGATGTTCCAACTTCGTGTTATGACATACTCTCAACCACGAAGTTTGTAGAATTCTCCAATTGAGGTGGTGGAGTTGTAGAGATAAGTCAACCTCTTCCATTCCATAGGCTAAAGGGAGCGGAACATACCCTTGAGTCTGAGTAAATGCTTCTCGGCGATAGGCACAGCCACACCCAATAAAACTAGATGTCCATAAAATATCCTGCTGGTCAGGGTTAAGAGACTGATCAATTTCATAGACTTTTGCTCCAATAATGGCTGCTTGAGAAAAGCGTTCAAACAGAATACTAAGTCGAGAAAAATAATCCGAATCGATCGGGTAAGAATCATCGTCAAAACTAGCAATAATAGGATTCTGAGCTGCCCGTATAATTCTATTTCTTCCCCCTCCAGGACCTACTCTGACATCACTCTGAATAATTTTAAGATCTTGAAAATTCTCTCTTAGGATTTTCTCAGTAACGCTATCTTGACCATCAATGTGAATGATGATTTCGCAGGGTTGTGGATTGCAGTCAAGAATTTTCTTTAGCGTCTGAACAAGTTTTTCGGGACGTTGAAAGGTAGGAATTCCTACGGTTATCTCGCAAGATGGTTTTCCTAAATTACTCATACTTTTTGCCTATGTACTACCAATTTCGGAGTCTCTGAGTAACCAACATCGCAGTCTGTACCTTTTTAACTATTCTCAAATTTGATTTTTCTACTCAGGATTAAACTCGGTTTCTCAACCCATGTATAAAATAAATGAGCGGATAAAATACTCATTGCAATAGCTAAAATAAACCAAACCAAGGCCAGAATTGGAGAATCTCCGGTGACTCGATAACCGAGATTAATAATACGCATGCCTGTGAGAAGATGGATTAAATACAAGCTATAAGAAATTTTTCCAACATACTGTTGCCAACGACTATTGAGCCAGTTCTGTAATTGCTCGTATTGAACAAATAAATAAATACTCAAACCAGTGATGAGAGTTGCAAAGATTCGAATATCCCAGTGAATAATGAGTGATATTGTAATAATTGAAACATATAGCCAAAGCCATATGCTCAGAGTCTTTTTTTGCAGTGTCCAGCACACCAAGACTCCCATAAAGAAGGTATACCAATCAGGATAAAAGAAAGATCGGATTGAGCTACCAGCCTCGATCGTGAGAAAAATTGACCCTATTGCTAACCCCACAAAACAGAAATCAGTCAGCATATTGAATGAAGCGCTCTTTTGGGGGATGAGGTTCTGACTGATTGCTAAAAGAATCACAAACACAAGATAGAACTGAATTTCCAGACAGAGCGTCCAAAAAACTGGCACGAGATCCCCCATGCCCAAAATATTCTGGAGATAAAAGAGGTGTGCCAGGGTTACACCGACAGTTGGTAGGGGAACTGCGCGATCGGTGAGGAACCAGTTGGAGAAATAATTGATCAAAATGACTAATAGGATACTGCCCCAATAGGGAGGACTAAGCCGTAAGAAGCGACGTAGCGTAAAACTTCTCAAAAAATTGAGTGTAATTTTTGTCTCTCTTAAGCTGTAGGCAATCACAAAACCACTAATGACAAAAAAGACTTCGACCCCTAACCAACCTTGTTCCAATATCAATCCAATGGGTAAGGGAAATAGGGTAGATAAGGCTTGATGCAGCGGTCCCGCATTGTAAAAATGAAAGCCAGTCACTAAGAGCGCAGCAAGTCCCCGCAATCCATCAATAAATCGAAATCGACGGTGTTCTTTATCGTCTGGTTGAGCTTGAGTTGTCGATTGATTCACACTCAATACTTTTGTCCTATCCTACTTCCAGTACAGAACGATATCGAATGACCTTTGCAGGAACGCCTACTGCAATACTTTTTTCGGGTAAATTTTTGTTGACGACGCTACCTGCTCCAACAATAGTATTGGGGCCGATCGTCACCCCCTTAAGAATGGTGACATTCGCTCCGATCCAAACTTGATTGCCAATTTGGGTGGGTTTAGCAATCATTGGTTGCTGTAGCGGTGGCAGAGTGCAGTCTTGTCCATGATCATGATCCGTGATGTAGCAACCAGGTCCAATGGCACAATGTTCACCGATCGTGAGGGATAAGATAGCATCCAAAAAGGTGTTTCGATTGATATAAGTGTGGGCACCAATGTGAATTTTAGGATGGGGTGATGGTTCACCACTGCACAGTAGCGTTACTCCTCGATCCAGGGCACAAGAACGCTCGATCTCAATATCGGAAAAGTTGCGAGGAATCTCAATCTCACGCATCCAGATATAGCCGTGCAGTTTGACTCCCAGCATTCGATAGTAGCCGTTACGCCAGCGACTCCTTAAACCTTCAATGATTGGATGCATTGTTACCTTTGAGTCTCTTTCCCAATCTATCTTTCAGGCTGAAGGCAGGGTATCCGGATGAAACAATTTGGGCAAGCGCTTCTAAGTTTCCCTGCACGATCGCAGGGAAATTTTTCCACCCTTGCAGTGTTTGCAGCGCTGCAAGGATGCCAAACCCTTGCAGCACCATTAGTTTTAGATAATTTTGGGGTTGCCGCTGTTGTAAAATTTGCGTCATGACATAGTGACGATTGACCAATTCCATTTTTGACAATACGGTTGGGTTATTTTTGTGGCTGCCTGGTTGGCTATCGTGAAAAATTCTTGCGGTGCGAGCATTGGCTAATTTCCATCTTTGTCCAACCGTGAGTGAAAGAGTCAGATCTTCCATCAAAGAATAACCCGTGAAATGCTCTGGAAAGGGGGGATGGGGCAAGGCTTGTCTTCGATAAAGCGTACAGGTCGTATTTAACCATTGCACTGGTACAACTTCTGGCAGATCTGCCCGATCTTCGGGCAGTAAGTTTAGCCCCGGACCGATACATTGCCCGGCATAACTCACTTGCTTTTTGCCATCCAGAAACTGAAAAAGCATTCTGCTGAATCGACCAGGCGGTAAATACCTTTGGTTGGTAATCATGGCATTGACTCCCCCCAGTTCAGGATCGCACTGTAATGCTGCCCACAGCTTTGCCAAACAATCGGGTTCAAATAAAATGTCGTCGTCACAGAACAGAATCGTAGATTGGGTGGTGTAGGCGATCGCCTGATTGCGTTGAGTTGCAGCACCAACTGTCGTGGCTCGATGATAAACAATTTTGGTCACCAGACCAGGAATTTCGGGAGCTTGGCAAAGTTGCTGAGTCTGGTCGTCGGTAGACGCATCGACCACTACTGCCTCGATCGGTTGAGCCGATTGCTGGGCTAAGCTCTGCAGGGTACTCATCAAGGGCAGACTGCGATCGCGAGTGGGGATAATTGCAGCAACGGGCAAGATCACCGTCATGAACTAAACACTCCATTCAGCAAAGGGCAACTGGGTGAACGCTTTGAGTTGTTCAATATCGTTACTAAGCATCTGAACCAAGGACTGGCGCAAATCCTCGCTTACAATTGGGGTTGCGATCGATTCTTCAAGTAAGCCAGGTAAAATTTTTCGCAATCGTCCCCCTGAGGGCAATTGAACAACCCGGACACCCCAATGAGTAAGGCGTTTTTTCTGATTTGATTGATGAAAGATTTGAAAAAAATCTGGATGTTGAAATTCAGAATCAACTTCTAAGAACTGGAAGATCTTTCGAAGCGTTTTCAGGCGATCGTAAGCTAAAGTTTCTAGACTGACTACCAAAATTTGTTCAGGTGAATAATAAGTCAAAAACTGTTGCAATTGTTGGTAGTAAAGACTGCAATGTAGGTAGTGGTTGCTCTCTAAATTTTGCAGTGCATCTGGCAGGCTACGCAATTCATGGCGATCGATAAAATTATGGAGATAATGGGAAACAATTCGTTGAATTGGATCTCGAACTAGATAGATCAGCTTTGCCTCTGGAATGATTTGGTGCATTCGCTCTGGCACCCCTCGAAAAATCGAGTGTTTGGTGTAGTTAGGAGATGCTTCACCTCTCACCTTGGCAGACTCAGTAAAGTGGGATTGATACCAATCTAGTCCTCGTTGCCAATTCTTTTCTTTTATGAAAAAATCGAGTTCTTTGCTCTTTGACATTTGAATTTCCGGATGTAAGTTCAAATATCGATGCAGACTAGATGTCCCACACTTCATCGCTCCAATAATTACCAAATTCGCCAACTGTCCACTAGTTGAAGGGTGGGTGGGTATCGGTTGAGTAGACATTGAATTTCGGGATTAATTTTATTTCTTTATGCGAAACTTTGTGGATAATTCAGGATATTTTTCTGTTTTTCTAATAAAAATAAAAGTTATATTCTCAATGTAGATCAGTGCAGTTCACGGATGACAACCGTTTTCATTGGCATGAGCCACACTCAGACTCATCTACCCAGCCATCCACTCATTCACCGAACTGGGGCTTACTCGTCCGAAAATTTCTGTGAAATGGGCGCTGTTCACCCACCAGCCGGGACTGAATAATTGAAAACTGCAACATCCCCCTATCCTGCATATTTTGAAAATCTGATGAGTAAGATTTTCAAAATATGCAGGATGAGTTTGATACCCAATGGATGCCATTGTCAGAGTGGATGAAAGGATGGAGAACAGGACTGTGCACCACTCTAAACGACGTGCTTTGACTATTTGGGATGAACCCCGATGGGTCAGTCCAGTCAAACCTTGAACTACGCTACCAGAGAGAAACTGCTAGCCGCCAAGATAGGCGCATTTTGCAATCGCGCAAATGCGCCTCCACCCGCTAGACCCGGCGCGATACCATCTGGATTGTAAAATAGCTTACTGCTACCAGCGCTGTAAACAATTGTGGCAGCACTAGTCGCAACTAATTGATCATTCGCAACTTTGGCGAATTTATTCGATGGCAATACTGAAGAGTTGATCGACGATAAAGCTGTAAAGACAGTTTTAGAAAGTTCTATCCGTTCGCCCGAACTGAAGTCGAGAATTGTATCTATGCCTAACTCAGAGAAGGTTGAAACACCGGAGAAACTAAAACGGTCTGCACCAGCACCCCCGGATAATTGATCATTTCCCTTGCCTCCCACTAAGATATCGCTTCCGCCATTGCCATAGAGATAGTCATTGCCACCCAAGCCATTGAGGCGGTTATTACTGCTGTTACCTCTAAGGAAGTTAGTAATGTCCGTGCCGGTAGCATTGATGGGTTTAGTCCCAGCCAAAGTCAAATCTCTGACTCCGGGTGCTCTTTGGCTCAGGCTGTAACTGACGGTCGAAATCACGAGATGGGGTCCGCCAAGGTTGCCAGTCACGGTATCGGCGGCATTATCGACATAAAAAGTATCCATCCCTAAACTTGTGATGAAGGTGTCTGCCCCGGTTCCCCCATCTAGAAAGTCATTCCCATCTCCTCCATCGAGGGTGTCTGCGCCTTGAAAACCATAAAGATAGTCGGTGCCGCCCCCTCCACTGAGAATATTATTTTTGCTATTCCCCGCAATATAGTTCGGCAGGTTATTGCCTCTACCAATAATGGCATTGCCAGTCAGAATCAGATTGAAAACATTGCCACTGACAACCACTGGATCATTTAGCAAATCAAGATTGATGGAAGAGAAGATCGTGTTGACTCCCAATGTTGAGGTACTACCTGTGGGAACCCCAATGCCATCAGCAATGACGCGATCGCCAATATTATCAACAACAAAGGTATCGCCAAAAGCTCCACCGCCCCCAATCATCAAATCAGCCCCCAGTCCACCATTAATGAAGTCTCTACCCAATCCTCCATTAATCGTGTCATTAAGATTGCCACCCGTTAGCGTATCATCTCCATCTAATCCCGAAATGTCAGCTATCTGATTGGGATTGATCAAAAAAGCATTGATGACATCATTGAGATTGGTGCCTGTGTAAACTGTCATAAGTTTCTCCCCAGCAATACTGACTAAGAGGTGCCATAAATACAGCGGAAGATGCTCACCTGAATGAAGCGCTTATAACGTTGCTCGTTGACTCTTTAGCCAATACAGGCAACAAACTTTGTAAGTGCTTGACCCACCAAGGCTGATTAGCCAAAGATAGCCGAAACAGAAAATAAACTTTGCAAGCCAAGTAAATCTACAGGCAAAGATGAGATGATCTTGAGACTTTACACAAGCTTAATATTTAACAAAGATTTGGCTAAAGTCTAGCTATAAGTAGCTGGGCTAAATTCAATTGAAGATGTTTTTGGTGGTGGAGGGAGTAAAAGCCCCTGGCTGGGGGCGCAGCCCCCAAAGCCCTTTCTTACAATTAATTAGGGTTACATGCTTATTCAGAGGGCAATTCAACGATTTAGAACGGTGACGGTCATTTTCATAACCTGACTGGCAGTCCGTCAGGATAGATTTGAGGGGGCACTCAAATCTACAAAAACCATTTTTGAGATGTTTTGTGGGTTTTCAACCTCTCAAAATAGTCTTGACAGACTACGAGGGGGCGAGATGCTTCTTTTGAAGTTGGCGATCGTTTCAGCCGTAGCAAAACCCAATTTTCTGTAAAACCATTGATAGTTTGCTGGTGCGGCATTTCCCGTGGGCAAAAAATTGGGTTCTATTTGGTGAACTTGTGTCATGATTGCAATCGCCCAGGCAGGCTCAAATAGCCAGATTTGACGAGCGCATTCAAATCGAGATTGATGGATGGATTGTTGCCGCATGGGAGTGAGCTGTTTGTTTTCCTTTAAATACACCTCAGCATTATCAGTAATTTCTAGACGCCGACGATAAGTTTCAGCTTTATTTTTCTTACAAACGGTTGATTCACTCCACTGTCGGTAAACTGAACTAGCATCGTTTAAATATTCAAAGCGTTTACGAGCCATCAGTAATCGAAAATATAATTCATGTTCCTGGCAACAAGGTTGATCGGTTTTCCATCCACCCACATCGACAATGGCTTGTTTGCGCCAAAGAGGGCTGCCCGTTTGAGGCAAGTACCACCGCACCAATAAAATCCAGGGATCATGAGGGTTCGGAATGGACAAAATTTCTTGCCAAACTGCCTTCTCGTGGTAATACTCAAACCGGCTGGGACCGTAAATAATGTCTGCTGCAGGTACTTGGGCAAGATATTGAACTTGCCGTTCTATTTTGTGGGGAAGCAAATAGTCATCAGCATCCAGATATTGAATCCACGAACCTGAACTCATTGCTAATAGACGATTTCGGGTCGCATTGCCACCCTGGTTTGGCTGCGTTGCCCAACGAATTTGATCGCCAAAGCTTTGAATAATGTTCAAGCTCCGATCACTCGACCCATCATCCACCACAATGACTTCTTGTTCAGAATAGGTTTGAGCCAGCGCACTTTCGATCGCTTGCGCAATCCATTGCTCCGCATTATAGCAGGGAATCAAAATACTAACGCTAGGTTGCATACTGACACTAATGAGCTGCCATTGCGATGTCAATCAGTCTTTTAGCGGTCTTTTGAAGCATTTCGATATAAAGAGCACTCCAATAGGTATGTCCCTTCTCATAAAAATCATTAAAAACATGAATGCAGAGATTTAAGCGTGCTACAAATTCCTCTACTGATAAATCGTCAATCCATCTAAAGAGTTCTTGGGGGTGTTGAAAATTAGAATAATCCAAGAAACTGTTTTGAGGAAAAGTCTCATAAATTGTATTATTATGACCATAGTAAATAGGTAGGCAATAAGATTTGATGCTATCCCATATCTTTTCGGTGACATAATGAGCTGTATTGGTATTTTCAAAAGATAAATTTAAATGATAGTTTTGGAGAATTTCTTGTTTCCTGGAGCGCCATTGTCCCAGTCGAGAATTTTCCAACGATACGCCTTCTTTCCATCCGCGACCATAAATATCAAGTCTATTGATCTCCTGTCCATACAAAGCTATTTCTTGTCGTAATTGAGTGAGATCAAGTTCCTGTCCATTCTTTCGTAAACTATTCTTTTTTCCGCCTTTGTAATAAGACATGAGGGCCACTACTTTTTTGTGTCGAAAATTGAAGTTGTTGGCATTCAGTGGCTGGAGTGCTCGATCGATGCAGTAACCCCATACCGTAAAATTATTAATATAAATATCTCCTGTATAAACATTCATAATGTGGATAGAGGGAAGTCCCCAAAGCACTTTCTTTTCTTGGCTAAAATGAGTGTTTGATCTGGGTTCATGCGTCCATATAAAATATTTCTTTTGCTTCTTATATTTGAAAAGATAGGGAAGTAATTTTCTATGGTCTTGAGCAACTAGAATATGACTATCCTGAATATCGTCAACAACGATAATGCCCTGTTCCGAAAGAATTTTAAGTGCATTTTGATTGATGAAAGGAGTATTTTGCATTCCATCAACTCTAAAAACTTTGACACTATCTGAATGGATAGAAGCCATGAAAGCTGTCTCCTATTTGCACTAGAAACGTCTTATTCGTTGAAATTAACGTAAAAGATATTTTTTGATTAGAGAAGCTTTTGATAAAGTTCTCCGGTTTTTCGCCCAATTTCCTGCCAATCCAAACGATCGCAAGCAATCTCAGTCAATTGAGCCAATTGACTGAGATCCACTTGAGTGCTCCGTCTCAGCGCCTTCAGTAAGCCTTCAGGATCGCTTGGATCGTAGAGTAACCCATCTGCGCTTCCCAAGGTTTCTGGAATGCCTCCTAAGGTAGGGGCGATAATAGGTTTGCCATAAGACATCGCCAAAATCAAACTGCCAGAGGTCAGAATGTCTTGAAATGGCAGTACCACGATATCTGCGGCACTAAAGAAAGTATGTATCTCACCTGCCTTTACAAATTCAGGGTAGTATTGCACTCCTTCAGTTTCTGCAATTTTCTGCGTGAGTTGCAGTTTATAGTCATTGTCCAAAGCTTTTCCAGCGATTAGAAGTGTGGCTTCGGCCATTTGGGAATGATTTTCTTGCCAGGTTTGCAGCAAGAATTCAATACCTTTATAGGGGCGGATCATGCCCAGGTGCAAGTAAACGCGCCCGATCAACGGCAAACCCAACGCTTGTCGAGCCTCTAAGGCAGCGATCGCGGGACAATACACGTCTCGATAATGTCCGTGAGGAATGACCTCTGCTTTTGCTGCATCAAACCGATAGGTTTGGACAATCTGAGCCAGAGTTGAGTCGTGATGAACGATAATCCGATCGGCTAGCTTTGCCATTTGACGATTGATCCAAATATCTAATCCGGCGAACTCGGTATTGTGCGATCGCAAATTGTGCACAGTCCATACAACCTTTACACCCAAAAATCGTGTGATCAGAATATCTATCAAAAATTTGATTGTGTAGACCAACCTCACCAGTTTTCGCTTGCCTTTCATGTAAGGGGTGAACCAATGAAAATGCAGCACAGAAACTGCTGGTTGAATCCCTTTAACCATCCGGAAAATCGGCAAAATCCGGCGATACCCCCAGGGGAAGTGAACCTGAATATCCTGCGTTTGCAATGCCTTCTCTAATAATGTTTGATAAGGATTGTCAGCCCGATAATCAGGCATCATTAACACGTGAATAGGCTTGGGTGAGTGAGCAGTCTCCAATTTCATTGACTTAGCTCTTGCAAAAAACGATTGCGAACCAGATGCTGTATCCCTTCGCAATACATTAAATGACGGATTTGTCCCACGTAATGACGGCAAGGTAAACGGTTCACCCCTCTGGAGAGCGACACATCGTATTCGGGTGGCAAAAGTTCTACCCCAAATCGGGAACTGCATAGGGCATAGAGGGTTTGTTCGATCCGCCAGAAATGCCCAATGATGTCCGGTAATCCCAAAAACTCTTCAATCCAATCCAGATTCAGGGAGGCTTTATGAATCAGTCCCAATCCGGAATTAAACCGCTCAATTACAGTAAATCCGAGCGTCTCTTGAATCAAGACTGGATTAACCGTATAGGCACTTGCGACGTCACCGTTGACTGTATTGAGTTGATAACCTGGATCTTCCAAGCGTTTCAATAGCTCAGTTGGTTCTGTGAAAAAGAGCACATCGCTGTCAAGCAAAAACATGCGATCGCTTTCTAAGTATTCAACAAAGTCAAATACTTTAGGAGCTAGATGGTTAGTTTTGCGAAACTCTAAACACCGGGGATAGGATTGCAGGGTCGGCATAACATGGCGATCGGCATCGCTGCGTTTAAGAATGCGAGCCTTCGGAAAATGATGTTGTAAGATTGCACACTGTTCGGCTGTGAGGGTTCCGTCATCATGGATACAGAGCGCATAGCAACGCTGAGAATAGTGATAAAAACTTTTTAGCGCCCAAATGAGATTCAGCCAGTCTTTTTCATAAGTAAGAACATGAATTTCACAGGTAAAATCTTGTGTATTTAAAAAAGGACGTGTATCCAAAATACGATTTCTAACCGTATCTCGATAGTAAGTCGTTTTTAGACCATATTGATATTTTTGCTGAATTTTAAGCGCTAGAGAGCCAATAGACATGGTTACTAAACTCTCCCCACTAATTTTTTGGTCGTTATTTTAGCTATCTTTCTTAAAGTGGACAACGGATCTTGCTTGGTTGGCGATGGCTGGGGTAGCAAATGGTCTTGTACTAATCTCAATAAAATTTGAGATCGTGCGTGCTGTAACTGATTAAAGACAGCAATCTTCTGCTGCAATTGAGTTTGATGTTCCAACACAAATTGAATTTTTTCCAAGAGCTGGTGATGTTCAGTGGTTTGTAGGCAGCATTCTAATAGGTCTGCCTCCGCAAGTAACCGTCGCACTTTATCGTCATAGTTGATAGCAATGAATGGTTTGCCCAGTTGCATTGCAAAGACAATCGCGTGAAACCGACAGGCAATTAATAATTGACTGTTCATTAATGGTTTAAGAGAGAATTCTTGAGGTGTACGATCGCCAAAATAGGTATGCAGTAGATCAAAATCTCTGTTTATGCCAAAGTGCAATGGAAAAGGATGAATTTGAGCATTCGTTAGAACTCTTACCCATGCGTCGATATCAAAAGATCGCCAGTGACAAGGCAATAGATTAAGCGCAATTCCTTGGCAGATCCTATCAGGCTGCTGTTCCGACTGAAATGGAAAACACCAGGTTAGATCCGGATAAACTTCTATTTTAGAATGTTGATTCAACAATGCTTTACTCGTATGATCCCTAACGTAGAAAAAATCAGCTTTTTCAATAAGAGTCAGCACTTCTGAACAGAGTTTTTGGGAAATATGATTGACGCCTAAACCCAAGACTCCGATCTTCGCTTTACAGTCTTGAATCCATTTTGCTGTATTGTTCCAAATACCAACCTGCTCAAAAACAAGTCCGCCTCCACCAATAAGAATCCAATCAAATGATTGGAGATAATCTTTAGGAGGTGGCAAATAATGGGGTAAAAAGATTACTTGATGACCTTGCAATAGTCGAGTAATACAATATTGAATTCGATCATCCCCAGCATTGAGCGCATTGTAATAGCCGAAAATTGCTATTTTCATCAGAAAAAATTATCTCCTTTGCAAGTTGGGCTAAACAACTTGCTGATTCTCGATACGAAAGATGGCTTGAATTCAAAATCGGGGCGAAGCGTGACTTTTTGTTTTGTAGTTCCAGGCAGTTGGCGGCATAGCTCAGCCAACATGGGGAAAAGATTGTAGTGATTGAGAACCAGGTTCCGCGCCTCCATCACTGCGGGGAGCGATCGCTCATATTGATGATTAGAGATCGCTTGTTCAAGGGTATCAATTACCCGATCAATATCTTGCGAATTAATCTGAATAAATGACTGAGCAGAAAAGTAATCTGTTAAGTTGGGGCAACCACAATAAATTGGCAAAGAAAATCCTAAATATGCATCCGTTAATTTCTCAGTCCAATAATGGGGAAAACTACCATTTTCCAATACAAGATGATATTTATAGGGATAGATTCCCTCCCATTTATCTAGGATGGGATTAAACCCATATCCAAAAATATCCAATTCCTTAAAGTGACCTTTGAGTATTTCTAATAAACGTAATCGAGTACGATGACCTAAAGTATAGTTTTTATTGGAACAAATAATAGAAATTCGATCTATTTTTTGATCAGGCTGCACTTCAATAAGCTGATCGTAAGAATAGTTTGCCAAATGCCAAGTTTGCCCATGTTGAGTTAGTAAAACATTGGAATGCTTCAAATTCGTATGGCAGCTAACAACTACGTTAAATTGCTTGAGATAGCCGGATTGCCAAGTCATCATATCAGGAGGTTCTCGAGTCACTAGTACCAAATTTTCGGGTGGACAATGTGTACTTTCTAACGTTAACAACCCTTTAGTACTTTGTAAGACAACCCAGGCATCACATTCTTCACAAGACTGATTAATCAGGAATTTGCAATCTTCCCAAATTCCCTGTGAACGAGGAGTCTGACGTATCCCCCCCCAATTAGGATAGCCCACCGTGAGTTTAATACGCATCACTGCTAATCAGCATAAAATAAAATAAGCAACAAAATGCGCCCTCATTTATTACCGACTTTCATTGCTTCTAGATTCAAGCTCACTGGATATTTGCGCCCCAAATAGCGACCTGACCAATCATCAAATGTAGTCATTTCGCACTTTCCCGGTTGCCAGATTTGAACCTCTTTAAAACCAACTTTGAGTAAAGCATTCGTCAAATTTTTTGCGTTAAAAACAGCTTTGTGAAAATTAAATTCATAATTTTGACCGCCCATCATTAAGCCCATGACGGGTTCAAGATCGTATTTCAAATCGGCATAAATGTTCAGCAATAAATCAAAATCAGGGACTGATATACGCAAAATTCCATCTTTTTTAAGAACGCGATACCATTCAGCTAAAACCCGATGAGTTTGAGTGTGAGAAAAGTGCTCTAAGCAGTGACAAGCATAAATTAGATCAACACTATTGTCTTTAAACGGGGACAGATTATCGATCGGGCGGACATAATGAATATGGGAAGCCGGTCGAGCATCAATATTAATAAATTTCGGATGCTGGATAGAACCACAACCCAAGTGTAAATTAATGGTATTGTCTGTATTTTGGGGAAACGGAGGACGAACAAACTGTCTACTCAATTTAACAGCTTTCACGCTCAAAGCTTCACTCAATTGATTGAGTTTAAGATAGAGGTGACCGAAGGAAAAGTGGGAACGCAATAACATATTTTTCTATAGAGCACTTCGACTGTGTTGAGGCAGTGGAGAAAATAATTGATGGATGCGCTGATAAAAATCTAAAGCCAGTAAAATTTTTGGATGGTACAAAATTATTTTGATCAATTTTAACCAACGAATAAGTTTACAATCGCTGCCTTCAACTGAATTTTTAATCTCCTTCAAAAAGGCACTCTGGTAAAGCCAATTACCCTGCAATACTAAGCGATGTTTGTTGGGTAAATTTAGAGAGTAATCCCAAATTAAAGGACGGACTACATTGAGCAATTCCTCAGCGACTAGTTCGCTCTGGTTTGATTTTTGAGTTGTGGTAAATCGAAAACATGATAATTCTGCATCGATTCTACTTACCTTGGCACCGAACCGCAGAATTCGACTCCAGTATTCATAGTCCATCACAAAATTTAAGTCTTCATTGAATAATCCAATTTGATTTGTGATTCGCTTTGTCCAAAACACCTCTGGTTGAACAAATTGACGTTTCGCCCACCAGACGTGCCAAAGATCCAGAATTTCTTCTATTTTTTGAATGTTGCCAAATTGTTCTCCAACTTTTTCGCCTTTTTCATTTACGTAACGGCACTTGCCGTGGAATAGATCAGTATTAGGAAACGCTTGGAAATAGGCTGCAACTGTTAATAATGTGTCTGGCAAGTAATAATCGTCGCTATTGAGGTATGCTAGGATTTCACCTGTAGATTTTTCAATTCCTTTATTAAGGGCATGGGTTTGTCCTCGATCGGGTTCACTCACCCAGTAAGTAATCCAGGGTTCGTATTTTTTGATAATTTCTACAGTGTTATCAGTGCTACCCCCATCAATGATGATGTATTCCAAATTGGGATAATTTTGACCTAAGACAGAACAGATTGTTTCTTCAATAAATTGTCCCTGATTATAACTAGGGGTAATCACACTAATTCGAGGTAACTTAGACTGTTCTAAATTATCATTATCCAAACCTTTCTCTGGCTCGACCCAGAGAAATTTGTTTTGACTGAAAGGGAGCGGTGAAAGACTCATGTTCAAAGCCCTGATGCTTGATTAAGCGCTTTTAACGATCTGTTAAAAAATCGGATTAATAGCAGAAAAATCATTTTTGATTTCTCTTTGTTTATGCACTTTGGCAGGGCTGCCAATCATAATTGAATAAGGTGCAACATCTTTAGTCACTACTGAATTGGCTCCAATCACCGCACCTTTACCAATGGTGATGCCGGGAAGAATGACTGCATGTGCCCCAATCCAAACATCATCCTCAATAATCACAGGTTGTCGGATAGTGTCTTTGCGCATATCTGCCTTACTGTGATTATGTGTCACCGACGTGATGGCTGTATGGGAAGCGATTAAAACGCGATTGCCAATGGTGATACCACCCTGGCACCACATATGAACGTAAGTCCCGATCGAGACACCATTTCCAATTTCGAGGTTACCAGGATTAATAATGTAGAATGGGAAATAAAAATGACAGTCTTCTCCACAAAATTTGAGCTGTTGAATTAATGTTTCTTGTTGACTTTCCAATAAATATTGGTGGATCTTATTAAAGAATTTAACCCTAGTTGAAACTATAATTTTTCTAAGCTTTCTACTCAACATGCCAGTTCCCCTGAAGACTAATTTTGCCTAATCTGTGATCATACTTTTGACCGTTCTTAAAAGCAGATTCAACCTGAAAAGACTCTACATATTCCACCCAATCCACAAATTTTTTATGTTCATCAAAAATACCGGCAGAGATGGTATATCTTCCAGGCAAAAAATGATTCATAAAACTAATTTTTAATTGACCTTGATTTGATGTCGGTTTTACTCGGGTATTGGAATCTCTTTGGAATAAGCTTGCCTGGACTTCTCCATCATCAAACGAAGAAACTAAAACAAAAAATTCTATTTCTTGAATAGGTTGATTGAGTTGATAGTTAATAGCAATCTCTATTTGGTCAAAGATGGAGACGACGGCTTCATTTTGACTGATATTATTAATTGTGATATTTGATATTTCTGCTCTGCGATCGCCCTTGATATGATGGTATGTTTTCTTCGCGTCAGAGAGAGAGTTGGTCGTGAATGATTGCATATATTTGGAGGCAATTTGAATGGGATTACCATCCGCTAAAATACCTCCGTTTGCAAGTAAGATGGCTCTAGTACAGAGTTGTTTGACGGTTGCCAAATTATGGCTGACAAATAAGACGGTTCTGCCCTCTTTGCCAACATCTTCCATCTTACCTAAGCACTTTTTTTGAAACTGTAAATCTCCAACTGCTAATACTTCATCTACGATCAAAATCTCAGGTTCTAGGTGAGCGGCAACAGCGAATGCTAGTCGTACATACATCCCTGATGAATAGCGTTTGACGGGTGTATCTAGAAACTTTTCGATCTCTGCAAATGCCACAATTTCATCAAACTTGCGGCTAATTTCTGCTTTACCCATTCCAAGAATGGCACCATTCAAAAAGATGTTTTCTCTTCCAGTGAGTTCAGGATGAAACCCAGTGCCAACTTCCAGCAAACTGGCAACTCTTCCTTTGATGCGAATTCTGCCATGGGTAGGTTCGGTGATGCGGCTGAGGATTTTAAGTAGCGTTGATTTACCGGCTCCATTGCGACCAATGATGCCGACTCGATCGCCTTGCTGAATCTTAAACGAAACATCCTTGAGTGCCCAAAACTCCTCCTGGTTTGGGATTAGAGTGCGCGATCTCGACCCCATAAATCTGTGACCAATGGACTGAACTCGATCGCTGATCACATCTCGCAACGAGGTATAACGTTCCTGGGATTGATGCTTGAGGATGTATTTTTTGCCCAGATTTTCAACTTGAATGATGGAGTTTGTCATGCTGGGTTGGGTAGGTAGCCGGTATTGGGGGTTAGGTAACAGGTGTTTGGTGTTAGGTAATAGGTGTGAGAGGGGGCTCAACATCACCAGTCAATAACTTTTCAAACATCCTTTGAGACGAGTTTTGAGTCGAGATTAATCAAGATTTACTAGCAGCTGACTCCTAACTCCTAGCGCTTCAAAAGGTTCGTGAGGTTCGAGCGTATTGGGTGAAAAGGGTTTTGAAACGTTCCAGACTGGTCAAAAATTGATTGGTTTGGCCGACCAGTCGATTGAGTTGGGTGCAGGCAGCCGCATCTCCTCCTGCACAGGCTTGATTGGTGGTGTTGATGTCTTGTTGCAGACTTTTGGCGACCCGGCGAATCTCTCGATCGAATTTACGAGAGCACTGGCTAAAAGATGCGCCCAAACAGGCGTTGGCTCGTTGCAAAGACCCTTTGGTATCTGCCCCGATCGCCTCATTATTCAGAAGTTCTGAAATTGCTGTTTGCAAAGTTTGGGCCGCCGCAGCCATTTCATGCCGTTGACCTGAGCCTCCGCCCTGGCAAGCATTACCGCTGGTTCTGCGTTGGTCGGGGGTGCTGAAGTTTAGGCAATTAACCTCGGAATTAGTTGTGTCATTAAACACATTGGTGCCGCTAGTGTCCGATTGGTTTCCTTCAGCGGCATGCACTGGAATTGCGATGAATGCACAAAGACTGACGATCGCACCCATCATCCACCGTGTTTGCTTCGCTTGAAACTGCATCGTTCCTCCTGAGAATTCAGAATTTAAATGATGTGCCGACACCTAAGACAAACCTAGCGTGATCGCCCTCACCGAGGACATCGCGCAACGCCGGGGTGATGACCAGATTGAAATTTTTGAAAGGAGAAATTGATAGCCCCAAAGCCAGATCTTGCCCGGTCCATTCAGTGATAAAGCTGACTGGGCGAGCGATGCGTAGCGCAATACTGCCGAAGGGATTGACCGCACCCCGATCGTCTTCAATATCTTCGACCGTGCGAAATTGCCCATTGCCCAGCCCGGCACTGACTGCAACTCGGCTAAAGGGTTGGTTGATGTCTGATCGGGTACGGAATATCTGCGTCACAACGCCGTAGAGCGAATCCTTAAAATCGTTGTCATTGCCAAGATTGAGGAAGCCATTCCAGCCCACGGCGATCGAGGTGTCTGTGGCAAGGCGGCGATGGACTTTCAGATTAAAGCCCCCCGTGCCAAAGTCGCGGTTACTGCCAAAACTGGCGATCGTGTAGCTCAATTCTACCCCGACTGCTTTTTGGGCATCGCCAAACCCAATGCCAAACCCTAGCGACCCATCATCTTTTTCACTGCCCCGCACACTTTCTTGGTAAGTGGCGCTGGCAAATCCGGTCAGATTATCTGCACCAAATCCAGAGGGATTGGCAACGGTGATGCCAGGAGACCCACCAAAAATGTCCCCAAACAGGGGATCAGCTTGCACGGCTTGCAAACGATTTTGTACATCCTGAACCGTTGCTGTGGGGGGGGTGGCACTCTCTGGCAAGGGTGGGTTGTCGGGTGCGGGGGGAGTAACTGCTACCGCCAGCGGGACGACGAGGTAACGAGCTGCCATCGCAGTGGGAGCCAAAGGTGGGGCTTCGCCCAGTTTGACTAGCGATTGGTAGATAAAAGCAGCCGCATCGGCGCGAGTTGCAGCCTGGTTGGGATTTAAGCGTTGAAGGTTAGGATAGTTGACAATCAGACGATTTTCGATCGCAGCCACAACGGAAGATTCCCCGTAATCGGGAATGCTATCTGCATCTTGAAAATAGGTGGTGAGATTTTCAGGTTTTTCACTAGTGGCGATCAGATTAAGTCCCTGAGTTAGAGTCGTGATCACCTGTAGCCGAGAGACCGCCTGGTTTGGTTTGAAAGCATTCCCAGGATATTTGGTCAGAAAGCCGTGTCGATAAGCAGTCTGGATTGCGTCGTAAGCCCAATGGCTGGGAGGCACATCGGTGAAGTCGAACGCTGCCAAATTGTTGCCTGGCGTAGATGGAAAAGCTTTTTGCAACATTGCGGCAAACTGCGATCGATTAACCAAGTCATCGGGGCGAAAAGTGCGATCGGGAAATCCGCGCACAATGTTCCGATCTGCCAGGTATTCAATAAAATCTTGCGCCCAGTGCCCTTGAATATCAGTGAAAGTAGAATTGACCGCCGTCTGAGCTAAAGATTGTGCCAGTAAGGTTTCTGGTTGCCTGATGAGGGCAGCAGATAAACGAGCGGGAGGTGGGGCACTTCGAGGGATAAATTTTGTCGATTCTGCGGATTGACTGGATAGGTGTGAAGCGTTTGCGACAGAGATGGTCTGAAGCCTGAGGTTGGGGGTCTGAGTCTGAAGGTTTGTCTCAGGGTTGAAGCCTGAACCCTGAGTAAAGACTGGCTGAGTTTGTGCTTCTGCTGAGGCAAGATTGGTTAGAACAGGCTCCGATCCTGGGAGGACTTCTGGCGGTGCAACAGCCAGGGGTAACCCCACAGCAGCCACAGTGGGGGTGCTGGTTGCTGCGACCTGAGGCAGCCCAGGCGTAGGCTGGGAAAACTTTTCCGTCGGCGAGATCGCAGTTGACTCGGTCGCAACCGTTGTAAATTGTGCAGTGGTCAATGTTTCGGGTGTGGCGATCGCGTAGATCGGTTCAACCACAGCAGAATCAGCCTGGATACTTGAGTTTTCAACCCCCGGTTCCATGGTAGGAGCATGAACTGGATTGGCATGGGTGGGCAAATCCCAGCCTGCTAAAGTTGCGAGGGTGCAAGCCGTCAGAATGGGGACACGCGAAGAAGTCATCCGATGGAGCCTTCCTGAAACCAATTAAAGTCTTTAACTGTTACACTGCGTCTCTTCTTGAATCAGGATAAAAAACGAGAATCCTGAAACGATTTTTCCGAATTCTCAGCCCGTATTTTTCTTGGTCAAAGTATTCGATTCAGGCGCTTTTTGGGATTGGATAAAATGTTCGATCTATCCTCCCAATTGGTGCCATAAATTGATTGGAAAGATAGATTTTTAAGCTCTTCATTGACGCAGAATATATCGGCGTTGCTGAAAAGCAGGATGATTTGGAACAAAGTTTCAAATCATTCAGTATCATTTTCATCCCGTTGCTGAGCAACGCCCAGAATATATCTGTTGTAGGGTTCTCAAGTAGGCGCTTCTAGCAGCAATTTTTTTTTATTTGAATATGACTAACGCTATTTTTAGACGGGGATTCTTCAGACTGATTACAATTGCATCAATAGGATTTATTTCGTAAGATTACTGCACTTCCGAGAGTGAAGTCAGGATTCCTACAAATTGCTGATCGACAGAACCTACCTCAAAGTTTGAGCCGAATGATTAGTGATCAAAAAGATGTATTGAGCTATCTCCCTAATTTGACAGCTACCTGTAAAAATAAGTTCCTTCTTGGACAGTCGCTTTCCTTGCTTGGTTCAGATTAGATCGGGCAGCCAAAAGGGATGAGCCAAAGTGAGATCTGTCCTGATTCAAACTGAAAATGGTGTATCAATAGACAGCCCTCCGTCAAATTCTGTTGATTTGCTTGCTTGCAATGCTCTGCTTGAGACGCCTCCAAAAGGCGCTATCTCGAAACCAGCATCCAAGATTGGACAGTGAACCGGGCTTCTCTGTTGGGTCAGATTTCTGTTTGTAGAGGGACGCGATGAGCGATCGTTATCTATGCGTGTCTTAACCATTGCTATCAGCACTTTATCGGCTTTTGCGGTTCAAGAACTTGCCTATACCCGCAGCATCAGTCCGAATATCAGTCCGCCAAGTTCGGAAGGTGTCGCCCCAGTTAACAGAGGCGACGCCGCACCCGTGGCAACCAGTACCCCGATCGCGGTGCCCGAAGTCTCACTCGAATTGGGCACAGTGGGTGGTGCCCAGATGAACGGAGGGCAGCCCTTAGGGGTCTCGAAGGCGACTGCCCAACCAACGCCCATCAGAGCAACCAAACGCCCCAACCAGCCTATTATCCGACCAGTTGATGTCAAAAAATTGCCGATCGATGCCATCATCAACCAGAGCTTAGCCTTCCAAACGAGCCAGACACCTGCAACGGATCAACCGAGGCAGGCTCAGACCGTCGAATCGGCAAGTTCTACCAATCGCATGCCTGGAACACTCCCTGATATCCAGGGGCACTGGGCAGAAGACATCATTCGGACCCTGGCAAGCCGCAACATTGTGCGTGGCTTCACCGATGGGCATTTTCATCCAGATGCACCCATCACTCCTATCCAGTTCGCAGCCATGGCACGCCGATCGTTGCCACAGGCAGCACTCTCTTTACAAGAGGTGCAACGTCAACATCCTGGATTAATCAATACGCGAGCAGATGCTGCCGCCTTTCTTTATCAGTCAATGGTTGATGCGGGGCAAACGCCCGCGATCGCTATTGCTTCTCCAACCCCTGAAACCCAACGAGCAGCCATTGCTCAAGCGGTTGCCACCGTCCAAACCGCCCCTTCAGCGCCTACAAGCGAACCAAGTGAATCGACCGATGGCGCGATCTCGATCCTGCCCGCTCTACAAGCCAAAGCACTGCATATCAAACAAAAATTGGTTGCCACCGTGATCCCGACAACGGACGCTTCCACCACTACTCGTCCTGCGGTTCCAGCCAAGGCTCCAACTGTTGCCCAATTTGATCCGTCTATTCCCCCGCCCTCTGTTCCTGCGATCGCCCTCGCTGCCCAAGAGCAGGACTATGTTTTGGGAGCAGGCGACGACATCCGGTTAGAAGTTTTCGATGTGCCAGAATACAGTAAAGAATATCGAGTGCTGGTCAACGGCGCCTTAAATGTGCCGCTGCTTGGGAGCGTGTCCGTGGATGGATTGACCCTCAAGCAGGCGGGCAATCTCTTATCTGCCAAATATGCTCCCTACTTGACTCGCCCCCGTGTTACGGTCACCCTCATAGCACCGCGTCCTTTAAATGTTGGTGTGGCGGGAGAAGTGAACCGACCTGGCTCTTACAGTATTTCTGTTGCCGAAGGCGGAAAATTTCCCACTCTCACGAAAGTCGTCCAAATGGCAGGGGGCATCACTCAAACTGCTGATTTGCATCAGGTCGAAGTCCGACGTCCGCAACGATCCGGGAGGGAACAGGTCATTCGACTGGATCTGTGGCAACTGTTGCAAGTAGGTGACTTGCGGCAAGATCTGACGCTGCGCGATGGCGATAGCATCTTTATTCCTGCCACGACTGTGAATTTGGCAGAAGCCCCCCAACTAGCCGCCGCTAACTTTGCCGGAGATGCCAGCCAACCACTTAATATTGCCGTGGTGGGCGAGGTACAACGTCCAGGACCGCATATTCTGGCGAAAACAGAAACCAATGGCGGCATGCCGACAGTCACCAAAGCCATTCAGCAGGCAGGGGGGATTACTCAATCTGCTGATATTCGTCAGGTACAGATTCGTCGTATGGCGAGATCGGGCACCGCCCAAACCATTAATGTCAACCTCCTGGCACTGTTGCAAGAGGGTGATTTACAGCAAGATTTGATTTTGCAGCAGGGAGATACGGTGGTGATTCCCACTGCCACCAGCACCACTGCCGCCGAAGCCACCCAACTGGCTTCTGCCAGTTTCTCCCCCGACTCGATCAAAGTCAATGTGGTCGGTGAAGTGGAACGACCCGGCGCGATCGAAGTCAAACCCAATACTCCACTTAACCAGGCGTTGCTCAGTGCGGGTGGTTTTAACAACCGCGCCCACAAGCGCTCAGTGCAACTGATTCGCCTCAACCCCAACGGCACCGTGACTCAGCAAAAGATTGCAGTAGACCTCACCGCCAGCATCAACGAAACCGTCAACCCGATGCTACGCAACAACGACATCATCGTGATTGGACGTTCTGGCAGTGCAAAACTCTCCGACACGCTCAACAATGTACTGGGTCCGCTGGGACGGATACTGCCTTTCGTTTTGTTGTTTTAGTGAAAGGATCGGAGCTTTGGGCGTTGAAGGTTAATCCCGGCAAACTCACTCGCCAAGGTTTCAATCTCTGTAGCGCAAATCTCCCAAATCCCTCTTTTCCCTCACGTTCCCCATCTCCTTTTCCGCGCTCTTTCTCCCTTTTCCTTCCGCTCTTTCTCCCTTTTCCTTCTCCCCCATGGCACCCAGACCCCCCTTCTCCTTTCCCCCCAATCGTCAAGGCAACGCGCCCTCGCATCCCTTCTACCCCAACCCACTACCGAGTGATGAAGGAGAAGAACTCAATCTACGTCAGATTATTGCCATTGGGCGACGACGTAAGGTACTGATCGCTGGGGTCATGATTGCGGTAACGTCAGCAGTGTGGATTTGGACATTGGGGCAAACGCCCCAGTACGAAGGAAAATTTCAACTGTTGGTGGAGCCAGTCACCTCGGATGAACAAAATTTGCAAAATTTGACTAAACTTACGAATTCGGATACCAGCCCCACTTCTCGGTTAGATTACGACACGCAAATTCAGGTTTTGCGGAGTCCTGAATTGATGAACCCGATCGTCCAACAGTTGCGAACCCATGATCCCAATCTGAGCTACAGCAGCCTCATTAGCAATCTGGCAGTGGTTCGGTTACAACAAACCAAAATTTTAGAGATTCGTTATCGCGGTAGTAATCCTCAACAAATTAAATTTGTTCTTGACACGCTTTCCAAAGGCTATTTGAAATACAGTTTGCAAGAACGGCAAACGAACTTGCGTCAGGGCATTCAGTTTGTCGAAGAGCAACTGGAAACGTTGCAAAAAAGAGTTGACAAACTGCAACAACAACTTCAGCTATTTCGTCAGCGCAATAATTTTATTGAGCCTGAAAGTCAGGCTCAACAACTTTCCACTCAACTCAGCAACATCATTCAGCAGCGGTTGGATACGCAGAAGCAGTTGGCAGAAACGCATGCACTGTATGAAAGTTTACAGGGGAGTGCGGGTGCAGCGTCGGCATTGGCAGAAGCCCCCCGATACCAAAAACTGCTAGAACAATTGCGCGAAATTGAGACTAAATCAGCGATCGAATCCAGTCGGTTTCGGGCGCAAAATCCCACCATGGAGTTGCTGCAAGACCAGCGACAAAAGCTATTGCCCGTTTTGCGCGAAGAAGCTCAGCGGGTTTTGGGCGATCGGTTCGCGACGATCTCCACTCAGATTCAGGTCATGGAAGTCCGTGCACAATCGATCGCGCAATCTGAAGAGTTCGTGAACCAACAACTCAGGGATTTGCCACGGCTCTCTCGGCAATACACCGATTTGCAACGGGAACTCAAAGTTGCAACCGAAAGTTTGAATCGCTTTCTAGCAACTCGTGAAACATTGCAAATCGAAACGGCGCAAAAAGATGTGCCCTGGCAATTGTTAGCGACTCCATCTCAGCCCCAGGTGCCCATTTCGCCTGACGCGACACGAAATTTTATCATGGGGGCGATCGCGGGATGTATCCTAGGTATCCTGGCAGCTTTACTGGCGGAACGCCTGGACAATACCTTCCGCTCCACGGATGATTTGAAAGATCACACAGGCTTACCCCTTTTAGGGGCGATTCCCTTCAACCAAGAACTCTCTGACTCAATTGAGCAGATGTCCCCAGGGTTTTCGCTGCCCTCCCTTCCCTTCAACTTTGGCAATCATCGCCATGCCACAGCTTATACGACCGCTGGGTTTGCCGAAGCTTTTCGATCGCTCCATGCCAATATTCATCTGCTCAGTTCTGATACCCCCATCCGATCGCTGGTGATTAGTTCTGCTTTGCCCAGTGATGGCAAATCAACTGTGTCGCTCAATCTGGCACAGGCTGCTGCTGCCATGGGTCAACGGGTGCTCTTAGTGGATGCGGACTTGCGCCGACCTCGCATCAGCCGTTTGTTACAATTGCCCAACTTGCGGGGGTTGAGTAATCTCCTTGCCAGCAATACTGATCCCTGGCAAGTGATTCAACGTATCTCAGATGCTCACCCTGAAGTTTCTATTAGTGGGGGCAATCTTTCGGTTTTAACTGCTGGACAAATTCCACCGGACCCAACCAAGCTGCTGGCATCCCAAAAAATGCATCACTTAGTTGAACGCCTGCAATCCATTTTTGATCTGGTCATTTACGACTCTCCCCCTTTGATTGGTCTGGCTGACAGCAGCCTCCTAGCACGTCACTTGGATGGCATTGTGCTGGTGGTTGGGTTAGGCAAAACCGATCGCAATGCCCTCAACGAAGCCCTAGATAGCCTCAACGTCTCACATACTCAGGTGTTAGGCATGGTTGCCAATGGCGTTAAACATCATACGGCTTCTACCTATAGTTACTACTATCACGCTTACCCCCATGACCAAACGCCTCCTGTCCAGAATGGCAATGGTCACAGTAATGGTAATCGCAATGGTAATAGTAATGGTAATAGTAATGGCAATGGCGTTTATCCCAAGGTGGGGGGCAACCACTAGGGACGGTAGATTTCATAATGAATTCATTTGAGGACCCAATACTTTGCGTCCCTCAAGAAAATACGATGTGATTCTATTTGTGTTCTTGATGATTGGCACAAGCGGTAGATGCTGCCATCACGTTAGGCAACTTTACAACACTGATTAACAAACTCTCGCAAGACTCGGATTTGAGCATTGGAGGGCGTTGCGATCGGGTGGGCTTGCTTAATCCAGTTAATCGCTTCCCATAGCTCTAGGTTGTAGAACTGACACAGATAGGCGATGCAGACCGTGGGCGATCGTTCAATTCCCGCTAAACAATGCACGTAAATGGGTTGTTGAAGCTGGATGGTTTGATGAACCAGGTTCACCACTTCAATCAATTGGTTGACCTTTAGCTCGCGCGCATAGTGACTATCGGGTAGTACAAATCGCAAACACTGGAATTGTTGCCCAAAAGACTGTGGTAATCTACCTTCTGCATCATCACACAGAGAGAGCAGAACTTTGATGCCATGCTGCATCATCTCTTTGCCCTGTTCGGATCGTGGTAACCCCCCGATCGCCAACTTACCCGGAATCACCCAATTGATTGAGCTATTCCGTGGAGAGTGATGTTTTCTAGAATCCGATTCAGAGATCGGGCGCCCAGTGTAAGTCAAAGCGTCTTTAAAGTACTGAAAGATGCGTAGCACAATAAGCCATCCAAAATAAACGATTCAACATCCGTCCATCATTGCGGGCAAAATTCATCCACCCTGCGGATGGCAATTCTACCAACGGCCTTCTAGATCCTCTACAATTCGCTTTGCTTGAAATCCGGATGTCACAAGTCACAAGTGTAAGGACTTGAGAAAAGCGTGGTTCGTTCCTGCCAGTATCCCTGCCCCAACCTGGACATGAATCGAAAGTCTCCCTATCGAATAATTAGCGACAAATAATTTTCTGACCGTTACCCTGTCAAGACTTGCAAAATCTACAATTTCAAATCTGCCATCTAAAATAGGAGCAGTGGTTGGCTGACTGGTTTTGAATGTAACCGGATGACGGTGTTGCATGAAAGTTGCTCTGGTTCATGATTATTTACGTGAATATGGGGATGCTGAACGAGTCCTGGCAGCGCTCCATCGACTTTACCCCCAAGCTCCGGTCTATACTGCCTTTGTCGATCTCGCTCGTCTCGGTACAGCCGCCGGACAGTTTGCTGATTGGGAGATTCGCTCTACCTTTGCCCAACATCTTCCCCTGATCACCCGAAACTTTCGGGCTTACAAGTCATGGCTCCCCTATTTTTGGGAATCGCTTGATCTCTCCGAGTTTGATCTGGTCATTTCCTCTTCAGGTGAATATCTCAGCCATGCCGTGCTGACTGGGGCAGAAACTTTGCACATCAGCTATTGCCACACACCTGCTCGCGACTTGTGGGAACCCGCCCATGCCGAAGCCGGAAATCGCTGGCTCCGTCTTTGGAGAAACACACACCTCAGACACTATGACTTCTATACAACTCAGCGGGTCGATCGATTTATCACTAATTCGCAGCGAGTTGCCCGTCGCATCAAAAAGTTCTATGGCTGCACTGCTGAGGTGATTCCGCCGCCCATCAAGATCCATGGCAAGGGCAAGGCAGGGGAGCAGTACTACCTGTATGTTGGGCAACTCGAGCGACATCAGCAAGTCGATCTCGCGATCGCAGCCTGTCAGCAATTGGCACGGCCTCTTTGGGTAGTTGGCTCTGGGGATGAAGCAGAACGGCTAAAAAGAGAGGCAGGCGATCGCATCCGTTTTTTGGGCAATGTGTCCGAATCTCATCTCCCAGAACTCTATGCCGATGCTCGAGCACTAATTTTTCCTGCGACCGACGCTGATTTTGGGTTTTCTCCCATTGAAGCAATGGGGCATGGTGTGCCCGTGATTGCCTCAGCGCAAAGTGGCATTCGCGAAATTATTCTAAACTACCGTACTGGGCTACTTTTTTCTCAACCAACGGTTGATAGCTTATGTGCCACCATTACCCAGTTTGAAGGGCTGCGTTTTTCAGCTTATGCCTGTATCGAGCGGGCTGAAGAGTTCTCTGAATCAGTGTTTATGCCCAAACTGAAATGGTTTATTGCGCAAGCGATCGATGATCACCAACAGCACCACACCGCAACAAAATCGTGAATGAGCTGTCTCGTATTCCTGAACTGGTGACAAAGGGGCACCGTGAAATCTAAGCGGATTCGTCTCGCCTCAATGAGATGAGCAGATTTTGATATGAGCAGACTTTGGCACAAGATTTTAGATTATCCAGAAATTCACCGAATTGATTTTGATTCTATTCAGTAACTCCGATTCAATCTCCAGGGATTTGCTCAAACCTTAGCGTTTTGATTTCGTCTCCAACAGTCTGAAATCATTCTCAATCCTATGCTTCAATCATTGGTGCAAGCTATCAATCTGTAAGGATTTGTAAAAGACTTTATCTAGATCAATAGAACGACTGCTCTTGCCATTCTCACGCATTGTGAATGGCAAGTGTAGGAGCGGGCGTAATGGAAAATTCCTCTCAAGAATCTCTTCTTGAGAGCCATTGAGTTGTGCTCTCAGAATTGTTTCATTGCCAAATTAAAATTGCAGAATCAGACAAATGTCCATGAAAAGTATCGTACCCCGCCCCCAAATCTCTCCACGCGATATTAGGTTTGATATCCTCAAAGTGATTGGACTTTTGTGCATTATTTTGGCACACTCTGATCCACCGATAGTGATCGATCAATTGAGAAATTTTGATGTTCCTCTGATGGTCATTATTTCAGGAACATTATTCTATTTGACTACTGGAAACAAGCAATTTTTCCTGTGGGATTACTTGAGAAAAAGAGTCCCCAGATTGGTTGCACCAGTCTGGTTATTTCTGGCGTTTTTCTTCACTGCGATCTATCTCCTCTGTCAAGCGACCGGGCAAACCTATCCCTATTTATCCGACGCTTCATCTAATCCTATTTTGAGCAGTTTCTTGTTCCGAGGCGGACTGGGCTATGTTTACATCATTCGAGTTTTTTTAATTACCGCAATTCTGTCTCCTTTGATTCTTAAGCTGTATCGATCGCTCAAGCGTGAAAGCTACTTTCTGGGAGTTCTTGCTATCAGCTACATTGCTTACGAAATCGCACTCAAATTATTAGGTGATGGAGGTCTTTCGCCTCCTTGGTTTGCCATATTTGTCAAACAATATTTGATGCTTTGCGTTCCTTATGGTTGTCTGGTGGGGTTAGGCATGGTTTTAACCAGGCTGAGTCAACAGTTTTTATCGACGATCGTTCTCGCATCCTTCACCATATTTTTGGCAATGTTTGCTCACTTTTTTTGGTTGGCAAAGCAGTTGGGTAAACCCGCAGCTGAGTTGGTCCAAACTCAAATCTATAAATATCCCCCTACTATTTACTACCTGTCTTATGCAATCTTTGCTTCTTTGCTGTTGTATCTTGTGATTGACTACTGCATGAAGCGATATGGTAGCCGTGTGATGGAGCACAAAAGCTGGGTAGATAATTTAGTGTTTGTGAGCGCTTCTTCACTTTGGGTGTATCTATGGCATATCTTTTGGCTCATAACCTGGCGCTTGGTTGTCCAGCCTCACATTCCCTTGACCCAGAATTTTGTGATGACCTTCGGGGTCATTGCGTTTCTAGCGATCGCGACTACCTATCTACAAAAATGGCTGGTTACCCAATTAATTAGAACGACTGAAATTGGGCACAGCCAATCCGATCTGTTGACAATTCTGTTGTTGAAGTAATGCATCCATTTATGCTCGTTTATGCAATTACCTGATAGGTAAACCGCAACGTTACCCAAGTGTTGATATCTAGCATAAAACTATCTGAAGGCGTTGTTGGATGGGGACTCTGGTTTGCCTGGTGCAGATCTTGAAGGATGGCGTGAACGACTTCTAATGCATTGGTCGACAGGTCGATCACTCGTGCACCCTCGGCGGCGAACGAGTTTACTTCTAGCAGGGCGAACGTGCGAGTAAAGGGAGAAGTGCTGCAAATCAGTTGCAAGGTGCAAAAACCAGCCGCGCCTCGCAGGCTCCAGCTTGAATCGGCTTGGGGGAATGTCCTTATTTCTCCAGGGGCAATCCGATCTGATAGGGGGAGGTTGGCATCGATATCAGCAGGAATTGCTGACATCGCACCTGGATAAAATGACATGCTCCCATTACCATCTCGCCCCAACAATAGAAAATAGACTGGACGATCGTCAAAATTTTTAACTCGATACTGAATTTGGCTGCCGATCGGTAGTGATGCGATTCCCTTTTCCAATAACGGTGCTCCATCCGGGGTTGGGGCAGACGATCGATGAGTTGCCCGCTGCATGACCGTTTGTTTTTGAGGGGCAATCAGCTCTAAGGTGGCACTCACGCCCAAGCGAGAAGAAAATTCATTCTCAGTCAAGCTCAGGAGTTTGGCAGCCAACAGCGTCTGCAATAGCGGCGCCAGACGACGCACAGCAGACTTAATCGCTTCCCCTTGTGCCCCCACCGCGCTGGCGATCGGGGCGCGCCCCAGCGAAAATAAGCCATAACTCACCGAACTACTCATTAATCCCTGTACCGCAGCCGTTGGCAAAGCTGCCACTTGGGTAGGCACCTGCTCGGAAGCGTAGGTTTTGCCAAAAAGATAATCTGCAGGTTGCTCTCCGGCTGCGACCGGAGACACATGGGGAATTGCAGAAAACGCGCTGGTAGCATCCACTCGTTCGATCCGCTCCAGGCTATTGTCCAACGCCACGTTCAGATGCAAATTACGTGGAACTACTCGAATCTCTTCCTGTACCCAATGTCCGACCTGGAGTGGCGCTGCCACTTGTCTCCCCTCACCATTGCTTGATCCGCAACAAATTCGGGCCTTGAGCATCAATCCGTCTTGAGCGTAGACTTGCAAGCGAGTCGATTCTGGCTGTCCAATGGGTACTACACGGAGAATCGAATTCGGTTCATACTGCTCCAGAATGGGCGCAGGCAAGCCTGCCATCCATATCTGTACAGTTTGAGTTTTATCTCCTTCCTCGATCGCGGTGACTACACCGTCTGCCCCCTGCTCTGGATGTAGAGTCAGCGCATAGGGAAGGAACAAGTCTCGGCTTTTTTGCACCCCAAAAACGGGTTGTTGTTCTTGATTAGTCAGTTGACTAATGCGCTCACTGGCGCGATTCAGATTGACTTGCAATGAGGTTGCGGGAGCGCTCTGCCAGAGAGCCTGAGTCAGCGCATAGGTAAATAATCCGGCGCTGAATCCATCCCACTGGGCTTCAAAAGCTTTTTCACCAGTGACAGGTTCACCTTGCCCACGGGTTTGCCCACCTGCAGCAGTTAAAACAACCCCGGGTATTTGTCCCGCCCGTCGCCATTCATCAACCTGATTGGGAGAGAGGTTCAAACTGGAGAGGAGCTGAGTTTGCAAAGCCAGTTCTTCCTGACTGGGCGCTGCAAGCAACAGTGTGGGGTGAGAACGGAGCCGCAAGTTCCCCTGGAGGGAGGTGCCTGTATAAACGTAGCTAGTGTCCAGGATGGTTATAACTTGTTGGGTTGGCAACGATCGCAACATTAACGCCAAAGTACTGGTCAATAGACCATTGACCACGGTTGCTCCGTCAACTTCGCTGTCGATAGGCATCAGGCTCGTCTGCCGTCCAGGTGCTGCCTGATTGGGCTCTAAAATTCCCCCATAGCCACTAAAATGAAAGACCACAACATCGTTTGCTTTGGCTTGCTCGATCAGATGAGTCAGAAAAGCCGTTTCGATATTTTGGCGTGTCGCTTGTTGATCAGTGAGTACAACAATATCCGCGTTGCGAAATCCGAAGCGATGGATCAATAATTCGCGTTGCAATTCTACATCGGTAATGCAACCGTTTAGCGGTGTACCACCAGGATATTGGTTAATGCCGACCAATAAGGCGAGCTTCCGCTGTCCCGGTTGTGCTAGCGCCCGATAGTAACGATCGCTCAGCACCGACAACCCCAGTTGCGACGCTTCCAGAACGGTTAGCGCCAAGCCGAGCCGCTGCAAAAAAGCCCGTCGCTTGAGTCTCATCCAGCTACCACGCATCCAATGTGGATTCCCTTGGCTTTTTACAAGAATTCAGATTAAAAATTAAAGATAAAATAATATCTGTCCGCTCAGCTTGGCGATCACTTCAGCCTGGGCAAAACTTCTACTCTCTACCTTTTAACTTTCAATTTCAATTGGCACTAACAGCTTAACCTCTATCCTCAGCAATTCGTTCAGGTTTTCGGGCGCGATTCAAAGCGATGTTGTCAGGTTTGCAATCACACTAAAAAAACTAGCTACGCTAAAAAAGCGAGCCTATGATTCAATCCAGTGCACACGGATAAAGTGCGCCGATCTTCCCAGGGGATCTTCTAGTGGCAAAATCCGATCAACTTCTAGGTTGAAAGGCACAGCAGTCGTAATATACCGCTGCACTACTGCACCTAAATCAGGAGCCAGATAGGCAGCAGCAGTCGTTGCCAATCCCAGCCCCAACAATTGCTCGATCGGACCTCGTGGCAATAGCAAACTTGTACTCAGTGCAAATCCTGCCGTCAGCGCTAGCGCCACAGAAAAGTTGGTGCCACAACGCGGATGCACCGCTAAATCCCATTCCCCACTGGTCAATCTTTGAAGGGCAACCCGCACCCCCCGGTGCAAATCCGGCAGATTGACCTGACCATACAGGTAGAAACCTTTATCTGTAGACATTCCGCCCAACTGTCCATTATCGGCTGGACGACCACGCTGAGACGATCTCGGTGCCCCATCGGCTGGGCGACTCAGTACCCAAACAGTTGCATGTTCTAGCGCGTGAACCTGACGCAAAAGCAAAATTTCTTTTAGCCCAGGCACAAAACTAAGCTGCTTCAATAACTCCGCATCTTGACTGGCAGTAGGAGAATAAATCGGTGCTTGAGATAATACAGAAGTCAAGCAGGACAGCCAATCATTATTTCTTCCCAATAAATGGGAAGAAGCAGTGAAGGTAGCGTCAGACATCGTAGAACCCTCTCACTCGTCTCCATAAAAACCAAGAACAGGGACATCCTTCTGCCACTCATTCTTCTTCGATCTCACAAACAAAAACAAAGGGTAAGGTTCCTTCACTCTAACGCTTACCCCCTGTGCCTGCTTTGGAGTCTTTGCAAATCGTAGTTGAGCGGCTCAGAACACCGAGCAGATCCAATCAGGAGCCGATTTGGTTTGCAGCGGTACTTCAGACAGTAAACTTGAACTCTATGCGCCCGTAGGGAGATTCTCCGACGAAGGAGGTAACGCGGCATTCGGGCTATTGCCGGAACCCTCAACCGCTGGCTTTTCGCCAACCGCCTTCGCGACTTCAACGCCATTCTCCTCAAGAATCACCACGGGATCAGCGCCTTCATACATCTCAATCCGCTTGACTAAAATCTGCCCGTTCGATAGCCGCTGCCCCACTCGTACATAGCGACTGGTCGATTCGTTAGGAGCTTTGACGATCGCCTGAGCCACTCCTGCAACTTTCACAACTCCTGTAATTTCAACTTCTTTGGCTAAGTCAGCCTGAGGGGCAGGAGGCAGGGTCGGAAGTGACGTATTCCCAGGGGGGAACAAATTTCCGCTTCCCGGTTTAAATTTTTGACCTACATTCCCACCTGGTGTTGGTAACTGAGGCAACTTAATCCGCACCTTCCGTTGAGGCGGGGAAAAAGGTGTCTTGTTATTAATTGAGGGAGGAATATTAGAAAAAGGGTCTTTTGTGCTCTTACGTGCACTAATACTTGCCTGCACCTGTCGTGCGCGCTCATCTGGATTGACTGGCTGGATTAATCCTGGAACTGCAACTGTAACACCACCAACCCCGCCAGGCTTTTGAGCAATCAACGGCTTAGCAAACGAAGGAGAGGCGGCAGTTGTAGGCGATGCTGCCGGAGACGGAGCAGGACTCGTGCTGACATCTGGTTCAGAAGAACATCCAACCGCCAACAGCGCGAGTGCTCCTGCAAGGGTCATGAATGAAAAGTAACGCATACCAACCCCAAAAGCTTTACTCAAAGATACTCTCTTATACACACATTGGCTAACAATTTCACGGAAAATATTGACCAACTTTCTCATCAGTTTCAAGCTTCTCAGTCAGTGAGCGAAATTATTTTGTAGAACACTGTGTTCTGTCTTCAGAATTTTGACTCGAGGGTCAGGCTCAAAATTACAGAGTTCTTTTGTTTCTTAAAAGCTGCTGCCTAGGGAATATGGATTAAATAACACCGAATTTCTACTGTACGGGCGCGGCATTGGGCTGAGGTTTCTAGGGCAAGATGAGAAGGTGTTACCGAATGCCACGTCCCTACGCCGAGAATTACACCTTAATTAATCTATGACCCTTAGTTCTGTTCTTTAGCTTTGATGAGAGATGCCAAAAACTAAGAGGGACATGTCGCCATGCCCCTCTACAGAAACTCGGTAGAAAGTTTGCTTGATATCATCAGGCACCCTGCGCCACTGAGAATTAGACCATTTAATCGTCCGTGCCTGCCATTAAGTCTTGAAGTTTCTCCAGCCCTTTTTTCACTCGGCGAGAAACAGTCACTGCACTAATCCCTAAACGTTCTGCGGTTTCTTTCTGAGTTAAGTCGTGTAGGAAGACAAATTCTAAGATTTCGCGAGTTCTTTTTTCGAGTTGAATAAGTGCTTGTTGCAGGCGAATTTGGTCTTCTTGCGCCAGCTGAAAGCTGCGATATCCGTTGTCAGGAACTAGTTCTCCTAAGGGCGTAGAGCCATTGTCATCATCTCCGACTGGTGCATCGAGGCTTAGTGGAGAGCGATTTTGCATGGCAAGCTTAATTTCTTGCCACTCTTCGACTGCGATTTCTAGCCCGGCTGCAATTTCTTGGTCGTTTGGTTGACGGTTTAACTTAACCTGAAGCTCACGAACCACCCACACAGCTTGCCGTTCTAACGCTTGCCAGCGACGAGGAATCCGCACAGAGGGACTTTTATCGCGCAGGTAATGTTGAATTTCACCACGAATATAGGGAATTGCAAAAGAACTAAAGGCATGCCCCTTGGTCATATCGAATCGTTCGATCGCTCGAATTAAACCAATGCAACCAACTTGAAGCAAGTCTTCATAGCTTTCAGTGCACTGATTAATCCAATGGTGCGCTTCCTTTCTAACTAAACCAAAGTTTAGTTGCACTAGCTGGTTACGGAGATCAGAAGAGGGCATCTTTTGATACTCACGTAGCAGTTGCAAGCTCTCATTTTTGAGTTCGTAGGTGGCTGTGATAGGCATGACGAGTTTCAGTAGTAAGAGCGGTAGCCAGGACCCGATAGACCCAGCTTTGCCGTTTTTTCAGGAAATTGCTGTGATATGAGACATACCCTGCACTTGCAAAGGATGCTGGGAGCCGCCCAAAGAGATGAAGTTTGGGGATCGCTTCATTAAGGGCTATCTTACTGCAAGCGTTGCTTGCTGGATGCAAATCAAGTGATTTGTTTCAACCTAACCCTATTCTTTTGGTCAAATTGACAACAACTGCATTTCTACGGAATCTATGTGTTGCTTTGGACAAACAGTATCCGAGGTTTGAAAAGATCAATCATTAAAGCTGCCTTAAATTAGGTCATCTGAAAAAATTTTCAGTAGGGAATTACTGATTTGATAGGTTTGCGCAACCGATCTTCGCGACAGAAAAGAAAAATGGGGGCAGATACCCCCATCCTTAAAATTACGGAGACCAACGTCTCCTTTGGAAAGCCAGTTTACTAAATACTCAAGTGAGGTGCGATCGTTAGGCTTCTTCAGCTTCTACTCGACCGTAAAAGGTGCCGCGAATTTTGACTTCGCTGGGTTCACGAGATCCCATGTCCGTTTCGGAGGGTTGGACGCTTTCAAACGAACCTACGAGTTCGCCAGTGCTGCCATCAACCTTAGAAATTTGCAAGAAAATCTTGCCTTTATCCAACTGGAACTGCTTGAGGTTTTCACGCAAGAGTTCCTCATCATCTGCACGGGAGGGTAAGGCAACGGCGTTGTCATAGCCAGCGGTTAAACCCCGCCCTTTTGGATCGAGGAAGTTAGATGTTCGATAAGAAGGAACTCTAAATTCTCCTTGAAAATCAGTAGAAGCGTTGATGGTAGTTTGTCCAGGGTCAGTCGTGGCAACCAAGCTCTTGATGGTAAACAAGAAGGGAACGCGCTCACCACCGGGCAACTGTACCGTAATTGCCTGAAAGTCAATGCCATCTTCTTCGGTAAAGGTTAGGCTACCGTCAGAATTCTGGGTCAGTGTTCCTTGGATCGCATCAAGCGAGGAGGTTAGCCGAGTCATCAACTTACCAGGAACAAAAGCTGATTGTTGCCGTTTGGTGCCTTCTTCCTTCACATAAAAGCTCTGGGGCTGAAGGCATAACGATGTGAGTTTGTAAGACTTGCCTGATTCGATTGGGATAGAGCCGCGAGTAATATCTCCCAGTTGGGGACAATTGTTTGCTAAACCCGTGCCTCGAATTTGGTCATAGGTAAGCAGGTCGCTACTCGTAGCCGGAGCGCCGCCGCATGCGGTGAGAACACTCAGGCACATCGCCAAAAGTGTCACAATTAAAGCGCGATACCTCATGGTCAACCTCAAAATCAATGTGAAAGTGTCTGCCAGTGCAATCCGGACTGAAGCTAGTGCCTCAGGCGAAAAGAGGAATCTTTCAAACTGATTGCCTGGGAGTAGACAAGTGCCTACGATCGCCAGGAAAGTCCAGTTTGGAAGAATGCCACTAGAGTCGCCAGGAAGACCCGTCGAACCACTGCCAGTTCAAGCTAAATTTTTGATAATGGCTGGAATGATTAGGATCTTAGGATCTCACTACAGCATTTTACATGGCTTTGCACCCTTATTCCCTGGACACATTGCCAAATTGAAAAGGCTTGGGACGTGTACTCAAGCGGTTACCAATTGCCAAGGGTATAAATGTTGAAGTGGAATATTTTTTGGGGTATTGCCTAAGCATGGATATGGAGCTTGAAGGAAAACAATCTCAGGCTGATTTACAGTCTTCCAATTTAGGATCGATTGAAGATGCGATTCGGGCTGAAGCTTCAGAATATCAGGGTGATAGCCTAAAACTTTTGGCTTTGTTGCGATCGCTGGAAGGAGTGCATCGAGAAATCCGAGATGGGTTGTTCCAACAATCTCTGCCGGATAATCGACAGGCATTGTATGCTCTGGTGAGGGATATTGAAGCCAAGGGAGGGTGGCCCTATATTCAGCGGATGAAGCTAAAGGCGCTTTTGGAAGGGTGGGAATCTGAGGATGACCTAAATTCTGAAGAAACACTTTACCCGTTATCTCCTTTATCAGAGTTGGATAAGGAGTCTCAATCAGAAAACTAGTAAGTAGGTAGCCCTAATTAATTGTAAGGAAGGGGTTTGGGGACTGCGCCCCCAGGCAGGGGGTTTTACCCCCTCCACCCCCAAATACCCCGTCGCTGTGAAAAGGGGGGAAATGGGGCAGCGGGCAATGTAAATGTTTATGATTTTTCACGAAGGCTATGCAAGTTGACTGGCAAATTGCCAAAACCTACGAAGATATCTTGTACTGCAAGGCAAATGGCATTGCGAAAGTGACGATTAATCGTCCGCATAAGCGCAATGCCTTTCGCCCAAAAACAATTTTTGAGTTATACGATGCGTTCGTGGATGCACGAGAAGATACCCAAATTGGGGTAGTTTTGTTGACAGGGGCAGGTCCCCATACGGATGGCAAGTATGCGTTCTGTTCGGGGGGGGACCAAAGTGTACGGGGGCAGGCGGGCTATATCGATGAGGCGGGGACTCCGCGGTTGAATGTTCTCGATTTGCAACGGCTGATTCGTTCCATGCCCAAAGTGGTGATTGCGTTGGTGGCGGGCTATGCAATCGGAGGTGGACATGTCTTACATGTAATCTGTGATCTGACGATCGCAGCTGAGAATGCCATCTTTGGGCAAACGGGACCCAAAGTAGGGAGTTTTGACGGCGGATTTGGCGCGAGCTATTTAGCCCGCATTGTTGGACAAAAAAAGGCGCGCGAAATCTGGTATCTTTGCCGTCAATACGACGCCAAGCAGGCACTAGAGATGGGGTTAGTCAATTGTGTCGTGCCTGTAGAGCAACTGGAAGCAGAAGGCGTTCAATGGGCACAAGAAATTCTCGAAAAAAGCCCGATCGCGATTCGTTGCTTAAAAGCTGCTTTCAATGCAGATTGTGACGGTCAGGCAGGGTTGCAAGAGTTGGCAGGAAATGCCACGTTGCTCTACTACATGACCGAAGAAGGCTCGGAAGGGAAGCAGGCATTTTTGGAAAAACGACAACCTGATTTTCGCCAATATCCCTGGTTACCTTAAGGAACTGGACGATGCTCGAATTGGGCGATCGTCCAGTTCAAATCAAACTTCTACAGGAGATTTTTTGCCAACTGGCGCATAGTATTCGCCATTTTCATCGACTTCTACGTGAACCAGGGACGCTTCGCCCGTGATCAGACGAGCACCTCGCTTGCGTGTGAAGTAATTCCACCCCCACTGCAACAGCACAATGAGTTTGTTGTCGAACTCGATCAGGTAATAGATGTGGGCAAAAACCCAAACTAGCCAGGCAAGTGGACCTGAAAACTTGACAAATCCCAAATCTACCACGGCAGAATTTTGACCGATCACTGCCAGGCTACCGATGTCGCTGTAGGTAAAAGGTGGCGGGGTTTTGCCCTGAAGCCTTGCACAGACAAGCTTGGCGACATATTCGCCCTCTTGCATGGCAACCGGTGCCACACCAGGCAAGGGTTTCCCTCCCTGATGAGCAAAATGGGATAAATCACCAATGACAAAAATGTCGGGCTGAGTCGGTAAGCTTAAGTCGGGTTCAACGATGACCCGCCCAGCGCGATCAAGCGTGGCTCCAGCCCGTTCTGCCAGCACCTGTCCCATATGAGAGGCCTTGACCCCTGCCGCCCAAAGAATGGTACGGGAAGGGATCTGCTGTACCTGCCCTGCTTGCTGAAAAGTGACCACATCATTATCGATGTCTGTGACCATGGTTTTGGTCTGAACGGTCACGCCTAACTGAGTCAGGGAACGTTCGGCTTTTTGAGAAAGTTCCGGGGGGTAGGGTGGCAGGATGCGATCCAGCCCTTCTAGCAGCAAGATTTGGGTTTCGCTGGTATCGATGTTACGAAAGTCTTGTTTGAGGGTGTTGAAGGCAAGTTCGGCGATCGCGCCTGCCAGTTCGACCCCTGTGGGACCGCCTCCGACAATGACAAATGTCAACCAGGCACGTCGTTTTTCCAGATCAGTTTCTTTTTCTGCCGCTTCAAATGCCATAAAGATGCGACGGCGCATTTCTAAAGCATCTTCGACGGTTTTGAGTCCGGGGGCTGTGGTTTTCCAGTGATCGTTGCCAAAGTAGTGATGACTTACTCCAGTTGCCACGATCAACGTATCGTAGGCTAGCACTTGATTGCGGAGCATCACTTGCTTTTGTTGTGAATCAAGATCAAGAACCTCATCCATCAACACTTGCGTATTTTTGTTTTCACTAAAAATAGCGCGCAAGGGAGAAGAAATATCGGCTGGCGAAAGAGTGCCAGTGGCAACTTGATAGAGCAGCGGTTGAAACAAATGAAAATTGCGTTTGTCGATCAGAGTGACCTGTACCGGGGCACGCCCCAAAGCTTTCGCTGCATACAAACCACCAAAACCACCTCCAATAATGACAACCTGATGAGTCGCTTGTTTTTCAGCAACTTCTACCATCTTTTGTCACTCCCTTTGTTTGATTGCAGCACGAATGGCTAGGATATTGACTCAGGACGAGGAACGAAATTTTTGGGCGATCGTAAAGGGCTGGAAATCCAGATTTCCAAGTTCGCGCCAATATGGACGGGGAAGGGGCTACCTCAAATATCTCAAACTTAACGCAAATTATTAAGAAGGATTGATTCCAGTTTAAAACGAACCCATGAAATGCTAGGTAGCTACGGCTACGGGTCTCTCGATTTCTATCTGAGCGTTTTTGGCGCTATTCATTTGAGTTGACGGATCAAGAAACTGGTAAGAGGCATTTTCTTCAGGGATTTCCATGCTTCGGAAAGCGCTTAACAGCGCACTTGAAAGTAGAGGCAAGGTGACCGAAGTCATTGGAGTGCTGGCTTAACGCTTATCTCTGCTTTCTTACCAATCACTGGTGTAGGGCTCGGCTACTGGGGCAGGACTGAAGCAACGGCTGGTTGGCGATCACCTCTAATTTCACCGACTTCAGTAAGGCTGACCAACTATTCACAAGACTGCTATCGGTAGGATTGGCACAGCGCAGGTTGGCGAGGGTATCCAGCGTATCGTACCAGTAGCCGTTGCTGGCATAGAGGGAAACCCGCTTGCGATCGTCAGATTTTTGCAATTTGCTGGCAAGTGCGGTCTCCGGTTCAATCCGTTGTATCCAACCTTCGATGGAAATATCCCCCACTTTGCGGTTATTGGGATCACAAATCAAGGAAATTTGCCAGCGGTAGTATTGTCCAACTTCTAGCGAAGGAGCAGCATTGGCGCTCTTGGAGAGTAAGGCGACACTGACGATCCCAATCTGGCTGGTCAAATTAAAAGTGGTCTGATAAACCACTGTTTGCTCGACTTGCTTGATTTGCTCCCGACTAGCACCCTCGGTTAAATGCTCAATCTGCTGCTTGTTCGCCCGATAGAGAGTTAATTCTGCTTGCTTTGCCCGCGTCTTGGGCAAATACCAAAAGAAGCGAGGGGCGGCAGTGGTTGTGAATCCGAAGTTATTGTTTGGAGAGAGGGCAAAGAGTTGTCCCAATTCTGCAGGTTGCGAAGGTGCCGATCGAATACAAGCACGGGGATCACGTGACCCACCACCAATGCGTCGTCCTGGCAAGCCCCGCTTGGGTGGCACGAACTGTTGAGCCATAACCAACCACGGAGCACCCACGATCGCCAATCCCAGGCAAAGGGCCAAACCTGCCGATAACCACTTAACAGGGCGTTTGCTCAGGCGCATACTAGAAAATCCATCAAATCAGGGTAAGTTTGTGTGCTTGTAGAAAAGATCCAAGTTTTAATCAGATCGTTCCCGAAAGAGACTTGGCTGTTTACCAGGGATTCCCGACCATAGTAAAGGCTGCCCAGTAGTAAGGGTGAGAGAGAACGCGATCGCGCAACGTAATACCTGGAGGCAGCGAGAGTTCCCCTACGCCATCTAAACCTTTGAGCACGCCTTCTTCCAAAGTAACCTGTCCTTTTGCCATTGCTATCTGGGCATGACGCAAAGCTTCGGCTTTAATCGGAGCTGTTTTCAAAGCATCGTAGAATTCCACCATCAAAGCCGCGGTGGCAGCATCACTGACGTACCAAAGGCTAGCCAAAACAGATTTGACCCCAGTTTGGGCAGCCGATCCCGCAAACCCCAATTCTGACTGTTCGTCTCCAACCGCAGTTTTGCAAGCACTGAGAACGAGCAACTCCACGGGAGGATTGCTCCACCCCAATTGCCGAATCTGCCCGGGCTGCAATTTGTCATTCCAGACCTGAATGTAAGAATTTTCGATTCCCCCTGGAGTAAAGTCGGCATGGGTTGCCATGTGGATGATGCCGTAGGGAACTTCTTGCCTTAAGCGTCTGAGGTTAGCCGGGGTAACGGCTTCGTTGAGAACGGTTTTGCCCGACCAGAGTTTACTCACTGCCGCCGCTAACTCCACTGGCACGGCTGGCAGTGGTTGCTGTTCCTGGGTGCTTTTAGAAATGCCTAAACCGAGTACTTGAGCGTTTTTAACATCCACATAACGAGTGTTGGTCAAGCTGAGGCTCGGCATCAAGCCAATGCTGTATTTTTCTACGAGAAATTCTTTCCCATCATGCAAGGCTGCCAGCGGGAGCGATCGCAAACCTGAGTCCACAATAAAGACTAAATTCTGAATTTTTTCCTGGGTGAGCTGAGCTTCGAGCGGAGCCACCAACCATTGATACAACTGCTTTGCCTGAATGAGATAGGTTGTATTCCGAGTTTTGCGGGGATCGGTGACATCGCGGGTGAAGTTTTTTACCACTGCCAGTACCTGCGCCCGGCGTGCGATCGGAATCCGAATTTGGCGAGGTTTTCCCTTGGCTGTTACCAGCAATAGCTCCAGCGCGTCATTGTCCCCTTTGGTCAGGTTACCGTTTGCATCCAAAGTTTCAGGCAAGAAACTGACATAAATCAGTGCCGGTTTCACTCCCGTTTCACTCTGGATCTGAGTCAATAGGTTACAAGCCGCCGACAAGCCTTTACCCGCCGTTTTCGCTTGGTGAGAATAGCGATCGTACTCATCGGTGAAGTTGCTTTCCAGCGCAGTGATCCCAGGATCAACCAGATCGCAAGAAGGCTTATAGGAAATTACCTGGGTAGGAATACCAGGTAATGGTTCTGCTTGGGGAGGACCCTGCTCTTGTCTCAGTTGGAGGCGAGGACTGGGACTGGGGCTGGGGCTGGGGCTGGGATTAGGCGTGGGTATGGGCGTGGGTGTCGGGATATTGACGCGGACGGTGGCTGGGTTAGAGAAAGAAATATTATCATTCGCAATGAGGCTGAAAGCATTAATGGTGCCAGTTGTGCCAGCAGGCGGCAAGTAATTCAGCGTATCTCCTGGAAAGATGAGAGTGCCTGGTGTGGCGGGAATGCCATTTACCGTCAGGATGCCGCCAAAGATTGCATCGATCCTCATAGAGGGGATGATATCGCCGTTTACATCAGGGGTGGTGGGCAAGAGGCTGGCATAGGTAAAGTTGGTCGATTGACCTGGGGAAAGCGTCACTGTCGCGCCATTGGGAGTTGGCGGTGGCGAGTTGATAAAAGTGATCCGGATATTATTACCTTGCGTAAAGACATTGTTGGGTGGGACGAGCAAGGGCACAACCGGAATGGTTTGGGTCGGTCCCAGAGTATCGATACCAGCCCCCGTATTAATCGATCCGGCAAGACCATTATTGGTCGCATCGCCGATGATGAAACGGAAATTGGTGGGACCCCCATTGTGTTGAATCGTGACTGTGCCACCCTGGGTGGGGCTGTTGGTAAAAATGGTTTCGCCGGTTTCCACATTTGCCCCCGTGCCTCGGACGACCCCATTAGCAACGAGCGTCACATTTCCCCCTGTACCCAAAAAGCCGGTAAAGGAAATTAAGTTTGCCAGTGCCGATGTGTCAATTGTACTGAAGGTAATGTTTCCACCAGCATTGAGTGAGACGGAACCGCCTGTTGCAGTGGTTGTGGAATTGAGATCGAATGAGATTGCGGAAGTGTTAATGGCTCCAGTAATTGCAATATTGCCCCCTGCATCAATTTGAACGGCACCAGCCGTAGCAACGGGAATAGAATTGGCACTAGTATCAATCCCCCCATTTACGGTGATATTGCCAGGAGCCAACAATCTGATGGGGCCCCCTCCCCCGGATGAAGTATTGAGGCTGCCAACCGTAATGCTCCCTGGCAACGTGGGTCCCCCCGGATTGAACTGGGTTGGGAGAACCCCAGTCGTAATTGGGACGGTCGATGTCGTCACATTTTGGCCCGCCAACAAGATAATAGCTGGAGTGGTGGTTAAAACCGTCGCATCAGGGTCAGCCGCGATCGCAGGAGTCAAGGTTTCAGGATTGCGAATCAGGATATTGCCCCCGGTAATGCTGCCTGCTGCGACAACTTTGAGCGAAGCCCCCGTATAGTCGCCAAATACTACATCACTGGTCGATAGAATGATCGGGTCGTAGAGGCTAAGGAAGTTACCAGGATTGCCTGCGAGATTGCGGATGGCAAACCATCCCCCACTCGTAAAGTGGGCATCGCCAGAAATGGTGCCGTTGCTGATCAGGCTGAGATTACCGCCACTTTGCAAGGCTGGTTGGGGGTGGTTCAGCGCCAGAATATCAATGCCCTGGTTACCCTGAAGGGTGAGATTGCCTCCCGCCACAATCTGTACTGGGGTAGTGGTGCTATCCCGCACCAGGACATTATTTTGTGCTAATAAGCTTAAATTGCCCGTGGTTTGAAGTTGGCTGCGATCGATCGTGACCTGATTTGCTGCTGAGATTAGTGCTTGCTGAGCGCTTACCGTAGACTGTGGGCTGCTAACTACCACATCACCCGGATGAACAGAAATGCCTGAACCGACTAGCTCAACCTGCCCCTGCGGATTGAGCTGAAGCCCGGTGGCGCTAACCAGGTTGCCACCGGTCAGCAGTTGGGGCAAGGAACTGGGGGCAAAGGGCGAAAGGGGGATGACTGAGCGAGGTCGAACCATCCCATTCCCTAATGATGGCAAGGGTTGAATGTCCAGACTGAGTAAACTCCCTGGCTGACTCAGCCGCACGAGGGAAGTCCCCGGTACCGCTGCGATCGTCAATTGTCCAGCACTGAGTTGCCCCATGTTGACCACCGTGCCGCCCAGGAAGGTTAAACTTTGTCCTCCAGAAACATTCAGATTGCCGGCATTGACGATCGCCCCTGGTTGGGGCATGGCAAACGCAAACTGACCAGGTGTGCCAACCAACGTGGCGTAATTGTTGGCTCCACCTACCGTAAGCCATTGGGTTGTGGCTCTTGTATTGGCAGCAAAGCCAACGCGATTGGCAGTGGTTGCGGTAAAGGCAGCGGGAAGGTTGAGGCTGGCATTGGGACCAAACAAAATGCCTGCTGGATTGATAAGCACCAGATTTGCCTGGCTACCGCTGACCTGAAGCAAGCCGTTGATGAAAGACGGATTACCGCCAATAACCTGTCCTAGAATATTTCTTACTGAGGGACTGGTCAAAAAGTTGGCAATCTGATTTTGACTTAACCCAAATTGGGAGAAGGTATGAAACAGATTGACGCGATCGCTCGACAGTTGTCCACCAGTAATATCAAACTGGTTACCGTTGGGAGTTACGACCGTGCCAGTGGCATTCTGAGCAGGCACGATCGACTGAGCATGACCCACCAAAGGGAACAAGGTTAGGACCCAGAATAAAATGATTTGCCAACCAATTTGTTTTTTTTCCGGGTTGCTTTGACCCAAGAGAGCAAGAAGTAATGAATTATTTTTTTCCACTTTTAATCTCACTCCATGACTGCCAGATTCATTGCTTTTCAACAGTATTCAAAATATTGAGATAACGTTAGAGGCGAAATAATGAAATTCAACTAAGATAGTCGCTTCGCAATCTTTATATAACCTAATTCCCTATGCTTCAGGTTTTAGCCACCCCAAAGTGGGATTGACAAGAAACCAGCCAAAAAGAAAACTTTTTTAATATTAATTGATGATTTCAAGGTGTGTCTTTTTATTCTCTTTGTTAGTATAAATAACAATGTTTCTTATTTTTGATCTCTGTTTTTAATGAATAAAGAGTCTACAGATTGGGTTTTTATCGGTATTTTGCTCATTTGCATTTGGAGTCTGAATTCATGCATTTAATGCGTTGGGTGTTGAGGTGTGGCAGTCCCATTCCAGGGCTGGCTCTGATTGTCTATGGGCTGCCAGGATATTCAGCATCAGTGGTTGGGGAGTGTTCTCTACCTCCTTCAGGAAATCAGCATGAAATGGATGGAGTCACTCAATCTCTGCAAAATCTAAAACTTGCCGAAGTGTTTCAGGCTCCCGATCAGAGTCCGTTGCGAAGGATTGCTCAAAAGGGATCTGAAACCTTCAGTTTTAGCCCTGGACGGGTTGAGACTTGTTTATCGCCCCAAAATTTGCCCTCAAATACGAGTTGGTTATCATCACCCTTGCAAACTCAGGGGCGCAGGGTTCCTATTACTTGGGTTGGGATAGAAAAGCAGTTCAGTTCGCCACCTGAGATCGGGGCTACCGACCCATTGGGGCTATTAGCTCAGAAACCCGATCCCAATCGCGATCGCCTCTTGCCGGGAGCACCCAACCCAACGGAGCCAGTTCCAACGCAACCAATTTTGCCCGTACCGCCGACCCCCAGTCCTTCGCCCAGTCCTGTTCCCAGCCCAGAGGCAACCCCAAATCCCGCGATCGCGGTGACCAAAATCGAAGTGACGGGCAGCACGATTCTAGGTGCCAAAGAGATTGAACCGATTATTAAACCGTTGGAAGGGCGATCGGTCACTTTGGACGAATTGCGTAACGCAGCGGATGCCATTACACAGATTTACCTCGATCGGGGCTACATCACCTCCCGAGCAATTTTGGTCGATCAAGTCATTGAGAATGGCGTGGTGCAAATTCGAGTGGTGGAAGGCTCGGTTGAGCAGATTGATGTTGAAGGCACTCGTCGCTTACACCCCTCCTATGTCCGCAGCCGGGTAGCGCTCGGTGCTGGGACACCCTTGCGGCAAGACCGCTTAGAAGACCAACTCCGCTTGCTCAAGGCTGATCCGCTATTTGCCAATGTAGAAGCCAGTTTGCGACCAGGCACCCAATTGGGCAAAAGTATCTTAACGGTGCGCGTAACGGAAGCCCAGTCCTTTTATGGCGTGATTGGGGCAGACAACTATTCGCCTCCCAGTGTAGGAGCAGTGCGTCTAGGGGGAATTGTTGGTTATCGCAACCCGACTGGCTTTGGGGATGAAATTTCGGTTTCCTATTTCGGCACCACGACTGGTGGCTCGAACCAGTATGACTTTAACTACCGGGTGCCACTCAACGCCATGAATGGGACGTTACAATTGCGGGCAGCCCCTAGCAATAACCGCATCACCGATGACCAATTTGGTTTTCTAGACATCAGTGGTGAAACGGAACTGTATGAGGTGAGTTTTCGCCAACCGTTGGTGCGATCGCCTCGGGAAGAATTAGCGCTTTCCCTCGGGTTTAGCTACCAGAATGGGCAGACTTTTATTTTCAATGGACAACCGTTCCCCTTTGGCATTGGGCCAGATGTGGATGGCAACAGCCGAGTACGGGTGCTCAAGTTTGGGCAAGACTATGTCAAGCGCGATTTGCAGGGAGCCTGGGCACTACGATCGCAGTTTAGCTTTGGGGTGAATGTATTTGATGCCACGACCAATGATGCCCCCATTCCAGATGGGCGCTTTTTTAGTTGGCTGGCGCAGTTGCAACGGGTGCAACGAATTAATGAAGACAATTTGCTAATTGCCCAATTTGATGTCCAACTGACGCCCGATAGTTTACTTCCCTCACAGCAATTTGTGATTGGGGGCGGACAGTCGGTGCGGGGCTATCGTCAAAATGCCCGATCGGGCGATAACGGGATTCGGCTTTCACTCGAAGATCGGATTGTGGTTTATCGCGATCAAGCAGGCATTCCTGTTTTGCAGTTTGCTCCATTTTTTGATGCCGGGTTGATTTGGAATCAGGCAGATAACCCCAATGAGTTGCCGGAGCAAACTTTTCTGGCAGCGGTCGGTTTGGGTATTTTGTTTCAACCGTTACCCCAGTTCAGTGTTCGGTTAGATTATGCTCCCCCGCTCATCAACCTAGACGATCGGGGAGGCAATGCTCAAGATGATGGTTTCTATTTCAGTGTGAACTATCAGTTTTGAGACTGAACCGGTCGGTCAGTCAGTAGGCTGATTTAAATCTCGGAATCGTTTACCTAGGTTTGACGGAGGCTGATGGTAAAGTCAGCCGAACGAATGGAAGTGAGGCGGTGGGCGCCAAAGCGATTTTGGCTAAATTATTGCTTGGCAAAATTTACGGCGTTGCTGAAAATCATCCTGATTTTCATCCCGTTGTTGAGTAACGCCAAATTTATAGCGTTCAGCAGATTCTCAGTTTTTTGCTGTAGGGTAAAGTTTCAAATATCTTCCTTCCGCCCCCTTGGTTGCAAAAGGCATGTCTGCGCCCGAAAACACCTTGCCCCAAAGCCCGAATCTGCATCCTCCCATTGCAATGACCAAACCCACTACCAGCCTCCAACGGCGGCGATCGCCCTTGGCTGCCAGCTCATATCAATTACAAACGCTTGCCGCGATCGATCTGTCCCAAACTCCCCATCAGGGAGACTTCGCTGCCACTTTAGCGGTGCATGATTGGCACTCTTTGGCTCCCGCTCCCCTCGAAATCTTTCAAATCAACATCGGCAAGTTGTGTAACATGACCTGTCGCCATTGCCATGTCGATGCTGGACCCGATCGCACCCAAGAAAACATGGATCGTGCAACGATCGATGCCTGCCTGGACGCCCTAGATCAAACCACCGCACACACCGTTGACATCACAGGCGGCGCCCCCGAACTCAACCCCCACTTTCGCTACCTGGTCGATCAGTGTGTCGCACGGGGGAAACATATCATCGATCGTTGCAACCTGACTGTGCTACTGCTGCCCCGGATGCAAGACCTGCCAGAATGGTTGGCAGAACGTCAGGTGGAGGTGGTTTGTTCCCTGCCCCACTACCGTCAACGCAACACGGATGCTCAGCGGGGGGATGGCGCGTTTGAGCAGTCGATCGTCGCTTTGCGGCGGCTCAATGCCGCAGGCTACGGCAAAGGCGATCCTCAGCGACCGTTAACCTTAATGAGTAATCCGGTGGGGGCGTTTCTTGCCAATGGTCAGGCCAAGCTGGAGCAAGAATGGAAAGCCGGACTGGCAAAACATCAGGGTGTGACTTTCGATCGCCTGATTACTCTCAACAATATGCCCATTTCTCGTTACCTGGAGTGGCTCGAGCAATCGGGCAATTTGCAGGCTTACCTGGAGTTATTAGTCAATTCCTTCAACCCCGGCACGATCAGGGGCTTGATGTGTCGCAACACCCTCTCCATTAGCTGGGATGGTCGCTTGTTCGACTGCGACTTTAATCAGATGCTCGATCTCGAACTTCAGCAACCGGATGGCAAACGTCCCCATATTCGTGACTTTGATCCGAAACTGCTCGCAAAACGGCAAATTGTCACCGATCGGCATTGTTTTGGTTGTACGGCTGGGGCTGGCAGTTCCTGTGGAGGAGCCTTGGCGTAAGCGCGGGGAATGTGCAGAGAAAGGGGGGAGGGCAATGAGCAGAGAAGAAACAACAGGAAGCCTGAGCACGCGAACCGTTTTACCTGCTGTGGAGGCGCAAAGCATTGTGCTCTGATTGATGCTCAGTCATGAATGATTGGGCAATCTCAGACCGGGTCCATTACGCAGAACCGTTAACTTCTACAAAATTGAAAGACATGGGCAAGGGCAATATGCCAGATTTGACCTAGGGTTCTGTTTAAACCTTTTGAGGGAGTTTTAACCCACTTCAACATGAGTTTCAGCCACTAATCTACCAATGGAACAAAAATTGAATCTTATCGAAATTTTTCTTTAGGGAGTTAATAGATTGCCTCCTTAGGATCAATAAATTTGCGATTTTATTCAATTCAGGTTCCTCACAATTCCGAATTGACTGCCTCCTAACAACTTGTGGACGGATGGAGATCGAAAGGATCTCCATCCGTCCACAAGCATCCTTGATATCTCAGCTTACCCCTCGTAGCACTTTGATTCCATTCACTCTGGCTTCCCTGCTCACCGTGACATTGCCACTTGCACAGATACAGGCAAAGCAGGCAGTCCCCATCCCACCGACTCAGATTTCTCTGAATCAAGTAAAATGTGGTAGTCGCATTAAGAAAATCCAGTTCAAACCGCCTGCCAGTAAGCCTGCCTTGCCCGGTAGTCGAGAGCAGGTGAGTTACCGCTGTGGTCCAGGCTATCGCACACCAGACGGTAAAATTGCGATCGCCCTCTTACCCAAATCTGCCTTCAGCCTGACCACGTCTCCCCACCCAACTATTCTGGTCTACACGCCCTACACCTCCCTCAAAACCGCGATTTTTAGGATTGCAAATCGCAGCGATCGCCAAATTTTGTACCAGACAGAGGTGACTCTACCTGGCAATCGCGGAATTTTGAGCTTTTCTCTACCTCGCTCTATCTCCCTGGAAACTGACAAAACCTATGTTTGGTCGGTTACCTTTCCAGTTAAACAACCTAGAGACCCGGTTTCACCCCACTTGTGGGGATACCTGGAACGCATTCAACTCCGCGCGACACTCGACCAAAAACTCCGTACCGCACCTGCTAAGGCAGTGCCAGCCATCTATGCAGAAAACAGCATCTGGCTAGATGCCCTTACCAGTTTGGCAAGTTTGCGTTGTAATGCCGCTGATGACCTCACCCTGCAGGCAGATTGGGCTTCGTTACTCCGGCAGGTAGATCTTGCGAATTTAGCCAGAGAACCGCTTTTGGGATGTGGGAAGGATGGAGTGAAGGAGTGAAGAGGAGACTTGCTGAAAAGCAGGATGATTTGGAACGGAGTTTCAAATCATTCAGCATCATTTTCATCCCGTTGCTGAGCAACGCCAGACGGATTGCCTGATTTCCTACCCAACGGTGCCATCGGAGGAGTTTTGTCCCAGGCGGGGTTCAGTACCTGCAATTAAGCGCTGGATATTGCTGGAGTGGCGCCAGATGACGTATAGCCCTCCAGCGATCGCAAAGAGTTGGTAGGCGAGGGGTTGCTGCGTCCAGAGCATCACGCCAGTGACAGCGATCGCACCTGCGATCGAACTCAGAGAAACAATGCGTGAGACAGCCAGCACCCCCCCAAAGACGGCCAATGAGGCTAAGCCCACGACCCAATACATTGCCAGCAAAATTCCTAGACCTGTTGCCACCGATTTGCCACCCGTAAAGCCTAGCCAAATCGATTTGCTATGCCCCAGGAGGGCTGCCATACCGACTAGCGTCACCATCCAGGGCAACCAAACTGCCAGATCGACCGTATCGGGAGCCAGAGACTTTACCGCATCCAGGGCATAAAGCCAGCGCAATCCGACGATCGCCCCTGCCCCTTTCAAAATATCGACCAGCAGCACCACCAGCGCTGGCAGTTTCCCGACGGTTCTCAGCACATTGGTTGCACCCGTTGAACCAGAGCCATGTTCTCGAATATCGATTCCTTTCAACAACCGTCCAGCCCAATAGCCACTGGGGGTGGAGCCGAGTAGGTAGGCAATGAGCAGCAGCAGGGTGTTGAGAGATAACCAGAGGGACATGATGAAAAAGGAGATAAGGGATAGGGGCAGGGATGATCACGCCATCTCAAGTCTGTCATTGACAGGGCAGGACACCGAGGATGAATCGCTGATCATGAATAGCGACTCAACTCCCTACCAATTACTGAACGAGGCGGTAGATTGTTGTTGCGGATTCATGGCAAAGGCCAACCAGAGCGGGTATTGCAAAATTGCCAGACTGATCTGGTCTTCGGTTTCATCGATGATGACGAAGGGCAGAAGTCCATCTTTGACAAGGCGATCGGCTTTGAGCGAGAGCGGTTCAGGTGCCTCAAACAGGGCAACACCGCGCTCTGGGGTAAAGTCGGAGCGGGAGATGCCGAGGCAGTCTTGCAATCCACGTCGCCATTCGCCCAGTCGTTCCGGGGTTTGTGCCAGTACCAGGGCACGCAGTCGATCGCCATACAGTTCGCGCAAAACCGAGATGGCGGCTGAGGCAATCAAAATATTTTGTAGACGAGAACCCATGGTTCGTATGGCACCTCGTCCACCCTGGGTAAAGAACCAGTTAGAAACCCGTTCGGCATGGACTGGCTCGAAGGTGCGCCGTAGCTGCCAGGGTGCGCCATAGTAGTCTGGCCGATTGCGATATTGATCGAGCAACCCACGAATGCGCCGGGTTTGATCTTGAAAGCTCTGTTCGGCAAATTTCGGCGTCGAAGAGGGCGTGGACGCAGATATCTCTGGCGCTGCTGCTGTTACCACTCTTTCAGAGTCTTTGGGCGCAGGTTTGGGAAGATCCAACTGTTCTGCTGCGATCGCCAAATCTTGTAAACTTCCCACCAGATAATCTTTAAAGCTCTGCACCCGGATCGCCAAATCTTGCGACACCCCTGCAAAACTCTTGCGCATTTCTGTGCGAATTCTTTCCTGGCGGCGCTCCAACTGTTCAACCGAAACTTGCAACGTCTGCTTGCGTTGTTCCAGTTCTCGCAGCCCTTCTTGCACCAACCGTCCCAAAGATGACTGCATCTCCAGATTTTGCGTTTGCAACTGGCTGGCAGTTGCTTTTAGTTCTTCAACCCGCGTTTTGAGATCTTGTTCCTGTTGCTGGAGCTGAGCAATTCTTTGCTCGATCGCTTCGGGCTGCTCCGACGCCCCGACTGGAATCGATTCTGGCTCTAACTGTGCCACATCTGGTTCGGATGTTTCAGTGGTGGGAGTTAGCATCGGCTCAGAGGTTGTGAATTGCTCCACAGCTTGAACCGATGCTAAAGATTCTAAATTCGATTCAGCCTGGATATCGCTGGCAGCGGTGAGTTGCTGGCTGTCATCCACAGAGGCTGCTTCTAGCAGTTGCGAACCTCCTGTTGCTTCAGCTGGCAGGGGAGGAGGCAGTTCTGAAGGCGCTTGATTTTCGGATTGGTCTGAATACATAAGGATCGGGTCTGGCGATTAGTTGTTGGTTGCAGGTTGTTAGAGGAGCGCTCGGACCTAGCCACTAACGACTAATTTTGTTAACGAGGCAACGGACAATGTTGTTCCAGGCAGGATTGTAACAGCTTGGGATCAAACAAGATGGGTAAGAAGTGAATACTTTTCACTTCTTTGAAATAAAATAAGATGGGCAAGCCTGCCCAAAAAATTCGCCAGTTTTGCCAATCTTGGTAGGGAAATCGACGAATTAAGGTATCGCCCCGATACACATCCAAATCGGTGGGAGTAAATCGCAGGCGCAAGGTCACGGTTTGAAACAGCAGAAAAACCCCAAACACCGCGATCGCCAAGCTGATCCAGGGCTGCACCAGAAGTAAGGGCAACGACAACGCCACCAATGACAGCGGCAACGCATAGCTGGGAGGCAATTCAACGGTTTGTTCAGTTACAGAAGAAGGTGCAGTAGTCACAAGCTTCAACCCGACGATCGTGATTAAGAGTCCTCTCTATTCTATTGGACTTTCGTCGATCGACATTTGCTCGGAACACAGTAAGCAATCCCGAGATAGGGGCGTAACTTTAGCTCAGCACTCGTCCCATCCTTAAGAAGACGTAGTTCAGGCATTGCAGCGATCGTCTTGCCCCACCCAGAACTAGAAGTTCGGGCGAATAGAACAAACTTCGTAATTCATTGCAGGGCGGATTTGCGGCGTTGCTGAAAAGCAACGCCGATTTGTTATGGACTGATGGTTGATAGGTGAGGATTACTGCAAAATACCTTGGAGCTTTTGTTGGGTTGCGTCCGAGAAAGTTGTGCGTATGACTGCTCCCCCAACCTCCGATAACGCAGTTAGAACTGCCGCTGGCTCACCTGATTGGATTAAAACAAACAGCGCAGAGGAATTGGGTTGCAGAGAAGCCTCGACCTTTGTCAAAAAATCAGGATCGAAGACACCCTGGGCAATGTCAAGTTCACGATGAAACACCACAGCGCTGATAATCCCACCCCAAAGTTCATTTCCCAATTCAGGAACAGGCTCAGTCAAATCGTGGTATGCCTTAACTCGAATGTTGCCTTCAGCATTTTTAACCACCACAACAGCATCATCGAGCACTAGCAAGCTTGCTTGTTCAAGCTTGAGAAGGCTTTGCAGAGCATCTTCAGCTTTGAACTTACCGTCAAAACCTGCAACAACTAACTCACTCATTACTTTTCCAATTTTTGCGATTCACGGGTATCCTTGCCACGCACCGTACCATTTTTTTGAGTTTTTTTCGGTAAAAGCCGGGTTAAGGTTGCTTATCGTTTGAGGAAGTGAGATCGTCCCAACCCCCTTCCCAACACGATCGCCAATACCAGGATGGCAGCCCAAAAATGAGTGTTGACCGAGACAGCGTGCTAATCGCACCAAATTGGGCTGGTTCTAACTCAATTTGTGTTGATCCGGCGTAAGGGCGCGGTATTTGGTGCAAAATCCTTGCTTAGCCTGAAAATCATTGTCCAAATGCCACGCCCCTATAGGGTTTGACAGCTCCAACACAAAATTCATCAGAAGCAGAAATTGGGTAGTGGCATGAATTCAGACCTCCGGGATTTTTGAAAACCTCGAAGGTCCGAAGTGTTAGCGTAAATGAAAATATGACTCAGCCACATTGCCAGAAAAATTTGTAGCAACCAAGTTAGGAAACCCAACGGATGGATCGATTGAATTTGAATGTGCTCTCGCAATTTTGGACGATCGCCAAGTCCTATTGGTCGGGAGATGAGAAATGGCAAGCCAGAGGTTTATTGCTGGGAGTGGTGCTGTTTCTCTTGGCATATACCGGATTGAGCGTTGTACTCAATAACAAGCGAGGAGTCCTGATCTCGGCTCTTTCGGCTCAGGATGAACCCCGATTTTGGCAAACCGTGATAATTTTTCTCGGCGTGTTGGTGGTGTATGCACCACTACTGGCAGGTTATACCTATTTGCGCGATCGCCTCAGTTTGCAATGGCGACGTTGGCTCACCCATCGCTTTGTCGATCGCTACTTTCATCATCGTGCCTACTATGATTTACATATTTCAGGCATCGACATTGATAACCCCGATCAACGAATTACTGAAGACGTTCGCAGTTTCACTCAAGAGTCTCTGACTTTCTTATTAGTATTGGTCGAATCAGTGCTCTCTGTCATTGCTTTTAGTAGTGTGTTATGGGGAATTTCCAGACCCCTGGTGTTATTTTTGGTGTTATATGCACTAGTGGGAACCTTGGTGACGACCGTAGTGTTTGGTAAACCTCTGGTACGGCTGAACTTTGAGCAACTGAAAAAAGAAGCCAACTTGCGATTTAGCCTGGTGCGAATTCGAGAAAATGCTGAAGCGATCGCCTTCTATCGGGGTGAAGAACGCGAATCTGTTCAGGTCAAACAACGTTTTCTGGAAGTGTTTGAGAATGTACAACGGCTATTGGTGTGGGAATTGAACTTGAACATTTTGACCAATGCCTATGAGTTTATTCCCTTCATCTTGCCAGCACTGGTAGTAGCTCCCGCGATTTTCGCCGGAGAAATTGAGGTTGGCAAAGTTTCTGAGGCGCAAGGGGCGTTTATTCGGGTCTTTTTCTCGCTCAATGTGGTGGTTACTCGTTTTCAGGCTTTGACCACATTTGGTGCTGGAATTAACCGTCTGTATACCTTTGCTGAGTTTTTGGAACGGACAGACGCAGACCCTGTCGCAAATGAGCAAACGCCCAAAATTCAAATGGTAGAAGCCGATCGTGTCGCTATTGAACATCTCAGCTTGCAAACACCCAACTACCAACGCACGCTGGTAGAAGACTTGTCAGTCGAATTGCCTGCCGGACAGGGGCTGCTAGTTATGGGGGCCAGTGGGTGTGGCAAAAGTTCTCTACTGCGGGCGATCGCGGGGTTATGGCATGCCGGCAAAGGCACGATCGTCTGTCCCGAAGCCAAGCAAATGCTGTTTTTGCCGCAGCGTCCCTACATGGTTTTGGGCACACTGCGCGATCAATTGCTTTATCCCAATCCAGCGCTTGAGGCAGAGGATCAGCGCTTACAGCAAGTCCTGGAACAAGTCAATCTGGCAGGTTTGGCAGAACGGTTTGGCGGCTTTGATGCCGAACAAGATTGGGCAGATGTGTTGTCTTTAGGAGAACAGCAACGACTCACCTTTGCCCGAATCCTGCTCAATCAACCCCAATACGCCCTTTTGGATGAAGCCACCAGTGCACTCGATCTAGAGAATGAAGCACGACTCTATCAGCAATTGCAGGCAACTGGCACGACCTTCCTCAGTGTAGGACATCGCACCACATTGGCGAACTACCATCAATCTTTGCTAAAACTTTCACCAGACAAGACCTGGCAGATTCAGCCATCCCTGGCAGTGGTGCAAGACCCCAGAGAATGGGTAGAACTGCCCTCAATGACTTGATTTTCGGCGTTGCTGAAAAGCAGGATGATTTGGAACGAAGTTTCAAATCATTCAGCATCATTTTCATCCCCTTGTTGAGCAACGCCTGATTTTCTGAATGCTTACGACAGTCGATGGAGAACAACTTATGATGCAATGGACGCAGAGTTCCCGGTTGGTAATGATGATTGCTGCGATTGGCTTTGGCTTCAGCCCGATCGCGCTGAGCGCTAAGCCAATGCTCAATCCTTGCGTGCCCTCCACCAGGATGATGATTGGGCAAACGATCCAGATCGATCGCAGTTTAGAGCTATCTGGAATTGACCCGCAAGCCGCAAAAGAATTTGTGGCAAAGCTGCGATCGGCTGCGATCAAAAGCGATCGCAAAGCCTTAGTGGCACTGGTGCGGTTTCCCTTCACCACTTACGCCAACGGTCATCCCAAACTGACCTACCGTCGCGCTCAAGACTTGCTCCATGATTTCCATCGAGTATTTACACCGAAAGTACTGAGAGCCATGCGACAGGCTGAGTACGCACGCTTGTTCGTCAACGCACAAGGGGCAATGATTGGCAATGGAGAAGTGTGGTTTGATCAGCGGCAAGATGGGATTAAAATCAGAGCGATCAACTGAGTGAAAACTTGAGGCTGAGAAAATGGCGAATGCAAGGCGATTGCGATTTAGACTCAGGAGATTTCCTTAGATTCTTTGTGAAAGACCAGGTGCTAATTCCAATTTTCACAAGAATGTCATATTCTTCTTCTAGGATAGATTGATGGATTTTCGCGATCGATCAAGTCGTTGGTGATGAATTTTAGTCGTTGCCGCTCTATCCCATTCCTGACGAGATATGCTCAATCTACTCAATTCGCCATTAAATACCCCGTTAGCTCCAGCTCAATTGAAGCCTAAATGGTCAGCCTGGTTCATTTTAATGGCTACGATTACGGTCGCGATCGCCAGTGCTACTGCAATTCATCAACTCAATCAAATCGCAGAATACAGCGATGACTCCAGGCTACTCTTAACTCAGATAAAAGAGCGCGCGAGTAGACTCAAGGCTTTGGAGTGGGAGGGCATTTTCAAAGGCAAAATTGATCAGGACTTAACCAGAGAACTTGCCGAAAACCAACAAAATACCGACGCGATTCTCAGCAAGCTTCGGCAATTGAATCAACAACATGAGCTGGACAAGTTTTTTGTCCTCTATGCGCGCCATAAATCTGAAGTGGATATCTCACTCAAGTTAATTGCCCAGGGTAAAGCCAAGGAAGCGATTGATCACCACTCGATTGATGCAACCTATGATCAGTTGTATGCCGAAGCCTCAGCGTTGGAAAATATATATACAGAGAAAAAAGGGCAAACTAGACAATTTTCCGATTTGGGAACCACCTTCTCGTTAATGCTATCCGCTGCCATCATTAGCATTCTGTTCTATCAATTTAGTCAAAAGTTACTGTTCAAAAATCAGGAACTAGAGACTGCTTTCGAAGAGCTTCAGCGCGCCCAATCCCAATTAATTCAACAAGAAAAAATGGCGGCATTGGGGCAGGTGATTGCTGGGGTCGCGCATGAAATCAATAATCCCCTGGGTGCAATCAAAGCTTCGGCAAGCAATACGCATAAGGCATTACAAGAAGCTCTGGTTGACCTGCCTTCGTTGCATCAGCGGTTGAATTCTGAAGAACAAGAGAGCTTTTTTAAGTTGATTGCACAAGCACTCCACAACCCACCGGCTGCCGCTTCGCAAGAAAGTCGGGCGCTGAAACGCAAAATGACGGCTCAGCTTCAAGCACATGAGGTTGAAGACGCTCGATATGTTGCGGATCTCTTAATGGATATGGGTATCAATGAAGAGTTTGAGTTTTTGTTGCCTCTCTTCAAAAGTGATCAGTGTGAATGGGCGATTCAGTTTGCCTACAATCTAACTTGTTCTTTTGTGAATAATCAAACGATCCTGCGTGCCGTCGATCGCTCCGCCAAGATCGTGTTTGCGCTGAAAAGCTATGCTCGATTTGATCAAAGTGGCAAGAAACAAGTCGTGAAAGTGGCTGATGGGCTGGAAACGGTATTGGAAATCTACCGCAATCAACTCAAACGCAACATTTACCTAGTCCGCGATTATCAAGAAATTCCCAATATTTTGGGGTATCCCGACGAACTCATTCAGGTCTGGACAAACCTGATCCACAATGCGATTCAAGCCATGGAATCTGGAGGAACACTAACCCTTGCCCTCCATCAACAAGGACAGGGTATTGTAGTCAATATCACAGATACCGGATTGGGCATTCCGATTGAAATCCAGCAAAAAATCTTTGATGCCTTCTTCACCACGAAGTCTGCAGGTGAGGGCAGTGGTCTGGGACTGCACATTTGCCAAAAAATCCTTGACAAACACCAGGGACATATGAAGGTCGAGAGTGAACCCGGGCATACTCAATTCAGTGTTTGGTTACCTATCGAGTGTGTTTAGCGATTTGGAGAAAACGGAATCATGTCAGATGCTGCGATTCTCTGTGTGGACGATGAAACCTCAATTTTGCAGGTGCTGAAGGAACAACTCAAACGGTGCTTTGGCAGTCGATATGTCTATGAGGTTGCCCAAAGTGCTGAAGAAGCCTGGATTGTCATTGACGAATTAGAAGAAGAAGAAATCAAAATTCTCATTATTGTTTCTGATTGGCTTATGCCCAATATGCGAGGAGATGAGTTCTTAGCCCAAGTTCACCAACGCTTTCCTGAAATTGTGACAGTGATGTTAACTGGACAAGCAGACGAAGCCGCGATCGAACGTGCCCGACAACAAGCCAATCTTTATGCCTGTATCCATAAGCCCTGGACTGAAGAAGAGTTGAAGCGAGTGATTATTACAGCGTTGAATTAAGGAACGATGCGATCGGTAATTGTTTGTGTAGATGATGAGTGGGATATCCTCAAGAGTCTGGGTGATCAACTGAAGCATCATTTTGGCAAAGCCTACGACATTGAGCTTGCCAAAAGCGGAGAAGATGCCCTTTCGTTGTGTGCGGAATTGACCGCAGAAGGCAAAGCCATCGCCCTAATTATTTCCGACCAGAGAATGCAGAGGCTGGAAGGAGATGCCTTGTTGATTCAACTCCATACTCTCTATCCCAAAACGCTCAAAATTATGTTAACGGGGCAAGCCAATGCGGATGCGGTTGGCAATGTGGTGAATGCTGCCGCATTATACCGCTATATTCGTAAACCTTGGGACGAAACCGACCTGATTTTAACGGTGACGGAAGCCTTGAGACGCTTTCAACAAGAGCAGCAATTAGGAGAACAAAATGAGCAGCTAAAAAAAGTAAATGCGAAGCTGGAAAGCTCTTTGGCATTGCTGTTGTCAACCTTAGAGGCAACTGCCGATGGCATTCTGGTGCTAGATCGTGCTGGCAAAGTGGTGAGCTTTAATCAAAAATTTGTCAGCATTTGGCATCTGAAAAACTTGGACTTTACGGCTCATGAAGAAGATCTAGTTGAGATGCTCTCAAAGGGTTTATCTGAGCCAGATACTACTCAGTTTCAAGCAGTCTTTACCCAGTTGAATACCGAAAAACATGGTTTTTTGAAATTCAAAAATGGCAGCATCATTCAGTACTATTCACAGCCTCATCAACTCGCAGGCGAAAGTGTCGGTAGTGTCTGGAGTTTTCGAGATGTGACGCAAGAAAAGCAAACAGAAGCTATTATCAAGCACCAGGCATTACATGATGGACTGACCAACTTGCCCAATCGAATCTTGTTTCATCAAAAATTTGCTGACACATTGCATAACACTGCTGATGATACAAAACTCATGGCAGTTTTATTTCTAGACTTAGATCGGTTTAAAGAGGTGAATGATACCTTTGGACATGCAGTTGGCGATTGCTTGCTGCAAGAAGTGGTTCAGCGACTGAGCAAGTGTCTCAGAGAAGGAGATTTAATTGCTCGCTGGGGAGGAGATGAATTTGTGTTGCTCTTAACGCAAATTCGTTGTCGCTCAAATGTTACTGCGATCGCGAAACGACTGATTGAAGGACTGCAACCTCAGTTTATTCTGGCAGGCTATCATCTTGATGTAACGGCAAGTGTAGGGATTGCCATGTATCCTCAGGATGGTCTGGACAGCAGTACATTGCTGCAAAATGCTGATGTCGCGCTATATCAAGCTAAAAAATGTGGGCGTAATAACTATCAGTATTATTCGGTGTCCCCAATCACCTCAACTTAAAACTTGACTGCTGGCAACGGGATTGAACGATCTCCTGGTATGGGTGGTCTGTCAAGACTGTTTTGAGGGGGTAAAACCCTCAAAACATCTCAAAAATGGGTTTTGTAGATTTGAGTAACTCCTCAAATCTATCCTGGCGGACTACTAGGTTTTGCTGGGTTGCTGAGATGCTATTACCATTCTTGGAGTGCGATCGCCACCCCTGCTTGTAGTGCAGCAGGTAAGGTGGAATCAGACGCCCATTGCTGCAAGCGCTGATAAGCAGTTGCAGCGTCAAGCGTTTTGAGGGCTGCGACCACATGGAGTTTGATGCCAAAGTTGGGCTGTGCCAACTGTTGCAGCAACGGTTCCAGTGCCATACGATCGCCCAACTGTGCCAACCCTAGCACTACTGCTTGCTGGATAGAGGGAGTTTGCCAGAGGAGATGGGGGGATTGCAGCACAGATAGCAAAAGTTGGGTTGCTTGGGGTTTGCAAGCAGCGGTTTGAATCTGCCCCACGGTGGTGATGATTTCCTGACTAATTTCAGTGGTTGCTGACGATCGCTGGATTTGTAGCTGCAAAGCTTGCTGCAAATAGTCAAGAGATGCCAAACTGTCGATCCAGCCCAGCGCTCGCACAATCTCTTGTTGCAAAGCAATTGGCGTATGCACCGATCGCAACCTCTCAAACAGCACTTTTGCGGCGGCGGGAGTCCCCAATCTGCCTAAGGCAATCGCACAGTGACGACAAACACCCAGGTTCAAATCCAGCAGCAATGGGGATAGCAAACTCACCAGATCCAGCACGGGCAAAAGGTCTGATCGCATTCCCAGGCTGACCACTGCCCCCTGACGGATTGGGGCAGCGGCATCTTTGAGCGCAGCCAGCAACACAGGCAGCACCCGTTCATCATGAAAACTTCCCAGCGCTTCGATCGCCGCTTGCCGGATTGAAACATCTGCATCCGCCACAGTGCTAAGCAACGGAGCGATCGTTTCGGGCGTGCGAATCTGTGCCAGCGATCGTACCGCTAATCCGCGTGTTGAGCGCTCCGTCAGCAATTCGGTGAGTGCGGCGATCGCTGGCTTCCCAAAAGTCGCCAACACCTCTGCGGCCATCATCGAAAGTTCTGCTTCGCACTCCTCCTCTTCCTCTGTTGCCGCTGTAACCTGATCGCCCTCCTTGAGCACATCAATCAAGGCTGCAATGACCGAGGGTTCCTGAAAGTTGCCCAAAATTCGTATGGCAAACCAATGCGCTTCGGAATCAGCGGTTTCATCTTGCACCAATGCGATTAGGGGCAAAATCACACCGCTGCCCAGACTCGGAAAAAACTTTGCAACATCCCAACGCTCCTGAAAATCGCCCCTGTGGAGAATGCAGAGTGCCAGATTCAGCATCTTTTGCCAGCTTTCGGGGGCAATGGGTTGTCGAGTCAGGGTAGTTGTGCGACCTGCTTTTTCGGCAATCGGGGGGTTCAGCGACATCTCCCAATCAAACCACTGCTGTAAATACTGATTGAGCAATGACCAGTTTTCCTGCGCGGCAGCTTGCTGGGCTTGCGTGAGAAGATCTGTCATTTTTTCGCCCCAAAAGTAATTATTGATACGAACCATTCCCGGTGATTTGCTTACTTTAAGCTAAAAGCCTTGCTTCTGTTACCCAGACGAGCGTTTTGCCGCAACGATCGGAGTTCCAAACAGGATTATCCTGATGCAGATTATGCATCTTAATTATGCAGAAACTTCATGATTAGAAACACTTTGTAATTATTGATACGAAATCTACCTGACATCCCCTTTAACTTAACAACAACGCAAGATTTCAGCGAACGATTTGGCAATCACAGGTTACCGAACGGGTTCACGCAACTCACTCAGCACAGGTTTAGTTTATGACTAGCGCAGTTCCAGCAGCAGCAAGTCTCAATAAATTCGAGAAATTCAAGGCAGAAAAGGGAGGTCTTGCAGTTAAGGCTGAGATTGAAGACTTTGCCCGCATTGGTTGGGAAGCGATGGATGAAACCGATCGCGACCATCGGCTGAAATGGTTGGGGATCTTTTTTCGTCCGGTCACGCCTGGTAAGTTCATGCTGCGGATGCGGATGCCCAATGGCATCTTGACTAGTGGTCAAATGCGGGTTTTGGCAGAAATTGTACAGCGCTATGGTGAAGATGGCAGTGCTGACATTACCACCCGTCAAAATATTCAACTTCGGGGCGTCCGGATTGAAGATATCCCCGATATCTTTCGTAAGTTTGAGCAGGCAGGGCTAACCAGCATTCAATCGGGGATGGATAACGTTCGCAATATTACGGGATCGCCGGTGGCTGGGATTGATGCGGACGAGCTGATTGATACGCGCGGTCTCGTCCGCAAAGTGCAAGACATGATTACCAACAACGGCGAAGGGAATGCGTCGTTTACCAATCTACCGCGCAAATTCAATATTGCGATCGCGGGGTGTCGTGATAACTCGGTTCATGCTGAGATCAACGACATTGCCTTTGTGCCAGCTTATAAAGACGATCGTCTGGGCTTTAATGTTTTGGTGGGTGGCTTCTTCTCGGCTAAGCGTTGCGAAGCAGCCATTCCCATGAATGTATGGGTTAATCCCCGGGATGTGGTTGCTCTGTGCGAAGCGATTTTGCTGGTCTACCGCAATCATGGCTTGCGTGCCAATCGGCAGAAGTCTCGACTGATGTGGTTGATCGATGAGTGGGGAATTGAAAAATTCCGGGCTGAGGTCGAGAAGCAATTGGGATATGCCCTCCCGATCGCAGCGCTCAAAGACGAAATCTTGTGGGACAAACGCGACCACATTGGTATCCACGCTCAAAAGCAACCGGGGTTAAATTACGTGGGTTTGCATGTGCCCGTTGGTCGTCTCTATGCCCAGGATATGTTTGACCTAGCGCGGCTGGCTGAAGTGTACGGCAGCGGTGAACTACGGCTCACGGTGGAGCAAAATGTCCTTCTCCCCAATGTCCCCGACTCTCGCCTTGCTCCCCTGCTCCACGAGCCGCTTTTACAACAATTTTCTGTCGAACCCCGGCCACTCGAACGGGCACTGGTTTCTTGCACAGGCAATCAATTCTGTAACTTTGCCTTGATTGAGACCAAAAATCGTGCCCTGGCGATGATTCGGGAACTCGATGCTGAGCTTTTCTGTCCTACCCCCGTCCGGATTCACTGGACTGGGTGCCCCAACTCTTGTGGTCAGCCCCAAGTTGCTGGCATTGGCTTGATGGGAACCAAAGTCCGCAAAGATGGCAAAACCGTGGAGGGGGTAGACATTTACACAGGAGGAACCGTGGGCAAACATGCTCAATTGGGCACCTGTGCCATGAAAGGAATTGCCTGTGACGACCTAAAACCAATCCTGAAAAATCTGTTGATCCAGGATTTCGGAGCCAAAGAACGAGGCAACTTGTCGTCTGAGTTTGCCTTGCAGGCATCTGCGTTGGTCGTCGAGTCAATAGACTGATCAAGACAACCTGGCCAGTTGGTTGGTCGGTATCGGTGCAAAAGCACCTGCAATTTGTCAATACGCAATGGATTCATCATCCCTCTGTAACCAACTTGAGTCATTAGATAAAGAATCATGAGCAATTTTTCGAGACGGAAATTCATCCTTACGGCAGGTGCAACCGCGGCTGGCACATTGATCGTCAATGGCTGCACCTCTAAGGTTAAGTCGGGTGGCGAAAGCAGTAGCAGTAGCCCTAGTGCAGCGCCTGCGGTCAATGTTAATGCGGCAGATGCGCCAGAGACGACGACTGCTACGCTGGGCTTCATTGCGCTGACCGATTCGTCCCCCTTGATTATCGCTTTAGAGAAGGGTTTGTTTGCGAAGTACGGGATGACCGATGTCAAAGTCGTGAAGCAAACCTCCTGGGCTGCAACTCGTGACAATATCGTCACGGGTTCGCAGGGAGGGGGCATTGATGGCGCACACATTCTTAGCCCGATGCCTTACCTGATTACCACGGGTAAGGTAACGCAAGGCAAAGAAGTACCGCTGTATATTCTGGCACGGTTAAATTTGGATGGGCAGTGCATTTCAGTCGCCAATGATTACAAAGAACTGAAGGTTGGGCTGAAAAGCGATGCGATGAAAGACGCGATTTCTAAGGTCAAATCTGGTGGCAAGGAAGCCAAGTTTGCGGTGACGTTTCCCGGTGGCACCCATGATCTGTGGATGCGCTACTGGTTAGCCGCAGGTGGTATTGTTCCGAAGAAAGATGCGTCTCTGATTGTGATTCCACCGCCTCAAATGGTCGCCAATATGAAAGAAGGACAGATGGAAGCCTTCTGTGTGGGTGAACCGTGGAATGGACAATTGGTGAATCAAGGAATTGGTTATACGGCGTTGACGACCGGTGAATTGTGGAACAACCATCCCGAAAAAGCCTTTACCATGCGGGCAGATTGGGTAGATAAGAACCCGAAAGCGGCAAAAGCATTGCTGATGGCAGTGCTGGAAGCCCAGATGTGGTGCGACAAGATGGAAAACAAAGAGGAGCTGGCGCAGATTGTTTCCCAACAGAAATACTTTAAGGCACCGGCGAAGGATATTGTCGATCGCGCCAAAGGCAAGTTTGACTATGGCGATGGACGGGTCGTAGAAAACAGCCCCCATGTGATGAAGTTCTGGATGAATGGGGAAGCTTCCTATCCCTTCCAGAGCCACGATCTCTGGTTCCTGACCGAAGATAAGCGCTGGGGCTATTTCCCCACCGACATGGACAGTCAGGCGTTGATTAAGAAAGTAAACCGGGAAGACCTGTGGAAAGACGCCGCCAAAGCGATCGGGCAAGAAGCGGCAATTCCCAAGAGCACATCTCGGGGTGTAGAAACCTTCTTTGATGGGGTCAAGTTTGACCCTGCCAATCCAGAAGCGTATCTCAAGAGCCTCAAGATTACCGCAATGGTTTAACTTTACCCCTTTTGAGTTTTGAGAGGTGAGTGAATTGAGAATTCAAAACTTATCCCTCAAAACTCAAAATTTGCAACTCATTACCCTCAGGACAAGCACCCATGACAACAACCGCAGGCAGAAGATTCCCAGCTTTCAATTTTGAAACCTATCTCCAAAAAAATGCCCGCCAGTTTGTTGCTCCTGTCGTTGCATTTTTGATTGCACTGATCATTTGGCAGCTCTTTTCATCGGTTACCAAATCCCTACCCGGACCCATTCAGGTATACCAGGATGCCTGGGACCCGTTAGTGATCTGCCCCTTATCGGTTGGCAATGAGTGCTTTAGCCTGGATGGCTGGAGAGGAGGGGATGTTGGATTGGGATGGCAAACCAGTGCCAGTTTGATCCGGGTGGCGATCGGCTATTCACTTGCCTCGATAGTGGGCATTACGATTGGGGTTTTAGTGGGAGCCAGTCGATTGCTCTATCAAGCAGTAGACCCGATGTTTCAGGTACTCCGGACGGTTCCGCCGCTTGCCTGGTTACCGATCGCACTTGCCATTTTCAAAGATTCTGGACCCGCCGGGATTTTCATCATCTTTGTCACTGCCATTTGGCCCATCATCTACAACACCGCAGTTGGGGTGCAGCAAATGCCCCAAGATTACAAAAATGTCGCCAAGGTGTTGCGCCTGTCTGGTAAAGAATACTTTTTTAGTATTTTATTGCCTTCAGTCGTGCCCTATATGTTTACCGGCTTGCGGCTGGGCATTGGTCTGGCATGGTTAGCGATCGTTGCCGCAGAAATGTTGCGGGGCGACACCGGGATTGGCTTCTTCATCTGGAATGCTTACAACAGTGGTGCGTTGAGTGAAGTAATTTTAGCGTTGTTCTATATCGGGATTGTTGGCTTTTTGTTAGATAAACTGGTTGGTTTTGTGTCTACTTTCATTAGTGCAGACAAATAAATCAGTGAGCGTTTTTGGGTTTGAGTGTTGATTTCAGTTCGCAACCGACTCAAGCCACAAAACGCATTTTTTAGACTTCGCTCAAAACGCTCAATTCATCCCTCATCCCTTTGGCAGCTATGGCTTTTTTAGAAGTTGATCATGTCGATCGCATTTTTGATTTGCCCAATGGTGCACAATACATTGCCCTCACCAATGTGGAGCTGAATGTCCAACAGGGTGAGTTTATTTCGTTGATCGGGCATTCGGGCTGTGGTAAATCGACCCTGTTGAATATGATCGCCGGGCTGGATCGCCCCACGGCCGGCGGGGTGATTCTAGAAGGACGACAGGTGACAAAACCAGGGCCCGATCGCATGGTGGTGTTCCAAAACTATTCACTATTGCCCTGGCTGACGGTGCGACAGAATGTTGCCCTGGGTGTGGATAAGGTGATGAAGCATCTGCCCAAGGGGGAACGGCGCGGCATTGTCGAACACAACATCGATATGGTGGGGTTACGGCACGCTGCAGACAAAAAACCAGCCGAACTTTCGGGAGGAATGAAGCAGCGGGTGGCGATCGCGCGAGCGCTGGCACTGCGTCCCAAGGTGTTGTTATTGGATGAACCGTTTGGGGCTTTGGATGCGCTGACCCGTGGGAACCTGCAAGAGCAGCTAATGCAGATTTGTCAGGAAGCCCAAATTACCTGTGTCATGGTGACCCATGATGTGGATGAAGCACTGTTGCTGTCCGATCGGGTAATCATGCTGACCAACGGGCCCGAAGCCCATATTGGACAAATTTTAGAAGTGCCGATTCCTCGCCCCCGCCATCGGATGGAAGTGGTGAATCATCCCAGCTACTATGCCTTACGTAGTGAAATCGTTTACTTCTTAAACCAACAGAAACGCGATAAAAAGCGCAAGAAGGCACAACCTGTGGCGATCTCCCGGCATGGATTGGAGAAAGTCAATCTGGAGATTGGCTTTGTACCCCTGACTGATTGCGCTCCCTTGATTGTGGCGAAAGAGAAAGGCTTCTTTGCCAAACATGGACTGGAAGAAGTCAACCTTTCTCGCGAACCCAGTTGGAAAACCATTCTAGAAGGTGTGGAAAACAAACGCCTGGATGCTGCTCAAATGGTCGCTGGAATGCCGCTCGCCATGACCTTGGGCTTTAAGGAGAACGTGCCCGTGCCGATGACCAGTGCCATGGTCATGAGCCGTAATGGCAATGCCATCACCCTGGATGAACGTCTGTACCGTGAAGGCGTGCGTACGCTGGATGATTTTAAGGCAGTCCTTAGCAAAACCCCCGATAATGTGCATACGCTGGGGATTGTTCACACCACCTCGATGCACAACTTGATGCTGCGCTATTGGTTGGCAACCAGCAGCATTGACCCGGATGAAGATGTCAGTCTGGCAGTGATTCCTCCGGCTCAGATGGTGGCAAACCTGATGAGCGACAATATTGACGGTTACTGTACAGGTGAACCCTGGAACGCTCGTGCTGTCTATGAAAACCAAGGGTTTGTCATGGCGACCGACCTGGACATTTGGCCCGGTCACCCCGAAAAGGTGCTGGGGGTACGCGAAGACTGGGCACACCAATATCCGCAGACCCATATTGCCCTGGTTAAAGCGCTGCTAGAAGCCTGTGAATACTGCGACGATCGCCGCAATCGCGAAGAGATTTTGGCGCTTATCTGCCAGCCACAATATGTGGGCTCTGCCCCAGAATATACTCGGCTTGGCTTCATTGACCCTTACCCTTATGTCCATGGCGAAGAACCCAAAACGCTGCTCCGGTTTAACCAGTTCTATGTAGACCAGGGCAACTATCCCCGCGAAACCGAAAGTTTGTGGATCATGACCCAACTGGCGCGATGGGGCATCACACCCTTCCCCCGCAACTGGGTTGAAATTCTGCAACGAACGCATCGAGTGGATGTTTTTCGAGAAGCGGCTCGGCAATTAGGCTTCCCGATGACCGAACCCAACCGTTCACCCTTCCATCTATTCGATGGCAAAGTTTTCAACCCCGACGATCCGATCGGCTACCTCAACAGCTTTGAAATTCATCGTCCCATTCGCATCGAAGAAGTCATTCTGGATGCAGTTGAAAAAGTCAATGTTTGAGACAGTAGAGGGCAAGGAGAACGGATGAAGCAGGCAGCAAACATTCAACTCTCCATTCTCAATCCTTCTCCGATGAAGATCCCAGCTCACATCTAATTTCTATCATTGCCCACCTCACCCTTGACCCTTTTTATGCAAACCCTTGCCAGTCCGACAACAATGCCTCCTGCGATGCAGGAACCGTTTTTGGTGATTGAGAATGTTTCCAAGTCTTATTCCACACCCAATGGATCTTATGTAGTATTGGATGGGATTGATCTGACCGCGAAAGAAGGCGAATTTATTTGTGTGATTGGTCACTCAGGTTGCGGTAAGACGACTCTCTTGGATACGGTTTCTGGCTTTCGCACACCGACGACTGGCGAAGTGCGGGTTCAGGGCAAACGGGTGACTCGTCCAGGTCCCGATCGCATGGTGGTGTTCCAAAACTACGCCCTGCTACCCTGGAAAACAGCGTTTGAAAATATTTACCTGGCAGTTCACGCCGTTTTCCCCCAGAAGTCTAAAAAAGAGAAGACGGAAATCGTCAAAGAACATTTGGCAATGGTGGGTTTAGAAGAAGCTGCCAACAAAAAGCCAGGACAGCTTTCCGGTGGGATGAAGCAGCGTGTTTCGATCGCGCGGGCATTGTCAATTCGTCCACAGGTCTTAATTCTGGATGAACCGTTTGGGGCACTAGATGCTATTACCAAAGAGGAGCTGCAAGAAGAACTGTTGCAAATCTGGCGTAATCATCAAGTTACGGTAATGATGATTACCCACGACATTGATGAAGCTCTGTTTTTATCCGATCGCATTGTCATGATGACCAATGGTCCAGCTGCCAAGATTGGAGAGATTATGGACATTCCCTTTGCTCGCCCTCGCAATCGTGCCCAAATTATGGAAGACCCCTATTACTACACTTTGCGCAATCATGCGCTCGACTTTTTGTTTAGTCGGTATGCCTTGCATTAGAAGTTCAGCAGTTAACCCCAAACAACCCACTGCTTGACGCTGAGTTCGCGTTCTGTTTCCCACCCGGTTGATGATTTGGTCGTTCTGATCTGCGGTTCATTAAACAGCATCACCCCTATGGTAGAACTTCCCACAGCCCCCGCTTCTGATTGCTCCGATGTCATTGTTTGCCACTACATGAATGCAACGAACCAAATTCAGATGGTACGCATTCCGAGTTTGACAAATGGTCACTGCTCTGAAAGAATGATTTTCCCGAGTGAGCGCATTCTTTTTGAGGCGGAACCGACTGCTGTTCTGGAAGTTTACCAGGGTGCAGACATTGACACCCAGCCAGAGCAGATTCCTTGTGTGCGTTTGCAAATGACTGAAAGAAGTTGTCAATATTCTACTGTTCAGAATGATGTTGATGAAGATGAGGCATGATGGGTGATTCGACCAAAACCCTTTGTCCCTACTGTGGGGTGGGTTGTGGCTTGGAAGTGTCGCAATCCAGTCTGACGGGCAAATCGGTGCATCTAGAAGGGCAGGGAAAACCAGGTTGGCAGGTGCGCGGCGATCGCAGTCATCCCTCCAGTCAGGGCATGGTGTGTGTGAAAGGGGCAACGGTTGCCGAATCGATTCAGCGCGATCGACTACTTTACCCAATGATGCGCGATTCATTGGATGAGCCGTTTCAGCAGGTGAGTTGGGAGCAAGCCCTCACCCGGATTGTCGATCGCATCCAGACGATTCGGCAGACTCAGGGAGCCGATGCTCTTTGTTTCTATGGATCGGGGCAATTTCTCACCGAAGATTACTATGTGGCGCAAAAGTTAGTCAAAGGATGCTTAGGCATCAACCACTTTGATGCCAACTCGCGTCTTTGCATGTCGTCTGCCGTATCGGGATATATCCAAAGTTTCGGTGCCGATGGTCCTCCCTGCTGTTATGAAGACCTGGATTTAACCGATTGTGCTTTCATCATCGGTAGTAATGCAGCAGAATGTCATCCTATTTTGTTTAACCGATTGCGAAAACATCACAAACGCAATGACCAGGTGAAGTTGGTTGTGGTTGATCCGCGTCGAACTCCGACTGCTGAAGTGGCAGATCTGCACTTGGCGATTCGTCCAGGTACAGATATTGATCTGCTGAATGGCATGGCGTATTTGCTGTTGCAGTGGGGCTGTTTGGATAAAGCATTTATCGAGCAACACACAACCCAGTTTGATGCGTTTGCTGCGATCGTGCAGCACTACTCACCCACGCTGGTTGCCCAACGCTGCGGAATTTCAGCGGCAGATCTGGAAACGGCGGCGCGCTATTGGAGTCAGGCAGAACGGGTATTGTCCCTGTGGTCAATGGGCATGAACCAGTCCAGCGAGGGGACTGCCAAAGTACGATCGCTGATCAATTTGCATTTGTTAACGGGGCAAATTGGCAAACCGGGAGCGGGTCCCTTTTCCCTCACAGGACAACCCAACGCCATGGGCGGACGTGAAGCGGGGGGGCTGTCCCATCTGTTACCGGGCTATAGATCGGTAACCGATCCCCAACACCGAGCAACGGTCGAACAATTCTGGAACCTGCCTGCGGGCAGCATTTCACCCCAACGAGGACGCACCGTTTGGGAGATGATCCTCGGCTTAGAGCAGGGCGAGGTAGAGTTGTTCTGGATTGCTGCCACTAACCCGATCGTCAGTCTGCCCGATCTGGAGCGCACCAAAGCGGCACTGCGACGATCGCCCTTCACTGTCTATCAAGAAGCCTATTACCCTACGGAAACCTCGTCGTACGCCCATGTGTTACTGCCTGCAACGCAATGGAGCGAAAAAACTGGCACGATGACCAATTCGGAGCGACGGGTAACGCTGTGCCGCCAATTTCAACCGCCGATCGGCGAAGCTAGAGAAGATTGGGCAATCTTTGCAGAAGTAGGGCGGCGACTCGGTTTTGCGGCGCAGTTCGTCTTTGCCGATGCAGCGGCGGTTCATGCGGAGTTTGTGCAACTGACCCGCGATCGCCCCTGCAACATGACTGGCATCAGCCATGCCCGCCTGCAAGCCGAAGGTCCGCTGCAATGGCCCTGCCCGGATAGGGAATCCAATTCTGAGTCCGATCCAAAATCCAAAATCCAAAGAGTAGGGAGTCAGGAGTCAGGAGTCAACGCTTCTGATTCCACTAGCGAAGCAGAAATTAACAGCGTTGAAAGGAGTCAAAAGCGGCGCGAAGCCCTATCCAAAATCGACTCATCCCGTCTCTACACCGACCTACAATTCCATACTCCTGATGGTCGCGCGCGGTTTGCTACCTACCACTCGCGGGGTCTGGCAGAACCCCCCGACGAAACCTATCCCTATGTGCTGACCACAGGGCGGGTGTATGGACACTGGCACACCCAAACCCGCACGGGACGCACCGAAAAAATTCGTCAGATGTACCCAGGTCCTTTTGTGGAAATCCATCCCCGCGATGCCGATCGTTTGGGTATTCAAGCAGAGGATTGGGTGGAGGTACGATCGCAGCGCGGCATGGCGCGGTTTCCTGCCAGGGTGACAGCGGCGATCGCGCCAGGAACCCTGTTTGTGCCGATGCATTGGGGAGAATTGTGGGCCGATCGGGCTGAAGCCAATGCCCTGACCCATCCTGCTGCTTGTCCCGACTCGCACCAACCGGAACTGAAAGCCTGTGCGGTGCAACTGGTGCCGATCTCGTCTCCCGTTGTTTCGGCGGCGGACTGTCCCCTCACATTTGACTCACGAGAACCCGCGACAACGGCAGCGTTGCTCTTGGGCGATCGCGGTTAAGTGCAGCGGTTCCTGACGCAGTGAAATCGATCGCGTAGGATAGAGAAAATTCCCTCTCTGTGGCATGGTTGCCTCGGTTGATTTTTCCGATTATTTGCGATCGTTGGTTGAGGTTTACCGCCCTCAGCCCGATTTCTACACGCTGACGGATTTGCAGGTGGAGATTCGGGTGGAAAAGTCGCGCCCAGATCCACAGTCGCCAGAACGAGAAGTGAAGGTGGAGCGATCGCCTGTGTTGGCAGGACTCCGCAAGTATGGGCAGCAAGGGCATGTGCTGCTGGTCGGCAAACCCGGATCGGGGAAATCCACCGCGTTGCAACGGTTGTTGTGGGAAGAATCCGCCCTCACCCTAAATCCCTCTCCCGATGGGAGAGGGACTTCCAACCTGATTCCCCTTCTCCCTGGGGAGAAGGGGCTAGGGGATGAGGGCAAGATTCCTGTACTGGTTGAATTGCGTAGCTATGAGACCTCAATCGCCGATCTGATTCAGCGTTTTTTTCGGCGGCATGGGGTGCGCTTAAATCAAGAGGCCATCGATGATTTGCTATTTGAGGGACAACTGTTACTGCTGTTGGATGGAGTGAATGAGTTACCCTCAGGGGTGCTAGGAGTGGTTGAGGCGTTCCGAAAAGACAACGATCGCTGCCCCATGATCTTCACGACACGGGCGCTGGATGTGGGAGCTGGGTTGGGCATTGCCCAAAAGCTGGAGATGTGTGCTCTGACGGAACTCCAAATGCGGGAGTTCATTCAAAAGCGCTTGCCCGGACAGGCTGATACGCTGCTGCGTCAACTCAAAGACCGCCTGCGAGAACTGGCAGAAACCCCGCTGCTGCTAAAGATTCTGTGTGATGTGTTTGCCGCCGATGGGCAAATTCCCCAAAGCCGAGGAGAACTGTTTCGCAAGCAGTTTGCTCAGAAATATGCTGAGTTCAAACGATTGCCAGAATTGGTGGGAGATAGCAGTGGATTACTGCCCCAACTGCTGCAAACCCTGGCGTTTGAGATGATGCAGGGCACCCAACCGACTCAATTGGTATTGCAACTCTCGAAAGCTAAAGCAGCAGAAAAAATTCAGCAATTTTTGCAGACGGATCGGGAAAAAGCGAACGACTACCTGCAGGCATTGGTCAAATACCACCTACTCCAGCAGTCTACCAACCCCAACCAAATCGAGTTCTGTCACCAACTCTTCCAGGAATACTACGCGGCTGAGTCTCTGCTCACCCAACTATTCCAACTAAGCGATGCTCAGCTACAACGTAACTACCTCAACTTGTTGAAGTGGACAGAACCTTTAGCGATGATGACAGCATTGGTGAAAGATGATATCCAAGTAGTACGAATCATACGACTGGCATTAGAGGTTGATTTTTATCTTGGAGGGAGGTTGGCTGGAGAAGCCCAAATATCTCTACAAAAGGCTACTATAGACCTTCTTATCCAGGAAAACTTTACTCAATCTCTCACAATTTGGCTGTTAGAACAAACTTATTCTTCTTGCGCTTTACCGTTTTTGTTGGACGTTTTGCAAAATGGTTCTGCTGATAACCGTTGGCGTGCAGCAAGAGCATTAGGAAATTATTCGAGTACAGCAGTTTTGGAGCAATTAATCGGGGCATTACAAGATCCTGATTCTTCTGTCCGCTATCAGGCAGCAAAGTCCCTAGGAAAATCAGGTTGTGTAGAAGCTATTCCGTACCTCGATCAGTTGTTAAGCGATGATGAGAATGAGGAGAACTGGTTAGTTCGGAGTGTTGCTGTAGAAGCTCTAGGTGAGATCAAAAATACAGAGTCAACTAAATGTCTCAAAAAAGCGTTAAGGAATAAAGATTCTACTGTTAGAAATAAGGCTGCCCAATACTTAGGACAACGTATTCCTGAAGATGTGGTCACTTTATTAAGCGAGGAATTCTTTAGAGATAATAGTGATTCTAAAAGTGATGTTTTAACTCTTCTTAAAGAAACCAAAAACGTTGCAGCTCTACCTACTTTAATTCATGCCTTATCAGATGATGACTGGATTACCCGCTCGCATGCGGCTCTCCAAATCGGATCGCTTGGAATTTGGCTTGACAGAAACTCTTTAGAAGAAGCTCTAATAGCTCTTATTTACACATTACAGAGCGATCCGGATATATCGGTTCGTTCTACTGCCGCACTTTCCTTAGGATTTATTGGTAACTCGCAGGTAGTACCGTTACTTATTGATGCCTTGTCTCAAGAGGAGGAGATTGTACGTAGTTCTGCTATCAATGCTCTAGAAAAGCTTCAGGATCGAACTGCTATTCCTGCACTTATTCGTGCTTTACAAGATAATAGTTATGTTTGTGAAGCGGCAATTAAAGCCCTGCGTACCTTGAATGCAGTTGAAGCTTTATCTCAAATCAGGAAGTTAAAGCATCATAAAGTTGCCGATATTCGACAAGAAGTGATACTCACTCTTGGGTTTATAGGTGATTCCAAAGATTTTCCCTATCTATACCAAGCCCTAAATGAAAGGGAGAAATTTTCTACTCGTCTTTGTGCTGCATATTCATTGAGTAATTTAAATAATCGTAAAGGAGTGAAGATTTTAGAAAATGCTCTTAGAGATGGAAATGAAGAGGCTCGTAAATTAGCAATTTTAGGATTGAAAAATTTTCAGGGGAAGGTTGGTATATCTAGCATTTTTTCAAATTTACTTAAAGAAAGTGAATACTCTCTTCAAAAGCTATCTCTTGACTTTCTAGAGCCGTTTAAAGAGACTTCGGAAATAATTGATCAGTTAAAAATTGCGCTAGATAGCTCAAATGAAGATATTTGTCGTAATGCAATGGATACTGCCAAAGTGCTAGGCAATGCTGAACACCTGCTCTGCTTAAGACAACTCGCAGCAACTATTACAGTTGTCGAAAGACCTCTGGAAGCGATCGCGGCGATTCAAGCCAACTGCCAGTTTTACAACTATGAGATTTTTCAGGAGCAAGAAGCAGAGAGGCAGGAGTCGAGGGGAAGGAGTCAGGAGTCAGGAGTCGGGAGTCAGGAGGGGACGACGAATGTTTATATTGAAAAAATAGAGCGTGTTGGTAATTTCAACACAGGTGACGTTACGATTCATGGCAACCAGATTGGCGACAACTCCAACTTATAAAAACTCTATGAAAGCGATCGAAACCACTGCCACCATCAACGACCTGGGACAACTCACCCTCGACACCCCGCTTGACCCAACCCAACCTCGTCGGGTTCGAGTCATCGTCCTCATCCCCGAAGATGAGAACCCCGACCCCGACGATACCCCTACGGAGGTCGTCCTTGAAGGGATTCGCCAAGGCTTACACGAAGCTTTCACTGGGCAAACCATTCCCCTAGCTCAACTGTGGGATGGAATTGATGCCGACTGATCCACCCTCCATTCAAATTGACCTCACTCCCCATTTTCAGCGTGATCTCCGCAACCTCGCCAAGCGCTACCGCCAGATTCGTTCGAATCTTCAACCCTTAATTGACCAACTGCAAGCGGGTGAACTTCCAGGCGATCGCATCGCGGGAGTCACCTACACCGTTTTCAAAGTTCGTCTCAAAAACAGCAATGTCCAAAAAGGCAAAAGTGGTGGCTACCGCGTCATCTACTACGTTAAAACGGTTGCCAGCATCATTCTTGCCACCATCTATTCCAAGTCTGATCTCACTGATGTCGATGCAGCAGCGATCGAAGCCATCATTGCCCAATACGAACAGCAAATCTCCCCCCCCGATTCCATCCCATGACAAACCAGCCTAAAAATCGATCTACTTTCCATATCAACCAAGTCGGTAATCTCAACACAGGCGATGTCACTATTCAAGGTGATCAAGTAGGATTCCAAGATAATGACTCCTTCAACATCGGCAATCTAACCACAAAGCACTCAGCCGTTAACCTGGGCGGTACCGTGCAAGGCGATCAGATTGGCAGTCAAATCAATCACCCAATCGACCCCGAAATTAAGCGCGCGATCGCTGAACTGCAAACGCTGTTGACTCAACTTCAAACCCAACATCCCCACGTCACCACCGAAACTGAAGCACTCGCCATCATCGACGCAGAATTCACCGAAACTCAACCATTCAAAATGCATCGATTGGCAACCCTGCACCAACAGATCCTCAATCCAGAACGTCACCTCCAAGCCATCAAAGCCACACTTGGGGAAGTTGCCAAACACTACCTGGAGGAAAGCGTCTGGGCAAAAGCCAGCATCACCTATTTCGATAAACTGAGTGAAGCACCCGATCGAGGGATCTAACTCCATGAAAGCGCTCGAAACCACTGCCACCATCAACGACCTGGGACAACTCACCCTCGACACCCCCTTGACCCAACCCAACCCCGTCGGGTTCGAGTCATTCGATTCGTGGGCGATTCGTGTTAAAGGTGCAAGGAACGATCAACGCCAGGGGGAAGGAGTTAGGAGTCAGGAGTCAGAAGTTAGGAGTCAGAACGGATCTTCCAGTGGGGATGGGGAGAGCGCTTCCGGGGTGGGTTACCAAGCTGGAGCTTGGCAACCAGAGCTTCAATTTTCAAAGCTCGAAGGGGTTGATAACGATTAGTTCATGAATCGCTCTAAAATCCTGGATATTTCGTGTCACTAAAGGACTGGATACCTCTAGCGCACAAGCTGCAATCAGAGCATCTGGCAAAGCAGTTCGATAATCTCGACGAATCTGAGCAGTTCTGTCTAGAACGGATTCTGTCAACGCAACATAGGTCAGCGATCGCAAAAATGCGCGAATCTGTTCAGCTTCTTCTTCTGTTAAAGCGGGATAGCAAAGGAGTTCAACCCAACTAACTGGACAATAAAAACCTGTCGAATTCCCGGTCAAGATGTCTTCTACAATCGGTTGAACAACTGGATCGCCATTGAAATAGTAGATGAAGATATTTGTGTCGAGTAAATAACGGCTACCGATTCCATTCATCTCTTAACTGTTGTTGAAACTGGAGTGGATCAACCCGTTGGGGCAAAAAGCCAAATAGGTGAGTGGCTTGAGGAGCAGTTTCAGGCTCAATCTGTGGCAGCGATCGCACTACAATGACCATCTCCACTAAACCTGGCTCAATGGTATTCGGTAAGGTAATTTGCACCTTACGATCGCCTTTGATTTCAATGACCTGACGGATTGTTTCCATTGTTTGCAACAGCTTCTCTACATTCCTTAAGGATAGAGCGTAATCTGTGGGATGGGGAGAAGTCAGGAGTCAGGAGTCGGGAGTCAGGAGTCGGAACCAAGCTTCTCGTGCCCAAGCTCTGGTTTGGGTACAGTGATGGGAAGCGATCGCTCTCCAGTGAGGGATAGGGAATGATGTCTCGTCAACCTCGTCAGCTTCAGGCTGGTTTTTGCTATCACATCACAATTCGCTATATAACCTTGGGAAATCTAAATGCACATACTTTCAAAGCCCCTTTTTTAAGGGGGTTTGGGGGATCTAATATGCCCGAACTCAACATCAGCAACTTCCGTAACTTCCATCTTCCCTACAACCCTAAGCTGGTTGAGAGAGCAAAAGAATTACGTCAAAATCCTACTCTAGCAGAGAAAAAACTCTGGCAAGACTGCTTGCAAACGTTCCCATTTCGGGTATTGCGGCAACGTCCCATTGGTCAATTCATTGCAGATTTCTATTGTGCAGCTTTGAAATTAGTAATTGAGGTGGATGGAGAGAGCCACTTTACAGAGGAAGGGTTGATGCGGGATTTGGAGCGAACACAAACCTTGGAAGGTTATGGATTAAAGGTGATACGGTTCAGCAATAATGAGGTGATCAATCAATTTGAGGGTGTGTGTCAGAGGATCGGGGAGGAGATCCCCCTAAATCCCCCTTAAAAAGGGGGACTTTGAAGAATCCGAGCATTAAGGGCAAATCTGCCAAAGTGAGTCCAGGGCAAAAAAGCTTATGGGATGAATGGAATGCCCCGGTAGAAGAAATCCGGTCAGTGGCAGAGAAGTTTGTGCTGGCAAATTGCTACAACTCAGAAGCGGCACTTACGCAGATGGAGCGACAGCGGTGCCAGGTAACGAAACGCCAGAACCCGGATTCTTCGTAGTTAAACAGCACCGTTAAAAAACTTTAGAAAAATCTGAACGCCTCATTGGCTACAATTCACAAGCATGGATGTGAAAGAAGAACCCAAAAACCGCTTAAACAACCAAACCAAACGCCACATCCCCATACAAACCCGAATGGGAAATGTCCAGGATGTGCTGAGGCGCTGAAGTTGACACTAGAGTAATCGATCCACTGTTTGTTCACACGCCATCCTAAACGATCTCCAAACTTGTCCCATATCGTATCACCTGGATACTCGCCGTCAGGTTTACCCCCTACTTCCAGGTAAATTTTCTTTTGCACACTAAATCCAAATTTGCCGTTACTATACTTCACCCAGAGTTGATCGATGTTCTGCAAATCCTTGCAAGGAAAGGTTTTAATGCTGTCAAAATCCAGCCAACCTTCTTTTTCTCGCTTGGCGATCTTCAGCATCACAGCCAGCGTTTCTTGATCCGCTGCTTTCCAGTTTCCTGCCTTGAGCAAACCCTCCAGCTTGGTCAAAGAGGCTGGGGAAGATGAGGGTGAGGGTGATGGAGTAGGTGAGGGTGATGGAGTAGGTGAGGGTGATGGAGTAGGTAAGGGAGTTTGAGAATTCTGAAAGAACTGATTGCCAATTATTAGGGCAGCGACCAGACCACCCCCACCAAACCCCGTCAATTTCAAAAACTGCTGGCGGGTCATGAAGAAAGAGGATTTACTTCTTACTATCTTCCCCAGGGTTGGGTTTGGCGGAGGATTAACTGGAATAGGGTTCGACTCTTGCGTGTTGCTTAAGGCACGAGGCGAAGGACGAGGTGCTGTTGAAGAAGGCAAGTTTTTTGGGACTGGAGGTACGTTTTGGATTGGGAGGGGTGATGGTAGGGCAAAAGGATGAATCGGATTATCTAATTGCCTGGAAGAGGGGGAAGGATCTTGCTTAAGATCCTTCTCTTTGCGATCGATGCGTTCAATTGCTTTTCTCGCTTCTCCAATCTGGGCTTTAGACTGAGATGCTTCGATCACTTGCCACCACAGACTTTTTGCCTGCTCAAATTTTTCCTCCAACTCTGCATCCTTAGCCCCTTCCATCAAAACTTTCACATCCGCCTCTGTAGCGCAGCCTGGAAGCAACGGCAAATCATATTTCCAACCCGGTTCAGGAATTACCAACGGAGTCTGGATCGGTTTGCCATATCTACGGTTAATAGCAGGTACTTCTTGCAATAAGTATTGCTCTAGTTGACGTAAAATGGTGTGCTGCTTCAAACCCTGAAGCAAAACGTGGGTAAAGGCTCCCTGATTAATTTCCCGAATTTCGTAGGAGGACTCATTGTGACTACAGGCAAACAATGTGATGATGCCCTGCTGTCGGGAAATTGCTTCGATCTGGGTGCTCATCGTTATTTCAGTACCTTTGCGATCGTCTGGAACTTCATTACGGCACATATCCAGCACCATCACGACGTTTTTTGCCTGACAGTGACGCAGTTGATCGGTAACAAAAGCAACTGAAATAGCTGTCTCTTCCAGATCATTGGGATAGCCATCACAAGGTAGCAAATAGGCTTGACGATCTTTGCCAACCATGCCATGCCCGCTAAAAAACAGCCAGAGATGCTCGGCTCCTTGAGCCTGTTGAATTTCTTCCCTCAGCAACCTACGCAAATTCGATCGGGAAGGACGAGTGGAAAGACAGCCTACTGGTTGGGATGTGTCTGAACATAGCAGAATGTTTTCTGCATCAAACCCAGCCGTTTGATGCAAAAAAAGCCGCACCGCCTTAGCATCCTGAACTGCACACCTTAAATGAGCCTTAGGTGGCAAGTGCTCATATTGATTAATGCCAACCACGATCGCCCAATTCTTCGCCATCTACTTCGCAGGGATTCGCCCAAACTTCAACGTAATTGCCCCTTTGCCAGCCGCTTTGCCCCCCGCTACCAGTTTAATCTCTCCCTCGGCACTAATCTCTACCAGCAACTCCACCTCATTCAGTTGCATTCCCGATTCCGGGCCAATTTGTTGATCCACCTGCTTAAACAACCGCCCCACCAGTTGCAAAAAGCCATTCATCTTGCGTTCCAACTCTGCTACGGGCAATCGCACTTCGCGCAGGCGATCGATATTTTGCCGAACTTCTGCTCCCCAGCCTCGTTGTCCCTCAATGGGCGTCGATGTCGTCTCATCATCCGTAATCAACACAATATAATCTTCTGGCATAGAAACAACCTTTTGCGATCGTAGATAGGGACAGGGGTTCAGATCCCCGGCGTCTGGTTCAAACTTGAGCATAGAAAGCTGGTATGGGCGAAGAAGCCGGGATCTTGGCGTCCTCATCTATTTTGCGCCAGAATTTTCTCCCCGTCAGGATTCTCTATCAGCAGCCCGCCCTACTTCTCATCCCAATAAAAACGGTAGAAAAAATAGCCATCCTCAAATGGGTGATCATCCGTCACATGATGAATCCACCGCTCATCCACCAACCGTTGCCCCAACCGCACCGCATCCGCCCGCACCAGACGAAAGCGATCGCTTAACCAATCCACCGCCTCACTGCCCACAAAACACCGGGGATAGTTAGACAAGTGATACGGGCGATCCTGAATCTTGACCCCGCCCACCGTCCGCATCTCTGACACCAACTGTTCCAGATCAATCAGCAACACCGGATCTGCCAGTTGCACCTGGTCATCCTGATACCAAACCGTCAGGCTCTCCGCATCTTCCACCACCAGATACAGAACCTGCGCCTTCTGATCCAAAAACGCCTGCCGTGTTTGCTTGATCACCGCCTGCCGTTGCGCCTTAGGATACGACTGGTCTTGCACAAACAGCTTTTTTTGATAGCGCACCCCTGGCAAAACCGCATTTTGTCCTTTGTCTGGACGCACAACCTGACAGTATTCCACCTGTTCCGCACTCAGCATCAGCATCCCGATCTCCTCTTATCTCAGTTTGCAATTCGACACTACTCCCCCAACCCCGGTTATGTTCTAGACAGCATACTCCAGGGATGGGTTAATGAGTTCCGTTACCCGTGAGGAGAACATCTTCATCATCTACCAGGGATCTAAACTGAATTACGTCCGGAACGCTGTTAGAATTCTTCTGGCAACGATCGGCAAGTTGTTTAGAGGTTGTTTGAAAAGTATTCGCTGTGATGTCAAGCACTCATAGCTCCCCCCTAGCCCCCTGACAAGGGAGGGATCAACCTCAAAGTCCCCCTTTTTAAGGGGAATTTAGGGGGATCATCTCTGTTGCTACTGTAAAAAACATCCTCTTAGGCATAACCCAGCCCAGCCATCCAACCCTTCCACCATCCCAAGGAGGACAGACCCCTGACTACCCGCGTCATTCTTGTGCGTCACGGCGAAAGCAGCTACAACATCGAACGGAGAGTGCAGGGTCATTGCGACGAATCCGCCCTGACCGATGCCGGTCGAGCTTCTGCCAAACAGGTCGGTGCAGCCCTAACCGATTTGCCCTTCCAAGCCATTTACACCAGCCCTTTGCAACGTGCTAAAGAAACCGCTGAACTGATTGCAGCGGGGCTGACGGCTGCACCTGTATTGCATCCCACCGATGATCTGAAAGAAGTCAACCTGGTGCTGTGGGAAGGCTTGCTATTCACCGAAGTGGCAGAAAAATATCCTGAAGAGTATCGGCAATGGCAAACGGAACCGCATCTGATGCGGATGGTGATTCCCGCCGCCGATGGTACCGCGATCGACTTCTTCCCCATCCTGGCGTTGTACGAACAAGCGCGTCAGTTCTGGCAAACTGTGCTCCCTCAGCACGCCGGACAAACCATTCTAGTCGTGGCGCATAGTGGCATCAACCGGGCACTCATTAGCACCGCCATTGGGCTAACCCCCGATCGCTACCAGTCGATTCAACAGTCCAACTGCGGCATTAGCGTCTTGAACTTCTCCGGTGGTTTAGGCGACCCCGTGCAGATGGAATCGCTCAACCTGACTTCTCATCTGGGCGATCGTCTCCCTAAAATTCGATCGGGGCACACCGGGCCTCGATTATTACTCGTACGCCATGGCGAAACCGATTGGAACCGCCAATCGCGCTTTCAGGGACAGATCGATGTGCCATTGAATGATACGGGGCGATCGCAAGCCCAAAAAGCTGCCGATTTCCTCCAGCCCGTCACCCTGGATATGGCAGTCAGCAGCCCCATGCTGCGTCCCAAAGAGACCGCCGAAATCATCTTGCAGCAGCATCCCCAAATTACTTTGGAACTGAATGAGTTCTTGGTCGAAATCAACCACGGCTTGTGGGAGGGCAAATACGAAGCCGAAATCAAGCAACTCTATGCCCAAGAGCTGGCAGACTGGCACACTCGCCCAGAAACCGTACAGATGCCCGAAGGCGAAAACTTACAACAAGTTTGGCAACGGGCAGAAATTGCCTGGAAAGCCATTGTGACTGCCGCAGCCAGCCGTCCAGAATTTACTACCGTGCTGGTGGTTGCTCACGACGCCATCAACAAAGCCATTCTTTGCCAGGTGTTGGGGCTGAAACCTGCCAATTTCTGGAACTTCCGCCAGGGCAACGGTGCCGTCAGCGTCATCGATTATCCCAATGGCGCAGAGAGTGCACCCATTCTTCAGGCGATGAATATTACCACTCACCTGGGCAGTGTCTTAGATAAAACGGCAGCAGGAGCGCTATAGAGGCAGAAAGAATCTGAAGGTGTCCAGTCTGTCAAGGCAACTCATTAATTTACAAGTTTGGGTGAATGAGTTAGTGAACGTGAAGTTTTCGATGAGAAATTACAAAGCTATGGAGTCAAAAATCACCTGTATAGTTGGCACGCTTGAAGCTTTGGGAACATCAAGTTCTGTGGGAAATACGACAGAATATGCATATATGAGATTTTCATTATTACCAAATAATGATGTGAAAATGATTGAGAAAGTTTTTGTGGGAAACTTGATCAATTCTTATCTAAATCCAGAGCTGAAAGGCAATTTCTATATTGCAAATTTCTATGATCAATTGTATCTGGTTGGACTAAGAATAGATTCTCGTCAAGTACTTGATCGCGAATACTTGGGCTCAATTGCTTCAGACGTAAATTATAAGTTGAGAGGGTTGATATATGGTAAGGAAAGAGCCCTTTTAAGTTCCATAAGATTAATGGCAATTTTTTTCGGCTTAATCGCTCTTCCTGCCATCATCTTTCCTCCCGCACTTATAATCATTTTTATTATAGGATGGCTGATTAAATCCAGTCTGGATAAACGGGAGAAAAATCTAGAGAGAAGAATACAGAGAGATGTGAACGGAGTAGAGCAAGAAATAAATTCCCTTTTGGTTGAGATAGAAAAAAGTATGGGATGAAATATTGCTAACTGCACCAGATAAAGTAAGGCGTAACCCAATACTTTAGTAGAGAGAGTGGCACGGCTTCTTAAATCGATTTCATTCTTCTTTCAATTCAGAAACTTTTAGTAGTCCACAGCATACCTAACAAAACCAAAATCAATAAGCAGGTAGCCCTAATTAATTGTAAGAAAGGGGTTTGGGGGTTGCGCCCCCAGGCAGGGGGTTTACCCCCTCCACCCCCAAAAACATCTTCAATTTAATTTAGCCCAGCCACTTAGGTAGTTGCGGCAGTATAAGAACCCCGCCATCATCGGTTGGAGTTCGAGGTTATCTACATCCGGTGAGCGAGAACGGTATCTAGACTTACGTTACAGACGACTAGTCCTCTCCACCCAAGGTTTGACGATGGATCACGATTTTTAATTGAATGAGTACAGGTAAGGGCTTAAGCCCCTTGTTAGTGGGCGCTGAGCTTCCTTGACTTGGTTAGGAGTCACAATACACAGATAAGAGAAAATAAGTGATTCCGGACTGGGAATTGGAGCCAGTGGATAGGCAAATTAATTGGCTGAGTTCTCCCGCCCCTGAATGCTGATTGCTGAAGGCTGATAGCACTTTATGACCAACGAATTGTTTCAACAAGTCCGGTTAGTTGACCCGGTTTCTGGCACCGATCGAGTGACTGATGTTTTGTGGGTAGATGGCAAGATTGCCGCGATCGCGCCCGAAATCCCGGATGTCCCAGTAGATACCCATATTCGCGATTGTCGGGGACTGGTGCTGGGACCCGGGTTGGTGGATCTCTATTCTTATTCGGGCGAACCGGGGTTTGAAGAGCGGGAAACCCTGACTTCATTGCAACAAGCCGCAGCAGCAGGCGGCTTTACCCGCGTTACCCTTTTACCGGATACGCATCCCGCGATCGACAATCCTGCTAGTGTGGGCTGGCTGCGATCGCACAGCCAAAGGCCGGAGTCAAACAAGCATCCTGCGGCTGCCGCTGTCCCTACGCTGGACTGCTGGGGGGCGTTGACCCAGGGCGTCAAAGGGCAACAGATGACCGAATTGGCAGAACTCGCAACCAGCGGTATTGTTGGCTTTGCGGATGGTCAGCCCATTCCCAGCTTATCGATGCTACGGCGACTGTTAGAGTATCTGCGCCCCTTAAAGAAACCGGTCGCGATTTGGTGTTTCGATCGCGAACTGGCAGCAGGCGGAGTGATGCGCGAAGGTGCTGAATCCTTGCGGTTTGGCTTACCGGGAATTCCAGAAATGGCGGAAACCTCGGCGATAACCTCCGTCCTGGAGTGTGTAGCCGCAATCGGCACCCCTGTTCATCTCATGCGGGTTTCTACGGCACGCAGTGTGGAGTTGATTCAAACGGCAAAAGCCCGTGGCTTACCCGTGACCGCCAGCACAACCTGGATGCACTTGCTCCTAACCAGCGACGCCGTTGCCAGCTACGACCCCAGTCTGCATCTCAAGCCTCCCCTAGGGAGCCAAGCTGATCGCATTGCCTTACTGCAAGGCATTCAAGCAGGCGTGATTGATGCGATCGCGATCGACCATCGCCCCTATACCTACGAAGAGAAAACCCTGGCATTCGCCGAAGCCCCGCCCGGAGCGATCGGGCTAGAACTGGCGCTGCCCCTGCTCTGGCAAAACCTGGTAGAACTAGGTGCCCTATCGGCGCTGGAACTATGGCAAGCTCTGAGTATGCGCCCTGCCGAATGCCTGGAACAACCGCCTGGACAAATCGTAGCCGGACGATCGGCGGAGTTAACCTTGTTCAACCCTCGTCAGGTTTGGACAGTGGAAAACCAAACGCTCAAATCTCGCGCCATCAATACACCCTGGTTCGGCAAGCAACTGATGGGGCGAGTTATCCAAACCTGGAGTTGAATCACGAATCAGCATCTATGCAAAGGGGAGGGTTGAACGCCTTCCTCTTTTTTAGGGTCTGTGACCCAGCATCGCGACACTTCAACTGCCGTAATTCAGCCCTTGTTGATTTGGCACATAGGTGGGATGTTGCTCCAAATCACCGACCCGGTTGGGGGGCCAAAAGCGCACGATCGCTCGTCCAATGATGTTATCGCGTGTGACAAATCCCCAATAATGGCTATCGCAACTATTATTGCGGTTATCCCCTAAAACAAAGTAACGACCTTCCGGCACCTTCACAGGTTGCAGTGAGTAGTGAGGAGCATCCTCAATGTAAGATTCCTTCAGAAGTTGGTTGTTGACAAACACCTCCCCCCGTTTAATCTCAACCACATCTCCGGGCAAGCCAATCACCCGTTTGATGAAAGCATCCTTGGGCTTTGGGTTCGCGGATGGGGCAGGGGTGGTGGTCGGGGATGCCTCAAGGGCGTTGTGGTTGAGGGGCGGATTGTAACCTAAACAAATCCCCGCGGCTTCATCCGGTGGAATAAATACCACGATGTCGCCCCGCTGAGGGGCATTAAACCGATAACTCACCTTATCCACAATCAACTTGTCATCAATCTGAAGCGTCGGCAACATCGAACCCGAAGGAATATAGCGGGCTTCAGCGACAAAGGTCCGAATCCCTAATGCCAAAACAGCACTGAGGGCGATCGTCTTGAGCCCCTCTAAAAAGGGATTTTCCGTATGTTTGGGAGAATTGCTATCAGGCACTTTATCAGGCGAACGAGTCATAGAAACTGGGCAACCACAAAACGCAATTAAAACACTTTTCCATCCACTGCCCCAATTCTCAGGGCAACCTCAACCTGCCATCATTTTTTTAAGCAGCAACAAAAGAAAAACTAAATTCTGAATGTATCCATTCTACTGTCATAGTTTTATCAATCTGCAAATCATAAAATCGCTACCAACACTATGGTCTCTAGCATCCTCATCCGCCAAGCTCAGATTCTCTTGCCAGAAGGAGATTTTTTGCGAGGAGATGTCTTGATTCAGGACGGTACGATCGCTCAAGTTGCCCCCGAAATCCCCCTGGAAACAACCTTCGTTCCCATAGACGCCACCGGACTCACTTTGTTGCCGGGGGTCATCGATCCGCAGGTGCATTTTCGGGAACCCGGTCTAGAGCACAAAGAAGATCTGTTTACCGCTTCTTGCGCCTGTGCCAAAGGCGGCGTCACCTCCTTTTTGGAGATGCCGAATACCCGCCCACTGACGACCACTCAAGCAGCCCTGGACGACAAATTGCATCGTGCTGCTCAAAAGTGCCTTGTCAATTATGGCTTTTTTATCGGAGCAACCGCAGAAAATCTGCCCGATTTGCTCACTGCCCACCCCACGCCGGGGATCAAAATCTTTATGGGATCAATGCATGGTGCGCTGCTTGTGGATCAGGAAGCAGCCCTGGAAGCGATTTTTGCCCGGGGCACCCGACTCATTGCCGTTCATGCTGAAGATCAAGCACGCATTGCCCAGCGACGGCAGCAATTTGCAGGCATCACCGATCCCGCTATCCATTCTCAAATTCAAGACAACCAGGCTGCCCTGAACGCCACCCAACTCGCCCTAAAGCTCTCCAAACGATATCAACGGCGATTGCATATCCTGCACCTTTCCACTGGGGAAGAAGCTGAACTCTTACGGCAAGACAAACCCGCCTGGGTCACCGCCGAAGTCACACCTCAGCACCTCTTACTCAACACCGAGGCTTACCAGGAAATTGGCACATTGGCACAAATGAACCCACCCCTGCGATCACCCCAGGATAATGCCCTGCTCTGGAAAGCCTTGCAAGATGGCGTATTGGATTTCATCGCTACCGACCACGCCCCTCATACTCTGGCAGAAAAAGCCCAGCCTTACCCCAACACTCCCTCTGGGATGCCTGGTGTCGAAACTTCTCTGCCGCTGATGCTGACCCAAGCCATGCAGGGACGCTGCACGGTTGCTCAGGTCGCCCGCTGGATGTCTACTGCTGTAGCACAAGCCTATGGCATTCCAAATAAAGGCGCGATCGCTCCCGGTTACGATGCCGACCTGGTACTGGTGGATCTCAACACCTACCGCCTAGTGCGCCGACAAGACCTGCTGACCAAATGCGGTTGGAGTCCCTTTGAAGGGTGGAACTTAACCGGGTATCCCATCATCACCCTGGTAGGCGGACAAATTGTGTACGATCGCGGCAAGCTCAATCCCCAGGTTCGCGGTCAAGCGATTCAATTTCTTTAAGAGAATGCATCTCTCTTCCGGTTAAGCATAAAATTAGCTTAAGTCGCAGAAAACTCAAGCAGCAACGATACAATTCGTTAGAACTACCAATTGACGGTGGTTTTTGCTGCTAAAGTTGGTTGTCTGTACAGCTTGTGTTTTATTGGGAGCATTGCTATCTGCACTCAGGGGTGAATCTACTCAAATCAGCAGCCCTATTCATCCAAATCCTGGCAACGCCGCAAGAAAATCAGACTGATAGGGCATCTTAGAATCAACACAGCCTTTAAAGATAGTTTCTCAAGGTCGAGAATTTATCCGAATCAAGTGTCCCTTGCCAGTCACCTCTGCTCATGGAAAAAGAGCCAATCTCCAACTTATACGGGCAGCGGACTCTGGCAGCCGTCGTTTTTACCGATGCTGTCAACTTCAGTGCTCGCATGTCGAACGATGAAGATCGCACACTGGAGATGATTCGCAGAGATCTGCGCTTGATGCGACTTACCTGTGAACGGTTTAACGGAAAAGTGCTCAAATCCACTGGAGATGGGCTGCTGATGTTTTTTACGAGTGCTGTCAAAGCGGTAGAATGCTCAGTTGAAATTCAACGGGCATTGACCGAAGCGGCAGAGCATTTGCCGGATGCTGACGCGCTCCAGCACCGGATTGGGATTCACTTGGGTGACATCTTTATCAGCGAAACGGATGTCATGGGCAATGGAGTCAATATTGCCGCCCGGTTGCAGTCTCAGGCAGATCCGGGCGGGATCTGCATCTCACAAACGGTTTACGATGTGGTCAAAAGTGGCTTACACCTGGGAACCGTTTATTTGGGACCCAGGGCTTTAAAGAACATTCGAGAAGTCGTTCATATTTACAAAATTCGGTTACCGTTTCAGCCGCAGTATGTCGATTTGTATAGCGAAGTGGTGCGACGGCTTGCCAACCATCCCACTTCCATCCGGATCAAGAAACTAATTCTCTATACTTGTCACAATCGCTGGGAAAACGATCTGGCAGTGCTCAATGCGCTGGATCTGAGACAACTGATTGAAGAATTGCATCGAAACACTTCTACTCCCGATCGCTTGAAATTTTTGTTAAAAGAAGTGGTCAAAACGCTCAGTAAGCCCGCAGAATATGCGCTTGTTGCAGATTTGATTCTGCAAGAACTGGCTCCTATTTACACCGGGCAGTCCTACCTGCAACCTGCAGTTCAAGCGTCGCCCGATGCGACTCAAATTTCGCTTGCCCCACTCGGTTCCTTTGGAACGGCAGATGCAACACAAATCGGGGCTGTTGCGCTGCCTGGCTCCAATCTCACGGCTTCAGAAGAAAAAATAGCTCAGCAATATCACACGATCGCCCAAGACTTGGCACAACACAGCAACGCCGTTCGCATCAAAAAGTTGCTTTTTTTTGCTTGTAAAAACTACTGGGAAAATACGCCTGCGATTCTCGACGAGGTTAACTTACCATCGCTTTTGCAAGAACTACGAGAACAAAACAATACCCTGGATACAATCCTGCGCCGATTTCAGCGATTGATCCAATCGCTGAGCAAAAAGGGCGAATACACACTCGTTGCCAATATCGTTCTCAGTAAAATTGCTCAGCTCTATCAGGCGTCCCCTGACGTTCAACTTGCCGCTGCCGAAGCGTCTGAAGCAACTCAGTTTGTCAGCGCTTCAGAGATTGCTTCACAGACCCAGCCTGCCCGCTCCTTTGAGCAACCTGCATCTCCTGTTGTGTCAGAGATTGGGGATCAACCAGCTATTGACTCAATTCAACCCGATGATCCTTATTACCCCACCCTTCAGGAACTCATCCAGCATCCAAATCTTTTGAGAATTAAGAAGCTTTTATTTGCTACTTGTGGCAATCCTTGGGTCAACGATCGTGCCGTTTTAGATCGCTTAAACCTGTCAGAACTCCTGCATCAATTGATTGAGGGAAATCCTACGATGGATCACCTCAAGGCATCCCTCGATCGCGTCGTCAAAACCCTCAACAAACCTGCCGAATATACGCTCATTGCCAATATTTTGTTAATCAAGCTGGTACCGCTCTATCCCAGTGCAGAAGACCAGGTGCCGATTCTGACCCAGCCCGAGCAAGCGGCGATCGCCCCATCGACCTATCCGCTGCCTGCTGCTGGTCGAGAATGGAGACAATCCAGTAGTCTGGTCGATTTGCGTCTCCAGATCATGAAATATACCAACCCCTTACGCGCCAAGATCCTGCTCTACTCCACCCTGCATCAACCCTTTTCTTATGGGCAGCAAGATTGGTTATCGCTCAAAATGTACGAGCTTGAGGAATTATTGCAAAATTTGCTCAATCTTTGCCCCACGCTCAATGAGCTAGAAACCAGACTACGGAACACGCTTCAATATCTGACTAACTCAGAAGAAGAAACCCAAGCGGTCAGTGCCATTATCAAAGCAGTTCGCCCCTACTACAGTCGGTTTCAGATGCCGCCCAAACCAACAACCCTGACCGATAACTTGGCTGAATCCACCCACCTGATCTTTGAACCCGATGAAGGCACTCAAATTGTCTATGCCAGCATCAGTGATGATGAAGAGGAGCAAACCCATCAATTTTATGCATCTCCTGCCGAGGAAAGTTTTGATTCCCAAGTGATAGACGAAGATACGGGCGCGTTTGACACTGCGCCCAATGCTACTGTGCCCCATATCCCTCAGGTACCTGCACTGTCGTCCTCTCTGCCCTTAAGTGAGTCAACCCAAGTGAGTGCTTCTCCCGACAATCTTGAACCGCCTGATCCGCCCCATCACCGTTCACTCCCTAACAGCCATTCGGACGGGTGAGGTAGCTTGATGAATGTGAGTGAATTGCTGAAGCGCTACGAAGCAGGACAAACGAACTTCAGTGGGATTAACCTGAGTGGCGCAAATCTGGATCAAGCAGACTTAATTGGCGCGGACTTGACTCAGACAAATTTACACGATGCCAGCTTGATCCTGGCTTACCTCAACCGGGTAAATTTGAGCAAAGCAAACCTGACCGGTTCCAAACTCAGTGGCGCAAATCTGAGTCAGGCAGATCTGATCGGAGCGAATTTGCAAGATGCCGATCTGCATGGTGCCATTTTGTATGGTGCCGATTTACGGGGGGCAAACCTCAGCCTAAGTAATTTGCTTGATGCGAATTTAATTGATGCCGATCTGCGTAACGTGAACCTCAGTGGTGCCATTTTGCGAGGGACCTGTTTGCGAGGAGCGAATTTACGCTATGAACGTCGCTTATACGATGGGGCAAATTTGCGGAGCGCCGACCTGCGGGGGGCTGATCTACGGGGTGCCAATTTGTTAGGGGCTGACCTGAGTCGGGCGGACTTGAGCCGAGCCAACTTAAGTGAGGCAAATCTGCGGGAAACTAATCTGACCCATGCCATTTTGAATCAGGCAACCTTGCGAGGCACGTTTTTGACCGATGCCATTTTGTTGGAAGTGAATCTGAGTCAGGCAGATTTGTCGGATGCGAAGCTCAATCGTGCCAATTTGAGTGAATCGAATTTGGTCGATGTCAAGTTAGTCGAAGCCAATCTGTCGGAAGCGGTGTTGGCAAAAGCCAACCTGAGTCGGGCAATTTTGCGTCGTGCCCGATTGAATCGATCGGATCTAAGTCGGGCAATTTTACGAAATGTGGATCTGCAAGAGGCGACCTTGATCGAAGCGTATTTGGGGCGTGCTGATTTGCGCGGTGCAAATCTGAAGGATGCCAATTTAGCGAAAGCGGAGTTAAGTACAGCTAACCTGATGGGAGCCGACTTGACAGGGGCAACTATGCCAGATGGGAGTATTTATCATGAGTAGGGGATCATAGACAGTGGCAACGGCACGGAGGGGAGCTGGCACTGACCGATCGCGGTTAATATAGCCTGGTGGGTGTGGTCGGGCTGATGGGTCAAATCAATCTGTAAGTAGTCAGGAGGACGATAGAGTAAGCGTTCTGACCACTCGATCGCCACAATCCCCGCCTCTACCTCATCCCCTTCCCAATAAAGCTCTGGCTGTAGGGTAGGAACCTCTGCTGGCTCCAATCGATACAAATCGAGATGGTAAAGCGGCAAGCGTCCCTGGAGGTATTCATTGACCAGTGTAAAAGTGGGACTGTCGATCGTCGCTTCAATGCCCAACCCTCGTCCTAGCCCCTGGACCAGCGTTGTTTTGCCAGTGCCCAAGTCACCTGTTAGCAGCAATACCGTGCCAGCAGTCAGCGTTTGTCCTAAGGCAATCCCAAGCGCTTGGGTAGCTTGAGCATTTTGCAGAGCGATCGTTTGAGATGACATGACTCCGCTATATCCTTTCCAACCCTTGTGTCCGACTATACCAGCGCAATAAGACCCTGGCGAGTTTCTGAGGATTGTGTCGCAGGTAGCCAGTTTCGGTATCTTCATCCATGACGCTGGCTAAGACAATGCGTCTGCCTAAACGCATAATAGCGTCTCGATCGAGGGTAACTGGATAGGAGTCTTCCTGGGCATAGCGGATCAGAGATCGTGCTGAGGGCACCTTTTTTTGAACTAGAACTGCCTCAAAGAGGGGTCTTTTGCAGACAGCATCGATCGCCCGGATGTGATCGGCAACGGTGTAATTATCGGTTTCGCCCGGTTGGGTCATGATATTGCAGACGTAAATGCGTGGTACATCGCGCTGAGCGATCGCCTCGGCAATTTCGGGCACCAGTAGATTGGGGATGACACTGGTATAGAGACTACCAGGTCCAATCACGATATAGTCTGCTTCTTGGATGGCTTGCAAGGCTCTGGGTAGCGCTGGCGGATCGGGTGGGATGCAACCAATGCGGACAATTTGTCCCTTGGCTTCGGTAATATTGGACTCACCCTCAATCTGACGACCATCTGCCAGCTCTGCCCAGAGACGGACATCCGTTAAGGTCGCAGGCAAGACTCGCCCCCGTACTGCCAGGACTTGTGAACTGGCGGCGATCGCCTGCTCTAAATCTCCCGTAATCTCGCTGAGTGCCGTAAGAAAGAGGTTGCCAAAACTGTGCCCAGTCAATCCATCTCCTGCCCGAAAGCGATACTGAAACAGTTCGGTCATCAGTTTTTCTTCATTCGCCAGGGCAGCCAAGCAGTTGCGGACATCGCCAGGAGGCAGCACACCAATTTCGCGTCGCAGGCGCCCAGAGGAGCCGCCATCGTCTGCGACGGTGACGATCGCAGTCGAATTGGCACTAAATTCCTTTAACCCCCTCAGCAGGGTTGATAGCCCTGTTCCACCACCAATCGCAACAATTTTGGGCCCCCGATTCAAACGGCGGTGTGTGAGCAGAACATCCACCAGTTCTGCATCGCCCTCTGGCATTAAGACTTCGGTGATTGATCCCAACGTACGAGTCTGCCCCCAAAGAATAAACAGTAGCCCAAAAGTAAAGACGATCGGTCCACTGACATAGTTTGGAATGATCGTCGTAATCTTTTCCAAAATATCGACGGTCAACTGGATTAAAAAATAGACCGGGGTCAACTTAATCCAAATCGCAAACCCCAACACCGCCATCAAGACTCCGCCCGCACTTAGTAGCAACCATCGCTTGACCAACAATCCAGGTGCAAGCCACTTAAACCAGCGAAATAGCTTGCGCTCACGAGTTGGAGTGGGCAAAGTGGCTCTCAGACGGAAGTTAGAACGGCTGCGCGTTTCTTGTCGGAGAGCATGAAGAGCTTGTTTGAGGAGACCAATTGTCATTGATTGAAGGGGTAAGAACAACTGCTAGGAACTTTATACAGTCGGTGGGGCTTATGCGAAAACGATCGTGAATGGTGAGTTGGATTGTCTAGAAGCTGTCTGAGAAGCCTGCACTTGTTCCCATGCAGAATAACCTTCTGATTTTTAAGGCATTCTCTCGAACAAATTCTGTTGCAGTTCTAGCAGCAGAATAGCTTAAGATTCTTCGTTCCCGTTTTTTGATCGCCGATTGGCTGACAAATCTTTTTACTCTTGCCTCAGTCTTTAGGGGGATTTGACGGAGCTAGCCGTTGCTTTCACAAAAGTTGTGCTCTATCAGCAGCGGATGCTAGATTTTGCACGAAAGATAGAATCGTCTTGCCTATCTTTCGGTGTAAAGTCTTGACTAGAAAACTTCCCTACAAGGATAAATCTGCAATCCGCTTTTGTTTCACATACTGATTTAGGACTGCTATAGAGTAGATGTGGTTTACCGATAAGATGCGTAAAGTTTGCTTTTGAGGCTGAATGCTTAAAAGCCAGACTTTTTCCGAATCCAGGTCGTACCTTTTCCGATCCTGGGACGGGCAACCAATGGTTCAAACTAATTGCACCCTAGATGGCTGAGCCGTTAATCGAACTCAAAGGTATTTCCAAGACATTTGGCTCTAATCAGGTTCTTGACCAGGTAGATCTCACGATTTATCGAGGCGAGGCGCTGGCAATTATTGGGCCCTCCGGAACTGGCAAGTCTACGATCCTGCGGATTATTGCTGGTTTGCTCCTGCCTGATCAGGGGGAGATTTATATTCAGGGACATCGACGGCAGGGTCTGATTGAAGATGCAGAAGACCCGATCGGGATTGGTATGGTTTTTCAACAAGCCGCGTTGTTCGATTCTTTGACAGTCCAGGAAAATGTAGGTTTTTTGCTCTATCAGCGATCGCACCTATCCTCTGCTCAAATCAAAGAATTGGTCGAGCATCGGCTAGAAATGGTGGGCTTACCCGGAATTGGCGATCTCTATCCGGCAGCGCTTTCTGGCGGAATGCGCAAACGGGTCAGTTTTGCTCGAGCCATTATGGCGAACCCAGAAAACCCAAGAGATACTCCCGAAGTTTTGCTCTACGATGAACCCACGGCAGGGCTAGACCCGATCGCCTCCACAGTCATTGAGGATCTGGTTCGACAATTGCAACGGTTCGAAGCAGGTTGTGGTACTTATGTCATGGTGACCCACCAAGACAGTACGATTCGGCGAACCGCCGATCGGGTTATTTTTCTGTACCAGGGTAAAGTTCAATGGGAGGGCAGTGTCAACGAAATTGATACAGATGACAATCCGCTGCTGCGCCAATTTTTTAGCGGCAAGGTAGATGGACCGATTCAGGTACTTGGTTAGTCGGCGTTATCGCTTCAAGGAAACACTATGAGATCGCGAACATTTCGGGAAGGCTCTGTTGGGTTACTCATCTTGGTCGGACTCTGCATGTTTGGCGGAGTGATTCTCTGGCTCCGGGGGCTTAACCCTGGCTCTAAAAGCTTTAAGGCGACTGTTGAATTTGCCAATGTCGCTGGGCTGCAAGAAGGTGCGCCTGTTCGCTATCGAGGCGTCACCGTTGGTAGAATTACTTCGGTCGAGCCAGGTGCTAACGGGGTTGAAGTGAATATCGAAATTTCTCCCCCCGATTTGATCATCCCTAGAAATGTGGTCGTTGAAGCAAACCAGGCAGGTTTAATTGGCGAAGCCTATATCGAAATCACGCCGACCCAAACCCTGGCAACCCAAGCAATTAGCGCTAAGCCTTTAGACGCAAACTGCAACGATGCACTGATTATTTGCAACAAGTCTCGGCTCAAAGGAGAAATTGGCATTAGCCCAGATGCCCTGATTCGCTACTCAATTCGCTTTGCCGAACTCTACAGTGATCCCAAGTTTTTTAATAAAATAGAGACGGTGCTCGGCAATACGGCAGAAGCGACGAAAGAAGTTACGAGACTGACTCGCGAGTTCACCAGTTTAACCCGCCTAGTGAAACAGGATGTAGGGACTTTTTCTGCGACCGCCAGGGCTGCCACCCAGGCAGCCAATAAAATTAGCCTGACGGCGGATGAAGTGAATAGTTTACTGGCTGCAAACCGGGGATCACTAGTTTCTACGTTGGATAATCTCAATCAGACGAGTGCACAATTGCGCACGAGTGTGAGCCGCCTTTCTCCCGTGTTAGATCGGGTTGAGAAAGGAGAATTGCTCCGAAATTTGGAAACCTTGTCTGCGAATGCGGCTCAAGCGTCTGCCAACTTGCGTGATGTGAGTGTTGCACTCAACAATCCCACTAATTTGGTGGTGTTACAAGAAACCCTGGACTCCGCCCGTGCCACTTTTCAAAATGCCCAAAAGATTACAGCAGATTTGGATGAACTGACTGGCGATCCGACGTTCCGGACTAATTTGCGTAACTTGGTGAATGGCTTGAGTGGACTAGTCTCCTCGACCCAACAGCTTCAGCAACAGGCGCAACTGGCTCAGATTTTGCCACCCGTCGCGGAGGCGGTGAATCGTGCTGGAACAGAGTTACCGCATGCCGATCCAGCAGGTAATACGGTTAGTGCTCCGGTACCACAATTGAGTCCGACGCCTTTAGGCAAGGTGGGCGTGCGGAACTAAGGAAATTTCTGAGAAAAGATTTACCGCCTGGTAGGGGCGCACAGCCGTATGCCCCTAGGTAAGGTGGTTGATCGTTAGGTAGATTTTTTCCTAGAAATCTCCTAAATGATCCCAATAATCGGCTAATGCGACAGATTGAGATCCTCCTTAGCCCCCGCCCTAACGCACCACTGCACTAGAAAAAGGGGGAAACGTAACCCTCATCTGAAGTCTCCCTTTTTAAGAGGAATTTGGGGGGAGCATGCGTGTGCAATGCTTCTAATTTAAATCGGTATGAGCATTACTTGGCGAATCAACTCGCCAAATAATGCTCGATCGCCCTGGACACACGTCTAAGCTTTGATGCCACCGTACGCCGCCATGGGTTCCTTGATTAATCGAATATAGAGATGCTTGAAGGTAGATCGCAGGACACGAGGCATACCAAAATCGATCGGCATGAGGGTATCAGGCAACCGCCAATCATCTAGTTGGAGATCCCAGGGCGTAAGCAACGGGAACTCGATCGCTGCCAGGTCAAGACATACCCCCAGGCGCTGAGAGGCAGCAGCCGTAGGCACGATCGCTGGGTCAACCTGAAGTATTTCCAAAACGGCACGATCGAGGGCAAACACATCCCTGGCAGCAGCCAGCAGCCCTAATGGGCGAGGTTCCCCCCCACTAGGTCCATTCCCCTCATGCCCAATGATGCCATCGAGAATCGTCAAGTCAGGATCAATAGTCCGTGCCGTTTCTACTAACATTTCGCCAAAACGGGTGCTATCTTTGCCTGCTTCCATGTGCCACCAGGCTTTCATCTTACCGGGAACGCAGCCAAACAGGTTTTTAACTCCCAGCGTCATCGTCAGTTGCATGTGAGATTTGACCTTGGGAAGGTTGATCACCACATCGGCATCCATTGCTTCTTTTGAAAGTAAGAGATGGTTGAACGATGCACTGACTGTTTCGTAGCGTTTGCCATGAAACTCGACGATCGGCAAATTTAATTCCTGAACTAGAGGCAAGTAGCCGTTGGCTTTGGCAACTCCAGCAGCACTGCCAAACGCGGGACCATCACCCAAAAAGGGCTTGCCTCCCACTTCTTGCACCATCTGGGCAACGCAGTGAACTACTTCAGGGCGAGTCACACACTCTTTGGTCGGACGCGCACCAGTTAACAGATTGGGTTTGAGCAACACCCGATCGCCCGGTTTAACAAACGCCGCCATGCCACCCAAGGGTGCCAATAACGTTTCTACGGCAGTGCGTAACTGAGCGCGATCGTAAGAATGGGCACGGACGAGACTGACCGAGGATTGACTGGCAGAGGATTTCATGAAGTCGCTGTCGTGAAGTGCTGATGGCTAGTCTACCAATTCAAATTAGAGCCGTACACTTAGCGCACTCGATTCAGGGCAGTAATCCGCTCTGCATTCGACAGTACGCCCTCTCCCTGGAGGGACTCCAGCGGGGGTTTCATTTCAATTTTGAGGACATTGCTGGCATTGATGAAAACCGTCTCTTCGGGAAGTTTGATAATCCACCAACTGTCGTTTAAAAAACGACGCATTTCCTGCCGAATTTCTTGTCGGGTCAGGGGTTCTTCGGTCGGTTCGTTGATAATAAAGCCTTCTGAATGCCCATTAATATAATGAAAAATGATTTGCACAGGAGTGGAGGTTACTGGATCACTGCTCAGCATAAAAGCTCCTTAAAACTTTTGACGCAATCAATTCAAAGCACAACGGGTTCTATCGCAGTCCTCAATCATGGGTGAGATTGAGAGGCTTGATGAGAAAAAATTGCGGCAATCTTTTCCCACCCTCCCCATCGAATCGCGCGATGAATCTGCAAAATCCCAATGTCTACGTGAGGATGCTTTATCTTATAAGCAATCTGTCAAGATGGCAGCAGCGATCGCTGGAAAAAGAAGCCGCTCAGCTTAATGAAACTAAACTGAATCTGTCTGAAAATCATGCCAGGGTCGAAGCTTTGGTCTGGGGGCACTGCTCGACGATCTCCTGCACGAAGGGACGTTACGATCTCGCCAACAGCCGCGCAATCTCAGAAGGTGTCAGTTGCTCCACATTCTCGTAAATAGCCACGGCTCCAGCTTGTTTCAGGGTATTGGAATAAGCTTGGCTACGTTCGGGCGTTGTTTGCACATGGGGGGGCAAAATGCCAATGCCAATCCAGGGGCGATCGGGCTGCACCTTTCTGGCATTTTCTACGGTGTATAAATCGGCGACCGTATCTCCTAAATAGAACACCGGCAAACGATCGTCCTGTCCAGATGCCAACTGCTCAACCATCGCCAAAAGTCCAGTGGGATCAGGCTTACCGGGTGCATCTTCCATTGCCACCAATGCAGGTGCCTGCAAACCCAGGCGGGTTTCCAGTACATAGCGAGCTGATCCCCGCGTTGCTCCACTAAAAAACCCCCAGCCATAGCCAGCCTGACTCAAGTGCTCCAGGTAAGTCGTTCCTATCAAAAGCGGTTCCTGGCAAATATAGCCACTCCACTGTTGGGGATCTCTTTCGCGTCCACGATACAAAGACTGAAAATACGCCACCAATTCTTCATAAGTGAATCGAATCGGGTGATCCTCTTGAGTTGTTTGGGTCCGATGCCAACCCTGCTGTTCAAAATAACGGTAGACCAGTTCCTGCGAAGCTTGCCAATCGTTATTCCACTTGCCTTCCGATTTCAAAGCATCAATCTCGGTGGCAGTGGGACGATAGCCCCCATCTGTATAGTGCTCTACGGTGTCCGCCACGGCTCGCCGATAGGACCCACTCACATCTCGAATCACGCCATCAATATCGAAAATGATCAGTGCGATCGTGCCCATATTCCTGTTTTTTATCCTTTGCGGTTGCCACTTTTACCCGTTCATTGATCCATTGCAGTAGAATGGAGTGCGGTAGAATGAAAGACTTGGGAAGTGGAGGTTGGCTTGTCGAAGTTCATTTTGAAAGTTCTCTGGCTGGACGACAATGTAGCGCTGGCGGTTGATCAGGTGGTTGGTAAAGGAACTAGTCCCCTGACATCTTACTTTTTCTGGCCTCGCAATGATGCCTGGGAACAGTTGAAAAACGAACTGGAAGCAAAGCATTGGATTTCTGAAATCGATCGGGTAGAACTGCTCAACAAAGCGACAGAAGTAATTAACTACTGGCAAGAAGAGGGTAAGCGTCGTCCGATGTCGGAAGCTCAAGCAAAGTTTCCAGAGGTTACTTTTACGGGTAGCGCCTAATCAGCAGTTTGCCTAGCTCCAGGGGGCAACTTTAAGAAGTCGCCACTGGGATTCAGTGTGTTTTGGGTCTTTGATCCGATCGCAGCGCCTCTGGGTGATTGAACCAGGGGCGCTTTGGCATGTCTAGCGGTGTTCTACCGAAATGAGTACGGAAGTCGGTCCCAAACCGCTATATTCTTAGCTCAATGCTCGACATTTTGCACAAATAATTTGAGACTTTGACCAGGATTTGCTACGGTTTATTACAGTTCATAGATTTTTTTTGCATTTAATTGGCATTCCTGCTGTGACAAAACCCGTTTACGATGTCCTTGGGTTATTTGTTTGTGCTTGAGATCTTTAAGTCCCCTCTGAGCTAGACGGCAAAGGGGTAGAACTTCAACTTTGTCTGACTCTCTGATTGAGTCGGCATTTCTCTCGTTTGATGGTTATATCGCTGTTCAGATTTCTTTTTTAGGTAGGTAGCTTCATGTCCTCGACCATTACCCCTGACCAAATTGAGCGGATTGTTTGGAACCAGCACCAAGACCCTTTTGCGGTGTTGGGACCTCATCACACTCATGTGGATGGCAAGGAGGTCTGGGTCGTTAGAGCGTATCAACCCACTGCCGAAGCAGTTTGGGTGATTTGTCCGGAGGATCGATCTGAATATCCGATGCAATCGGTGCATCATCCCCACTTTTTTGAATGTGTGATTGATGCACCAGAACTCACCAACTATCAACTTCGGGTAAAGGAAGGCGAGCATGAACGAGTTATTTATGATCCTTATGCCTTTCGTTCTCCTCACTTGACCGATTTTGATGTTCATCTATTTGCTGAAGGCAACCATCACCGTCTCTACGAGAAGTTGGGAGCACATTTGACCGAGGTTGAGGGGGTAAAGGGGGTTCATTTTGCCGTTTGGGCTCCCAATGCTCGCAATGTTTCCGTGTTGGGTAATTTTAACTACTGGGATGGGCGTAAGCACCAGATGCGATTGGGGGGGAATGGCATCTGGGAATTGTTTATTCCTGGGGTGGTCGTGGGCGAGTCCTATAAATATGAAATTAAGAATCAGGCTGGACATATCTATGAGAAGTCCGATCCTTTTGGGTTTCAGCAAGAAGTAAGACCGAAAACAGCCTCGATCGTGGCGGATCTGGAAGCTTACGATTGGCAAGACACAGAATGGATGGAAAAGCGTCGCCATACCGATCCACTGGCGCATCCAGTTTCTGTGTATGAGGTTCACTTAGGTTCCTGGTTGCATGCTGGATCGGATCAACCCGCCCAACTGCCTAATGGAGAAACTGAGCCAGTGGTGGTGGTTTCGGAACTAAAACCAGGTGCGCGCTTTTTGACCTATCGCGAACTTGCCGATCGCCTCATTCCCTATGTCAAAGAGTTGGGCTTTACCCATATCGAGTTGTTGCCGATCGCTGAGCATCCCTTCGATGGCTCATGGGGGTACCAGGTAACAGGTTATTTTGCCTGTACTTCACGCTTCGGCACTCCTCAAGATTTGATGTACTTCATCGACCAGTGCCATCAAAATGGCATCGGCGTACTGGTTGATTGGGTGCCAGGGCACTTCCCGAAAGATGGACATGGCTTGGCATTTTTTGATGGCACCCACCTTTATGAACATGCTGATCCACGCAAGGGTGAGCACAAAGAGTGGGGCACGTTGGTGTTTAACTATGCCCGTCACGAAGTCCGCAACTTTTTGGTTGCCAACGCCCTCTTCTGGTTCGACAAGTACCACATTGATGGCATTCGGGTCGATGCTGTGGCTTCGATGCTTTATTTAGACTATTGCCGTGAGAGTGGCGAATGGTTACCCAACCAATATGGGGGACGGGAGAATATCGAAGCTGCCGATTTTCTGCGCCAGGTCAACCATGTGATCTTTAGCTATTTTCCTGGCGTGCTGTCGATCGCTGAAGAATCCACCTCTTGGCCCATGGTTTCTTGGCCCACGTATGTAGGGGGATTGGGCTTCAACTTGAAGTGGAACATGGGCTGGATGCATGACATGCTGGACTACTTCCACATGGACCCCTGGTTCCGACAGTTTCACCAAAACAACATCACCTTTAGCATGTGGTATAACCACAGCGAAAACTTCATGCTGGCGCTTTCCCACGATGAAGTGGTGCATGGCAAGAGCAACATGATTGGCAAAATGCCTGGCGATGAGTGGCAAAAGTTTGCCAACCTTCGTTGTCTTTACACCTACATGTTTGCTCACCCTGGCAAGAAAACGCTGTTCATGAGCATGGAGTTTGGGCAGTGGAGCGAGTGGAATGTTTGGGCAGATCTGGAATGGCAACTGTTGCAATACGAACCCCACCAACAACTCAAGCAGTTTGTTTCTAAGCTGAATCAGATCTATCGTCACGAAGCTGCCCTATACACGCAAGACTTTGCTCAAGAAGGCTTTGAGTGGATTGATTGTAGTGACAATCGCCATAGTGTAGTGTCCTTCATTCGTCGTGCTAAGGATTCGGATGAATTTGTTGTGACAGTGTGCAACTTTACTCCTCAACCCCATTCCCACTATCGAGTAGGTGTGCCAGAGCCTGGCTTCTATACTGAACTCTTTAATAGCGATGCGCGCGCGTATGGCGGAAGCAACATGGGGAATTTGGGCGGCAAATGGTCTGAAGATTGGTCGTTCCACAATCGTCCGTATTCGATCGATCTTTGCCTGCCACCTTTGGGTGTGCTGATTTTGAAGCTCGATCGTCAAAAAACGCTGGCGGCTCAAAAGCAATCCTGATGAGTGTTTGAGTGTGGCAATTTAAATCGGCAATCTAAGAGGGGGGTTTCGGTTATCCAATGACCCAAAGCACTGACTTGACTCTTAGGGTGGCGATCGTTGCGCTCTTATGTTGGCGGTAGATCGTTTCTTCGTGCCTAAAACGGGATGACTCCTGTATTCTGATTCCTGACTCCCTGTCCAGAGGGAGTCAGGAATTTGTCATAACTGCCAAGCTAGAGCGCATTAGTTACAAGTCACAGTCCCATTCGTTACAGTTTCTTGTCCTTTGCGAATGCTGCCCAGTAACGTAGAAACCACTACACATCTTTTCGCTTTTTGATTGGTCGCAAAGAAGGTTAGTTTGCCTAACCTACCACTGACATGTCCTCGATGAGTAAATCGAACTTGCCAAATATTATTTGTCAAAGACAGGGTAGAGGCCGGGTCTATCATGACCTGGGGTGTGAGCGTTTGCCAAACTGCATTGGCAGGGTTGGTTGTCACTGGATGAACTGCCCAACGGATTTCATCATTCACTTGTTGAAAGCTTGCCTGCCAATCTACTTTCTGCCTTATTGCGGTCGATTGAGCTTTGCGCATTACCTGAATTGTTCGCTCTTGGGCTGTATTCAGTTGACGAATTTTGAGGAAGGTAATCCAACCTGGCGCGGCGATCGCGCTCAAGCTTGCCAAGATCAGCATAATGATCAATTGTTCAATGAGCGTGAAACCAGCGACCGAGAGTTTTTGAGGTTGCAAGTTCTGATTGCGATCGCGTTTTTGCATAAGACGACACCCTATCTGGTGATGATTTTCTTTAGAAACAGTTAAAGAGTGCCCTGAAATTTGTTGTAAATCACGCACACCAGTGAATTGATTTTTAGGAAATCAAAACATTCTGCAATCCTCGATCGAGCGTATTTTGACGCCGCCTTACGCAAACGCGACTCCAAAATCCGAAATGGTATGAAGAGTCTAATAAGGCTAAGATCTCGGCAGAAGTGGAATTGTGGCTGGGATGAGGAATCGGCTGAGTATGAAATTGAATACAAGAATTGCAGCGGGTATTTTGTTGGGCATTGGTTTGCCGATTAGTATTTTGATGCTCCCCCCACTGCTGAGTCGGCAGGCATCCCCCCAAAGCCAACAGGCAGCTGGTGTCACTTTGTTGATGATGGGATTGCCCCCGACAACCTTGGGAATTTGGTTACTACGACGGGGCGATCGTCGTCAAAAAAAGCACCTCGATCGTCTGCAAGGAACTTTTTTCCGCTTATTGAAAGAAGGCAACGGACACATTACCCCACTGTTGTTTGCCATGGAAACCAATCTCAATGGCGAAGCAGCCAAAGCCTACTTGGACGAACGCGCCAAAGAGTTTAGTGCTAACTTTCATGTCAACGAAGCAGGCACCATTTCCTACTATTTCGACCTGGGCAATCCTGGTGTTTCTCGCCTCACGCCCGCCGAAGAAACTTATGATGTAATTCTGGAATTTGTGCCTTCACACAAACGACGACAGGTCGTCAAAACCTTACACGATTTGATGGGGTTAGAGTGGCACGAAGCCAAAACCCTTTTGAAAAGCAACACATACCCTATTACGGTGCAACAGGGGATTGATAAAGCCACGGCTGAGAAGTTTAGAAGTCGTTTGGATGCAGATGGTGTTGAAGTTCTGATTGTCTTGAATTAGTTGATCGATCGTGACTGCTGACTAGTTTCTAGGCGTGTGTTGAATTCAGCTGCTACCCTTTATTCTCTTCTGAGTATCTTCCTATGACTCGTCTGTTTCTTGCGATCGCCGCAATTTTGGCAGGACTCTCCGTTGCTGCTGGAGCCTTTGCGTCCCATGCCTTGAAAGAAAAGCTCAGTGAACGTTTTCTCGAAATTTTTGAAACGGGCGCACGATATCAGATGTATCATGCGCTGGCGTTGTTGTTGGTTGGCGTGTTATTGAGTCGGGCAGAAGCGGCACAAGCCTTTCTGAACGCAGCGGGATGGTCATTTATTGCAGGCATTGCCATCTTTTCTGGCAGTTTGTATCTGCTCAGCTTAACTGGCATCAAATGGTTAGGGGCAATCACACCTCTCGGAGGTGTTGCGTTTTTAGTCGGTTGGGGCTGCTTAGCAATCGCTGCCTTCAGCTTTAAATGACCTTTTCTCCACGCCTCTACTCCTTCACTTCTCCACGGCTCTACTCTTCATCTCTCCACCCCTTTTCCGCCTTCCATGAAACCCCTCCGCCCGTTTTTGATATTGCTGGTCGCGATCGCCGTGGGCGCAGGACTCCGCTTCTGGCAACTGGATGCCAAACCGCTTTGGCTCGATGAAGTAATTACGACGATCTTGAGTTTAGGGCGGGGTTACACTGATGTGCCGCTGGGAGTGGCGTTTCCATTGGCGATGCTGGAGGATCTCTTAACACTGCGACCTGGAGCGACTTGTGCGGAAATTGTACAAACTGTGTCGATTCAGTCGGTGCATCCGCCGCTCTTTTTCTGTTGGATGCATCAGTGGCTCAACGGATTGAGTGCTATGCCTTTATCTTTGCCCTGGAAGTTGCGATCGTTGCCTGCTTTGGTTGGAGTAGGGATGATTCCAGCCATCTTTCTGCTCAACCGCGTAGCTTTTTCCATCAGAGCCGGGTGGCTGTCAGCGGCAATTTTAGCTGTCTCGCCGCTGGCGGTGTACTTGTCGCAGGAAGCACGGCACTACACCTTGCCCATGCTATTGATTACATTGGCGTTGCTTGGCTTGGTGCAGATCCAGCAGGGATTGCGACGACGACAGCTACAGCCTGGTATCTGGCTGGGCTGGATGGCAGTCAATAGTTTAGGATTTTATGTTCACTATTTCTTCTTGCTGGCGTTTGTCGCGCAAGGAGTGAGCCTGATCTGGCTGGTCTGGCGGCAGCACTACGACTTTTCGCGGCGGGTTTGGGGGGCGATCGCGTTGGCGATCGCAGGAGTGTATCTCAGTTACCTACCCTGGCTCCCGACACTGTTGGGGCACCTCAGCCGCCCCGAATCGGATTGGCTCAATTCAACCGCCTCTGGTTTAAGCTTTCTGTTCGTACCACTTTATCAACTTTCAGCCGGGTGGATGCTGATGGTGATGGCGTTCCCGGTCGAAGGGCAGCCCCTCTGGTTGGCGATTCCTTCTGTCGTGGTTATGTTGGGCGTGGCGGGATGGTTGATCCGTCCAATTATTGTGGGGATGTGTGCCCTGTGGTGCGATCGCGCCACTCATCCAACGACTTTTTTGTTGAGTACTTTTATTGGCGTGGTGCTGCTGGAATTTTTGGCGATCGTCTATTTCTTAGGGAAAGACATCACGGCTGTTCCTCGCTACCATTTTGTTTACTATCCAGCGGTTTGCGCTTTGTTGGGGGCAAGTTTGGTTCAGGAGGCAGGAGGTAGGAGGCAGGAGGTAGGAGGCAGGAGATGGGAGGGAAAAGGGGCTTTTTTCTCTGGTTTTACATCGCGTTTGGTGTCGCCTGTTGGGATAATTTTGCTGGTTGGTTTGGTCAGTTGTGGCTTTGTGAATGCAGATTGGGTGTTTCAAAAGCCTTATATGCCGCGTCAGGTTGCCAGCCAAATCCGTCTGGAACGATCGCCACAATTGACAATCATGGGCTATGAAGGATTACAAGATGTGGCGTTGGGGTTGAGCTTTGCTCTGGAGATGCAGAAGTTGCAGAATTCTGCAGCAAGCTCTTTTGCGTTTCTGTCGCGATCGCAGGGCTATGCTCCCCTATGGCAGAACCTTAGTCAGCTTCGCTCAGTAGATGACGCTCAGCCCTCTGCCACGCTCCCTGCCTCAGCGCAAGATTCTCCGTCTGCTTTCCCCAAATCAGTCGGACAGCCTCTGAATCTCTGGATCATGGCACCTGGTATTAAACGTCATGATTACCCCGCCCAGCTTTCTCTACCGGGCTTCCCAATGAAAAGTCCCCAGCCCCTGACCTGCAAGATTGATCCAGCAAACTACTACCGAATTGGCATTCCTTATCAGTTGTACCGGTGTTCTTAAAGAGTGGCAGCGATCGGCTTTAAGGAGGTTTCCAAGTTTCAAAAAACTTAAAACCTACTCCCACTCCTTTACCTCTTCACTCCTCTACTCCCTCACTCATCAATCTGCCAGGGATCTTTCGTATAATCTTCATCCAACACTTTTTGAGGACGCATGATCAGAATGACTCGTCCCAAGAGCTGGTTTTCTGGGGACGTTTCAAACCACTGGAGTTGGAGTTGATCGGCGTGATCGACGATAAAGTAACTATCGATCGAGCTTTCAGCATCCCATTTGCGTTGTGCCCGATCGACGACAACCAGCACTTCTTCAGGATTGCCAGGGAGTGGAGTGGGCAGACGATCGCTATCGCACAGCAACACGACGGGATCTTCCGCCGCTTGGATGACTTGCCAGCCGGGCATAGGGACCCAGGCACCCGTGCCAGTAAATTTCACCAGACGAAAGGGTCCGGTGGTATCGAGCAGGGGCACAGCTTGCAGGTCGGCACGAGTCAGGGGCAGTTTGCCAACAACGGGAAGAATGCGGGGGGCATTGTCATCGGTTTCCAGTCGGTAAACGGGCAAGCGGGGAGCCGGACGGCTGGGCTGCACACTGAAGTCGGTCAACAGGGTTTCAATTTGCTGGCGAGCAGTGGGGCTATGAGCATACTTTAGCCCTCGGGCAATTAATCGAGAGCGTTCTTGTAAATCGGATTTTTGGCGAGCCAGTCGCCAAACCTGATATGCAACAATGTCGCCAGGATGGTTAGTAAATTCCTCAGGCACTTTGCCCAAGCGCGTAAATTCTTTGACGGCTTTGGCAATTTCGTGGGCTTCGTCCACATCCAAATTTCTTTCAACAATCAGAGTCGCGGTAGCGGCGCGTTCTTCTTGATTCAAAATCCGCAGTTCGTAGAGAATATCGCTGCCCCGTTGTCCGAAGTACGATTGCACGGCATCGGATACTCCCACTTTGAGGATAGTGGCGTAGACCTGAGCAGCCACAATGATCTGGTTTTGTTGAATAGGTTCAAATCCGGTTGCCTCAAAGATGGCTTGAGGATCATACCCGGCTTTTTGTAATGCCTGACAAGATTGCCCCCACTCGAACCAGGTGCCCTCTTTACGACGAAGCGATCGCAACAGTTCTTCGACGGCACCTTCGGACAGGGCAGATTGAGACTGAGGATCAGAAAACTCTTGGGATGTTTCAGTCATAGCAAGGGAAAAAATTGACGACTCTCAAAAGATGGTTGGGAAGATATACAAATCGACCAATGCCTTCTAAATAAAGGCTTTGGGTCACACGAATGGTGGCGATCGAAGCTGGGAGAACAGGTTTTGCAGAGATAGATTTCACCCAATTTCTGACAAGAACTGGCTTCGCCCAATTTTGTTGACTGTCTTCTTAGGTTATTGTCGTATAAACTTGTTGCACTCTTCGGTTTCCCCTAGAAAAGTCAAGATTTGATTGCTTGACGAATGTCTAGAATCACGCGATGATGGAGAACGCATCAAGGGGCTATAGCGCAGTTGGTAGCGCACCTCAATGGCATTGAGGGGGTCAGCGGTTCGAATCCGCTTAGCTCCATTCATAATGTCCCTTGTCGGAGCTCTCAATCTGTAACTTCAGCCATCCTTTTGCCGCCATGGCAGAGGGATGCCTGAAGCCAAGTGCGGCATGTGATTTATGGCATCCTTTTGTGGCTGTGGCAGGAGGATGTCTTACTTATGAAGTGGCAGAAGGATGCTTATTCTTAATCAAGATGAGAACACAGGTTCTTCTCAATCTCAGCCTATCAAATCATTATTATTTCTTGAAGCCTTGGCTTCTTCTTGTTTTTTGTAAAGCCGCATGAATCCACTGACCAGCACTACCAAAATCCTCCGTTAAGCCAATAAGAGTTCATCGATCGCTATCTTCCATAAGGAATTAACAACAAAACAAAAGCTTCTGCACTCATAATAGGCACTGTCTCTGTTTTACAAACATAGCGGTTTAGGACTGCGAATTACGCTGAAGCTTCTACCAACTTTTGAGCAGTATAGGCAGCCCAGGTTTTCTGCGATTGCTCCGCTTTATACTGCTTATAATTTTGGCTGAGAAACTGGCTCAATCGTTCCCCTGCGAATGGTCTGTTGAGTATTTCTTCGATGCCTTGTTCAATCACATAATTTGCGTACCAGGTTGACCAATCCTGGTCATAAACTCCATTCAAAATGGTTTGTTCATATTGACCATGCGCTTGTTCAGCTTGAATTAGTAGAGATTCAACTTGTTCTGTAATGGGTTGCATGCAATTTCATCCTTGTTACAAATAGCTAGGCAAATGAATCACCATCAACTTTGACAAACCTTTTGGCAAAGGTCTGTTGTGCTTTTTGAGGGACATTATGCCTGATGCCTCGAAGAATTCGAATCAGACCCGGTTCCAGGACGATCGTATGCGGGATCATGGGATTGTGAAGCGGGTCAGTATATTCAGCAATGTCGAGATCTTTTTGAATTTTGCGTCCCGCGTCGGAGAGGAAGGGCCAGTGAGCACCCACACCGCTGCGATATTCGTTCGTTTCGGTGATATTGTCGGTGCTGATTCTGACCAAACGGCAATAGCCGACCTCGATTTCACGATGAAGTTGCACCAGCCCTTCATGCTGGCGGCGATCCTTGGGCAGTACCCGCCGCGACTGAGAATGAGAATCAGCGGATGTTGCTCTTGCAATTCGGAGAGCTTTCGGCGCTTCGCGGTATGGTCGGCTAGTTCGTAGTCGGGGAAGACTGCCCCTGAAACAATATCAGCTCGCATATGAAATCCTCCTCAATCGTTTCATGCACGTTACCGCATGGTTAAAGATCGATTACGGTGTCCTCCTGCGGTCGCGCGCAGCAAATCAGTAAATTCCCGATCGCCGGAGCATCAAGTGGCTCAGGGACATAGTTAACTGATCCAGAGATCAATCCAGACTCGCAGGTGTGACACACTCCAGTCCGGCAGGACCAGCGCACCGGGACATCACAGGCTTCAGCGAGTTCCAACAGGTTCTGGAATCTGGAGTCCCAGGAAACCGTGAGTCCGGATCGGGCAAATGAAATGCTTGGACCTGCGCCGATGGAACCCGTTGGCGCGTGCGGTGTCCGGTGTGATGCCCCCCTTACACCTGGCGTAATAGACTTGCCGGAACCAAAAGCCTCGCTGTGAATACGATCACCTGCCACACCCTTTTCAGCTAATCCAACGGTGAAGTTTGCCAGAAACGCGGGTGGTCCGCATAAATAAAAATCAGATTCGAGGGGGACGCCCAGCTCTTCTAGAACCGTTACCGTCAGATGACCAACCGCATCGAAATCGGAACCCAATCGGGCAGTGGCATCAGGCTGGCTGTACTGCACGTGGCTATGGGCATTGGGGAGTTGCGCCAGGAGATCGCGGGCTTCCTGAGCAAAGGGATGATCCTCGTGGTTCCGCGCCCCAAAAATCCACCAGACGGGGCGCACGGATGCTTGGGCTGCCAGCGCATGCAGCATGGCCATTACCGGAGTTACGCCCACACCCGCGCTCAATAGCACCACCGGACGATCGCCGGGTTGCAGGATGAAGGCACCACGAGGCTCGCTAACCTCCAGCACATCGCCAGTATGAAGCTGGGTGCTGACATAGGTGCTGGCGACTCCGTGCGACTCCTGCTTGACGCTGATGCGATAACGATCGGCATTCGGCGGGCCGGAGAGGGAGTAGCTACGCAAGACTGGAGGCGCATCCACTTGGGGACGCAGGCGCAACACCACAAACTGCCCGGCCAACGGCAGGGTGAGCGGACGATCGTCCGTCGGCTCCAGCACCAGCGAGACCACACGACTGCTCTCGCGATCGATGCTAGCCACTTTCAGCGGGCGGAATCCAGGCTTGGCTGTAACGATCTGTTCCGGTGAAGCGAGACCAGCGTTGCCTGCGCCCGACTCTGGGTGTGCCATCTGCTGGAGAACGGCCTCGAAAGACGACTTCCAGCCAGGACTCAACGCTGGGATCCGCAAAGCGCGCTCAACGTCTTTCTGGGCAGGTTTAGGCAGATAAAGCAGCGCGTCGGCCGCGGCGATCGTCAACCCCTCTGGTCCCGCCGCCACTTTGATGATTTCGTCGCCAGCACCGACCTCGCCCTCTTCGAGCACGCGAAAGTAGAACCCTGGGCGGTGATGTGCCACTAGCAAAGCCGCCATCTTTGGCTCATCCATACGGATGCCAACGCGATAGCAGGTCACCCGCGGCTGCGTGACTTCAAACAATGCGCTGCCAATTCGATAGCGATCGCCGATGCAAACCTCACTGTCGGCCAATCCCTCTACCGTGAAGTTCTCGCCGAATTGCCCGAATGTGAAATCGTGCCGATTCAGCTCACGCTCCCAGTAGCGATAGGAATCCATCTGGTAGACGAACACCGCCCGCTGCTCGCCCCCGTGACCAGCCAGATCACCCTGGGCATCGCCATCAACGTTGAGCCGCCGCACCAGGCGACGTTCCTGGACCGGCTCCTTCCATATTGCCGTGTATACGGTTTGGCCGCGCCATGAGATTTCGCGAGGAAGACCGACATTGACTGACAACAACCGTGCCATGTAGACCACCTCCTATTTCCTGTTTGGGTTTCTCGAAATGGGAGGACGGGCGCATGACACGCCTGTTTTCCCATGCCACTCCTATCAGCGTAGCGATCGAAACGCAGCTCGGATCTCTTCAGAGAAAAGTTGCGGCTGTTGCCACGCAGCAAAGTGCCCGCCTTTATCGACTCGATTGTAGTAGATGAGCTTGGGATAGGCTCGTTCGATCCAACTGCGCGGGGCGGCATAGATCTCATCCGGAAAGACACTCACGGCAACCGGGATGGCAACGTGTTTGGGATCGAAAAAGGCAAACTTATTCTCCCAATACAGACGAGCCGAAGAGACAGCCGTGTTCGTCAACCAGTAAAGCGTAATATTGTCGAGAATGTCGTCTTGCGTAAGTCCTTCAGACTGTCCGTCAAAAACGCGGGCGATGAGCGCGTAGCTGCGTGCATCGTGGTCGAGCATCCAGGCAGCCAGACCAACCGGTGAGTCTGCAATGCCGTAGAGCGTTTGGGGGCGATTCGCCATTTCCTGAGCGTAGCCAAGCCCGTGCTTATAGAAAAAGTCAAGCTGCTCCCAGGCATTCTTCTCCTCGGCTGAGAGACCAGATGGCGGTGGATCACCGAACTTGAGTGCCTTTGCAACATCAGCTGGAACAGTGGCAGGCATGTTGGTATGAATACCAAGTAGTCCTGGCGGTGTCAGCAGTGCCATCTGCTCTGTGACAGCATTCCCCCAATCACCCCCCTGCGCCACAAATTGCGCGTAGCCAAGGCGCTGCATCAGCACGACCCAAGCGCGTGCGATACGAGCGGGTTCCCAGCCGATCTTAGTCGGTTTGCCTGAAAAACCATAGCCCGGAAGCGAGGGAATCACGAGGTCGAAAGCGTCCGCAGCAGTACCACCATGAGCCGTGGGATTGGTCAGTGGCTCGATAATCTTTAACTGCTCAATGATTGAACCGGGCCAGCCATGGGTGACGATGAGCGGCAACGCATTTTTGTGTTTCGATCGCACGTGAATAAAATGAATGTCTAGTCCATCGATCGTAGTGATGAATTGCGGTAGAGCCTTCAGTGTCGCCTCGCACTTGCGCCAATCGTAATCGGTTGCCCAATAGCGCGCGAGTTTCTGAATGGTTGCGAACTGAACACCCTGCGATTCGTCAGCAACCGTCTCTTTTTCAGGCCATCGTGTTGCTACAATGCGGCGACGGAGGTCGTCGAGTGCTGCTTTCGGGACGTTGATATGGAAGGGACGGATTGCGTCTGTGCCAGAATGCTGCACTATAGTCTTCTTGGTCGTTTCCTTACCAATCGCGGCAATCGTCGCTGGCGAGAACGCTGCAACAGCTGCCACCGCCAGGCTGTTAATGAGCAGGGTCCGGCGTGAAAAAGCGGAAACTGCGGTTAATTTGTGTCTGGTCATCATCTCTCTCATTCCTTGCTGCTGTGGTTCTGGGTAAAGGCGCATAACGGGTGAAGACAATGTCGAGGGCTTGGGCGGGTAGGCGACAAGAGTCGTTAGGCTTCGACCAACTGTTGACCGCCATCGATGTCGTAGGTAGCGCCCGTGAGGGCAGTGTTCATCATCAGATGGACGGCGAGTGCGGCGATATCCTCTGGTTCAACGACACGACCGATCGGCAATGTCGAGCGGAGCTGGGCGCGCCGTTCGTCGAGGTGGTCGCCGAGCAGCTTCGCCGACAGGGGGGTGTCAACGAAGCCGGGCGCGATGAGATTGACGCGGATGGGCGCGAGTTCGATCGCGAGCACCTTGGTGAGCGCGGGGAGAGCAGCGGTGAATGCTGAGCTTAGCGCCATCCCCACGGCTGGGCGGCGGCCACCTGTACCGCTCATAAACAGCAGCGTTCCTCCGGGACGAACTTTCGCGATCGCATTGCGGGCGACGTGGAGCGGCAGCCAGAGATGCTGATCGACATTGCGGCGCGCCTGCTCAAAGTCAATATCGGTTAAGCGCGCGTAGAGTGGCGCACCAGCAGTGACCATGACGTGGTCGATCGGTGTCGGTAGTTCATCGAAGAACTGCTTGAGGCGATCAAAGTCGGTCGCGTCGAAGGCAGCACTGCTCAATGCATCAAGCTCGATCGCCGCGTGCTGGAGGCGTTCTGGGTTGCGGCCAGTGAGGACGATGTTGGCTCCCTCGGCGCGTGCTCGTCTGGCTGTCTCGAGTCCAATCCCGGCGCTGCCCCCGAGCACGACGACGGTCTGCCCAAGCAGTTGGGGTTCGCGAAAGGAGGCAGAGGCTGTGGTTGCGGTGGTCATGGTTTCCTCCAGGATCACTGTAGAAAAGGGTCGCTCAGCTCAAGGTAGAGCCTTAGGATTCTTTGTCCGTTCCCAACTCAGGCGAAACACAATCAGTAACCATCAACTTCAACAACAGCTTTGGCAAACTCCTGTGGCGCTTCCTGAGGCAGGTTGTGCCCGATGCCGCCTTTGATCACTCGGTGTGCATACTTGCCCGAGAATTTCTGAGCGTAGGAACTGGCATCGGGGTGCGGTGCACCATTGGCATCGCCTTCGAGTGTGATGGTAGGCACGGCGATCGTGGGAGCCAAAGCAAGCCGTCTCTCAAGCTCGGCGTATTTCGACTCGCCTTCAGCTAAGCCAAGTCGCCAGCGGTAGTTATGAATAACGATTTGAACATGATCAGGATTATTGAAAGCTACCGCGGTGCGATCAAATGTGGCGTCATCGAAATGCCATTTCGGCGAAGCAAGCTGCCAGATAAGTTTATTAAAATCGTGCCGATATTTCTCGTAGCCAGCTCGACCTCGCTCTGTTGTGAAATAAAATTGATACCACCATTGGAGTTCGGCCTGCGGCGGCAGCGGCATCTGGTTAGCTTCAGGGCTGCCGATCAAATAACCACTTACAGAAACAAGTGCCTTGCACCGTTCGGGCCAGAGTGCCGCAATGATGTTAGCCGTGCGCGCGCCCCAGTCATAACCAGCAAGAAGTGCCTTCTCAATCTTGAGCGCATCCATTAAAGCGATGATATCAACAGCAAATGCCGACTGTTGCCCATTCCGAAACGTCTGGCTCGAACGAAAGCGCGTTGTGCCATAGCCGCGCAGATACGGAACGATTACCCAATACCCCTTTGATGCTAACAAGGGGGCAACATCGACATAGCTGTGAATGTCGTAGGGCCAGCCGTGTAGGAGAATAACTGGGCGGCCATTTGCGGGACCCGCTTCAGCGTATGCGACATTCAAGACACCAGCATCAATCTGCTTCAGGGAACCGAACGACGTATTCGCCCCTGGCTCGATCGATGGCACTTCTGTCAAAGTAGTCTTGCTGATCTGTGCCTGTGCCAAATCTATTCTGCCAAGTTGAGCCGCAACCATAGTCATGACCGCAGTACCCAAAAAGCGGCGACGTTGATGATTAGTGTTTTTGGACATCGATCGTTCTCCGATTGGATCTAACTCAACTTGCTTTCATTGATTGGCTATTTGTTGCAAAGGCACAGGTCATCACTTCACTGAGGAGAAGGCAGTGGGTGCCAACAACTCGTTGCGGATGTTCTGCACGAGTGGACCGTCCTTCTCACTCTCCTTGCTGACGGCAATCCATTCGGGATCACTGATGAATGCACTCCAGCGCTCTTCACGCTCAGCCATACTGTCCCAGGCAAGCATATAGGTGAGCTGCTGGTTGCTTTCGCCGATGAGCGTCGTCCAGAAGCCAGCCTGACGGATGCCATGCTTTTCCCAAATCTGGATTGTGTGATTTTGAAAGCGGGAAAGCAGCGCTGGTAGTCGTCCGGGTACAGTGTGATAAATGCGTAATTCGTAGATCATGCCTGTATTCCTTTGTGTAGCAATTGCAGGTGGGAGTGGGGGTTGGGGTGTAGGGTGTGGGGTGTAGGGTGAAACCCGCTACAAGTAAGGTTAGACGATCGCACAATCTTGTTTGGAAGTGTCAGAGTTACAATCGTTTCCATTTGCATTAATCACACCCACACCCCACATCTAAATTAGTGCCCTGCACTCTGACCGCCATCGACATGCAAAATTTCGCCTGTCACGAAGCTGGCGGATTCCAGGTAAAGGATCGCATCGACAACATCGGACATCTCGCCCATATGACCGATCGGGTGCAGGGCATCAAGCTGGGCATGAGTTTCGACCGGATGCATCGGCGACTTGATAATACCCAGTGCTACGGCGTTCACCCGAATACCACGTCTGGCATATTCGATCGCCAGTGATTTGGTTGCGGCATTCAGTCCACCCTTCGTTAGCGACGCGAGAACAGAGGGTACGCCCGCGATCGCGTGGTCAACCAGGCTCGTTGAGACCTGCACAACATGACCGCTGCCCTGCTTCTCCATCTCGGCGATCGCCAATTGCGTGATGTGAAAAAAGCCTGTGACATTGGTTCCCAGGTTTGCTGCGTAGTCAGCTTCGGTATACTCGGTAAATGGCTTGGCGGTAAAGATGCCAGCGTTGTTGATCAGTGTGTCGATGCGCCCAAAGCGGGTCACGCCCTCGACGATCGCCCGCTCGGCAGTTTTGCGATCAGCAATATCGCCCGACACTGCGATGACTGCATCATCGTCTGATGGTTGAATTGAGCGTGAGATTGCAATCACCCGATAGTGGCGATCGCGGTATGCCTTAACAAGGGTTGCGCCGATGCCCTGAGATGCGCCTGTAACCACAGCGACTTTCTGTTCAGTGCCCATCGTAAAACTCCTTTGGAATAATGTGTGAAATGGATCTGCGAACGAATCTTTGAATTGACTGTTACCGATTAAGCTATAGCCGAAGCGGCGAAACGGTGGTCATGGTCGGTACTGGTAGCCACTGGCAACCATGCTTCGATTTCTGCTGCCACTTTCATGGCATTGTTCTGGTACATCGCGATCGCGTCCTTGCCAATGGGCAAATGCAGAGGCGGACGTTCTGTATTTGCAAGTTGGAGAATCACCTGGGCAAACTTTTGCGGATCACCGGGTTGGTTCCCATGTAGCGCCTCGGCACCGCTCCGAATCTGGCCTACCGTTGCCTGGTAATCATCGATGATGGTTTGAGCCGCAACATAGGATTCAGCACTGAGGAAGTCGGTTGTAAACAGACCGGGAGCCACCGCCGTTACGTGGATGCCGAACGGTGCCAGTTCGACTGCCAAACCTTTTGAGAGACCTTCAACCGCAAACTTAGTAGACCCATACAAGCCCCAACCTGGAACGGCATCGTAGCCAAATAATGATGAGACATTAATAATCCGACCAGACTTTTGTTGGCGCAGATATGGCAATACCGCACGAGTCACGTTGAGTAATCCAAACACATTGGTGTCATACTGTTTGCGAACTTCGGCATCCGTCGCTTCTTCGATCGCCGTCACCATGCCAAACCCGGCATTATTGACTAAAACATCAAACCGACCAAAACGGTCAATGCCCTGCTTGACAGCCGTCTGTACCTGATCTTCTTGAGTGACATCCATCTGCACCACGTAGAGATTTGAGTGATTGTGTAAAGCTCTGGTGAGTTGTTCAGGTTTAATGCGAACCGTCGCTATGACCTGATCGCCTGATGCCAGGACTGCTTTGACAATCTCTAGCCCAAAGCCTCTGGAGGCTCCGGTAATGAACCATACTTTCTGCATTTTCATCGCATGGGTTAGTTTTTAGGTGTTGCTTGGTGTGTGCATGTCCGATTACCGTCCGGGAGCGCGTGTCTTCACTTCCTGAAGTACCCAACCATTGCCATCTGGATCACTGAATGAGGCAAACGAGGCATAGTCACCACGTTTCGGATCGGGACCCATTACCCGTCCTTCAGTCCCTGAATGGTGGAAGATGCCATCCGCATCGTGGAACACCTCACTCACCTCAATACCTCGATCAACAAGTTCAGCGTGGGCGGCCTCGATGTCATAAACAATGAGGTGTAAACCCTGAACTGAACCGGGTGCGGCTGACGTCACGCCTTTGCCAAAGATGATTGAGCACTCGGAACCGGGAGGAGTTAACTGTATCACCCGGAAGTCTTCACCAGTAACGAAGTCGGCATCCAACCGCCATCCCAACGTTTTATAAAAATCCTTGGCGCGATCGACATCGGCGACAGGAATGACTACAACTTCGAGTTTCATGTTTTGACTATTGATGGGATTGCTACTCATCTTGGTTTCCTCTGAATTGGTGAATTTGATCTTCAAACAGGTCACTGTTCATGCTTCTGCAATTGCCCAATGCAAGCCACTCAAGTTCTGTGAGTTAAACCGAGACTTGATCATCCGAATTAGTAGAAAGCAGTCATAAGTGAGCTGGAAGTCGTTAGACCTGCGAAATGGCTGCGATCAATCGCTCAATTGTCCAGCGCTCGCGATAACGAATGCCATTCATAAACAAAGCAGGTGCCGCTTCTATTCCACTTCGATAGCCACCCTGGATATCTGCAAGGATGCGATCGACATAAACTCCTCTGGACAAGTCTTGTAAAAAACGAGGCATGTCAAGTCCAAGACGATTCGCATATTCCACGAGGTAGCCATTCTTTAACGCTTGTTGATGGATAAAGAGCAGCTCATGCATCTGCCAAAACTGACCTTGAACTGCTGCTGCCTCCGCTGCTTCCGCTGCTCGTTGAGCATGAGGATGAACTTCTACTTGAGGAAAATGGCGAAAGATAAAGCATATATCCTCCTCCTCAAAAGGTGGGCTTAACTGCTGTTGAGCTGCTTTAATCAATCGATAGGTGTTTGCACTTTGAAAACATTCATAATCTCCATACATAACGAGTACAACACTGGCACTTAAAACACCTTGAATGTGATCCTGGCTTGAAGGTGGAACAAACAAGGAATACTGCTCGTGATCGTTAACCATCGTTCAGACCTGCCAGCAAACCTAGACCCTGCAACTCAATGGCAGTTAGCGTTTGCATGAATTCAATATAGGAAATTGATTCGCATCTGTCGCCCACTGAGAGTCTACAATTCTGCCCAATCTATGGATTGATAAAGCAATCCAGCGCAAGTGGGAGCCTCTCTCCGACTAAAGTAGGAGCCCAATCTCAACTAAACCACGACCTATAAACTGACAAGCCCGCGTTTGACACCCACAATGACGGCTTGCGTGCGATCGCTCACTCCCAGCTTGTTCAAAATATGAGTCACATGTGATTTAACAGTACTCTCACCAATACTTAGAGCCGTTCCAATATCTTGATTACTCAATCCTCGCGCAATTAAACGAAGTACTTCTAACTCTCGTTCACTGAGGACTGGGTTATTCATTCGCCCTACTAGCTTGCTTGCTACAGCCAAAGAAACGTACTGCTGCCCACTATGAACCAGCCGGATTGCATTCAAAAGCTCACTGGGTTTTGCATCTTTGAGCAGATAGCCCTGAGCACCTGCCTGTAAGCCTCGGTAAATATCTTCATCGCCATCGTAGGTGGTCAGCACAATAATGCGAGCTGACTTAAATTCAGCACAAATTGCCGTAATGGTTTCAACCCCGCCCATTCCTGGCATGCGTAAATCCATGAGAGTAATATCAGGCTGGTGTTCACGATAACGCTCGATCGCCTGCTGTCCGTCCTCCGCTTGGGCAACTACTGTCATTTCTGGATCGTAATTAATGATGTTTGCCAACCCTTCCGCAACAAGGGCGTGATCATCAACAATCAGAACCCGAATTTTAGTGGATTGACTCATGATGAGTGTCACTCCAGATTGACAATAACGATAATTTCTGTTCCTTGCCCCGGTTGGCTTTGAATAGTTAGTTGTGCACCAATCTGCTCGGCTCGCTCGCTCATTCCCAACAAGCCAAAGCCACCCAGGGATGAAACGCTCCCAACACCAAAGCCCTGTCCATCATCTTGAATGCGCAGAAGACATTGAGCATCGTCGTACACTAGCTCAACCAGAATTTTACTGGCATTGGCGTATTTAATGGCGTTTGTTAAGGCTTCCTGTCCAATTCGAAGTAAGTGATTTTCTACTTCAGTTGGTAGAGCATAAACTCCACCCTTGCTTTCACAGATTAACGTGGTCTTGGTCGTTGACTGCATTTGACCTACGAGGCGATGCAGGGCACTCTGTAGAGTACTTTCTTCTAGCAACTGGGGGCGCAGCGCGGCCACTGAACGACGAGCTTCCGCCAGTCCGGTTCGAGCGAGTTCATCAATCTTTTCCAGCCTTTCCAGATATATCTGAGCAGAGCCTGAATCATCTGCCAGCATTTGTGTTACAGATCCGACATGCAGCAAAACGCCCGTAAAAGCCTGCGCCAATGTATCATGAATTTCTCGTGCCATGCGGTTGCGTTCTTCCAGTATTGAGGCTTGTTCAGCGCGTCTGCGATCGCTAATATCAGTGATGAGACCGTAGAATCCTCTCACCTGAGCATTGGCGTCAAAATCAGGGATTAAAGTCGCGCTGATGTACTGTTTACCAATTGGAAAGGGGATTTCTGCTTCCAGAAGTACAGTTTGCCCTGCAAACACTTGATTGATATAGGGCTCAACCCGCTGATAGACTGCCTCACCAAGAAGTTGACAAACCGATTTGCCCACAATTTCATGATGACTACAGTTGAACCAGACTTCATAGGTACGGTTGATAAATTGATAGCACCGATCGGCATTGACATAGCTGATGAGAGCCGGTAGAGCGTTGGTGATTAACCGTAGTTCCTGTTCCCGATGGCGCAGTGAAGCTTCACTTTGCTGTAAAGCGGCTGTCCGTTCTGCAACCTGTTGTTCTAAGGTGCGATTGTAATTGGCAAGCAGTTGTTCAGCGTGTCTACGCTCTGTGATGTCTTGAAACGCAACGATTCCATAAACGACATTACCCTGTTCATCAAAGACAGGAGTGCCCCAGACCTCAACGGGAATGGTGGCATTGTTCTGCCGAATATCGATGTCTTCAATTGTGGTAGGTTCACCGTTCAATGCCCGGATAACGGGCAGTCTCTCTGTCGGATAGAGCTGATCCGTTCCAGTCACATAGAACTGATACACTTCAGCGAGTTGATCGGGAGGGACGGCAGGATCAATCGCTTTGCCCATGAGCTGAATCCCTCGTTGATTGGCATAATAAGGGCGACCTGCCGCATCAACGATGCCAATGCCAACTGGAATTGCTTCGAGAAATTGAGCCATCTGACTTTTGCTTGCGCGTTGCTCTGAATAGAGTTTGGCATTTTCGATCGCAATAGCTGCCTGAGTCGAAAGTAGATTTAAAACTTGCATTCGCGTAGCGTCTCCTTCGGAAAATCGCTCTGTTGTGAATGCCCCAGTTACCAATCGATTTTCTAAATACAGCACACCAATCAGATTGCTTTGATTCAGCAACGGCAAACACAAAACTGATTGCGTTTGATGGCGCTGAATGTAGGCATCATTAATGAAATTGCCTTCATGAGTGGCATTATTGAGGATGACTGATTCGTGAGTCCGAATCACATACTGAATCATTGACTCAGGTAAGCGATTCGTCATTGGAGTCGATTGCAGCACTTGTGTCGTGCGGGTACTCTCACCTTCAGCCAGTTCATAGTTCGCTGCGATCGTCCACTCACCTGAATTTTCTAAAAGCAGATATCCAGTTTGTGCGCCAGCATTTTCAATGAGGATCTGCATCAAAGTATGAAGCAACTGCTCCAGTTCAATCTCACTTGAAATCGCTTGAGACGCTTTCATCACCGTTGCTAAATCGAAGGCAACCTGTGAGGTATTAGAAGTCGTTCCAGCCGTGGTGCGAATGGGACTGGACGCTATATTCTGCAACTGAGGAAAGAACTGAGGATAGCGGGTCTCTAAATCTTTAACCTTTGCCATTGCGCCCCACCGCTCATAGCAGTAATGGGCTTCTTTCATATAGAGTTGAGCAAACCGTTCTCGACCACGAGCCAGGTAATGTTTAGCCGCTAACTCATAACTTAAGGCTTCTTCTTGCAGATACTCGTTTTCTTTAGCCCCTTGAATGGCTTGTTCGTAAAACTCCTCTGCCTCAAACAATTGACCTAAAACTCGCGCCTTCTCTGCCTCAACCAGATAAAATTTATGTAAAAAATTCATCGGGGCATGATGTGCCCATTTCTGCATCTTCTCCTGGTTAGCATTAACGCGATTTAACCAAGTTTCTTTTTCAGCGGTTGAAGCATCCGCCCACAAGCTCAGAAATATCAGAGAGTCATAGAAGTGGAAGATCGCGACAGAGATGATTGCGGTGGCTGCGCTTAAATAGGGTTCTGCCAAAGTAGCCGTTTTTGCCGCCTGTTCATACTCCCCAAACAGATAGCACAAAATCAGTTTATTCAAGTAAAAGTAGTGAAGGCTCGTGCCATCCTTAACCGCGATCGCCCATGAGAGTGCTTGCTCTTCGTCATAGATGCCACCCATTAAGCGAGTTGGATTTTCCGATTGACCTCGCAGGTTGAGGATCGTTTGCTGCAACATTGCCAGCCAAATGGCAGCAGTCTCTCGTCTAATCTGATGGGTGGCTTTCCGGTAAATCGCGGTTTGTTGTTCCAATTCAGTCAGCTCTTGTCCTGCAAAAAAGGGATAATAACAGAGGCTGAAGGCACAATAACTCGCAAATTCAAACTCTCCACTTTCGATACCGCTTTGATAAGCTTCCGCTAAATTGGGGAACGTATCTTTAAGATGGGCTTTCCAGTGAATGATATGGAAATTCACCATCAGCAATGCTTTGCAGTGACCTCTCTTGTTACTTAATCGTTTTGCTAAGTTTAAAGATAGTTTGCCAAATTGGTAGCCCAGTTCAAGATCTTGGACAACGCCACAAAGTATCATGCCATAGGCCGCATAACCGAGCAGCGACCAACTCGCGTTTCCATGTGCAATCGATAAATTCACCATCTGGCACACAATCAGCACCATCAAAGCAGGTGACACATTAAAGGCCGCTCCCAGTGTGCTGACTAAAATGTAGATTGCGGCCAGTGGCGCAGGGTCAGTCATCTCTGGCAAATCAATCAAATCTTCGATTTCCCGCCCAGCCAATCGGGCAGTGGTTTCCGCTAATCCTGCTTGAACGTCTAACTGACTGGGAGCTTCCACCAAACGAATTCCCAAGCGTTGCAGCACTTCTAAGCCAGTTTCAAGGGCTGCTTGAGGGGCACCCCGCGACAGCCATGCTTGAATCTTGCTGTCGTAGGCTTTCACTGTGTCTAGCACTGTCTTGGCACGACTGAGCACCACTTCGACAAGTTGCTCCATTTCGTCAAAGTGACCACTCAGATATGCTGCCTCTGCTGCCTCTGAATGCAACGCCAAAGTCAGGATATACTCTCGCTGCCAACTCTCGACCTCAAGCAGTTTCAGCCCTGTATTGAAATACTGGAAAGCAGCTTCATAAGCCGTCGCTGCCAGCGCTTTTTGACCTGCTTGCAAATTGAGTTCGGCGATCTGATTCTGTTCAGATTGTTCAGAGATTAATTCGGTTGCATAATTTAGATGATCCACAATTTCAAATAGCCGTTCTGCTCGCTGCTCCGGCAAAGTCCTTTCGAGTAAATTGCGACCGATTTGCAGATGTATTTCTTGTTGCTGTGACTGATCGATGAGAGCATAGGCAGCTTGCTGTACCCGATCGTGCAAGAACCTATACGTTTGAACTAACAAATTCTCGTCTAATTCAGAGGTGGGCTGAACCAGTCCAGCTTGAATGGCCGCCAGCAAATCCTGAAAAACTATTTTGGGCAATTGCTGAACGACGATCGCTAACGTCTCCAAATCAAATTCAGCCCCAACGCAGGCGGCTAACTGAAGCAGTTGCTGAGTGGTTTCTGGCAGTTTCTTCAAGTTGCTCAGCAGCAACTCCACAACATTATCAGTAATATTCTGAGCTTCAATCTCAGCAATATTCCACTGCCAGCTTCGCTGTTCAGGATTAAAGCTCAAGAGATTTTCGCTGTGCAACGATCGCAAAAATTCGCCCACAAAGAACGGATTACCTTCGGTTTTGTGCAGCACCAACTCAGCCAGGGTAGCAACCGCGTCAACATTCTGATGTAGCGTTTCGGCAATTAACTGATTCAGTGGTTCCAGTGTTAGAGGAGCTAGAACGACGTTCTGAGGCACTATTCCTTGCTTTCTCAAGTTCTCCAATGACAACGCTAGTGGATGGGTTGAAGTGACTTCATTGTCTCGATAGGCTCCAATCAGAAACAGCGCTTGGGTTTGCTCATCGAGCAGCATCAGTTCAATTAACTTCAGTGTCGCAGAGTCAATCCACTGCAAATCATCTAAGAAGATGACCAGCGGATGTTCTTTCGCACAAAACATCCGAATGAATTTCTGAAAGACCCGATTAAAGCGATTTTGCGCCTCCGTTGCCCCAACATCCGGTATAGGTGGCTGCTTGCCAATAATTAACTCAACTTCAGGGATGACATCAATGATGAGTTGCCCGTTTCCTCCTAACGCTTCTAAAAGGCGCGATCGCCACTGTTGTAGCCGCTCATCTGGTTCGCCCAGCAGTTGCTGCACCAGTTTTCGTAGGGCATCTACAATTGCACTATAAGGGATGTTGCGCTGCAACTGGTCAAACTTACCAGAGACAAAATACCCACGCTTTGCTGTAATCGGTTTGTAAAGTTCTTGTACTAAGGCTGATTTGCCCACACCAGCATAGCCAGAGACAAGCATTAGTTGACTACGAATAGAGGGGTAGCGGGGTAGAGCGGTGGATGAAGAGATATTTCCTCCTATTGCCCCACTCATCCACTTATCTACTCTCCTACCCATCCACTCTCCCGCTCCTGCGACTCTCTCAAATGCTCCTAATAATTCTGCAATCTCCTCCTCCCGACCATACAGTTTTTGTGGAATCTGAAATTGATCGGAAACGTCTTGCAGACCCAGTTGAAAAGAATTAATTTGAACCCTCGTTTTCAATTGATTAGCACAGTTCTCTAAATCCGCTTTGATACCCCAGGCACTTTGATAACGATTCTCGGCATTCTTTGCCATTAGTTTCAAGATCATGTCTGAAACTGGTTTGGAGATCTTAGGATTCAATTCACACGGGGGGATTGGGGGTTTAGCAAGATGACAATGGACAAGTTCAAGGCTATCCGTGGTCGGAAACGGCACTTGTCCAGTGAGCAATTCGTAGAACGTCACACCAAGCGAGTAGAAATCGGTACGGTAATCGATCAAACGGTTCATCCGCCCGGTCTGTTCTGGAGAGAGATAAGCGAGTGTACCTTCTAATACATGCGGGCTTTTGAAGGTGGGATTGGTGCGGCTGAATTGAGTGGCAATGCCAAAGTCGATAATTTTGACAACGCCAGTATTTGGATTGAGGACAATGTTGCTGGGATTAATATCCTTGTGAACGATATTAGCAGCATGGATTTTGCCTAGAATTGTGCTGAGATCGATGGCAAGCGGCAGAAAAGCAGAGACAGGCATGGGGCAGAAAGTTTCTGAGCGCTGCTGTATCCAATACTCCAGGGACTCTCCACCAAAATCTTCCAGGAGAATGACGAGTGTCCGTTGATAGTTCTGTTGGCTATATGCTTTGATCACGCCTTCTACATTCAAGGATCGAGTAATGGCATATTCCTGCCTGTAGCGGGTTAATTCCTGGGGAGAAGGGTAATCTTGCTTGAGCAGTTTGATGACGATCGCCCGACCATCGTCCTCTCTCACACCTCGATAGATCAGAGATGCCGAACTCTCATAAATTTTGCTTTGGACAGCGATCCCAGTCAGCGCAATCATAGAACTCCCTCGAAATGAGTGCCATGAGTTATGCCGCCAATTATATCGACCTCAAAAGAATTCCGAAAATTAAGACAATTCAGCAAATCAACGCGAGCCCACTGTCTAGTCAGACATCCAATAAGACTCAACGAAGTTCAAAGGACAACTTTGAAGGCTTGAGGCGCAGTGGGCAAGGAATCATAACATATGCTTATAGTGGAGGTTTGAACTTTCGGCAAAGGGTTGCTCTAGATTTGGACTTCCGGCAAACGGATGGCTGAATCGAGTAGAAAACGCCTGCGATCGCTCAACCAAAGAATCAGCGTTTCAGGTTGCACTCTGGCAAAAGGATGCCTTAATCAGCGGTAAGGGCTTGGCTTAGTCACACAATCCCAGCGGTTTCATGTAAACGCTCCTCATTGTATCGATAAGATTCAGTAGGCTTTGTCACAAACAGGTTTTAGATAGGGTACTGCTGAACGCATAGGTAGAGGGAGAAGGGTGATTTCGGTAAATCTTGTGTATTATTCTTTACAGGCTAATTCAAGGTGAGTAGGATTGGGAAACTCATTATCCTCTCGCAGGCACTATGCACCTATTTGGCAAAGCTGGCAGTGGTCAGGTTGTAAAATTCCTGTCATTAGCTGCCCCTAATTCTTCGCAGAGTCCAACATCAAATATCTGCCCTGTGTTCTCGATCGACAAAACAGCAAGCAACCCAAGCTTTTTTTCAATCTGGCTTGCTAACAGTTTGCTGCTCTCCGATTCAGGCAGATTTCATTCCAGTACAGGCACAAAGCATGTCCGAACGACGTTACCCGTCAACTCGCAAGTCACCACTACAGGCATCATCAGCCTAATTACTGGCGGTACATGTATCAAAGCTTCCGCGAGTTCTCACTCTTCACGGGCAACACCACCTGGTTCAAGAATACACCCCAGATTCAAAACATGCTGATACGGGTAATGAGCAACTTCACTGTTAATAACGTCATCGCTATTTGGCATAACTAACTGCAACATTTACACAAAAATCTGAGCCTTCCATTTCCGAACTCTAAAGCTCAAAATTTAATCCTCAAAACTCAGAATAGATCCCTGCTATCTGGCACCTATCACCTGCCACCCACCTCCTATCAATCTGCTCGATATGACGAAGTTCTTTAGACAATTTCAAAGACCATCATTCCCTCCGAACCTCAGTCAAATCATCCAGCGCTGCTGGCAATATCTGGTTTTAGGGTTCTTAGTCACACTGTTGATACTGCTAACTGGAACACCTGGATTTTCAACCGAAGGAACGTCGATCGTTCAGTCCAGTCCGCCACTCAGCCGTTTGATAGGGGATATGCCTCAATTAGTAGAAGCAGGCAAAACCTATTACCAGAATGGGCAGTTTGCTGCTGCAATCGCTTCCTGGCAAAAGGCAGAGGCGCAACTGGCGCAGCAGGGAGACAAACTGAATCAGGCTGGCGTATTGAGTAATCTGGCACTGGCGTATCAGCAGTTGGGGCAATGGGCAGAAGCAAATCAGTCGATCGCGACCAGTGTATCGTTGCTACAAAATCAATCGGCTCAGACCGCAAATCGCTCGGCACTGTTGGCACAGGCATTGAATATTCAAGCTGGGTTGCAACTGGCTCAAGGCAAAGCAGACCTAGCGGTAGAAACCTGGAACTCGGCGATCGCCCTCTACCAGCAACTGGGGGATCAACCGGGGTTAATCCGTTGCCAGATTAACCAGAGCAAAGCCTTTCGCAGTCTGGGCATGTACCTGCGAGCACAGGAGATCCTGGAGCAGGTTAACCGATCACTCACTACTCAACCCGACTCACCCCTCAAAGTAGCGGGATTGCTGAATTTTGGCGATGCGCTGCGCTTGGTGGGCAACTGGCAACAGGCGGAGACTGTCTTGCAACAGAGCCTGGAACTTGCCACTACGCTTCATCTGCCCCAGGAAATTGCCACAGCTCAACTCAGCCTGGGTAACACTGCCTACGCGCAACAACAGACCGAGAAGGCTGTGGACTATTACCAGCAAGCCGCTGCGATCGCCCCTACTCCTGTCATGAAAGTACAGGCGCAACTCAATCAATTTCGGGTACTGGCAGACCTGCAACAATGGTCGGAAGCTAGAGCGCTTCTGACCCAAATCCAGCCTCAAGTTGCCCAACTACCGCTGACCCGATTGACAGTTTATGCCCGTATCCGTTTTGCCCAGAGTTGGATGCAATTGCAATCGGCAGGTGTCATCCCTTCGGGTTCAACCGAGGCAGGCGGGATGCTGACAGATGCGGTTCGGCAGGCTAAAGAATTGGCAGACTCCCGCTTGGAATCTTACGCGCTGGGATATCTGGGAGCAAGCTATGAACAGAGCCAACAGTGGGCAGAGGCTCAACGCCTGACCGAATCGGCTCTGGCACTGGCACAAATGAATAACGCGGTAGACATTGCTTATCGCTGGCAGTGGCAATTGGGACGGTTGTTGAAGGTTCAGGGGCAACGTGAGCCTGCGATCGTTGCCTATCGCGATGCAGTGACAGGACTGAAGGCAATCCGCCATGATCTGGCTGCCAGTGGCTTTGAGACCCAATTTTCCTTCCGGCAAAGTGTTGAGCCAGTCTATCGTCAGTTGGTGTCGCTGTTATTAGAGCCAACCGGGGGAGCGATTCGCCAATCCGATCGGGTAGAAGAAGCCAGAGATGTGATTGAGTCTCTACAACTGGCAGAACTGGATGACTTCTTTCGAGAAGCCTGTCTATCAGGATTGCGCAAACAGATTGACACAATCGATTCCCACGCTGCCATTATTTACCCGATTATCTTGCCAGAACGGTTGGAAGTGATCCTGTCAATGCCCAGGCAACCGTTGCGTCACTATACGGCGAACATTACCCAACCAGAACTGGAGAAACTGATTAGTGCAACGCGCCAGTCGTTGCGGCGTACCTCGCTGGAAAAAGAACGCTTGCCCCTTGCCCAAAAGGTCTACAACCTGCTAATTCGCCCCTGGGAAGCTGACCTGAAGCAAAGCCATATCCAGACACTGACCTTTGTGCTGGACGGTGCCCTCAAAAGTTTGCCGATGGCAGCGCTTTATGATGGGCAACACTACCTGGTAGAAAAGTACGGTCTTGCCCTGACCCCAGGGTTGCAACTGCTGGGACCCCATGCCCTGAAGCAACGCCAATTACAAGTTCTGATTGCTGGTTTGAGCGAAGAGCGAGCAGGCTTTATCGCTTTACCGGGGGTGAAGGTCGAAGTAGACAATATTCATTCAGAGCTAACCTCCCAACTCCTGCTCAATCAGAGCTTTACCCGCAAAGCCTTGCGACAGAAGGTGGATGCCACACCCTTTTCAGTAGTGCATCTGGCAACTCACGGACAGTTTGGTTCTAGAGCCGAAGAAACCTTTGTGCTGACCTGGGATAGCCAGGTGGATGTGAAAGAATTGGGTTCGTTGCTGCGGGCAAGAGGCGATCTGATGCAGGAGCCGATCGAGTTGCTGGTATTGAGTGCCTGCCAGACGGCCAGTGGCGATGAGCGAGCAGCGTTGGGGTTGGCAGGGGTCGCCATTCGATCGGGGGCACGCGCCACCCTGGCAACTCTCTGGTCTGTGGATGATGCCTCAACCTCGGCGTTGATGGTGCAGTTCTATCGGGAATTGAAGCAAGCGAATCTGACCAAAGCAGAAGCACTCAGACAGGCACAACTGGCACTGCTGAAGCAACCCAGATTCAATCATCCCTACTACTGGGCACCGTTTGTGCTACTTGGCAATTGGTTATAAATGTTACAGTTACACTCTCAAAAAGAAGGTCCCCTATGATGGTTTCTTCAAAGTTCCTGTGGTTTAGTCTCCTGGTATCAACGGTGACTCTGTTGCCAGTGCCGACTCGGGCAGCCATGAACTCTCTGCACTCCTCAGCAGAGGTAACGCCCGCTGATTCCCAGGTTATAGCTCAGCGGCGGCGTACCAGTAGCTCTCCCTTTAAACCCCGGAAGAGCCAGCCAAAACCCAAATATACGGTGGGGGGAGGTCGGCGATCGCGGGAGGTCTGCCTTCAGGATGAGGCAGCGTTATCAAAAACCAGTCCCAAGCCACTCAACCAAATGCTGACGCCGTTGCTGCCCAGGAACCCGTCACCCCCAGATTTGCAGTTGACGCTGGCAGAGCGTCCCACCCTGACGGTTTATGTCCCTCAGACCTCTGCCAAAGCCTTTGAATTTACGCTCTATGCTCAGGAAGGCGAGGCGGAAAGGGTCATTTACCAGGCCAATCAAGCGTTACCGCAGACGCCAGCTATTGTGCAGTTTACGTTACCTAAAGATGCTCCAGTTTTAGAGATCGGGAAGAATTATGTGTGGGTGGTGACCCTTGCCTGTAACACGGCACACCCTGAGCCGAGGGATCTGTCTGCCGTTGTACACCCCGATCCAAGTGATCCATCTGTTGGGGAATTGATTCGTCGCATTGAGCCAGACTCCGCATTGGCCAATCAACTCAAGCGGGTAACTGGATTGGATCTGGCCAGGCTGTATGGCGAATCGGGTATCTGGTATGACATGGTGTCTACCCTGGTAGCACTGCGACACCACGAACACAAGGATACAACCGCCACCAATCTTTGGGACGATCTCTTGCAGTCCAATGGCTTAGCAGAACTGAAAGATGCGCCCCTGGCAACACCTCCATCACAGACTGGAGGCAATTGAACAAGCCTGTCCCCCTTGGAAAAACGACGGTGTATAGACAAATCTCAAGTCAGAGCTTTAATCCTTTCCCGATGAATCGGTATCAACTCAACTGCATTTACAGATCCTTGTAGGGGCGTACGCCCCTACGGACAATCGCCTGTTACCTGCATATGCCCATGCTCCCCCCGTGGGCTATATATCTGAAGCCATCAATCCCTATGAATATGTATCAACAACGTTTGGATTTGGTTTTGCCACTCTCGCTGGCGGGCAGTCTGTTGGTTTCAGCGCTGATGGCTCCACCAGGGCAGGCACAGATTGTTCCCGATACTACTCTGCCTATCCACTCTCAGGTCACCACGACGGGCAACACCAGCTTGATTACAGGCGGGACAGAATCTGGGGTCAACCTGTATCACAGCTTTCGTGAGTTTTCGGTTCTCACGGGCAACACTGCCTGGTTTAATAATGCGCCCCAAATTCAGAATGTTCTGACGCGGGTAACGGGCAACTCCATTTCCAATATCGATGGTTTGCTGAAAGCGAATGGCACTGCCAGTTTGTTTTTGCTCAATCCCAATGGCATTTTGTTTGGCCCCAATGCCCGGTTGGAAATCGGTGGGTCGTTTTTTGCCAGCACTGCCAGCAGTTTTCAGTTTGCCAATGGCAGTGAGTTCAGTGCTATTAACCCCCAGACTCCCCCCTTACTGACGGTGAGTGTAGTGCCAGGGTTACAACGGGGACCGATTTCTCCCGGTTCCACCCTGACCGATCGCGGCAACTTGACCGCAGGACAGGATTTGACCCTGGAGGCAGACATTCTGGATTTGCAAGGGACGCTATTGGCGGGCAAAGCCTTGACGTTGCTGGCTCAAGATACGGTACGGTTGCGAGATACCCTGACTACTCCCTTTATGGCGGCGGCGGGCGGAACCTTGCAGGTGCAGGGCAACCAGTCAGTGGATATTTTTGCTTTGAACCATCCTGATAGTGGTTTTTGGTCGGGGGGCGACTTGGTGCTGCGCTCCGACAATCCGGTGGTAGGAGATGCCCATTTCTATACTGGGGGCAATCTGCGGGTCGATCGCCTGGATGGACAACCTGGTGATTTGCTCAGCCCCAATGACCCCATTATTTTGGCCCTGGGCAATGTGGAGTTAGGAGATTACGTGGGGGAATCTCTGCACATTCTGGCAGGGGGAAGTGTCTCTCTGGGCAATGTCAGGATTACAGGGACAGGAGCAACTGCAACGACGATTAACCCCAACAATACTGCTTTGTTTAATGGCAGCAAGACCTATGCTGACCTGGCAACCTTTAACCTGACCGAATACAAAGCGACCCTAAACAGCGATGGCACGGTCAGGAGTGTGGATCCGGTAGCCGTGCCAATAGTGATTGATGGCAGCACTCGAGCAACCCTGGATGTGAGAGCCGGGGTCGATTGGGCACAGTTGGGAGGTTTGCCCACTAATCCAGTGCTGGTGGGAGTGTTTATGCCTGCTCCGATCGATCCCGTCGGGACTAATCCAACCGCAGATATTACAGTGACTGGTGGTATTCGGGTTGACCAACCGGGTGGACTGGTGTTGTTGACCAATCAGTTTAGCCCCAATACCCTGCCAGGGACGATCTCGATTCGAGGAAATATTGATACCAGTACAGCGATTTCTGAAACGAATGGAGGGGATATTCAAGCGTATGGACGAGGCGATATCACTGTCTTCGGTGATCCGTCTAATCGCATTTTCTTAAATTCGGGCTCGGATTCGTTCTTTGGCGATGGGGTCAACGGGGGGGTGATTTCATTCTCGACCAACTCTGGCACGATCTCCCTCCAAAACTCGGACTTGGACTTGGACTTGAGGTCGTTCTCGTTCTCGGGCAACGGGGGGGCTGTTTCATTCTCGACCAACTCCGGCACGATCTCCCTCCAAAACTCGGACTTGAACTTGAGTTCGCTCTCGTTTTCGGGCACTGGAGGCAACGGGGGGGCAGTTTCATTCTTGACGAACTCCGGCACGATCTCCCTCCAAAACTCGAGCTTGCGCTTGAGGTCGGACTCGTTCTTAGACTCGGGCAATGCGGGCAACGGGGGGGCAGTTTCATTCTTGACGAACTCCGGCACTATCTCTCTCCAAAACTCGGACTTGGACTCGAGCTCGTTCTCGAACTCGGGCACTGGGGGCAACGGGGGGCAGTTTCATTCTTGACGAACTCCGGCACTATCTCTCTCCAAAATTCGGACTTGGACTCGAAGTCGAGCTCGAACTCGGGCAATGCTGGCAACGGGGGGGCAGTTTCATTCTTGATGAACTCCGGCACTATTTCCCTCCAAAACTCGGACTTGGACTTGAGGTCGCTCTCGTCCTCGGGCAATGCAGGCAACGGGGGCGCAGTTTCATTCTTGACCAACTCCGGCACTATCTCCCTCCAAAACTCGGACTTGGACTTGAGGTCGTTCTCGTTCTCAGACTCGGGCAATGCGGGCAACGGGGGTGCAGTTTCATTCTTGACCAACTCCGGCACTATCTCCCTCCAAAACTCGACCTTGACCTCGACCTCGTTCTCGTTCCCGGGCAATGCGGGCAACGGGGGTGCAGTTTCATTCTTGACCAACTCCGGCACTATCTCCCTCCAAAACTCGGACTTGACCTCGAGCTCGTTCTCGTTGTTCTCAGACGCGGGCAATGGGGGGGCGGTTTTATTCTTGACGAACTCCGGTACTATCTCCCTCCAAAACTCGATCTTGGACTCGAGCTCGTTCTCGTTCTTAGACTCGGGCACTGCGGGTAACGGGGGGATGATTTATTTGAGTGCCAAAAAAGGCAGTATCTTGGGCAATACCTCCTTCCTCAATTCCTTCTCAGGCTCGAAACAAGGGGCTTCCGGCAATGGAGGTAAAGTGACTCTGGAGGCTGGCAACGAGATCTCTGGGTTAGAGATCAATACGGTAGCTTCTGGTGGGCTTGCAGGAGATGTAGAGGTCAACGGGTTTGGGACCCTCACTGTCGCCAACACCCGTGTCCTGACCGCTCAACAGGTTGAAGTAAAACCTTGTCCAATTTGTGATCCTATCCAAATCAATTTAAGTGGCAAAGGTCAGGCAGGGAATGTAACGGTCACCAGCACGGATAGTCTCACCTTTCGCGACAGCTTAATTCAAAGTGATACGCGGAGCAGTAATCGTGCTGGGAACATTACCCTGGTTAGTCCTGGTGTGGTTACATTTAACAACAGTCAAATCCTCAGTAATACCAGCAGCACTGGGCAGGCAGGCAGTATCGACATAACTGCCAATCAGGGTATTCTGCTGGACTCTACCAGTACACTTTCTGCCCAAAACAGTGACCAGGGTAACGCTGGCAGCATTCTCCTCAACACACCTCTGTTAAACCTCCTCTCAGGAGCCAGCATTACCACGTCCACAACCTCAAACAGTCAAGGCAATGCAGGGAATATCACGATTCAACCCGAACTCAATGGGCAAAATCTGACTATCAACTTTGAACCCGGTAGTGCGATCTCTGCTTCTACAACAGGTAGTGGGCGGGGAGGCACCATTACCTTGATTGCACCTGATTCGATTACATTGAGCGGGGCTGGTTCGATCTCGGCAGAGACCAGTGGCAGTAGCGCAGGTGGTAACGTGAACATGAGCGCCCAACAACTCACCCTCCAAAATGGCGTGGTAGTTTCTGCCTCGACAACTGGCGCAGGTACAGGTGGCAGCGTGATTCTGCAAATTGCCGATCGTCTTTTGCTCACTGGACAGGATACAGGCTTGTTTGCGGGAACCGAGTCCGGTTCAACAGGTAAGGGTGGGAGTGTGGCAATTACCACCAATACATTCAATATGGCGGACAATGCCGAAGTATCTGCCTCAACCGCAGGCAGTGGTCTGGCAGGCAGTATTCAGCTCATAGCCAACAACGCCACTCTGGAAAGCGGCGCACGCATCACCAGCAACACCAGCAGCACAGGCAACGCTGGTGACATTGGTTTGAATGTAATCGAGACTTTACAACTGACTGGCAGTGGCACCGGGATATTTGCCAGTACAACGCCCGGTTCATCGGGCAATGGCGGCAGCATTCTGATCGATCCCCAATTAGTTCAGATTGCAGATGGGGCAGCTATTGTGGTCGATAGTAAAGGGAGCGGCATTGGCGGTAGTATTCAGATGCACGCCGATCGACTGGTCCTTGATCGTCGCGGTTCCATTACTGCTGAAACCGCCAGCACTCAGGGTGGCAACATCACCCTGAATATTCGTGATATTTTGCTGATGCGCTATAACAGCCTCATTTCTACCACCGCAGGGACAGCTCAAGCAGGGGGGGATGGCGGCAAAATCACGATCGCGGCACCCTTCATCGTTGGCGTTCTCTCAGAAAACAGCGACATCACCGCCAATGCATTTAGTGGGGCTGGTGGCAACATCAGCATTGATACACAGGGCATCTTTGGCTTACAGGTACAGCCTCAACTAACGCCCAACAGTGACATCACTGCCAGTTCCCAGTTGGGCATTAATGGCAGCATCACAATTAACAATCCAACTATAGACCCCAGTCAGGGCTTGACCGAGTTACCGGGAACCCCGATCGATCCGTCCAACCAAATTACTGAAGCCTGTGCCAGCACTGGAACTGCCAGACAAGGTAAGTTCACGATCGTGGGGCGGGGTGGCTTACCCACTAGTCCTGATGACTTGTTTACAGGCACTTCAGACTCCTTAGCTGAGCCAGTGTCTCTGGTACCTACCAGCCAGGTTTCCGCAGCCACAGGACCCGCGACCACAACTGCCACCCCTCCAGAAGCGATCGTCGAAGCTCAGGGCTGGGTCACTGATGCCAAGGGCAACACCTACCTGGTCGCCCAGCTTCCGACCACCCCTCATGCAGCGGGAGTCGCCTCGCCAACCTGCAATCCAGTTCGACCTTAAAGCTCAATGTCAGTGATTGGAACACCGTTTGTGATGTTCGGCAACTGGTTATAGACTCTCTATTACCCCTCCAAAAGATTTCCATGATGCTTTCTCCAACGTTCCTGTGGCTTAGTCTCCTGTTGCCAATATCGGCTCTGTTGCCATTACCTACCCTGGCATCTATGACATCTCTACCATCGTCAGCCGGAGTCATACCTGCCAGCTCTCAGATCATGGCTCGGCGGCGATCGTCGGGTCGAGTCAATCGCAATCCCTTCAAACCTCGTAAAGACCAGCCGAGACCGAAATATACAGTGGGGGGAGCTGGTAGACAACGGGATCTATCATGCTTTCAGACGAATCCCAAACCGCTTGACCAAAACCTGATTCCGCTGCTTCCCGTAGACCCGTCATCATCGAAATTGCAGTTCACGCTGGCAGCCCATCCCAGCCTGGCAGTTTACATCCCTCAGACCTCTGCCAAAACCGTTGAATTCGTACTTGTTCAGAAAGACGGAGAAGTAGTTTACCAGACCATTCAACAGTTACCACAAACTCCAGCCATTGTGCAGGTTACACTGCCTCAAGCTGCTCCAGCATTGCGGGTAGGCGAGGATTACGAAGGGTACATCACACTTATTTGCAAGGGCACAGAGTCACAGCCTGATGATCCGTTTGCCGAGCTATCGATTCGACGCATTGAGCCAGATGCAGTTTTGGCAAATCAACTTAAGCAAGCAACAGGATTAGATCGCGTCAGGCTGTATGGCGAATCCGGCATTTGGTACGACATGGTATCGACCTTGATGACCTTGCGACAAGATGAACCCAGAAATACAAACGCCACAGAACTCTGGAACGCTTTATTGCAGTTCAATGGGTTAGCCGACTTGAAAGATATACCACTGTCACAGCCTCTGCCTCCATCAAAGCCTTTACCCAATTGAGCGATCGGACTCGCCAAAATCTCCCTGCTCCCGCTTCTCCTCCTGTCTCCCAGTCTCCGCGTCCCTGCGTCTCCCTATCTCCCCCATCTCTGCCATCTGCTGTAAATAATCAAACAACGTTGCCACCTCCGGCGGCACTGCCGTAAAGCGCACCGTAAAACAGCCCGTATTTGGGTTAAAGGGGTCTGTCACCTTGGCATACACATCCCGCATTCCCCTGGACTTGGGTGAATTTGCCAGCAACCGAATCTTCAGATTTGTCAATCGTTCAACCGGAACAGCGGCACACACTTCAGCTTGGTTGGTCGAGAGCTTACGGATACTACCCTGGAAAACCTGGCTGCCCGATCGCTTCTCTTCCAGCACCGTATACTCAATCGACAGTTGCCACGGCAGCGCAATCATCGCCTCATCGTCCCTGGGCAGAAACAGATTAAACTCGCCACCAATGCCGCCAATCTCATACAGCGTCAGTGGTTCCTGAATCCCCTTGGGTTGCACCTGAAACTGCTCATCGATGCGTACTGTCACTCCGGTTTCTGCCAGCACCGCCTTCGACACTAACACCTGTCCCCCGACCGTATAAGACTCAATCCGGGAAGCCAGATTGACATGGCTACCAATCACCGTATACTTTGCCCGCTTGCGTGAGCCAATGTTGCCTGCCAGCACCTCCCCAGTATGCACGCCAATCCCCATCTCCAGCAGCGGCAGATTCATCGCCAGGGTCTGCTCATTGACCTGCTGCATTGCCTGCTGCATGGCGATCGCGCAGGCGATCGCTCGCTGAGCATCGTCTGCCTGCTGCACAGGGGCACCAAACAAAACAAAAATGCCATCTCCTAAAAACTCATTAATGGTGCCGCCATACTGGGTAATCGCTTCGGTCATAATCTCCAGATAGCGATTGATAAACGCCACAGTTTGCTCCGGTGAAATGCGTTCTGAAATGGCAGAAAACCCACGTAAGTCTGCCATCAAAATCGTGACTTTGCGCTTTTCACCGCCCAACTTCAAACCCTGAGACGTTTCCAGCAGATTGGCGACGACTTCATCCGTCAGATAGCGGCTAAAGGTTTCCCGAATCTCCAGCGTCGATCGTGCCACGTAACTGGTGACGGCGATCGCTGCACCCACTAACGCCAGTACAGCGGGTACCACGGGTACCCACCAGCTCTGCAAAAACGCCAGGTAGCTACCACCCACCAGCCCAACCCCCAGCCCACTGATACTGATGGCAGTCAGTGGCAACCGCTGGCTTGCGCTATCCCGATAGCGCAAGCCCCAACTGACCATTGCACCAATCAGCGCCCAGGCAGCAATCCACAAATACTCCAGCGGCTCTGACCAGAACTGGATCAGAGGACGACCCTCTAGTACTGCACTCAAAATCTGGCTAGTAACCTCGGCGTGCAGTTCCACCCCGCTAGTCCGATTGGTCAACTGCCCACCCCACCCAGCGCTATAAGGTGTCAGGAAGAAATCGCCGACACTTTCAGCCGTGATCCCAATCAACACAATGCGATCGCGGAACAGATCATTGGGAACTTGTCTGGTCAATACCTGCGTTAGAGAAACCTGATCAAACCTCCGAGGCAAATTGCGAAAGTTCGCCAAAATTTGGTAGCCTCCCGTATCTGCCCGCACGTAAGGACCATCATTTTCTTGAAGCGAGGTAAAGCGTGCTTTGCCGATTTGTACCTGGTCCGTATCGCTTGTGGTTGCATCAATATTTTGAGCTTGGAGATAGCTGAGGGCTAAAGCATTGCCCAGCGTTGGGATGATTTCACCCTTCTCATCGATCGCAAGTAAGCTACGTCGCACTTTACCATCCGCATCAATGATTAAGTCATTGGCGCTCAGTTGGACTAATTTAGTTAATGGCTGAGGTGGTTTCACCGCCGCTCCATCAGCATTCACAATGACTTTTTGAATGCCAATTAAATTGGGTATGGATTGAAGGGCATTGACTAATTCTTGATGCCCCGGTTCAACCGGTAGATCGCGATACAGATCTAATCCAATCACCCGAGGTTGCTGCTGTTTAATCAGCGTCAGCAATTGAGCCAACTGGTGATCAGACATGGGCCACTGCCCTAGTGTTTGCAAGTCAGGCTCTCGAATCTCCACAATGACAATACGAGCGTCGATCGAGTCCGGGGGACGTAGCAAAAAAAACTGATCCAGGGCTGCAAACTCTAAAGGTTGCAACCATCCAGCCAACCGCAGCCCGATCACCATCCCTGCCACACTGGGAGCGGTAATAAAAATACCGCGCCATCGCCATAGTTGCTCTCTCACGCTTGCCCACATAGAGATAAACGGGATTTTGTATCCAGTGCTGCTGTCGTCAATTTATCTCAAAGACGCCATTTTCAATAGAGGCAAGTCTGCAAACTTGGGCAGAGGCAGAGACTGTCAATAGAGCCATCACTATTAAATTACAGAAAGATAAAATTCAAGCAATGGAAATTGATTCTTCAATAAATCAAACGCAGATTTCCTGATTTTGGCATCTACTGGTCTGTGTGTACGTTCGCATATTATATCGGGTGGTCTGAGATAATCTCGTAGGACCATCCAGCCACGGGCGGACTGGAGCAAGCGATACAAGATTTCAAGTTATTCAAAAGTCATCTTCAGACACAATCATGCCCTGGCTCAACTGCTGAATGAACTGCTTCATCGCTCTGTATTCGGCTATCTTTTTTCGTTGCCAAAATAGGTCTGCAGCAGTCTGAAAGTCGGTCTGAGCCGTGTCATAGTTGCCATCCTTAAGTTCAGACACGCCGCGACCAATATAAGCCAGCGGACTGGCAGCATCCAGTGCAATTGCCTGATTGTAGTCTTCGATCGCCGCTTGATGATTCCCCAACTGGGCACTCGTCATTCCCCGCAGGAAGTAAGCAGTCGCATTGTTGGGAGCCAACGCAATCGCTCGATCAAAATCTGGTAGTGCTCAAGATGTAATGATGGAGAAGTAAAGTTCTCGCTGTTCTCCTACCATGCCTGCCTGCCCCCTTTGTGCCTCCGCCAAAACGGTGAAGAACGGTCGCATCCACAACGGTAAACAACGATTCAAATGCCATGACTGTGGACGACAGTACCCTTAGGGAAGCAAGCTACATCGAACA